>VFQR01000192.1_pt1 | contig 125565 bp, 109 predicted proteins | sample 3512321 | NCBI WGS metagenome assembly VFQR01 (sample SAMN10412374, study PRJNA504923) | tailings metagenome | isolation source: Relicate 3 Philex TSF1 revegetated site | place: Philippines: Tuba, Benguet | collected 2017-08-29 | reverse complement strand
CCCGCCGCGCACGGTAGTAATCCAAGGTCGTCACCGCGATCCCCACCATCCGGCAGTAATCGTTCCGCGTCCGCCCGCTGGCTTCGTAGCCAGCCACCATCGCCTCGATCTCCGCTTCAGAACGCAATTGCCGCTTCGCCATCACCCCATCTCAGCAACCCAACGCCCGAGGCCGCAAGAGGGACTTCGCTGGCTGCTTACCTTCGACGAGTTGAAGAATCAGTGGGGCTGGACGGGATTATCGACGGCGGATCTGAAGCGCAGCCAATTGATGGCGCGGATCGTGGCCTTGAACTCCAACTGGTGGAAGCTGTACCTGCGGATGGCTTTGGGAAAGGAAAATGGCGAAGCGCTGACGGGGCGGGCGCAGTTTCAGCAAGCCGTCGCCCGGCAGACGCGGCACGGGAGACAGAACAAGCCGCGGCTGGTGAGCATGCACGGAAAGGGTTGGAAAATCGCGCACTTACAGCAGCGGGTCAGTAAGTGGTTGGGGAGATTTCGAGAGGGTGCGGAGCAGTTAGCGCGAACGGAGCGCTGGCGCGAGCTCCTGCGGAAAATCTTCGAGGAACTAGGCGGGTTTCAGCTCGTTCCCAGGGCGCGAAACGCACCGCCGCTGGCCTTTCAACTGCCGGAATGAGACATCTGAGCCGCTCCGTCAAGTAGCAAAGCCAGCAAATTTGCTCGTGCCCATTTTCGTTTCCCACATGATTTCCACAGGCCGAGTTGATTTCGGCTGGGCCTCTTTGCTGGTTGACGACTTCAGATAAAGAACTTCGTTGCAAGGAACTCTATCTTTCCAGCACCTGAAAAGGATACGAATCCATTTGAAGGCGAGCGCTCGCACTGCCGTGTTGTGCCCCTTGCCGCCCTTACGCTGGCGATCATAGTATTCCCGCGCCCATTCCGAGCCGACCATGGAATGTTGAGCCCACTCGTGGAAGGTCTGCCGTAGGAAGTTTGGGCAGGCCCAGCGGCAATGGACATGGTGTTTCTTGCCGCTGCTGGAAACCACGGGCGCGATGCCGCTGCAGCATTGGAGCTGGTAGGCCGACTCATAGCGGTCTCTCTGGCTTCCCAGCGCCGCAATCAGCCTGGGCGCGATGACGGGACCCACACCGGGGAAAGACATGATCAGCGCGTAATCCGGATGTTGCTTGGCCAAGGAATGGATTCGCTGATCGTAGTCCTTGATGGCCAATAGAAGCTGCTTAAGCAGCCCCACCCAAGCGAGCACGGCAACGGAGTAGCTCTGAATCACTGCCTCATCTTTGGTGGCCAGTATCGCTTTTCCGATTTCCTCGATCCGCTTGTCCAAGTGAACTCCGCCCGTACGGCTATTGTGGCTGGAGTAGAACTTCCGGATCGAGGTTCAAAGGCGCCGCACACGATCTCAAATTTCTGCCTCACTTTTCCGGAACGGGTCCCATTGGTGGGCCGGGCTGCATTTCCTTGGCGGCGTCGTAGTTCGGGTTGGGTTGGGGGATCTTCGCTTCGGCGTGCTTGAGGATTTTGTCGAGGCGGGTGGTCATGTCGGCGAGAAGCTTGGGGTTCTTCCCGCTCAAGTCGTTCTGTTCGCCTAGGTCTTGGGAGAGGTCGTAGAGTTCGTGGCGGTTGTCTTCGAAGAAGCGGATGATCTTGTGGTTGCCGCGGCGGAGGGCGGCGCCGGGGCGGCCGAGTTGCGGGCTGTAGTGTGGATAGTGCCAGAAAAGGTCGCGGGTGGGGAGTTGTTTACCGCTTAGGGCCGGGCGGAAGTCGATACCGTCGGTGTTTTTCATGCCGGCTAGCGTCGCGGCGTAGTCTACGGCGTAGATAGGTTGGTCGCTACGGGTGTTGGGCTTCGTGAGCCCGGGCCAGCGCACACAGAGCGGCACGCGGATGCCGCCTTCGTAGAGATGGCCTTTGCCGGAGCGTAAGGGCAGGTTTGAGGTGACCGGGCGATTGCGCCATTCCTTGGAAGTGACGCCGCCGTTGTCGGCGGTGAAGACGATGGCGGTGTTGCCGGCGAGGCCCAAGCGATCGAGCGTCTCCATGACACGGCCGACGCTGTCGTCCACGCTTTCGATCATGGCGGCGTACTCGCCGTAGTTCTGGGGCTTCGAAGGGTCGCTCTTCTTGTTGTACTTCGCAACTAGATTCGGCTTGCCTTCGATGGGGGTGTGAACGGCGAAGTGAGGGAGATAGAGGAAGAAGGGTTTCTTTTGATTTGTCTCGATGAAGTCGACGGCGATGGAGGTGAGGCGGTCGGTAAGGTAGTCGCCGTCCTTGCCTTCGAGCGGGATCTTGGATTTCCACTTGGGGTAGCTGAAGCTGGAGGTGCTGCCGGCGACATCGCCGCCGACGCTCACGTCGAAGCCTTGGTTCGCGGGAAGAAAGCCTTGGCCACCAAGATGCCACTTGCCGATGGCGGCGGTGGCGTAGCCTTTCTCCTTGAGCGTTTCCGCGATGGTCTTCTCGGCGAGGGGAAGCGCGAGTGGGAATTGCGGCGGTAGTACTTTCGTGTAAGGCAAGCGGTGCGCGCCTTGCAGATGGCTAGTGAGGCCGAGGCGCGCGGGGAACTTGCCGGTCATGATGGCGGCGCGCGTGGGAGTGCAGACGGGGCTCGCCGAGTAGCCGTTAGTGAAGATCATGCCGGAGCGCGCGAGACGGTCGATGTTCGGCGTTTCGTAAAAGGTGCTGCCGTTGTAGCCGGTGTCGGTCCAGCCGTAGTCGTCGATGAGGATGAAAACGAAGTTCATGGGCCGCCGCTGGGCCTGCGCGAGGGGCGGCAGGGCGGCGGCCGATAGGAAGGCGCGGCGGCTTAGCATCGAACTACTAGTGTGAGGCTTTGTAGTGGGCCTTTAACATGTCCTGACCCCAGTCGTTCGTTAAGTCGCGCCACACGGCGTGGATGTGGTTGGAGTTGTTTTGAGTGCAGTCGTATTCGATCAAGAAATCGGGACCGGCCACGCGGTAGTAATGCGGTCCGCCCTTTTCGGTGACGCCAGCCCAGGCGAAGTAGAGGTTCTTGGAGGCCTTGGCGAAGCGGGCTTTGCGTTCGGCGGCGAGTTCGGCGGGGAAGTTGTCTGCGTAGGCGTCGACGAGTTCCTTCAATTTCCCTTGTTGTGCCGCGTTTAGCTTCGCGGTGGAGAGTCCGTTGGGCTGGCCTTTCAAGGCGGCTACGCGATTCGCGGAGGTGAGGATGTCGTTATAAGCCTTTTCACTCACGGTGGCCGTCTTTTGTTGTTCCGCGCTCAGGCTCAGCATGAAGGCGCGACCGGTATCTTCTTCGCCGGGCAACGCACGAAGGCCCTTGCGGGGGCCTTCCTTGACTTCGGCGGGATTCGAGCCGAAGAAGGTCGGACCGAAAGCGACCTTGCCGTTATCGACCGTGAAGTGAAGGCTGATGTGGTGGCCTTCGAAGCGGTAGCCCCAGCGGCCCGTGGCGCTGGGCGTGCCGAAGATGGAGATGAAGTACTTGTCGGAATTGCGGCGGCCAGTGGTGTCTTTCTCTTGGATACGAAGCACATCGTCCAGGCTCATGATTGTGGAGGCTTTTATCGCGCCTTGTTGGGAGAGACCGGCGGAGATCAGAGCGTGAGCGAGGTGGCGTTGCGGCGCCGTCATATTCACGAATACTGCGCCCTTGCGGGGCCGGCCGTAATTCTTGGCGACGTCCTCGGCGGGGATGAAGTGGAAGAAGAAACGCTCCTCGTCTTCGAAGGGGAAAGTGGCTTGGGCGCGTTGCTCGTCGCTAAGCGAGGCGAGGAAGGCGTTGGCGGCGTCCGCCATTTGGCTGGGGACACTCATACGCATGTAGGCGGAGGCGAGGAGGCCGAGCGAGAGTGCGCCCAGCGCGAGGCGAAGAACGTTCTGTTTCACGTTCGCGAGTTTATCAGAATGAAGAGATTGTTAGAGAGAACTAGAATGGAAGATCGCGGGGCTTCGCCTTCTCGGCGGCGGCTTCGGCTATCAGCGACGGGGCCTTGAGGTAGGGGTAGGGATTGACTGGGCTGCCGGAGATGCGGACTTCGTAATGCAAGTGCGGCGACGTGGCGCGGCCGGTCATGCCCGAGAAGCCGAGAACTTCACCGCGCGCGATGCGCTGGCCGGGGATGACTTGGTAGCGCGAAAGGTGCGCGTAGTAGGTCTCAAGGCCATTGCCATGGTCGAGGACGACGATGTGGCCGTAGCCGGAGTGGCGTTCGGCGATTTTGACGAGGCCCCCGGCGGTGGCAACGACGGGCGTACCGGTGGGCAGGGAGATGTCGATGCCGGAGTGGAAGCTGCCGTGACCGTTGAATGGATCGAGGCGCTGGCCGAAGAAACTCGTGAGGCGGCCTTGCGCGGGCCAGAGACTGGGGCGGTCCTCGAAGGGAATGCGGGGGCGGATGGGGCTGAAGCGATCGTAGTTGCGGGAGAAGGAAGCGGTGAAGCTGGTATTGCTGAGGAAGTTGTAGTGTTCGAGAGTGTCGTGGAGCGAAGGCGTGAGATTGGGGGCGGCCGCCGCGTCGGGGGAATTCTTCGTATCGACCTCGCGCTTGATGCCGTAGGCCGTGGTGATTTCCGAGGCGAGGACCTGGAGCGTGGCGAGTTGCTTCTTGCCTTCGGTGTGTTCGCGTTCGAGGCTCAGGTAGCGGGAGCGGACGGTGTCGATTTCGGCGCGGAGCGTGTTGTAATTACTGACCTTCCAGAACATGCGCAGATAGGAAGCGGTGACACCAATGGCGGTGAAGGCGCCGATGAGGGCAAACGCGAGCACGCCATACAGCACGCTGTAGGGGACGTGGATGCGCCGCAATCTGCCGTGCAAGGAATGCGCGACAACGAGAATGAAGTACGGTTGCTGCACTAGGCTGAGCGCGGTCAAAGCCGCCGTAAATCTTGGCGCCAGCAACGGCCCCTCCGGAAATGCGTGAGGACGAGCGGCTTACCAATTCGTTTCCCGGTCTAACGCCGGTATTGAATCGAAACCATCAGGCTAGCAGCGGGTCTTGGGCGGAGTCAATTCGCTTTTTGTTCGTGGCGGGGCTACTCGTCGCTCTATGCTCGCCAAAGCCAGACGTCAGCCAAGCCCAACAAAAATCTGCTTATATTGCCTGCAGCAGAATTTGACCCAATCTACACTCGTGAAATGACTTGAGAAGCAACGCGACGAAGGAACGGAAAACATCGTTCCCCACCTAGACCTGCGGGTCGACTTCCTTGACTCTTCAGTCCCAACGAGATCCTCGCGATTAAGCGCTCCCTTGCATCTAGCTTCATGTTTCCGATTATCCCCGATCACCCGAATTCTGGCATCCCAGAACAAATTAGCAGAAACAGAAGTTGCAGGACATTGGTCTCAACTACGAATCGCAGTTGGTCGATTACATAGGGCGGCGAAGCTACGGCAATGCACCCTGCGCAACATTTGAACACACGCAAACGGGAAAACGCGCCCTTTGTCTCTACAGATCTGAAGCGATTGTGCATCTTGCTTACTGTTCGCCGGTCGCGGGACATGCGTGAGATGAATAGCAAAGGGTCCGTAAATCTGTCACGTTCTACAGCTCTTATGGGGCTAGCGATGGAGGAGTAAAGCGATGAATTCCATGCCACGAGTCTTCTTTCTTGCGACGTTGCTAAGCACAACGTTGTTTGCTCAGTTCATTGATAGCGTGGAGGACTTAAAATTTTTTAAGTACCTTCTTATCACCGCGTCTGGCGTCGAAAGCGATCCCGAAGTGGCCGCGAAGAACCGCGAAGGACTCGTTCGACTTTTTGGTCTAAATTCCACGGAAGCCTCGCAACTGAGCGCTTCAGGTGTTGAGTACGCGAAAGCTCTAGCGCACTACAGGAAGGGCCTAGAATCCGTCTCATCCGCCAGCCAATCAAAGTCGTCAAGCGTCGTACGCCAAGAACGGTTAGTTCTGGCTTCTGAATTTGACAATACTGTTACCGCTATTGCTAATAGCTTTCTCGGTTCTATTCGAAGGGAGCGCGTTGCGCTTTTTAAGATTCAGGGAACCATCCGGACGCAAAAACTTGTTGCGCCGGCTACCAAGTAGCACTGCAATGAATTCAGGAAGTACTATTTATGCTCAATCTCAAAACTATTTTTGTCTCCCTTTTTGTTGCGAGCCTCCGCTTGCAGGCGCTCAACTTAACCGAATTCGAAGAATGCATTTCATCCGCCGGTCCAGGTTTAGGTTATGGAACAACTTGTGAGCTAGATGCGGGTATCTGGCCAGTTACGCAGACTCTTTATATCCAGCGAAATGGCTTGACTATCCAGGGCACCATCAACGATAGACACGCTGCCGTTTTACAGCGCACTGCTTCGATAGGATTTAAGCCAGTCATGGAAATCGACTCAGGCAACTTGACAGTTACCGTCCAATGGTTAACTATTGATGGAAATCGGAACAATGTGGCGTTGTGTGATACGACGGACCACAGCGTTGCCGACCTTGATCTGTTCCCGGCTGGTAAGGCAACTGTACAATTCATCAGTTTAATTAGGGCGCCGTGGCGCGGAATAGCATTGGGCGGATCGCTAGGGCAAGGCTCGAGCCTATCCTATTCATCAATAGGCCAGGGCTTCAATGCGCACGGCCTCAACCTCTCTGCTCCTAAAACCGCTACGAGATGGACTGGCATCATATTCGGAGGGGACTACACTGGTGTCTGGCACAACAATATAGCGTACGTTGGTCTTGCGGCCATCCATGACTATGCTGGCAATTACCAGTACATTGTGGGTAATCAAATGCACGGTAATAGGTACGAACAGCCAGACGGCGTTTCGGGGGGGGCAGATTTATGTGGAAGACCAGCCAACGTATTTGAGCGTTGCCGGTAACGTCATCAACGGGAACTATTGGTCCACAACCGGCAAAAATACCGCCAACACAGAAATCTTGTGCACGCCCGCAAGTGGTCTTTACCCATTTGGTATCGAGGGCTCGGGGAGCAACCATCGGTATTACAACAATGCAGTCATCCAAAATACAGGATTTGGTATCATTCTCCGGCCATGGTCCACGTCGTCGGCGCTTGTGGGGAATGAAATATCCGGCTACGACCCTTTCTGCACGGGCAGTTGCACATATGTGCCTCAATATGTTGAGAACAATGCCGGTTGCTGGGCGTCTGGTTGCTACGGAAATCCACCATTTCCCGCCGCGCTCGCCGTAGCAGGCATAAGCATCAACAATACGCTCGCATCCACTGGATCAGGTTCGGGAACGGTGTCAAATATCAAGCTCGATCATGTGAGGTCACGAAATAACGGGCGCTATGGTGTTCTGATATACAACGCAACGGGCAGTCCGGGATTCACTGATTCAGTGAATGGATCTAACTTTGCTTGTATTACAGGTAATCCAACGAATTTGATAACATCGGGTTCGAGCGCGCCGTATAATAATTTCACAAACATGTGTCCGTAGCGAGTTTTTAGGCGTAGAGATTGAATCAGTTTCACTTTGGGCTCCATAAGGGAGCCCAAAGTGAAACTCTCTGATTTGCTGTTGACCGCTCCGGCTGCGCTACCGATCAGATGATGCTAACCTTTCCAAGGGAATCGAAAGGCGGCACATGATTGCCAAGGTGACGCATGCATGAATGGTTGGGTGCACTCAGGGAGGGACAGGTTGTCATCGATCTAGGCTGCCACTTGGGTAGCTTTGATGTGGCTGTCACGAAGGCAATGGTTGTCCAGATTGATTTGAGCGTACCCCCGGCTAATCGCTCGAATTTCGTGACTGCGGATGCCGCTAGAATGCCCATCGCAGATGGATCGGTAGATCTTGTTGTTGCCAATCACAGTCTAGAGCACTTCCACGAACTTGAGTTCGCCTTGCGGGAGATCGGCAGAGTCGTTAAGGGTGGTGGCGCGTTATTCGTAAGCGTGCCAGACGCTAGTACAGTCACTGACAAGCTCTATCGATGGTTGGGGCGCGGAGGTGGGCACGTTAATCAATTTTATGATCCACAAGGCTTCGCACAACTTGTCGAGTCCGCGACCGGCCTCAAACACTTTGCTACTCGAACATTGCATTCCGGGCTTTCATTTTTGAACCGAAAGAATTCTGCGCACATGCCCTGGCGATTAATCGCCTTGGGCGGGGGCGCTGAATGGATGTTACAGGCAGTAACGTTTTTATTTAGAAAGTTAGACCAAGCGTTAGGAACAAGATTCAGTGTTTACGGTTGGGCGTTTTACTTCGGGCAGCCGGTCCCACTTCAGGGCCCGCCATGGACAAACGTCTGCGTCCGGTGTGGGTCTGCGAGCAGCGCCGAATGGCTTGAAGCGTGCTGCCGTGTCCGCCGGAAATTGGGTTTAAAATACTACGATTGCCCTCATTGCCAAACGTTCAACTTCTTCACGCCAGACAAGCTGGAGTCTTGAGCGGCAATCGAATCAGCTCGCCTTGCGCGCCGCTTCGATTTCGAGCGTCACGGTGACTTCGTCGCCGACCATGAGGCCGCCGGTTTCGAGGGTCTTGTTCCAGGTGAGACCGAAGTCCTTCCGGTTGATCTTGGTGGTGGCGACCGCGCCACGCACTAGACCGCCCATGGGGTGTTTCACCTCGGGGCTGATCTCCGTGAGGGTGAGCGTGATGGGTTTGGTGACGCCGTGGAGGGTGAGATTTCCGTCTACCTTTACGATGCCGCCGGCTTTGTAGACCTTCGTCGACTGGAACTCCATCGTGGGGTACTTAGCGGCGTCGAAGAAGTCCGGGGCCTTCAAGTGCGCGTCGCGCTTCGATTCGTTGGTGTTGACGGTATTGACGTCGACGCTGGCGGTGACGGAGCTGGCGGCGAGATTCTTTTCGTCGTAGACGATAGCGCCCTTGACGTTCGAGAACTTGCCCGAGACGTTGGTGACCATCATGTGCTTGACGCTGAAACCGGCGGAAGAATGCGCGGAGTCAATCTGGTAGCTTTGCGCGGTAGCGGCGAGCGCGGTCGCTGCGATGAGAATGGGGAGTTTCATGCAGATTAACCTTTCTGGTAGTAGAAGCGTTCGTGGACGATCTTGCCGTCTTTCCAGCGGCGCACGGCAACTTGGGAGAGCTTGGCGCGGTAGCCGTTCTTGAAAGTGAGATCCATCTCCCATTCCGAGAAGGAGACATCGCCTTCGGTGGCCGTGGAGAGCACCTTCGCCGAATGGAACTCGGCGACCGAGGAGAAGAAGTCGATTTCTCGCTGGCGGTTGAGGGCCTTGCCGGCGAAGGGCGCGTCGGAGTTTTCCTGCATCACGACGTCGTCGGCGTAGAGTTCGTCGAAGGCTTCAAGGGCTTGGCCCGACAGGACCATGTCGTCGAGCTTCTTGCTGAGTTCCGCGTTGGTTGGCATGTTGTGATTTCCTTTGGGGTTGATGACCGTCTGTCCGATAGTTGACTGGTCAAGTATTAGGATGGAAAAAATCAGCTTTGGTTGCGGATTTTTTCCAGGGTCGCGATGAGGACTTTTAATTCCGCCTTAGGGACGCCGGTAAAGGACGTGGTGGTCTGGCGGTCGACGGCTGAGTCGAGGGAGGAGAGCAGCGTGGCGCCGGACTTGGTGATGTGGCAATAGACTTGACGGCGGTCGGTGTCGGGACGCTCGCGGCGGACGAGGGACTTGGCTTCGAGACGGTCGATGAGGCGCGTGATGCCGGGGGTGTGTTCGATGAGGCGTTCCGCGATGGCGAGAGTGGGGAGGCCGGAATCTCCAGCACCGCGGAGGATACGGAGGACGTTGTATTGCTGTTCGGTGAGGCCGGCGGGTTCGAAGAGGCGTTGGGCGGAGCGCTTCAGGTGGTCGGCGGTGCGCAGGAGGGAAAGATAGGCTTCGTGCTCGGTGGAGCGGAAGGGTTTGTTTTGCTTGATTTCCCTTTGGAGTTGGGAAGGGGGCATGGAGTTAGTTTAGTCGACAGTAGTTGACTAGTCAAGTAATAGCCGTAGGGGGCCTGGGCCTCAACGGCGGTAGCATCTAGCTATGGGCGCTAACCCGATTCCGGCGAGTATTCCTCGAATGAGCTTTGAAGAATATTTGACTCAGGAAGACGTCAGCCCCGCCAGGCATGAGTTTCACGACGGCGTCGTGACGATGATGGCGGGCGGGAACAGGCCACATGCCGAGGCGGCGGCCAACTGGATGTTAAACCTTGGGGCGTTGAGCAGGGGCGGCGAATGCAGGCCATTGGGAAGTGGCATGGGTGTTTGGATCCACTCCGCGCGGACCGCCGTGTACCCAGACGTGGCCTTGTATTGCGGCCAGCGAACTCATCAGGGTGAAAGCGAACGGTTTCTTACGAACCCGAAAGTGATCGTCGAAGTATTGAGCCCTTCCACGAGAGATCACGATTTCAGCGTGAAGCTGGAGCTTTACTAGATGATTGCCAGTCTCGATCAGTACTTTTGCATGGAGCCGGATCGTGTTGAGGTGCACTGCTGGACCAGGACAGTGAATGGCGACTGGAGACGGGAGCGATTCGAGAGCTTAGAGGACGAGGTCGCGATTCGCATTTTCGGGAAAGCGATTCAGGTTCGGGATCTCTACGACGGGCTCCTGTAGCCCAGAAGCCCGCCGTACGCCGCGCAGGGCAGGTGTTAGTTCGGCAGAACCACCGAGTCCACGACGTGGATCACGCCGTTGGACTGGATGACGTCGGGAATCGTGACCGTCGACATCCCGCCCTTTTCGTCCTTGAGCATCAGCTTGCCGTCGCGCCACATGGCCGTGAGAGTCGCCCCGGCAACTGTCTTCATTTGCAGCGCACCGCCCGCGCCGCGGATGGCCTTCTTTAAATCCTTCGCCGTCATGTTGCCGGCGACGACGTGATAAGTGAGCACTTTGGTGAGGGCGGGCTTGTTCTCCGGCTTGAGCAGCGTATCGACCGTACCTTCCGGAAGCTTGGCGAAGGCGGCGTTGGTGGGAGCGAAGACCGTGAACGGTCCGGCGGATTGCAGCGTATCCACGAGGCCGGCGGCCTTGACGGCGGCGACCAGCGTTGTGTGATCGGCGGAGTTCACGGCGTTTTGAACTATGTTCTTGGTTTCGAGCATGGGTTGGCCGCCGACCATGGGATTCTTAGCGGCTTGCAGGGCCGCGCAGGTCAGAAGCAGAGAGGTAACGCTGAGCAATGTAGTTTTCATGTTGTTGGCGAACTGGTGGTTCAGCCGGAGATACGTTGCGGGTGGGAAATCGGATTACGGCGAGTGACGAAATCCGATGGCGCGCACAGCGCGTATTGACAATACATGCAAAGCATATTGCGATTCGCCGCTTGGTGTGCGTTTCTTGCTTTCCTGCCGGGGCATCTAGCTGTAACCGCCCGCGGCGTCATGCCCCGGCGCTAATCCAAACGCAGCGCGCTCACCGGCGAGACCCGCGCGGCGCGCAGGGCCGGGGCTAGCGCGGCGGCGAAAGTCACCAGCGAAAGCAGCGCGGGCGCGCCCAGCAGAATGACCGGATCCCAGGCTTGGACCTCGAAGAGCAAGGCCGCGAGGGAACGCGCCGCGACCGCATAGACCGCGAGGCCAAGCGCCAACCCGCCGCCAAGCAACACGGCGGTGCGTCCGGAGATCAACTTCAAGATCGAGCCTGGCGTCGCGCCAATCGCCGCGCGGATGCCGAGTTCCCGCAAGCGCAGACTCACATCGAAACTCACCACGGCGTAGATCCCAAGCACGGCCAGGAAAAGCGATAGCCCGGCAAAGCAAGCGAGCAGCGTGCCCCAAAGCCGTTCACGCCAGAGCGAATTCTCAACCAGGGTTTGCAAGGGCCGGATTTCGTTCATCGGAAGCGCGGGGTCCACATCGGCGAGAGCTTGCCGGACGCGCGCTTCCAGGCCGGGTTGGGGCGCGCCGGTGCGGACGGCGAAGTAAGGCGACGTGAAGCCGTATTGCGTGTAGGGATAGTAAAATTCCATCGTGTTGGGCGGCTCGGCGGAATGGTATTTGACGTTAGCCACCACGCCGACAACGGTGGCCCAGGGATCGGTGGCGCCGGAGTTGTTGTAGCGGACTTGGCGGCCGACGGCGGAGCGTCCGGGAAAGAGCGCTTCGGCGGTGCGTTGACTCAGAATGATTACCCAGGGGCGATCAAGATCGTCTTGCTCGGTGAAGGCCCGGCCCTCGAGAAGCCGAATCCCCATGGCGCGGAAGTAATCTGGGCTGACGTCGACTAGAAGGCCAGGGCCACGAACATTTTTCGATTCTTCGCCCTCGCCGCGCGCCTCGAAGTTGAACGTGGAGCGGGAGGCCTGCCGGTCGCCCGTGTAAGGAAAGTTATCCGTGCCGCCGACGGCTACGACGCCGGGGAGTTGAGCAATCGCTTGCGCGGCGCGCCGGTAACGGGCGGTACCCAAGCGGATACGCTCCTTGTCCTCGCCGGGATTGTATGCGGAAAGTTGGAAGGTGAGCGTGTTGGCGGCTTCGAAGCCGGTGTTGACCGACGAGAGGCGGCGGAAGCTTTCCAGTAACGTGGCGGAAAGCAAGAGCAACAAGCAAGACAGCGCGAGTTCGCCGACCACCAGCGCGGAGCGCAGCGTAGAGCTTTGCGCCGAACCGCTCCGCGTGCCGGTACGCAGTACTTCCTGAAGACTGGCGCGATTGCTGTAATACGCGGGCGCCATGCCGAGCAACAGCGTGGTTACGACGCTCAACAGCAGCGCGACAGCCAGCACCGTGGGGTTGACGTCCCAATACAGCCAGAACGGAAGTTGCACGGGCACGACGCCGGGCAGCGCGCGAATCGCGGCGGCGGCAAAGGCGATGCCCAGCGCGGAACCCAAGGCGGCGGGGATGGCGGACTCGCGTAAGAGTTGTATCCAGATCTGCCGGGCGGTGGCGCCCAGAGCGCCGCGAATGGAGAACTCACGGACGCGCGCCGAGGAGCGGCTGAGCAGAAGATTCGCGAGATTCGCGCAGCAGATGAGAAGAAAGAGCGAGACCGCGGCCGCGAGCAACAGCAAGTACGGACGGACGCCGCCGGTTTCCGCCTCGCGGAGGTCGCGCAGGCGATGACGGATCTCCTGGTTGCTATTGGGATAGGCGCGGGCGAAGCCGGCGGAATGTGTATCGAGTTCGCGTTGCGCGGATTCGAGCGAAACGCCCGGCGCCAGCCGCGCGATGGAGGCGTAGCGGCGGGAGTTGCGTTCGTTCTCCCGTTTGAGATTTCGTTTCGAGAGGCTTTCCTCGACGGGCAGCCAGAGGTCGCTTTGGGAAGGAAAGTGAAAGCCGGGAGGCATCACGCCGGAAATGGTGAGGGGGCCGCGGTCGCTTTGCAGTACTTGGCCGATAACGGCGGGGCTGGCGGCGTAGCGGGATTTCCAGAGGCGATGGCTCAACAAGACGCGGTTGTAGTCGCCGCCCCGGCGGTCTTGATCGGGCGAGAATTCGCGGCCAAGTGCAGGCGAGACGCCTAGTGTGGCAAAGGCGCCAGCGGTCACGCCCGTGTATTCGAGGGTTTGCGACGGGCCGTCACCGATGAGATTGATCTTGGCGTTGACGTAGCATGCGACATGGCTTAGGGAGCGGGAGCGGGAGCGGGCGCGGAGGTCGTCGCAATCGCTGATCGAGATGTTGTATTCGGTGGATGGGTTGCGGAGTGGGAAGGTCTTTAGATACACCAGACGGTCGGGATCGGCGTAAGGGAAAGGGCGAAGGAGGAAACCGTAAATCAGCGAAAAGACGACGGCGTTGGCGCCGATGCCCAAGCCGATGGTCAGGATGACTACGAGGGATAGGCCAGGGCGCGCAGTCCATTGGCGCAGAGCGTGAAGCCAAGGAGACATAGTGAGCATCGTTCCTTGACTGTAGTGCCCATGCCTGCGTGAGCATGGCGATTTTCGACGAGCGGTGGCTTTTGTCCCGCGAAGGGACGATTTAGGACTTCGACGGAGCGGCCGACTTCGTCTTCGCCTGCAGCGAAAGGTCGAGAATCTTGCGCCCGAATCCCGGCTCCATTAGTTCCCGGACGGATGGAGTAGATTTCGGCTCTGGGGTGGATTGCGTTTTGCCCGCGGGCGCGGGGGCCGGACAGGGCTTTTTCGAGGCTTCGGATTTCAGGGGCGCGGCGGAGAGAGTAGAAACCAGGCCGGCAGCGAGGAGTAAACGTCGGATCGGCGATGTACGGATGGCTCGCATGGAGTGCCTGACGTAATCATGACCGAAAAGAGCCGACGCAATTTAAGTAAAGGCCTGTTCACATACGTTTCGGTCCCGTTTGGCCCAAAGAATTGCGAATCCCTGGTCAATGTAGTATTGTCTATAGAGTACTAGAGATTATTTTCGAATGGTAGTTGCCTCTCCTCCGGCCCAGCCCAAATTGAAGACCCATCTGGACCACCTCGAAGCCGAGGCCATACAGATCCTCCGCGAAGTGGCGGCGAATTTTGCGCGGCCCATCATTTTGTATTCCGTCGGGAAGGATTCGAGCGTGCTCGTGCATCTGGCGCGGAAGGCTTTTTTCCCCGGCAAGATTCCCTTTCCGCTCGTGCATGTGGATACGACTTACGAGTATCCGGAATTGATCGAGTTTCGCGATTGGTTCGTGAAGGAGATCGACGCCGAATTAATCGTACACGTCAACGAAGCGGCGATCGCCGAGGGCGCCAACCCCTACGACTTGGGCACAGCCAAGTGCTGCGGCTTGCTGCGCACGCGCGCGCTGGTGGAGGGCTTGCAGAAATTAAAGGTAGACGCGGCGCTGGGCGGCGCGCGCCGTGACGAAGAACGCAGCCGCGCTAAAGAGCGCGTGTTCAGCTTTCGCAATCAGTTCGGCCACTGGGACCCGAAGGACCAGCGCCCCGAACTTTGGAATCTCTACAATCCGAAGGTCGATCCCGGTGAGCACATGCGCGTGTTCCCGCTTTCCAACTGGACCGAGTTCGACATTTGGCATTACATCGACCGCGAGAACATTCCCATCGTGCCTCTCTACTTCGCGAAGGAGCGCGAGGTCTTTGTGCGCGGCGGCACGCTGATTCCGGTGAAGGACAATGTGCGCGCCTTGCCGGGCGAGAAGGCGGAAATCCGCCGCTGCCGGATGCGCTCGCTCGGATGCACGCCGTGCTCCGGGGCGATCGAGAGCGACGCGGATACGATTCCGAAGATCATCGACGAGCTGTTCACCTTCCGCCGCAGCGAGCGCGAGAACCGCGTGATCGATCACGATCAAGACGGCTCGATGGAATTGAAGAAGCGCGAGGGCTACTTCTAATGCAAAGCGCACAGACTAGCCTCCGTTTCTCGACCGCCGGGAGCGTCGACGACGGCAAGAGCACGCTCATCGGCCGCTTGCTTTTCGATACCAAGGGCGCTTACGAAGACCAGATCGAGGCCGTTAAGAAGAGCAAGGTCAACCGCAGCGGACGCGAGATCGATCTCTCGCTTTTGACGGACGGCTTGCGCGCCGAGCGCGAGCAAGGCATTACCATCGATGTCGCTTACCGTTTTTTCGCGACGGAGAAGCGCCGCTTTCGAATCGCCGACACGCCGGGCCATGAACAATACACGCGGAACATGGCGACTGGCGCTTCGACCAGCGAAGCGGCGGTAATTCTCGTCGACGCGATCAAGGGCGTGAGCAGGCAGACGCTGCGGCACGCTACGATTTCGCATTTGTTGGGCATTGAACACTTGATTTTCGCGATCAACAAGATGGACGCCGTGGCTTGGAGCGAAGAAACCTACCGCGCGATTCGCGGCGAGCTCGAAAAGCACAGCGAGCGCTGGCAGGGCGCGAAGTTTCATTTCCTGCCGGTGAGCGCGCTTGATGGCGACAACGTGGCTTGGCGCAGCAAAGCCGCGCCGTATTATTCGGGACCGAGTTTGCTGGAGTTGCTGGAAACGTTGGAAGTGAGCCCGGCGAGCGCGCCTTTCCGTTTTCCAGTGCAATACGTCATCCGGCCGGGCGACGGCTTCCGCGGTTTCGCGGGACGCGTGGCGAGTGGCGAAGTGAAGCCGGGTGACGAAGTAGCGGTGCTGCCGTCGGGGCGGCGCAGCGTCGTCAAGGAAATCGTTACCTACGATGGGACGCTGGACCGCGCCGTCGAGGGCGAGAGCGTCACGATCGTCTTGCGCGACGAAGTGGATATCAGCCGGGGCGACGTCTTGGTGCCCGCGCAGAATCGCGCGGAACTCGGGCGGCGTTTCGAGGCCGAGATTGTGTGGATGAGCGAGGACGCGCTCGAAGCGGGGAAGACGTACCTGCTGCGCGCCGGCACGCGCGAGGTGAGCGCGAAGGTAGTGGCGGTGGAATGGCTGCTCGATCCGGAGAGCGGCGAGCATAAGGCGGCGAATCATTCGCTGGCGTTGAACGATATCGCGCGTGTTGTCATTGAGACCACGCAGCCGTTGGCTTTCGACGCCTATACGCGCTGCCGCGAGACCGGCAACTTCATCCTGATTCATCCACGCAGCAACCGTACGATCGCGGCGGGCATGATCGTGCGCGGCATCCGCCGTGAACGCGAGCGGCGCGGAGAGGATATCGGTTTCGAGTTGGGCCCGGTGACGGCGGGCGAGCGCGTCGAGAAGTTCGGGCACTTGCCGGCGGTGTTGCGCAGCGAAGATCCCGATTTGTTGGAGCGCGTGCTCTTCGAGCATGGCGCGCTGGTGTTGCGTTGGAGCGGCCCAGTGCCCGCGCAAATGGAAGAGACGGGTGCGATCGTGATCAGCGATAGCGTTGGCTTGGAAGTGCCGGTCGAGAATCCCTTGGAGTTCCTCGAAGCTTCGGGCATTCTCTTGCCGCGCGACGACTTTAGCGGAGGAGAGGGAATATGACCGAGCTAGTGGAGACATCGAGGGCGGCGATTCGCGCCGCGCTAGCGGCTGGTGGCGACAAGGCTTGCTATACATGCAGCTTCCAACTCGAGGACGTGGCGCTGCTGCATTTGCTGCGCGCCGAGAAGCCGAATCTGCCGGTGTTGTTTCTAGAGACCGGCTATCACTTCCCGGAGACCACCGCGTATCGCGACAAGTTAACCCAGGATTGGGGATTGAACTTGCACAACCTCGTGGGCTTGCAGAGCGTGGCCGATCAGGAAGCGCAGTTCGGCGAGTTGTATCGTCAGAACCCGACCGCCTGCTGCGAGGCGCGCAAGGTGGAGCCTTTGTTCCGTGCGCTGGAAAATTACGATCTTTGGTTTACGGGACTGCGCCGCGAGCAATCCCCGACGCGCGCCAACATGCAGATCAACGAGAAGGCGAAGCTGCGTAGCGGGCGTTTGATCGACAAGGTGAGCCCGCTCGCGCATTGGACTTGGCGCGACGTTTGGGCTTTCGCGAAGGAAGAGAAGCTGCCAGTGCTCGAACTCTACGATCGCGGCTACACGAGCATCGGTTGCGCGCCCTGCACCGCGCTCCCGAGCGGCGACGATTTACGTAGCGGACGCTGGGGCGGCAAGAAGTTGGAGTGCGGGATCCATACGCAAGGTTGATATCTCATGGAAAGCGTTATTGGCTTTTTCATCGCGATGGTCGTTGGGTTGACGGGCGCCGGAGGGGGCCCGTTAACCGTACCGCTGCTTGTCCTTGTACTGGGGCGTAACGCGGCGGAAAGCGTCGGCACGTCTTTCGTTTTCGTGCTCCTGATCAAGATGTGCGCCTCGCCGCTTTACATCCGCCGGGGCAACGTGAGCTGGAAGACTTTGGGTCTGATGCTGGCGGGCGGCCTGCCCGGCGTGCTGGGCGGGAGTTGGATTCTGCTGCATTTGAGCAAGCGGGATATTGAGCCGATCCTGTTGCCGATGGTGGGCGTAACGATCGCGGGCCTCGCCTTCTGGCGTTTGTATTCGATGCGCAACAACGCGCGGCCGGAAATCCCGAGCGGGCCGAAGAAGCCTTGGCTGATACCGCTCGCGACGCTGCCGATTGGCGCGGAGGTTGGGTTTTCGAGCGCGGGCGCGGGCGCCCTGGGCGGTTTGCTTTTGATGTATCACACGAGCCTTTCGGCCGCGACGATCGTGGGAACGGATTTGCTCTTTGGGATTGGGCTGAGTTCGGTGGGTAGCGGCGTTCATTTGCTCTTCGGGCAGATTGAACGCGATCTAGTGACGAAGCTGTTGATCGGCGGGGTGCCAGGGGCGTTCCTGGGTAGCTGGCTCGCGGCGCGCGTGCCCGGAGCGCGTTTGCAGGTGGCGATGAACATCGTCTTTGGGTACTTGGGGCTGCACATGAGCTGGAAGGGCCTGGCGCCTTTGCTCTTGCGTTAACGGATTGCCAGGTAGCCCAAAACCGTCCGCCGGATCCGTTGCGAGAGCGTGTATTGCCAGCCCGCAAGCGATTGCGTTTCCGTTTCGAGCAGGGCGGTGATAATCGCGGCCAGATCCGCCGCCGCACTTTGACCGATGCCGGCGGGGATGTCGTCTTGCATCTTCTGGAACGCTTCGTGCAAGGCTCGATGGACGGGCGACGACTTTGGGTTCAGTGTGAGGGTGAGGATGCGGTGGAAGCGGGAAGGGCTTTCGGAGATAAACGCGGCGATCACCGCGTCGAGCCACTGCGGAAATGAGCGTGTAGGGCAAGCCGCGATGGCGGACGCGAGCTTTCCTTCGCGTTCGCGCCAGACTTCCGCCAGCACGGATTCTTTCGTGGGGAAGTATTGATAAAACGAACCGACGCTGATTCCTGCTTTCTTAGCGATACGGTTGGAGTTGCAGGCGTCCGGGCCTTCATTTTCCAGCACAGACGCCGCGGCAGCGACGATACGAGCCACCATTTCGCGGGACCGCTCTTGTTGAGGAACTTTGCGGAGTCTTGCAGCAGGCACTGAAATCGATTATAAGCGAGTATTTGCTCGCGTTAAAGTAAAGTTTCGTGCCAAAACAGGGCCCACCTCTTGTCACAAAACTTTCCGTTTGTAACAATAATGAAACGGTCGCATTCGACCGATATGTCGCCAAGGAGGTCAAGGTGATGTTTGGAAGCGCCGTACTGTACTTATTGCTGCAAAACCAAGGCCAAGCCATGATGGGACACGACGCCGCCACGATGATGGCGCGCGGCGTGCCGACGGTGGTGAGCGACACGCAGGGCGCGTCGCCGCATCCCTATGTGCAAGTGGTGCGAGTGAGGCGTTTTGAGGATCGCTTCAATAATTTGGTAAAGGCCGTGGAGGAATTTTCGCAGGCCTACAACGGGAGCAAGGGGCAGGTTTGGCCGGCTGGCAAGGCCGAGGCTCTGCGCAAGGCGATGGAGCAGTTGCAGGACATCGAGCCTAGCTTGTCGGCGAAGAAATAACTATTGCGCGCGGAGCACGGTGACCGCGACGGGATCGCTCTGCTGGGCGTTCAACAGCGAACGCACTTGCACGATATTGATACCGGGGCGCACGGTATCGGGGATCTGCGCGACGATTAGGCCGGGCGTCGAGGAGATGACCGGCACGGGGATATCGTTGAACGTAACGCAGGAGCCGCCGAGGACACTGGGGAGAGGGACGCTTTCGGCGGTGGATGCGATGGCGAGATTATTGCCGACGATGGAGATAAAGCTGCCGGGGCGGATGTTTGTGGTGCCGTCGTTGGCATTGACGATGCCGCGGGCGCCAAGGGGAATCGTGGGGCGGCTGGCGGTGGTGGTGGGCGTTGTGGGGACTAGTGTAAGGCCGCTGACGGTTAGGACCCAAACATTTCCTTTCGAGTCGGCGGCCATCTGACGTGGGGGCGTGTTGACTTGCTGGACGCCGCTGACGAAAAATGCGGGGTTCTCCGGCAAGATGCCGGCGACGCTTTCCGACTGCGTGCGGATGTCGACGATTTCGAGGACACTGCGCTCGTCGTCGCGGGTGACAGCGGTGGCGTTGGCGCGAACCGGCGTGGTGACGCGGAGGAAACGATTGTCGTCAAGTGGCCAAACGGAGAAAACGTTGCGCTGGCCCAAGCTGATCGGGACTTGGATCGGTGGGCCGTTGGGGTTGCCGGGGTTCGGTTGTATTTGCGTGCCGCCGGGACGTTCGACGCCGCCGATGGGCGTGAGCGAGCTGCCGAGGATTAAGCCACCGAGCAAATAGTAGCTGCCGCGGGGACCGGCCGACAGCGGAGCGGTGAAACTAGTGAAAGCTTGCGTGTAGATGCCGCGGACTGTGGAGTAGGCGTCCGTTCGGGCGTCGTAGAGATAGCCCGTGCCGAAGCCGCCGACGGGCGTGCCGACGAGCACGGCGTAGTCGCCTTCTGGCGTAGCGGTCATGAGGCGAGGGGCTTGCAAGGTGTTGGGAAGCACGGCAGTTTGGGGGCGGATGGTGGCTTCGTTACCGAGTGCGCGCCAAGTCGAGCCGTTATTCATTACGAACTGTAGGCCGGAGAGCGTCATCGCCATCGAGGCAACGGCCAGCGGCGGTTGGGCGCCACTGCGCGGAACTGGAGGGAAGGCGATGGAGCCAATCACCGTAAGCGAATCTAGGTCGATCGTCATGATAGATTCGCCGCCGGAGTTCGCCACGTAGAGCGTTGACTTGTCCAGCGAAAGAGCCAGGGCTTCCGGGAATTGCCCGGCCTCGATCGGGTCGAGGTATTTCAGCTTTTGCGTATCGAAGACTTCGATACGGTTCATGCCGGAGTTCGCGATGTAAATCCGGCTGCGCGTCTCGTCGAGGATCAGGTCCCGCAGGCCACGGTTGTTGTTCAGCGCACTTACCAGCGTCGGCGTGGGGAAGATGAGGCCCCGCTGATCGTTCTGCCGGAAATTCATGTAGACGCGGATCGTGGGGGGGATGTTGATGGCTTCGAGCGAACTGACGTTGACGGCGATGGCCTGGCCGCTATTGCCGTTGTAAACGTTGGTGCCGGGGCGGCGGTTGATGTTTACGCGGCCTGGGTCCATGGTGAAGGTAATCGTTGACGGGGCAAGGCCCGAGGAAACGCTCCAAACGAGCGCCGTGCCGAGGTTCGGAACGCTATACGTGAGCTTGCCCGCTCCAATATTCGACATCTTAACGGACGCTCTCGCGATGCCCTTGTTGCAGGGGTCGCTGGCCATGAATACTTGGGTCGTCTCGGGTTCGATGAGCGGGTAATCGAAGATGCTGCCGACCGGGATGGTTAGAAACCCAGACTCGCTGAGGGCGTAGACATTCTGGCCGTCCGAAGTGATCACCATCTTGCTGAGCACGGATTCCTGGAGACGGATACCGAGGCGCACGCCGAGATTGCGCGCGTTGCCGATCATCAGCACATCGGCGGTGGGGCGCGCGGCGTTATTGGCGGCCGTGTAGTTGAAGGCGGCGTAAATGGTGTTGCCATCGGGTGAGAACACGGCTCCGCCGCGATTCTGTTGCACGGGGAAAGTCGTCGATCCGCCGGGCAAGGGGAAGGGAAGATTGCCCGCGTTGAACTGCGCGTTCGCCGTGAGGGTGCTGAAATCGAACTGCGTGCCGCCGGTCATGAAGCGGCTGGAATCCGGGCTTACGGCGAGCACCGTCGACTGGCCCGTAACCGTGCGATTACGCAGCACAGTGCCACTGGCGACTTCGTAAACGAAGAGCGTTGTGTTCGCGTTCTGCGCGCCCGCGTTGATCACCGCGAGGCCAACGATAAAGTTCCCATCCGGCGTGCGCATGAGGCGGCCGGGGAAAATCGCCGAACCGAGAACCGTGTTTGCCGTGCCGGTGAGAGGCGGCGGCGAGGGCACGTCGCTCAATTGCAACGCGGCGTCCTGGCGCGGATCGTAAAGAATGAGCGTGCGAAGCGCATTGTTCAGGCCGGCGCCCTGCGTGGTAATCAGCACGCGGCCGTCCGCGCCCACGCCCACGCCTTCGGGGCGCGCGGGCAAGCTGACCGTGTTGATCACTTGTTCGGTAGCGAGCGAGACGACGCTGAGCGACGTGCTCTGTGTGTTGGCGACGTACAGGAACGCGCCGTCCATGGACATGGCCGCGCCCGCCGGTTGCTGGCCCACGGCGATAGGGTTGAGCATCGTCTTGTTGACGTAGTCATAGACGTCGACGCGATTCGCGGTGGGGCGGGTCAAGTAAAGACGGCCGCGCAACTCGTCGAGCACGATGTCGGCTGGCGTCTCCCCAAGCGCCGTGACTTCTCCGAAACGGGCGAAGGCCGATTGGGCGAGCAGCGCGGGCCCGAGGTTCAAAGCATTAAAAACTACTAGGAATGCGAAAGAACGGTAAAGACTCTTCAAGATGAATTGCATCCGTAACAGGTCCAATGTACCCTAACACTTCATGGTTCTAGAAGTTTCTTCGGGCAACCGAAACATTTGCCAGGAAGCGGGGTTGTAGAGGATTGTCTTTGCAGCGGCTCAAGGTGACCAACCGGCGTAACGGGAACTTGCTGACCACACACGCGGGAATGGCGAACACGAGTGAACTTCGGCGGACGGGTTTGTTGAAGCACACGAGCCTGGAAGAAGGCGACGGGCTTTGGATCGCGCCCTGCGAGGCCGTGCATACTTTCGCGATGAAGTTCACGATTGATGTACTGTATCTGGACAAGAAGAAAAAAGTCGTCAAGATTCGTCCCAACATGGTGAAGAGCCGGATTAGTTTTTGCTTGAGCGCGCACTCCGTGCTGGAATTGCCGGCGGGCATGGCGGAGAAGACGGGTACGCAGGTGGGTGACGAGTTGGAGTTTGAAAAGGTATGAAGCTGGGGGCGGCGATGTTGGGAATCCTATGGCTGAGCGGCTGCGCGCGGCATCGCATGCAATCGGGCCACGCATCGCCCAGCGTCTGGGACGTGCAAGTAAAGAATGCCGTTCGCGTGGGGGACGGTGATGCCGCGCTTCGTGAATTGCGCGGTTTCGTACTAGAACATCCCAAGGACTTTGGCGCACGCCGCCGCTTGGCGGACCGTTTCCTGGCGGCTGGCCATCGGGATCTCGCGATTGAACATTTGCGCATCGCCGTGGAACTTGCGCCTTTGAACGAATCGCTCGCGCTCGAACTCGCCCGGCATCTCGCGGCGGAGGATTTACGCGAAGAGGCAAGCCGCGTGTTGGCGGCTTTTCGCCAGACGAATGCGCCCTCGGCGGTGTTGCTGAGCTACGCCGCGATTCTAGAGGATGAGCAAGGCAACCTAAGCGCCGGTGAAGCTTTGCATCGCGCGGCCTTCGATCAGGCGCCGCTCGATTCGGCCCTGCGCTTGCCCCTGCGCAATAACGTGGCGGTGAATCTTGCCGCGCAGAATCGCGCTCTCGAAGCCGAGACCCTGTATCGGGAGATTCTCGCCGCCCACCCCAGCTACGAGGCGGCTCGCAACAATCTGGCGCAGCTCTACGCCGAACAACTCAACAAGCCAGAGGAGGCGCTGCTGCATTGGAAGGCAGCCAGCGGCCCCGCGATCGCGCACAACAATCTCGCCGCAGTCTATTTGGAACAGAACCGGCTGGAGGAAGCCCGCGTTCAACTCGAGAAAGCTTTGACGTTACGCTTTCAGTTTCCCGAGGCCCAACGGAATCTGCGCCTCTTGGCATCCCGTACCGGTGGTACCGTTCCACTCAGTTTCCAGCGCGACAAAGACACGCGCGGCTTGGCAAAATTAGCTAGAGCTTTCCGGCAGGCCTTCGTCACGGAAGACGCGGCGAACGCCGGCGGCAAGAGATAGAATCGTCCGATAAAGGAAATCAACCTTATGCTTTTAACCGCTCTCACAATTCGCGTTCAGTCGCTCGTCCAACGGATTTGGAATGACGAATCGGGGCAGGACTTGGTGGAGTATGCGCTCATCGTGGCCGCCGTCGGTCTGGCGCTGATCACCACCGTGAACCAATTGACGCAGGCCGTCGTCAGCTTGTACCAGAGCATGACGCAGGGCTTGGGCTCGATCGGCACCGCGCAGTAAACGCACTTTGGCGACGCCGGACATCAGGAGGCGGGTTTGGAGGCGATGGTTCCTACCCGATCTGGCCTTCGCCCTGAGCACGATCATGACGCTCTACTGCTTGACCACATTTGGCGGTATGAGACAGTTTTTTCGCGACTCCGATAGCGGCTGGCATATCCGCAACGGAGAAAGAATTTTAAGGATGAAGGAGGTTCCGGTGTCGGAGCCTTTTTCATTTTCGAAACCGGGCGGCGAGTGGTTCGCCTGGGAATGGTTGAGCGATGTAGTGATGGCGTTGGCGCATGGCTGGGATGGCCTGCGCGGCGTGTTCTTTCTGTATCTGGGAGTCTTGGCGTTGCTTTCGTGGTTCTGGTTCCAATTGCATTGGGCCGTGGGCAGTTGCTTCCTGCCCGCGGCGATCTCCACTTGGGTAATGCTTACGACTTCGACGATTCATTGGCTCGCGCGGCCGCATTTGTTCGGCTGGCTTTTTCTGGTGATTAGCGTATTGCTGGCGGAGACCGCCGCAAGGCGCGATAGCCGCTTCTGGCTTGCCGGGATCGCGTCGCTGGGTTGCACGTGGGCCAACATGCATGGCAGCTTCTTTCTAGGGCCTTGTGTGTTCGCGCTTTATGCGCTGGAGCGGCGGTCGGGGCGCTTGGCGGCTTGGGCCGCGATTGCGGCGCTGGCGAGTTTCGCGAATCCCTATGGCTGGCGCGTCCACTCGCACATCTTTTCGTATCTGACCAATCGCGAACTACTTTCGAAAGTGGGCGAGTTTCAAACCTTCAATTTCCAAGTGGAGGGTTCGTCGGCCTTGGTGATTGCGATGCTGCTGGCGGGCATGGGAGTTGGATTGAATTTCGCGGAAGGCCGCTGGGCGCGAGGGGTGCTTTCTCTGGTGCTCTTCGTGGGCGCCTTGCGGAGCGCGCGCGGCTTGCCGCTGGTTGCGTTGATCGCGGTGCCTCTAAGCGTGAGCGCGCTGTCGAGGTTGCTGCAGAGATTCTCCGGCTTTGCGCGCTACAACGCGAATCTGCGCAAGATCGACGTCACTTGCGGCGGCTTCGTTTGGGCGCCGGTGGTGATTGCGCTCTGTCTCGCGCTGGGCCGCGTTCCCGCGCTTGCGAGCAAGGCCGGCTTCGATCCAAAGGAATTCCCCGTGGCGTTAAGCGAGAGGATCGCTTTCCTGCCGGCGGATTCCCGTCTCTACGCGAGCGACAAATTCGGCGGTTATCTGATCTACCGATTCAACGGTGAACGGAAAGTGTTCTTCGACGGGCGCAGCGATTACTACGGCGCGGATTTCATGAATGCGTATCTGAAGATCCCGGCCGCCAAGCCCGGCTGGCGCGAAGAGTGGAACCGCTGGGATTTCACGCACGCCTTGGTCCCCAAGACCGAAGCATTGTCTTTGTGGTTGCCCGAAATGGGCTGGACGAAAATCGGCGAGGACGAAGCCGCGCTTCTCTTCGCGAAAGGATCGATGTAGCGGCGGATGGATCGCAACAAACTATTGATGATCTTTGGCGGCGCTTGGCTTTCGGCCGCGCTGCTGACTTGGCTGCTGTATTCGGCGACATCGTCCGCCAGCCAGACGAAAACGGTGAAGGTCTACGGCGCGGCTCGGGACCTTTCGGCGGGATCGAAACTGCGCAAGGGCGACTTGAAAGTCGTAACCGTGCCTGCGAACAATCAGCCCCGCGGCGTATTTACCGATGAGAAGGCGTTGCTGGAACGTACGCTGCTCTTTCCGGTGGGTGTGAACGAACCGGTCACGATGAACCGGCTCGCGGCGATTGGCGGCATCGAGGGTGTTCCGGCGATTATTCCGTCCGGCAAGCGGGCGGTCAGCGTGCAAGTGAACGATGCGGCGAGCGCGGCGGGCTTGATTCAACCGCGCGCGCATGTGGACGTTATCTACACGCGCTCCGGATCGTTGACCGAGGCGATGAGCAAGGTCGTATTGGAAGATGTTGTTGTCTTGAGCGTGGGCCGCTCGACGGAAGTCGCGCAGACCGATCCAAAGACCGCCGCGGCGAACGCGAATGTCAATCCTTCCAACACGCAACAACGCGCCGTCACGCTGCTGGTGAATGCCGAAGATGCGGCGAAGTTGGAGCTTGCGAAAAACAACGGCAAGATCGGCCTCGTGCTGCGCAATCCGCTCGACGCGGGCAAGCTCGAACAGTCCGAGCCTACCTACGCGGATACGCTTGACCCTTACCTCGGCGCGCGCCGCGAACGCATGATGAAGATGGCGAAGAGTTCCGGCTCCGCGGCGGGCGTGGTGAATAACGATCGCTCCTGGGCCGAATTGACCGCTAAGCCCCCCACTCCCAAGAAAGCCGAGGAGCCTCCGAAGCCCCCGCAGAAAGTCATAGACGTCTATCGCGGTGACAAGCATGTGCAGGAGGTCTTCGAAAAATCGAAATGAAATTCATAGCGCTTACCCTCGCGTCCATGGTCGCGCTCTGCCTTGTGGTCGTGGCACAGACTGCCCCGCAAAAAGTAACCCTCGTCACCGGCCAAGGTGAACTACTTCCTTTCGATCAGGACATCTCGAAAGTCGTCGTCGCCGAGCCGAAGATCGCCGACGCCATCGTTGTCAGCCCGCGCGAAGTGATGGTCACCGCCAAGGGCGCGGGCAAGACCACGCTCATCATTTGGGAAGAAACGACGGGTGCGCGCCGCTTCGACATCCAGGTTCTAAATGACTTGACTCCCGTCGACGACTTCAACAAACAACTCAGCGCGGAACTCAAACGCGGTCTGCCCGAGGACAACATCCACTTCGATGGCAACGATCAAACCGTGGTGCTCACCGGCAGCGTCAAGCAAGCCGCCTCCGCGCAACGCGCCGCCGCGATTGCGCAAACGCGTTCGAAGACCGTCATCAATCTGATCGAGCTTCCGAAGAAGGAAGACCCCAAACAGATCATGCTGGAAGTGAAATTCGCCAGCATCGACCGCGCGGCCCTGAGCGAAATCGGCTTCAACTATTTCTCCCGCAATCCCAAGCTCCTCGGCACCCTGCAAACGCAACAGTTCCAAGGTCCGCGCATAAGCGCGCTGCAATTCCAGAATCAGGAATTCGCGAACACGACGGTGAACTTCGCAGACTTGCTGAATATGTTCGCCTTCCGCCCCGACCTCAACATCGGTGCGACCGTAAAAGCCCTCGCTACGCGCAACCTGTTACAGATTCTCGCCGAGCCCAACCTCGTCACCCTCGAAGGCAAGGAGGCCAGCTTCGTCGCGGGCGGTGAGTTCCCATTTCCTACGCTCAATGCAACGACAACCGGCGGCGCGATCGCGCCCGTCATTACCGTGCAATTCCGCCCCTTTGGCGTACAACTCGGCTTCACGCCCACGCTCACGGACACCGGCTCAATTCATCTCAAGGTGCGTCCTGAAGTCAGCACGCTTGATTTCTCGAACGCCGTAGTTCTGCAGGGCGTCCAAATCCCCGCGGTCTCCACCCGCCGCGCTGAAACCGAAGTAGTCCTCAAGGAAGGCGAAAGCTTCGCCATCGCCGGCCTCATCGACAATCGCGTGATCCAGACGGTGAGCAAGATCCGCGGCCTTGGAGACATTCCGATCCTCGGGCAGTTGTTCTCTAGCCGCAGCACGCGGAAGACTAGCGACGAACTTCTTGTCGTGGTGACGCCTCGCTTCGTACGTCCCGTGCCCGAAGGCGAGAAGATCGAGATGCCCACGATTCTCGAACCATTTCAAATTCCTTCGAAAGAAGAGCTAGTTCGAAAAAACAAGAAGAAGAAAGGTAAGGAACAGGACGCGGGCCCTAAGCCCGCGACCGTAGGCGCCAGTGGTTACCAAGACCCAGCGAAGAAGAACTAACGCTTCCGAAAGAGGCGCCATCGCCGTGCAGATGATCGTTCTGCTTGGTACGGCGCTGCTTGTCTTCATGGGCTTCGCCTTCGACCTTGGCCGCCTCTATGTGGACCGCGCCGAACTCAAGACCATCGCGAACGCCATGGCCCTCGCCGCCGCGCAGAATCTCATCGGCACGGAGCAATCCACCGCCAACGCGCAGACCGCCGCGCAACAAGCCGCGAGCGTTGTTGGTGGCCGGGGCAGCAAGTACGATTTCGGCGGCGTCACGCTTGGCGAGGGCACGTCGAATCTCACGAGCGAGGTCCCGGTTCCCACCTTCTTCGACACCCTCGCCGCCGCGCTTGGGACTGCCGACGCCTCAGGCTCCGAAACGTCTGGCGCGGCCGCTAAGCATGTGCGCGTCGAAGTCCGCGCTGAAGCGCCGCTCGTGTTCTTCAGTCTCCTTTTCCTTGCCCAAGACCGCAAGGTTCCCCTCGCCACCTCGGCGGTCGCCGGCGTTAGCGCTCCCCTCTGCACGGCTTGCAACATCGAACCCCTCGCTCTTGGAGCGCCGTCTCAAGAAGACATCGTCGACTTCGGTTTCGTCCGCGGCCAGAAATACACGCTCTACTTTTCTTGCAACGGCCAGCCGCAGCCGCAAGCTCTCGGCGCGGGCGGTACGCGCCTTCCGTATCTGCTCATCAATCGTCTCAATCTAGAGGCCACAACCTTCACCGGCGAATCGACGCAGCTCTTCCGCAATGGCCTCGGCGGCATTCCCAGCTCCAACAACCAGGCCCAAGCTTGCGTCAACATCGGCACGCCGGAAATCAGTTGGGTCTCCGCCTCGCCTCGCCTCTGCAACAGCGCCGCGCCCAACACCAGCGCGCAGCAATTCGTCTGCGGCCTCAACAACCGCTTCGACCCCGCGCTGAATCCCCCTTGCGACCAAATCCCCGAAGCAGAAACGCTCGCCGCCGGCAACCCCGTCGACACGGACCTCGCCGACTACGAAGACTTCACCGCCTACGCCGGCACCGGCCGCCGCATTATCACCGTCCCCATCGTCGACATCCTTTCCAGCACCACGGAGATGAACATCCTCGGCTTCCGGCAATTCCTGCTTTCGCCGAACCCCGACGCCGTCTCTCTGAATCCAGCCGACGCCGCCAGCCGCCTCCTCGTCACTTACATCGGCAATCCCATGCCCATCCGCCAAGGCCGCTTCGGATCTTGCGGCATAACCAGCGGGCCGGGAAAGGTAGTGCTGCACCAATGAAAGCGTTGAGGCCGATCGCAAGGATCAAGAACGGCAGCAGCCTCATCGAAGCGGCGCTCTTCATTCCGTTCCTAATACTGCTCCTCCTCGGCATGATGGAATTCGGCCGCGTCACCTACACCTATTACCAACTCCAAAAAGCCCTCTACGCTTTCGCCCGCTTCGCCGGCACGCAACAAAACATCAACTTCTGCGACACTTCCGGTGCCAGCTACCAGCAAGCCCTCGCCATCGCCCTCACGGGCACAGGCGATGCCAACGCCACGCCTTTGATCGGCGGCCTCGAAGCCACGAACTTCCGCGTGCGCGTCGAACGCTACAACCCCACTAGCTCCTCCATCGAAGAATGCGATTGCTCTTCAAACGGCTGCGACCCCGCGCAAGGCGGCGGCTCACCCGGTTACATTTACGTCGATCTCGCCCAAGGCTATCCCTTCGCCTTCCGCATCCCAGGCATCCAAACGGACCCGATCTTTCTGCGCCCCAGCGTTCGCGTCCCCTTCGGAGGCACCTAAATGCGGCTACTCCGAAGCAGCAATCAGAAAGGCGCCGCGGCCGCGGAATTCCTCGTCGTCGGCATGACGCTGTTTATTCCCCTGAGCCTCTGCCTCTTCTACACCGCGCAAATGCTGTGGATCTGGCACAGCGCGGCGGAGATGACCCGCGAAGGCGCGCGCTACGCCGCGACGCATTGCTGGCAGAACGGCAGCAACGTGCGCAACTACATGCAGACGAACTTCGTCGCGACGCCCGACCGCCAGCAATTCACCGGCGGCAGCGCCGAGATCGCCGTCACCTACTTCGGCCGCGTCCCCGAAACCGGAGAACTCACTGAGTTCTTCTGCGACTCCGAATGCAGCCTAGGCTGCGTCCCCGACGTCGTCAAAGTCCAGATCCTCAATTACAACTACCAGACCTTTCTCACATACTGGGGCCTCCCTCCCGTGCCGCTACCCGACCTGCAAACCACCGTGCCCATGGAAGGCGCGGGCTGCGACCCCGAGACCGGCACATGTACGCCCTGAAGGAATTTATCGATGCCCATTAACCTGCTCGTAGCGAGCCCCGACGAACCCTTCCGCGACGCGGTGCGCGAGAATCTCGCGAGTCTTTCCGGCGCGCGCGTCGTCGCCGAATATCCCGAAGTCGCCGCCAACCTTTACATCCGCGTCTTGCAGGATGCGGAACGCAACCCCGACGCCGCTCTTGTCATTGATTTGAGTGGCGACACCGATAACGCGCTCCGCTCGCTAGAGAAGATCAAGCAGGCCATCCCCGATCTCTACGTCATCGCCTCCCATTTGCACTCGGAAGGCGATCTTGTCCTCCACGCTCTCCGCGCCGGCGCGAACGATTTTCTGCTGCAACCCTTCAAGCGTCTCGAGTACCGCGAAGCGATGTCGCGACTCGAACGCGCGCCGCGCCGCATGATCTCGGCCTCGAGCCAACTCGGCAAAGTCTACGCCTTCCTAGGCGCAAAGGGCGGTGTCGGCACCACTACATTGGCCGTCAATTTCGCCGGCGTCCTCGCCCAACGCAAGTCCTCCACCGTCCTTGTCGATCTAGACTGGATCGCCAACGACGCCGCGATGCAAGTCGGCGCGCACCCGCAGTACACGCTCGCCGAAGTCGGCGAAAATCTCGACCGCCTCGACCAAAGCCTCTTCGAAGGCTTCGTCGCCCGTGACCCGCTTGGCTTCTATGTCGTCGGCCCGCCCGACGCTCTCGAACATTCGGTCTACTTCACCGAAGCGATGTTTCGGGACTTTTCGACGTTTCTTGTCGACAAGTACAACTCCATCGTCGTCGATTGCGGCCGGATGGTCGTCGACGAAGCCGTCGTCGCGGCGTTGCAATCGGCGGCCGCGATCTTCGTCGTCACCACGCAGGAATTCCCGGCGCTTCGCAACGCCCAACGCTACCTCGGCTTCCTCTCGCGCATGGGCTTCACGCAAGATCAAGTGAAGGTCGTTGTCAATCGCTATCGCAAAAAAACCGGCCCCGAAATCGCCTCGCCCGAGCAAGTCACACAGACTCTCAATCAACCGATCTTCTACGGCATCCCGCCCTCCGCCGCGATCCTGGAGGCCATTAACAAAGGCCGCCCCTTCGTCGCGGACCGCCAAGCCGCGGGCGAGCTCGACAAAATCTTCCGCAGCTTCGTCACCAAAGCGACCGGCGGCAAATCCAGTCAGGAGGGCCTGGCGCAAAGCGCCTAGCCGCTAATCGATGGGCTCCCGAGCGATTCCGAATCCCGCCAGCCGTCCCGCGCCGCACCGGCCCACCGCCGGTGTCGACCGCTGGAACCATCTGCGCACGCAGTTGCATGGCAAGCTGGTTGGCTCGTTAACCCCGGAGCAACTCAAGAATCTATCGAAGGACGGCGTCCGCGATCAGATCAGCACCGTCGCCGAAAGACTGATTCAGGACACGGGACTCCCGATGACCACGGTCGAAAAAGACCGCCTCATCGAAGAAGTCCTCAATGAAGTCTTCGGCCTCGGTCCACTGGAGCCGCTTATGCAAGATCCCACCGTGAGCGACATCATGGTGAACGGCTACGACAGCGTTTACGTAGAACGGGGCGGCATGCTGGTGGAAACCAACGTCCGCTTCAAGGACCAGGCGCACGTCCGCATGATCATCGACCGCATTGTGTCGAACATCGGCCGCCGCATCGACGACTCTTCGCCTATCGTGGACGCGCGCCTCCCCGACGGCTCGCGTGTTTGCGCCGTCATTCCGCCACTCTCGCTCATCGGTCCGGTCATGAGCATCCGCCGCTTCGGTAAGAAACTTCTAGGTGCGGACGACTTGCTCAAGAATCTGACGCTCACCCCCGGCATGTTGCAGTTCCTCATCGCCGCCGTCAAAGCTCGCCTCAACGTGGTTATCAGCGGGGGCTCTGGCTCGGGCAAGACGACGCTGCTGAACAATCTCTCGAAGTTCATCCCCGAGGAAGAGCGCATCGTCACTATCGAGGATGTCGCCGAACTCCAAGTCCAGCAAGAGCATCTCGTTCGCCTCGAAACACGCCCCATGAACATCGAAGGCGCGGGCGCGATTACGCAGCGAGACCTCGTCATCAACGCGCTCCGGATGCGCCCCGATCGCATCTTGATCGGCGAATGCCGTGGCGCCGAAGCGCTCGACATGATGCAGGCCATGAACACGGGCCACGACGGGTCGATGACCACCTGCCACGCCAACACCGCCCGCGACGCCTTCAGCCGCCTCGAAACGATGGTGATGATGGCGAGCTCCAGCATCCCCGATCGCGTTATCCGCCAAATGCTCGCTAGCGCCGTGCAGATCGTGGTGCAAGCTGGCCGCCTCGTCGATGGCGCCCGCAAGGTATTGTCGATCAGCGAAGTCACCGGCGTCGACGAGGAATTCGTCTCCATTGAAGACATCTTCGTCTTCGAGCGCGAAGGCGTCAACGAGCGGGGCCGCGCCATCGGCCAATTCCGCGCCACCGGCTACAAGCCCATTTGCCTCGACCGCCTCAAAGCCTACGGCCAAGCGGTGGACGAAGCTATTTTCAACGAGCATGTTCGCGTAGGAGACCCCGCGTGACGATGCTGCTCGTCTCTTTCCTCATCTTCAGCGCCGCCCTCTTCGGCGCCGCCTACTACTGCTTCGTCATTCCGAAGCGCGCCGAGCAAGCCGCCCTCACCGCCCGCCTCCGCGAAGTCCGGGCCCGCACCGGCGCCGCCCGCGTCCGCCTCGGCGGCGGTCTCGTCCGCGAAGAAGAAGCCCTCAACACCTTTGGCCGTTTCCTCTCCTGGATCGGCCTCCAGCGCCGCCTGCAAAAATCCATTGACCAAGCCGACCTCGGCTACAAGGCCGGCAATATCCTCGCGCTCTGCCTTGTCATCGCTCTCATCGGCTTCCTTTTCGCCCGCCTCATCGGCATCCCTATCCTCTTCCTCCAAATCGGCCTCGCCGTCGCGGTCGCTTACCTGCCCATCGCCTACATCAACTTCAAGCGTGGGCGCCGTCTCAACCGTTTCGAGCACCAACTCCCCGAAGCCATCGACCTCTTCAACCGTTCGATGAAAGCCGGGCACAACATCCAAAGCGGCCTTCAGACCATCGCCGAGGAGTCGCTGGATCCGATCCGCAAAGAATTCAAAAAACTTCTCGAAGAAATGGCGCTCGGCAGTACCACCGAGTCCGCGCTGCACAACCTCGGCGAACGTGTCCCTCTCATCGATCTCAAGTTCTTCATCACCGGCCTGATCCTGCAACGCCAAACCGGCGCGAATATGGTTGAGGTCCTCGAGAACCTCGCCGTCCTCATCCGCGAACGCCTCAACCTCAGCGAGAAGCTCAAGGCTGGCACCGCGCAACAACGCTTCTCCGCCGCGCTCTTCTGCAGCGTGCCGATCATTATGGGCGCCATCTACGCCTTTCTCAAGCCCGAATACTTCCGCCTCCTTCTCGACGACCCCACCGGCAACATTATCCTCACTTACTCGATCGTGTCCGAGACCATCGGCATCCTGATCCTGAGAAAGCTGGCGAACCCGAGGTTCTAAACGCCCATGCTGAGCTCACTCCTTTTCTTTGCCGCCGTCGCCATCACGCTCAGCGTCCTCGCCTGGAGCGGCTATCAGCTATTCCGCCCGCAGGAGGATCCCCTCGGCGAACGTCTCGACGAACTCCAACGCGCCTCGGGCGCTGCCACCACTGCCGCTCGAGGCCCCCGGCGCCGCTTCGGCGGCGGTTTCTGGGAGAGCCTGCTCTACATAGTCTCCGCCATCGGTGGCGAAGACTATTTGCGCGATGTTGAGAAGAGTCTGCGCGAAGCCGGCATCCGCCAACGCGAAGCGACGGGCATGTACGTGCTCTTCAACGTCGTCTTCTTCCTGCTGCTCGTCGCGGGCGCGCTCTACCTGCAATGGGAAGCGGACCTGATGTCGAAGCTGATGGCCATGATCGCCCCCGCGCTCCTGGGCTACTTGCTGCCGCGCCAAGTGCTCTACCGCCTGGTTGCCCGCTACAAGCGCAAGCTCCAGGAAGCGCTGCCGGACACCATCGATTTGCTCGGCATCGTCCTCGGCACGGGCCTTTCGCTCGACCAAGCCATGCTACGCGTCAGCGAGGAAATGCAGTTCATCTACCCGGAACTCGCCAACGAATTCTACACGGTGGTGATGCAAGTAAAAGCCGGCCAGGAACGCAGCCGCGCCTTCAACGCCTTGGTCCGCCGCACCGGCATCGAGGACATCAAAAGCCTCGCCGCGATGATCATCCAAAGCGAACGCTTCGGCACCAGCCTCTCGCAAGCGCTCAAGGTCTACGCGGAATCCCTGCGCATCCGCCGCAGACTGCGCGCCGAGGCCGCCATCGCCAAAGCCGGTATCAAGATGCTCTTCCCGATCATCCTCTTCATCTTCCCGGTCCTCTTCGCCGTCACCCTCGGCCCCGCCATGATCACCGTACTCCGCAGCCTCTCCGGCGGGATCGGAAACCGATAAACTTACGCAATGCGCGTCCTCGCCGTCCTCGCCGTTCTGTGCGTCTCCAGCTTCGCCCAAAGCATTTCCATCGTCAAAGGCCCAGCGGATTATCAGGTCTACCAGCGCGGCGCCGATGGCAAGGCCGACATCCCCATCGAACTCAAAGTTGAAGGCGCCGACGGCAAGAACGTCTTCCTCAGCGTCAAGCGCGGCGTCGTCCCCGTCCCCGGCTTCATCGCCCACGATCTCGGCAAGGTAGAAAACGGCGCGATCAACACCACTGTCAAGGGCGTTCCTACCGGCGGTCCCTACCGCTTCGAATTCCGCACCAGCCGCCTCGGCGCCGCCCTCCACGCCCGCAGCAATGTTCTCGTCGGCGACATTTGGCTGCTCGCCGGCCAGTCCAATATGGAAGGCGTCGGAGACCTCGTGGATCTCGAAAAGCCATCGGACAAGGTAAACTCCTTCAACATGCTCGACAACTGGGTCGAAGCCAAAGACCCACTGCATGAACTATCGAGCGCCGTCGACCGCGTGCATTGGCGCAAGAACGCCGCGGGTCAACCCGAGCGCCTCGAAGGCGCCGCCCTCGAAGAAGCCCGCGCCGCCCGCAAGAAAGGCGCTGGCCTCGGTCTCCCCTTCGCCATCGAGTACGAAAAGCGTACCGGCGTTCCGGTTGGTCTCTTGCCCTGCGCGCACGGCGGTACCTCGATGACGCAATGGAATCCGGACCTCAAATCCCAAGGCGGCGATTCGCTGTACGGCTCCACGATTCGGCGCGCCGAACTCATCGGAGGCAAAGTCAAAGGCATCCTCTGGTATCAAGGCGAGTCCGACGCCAACCCCACCGCCGCGCCGCTCTTCGAGAAGAAATTTACCGACCTCGTCGCCGCTTTCCGTAAGGACCTGAACGCCCCCGACCTCCCGTTCTACTACGTCCAAATCGGCCGCCACATCAACGCCACTCCACCCGCCCCTTGGAATCAAATCCAGGAAATCCAGCGCACGGTGGAAAGCAAAATCCCCAATAGCGTCGTGTTTTCCGCCGTCGATAGCGACCTCGATGATGGCATCCACGTCGGCACTCAAGACCTAAAGCGCATCGGGCGTGGCATGGCCGCCGTCGCCGCCGGCAAGGCCAAGAAAGGCCCGCACCTGGACAGCGTCACCGTGGACAGCCAGAAAATCAAAGTCCGCTACACCGAGGTCAACGGCAAACTCACCGCCCAGGGCCGCGTTACCGGCTTCTCCATCGCCAACGCAGAAGGACTGACGGTTCCCCTCATCTACAAAGCCAGCCTCGACCCGCTCGACTCTTCCGCCGTGATCCTTCACTTCCAAGGCAAGCTCCCTGAAGGCGCATCGATCAGCTATGGCGCAGGTCGCGATCCGATCGCCAACCTGCGCGATGAACTCGGCCTCGGTGCCCCGGTCTTCGGCCCGCTACCGCTGAAGCCGTAAAGGGTTTAGGCGCCCAGGGCGACTTCTATCTTTTTCGCGATGGAATGAGCGTGCTGGTGCACCAACGATGCATCGTTGCCCTCCACCATAACGCGAGCCAAGGGCTCCGTCCCCGAGAAGCGAACCAAGACGCGTCCGGAACCGGAGAACGCTTGTTCACAGGCCGCGATCCCTTCCTGCACATCCGGAAAATCTTCCAGCGGCTTCCGCTCCTTAATCCTGACGTTCACAATCAACTGCGGAAACACCTCAAGGTCCGCCACCAACTCGTCCGCGCTCTTGCCGCTTGCCACAATGCACTCCAGTACCCGTAGCGCGGTCAGAATTCCATCGCCGGTGGTCGAGTAATCGCTAAAAATCACGTGCCCCGATTGCTCACCGCCTAGCGGCGCGCCAGAGCGCCGCATCTCTTCCAGCACGTACTTATCGCCCACGCCCGTCCGCGCCATCGAGATCCCGCTGCGCTGCAAGGCCACTTCCAATCCTAGGTTCGACATCACCGTCGAAATCACGCGCTTGCCCGGCAATCTGCCCGCCGCATCCAAGGCCCGCGCGGCTAGCAGCAACACTGCGTCGCCATCGAGCAGTCTTCCCGATTTCGAGACGAACATCGCCCGGTCCGCGTCGCCGTCGAAGGCCACGCCCAAGTCCGCGCCAAACTCGCGCACTCGCGCCGCCACATGATCCGTATGCAACGCGCCGACGCCCGCGTTGATATTGCGGCCATCCGGCGCGCAAGCGACGGACACCACTTCCGCGCCCAAGCGCCGCAACAAGTCCGGCGCCAACCGGTAGGCCGCGCCATGCGCGCAGTCGGCTACGATCACCATGCCATCGAGGCGCAAGGGGAACGTCGAAGCGAGGAACTCGATATACAACTCCGCCAAGGATTCGTCAACCGGCAAGGCGAGATCCGGAGCCGGGGCGTGCAAACGCTCCTTTAGGATCTCCGCTTCCAAAGCCAACTCCACTTCATCCGGCAACTTATAACCGGAATGATCGAAGACCTTCAGCCCATTGTCCTGATAAGGATTGTGCGAAGCCGAGATCATCACGCCCGCGACAAACGATCCCGTCTTCGTCAAATACGCCACGCCCGGAGTCGTCAAGATCCCGGCAAATACCGGCGCCACGCCCGCCGCCCGTAGTCCTGTAGCCACCGCCTCGGCCAGCGATGTCCCCGACTCCCGCGTATCCATGCCCAGCAAGACCTTTGGATCCGGGGCTTGTCCCTTGGCCCAGTTACCCAACGCCGCGCCCAGGCCGAACGCCGTGGCCCTGTCGAGCGGAAATTCCCCCGCCTTCCCCCGTACCCCATCCGTTCCAAAAAGCTGACGCGCCACTAATGCCTCCAACTCTACTTTCGCCCTTTTTCCGTCAAACTTTAGTCCTGCTTCGCCTCTCCCATTTTCTCAACGCTCAGTTTCACGGTGACTACAGCCGATCCCGTAAAGCTCAATTCCGCGTCGCTCAGCAAAGCGTTCAACCGCAGCGGCTTGCTCGGGTCGATCAGCGAAAGATCGATCGGCTCCGTCGAGACCGATTCGGCCACACTGACTCGGGACTCCGGCCCGGCCACCTGCATCTTCGCCGGTGAGACCTCCCACTGCAAGACTTTGAACTCCGTTGACGGCAAGAACATAGCCGCTACGGGCAACTCCTTGGTGACCCGCCGTTCGAGCTTGACCCTCACCTGAGACGGCATCGCCCGCACAAGTGTTACCCGGTTGGGCAGGTTCAAGCTATCCGGCGTCACCGTGAAGGTCCGCGTCGAAGGTTGCTGCATCTGCCCTAAATCGAGCACGATGTTCGTCTGCGCCGCGTTCACTTCGCCCAAGCGCGTGCGCGGGCCGCGCACTTGAATTTGAATCTGGGCCGGCGCGTCGGGCGACAGGTCCAAGGACGGATTTAAGTTGCGATACTCCACCGGCACCGCGACCGTCTCAATCAGATTCGGCTCGTCCACCAACGCCACCCAAAGCAACAGCGCCGCGACGACACTCAACACTTTCGCACCCATGTTCTCGGTAAGAAATCTCACGAACGGTTGAACTCCATCTGCGAGTTTTCGTTCGAAGGCGGGGGAGTTAAGGGCGTGTTGAAGTGCTTGGTTAATTGCTCATCGACGTATTCGATGGTGACTCCATGCTGAATCTCGCCGTAGGAGGCGATCGAGATCTTGCCGGTCTCTTCGCTCACTACGAGCGCGAGCGCGTCAGTCTCTTCCGTAATGCCAATGGCCGCGCGGTGCCGCGTGCCCAAACTGCCCAGGATCGCCGGATTCATCGAGAGTGGTAGAAAGCAGGCCGCGGCCGCGATGCGTTCGCCCTGAACGATCACCGCGCCGTCGTGCAGCGCGCCACCCGGATAAAAGATGCTCAGCAGGAGATCGCGTGAAAGACGCGCGTCCAGATTCACGCCCGTCTCGATGAAGGTCTTCAATCCCGCGTCGCGCTCCACCACGATCAGCGCGCCCGTGCGCGTCTGCGAGAAGTGCGTCAGCGCCATCAGGATCTCTTCGGCCGTTTCGCGCCGCTGCAAGCGCCCGCCGAAAGTGAATATTCGCGCCCGGCCGATGCGCGCCAACACCCGCCGGATTTCGGATTGAAACATCACGATGATCGCGAAGGCCGTGTAAGGCGCGATCGTCGCCAGCATCGTGCGCACCAATTCGAGGCCTAGCCAAACGCTTGCCACGTAGATCAACAGCAGGATCAGCAAACCGCTGATCACCTGCGCCGCGCGGCGTCCCCGTATGTGCGTGATGGCTAGATAAATGAATGCCGCGACGAGCAGGATGTCCAACACCGCGAGCGGCGTCAGCTTCGCGAAGGTGGCGGCGATGAGATCCCAGAATTTATCCATTACGCCCCGCGCCGTTGAGCCGGGCGCCCTGAGCGGCCATCAGCGGGCTCATCGGGAACGGATAGCGCAAGTCCTCGATTTTCCCGCCAATCACTTCGATTCTCTTCAAATCCGCCGAGCCGATGCCCGCCTCTTCGGCCAGCAGGAGCATGTTGTCGCAGCGATGGAAAGGTGGTGTGCCTTTCGCCGCGCGCGGGTTGTAGCCCATTAAAGCCGTGCCCACCGCGTCCGTCGAAACGGGATTGGTGCCGAGTATCAACAAGCCCGGCTTCGCATAGCCTGTCCCTTGGAAAGTACCCTTTGTCGCGTTGATCCAGGGCCCTTCGCCGCCGGTCATCGTTTCGATGCCGTCGATGAAGGAGATATCGATAGGCCGCGCGGCCACCACTTCGACCGAGATCCTCGGCATGCGGTGCGTCGCTTGGCGCGGCGAATTCGGATCCTTCTCGGCATCGGCGATCTTCGCCGGCTGGCGCTTGCCCGCGTGGCAACATTGGTCGCGGCCTGAGGTGGGCGCTTCGTTCGGGTCGTCCACGCCGGCGTCGTTGCCGTAAATGGACGCGGGAGTGCAGCCAAACATGTTCTTCATCGCGAGCGTGATCCCGCAAGTGTCGTGGTTCTTCAGCTTCGCCATCGACATCATCACGTCCGTCTGCTCGTAGATTTCGTTGAAGGTGATCGAAGGATAAATCCAGCCGCCATGCGGTACGGCGCGCTTCACATACGTCTTCGCGAATCCCCCAAGTCCATTCGTATTCAGGAACTCGACGTTCTTCGCCGCCGTCGCCATCTGCCGCACCGGCCAGCCCGAATCGAGCATGTACTCCGAAAGCGGCCCCGCCGTGCTCCACGCGGATTCCACGAAGCGAATACGCTTGGCTCCCGCGCGATCCAGCACCGCCGTCATCGCCAGCACATGCTTCGGGTGTGTATAGTGCGTGACGCCTAAGGCCCGGCCTTGAAAGCGCAAGCCGGGCGAACCCGTCAGGTTCAGCTTAACCGTTACGGTTTTGTTGCGGACGAGTTTCGCCGCCCCGCCCAACTCGTCGAACATCCTAGAAAAGATCTCGTAGAAGTCTTCGCCGTAGCTCTCGCACCTGCGCACGCTCACGGGCGGCGCGGCCAGTTTGGAATTCTGAGAGAATGCCGGCGCGGCGGCGCCCAATGCAAGAACTTCGCGGCGGGTCATCTCACTATTGTAAGTGGCCCCCAAAGTGCGTGCCAGGCGCGCTAAAAGTGGCCCGCCACCACACGGATCAGCACCATCGCGATGCCCGCCACCGCCGCGGATGCCGGCAGCGTCAACAACCACGCCCAGAGGATGTTCCGCGCGAGGCCCCAGCGCACGGCTTTCAAGCGCTGGATTGCGCCCACTCCGGCGATCGCGCCTGAGATCACGTGTGTCGTCGAAACCGGTATGCCCAGGTAAGTCGGGAACAGAATCGCCATCGCTCCCGCCGTCTCCGCGCAGAACCCACCGCGCGGCTTCAAACGCGTTAAGCGCGCGCCCATCGTATGCACGATGCGCCAGCCGCCGGTCATCGTTCCCAAAGCAATCGCCAAGTGCGCGCTCAGCACCACCCACCAATCGACATGGAAGGTCTTGTTCACGCCGCCTGCTAGCAAAACGCCCGCAATGATGCCCATCGTCTTCTGCGCGTCGTTCGCGCCGTGAGAATAACTAAAAAGCGCCGCCGACACCAATTGCAGCTTCCGGAACCAGCGGTCCATGTAGCTGGGGCTTTGCCTGCGGAAGATCCACATCACCGCCACCATCAGCGTGTAGGCGAGCGCCATGCCGAGCATCGGCGCCAGGACGATAAAGAAGATCGTCTTCACCCAGCCCGCGACGACAATCGCCTCGAAGATGTGCGTGATGCCACGCTCCATCGCGACGCGCGCCATCACCGCGCCCGCGTAGCCGCCAATCAAGGCGTGCGAGGAACTCGTCGGCAGTCCGAAGTACCAAGTGATCAAGTCCCAGGCGATCGCCCCAGTCAACCCGGCGAGGATCACCAGGGGCGTCACGAACTTCACTTCCACCATCCCCGAACCAACGGTCTTGGCGACCGCCGCCTCTTCCCAGAGCAATAACGGAATCGCGGCGATGAAGTTGAAAAACGCCGCCCACACCACCGCCTGAAACGGCGTCAGCACCCGCGTTGCGACAATCGTCGCCACCGAATTCGCCGCGTCGTGGAAGCCGTTGATGTAGTCGAAGATCAACGCGACGACTACGATCAGCACCACCAGGGCAAAGGCTTCGTTCATGATTCCAACTTGCCTAGCTGTTCTTGACGGCGACGGTCTTCAGTACATCGCTTACGTCTTCGCAAGCGTCGGTCGTCGATTCCAGCAGGTCGAGGATCTCTTTCATCTTGATCACTTCGATCGCCTTCGCGCCGGAGCGGAACAACTCCGCGACGCTGCGCCGGTGGATGCGGTCGCCTTCTTCCTCGAGCGTGTCCACCATGCCGGTGAAGCGCTGGATGTCCTGCTGCTTGCCCATGGCGTCGAAGGCCTTCAACAGCGCGTCCGCGCAGCGTTCGATGATGCCGCAGAGATCGCGTACGGCCGCCGGGGCGTCGCCCACCTCGTAGTCGTAGAGACGGTGCGCGGTGTCTTCGAGCAGATCCAAAACGTTGTCGAGATGCGTGCCCAGTTGGTGAATGTCTTCGGGGTCCAGTGGCGTGATGAAGGTCTGATTGAGCTTGGTAAAGAGCTGAACGATGAGCCCGTCTCCTTCCTTCTCCAGCTCTTCGATACGCTCCGCCGCCGCTTCATAGCTAGCGGGTCCCTTGCGCGTCGCCTCATGCAATACCTTGGAGGCCTCATAGACGAGCGTGGCCTGAGCGTGAAACAGTTCGAAGAACTTCTCTTCGCGGGGAAGCAGTCCCATAGATATCCCTGTCCAAATCCCTGTCGGTGTTCTTGTGAATGATCCGTTACAGAATAGCGAATGCCGAGGCTTCCGCCGTTTCGTCGTCGGCGTCGGGGTCGAAAAAGCGCTGGTCGAGTAGGCGTTGGACTCGAATATTGCCCATGGCCCCAATCATGCTCTCTTTCAAGTTCGGATACTCTTCCTCGATTTCGCGGAAGAAGTCCCGTACGCTGCGGCGCACGGTTCCCGTCTTTTGCGAGCAACCGCAAGGCACCACCGGGCAGCCCAGCTCTTCCGCGTAGGCGGTCGTCCACGCTTCCTGCACGTAGACTAGCGGCCGAATGAGGCGGAAGTCTTTCTCTCGCGAATAGGTCACCGGGGGCAATGCACTCAATGCGCCGGTGAACATGGCGTTGCGCAGGAAGGCCTCGCAGAAGTCGTCGGCGGTGTGGCCTAGTGCGATGACATTCGCCCCCAGGCGCTTGCCGACATCGTAGACCGCGCGGCGGCGGAAGCGCGAGCACTTGTCGCAGCCATGGCCGGGGTCTTCTTCGAGCAGCCTCATGCTGGGGCCGTCTTCAAAGTAATGCCACTCGATCCCTCGTGAGCGGAGCCATTCGCCATATGGCTGAATCGGCGCGATGAACTTGCCTTGTTCGATGGTGAATGCGGTGATCGAGAAATCGATGGGCGCTTTGCGCTGCAGGTGCAGCAACGCTTCGAGAAGAGTGACCGAATCCTTGCCGCCGGAAACGCCGACCGCGACGCGATCCCCTTCGCGGATCATCTTGAAGCGCGTTACCGCCTCGCCGACCTTCCGCTGTACTGTCCTTTGAACGTCCAACCCTCGATTATCTCAGGAAACTGAGCTTAACCGCTTCGTAGTGATGCGCGTCTGGAAGGCCCGCCAAAGCCTCACCGGCCGTCTTCCCCACCGCTTCAATCTTCCGTAACGGCAGCGTCACGGGGTCGTAGATCCGGAAGGCCGCCCACAAGCCTTCGGCTTGCTTGCGCTGCGTTAGGGTTAGCTCCTCCGGCGCGAGGCCCACAATACTAGTCAAATTTCTTGAGCTCCTCGATCAACGCCTGCGCGCCTTTGCGCTGGTAGATTCCGCTCAGCCGCTGCATCTCTAGGCTCACCGGCATCGTCTCGCCTAGCCCCAACTGGTCGAGACCCGCGCGGCTCGGAATCCAGACTTCGCCATTCGAAAATTCCACTTGGCTCAAAACGCCAGTCAGGCTTTCGACGGCCACCGGCTGCTGGCCTTCCGCCTGCCGCAGTTCGATCGCGACATTACTCCGCAACGCGGCGCGCTCCTGAGGCCGCAAGGCCACCGGTGACGGCAAGGTTCCCGCGGCCATCATACGGCCGCTTTTGTCGCGCGCCATCAAGGTGTACTCAACGAAGCGCACGTGGCGGTCGGTCTTGCTGGAGACGGTAATCTCCGGTAGGCGAATCTCGTTCCCATTGCGGATCGCTTTGGCGGGAACGCCTTCGACGGGCCAATCCGGCTGCTTGCTGAACGCCAGTTGGACGCTCTCGCCCGACGGCAATGCGGACGGGCCCCGCGCGACCTTGACGTCCCAATGCGGCTGCCTATCGCTCTTAGCCAGCCGTTCTAGAATTTCCTGGCGCAACCCGTCTTCGCCGCCCTTCGCTAGTATCGTGCGCAGGCGTTGGCGATCGCGCCGCGCCTCCATCTCCCAAGCCGTCAACGTACGGCGGCTCTGCAGAGAATTTGGGCCGAAGAAGCTCAGGTCCTCGAACAAAACGCCGTCCAGTTGCACGCGCACCGCAGCCTTGCCGCTTTCCGTGCCTGCGGCGCCCGGTTGCAGCAGCCGCAAATCGACGCGCACCGGAAACTCTTGGCCCGGATATACGTCCAGGCTCGGCACGCTCACGCTCGCCTTGCCCCCGGCCGCCATATCCTGGGTGCGCACCTCAAGGCTCACGCCCCGCAAACGCAGTTTGCTGTTGTTACGAAAGCGAAGCGACGTCTTCAGATCGATCACCAAAGCCGCGCCCCTGGCCGCCGCGCGCGATTCGCCCCATTCCGAACTCACAACGGAAATCGGCGCGCCCTCGGGAATCGAGACGTTCAACTGGTGCCTGGTGCCTTGCGCTAACAGCGCCGCGGGCAATAGCAGGAACGCAACGCTACTCTTCATAAAAAACCGGATCTTCCTGCGCCAGCGAAACCTGCGTCACCGTCACTTGGCCGGATTCTTGGTCGACGGAGGCCGAACGCAAGCTGCCTTCCAACCCCACCGCCAGGCGCGTGCTGGTGGGAACGCTGCTCCGGAAGTAAAGCCCCGCGCCGCCCTTGTCGGATTGCAGCCCGACCTGCGCCGGGTTGCCTTTCAATTCCAATTGGCCGCCCGCGACCGAAGCCTCGCTCCAGCCCGGAACGCGCGGATAATGCCGCGAGGCCGGCCCCGTAAGGAACCATCCCGTAATCACGACCGACGTCAGCGCGCAAATCGCCACGACGCCACGCCAATCGAGCCACTCTTGCTGAATCTTTCGCGGCGGCGGCGTGACGCTAGCCACTTCGGCGCCCAGCCGGATGTTGCCCACCATCTCGGCTTCCAGTTCCGCCCAGTCAAAGCCTTTCGGCAGCCGGAAGTTTTCGGCCTGTTCGTGCAATTCTTCCCGCTGCGCGCGATAGACAGCCACCTTCGCGCGGCACTGAGCGCAAACGCGAGCATGGGCGTGCGCGCCCGTTTCCTTCCACAGCGGAAGTTCGCCCCCCGCCAGCAACGCGGCCTGTTCTTCGCTGAGGTGCTTCACCGCTTGCTCTCCAACTTCAAAAACACACTCTTGAATTTCGTCCGCGCATTGGCGATGTGGCTGCGCACCGTTGCCGGACTGCACCCTAAAACCCGCGCCACGTCGCGCGCGGGCATATCCTCGACGTCGCGCAAAAGGAGCGCCGTCCGCTCCCGCTCGCTCAAGCTTTCGAGGCACAATTCCAAGCGCGCGCTGCGTTCGCCTTCCAGCAATTCCGCATCGGGCCGCCGGAACGCGGGCGCTTCCATCGGCTCCATCGCCTCGTCGATCTCCATGAAATTTACGCGCCCTTTGCGGCGCAGGAAATCGATGGCCGTATTCGTCGCTACACGGCTGAGCCATTGGACGGCCTTCTGCCGGTCCTTCAGTTGTTCTTGTCTTTCGAATGCCTTGATGAAGGTCTCTTGGGTGAGGTCTTGGGCATCCGCGACGTTGCCCACGATCCGGTAGATTACTCCGAAGATCCGGCGCAAGTTCTCGCGCACGAAAGCGTCCTGCGCTTCGCGCGTCTCGACTGCCGCCGGCAATTTCGGATCCATGCTCACGATCGCCGTTTCCACCCGAGCTAAGGACACGTTTTCGTCACCTACCAGCCATGACGGCCTAGAAGCCAAAAACGTGCAGACATTTTCATATTAGCCATAAAGGGTCTCGCTTCTGGGCGAAGGGAAGGCGCAGGCCGGCGATGTTGGACCATGAAGATATGAAAGTGTTGTCTTCCACCGAGAAGTACGCCAACAGCCTCTTCCAAGTAACCGAGGACGTCGCCGTCGCGCCCGATGGCCACCAGATTAAACGCGCGGTTGTCCGCCATCCCGGTTCGGCTACCGTCTTGATCGTGGACGCGAAGAAACGAATTCTGCTGGTGAAGCAATACCGCATGCCCGTGGGCGGCTACGTTTGGGAGATTCCCGCCGGCAAGATCGATCCGGGCGAAAACGCGCTTCAGGCCGCCAAGCGCGAGCTCAAGGAAGAAACCGGCTTCAAAGCCAAGAAGTGGACCAAGCTCGTGGGCTTTTGGGCCAGCCCAGGCTTTCTGCAGGAACGCATGACAGTCTATCTCGCCGAAGACCTAGTGGCGGGCGAGGCGCAACCCACCGAAGACGAGCGTCTCGAAACAAAGTGGTTCACCGCGAAAGAGATCGAGGCGATGATTGCCTCCGGCAAGCTCGACGACGCTAAGACGCTGCTCGGCTACCTTCTTTGGAAGCGAGCCAAGCGCTAAGCTCCCGTATCGCGGCGCCGCGATGGCTTACGCTCGCCTTGCGGTCGAGCGTGGCTTCAGCGAAGGTCTGGCCAAACGGCGGATAGTAGAAAAGCGGATCGTAGCCGAAGCCGCCACCGCCACGCGGCGCTTCCAAGATTTCGCCCTCTACCGTGCCACGAAACGTCGCCAGCACCTTGCCTGCCCTCGCCAGCGCGATCACCGCGACGTAACGCCCGCGCCGGTCTGGGTGCCCCGCGAGCTGTTGGAGCAGGTGCCGGTTGTTATCGCCATCGTCACCCGTGCCCGCGTAACGCGCCGAGTGCACGCCCGGCGCTCCGCCCAAAGCATCCACCTCAAGCCCCGAGTCCTCCGCCAACACGACGCCGTCAGTGAATCGCGAATAGTAAATGGCCTTCAGAGCGGCGTTCTCTTCAAACGTGGTGCCCGTCTCCTCCGGCGGCGCAATTTCGCGCAAGCCGGGCAGCAATTCCACGTCGATGCCCGCGCTCAAAAATTCGCGGACCTTACCGGGATTCGAAGTGGCGAGCGATAGCTGCATCTTGAAGCGCAATCAATTCCGAAACGCCTTTGCGGCCCAGCGCGATGAGTTCCGCGAGTTGCGGGTCGTCGAAGGGAACCTGCTCGGCGGTGGCTTGCAACTCGACGAACTTGCCGCCGGAGGTAAGCACGATGTTCATGTCCACCGCCGCCGTCGAGTCCTCCTCATAGCAAAGGTCGAGCAAGGGCTGACCGTTAACAATACCAACGCTGGTAGCGGCGACATTCTCACGAAGCGGATTCTTCTTCAGTACGCCAGCGCTTGTGAGACGCCGGATCGCAATCGCGAGCGCCACGTAAGCGCCCGTAATCGCGGCCGTCCGCGTCCCGCCGTCGGCTTGCAAAACATCGCAGTCCAAAGTCACGCTGCGCTCGCCCAGCGCTTCCAAATCGACCACGGCCCGCAGCGCCCTGCCGATCAGCCGTTGGATCTCAAGCGTCCGCCCAGACTGCCGCCCTTTCGCCACTTCGCGCGGCGTTCGCGTCACCGTCGCGCGTGGCAGCATCGAATACTCCGCCGTCACCCAGCCGCTACCCTTACCCCGCAAGAAGCCGGGAACGCTATCCTCCACGGTCGCGGCGCAAAGCACCCGCGTGTGGCCCACTTGAATCAGCGCGCATCCCTCGGGTGTCACTACATAGTTCGTGTCAATGGAAACCGGACGCAGTTGCGCGGCGTCGCGTAGATCGGGTCGCATCACTTGTTGTTACCTTGAACCGGGGCAGTCTGCGCCGGGGCCTTTACCGGCGCCTTGGTGGCATTCTTCAAACTGGCCGAAAGCGACGCATAGAAAAACATGGACAGCAGACCGATGCCGATAAGCACGATCAGCAGACAAGGCAACGCCCCGATGAAATTCTTGGGAGTGATTTTTTCCGGCGGCGCCGCACCCTTTTTCAGCCCGCTTTTCAAGCCGCCGCGTGGCGGCTTCGCTTTTGCCATACAATCTCGATGCTACTCCATGCTTCGTACTATCAGCCTCATTCTGGCCGCATTTCTTAGCTTTAGCTGCGCCTCGACCCCCAAGGAAATCGCCCTTCCCGCCAAGACCGAAGGAGGCTGGAAACAAGAGAGCCTCGCACCGATGGACGCCTCGAAGAAACCGGAATGGATGGAGCGTCTGGGCGTGCAAGACGCGAAGACCGCGAAGTACTCCGGCCCCATCGACGTCGAGGTCTACCAATTCCGCCTCTCCACGTCGGCCGCCGCCCTCGAGTGCACGCAGCTCTGGAAGAAGGTGCCCAGCGAATCGGTCATGATGAAAGAGAACTACTTCTTCGTGCTACGCACGGAGCACCCGAATCGCGAGATGTTGATGGACTTTAGCCGTGCTCTTGAAAAGGCGCTTTGAGAATCTCTTAAGCGCGCCCTTCTCCGCCACCGGAACTTTGCCTCGCGTTCAGGAAGCCGGCGTCTTCCTCTTGATCCTCGGTACCATCGCGCTCGTCAGCGCGACCGAAGGCATCTCCTGGCTCACCCTCCTCTTTAGCCTGACGGCCATTTCGCTCCGCGCCTCCGGCGTGAAGCTCTCCACGAATTTGGGCTGCGCGCTGCTGCTGGCGCTAGCCGGCAGCGCCCCGCTCTACTGGTACTTCCTCCGGGCCTTCGGCGAACTCAGCATCAAGGACTTTCTGCTCGCGATCTTGATGGTCTTCCTGCTGAGCGCGCAATCGGGCCGCGACTTCGCCGCCGTATCGAGCTATTGCATTTGGATCTTGCTCGCGAGCCTCTTCCCCTCCAGCGGCCCGCAACAATGGTTCCTCCTCGGCGTACTTTTCGCGTGGTTCCTCTTTGTGCAATGCCTCAACGAACTGCGCCGGAGCAGGGAACTCAGCCCCGAATGGCGCGGCCTGGAGGGATTACGAGTACTGCGCCCGATGACCGGCTTCATGCTTGTCGCGCTTCTCGGCATCGGTGTGCTCTCGGCCTCCCTGTATTTCCTACTGCCCCGCAATCCGCTCCGCGCTTATCAATTTCAATTTCAGCCGCTGCACCGGCTTGTCGGTTTCTCGAATTCCGTCCGCCTTGGCGAAATCGGCGAGCTCCAGCGGGACCGCACGCCCGCCTTCCGCGTCCGCTTCCTCGAAGGCTCGCCGCCGCCGCTCATCCGTTGGCGCGGCGCGGCGTTGGCGGACTTCAACGGCCACACCTGGATGAACACGCTCGAAACATGGAACGAATTCTCCGACAACGGACGCATCAATGTCGCTAGCGATGAACAGCGCCGCCTGCCTGGCCAGCGCCTCTTCTATGAAGTGCAAACGCTCGCCGCGATGGATCGCGTGGTCTTGAGCGCCGGCGTCCCCGAGTACGTCTACCTCCCCGAGGGCCGTCTGCGCATGAATGGGGAAGGCGCGCTCCGGCAGATTGCGCTCGAATCCTCGCTGCCCGCGTATTCACTCGCCGCCTGGGCCGGCGCCAACGGCCCCTTCGCTCACCATCCCGTCGCCAGCGACGCCACGCTCGTCGGCCTCACGCCGGAACGCCGCGGCCGCTACCTCCGCCTACCTTATTTGCACCCCAAAATTCGCGACCTCGCGGTGCGCGTCACCAACTCTTGGGTCGATGACTACAGCCGCGCCCAAGCCGTCGAAGACCACTTGCGCTCTAACTACGCCTATTCGCTCAAAGCCAACATCGGCGGTCGCGAACCCCTGCTTGAGTTTCTCTTCCAAGCCAAGGCCGGCCACTGCGAATATTTCGCGAGCGCCATGGCCGTGATGCTCCGCAGCGTCGGCATTCCCACGCGCGTGGTGACGGGCTTCTATAGCGCTCTTCCCGAACCTGTTGACGACTGGTATGTCATCCGCAGCACCGACGCCCACAGTTGGGTGGAGGTCTGGATCCAAGGCCGCGGCTGGCTCGTCTTCGATCCCACGCCGCCCGGTGGCGGACGCGACAGCGGCAATCAATTTGCGCAATGGTTTCGGCGCATGGAAGACAAAATGCTGGTCTTGAGCGAAGAGTGGATGGGCGGCGCGGTCGGATTGCGCAGGCCGAGCCTCCCGAAGCTTGAATTCGATTGGCAGCGTTGGGCGATGTATCTTGGCGGCTGTCTGATGCTCGCCGCGTTGCTGTGGTCTTTGTGGCAATGGCGACCCGCGAAGCGTGAGGCCCCGCGCGAGGCGGCGCAACTGTATCTGCGCTACCTGCGAGGCGCCGGAATTGAACGGCGCGTCTCGCAAACCGTGCGCGAACTTGGGCCCGCCTTGGCCGACGTCCGGGTCGCTTACGAAGGCGCGCGTTTCGCTGGCGACGCGGAAAGCCTCAACCGTCTGCGCAAGCTCGTCCGCGAGGCCGAAGCGGCGCGGCGAAATCGCTAACGGGCGGCTATACTCCACCTATGCAGCGCAGAGATCTTTTCGCGTTAACGGGCTTGGCGATGGCCCAAAGCGCCCTACCCGCCGGAGACCGCGACGAAAGCTACTGGCGCTTGCTGCGGAAGCAATTCCCCCTGCGCGACAATCTCATCTACGTCAACGCCGCCAACGTCTGCCCCGCATCGCTGCCCGTGCTCGAACAACACCAGCGCTACCTCCGCGACTTCGAAGCCGATCCTAGCTTCCAGAACCGCGCGAAGTTCGGCCCGCTGCGCGAAGCCGCCCGCGCCAAGGCCGCGACGTTTCTCGGCGTCACCGCGGACGAGATCGCCTTCACACGCAACACCAGCGAAGCGAGCAACGTAATCGTCCACGGCCTTGATCTCAATCCCGGCGACGAAGTAATCGTCGTTGCGGACAACCATCCATCAAACTACGACTCCTGGAAAAATCAAGCCCAGCGCCGCAATTTTTCGATCGTCGAAGTGCCCGTGACGCAGCTAGCCAGCGGTCCCGACGAACTAATCGCGAAAGTAACGAAGGCGATTACGCCCCGCACGAAGCTTCTCGCGATCACCCACGTCACCAGCACCACCGGCGTCCTCTACCCCGCCGCGGAACTCGCGAAAATCGCGAAGTCACGGAACATCTGGTTCCACCTCGACGGCGCCCAAAGTGCCGGCATGATCCAAGTGGACCTCCGCAAGATCGATTGCGACTCCTACGCCACCAGCTCGCACAAATGGCTGATGGGGCCGCTAGAGGCGGGCATCTTGTTCATCGCCGCTCCGCAACAGAAACGCGTTTGGCCCTCCATCGTCAGCGTCGGTTACAGCGGCGAAAGCACCAAGGGCGCGGCCCGCTTTGAAGCGTATGGGCAGCGCGACGACGCGCGCCTCGCCGCTCTTAGCGCCACCATCGACTTTCTCGACACCGTCGGTATGCCCCATGTCGAAGCGCGCATCCGCGAATTGACCGCGCGCCTAATGGCGAAGCTCGAAGGCTCTTCCAAAGTTAAGCTCCGCACGAACCGCGCGGCCAACTTGAGCGCGGGCGTCGTCAAGGTCGATCTGCCTCAAGTCGATCTCCGCGCCCTCGACGCCAAACTCTACGCTACGCAAGGCATGGCCTTCAGCGTCACCGCTGAAGGCCCGCTCCGCGGCATGCGCGTCTCGCCGCACGTCTACAACAGCCTCGAAGAGATGGACCGCATCGCCGAGGCTTTTCTGGCGGCATGACGACTCTTTCCGAACTGCTGCTCGCGCCAGGCGTCTTTTCGCTCGGTTCGGCGGCGGTGCTCGGCGCGGCGCACGCCCTCACGCCCGGCCACGGCAAGACTGCCGTCGCGGCCTACCTTGCCGTGGTTCGCGGCAACGCCTTCGACGCGGTGCGGCTCGGTCTCATTGTCACGATGACCCACACCGCGAGCGTCTTCGCCCTCGGGCTCATCGCCCACTACGTCTCCGAGCAGGTCGATATCCGCGCCTTCTATCCATGGATGAACGCGGTCAGCGGCTTGGCCATTGCCGCCATTGGTCTTTGGCTACTGGTGCAACGTTTACGCGGTGGAGTAGCGCCCGCCATCATCCACGCGGGCGAACACAGTCGGCACGCCAGTCATCATGGTGGCCCCTCGATGCAGGCGCTCGGCATCTCAGGAGGCATCGTCCCGTGTCCCGAAGCCGTCGCGCTCCTGATGATCGCGCTCTCTCGTGGGCAAAGCCTCTACGGCCTCGGCCTCTTGGTAAGCTTCTCCATCGGCCTCGCCTTCGTCCTCGTAGTTATCGGCCTCGCCGCCGTCGCCGTCCTGCCCCCTCTCAAACGCTTTGAACAAGTAATGCGCGTCCTCCCCGTCATGAGCGCGCTCGTTCTGATCGTCGTCGGCCTCGCGCTAGTTCTATGGCCACCGCAGTAATCACCGGCGTTTCCACCGGCATCGGCCTTGCCGCCGCCCGCGAACTCGTGGCGCGCGGCTGGAAAGTCTTCGGCACTGTGCGCCGGCTCGAGGACGCGCCCAAGCTCGGCGAACGCTTCACGCCGTTGACCGCCGACGTCACCAATCCCGAAGACCTAAAGCGCCTCCGCGAAACATTACACGGCGAACCCATACACGCCCTCGTCAACAACGCCGGCATCGCCGTGCCCGGCCCGCTCCTCGAACTCGCCGAAGATGACCTCCGCCGTCAAATGGAAGTGAACTTCTTCGCGCCCATCGCCGTCACTCGCGAAGTCTGGCCGCTGCTCGATAAAGGCTCGCGCATCGTCATGGTGAGCTCCGTCTCCGGCAAGATGGGCTACCCGTTCTTGGGCGCCTACGCCGCCTCCAAACACGCGCTCGAAGGCGCGAGCGAAAGCCTGCGGCGTGAGCTGCTACTCGAAGGTATCGACGTCGTGCTCCTCTGCCCTGGCGCGATCCAAACGCCGATTTGGAAGAAAGCCAACTTCGAGAAGTTCCGCAACGGTAAATTCGCCGGCGCGATTCGCAAGGCGGAAGTCGAAATGGCCCGCATGGGCGAACGCGGTCTACCGGTCGAAGACATGGGCCGCCTGATCGCGGAGATCCTCACCGCGCCGCGCCCGCGCACCCGCTACACGCCTGTGCCCGTCAAATTCTTGAATTGGACTCTTCCCCGCTTGCTCCCGGAACGCTGGCTCGACCGCGTAATCCTATCGAAGTTACGATAAGAGTTCCATGCCTTTCATCCACGACGATTTCCTATTGCAAAGCGCCGCCGCCAAGCGCCTCTATCATTCCTACGCGCAGTCCGAACCCATCCTCGATTACCACTCCCACCTGCCGCCGAAGGACATCGCGGAGAACCGCCGTTTTGCCGACCTCTTCGAAATCTGGCTCGAAGGCGACCACTACAAATGGCGTGCCATGCGTGCCAATGGCGTCGAAGAGAAGTACTGCACCGGCGACGCCAGCCCCTACGAAAAATTCCTTGCCTTCGCGCGCACCGTACCCAAAACACTCCGCAATCCGCTCTATCACTGGACTCACCTCGAACTCGCCCGCTACTTCGGCATCACCGAACTCTTGAACGAAGAAAGCGCGCCGCGCATTTGGGACCAAGCCAACGCGCAACTGGCAAGCGAAGACCTCCGCGTCTGGGGCATCTTGAAAAAGTTCCAAGTGAGGGCCGTCTGCACCACGGACGACCCCGCCGACGACCTCGGCTATCACAAAGCCATCGCCAAGAGCGATTGCCCCGCGAAGGTCTATCCCACCTTCCGGCCCGATAACGCGCTGAACGTCCACCGCCCCGAAGTGTTCCTGCCCTGGCTCGAGCGCCTCTTCGAAAGCAGCGGACGCAGCATCGACAGCTTCGCCGATTTTCTCGCCGCGCTAGACCAGCGCCATGCGGCTTTTCATGAAATCGGTTGCCGCTTGAGCGACCACGGCCTCAACCGCTGCTGGGCGAATTTCTGCGATGAAGAAGAAGCCGCCGCGATCTTCGACAAAGCTCGCGAGGGCGGCGCGGCAAGCGCCGAAGAGCACGAACGCTTTGCGAGCTTCATGATGCTTTACTTCGGCGCGCTAGATGCAAAGCGTGGCTGGACAAAACAACTGCACCTAGGCGCCCGCCGCAACGTCAACGGCTGGGCCTTCCAAAATCTCGGCGCCGACAAGGGCTTCGATTCCATCGGCGATTGGGAACAAGGCGACGCTCTCGCCGCGTACCTCGGCCGCATGGCCGAAGACGAAAAGTTGCCCAAGATGGTGCTCTACAACTTGAACCCCTCCGACAACTACGCCTTCGCCACTATGACCGGCAACTTTCGCGACATCCGCTTCGGCAGCGGTTGGTGGTTCCTCGATCAGAAGGAGGCGATGGAGTGGCAGATGAACGCGCTCTCCAATTGCGGCTTGCTCGCGAACTTCCTTGGCATGCTGACGGATTCGCGGAGCTTCATGAGCTTCCCGCGCCACGAATACTTCCGCCGCACGCTCGCGAACCTGGCCGGAGCTGACATGGAAGCGGGCCTCTTGCCCAACGACGAAGCGCTCGTCGGCGGCATGGTCCGCGACATCTGCTTCCGCAACGCGAAAGACTTTCTGGGCCTTGCCGTCTAACGATTCGTCCGCCCGCGCATGCGCTTCGCGGTCTTCTCGATTTCCTCGAGCTTCTTAAGCAACCCTGTCGAAAGCACGTGGTGCCCGAACTTCTTCAGCTCCTCTTCCACCTCAGTAGCGAGCGTTTGAATGCGCGCCACATCGGTCAAATTCCGCTTATGTTCTTCCTTCAAGATCGCTTCGGATTGCAACGTGCCGTCGGGCATTCGCTTGGGCGCGGGCTCTTTCTCGTCCGGCGGAAACTGCTGGGCGAAGAGGACGGCGAGAAATGCTTGGCGATCCAGTGGCATGGTCCGTTGTAAGGTGCGCGCTACTCTCTTTATTGAATCAGTTTTAGAGCATGCGGCCTATTTTTTCCGTTGGGCACTCGCGGCACGCGATGGCGGACTTCCTCAAACTACTCGAACAACACGGCGTGAAAGCCCTCATTGACGTGCGCAGCTTTCCCTCGTCTAAGATCGCCCCGCACTTCAATCGCGAAGTTCTGGCTCCCGCGCTCGTGGCGTCCGGCATTCGTTACTCCTGGTCCGGCGCCGTCTTGGGCGGTCGCAGCCGTGAGAGCTACCAAAACATCCGCCAAAAGCCCGCCTTCAAGGACGCCCTACGAGATCTCATCCGCGACTCGCAAGAAACGCCCACCGCCTTGATGTGTGCCGAGGAAGATCCCTACACCTGCCACCGCCGCTTCCTCATCACGCGATCCCTGCTCGAAGACTTCTCCTTTATCAACGTCCAACACATCCGCAAGGACGGCAGTCTTCTCGAAGAACCCGGCTTCCCCGAGAGCGCAGTGCAACTCACGCTTGGCCTCTAAGAACGATCAGTGATTGTGCCGGGGAATTTCTTTCCCTACCTTCTGATACTTCACCGCGAACTCCAACACCCCGCCATCCTCCAACTGCCCCACATGTCCGCGATAAAACTCCTGCCAAGGCGTTGCCGTCGCCGCGATCGGCAGCTTCATATTCTTTCGCCGCTCCGCGATCTCCCCTTCGCTAATCAAAACATCCACCCGCCGCGCGTTCAAGTCCACATGAATCTTGTCACCCGTCCGCAAGATCGCTAAATTCCCGCCCGCCGCCGCCTCGGGTGAAGCGTTCAAAATCGATGCGCTCGCGCTCGTGCCGCTCTGCCGTCCATCGCCCATCGTGGGTAACTGATTGATGCCCTGCTTCACCAGCCCATCGGGCGGCAGCATGTTCACCACCTCCGCCGCGCCCGGATAACCGATCGGCCCGCAACCGCGAATCACGAGAATCGAATGTTCATCGATCTCCAGCGCTGGATCGTTAATCCGCTCGTGATAATCCTCTGGCCCCTCGAAAACAACCGCCGTCGCCGTGAAAGTATTCTCCGCCCCAGGCGTCGAGAGAAAGCGCTCGCGGAACTCCGGCCCAATCACCGAGCTCTTCACCAAAGCGCTCGAGAACAGGTTCCCCGACATCACCAGAAACCCCGCGTTCCGCACCAGCGGTTCCGCATAAGTCCGGATCACCTTGTGATCCTGGCTCCGCTTCCCGCGATAGCACTCGCCGATACTCTTGCCCGAAACATTCCGCGCGCCCTCATGAATCTTGCCGGCCTCGATCAACTCGCCGATAACCGCCGGCACGCCCCCCGCCAAATGAAAACTCTCCGTCAAATATTCCCCCGCGGGCTGCACATTCGCCAGCAGCGGAATCTCATGCCCCACCGTCTCCCAATCCTTCGTCTTCAATTCCACGCCCACGTGCCGCGCCACGGCCACCAAATGCGGCGGCGCGTTCGTGGACCCGCCAATCGCGCTGCACACCACGATCGCGTTCTCAAACGCCTGCCGCGTCATGATGTCCGAGGGCTTCAAGTCCTCCCGCACCATGTCGACAATCCGCATCCCCGTCCGGAACGCCATTTGCGCCCTCTCGCGATAAGGTGCGGGAATAATCGCGCAACCCGGCAGGCTCATCCCCAGCGCCTCGGCCAGAGAATTCATGGAAGACGCCGTCCCCATCGTGTTGCAATGCCCGGGCGAAGGCGCCGACGCCATCACCATGTCCATGAACCCGTCGTAGTTGATCTCGCCCGCCGCGTGCAGCCGCCGCGCTTCCCACACGCTCATGCCGCTGCCCGCCAGCTTGCCGTTGTAATAGCTGTTCAACATCGGCCCGCCGCTCAAGACGATCGCGGGAATGTCCACCGTGGCCGCCGCCATCAAACACGCGGGCGTCGTCTTGTCGCAACCCGTCATCAGTACGACTCCGTCAAAGAAATAACCGTGCAGGATTTCCACCAAGCCCAGATACGCGAGATTCCGGTCCAAAGCCGCCGTCGGCCGCCGGCAGTTTTCAAAGATCGGATGCACCGGAAAAATGAAAGGAACTCCACCGGCGTCGCGAATGCCATCTCGCACTCGGGACGCCAAGTCCAGATGAATCCGGTTGCAAGGCGAAAGATCTGAACCCGTTTGCGCAATCCCAATGATCGGCTTCCCGGACTGCAGTTCTTCCCGCGTTAAGCCGTAGTTGGCGTAGCGCTCCAGATAGACGGCCGTCATGCCGAGATTGTCGGGGTTCTGGAACCAGTTGAGACTGCGCAGAGGAAACTTCCGGTCGCGATTCATGGAGCGTTATCGCTTCATGATCGCGCAGTTGAACCGTTACGAATGCCGGAACATTCGATGACCGTTCTGTTTCAGGAAATGAAGTTTCATCAATCTGGTCGATAAAAATTTGTGATAGTTTAAGCTCAGACCATTCCCCTTGTGGGAGAAAGGCAAAGTATGAAAACAAAGCTGTTTTCCCTTAGCTCCATGTTGCTTCTATTGCTTCTGGCCGGCGTGTCCCTCTTCGGGCAAACGCTAGGCGACGTTACCGGTGTGGTGCTCGACCCCCAAGGCGCACCCGTGTCCGGAGCGAACGTAACGTTAACCAATGCCGCCACGAACGCGGCGCGTACCACTACCACCAACAACGAAGGCCTCTACGCTTTTCCCGCGCTCCTGCCGGGCGCTTACTCGGTCAAAGTCGACAAAGCGGGCTTTAAGACCTTTACCCAGTCCAACATCGAAGTGCAAGTTCAGTCCCAGTTGCGTGTCGATATCAACATGCAACTCGGCCAAGTGAGTGAAACCGTGGAAGTTATCGCCAGCGCCGCCGCGCTGAACACGGAAAACGCCACCGTCGGCACGGTCGTCGAGCAAAAGCGCATCGTCGAATTGCCGCTGAATGGCCGCAACTACCTCCAGCTCACCGCTCTCGCCCCGAACGTTAGCTTCGGCTTCCCGAGCGCGGGCCAAGCCGACGGCCGCCAAGGCGGCGACCGCGCAAACCAGAACATCTCGGTTGCCGGTATGCGCAACAACTTCAACCGCTTTACGCTAGACGGTGTCGAAAACACTGACCCGAACTTCAACACCTACGTGATCTTCCCGTCCGCCGAAGCGTTACAGGAATTCAAGGTCCAGACCGGCGTTTATCCTGCCGAGTTCGGTCGCGGCGCGACCCAGATCAACGTTTCCACCAAGGGCGGTGGCAACCAGTTCCACGGCTCCATGTATGAGTTCCTCCGTAACGAAAAATTGGACGCAAAGAACTACCTCTTCGTCGGCGCCCAACGCCCGAAGGACCCCTTCAAATGGAACCAATTCGGCTTCGTGCTCAACGGCCCGGTCGTGATCCCGAAACTCTTCAACGGCCGAAACAAGCTGTTCTTCATGACCAACTACGAATGGTTCCGCCAACGCCGCAGCGTCATCGGCAACTTCACGCTGCCGACCGACGCCCAACGCAACGGCGATTTTACGGGCATCACGCCAAACGGCATCTACGACCCCAATTCCAAGGCGGTGGTGAATGGCGTCGTCACCGGTACGCTGTTTCCGGGAAATCGCATTCCTTCCAGCCGCTTCAACCCAATCTCACAGCGTCTGCTTGCCTACTACCCGTCGCCCAACTCACCGGGCAGCGGCGCGGCAAACAACCACGTAATCTCGCGAGCGCTCCCGATCAACAAGGATCAGTTCATCCAACGCTTCGACTGGGTGGAAAGCTCCCGCTCAAACTGGTTCGGACGCTATTCGAAGTCCGACGAAAACCAACTGAATAGCCAGCTCCAACAAAACGGTGAAGCGATCGTCACCGACGCCAGCCAATGGACCGTCACCAACACCCGCGTGATCACCAACGCCATCGTCAACGAGTTCCGCTTCGGCCTGACGAAGTTCTACAACACGACGGGCCCCGAACTCGCATTCACCACCGACGTGGTCGGCGCACTCGGCATTCCCGGACTATCTTCCGGTCCCCCGGTTCAATGGGGTATCCCGAACGTCAGCCTCCAAGGTGTATATAGCGGATTCGGTAACTCCTCGGAAGGACCATACGAGAACAACAACCGCGCCATGCAGTTCATCAATAACTTGAGCTGGATTCGCGGCAAGCACACCTTCAAGTTCGGCGGAGAAATTCGCAAGGACAACTATGATCAAGTCGGCAACCAGTTCGCGCGTGGCCAGTTCACCTTCGACCGTAACGCGACCCGCCTGCCCTCCATCGCTGGCACCGGTGATCCCTTCGCGGAATTCCTGCTCGGCCATACCTTCCAGGCTGAAGCGGCGGTCTCCATCGCCCAAGCGCAGTTCCGCGCGACTGGCTTCGCCTTCTATTTCGACGATACGTGGCGCGTTACCAACAAGCTCACGTTGAACTTAGGTCTGCGCTATGAAAACACCCCTCCGTGGGAGGACCAAACGGGCCGCTTGTTCAACGGCATCGTGCCCCAGGACATCGACCCCACGGATCCTCTGAACGCCGTCGTGGCGGATCGGAGTATCTATCCGTTCTTTATGCGTCAAGGCGCGCAGCGTCAGAACTGCTACGAAGGCATTAGCCTGCGCTGGACCGATATCAACGTCCGTTGCGACGGATCCCTTGGTAATCGCCTCGTGGGCCGCGATAACAACGACTGGGCGCCTCGTATTGGCGCTGCCTACCAATGGAATGAAAAGACCGTGATCCGCCTCGGTTTCGGCACCTTCTATTCGCAGGACACTGGCAACCCGCGCTTTGATATGGCGCGCAATCTTGCCGGCCGTCTCCGCGACAATTCCAATACCCAGATTCCTAACCTGACCTGGAACAACGCGCTCGCCGCCATCGCCGGTGGTGTCGCGAACGTACCGCGTCCCTATACCTTCGCGAATCCGGTGGATCGACGCACGCCCTACACCATGCAGTACCTTTTGAACGTGCAGCGCGACCTTAGCCGCGATCTCGTATTTGAAATCGGCTACCTCGGTTCGGTGAGCCATCGCCTGGAAAGCTTGCGCTCGGCCAACGAAGCCGTGCCCGTTAATCCGGCGGTGTCTGGCTTGTCCGTTGCCCAACGTTCGCCCTTCCCGAACTTCGGCCGCATTCAGTTGGTCGATAACGGCGGCAATGCCAATTACCACTCGCTCGGAACGAAGCTCACCAAGCGCTACTCCAGCGGCCTCACCGCTCTCGTCAGCTATACCTACGCAAAGTCGATTGATACCGCTTCGGCCATCCGTAACCAAGGTGGCGACACGCTGTTCCCGCAGAACAGCGGCTGCCGCGCTTGTGAACGGGCGCTCTCCGGTTTCAACAATCAACACCGGATGGCGACCTCGATTCTCTACGATCTCCCCATCGGTAAGGGCCGCGCCATGAACATCGAGAACGGCTTCCTGAACGCCGTCGCCGGTGGTTGGCAGTTGGGTTCGATCATCACGATCCAATCCGGCTTCCCCATCACGATGACGAACTCGGCCGATACTTCCAACACCGGCGCCTTTTTCGACCGTCCCAACGCGACGGGCCAGAATCCGCAAGTGGATGGCGTTACGACCGAAAACGCCTTCAACACGGCCGCCTTCACCCGCAACCTGCCGGGCCAGTATGGCAACGTCGGCCGCAATACCCTGATCGGCCCATCGTTTGTCCGCTGGGATTTCTCCAGCTTGAAGAACTTCAAAATGCCGTACGCAGAAGGCCACAACCTTCAGTTCCGTTTTGAAGCCTTCAACCTGCCGAACCACCCGAACTGGGGCAACCCCGACACCAACTTCAATAGCCAGAACTTTGGCAAGATCCGCGGCACTCGTGGCGACATGCGCAACCTCCAACTTGCGCTCCGCTACACGTTCTAAGAATCTTCCAATAGACAACTCCGAAGGCCCGGCGCTCCCCAGAGCGCCGGGCCTTTGATCGTTTACAGTGGCCGCGATGGCAAGTAGGGACTCGGATCGATCGCGCAGGGCCGCCCCAATATTTGATCGCGCAATAACGCCCCCGTAGCCAGCGCGCCCGTAATCCCCAGCCCTTCATGCCCCGTCGCGAGGTACACGCCATCCATCCCCGGCGCCAAGCCAATGTAAGGCAGCTTATCGGGCGTCACCGCCCGAAATCCCGTCCACGTGCGTTCGATATTCGGCGCGTCGAGCGCCGGTAGATACTCGGCCACCCGCTCCAACATCTTCGCCATCATGTGCTCCTCCACCGCCGGATCCGTCACCCCATACTGCCGCGAACTCCCCAACAGCAATCTCCCCCCGCTCCGCGGCTGCACATTGAACGCCACGGATTCCCGCGCATCGCCATGCACGCTCTTCAAATAACCCAGCTCGATCAGATCATGCCGAATCCAGCCCTCATACCCCACCGCCAACGCCAAATGCCCCTTCCGCGCCCGCAGCGCGAGGTCCCGGAAGAAATCCTTCGTCTCGAAACCATTAGCGAGAACAATCGCGTCCGCCGAAATCGTCTCGCCATTCGCCAAATCCACCTCGTTCTCCCGCACCGCAACCGCTCGCGCCGTCACAATTCGCGCCGCCTCTGCCAGCCTCTTCGCCGCCGCGGGCGCAAACACCACGGCATCCTCCGGTACCCGTAAAGCCCCCACCACATCACGCCGCAATTGCGGCTCCGCCTCTGCCACCTGCCTCGCATCCAACAACTCGGCATTCACCCCATTCGCAAGATAAAACGCGCACAACGGCCTTACGTGCGCCATCTCTACCTCGTCCACCGCCACCCAAAGCGTTCCCGTTCTGGTGTACTCGAACTCGCCGGGAAACTCCGCCGCCAACTCCTCCCACTGCTCCCGCGCATACTTAGTAAACGCAAACTCCGCCGGGCTCTCGTTCATCACGACGATATGCCCCATGCCCGCCGCCGTCGCGCCACCTCCAATCTCACGATGCTCCACCAGCGTCACCGCCACGCCCTCCCGCCGCAGCATGTAAGCGGTCGCCGTTCCCACAATCCCACCGCCGATCACCACGACATGTCTCACCGCCGGATCCCCCAGCAAAATGGATCCGTCTCGTCGAGCAGCAACGTCGCCTCCCCGTTCACCCAAGCCCGGCCGCTCACCCGTGGAGTCACCCGATCGCCCTCTCTTCGATAGCTCCCCGCGAACACGCTCCCCACGATACTCTCCTGCCGCCAAACCTCGCCCTCAGCCAACTTCCCTTGCTCCGCGAGCAACGCCAGCTTCGCGCTCGTCCCCGTACCGCAAGGCGAGCGGTCGTAAGCCTTGCCCGGGCACAACACAAAATTCCGGCTATCCGCGTCGCCTTCCGCCTTGCCAAACAATTCGATGTGATCGATCTCCGCGCCTTCCGCCCCCGTGACTCCATGCGCCGCGAGCGCCTGCCGTATCGCCCAAGTCTTCTCCGTCAACTCTTCGACGCGCCCCAGCGGCAGAGAGGCATCCCCAAGATCGACAAGAAAAAACCAATTTCCACCCCAAGCCACATCCCCCGTCACGACGCCCAGCCCTGGAACATCCACTTCGACTCGCCGCGCATGAACATAGCTCGCGACGTTCTCAAAACTCACCGAGCCATCCTCAGCCAAGCTCGCGACAATCCGTCCCACCGGGGTCTCCAGCGGAATCTCGCCCGGCCCCACGCGCCCCAAATACCGCAGCGCCTCCACCACGCCTATCGTCCCGTGCCCACACATTCCCAAGTAGCCGACGTTATTGAAGAAAATCACGCCGTTATCGCCGGTCAACAGCGCCCCCACCATAACGTCCGAACCCCGCGGCTCATTCACGATCGCACTCCGAAAATGATCGAACTCGTTGCGAAATCGTTCGCGCTGTTCCAGCAACGAGCCACCGCCCAAATCCGGCCCGCCCTCCACCACCACACGAGTAGGCTCCCCCCCCGTATGCGTATCGATCACGCGAATTCGCCGCATTTATAGCTTCGGCCTCGTCGCAATAGCCTTCCGGATCACCCCCAGCACCCGCTCCCGCTCAGCGCCCTCAATCGCCAACCTCGGCGCCCGCGTCTTCTCGCTGCCGTATCCCGTCTCCGCCATGCAAAGTTTGATGTACTGCACCAGCTTGATATGCGTATCGAGATGCAAGAGCGGCGTGTACCAGCGGTAAAGCTCCAGCGCCTCCGTCCAACGCCCCGCCACGCAGTGCTCCCAAAGCACCCGGTTCTCATCCGGAAACGCATTCACCAATCCCGAGACCCATCCCGTCGCCCCCAACATGGCGCACTCCACCACCAAATCGTCCACGCCGCTAAACAGGATGTACCGGTCCCCCACCGTGTTCACCAAGTCCGTGATCCGCCGCGGGTCGCCACTCGATTCCTTTATCGCGACAATCGTCGGCTCGTCCGCCAATTCCACGAAGCAATCCGGCGTCAAATCCACGTAGTAGCTCGGCGGATTGTTGTACACCATGATGGGCAGCCCGCTCGCATGCGCCACACTTCGGAAGTGCGCCATGGCTTCCCGCCGGTCCGCCTTGTAGATCATCGCCGGCAGCACCATTAACCCGTCGATGCCCATCTTCTCGCAATCCGCCGCGTAGCGGCCCGCCAGGCCCGTCGTATTCTCCGCCACGCCGGACAAAACCGGGATTTTTCCTTTCGCCACCGGCTGTAACTCTCGCAGCACCGAAAGCTTCTCTTCGTACGTGAGAGCCGTGTTCTCGCCCACGCTGCCCAGCAGGATCACGCCATGGATACCCGCCGCGATCATCTTTTCCAGATGCCGCGCCGTTGCGTCGAAATCGATCGACTCATCCTCGCCGAACTGCGTCGTCAGCGCCGGATACACCCCATGCCAGGAGACCTTCATTCATTCAATGTACATCCGGGTTTTGATATAAGAAGGATCGTATGAAAAAACTTCTGCTCCTTTCCTTCTGTGCGCTCTCCCTTCTCATCGCCGGCAAGCCCGAGGACGACGTCAAGGCCGCGATGGAGGCCTGGAAAACCGCCGTCATCAACAAGGACAAAGCCACGCTAGAAAAATTGATGCACCCGCAAATTAGCTACTCCCACTCGAACGCCCTCATGGAGACACGCGGCCAGGCCATCGACGCCTTCATGGCTCCCACCATGACCTACAAGGCGCTCGACATGTCCGACACGACATACCGTACCTTCGGCAACACCGTGCTCGTCCAAACGAAGCTGACGGTAAAGAACGCCCAGAAAGGCGTGGACAACACTTTAAACTTGAGCGCGCTGATGGTCTGGGTGAAAGACCAAGGCCGCTGGCAAATGGTGGCGCGCCAAACCACGCGCTTTCCTCAATAAGCAATAAGGAGCATCCTCATGTCGATTTCCCGGCGCGGCGCGCTAGCAACGTTAGTTGCGCCGCTCTTTGCCCAAAAGACCGAAGCGGAGCTGATCGAAAAGGTCCGCAAGGAACTCATCACGCTGCCCTACTACGGGTGTTTCGACTTCCTCACCTTCAAGGTCGAGGGATCGACCCTGACCTTAGGCGGCTATGCCATGCGTCCCACTCTCAAGGACGACGCGCAGCGGGTCCTCAAAGGCATAGAGCGCATCGACAAAATTGAGAATGAGATCGAAGTTCTCCCCTTGTCGCCGGCCGACGACGACCTGCGCTGGGGCGTCTTCCGCGCCATTTATCGCGACCCCTTCTTCCAACGCTACGCCCCCGGCGGCGGCTTCTATGGCCGTGGCTTTGGCCGCCGTCCCGGCGGCGCCTTTTTCGGTGGACCCTTCGAACGCTGGAACGCTCCCGCCGGCACCGTCCAACCGTTGGGCAATTTCCCCATTCACATCATCGTGAAGAACGGCCAGGTTTTGCTCGTGGGCATCGTCGACAACAAGACCGACGCCGACCGCGCCAACATCCTAGCCAACGGCGTCCCCGGCGTCATGGGCGTCAAGAACATGCTTGAAGTCGACCGCAAACAGACTTCAAAGAAGAACAAATAGCAGCCGCGCCAAGACGATCCAAAGCACCTGCGCCAGCGCCAAGTGCGCAATCTGCATCCAGCCTGGCGCGCCGAGTTGAATATTCAACAGGCCTAGCAACACTTGCGCCACGCAAATCGCTAGGCCTGTCAACGCCCACGGATCTTTTGTCGCTCGATGCAGCTTTGCCAGCAGCGTTAGCAAGAACGCCGCGCTAGCCGCTGCCACTACTGGATGAATCACCCGCAGCCGCACCAAAAAATGCTGCGTCGCATTCAGATCCTCGCGGATTTTCGCGATCAACTCCGGGCCCAACGCCGGCTGCGTCGGAAACAACGTATCTCCTAGCGCCGTAATCGCGCCCGTCATGCTCGTCAGCACCACTGCAAGCAATCCCATCGCCCAAACCGCCGGGCTCCAAACACCACTCACCCGCGCGACGGGCGAAGCCTTCACCGCCACCGCGACAGTACAAAACATCAGCGCCAGCGTATTCAACAAATGCAGCGAGATCACCACCGCCCGGCTCACGCTCGCATCCCCCGCTACCAACTCCTTCTTCACCAGCACTGCGCCGATAAAACCTTCGAGCAACAGAAAAACAAAACTCCCTAACGCCCATCCCCGTGCGGAAGTCTTCCAAGCCCGAAACAGAAGATAGATCCCAAACAACCCCGACACCCCACTCGTCACCCGGTGCGTCAACTCAATTATCCGCGCTGCCGGCAAATCCCGTGGAATCACTTCACCGTTACATAGCGGCCAATGATCCCCACAACCCGCCCCCGATCCCGTAATGCGCACCCAAGCGCCAAACAAAATCACGCCCACCAGATACGCAATATAGACCCATGTGTACCGCGCGAGGGTCAAGAGAAACTCCTATTTACCCTCAAGCAAGAAAGTCGGCGCGAAGCCTTCCATCGTCGAAAACCCGCCCTGCCCGCTCGAAAGATACGTCGTCACAGTCTTCGCATCGCCTAGGAACAAATGGCACCGCTCATCCACCTGGACGTCGCGATATTCCAACGCCCCGTAGAAAAACACGGGGAACTTTGCCACGGTCGGGTTCATCCGCTCCTGCGCCACATACCGCTCTCGCATCGCCTGCTTGATCGAGCGGTCCCACGCCGCCTGCTCCAACGCCGCGCCGTCGAAGCTCGGCAAGTTCGAACTCGAATCGTTCGGCGCCAACACAAACTTGTCGCGGTGCGCGCTCACGTACTCCACCAAATCGATGCTCTTCCCGCCGTACTCCGTCTTCCCCGGCGCCAGCGTCCGCGTCCAAGGAATGAAACTCGCGATCGCCTTCTTCTCCGCCGCCGGAAACTTCGCCGTCACCTTGTCATCGGTCAACAAGCCAAACAATGCCCGCTTCTGCGCCAGCTCCGCGCGAAACGAATTCACCACGCACACCTTCGCGTCCCGGTACGCCCGCACCAGCGGATGATTCAAATCGAAACGCAGCAAAAACTCATGCAAGCTCGAAGCGCGAAACACCAAATCGATCTTGTAATCGCCCTTGCACAAAACGCCCTGCCGGTAATCCAATTGCTCCGGGCTCACAAACTCCGTCCGGTACCCATGCGCGCGGAACAGCTCCACCAGCACGTTCGACTCCGCCGCTTCCAAGCTCTGGAACGGCTGCCGGAACTCAATCACCGCCACGTTCGGCTGCTTCTTCCCGCCAAACGCTTTCCACGACTTCGCCACCCCGGCCAACAACGTCTTCACGCCGCCTAACTTCTGCAGCTTTTGCTTCTTCCGGAATTCCTTAACCGGCGGCGCGTCGAAAAACAATTCCGCTAAGTGCTCGCTATATGCCAATCCAGCGGTCGCTACCGGTTGGAAATTCCGCGCCTGTAATTCGCCGCCGTTTTCTTGAAATTGGAACGCGCTCGCCACGTGCGCATAGCTGTAACCCGGCTCGATCAAAGCCAGCATCCGCTCGGCTGGCAGCAATTCCAGCCGCTGCAAGAGCGCCGCAGAGCCCCGCGCAATCTCTTCCACCCGCTCAATGGCCGAAAACAACGCCGCGCAAGCCTTGGTCATCTGCTCAAAATGCTTCTTCGAGACGAAGTGCGGACGCAAAAACGGGCTAGCCACCCGGGTTCCGGACGCCATTCCCAACTTGCGCATCCCATCCTCCAGAGCCTGCGCCCATGCGAGGTCCTGATGCGGAGGGGATTCGAGAATCTTGTGGTATCGGACGACCGCGTCGTCCACGAGTTTTTGCGCCATCGCAGCGAACTTTGCTATCAGTATTGCATAGGCCTCGAAGCACGCCAACTATTCCGGCCGCTTTCTCGCCATCTAAGCTATTGACAGCCCAAGACTTGATTTGCATGGGCGAACGAAAGTCGAAAATGAAATCTTTCCTCCACCGCTTCCTGCTTGGCGTAACCGCGCTAACTGCCACCCTCAGCTTATCCCGCGCCGATGACGGCATTTGGCTAGTAAATGAGTTTCCTCGCGCCTCGGTTAAAGCAAAATATGGCTTCGAAGTCACCGACGCCTTCCTTGAAAAAATGCGCCTCGGCAGCGTCCGCTTTAATAACGGCGGCAGCGGTAGTTTCGTCTCCCCCGACGGCCTTGTCTTCACCAACCACCACGTGGCCTCCGAATGCATCCAGCAGCTTTCAACGAAAGACAACGACTACCTCAAAAACGGCTTCCGAGCCAAAACTCGCGCCGAGGAGAAGGCCTGCCCCGACCTTGAGCTCAACGTCCTCCTCCGCATCGAAAACGTCAGCGAAACCGTCAAGGCCGGCATCACCGCCTCCACTCCCCTCGCCGAGGCCAACGCCCTCCGCCGCTCCCGTATGAGCGAAATCGAAAAGGCCTGCACCACGAAATCCGGCAACCGCTGCGATGTCGTCACGCTCTTCAGCGGCGGCCAATATCATCTCTACGAGTACAAGAAGTTCACTGACATCCGCCTAGTCTTCGCGCCCGAAAAAGCCATCGCTTTCTTCGGCGGCGACGCCGACAACTTTACCTATCCCCGCTGGAACTTGGACATCGCTTTCTTCCGCGCCTACGAAGGCGAAAAACCCGCCAAGCCACTCCACTGGTTCCCCTGGTCCAAACAAGGTGTGCGTGAGAAAGAACTCACCTTCGTCTCCGGCCACCCTGGCTCCACCGGCCGCCTCAGCACTCTTGCCGAGCTCGAATTCCAGCGCGACGTTCAACTCCCCTTCAGCCTCAACCGCATCAATTCCCTAATCGCCGCCATGAAGAAGTTCGCCGGCGCCAACGCTGAAGCCGCCCGCATCGCCGACGACGAAATCTTCAGCAACGAGAACAGCCAAAAAGCCTTCCTCGGTTTTCTTGGTGGCTTGAAAGACCCCGCCTTCCTCGCGCTTAAGGAAAAGGACGAGAAAGCCCTCCGCGCCAAGATTGCTGCCGACCCCGCCAAACAAACTCTCTACGGCGCCGCCTGGGACGAACTCGCCCAAGTCACCAAAAACTTCGGCGGCTTCTACAAGGACTACGTCGCCTTTGAAACCACCCCCACCCGTTCCTCGCAACTCATGACGCTCGGCCGCCAAATCTACCGCTACGCCATCGAAAAAACGAAGCCGAACGGCGAACGCCTGCGCGAGTATTCCGAAGCCGGCCTCCCCAGCCTCGAAGCCTCGATGTACTCGAACGTCCCCATCTACCCAGCCTTTGAGGAAGCCATCCTCGCCGAGTACCTCCGCTGGCTAGTCGCCGAGCGTGGCGCGGATGATCCCGTAGTCAAGGAACTCCTCGCCGGCCAATCCCCCGAAGCCGCGGCCAAACAAGCCATCGCCAACACGAAGCTGATGGACGTGGACGAACGCAAACGTCTCGCCGCCAGCGCCAATCTCGTGCGGGAATCGAGCGACGGCATCCTCCGCCTCATCCGCATCCTCGACGAGCCCGCCCGCAAGATGCGCGCCCGCACCGAGAACGAAGTCCTCGCCAAGCAAGCCATCGAAACCGCGCGCATCGCGCAAGCCCAATACGCCCTCGGCGGCAACGTCTATCCCGACGCCACCTTCACCCTGCGCATCAGCTACGGTCCCGCCATCGGCTACCGCAACGCCAAAGGCCAGAAGGTCCCCTACGCCACCACCTTCGCCGGGCTCTACCCTCACGCCACCGGAGTCGACCCCTTCAAGCTTCCGTCGCTCTGGCTCGAACGCAAGAAGAACCTCAACCTCAAAGTCCCCTTCAACTTCGTCTCCACCTGCGACACCCACGGCGGCAACTCCGGCAGCCCCACGCTGAACACCAAAGGCGAAATCATCGGCATCCTCTTCGACGGCAACATCGAAGGCCTCCCCAACCGTTTCGTCTACACCGACAAGCAAGCCCGCAGCGTCCATGTCGCCAGCCAAGGCATCGTCGAAGCTCTCCGCAATGTCTACCAGGCCGAAGAAATCTTGAAGGAACTCGGCCAGTAGTAGCGATCAGATCTCTAGCGCGGCGCCGCGCATTGTTCGCCTTTGCAAAACCAATCCCGCAGCAATGCCACGACGCCCGCCTTCCCTTCGCCGATAAACTTCTCGCGCCGCGCGCGGTAATCCTGCAAGATCTTCTCAAAGCGCCCACGCAGCGCGCGGTCCGCTTCGTTTTCTTCGTGCCCTTTCGCCACCGCGTAAACCACGCCGCGCTCCTGCCGCGCGAAGGTCGGCGAACCCACGAAGTCCCTCACGACAAAGCGGCCGGTCCGCGCTTGCTCCTCACTCGCGGTCACGAAGAAGTCCACCGCGTACTGCGGATATCCGTACAGCAAGCCCAACCCGCGGAACCGCGCGGACGCTTCCGAAAACTCGATAGTCATCAGGGTCTCCAACGGATGCGTCTCCACCGTCAATCCCAGCCCAGCGAAGAACGTATCTTGCGCCGCCATCAACCCGCGCAACGCACTCCGGTGAAACACCGCTCCCTCGAAGTGACGTTCCAATGGACCGTCTTTCCCTTTAGGAAAGGTCTTCGCGAAGTGATGCATCGTCGCCCAAATGTCATCGCCGCAGCGAAAGTATGCAAGCAACCGTTGCGCTTCCTCGGCCTCTGGAAAACGCTTGGCGTCCGCGAGCCCGCGCGCGCTGACGAAGCCGCTCGACATCGGCTTCACCCCGCCCACTACCGTGTATAGCCCCTCGCTGTCGAGTATCTTCAGGAACAACTCCTCGGCCTTCACACGGTCGGCCACCGCAAGTTCTTCCACCGGAAAACAAGCCGCGCGAGGGACGCCTTGAGCCCAACCCCAGCTCGCGGCGGCCAGAAGAATGAGTGCTTTCATCAAAACGCTACCTTCATGGAAAACTGTATGCTCCTCGGCCCGCCGATTTGAAAGAGCGGAGACAACCCGCCCGAACCCATCGACAGCGTTCGCCCCAGCATCGCACTGGACAAACCGAACAACGGATTCACCGTGCTCCCTCCTTGCAGCGTACCGTTCGGGTCGCCGAAGTTCGGATGGTTGAATAGGTTGAAAAAGTCGCCCCGCAGTTCCAAACGCAGGCGCTCCCGCAACGGGAATTCACGCCTCACGCCGAGATCGGTCTGCGCCATGCCGAAGCCGCGCAGCACGTTCCGGCCCAAAGAGCCCTGCCGCCCCGCCGCCGGTAACGTGAACGCCGCCGGATTGAATCGCTTCCCGCCCGGCGCTCCAGCGTCGTCCAAATACAGCGCTTGCCCCGCGACTAGATCTGGCCGCACGATCGAAGTGATTCCAAGATTTAACGGATCGGTGCCGCTCACCAGATTCACGGGAGTCGCCGTGCGCAGTCTTTGGAAAACGTCAATTCCCCATCCCCCCAGCAACCTTGGCCAGAGCGGCGCCGCCGGGTTCCACGATGCCGCCGCGACGAAGTTGTGCCGCACGTCGAAATCCGCCGCGCCTCGATCCAACTCGCGATCCAGCCGCGCCACCGCCGCGCCCGGCGTCGTTTCGTCCGAGAAGTTGTCGAGCGCCTTGCCATAGGTGTAGGAAACCTGCATCCGCGCGCGCCCCGCGTTGCGCCGGAATTGCGCCTGCAGCGCGTTGTAATCGCTCGACGCTCGATTGCGCACCACGTTGACGTTCGATCCCGTGCCAAACACCGCCGGATTCACCACCGTCGTCGCCTGCAACGCCACACCGCCCAACGTCGCACCCGGACGGTTCCGCAACAACTCCGTGTACAGCAGGCGCCTGCCCGACGTGCCCACGTAGCGCACATCCAAAGCCCCCCAACCGCCAAATTCTTTCTCTAGCCCAAAGTTCCAATGCCCCGCGAAGGGCTGCCGCAGTTCGGGATCCATGAGAAAAAACTCGGAGCTGTACGGCGCGCTGGTGCTGAATGGCAACGGCGTCAAAGCCTCCCCGGGCGGTGGGAACGGCGCGTTCGCCGTCGTGCGCACCGAGTTGAACGGCCAACTGTTGAATCCCCGCACCGCCTGTCCGGTCCCTAAATCGTGAAACAAACCGCCACCCGCCCGCAGCACCAAGCTCGGTTGCATCTTCCACGCCACGCCCAACCGCGGTGCGATGTTGTTCTTCCGCGTCCGCCAAATCCCATTCGTCGCGGGGACCACTTGCATCGTCAACGGATCGTCCACTTGATCAGCGCCATAGATCGTACGCTCGTCTCCCGACGGTGCGGGCACCCATTCCCAACGGAAGCCATAGTTGACAGTCAACTTCCCATTCACCCGCCAGTTGTCCTGCGCGAAGAATCCGTAACTCGGAAAGTTGATACGCGCTCGTGGCGCGAGCGCCTGCATCGTCACCGTCGCCCGCTGCAGGTTGATCGCATTGGTGATCGATCCAAAGTTGTAGCTAATCCCAAACTCACGAAAATCCGCGAGCGGCCGCAACCAGCGCAAGTCCGCCCCGAACTTCCACTGGTGTCCGCCGCGATTCCAAATCAAGCTCTCCACCAAATTCCATTGCCTCTGCCCATTGCCGATCGATCTGCCTTGCGTGAGATTCGGCGAACTGTAAACGCCGCTAGGCACGCCCAAGAAGACCCCCGCGCTCGCCCTCTCCCGCGATATGTTCGCCGGAAATAGCAGCGCGTCGTCCGGTTTCACCGCGCCATTGATCGCGCCCGCGTCCCAATTGAATCCCGCCCCGGAACTGCTGTAATTGAACCTCGATTCCAGCAACACTCCCGGCGTAAACGCCACGGTAGATCCCGCCGTCCAAGTCTCCGTGTTCAAGAACGTCGTCGTCACTTGATTCGCGAAAGCCCGGCTTAAGCGATCTGTCGGCGATCTTTGGTATCTCGCGAAAACGCTCGCCTTCGTCGAGAATCGATGATCCCCGCGCAGGTTCACGATATTGCTCTCCGCCGGATCCGAATAAGCCGCTTCAAACGCGCCCTCGTCTGGGTTCGCGAACGGCGAAGCCACATTCGGCCGCGGGAAGGCGTCGAGCAACGTCCGGATCGCTCCTTGCGCCCGTTGCCGCGCGCTCTCGCTAGGAACGAGCGAACGCTGAAACTGTGGTATCCGCAAGCGCAATCCCTCGTAGGATGCGAAGAAGAAACTTCTATCCTTCCAGACCGGCCCCCCCACATTGCCGCCAAACTGATTCAAGCGGAACGGCGAGCGCCCGCGCCCCGCCGCGTTCACGAACCAGTCGTTCGCGTCGAGCTTCTCATTCCGCAACTCATGCCACAGCGCCCCGCGAAACTGGTTCGTGCCCGAACGGGTGGTCAAGATCACTTGCGCTCCCGGCGATCTTCCATACTCTGGCGCGAAGCTCGAAGTCTCCACGCGAAACTCCTCAAGCGAGTCCAAGGTAGCCAGGCTATTCGTCCCGCCCAACACCGTCAACGCCGGCAGCGTTCCCGCCGCTTGCTGGCTAAAGGTCGCCGCCGTCGACGCGCCGACATTCCCCGCTACGCCGTCGATCGTGAAATTGTTCGCGTTCGATCGCATGCCGTTCGCCGAAAATTGCCCGCCGCTCACTGTCCCCGCCCGCGTCAACACGATCCCCGGCGTCATTTCGAGTAACGACTGAAAGCTTCGTCCGTTCAAAGGCAAGTTCTCCACGAAGCCCCGGCGGATCACCGTTCCCGTCGAAGTCTTCCCCGCTTCCAGCAATGGCGGCGCCGCGCTCGTCTCCGTCCGGAACACCGCCTCCGACGCCAGGTTCAAGTCGAAGTCGAGTGCGATCGACGCCGCGGTCGCCACCTCCAAATTCTCGATCTTCGCGGCCAAGTGCCCGCTAGCGCTCGCCTCGATCGCATAGATTCCTACTTCCAGTCCCGCGAAAGCGTAACGGCCGCCTTCGTCGCTCCGCGCTTGCCTCTCCCATCCCTTTGCGCCATTCTGCAAGCGAATGGTCGCGCCTCCCAACGCTTCGCCCTTCGGCCCGCGCACGACGCCGCGCAATTCCCCCGTCCCTTGTCCGAATAGCACGGATGCGCTCAATAAGAACCAAACGCCACCACAATAACCGCTGCTCACTAATTAATGATATCGAGATATCAAATGAGATGCGAATTCTTTCGCGCTTTCCTTCAACCAAAAGTGATCGCCCGTGAACTGCGTCATCGCGAACCCTCGCCCCGATAGCGCCGCCCACGCCTTCACATGCTCTTCTGGCAGCGCCGTTTCCGCGCTGCCTAAGAACGCTTCCACGCCGCAACTCAGCGGCCTCGCGTCCACGGGACGATACGCATTGAACAACGCCAAGTCCGCGTCCAACGCCGAAAGAACTCCCAAGTCCGGTATCCCCATCGCAGGCAGTTGCATCCGCAACTGCGGCGCGCGGCAACTGCTTGCCAAGAATCCCGCGAGCGGCCGGCCCAACCGTTTCGCCGTTTCATAAGCCAACGCCGCGCCCATGGAATGCCCGAGGAAATACACTTTCTCGTGCCGCTCCAACTCTGCCTCCAACTCCAAAGCGATCGATTCCGCCAATCGCGCGAAGTGCGTCCCTACTGCGAAGCCCAGCCGCGATTCCCGTTGTGGCAACACCACCGGCAGCATCGCGAAATGTTCGCGCAGTTCGGTTTCGAGAAAACGCCACGACAATCCTCCCGCCCCAGCCCACGGAAACAAGACGAGCGCAGGCATCCCCTCGCGCCGCTGCCAGCGGATCGGAAAGAACCGGTCCCGCCTCCGCGCCAGCAGCCGCTGAATTCGTAAGTGCAAAAGCTTGCGCCGCTCCGGCGACAACACCTGTGCGGACTCCGTCAACACCTGCGTAGCCCGCTTCGGATGCGCCAAGCTCCGGTCGAAGATGAACTCAAGCGGCCGCGAACTCAATCCCCCGATGTAACGCAACGCCGCTTCGCGCCCGCTCTTGCTCAGCGCGTCCCAATGCCCGGCGTCGCTCGTCAATCGTGCCAACGCCTCCCGCCATGGCCCAATATCCTGCGGCGGCACGACCGCCTCCGGCGCCATCTGATCGCTCACGCTGTCCTTGTAAGTCGTAATCGGATTGACGGGCAGCACGTAATCCGCTCCGCACATCGCCTCGCGCAACCCACCCACGTCCGACGCCATCACGGGCACACCCCGCGAAATACTCTCCAGCACCACGCGGCTCCGCGCCTCGGCCCACAAACTTGGCACTAGCGTCACCCGCGTCTGCTTCAAAATGTCGGTGATGTCGTCGGCGCGCGGCAGCAGCGTAATGTTCTTCCGCGCCCGCATCGCCGCCATATCCTCCGCCGTCGTCCCCCAGCTCGGCACCGCCGCGAAACGCAACTCCGGCATCGCATCCGCGAGACCCAGCAAGATCGGCAGACCCTTCACGCCGCTCGGGTTCACAAGCGTCACATAAGGACTTTCAAAGCGCCCCACATCGGGCGGATTCGGATTGTCCGAAAGCGAAATTGGCACGTGCACCGCGTCCAGATTCGCGTATGTCCTGCAGTACTCCGCGACGTAGTGGCTCACGCCCACCACCGCGTCTACCCGCGCCAGCCGCGCCGTTCTCTCTTCGTTTTGCGTCGAGGCGTCCGGCCCAAAAGGCAATGCAATCGTCGCGCGCACCAGATACACCACCCGCGCCCTTGCATCGTCCAAAGCGATATCCAAGAACAAATGCGCCGGGTCGTCCGTCGAGGCCAAAATCACGTCCGGCGCGAATCGTTCAAGCTCCGCGCGAAACGCCTGCCGCAAATTCGCCTCGCGCGTGATCGCGTGGATGCGTACGCCGTTCAACGCGAAGCGCAATCCGCCCGCGTGTTCCTCGGTCTCAATTCCGTAACCCGCCAATTGCTCCCGGTACGCCTCGTGCATGTCCTCGCCGAAGCGCTCCAGCCGCGTGAATACCTCCACCGGATGCCCCTCGCCGGCCAACGCCTCCAGCAACAAGCGGTTCGATTTGTCCCCGCCACCCGACGCCGGGAAGTACGTCGAGTTGTGCACCAGCAAAACCTTCCGCCGCTTCGCCCGCAAGCGTTGCAATAATCGCAACAAATCATCGGGCTTCCACTCCCCGACAAACGCCTTAGCCGCTGCCATCCCGCGCTCTCGCTCGCGCTCGTAAAGCTCCGCGTCGGAGTGCAATCGCCGCAACGCCTCCACCCACTCATCGATCGGCTGCGCTTCGAGCTCCCCCACCGGCATCCCCGTCCCATCCATCCGCGGCGTCCACTTCCGGATCGGCCGCACTGGCTGCCGCATCTCGCTCGACGCCGTCGACTCCGCCAAGCCGCCGTAATCCGCCGCCAGCACCGGGATCCCGCGCAACAACGCCTCCGTTGCCACCAACCCAAATCCCTCATACCAGAGCGAGGGCGCCAGCAATATCGAAGTCCGAGCGAACACCTCGTCGATGCTCGCGACCGGCTCCACTACTTCGACATTCGGCAATCCCCGCATCGCCGCCAAGTCCTCTTCCGTCGTGCCCCACCCACGCAACGCCGCGAACTCAATCTCCGGCAACCTTCGCGCCAGCTCCAGAAAAATCGGCACCCCCTTCACCTGGCTAGGATTGATCAGCAGCGCCTTCCCGCGTCCAAAATTCCGGTACTCCGGCCAAGGCGCCTCTCCGTAGATGTTGGGATGCAACACCTCCGCCGGCCGCCCCAAATGCTCTTCGATATACGCGGCCATGTGCCGGCCGATCGCCACCACGGCCAGTGCCTCGCGCACCATCTCCGCCGCCTCGCGGTCCTGATGCCATGCTTCCGGTCCAAAAGGAAACCACTGCGGTGTATGCGCCAAATAGACCAATCGCGCCGGCGCGGCCCGGTAAGCCTCGCGCAAGATCACATGCGAGACGTCCTCGCTGGACACCAAGACGAAGTCCGGTTCCAAGCGGTCCACGGCTTCGCGAATCGGCGTGGCGTCGCGATGAATCGTCGCGTGCCGCTCCATCCGAATCCCATCCACCACCACCGCGCCCGTCTCCGCCTCGGACGCCGCCCCGCACACCACCACGCATTCGTGCCCCGCCGCCGCAAGCGCCCGCAGCCATACCAAATTGCTCCGCGTGGACCCGCCCTTCGGCGGGTGATACGAAGCGCTAGACGCCAATAGAATGCGCATCGATTGCCGCCGCTTCCTTCTCTAATGCGTCAAGCACTTCCGCATCGCTCAAGCGCGCGATCTCCGCGAACAGCAATTGATACTCTCTCCGGTCGAGCCCCGCGAAGGCCTGCGCCTCGTCAATACGCCGCGCCATGCGCTCCAGTGTCATATCGATCGAATAAGCCTCGTCGATGCCCAACTCCACGCCAAAGCTTTCGGAGATCTTCGTCAGCAGCAATACCGCCAGCAGTGAATGCCCTCCCAATTCAAAGAAATTGCTCGATGCCTCCACCTGCGCCGTCGGCAGCAACTCCCGCCAAAGCCCAGCCAGGCGCGTCTCCGTTCCGGTCGCGAACATCCCCACCGGCGCGCCCGTGTCTGGCCGCATCGCCCGCTTCAATCGCTCCACGCTCGCCAGTTCCGTCGCGATCAAGGCGTAGTCGAGCGAACGCCGCGTTTCCGCCTTCGGCGCCGCAGTCTCCTGCACCGGCTGCGCCACCGCAGCCTCGGCCTTTAGCTGCACTCGCGCCAATTCTTCCGCTGTCAATCGGAAGGGCAGGGAAATCGCCCCCAGCTCTTTCAGAAATGTCGCCGCCGGCTGATTCTTCGCCGTAGCGCTGAACCTCAACTCTACTTCGCGCAACCCCAAGCGAGTCGCATGCGCCCCCAACCACCGCATTACCGCATGCTCCACGCCACGCCCTAAGACGCGGCAGCTCAATAAAAACGTATCCACCGCAAAACAACTATGCGCTGGCTTGCCAATCAATAGCCCCGTGAAGCCATAGTCCCCAAAGCGGTCCCGCACATCGATCCTAAAAATCTCCGCGCGCTCTTCCCACAACCGGTGCAGTTCCGCCTCGCTCCGCCGGATCGTCGTCAAGTTGAACTGATTCGTGCGCTGCGTCAGTTGCGAAGCCCGAGCGAAGTCCGTCGCCTCCACCCCGCGCACCTGCACCTGCAACTCGAGATTGTTGTAAAAGTCCGCGAGCGACTGCGCCCGCGCCAACGCCTTGCCAAACTCCTGCGTCTGCACGTAACTCTCCGCCCGCTGCCGGTCCGTCTCCGTCACGCGCAATCGGTCGCAAACCCACAAGTGCTGCGTGAAGCGCGCCAGCTCTTCGCTCGCATGCGGAACTTCGATGCTCACCACCTGCGGCAGCTCCCGCGCCACCTCGCTCACTTCCTTCCGGCTATCGTCGAGAAACACGAAGCTATCGAGCCCCAGCGACAACTCCTTCGCCAGCGCCTCCAAGTTCCCGGGCTTCGGATCCCAGTTCACCCGGTGCGCGGTGATGTGTTCCAAGCGCAACGGAAACTCCGGGTGCGCCGCGAAGGTTGCTTCGACGTCGTTCCAATTGTTTTTCGAAGCGAGCGCCAGTAAAGTCCCCTGTGCGCGCTGCTCGACGGCGAAGCGCTGCAACGCTGCATGCCCCGGCGTCAACCGCACGCCCTCTGCTCCGTCCTCGCCGCAGATGCCTTGCCACAACGTGTTGTCGCAATCGAGCGCCAGTACTTTCGCCGGCGGGTGCTGCAACGCATGCGCCACGCGCACCACCGTCGCCGCCAGCGCGATGAAGTAGTCCTCGGTGTACGGAATGCCGCCCAGCTTCTCGCCATCCGGGCTAAACGTGCGTTCTACCGGATAGTGCTCCGATACCCATGTCGCCTCAAGGAAAGTAACATGACCCCTGCTCTCCGCCACCTGCCGCAGCGCCGTGCTCTCGTGTACGTCGCTCTCCGCGCACGCAATTGCTAGAAACGGCGCGCCCCCCGCGGGTACTGCCGCCAATGCTCCCGCCAGCGCTTTCAAATTCTCGGCCCTTCGCGCGGGATCGCCTAAATCCTCATGCCGAAACAACACTACGTTCAGTCCATGCGCGTTCGTTCGCAACACGCTTGCTGGATCCAGTAACGATTGGAGTACCTGATCGAATGGCGCAAAGACCGTCTCCAATGGTGTGGAAAGCGGGCCGGACCAGAACGCCAAGGGAAGGGCGATCGGGTCGGCGGTAAACGTGGCCGCGATGGAAATGCGGTAGGGGGACGCTTGCTGCAACGCTGAACCTTCAGTTTACTGTGCCCAACCGACGCTTCACTCTATCGTCACGGCATATACCGGTCGATACACCGTTAAAGCATCCTTTCGTCCGAGGGCTTGTGGGTACCGCAATTACCTGGCATCGGCGCTACCTATGGGCGCCGGGCCTCTACAACTTGCCGCGTTTGCTGAGCCTCACGGTTCTGCTGGCCGCGCTATTGAGTTTTCCCAACGGCGCCATGCCCCGCATGGCGGCGCTCTCCTTTCTTCTCCTCGCCTTCGCCATTCGTCTCGCCCGCTGGGAGCGCATTGACCTTGCCAACACCGGCAACGCGAAGCTCGCCCGCTTCTGCGCCTCGGCCGCCGCGCTCTTGTCTCTAGCCGACACCGTTCTCGGCCCCGCTTCTCCCACACCGCTACTCGTTGCCGCCGCTCAATGCATGATGTCCTCCGCGCTCATTCTCGCGGCCAACGGCCAAGCTCTCTTCCTGCGCCGCGTGCTCCTCTCTTGCGTCTCCCTCGTCGCCCTTTGGCTTCTCATGCTGCAGCTGTACGCCGCCGAAAGCTCGATCCAATACGAACTCAAAAGCGACCCGATCAGCGCGCTACTTCTGCTCTTCCTCGCCGCCTCGCTCTTCCTCTACGAATCCCGCGCGGGCCTAATTCCGGTCGGCCTCACCAACTGGCTTGGCCTCCGCCAATCGCTCATCCTGCTCACCGCCGCCCTAGGCATTCCCATCTTGCTCGGCTGGGTCCGCATGCTCCTCGCGCATCGCTACCCGCTACCCGACGGCCTAGGCACCGCGTTCCACGTCCTCGCCACCATCGTCGCGCTAGCGCCTTTCATCGGAGCCGCGTTGTTCTCCGCCCGCGAACGCTATGAGCGCCAACTCGCCTCGCTCCGCGAATTCCAACTCGCCGAACAAGCCTACGCGCAACTCCTCTCCCAAGGCAGCGAATTCTACTTCGCCCTCGGCTTCGACGGCACGATCCACCAGGCCAACGACAACGCCCGCCGCCACTTCCCCATCAACCCCCGCAATGGACACAACCCCCACTTCTCGGCCATTCTCACCGAAGAAAGCGCCGGCAAGCTAGCCTCCACCGGCAGAAACCTGCTGACCAACCTCTCCGCCCAGCCCCTCCTCAACTTCCGCACCCGCGAAGGCGAATCGATTCCGCTGAACATCGCCGCCGCCTGCCGCTTCGCGAACGGCCAACCCGAAGAAATCCTAGTAGTCGGCCGCAGCCTCCCCCTAGGCCTCCGCGCCTCGGGGTCTAGTGAACGGCTGGTTCCTCCCATCGACTGACCGCCTCGCTATGTTGAAATGGTCTTCATGCTGCAACGGCTTAGCGTGGCCGGATTCAAATCCATCGAACGCTTGCAAGCTTTCGAACCGCGCGCGTTGAACGTATTGATCGGGCCTAACGGCGCCGGCAAATCGAACCTGCTTTCCCTATTCCGCATGCTGAGTTCCTCCTTGAACTACAGTGATTCGCTTCCCGGCTTTGTTGGCCAGCAGGGCGGCGCCAGCAAGCTTCTCTTTCAAGGCTCGAATCGCACCAGACGCATCCATGTTGAGTTAGAAATCCGAGGATCACAGCAGGCCAGCATGAACGAGTATGCTTTCGTCTTGACCCATGCTGCTGGTGATACGTTCATATACTCGAAAGAGAGTTTCCGCCAAAGGTGGCCTGAGCAGACGGAATCCGCACCAAGCTTGGGTGCCGGCCACATCGTTCCCAAAATCTTGAGGGAGGCGGAATCTGGTGACGCCACAGCCAATATCATTGTTACTTCGCTCCGGCGCATCGTTTACCACCAGTTCCATAACACCGCCTCCAATAGCCGCATGCGAGAGAAATGGCATCAGCAAGACGCGCATTCGCTGAAGGACGATGCCGGGAACCTGGGCGCATTTCTCATGCGGCTCCGCGGTCAAGAGCCGTCCTACTATCGGCGCATTCGCACTTCGGTTCAGCAAGTTCTTCCAGACTTCGAAGATTTCGTCCTGGAACCGGAATTCGGTCACGTGCTTCTGCAGTGGCGCGAAAAGCACTCGGACATGGTCTTTTCCGCGAGCCAAGCCTCCGATGGAATGCTTCGCATTTTCGCCCTGATCGCCCTGCTGCAACAACCGCCGGATGATCTGCCACCGGTCATGATCCTAGACGAGCCGGAATTGGGCTTACATCCAGCCGCGATCGAATTTCTCGGCGCGCTCATGCAGTCGGCCTCAAATTCCACGCAGATCTTTGTCGCGACTCAGTCTCCGCAACTTGTGGACTGCTTCGAGCCGGAAGACGTAGTCGTCGTGGATCGCGCCAATGGCGCCAGCCAATTCCGCCGCTACAGCGCAATGGACCTGAAGGACTGGCTCGAAGAATTCACGTTCTCGGAAATCTGGCGCAAGAATCTCGTCGGCGGACGTCCGTAAGCCGCGCCTCATGTTTACGGTTTACGCGATTGTTGAAGGTCAAACCGAGGAACGATTCGTCAAGGACGTTCTCAACCCGGGCGCACTCCACCCAAGAATCCATGCCGAACCCATTCTGCTAGGCAATAGCCGTCCTCGCGCGAATCGCGGAGGTAAGGTGAATTGGGAGCGTGTCCGGAACCACATTGAAACTCTTCGAGCCGAGCATGGCAATCGCCCTGACGTCGGCTTCACGACGCTGTTGGACTACTATCGCTTGCCCCCCGATTTTCCCGGCATGGCGCATCAAGGATCTCTCGAAGACCGGATCGCCGCCATCGAACGTCAATTGAGCGCGGCGTCCGCGCACCCGCGCTTCGTTCCCTATGTGCAAGTTCACGAATTTGAAGCGCTCCTCTTTTGCGACACCTCCGTATTTGAAATGCAATTTCCCGGCACCGAAAACCGATGGGTTCAACTCAGTCAGGCGGCGGCCAACTTTAGCAGCCCCGAGGAAATCGACAATGGCCCCGACAGCTCTCCCGCAAAGCGAATTGAAGCAGTCTACCCGGGCTACCAAAAAGTCGCGCATGGCGCGATTCTCGCCGGACACATCGGGCTGCCTGCGATGCGTGCTCAATGTCCCCACTTCTCGGCTTGGCTAGACCGCCTCACCGCCCTGGCTCAGCGGACGTAGTCCTCTACCTCCCGTCCCCAGCCCGATAAACAACCGCCTCCCCGCTAAACTGCGTCGCCTCCAACGTCGATTCATCCCCCCGGAATAGCTTGAAGTAAAAGACCCCGGCCTTCTTCGAATCCCCGCCCGGAAAACGCAACAGACTCCGCCGCAATTCCTGGCCCTGCTCATCAAACTCCACAAAGTACCGCCCCACGCCCTTCTCCACCCTCGCGATCACGAACCCGTGCCCCTCCGCCGTCGCGCGATGCGCCACAACGAATGCCTCGTGTGCCTTAGCGCCATGGAAAGTCTGAATCGACGCACGATTCCGCTTCGCCGCCTCCACAATCTCCGATCGCAAACTCACAAAACTCCCGCCCCGAAAATCCGGCGCGCGCAAAACCAAAAACCGCGCTTCGTGCGCGTCCACCACAACCACTCGCTCCTCTGAACACTCACCGAATGCTAGAAACGTATCGCCCCCATCCAGCGAAGCGAGCCTCTCAAAACGATCCGAGCGAACGCGCCCCAGCTTCCAGCCAAACGCATCCCGAAACAGAGCAAGAACACTATCGCCCACCACCGACAAATCCAGAATTGCCGGAGCATCGGTGTTCGTCACCGAAATCTGCATATCGCTAAGCCGCTGCCGGTGAATACGCACCCCCAACGGCGCTGCTTCTCCCCAAGCGACGGCATTGTCGCCGAGCGCGACTGTCGCGTTCAGCGGTACCGCCGGCAAAGCCAAGCGATTCCCGCGAGCGTCGACCACCGCCCACGTCTGCCCCGCATACACGGGCGCCACGAGCAACATCCGGCTCTCCCCACTACCCGCCACCGCACGCACCATCCCCGGGCCCAGCCCCGCGGGCCTCTCCAGCACCGTCGGGTCCCAATTCTGAACCTGAGCAAAAAGCAAGCAGGGCAACGATAAGCCCGCCGACAAAACAATGCGTCTCATCATGCCCGCAGGCTAGCATCACTCTATAGCAATCGCAATCTAAGTCAGGTTTGGTGATCGCGCCAGTTCCGAAGTTTAGATCACAGCGCAATCGCGGCCCTCCTTAGTCGTAAATAGGCGTGCAAACGCAAGACCCTCGCGCGGAACGTCCCGGAGCGGTTGACGTCAAAGGATAGACGCCATCAAGTGTTAGCCTACGCCCCTTCCCATCTCCAGTTGTGAAAGCCATAAGCTGCCCTCCTTCGATGCTGAAGTCGACACCGCTCGCAACCGCGTTGATTGGCTTGACTTCGAACCAAGACTTCTTAATCATTTGGTCCGTTGGCGAATGTGTCTCTGGCGCATGGGTCCACGCAAGAATGCTCCAATACTGCACAAAGTCGTTCTCCTCCGTGTGCAAGTCAACTCGAACGGTACAAAAATTAGGAATCTTAAGGATCGGCTTTCGGCCTTGAGTTGGCGTGAGACTCACCGTGTTGTATCGGGGCTGCTCTATCGCCTTTGCTAACGAGGATGCCAGCAGCGACTCGTTTTCAAGCAACTTTTTGTGTTCCTCGTTGAATTTTGCAACAGCAACCGTGGCCTGGGGCAACCCCGCCGACAAAAGCGCTTTATCCACAAGTTGCCTTGCGCTCGCGTATGTGGCCACGCCGAAGATCGTCGCAACGCCAGCTCCAATCCAAGCTACCCAAAAGAGTTCGCGGAGCCTGTTTTCTACGGTCGTCACTCGTCCGTCTGGTGCCCGATCAAGTATCGCCACTTGGCCCTCAAGTGACTGGATCTTTTTTAGACGACCATCGTCACTCTCTAGAGCATTTCGCCAATTCCAAAGCGTGTCAAGCTTTGATTGGTTGTCAGGCATAGGATCCTCGCTCCGTACACTGTCGCCCTGGCCTTTGACATCATTTTCCATATTCGAACTCTCCTAATTACGAATTCGGAATTAAGTTTGAATGAGCTAGATTAACGCCGATGTTTTTGTCTTGGTTCGCTTAGCCATAATCGCACAACCATAATTTCATCTAGAGGATCGCGCCTCGGCGACGAGGCACCATCGCGTGTCAACTGGCGTTACACGAAAGTCTTAAACTCCATCACATCCCCATCCTGTACCACATACTCTTTCCCTTCCGTCCGCAACTTCCCCAACTCCCGCGCCCGCGCGAACGAACCAATCTCCACCAAATCCCCATAAGCAATCGTTTCCGCGCTAATAAAACTCTTCTCGAAATCCGAGTGAATTACGCCCGCCGCCTGCGGCGCCTTCCACCCCTCGTGAATCGTCCAAGCCCGCGTTTCCTTCTCACCCGTCGTCAAGTAAGTCCGCAGCCCCAGCAGATGATAAGCCTCGCGAATCAGATTCCCCACGCCGCTCTCGGTCACGCCCAGCCCATCCAAATACTCCTTAGCCTCCTCCGCCGCCAGCATCACCAACTCGCTCTCGATCTCGGCGGACACCACCACGGCGCTCGTATCGTGCTGCTTCGCCACATACTCCCGCACCTTCCCCACAAACGGATTCGCCTCCGGGTTCGCCAAATCCCCCTCGGCCACATTGCACGCGTAGATCGTCGGCTTATTGGTCAACAAGAACAACGGCTTCGCCAACGCCTGTTCCTCCGGCGTCATCTCCATGGTCACCGCATACTTTCCATCGGAAAGATGCGGCTCCAACCGCTCAATCAACTCCATCGTCGCGACGGCCTTCTTATCCCCGCTCCGCGCGGCCTTCTGCAGCTTGCCCTTCTGCTTATCCAGCGAATCCAAATCCGCCAAAATCAACTCCGTGTTGATGATCTCGATGTCCCGCACCGGGTCCACCGTATCCATCACGTGCTCGATGTTCGTGTTCTCAAAACACCGCACCACCTGCACGATCGCATCCACCTCGCGAATGTGGCCCAGGAACTGATTGCCCAAGCCCTCGCCCTTCGAAGCACCCGCCACCAGCCCCGCGATATCGACGAATTGAAACACCGCCGGCACGATCTTCTCGCTCTTCGAAATACCGCTCAGCACCGCCAGCCGCTCATCCGGCACCGTCACCATGCCCTCGTTCGGTTCGATCGTACAAAAACGATAATTCGCCGCCATCGCCTTCCGCGATTTCGTCAACGCATTAAAGAGCGTGGATTTACCTACGTTGGGGAGCCCAACAATACCTGCTTGCAACATGTGTGGGGAAACTTATAGTGTAACGGGTGCAATGATGAAGGTCATGGCTCGCCGCCTTTTCCTCTTCTCTTTGGCCGCCCTCGCGCTCTCCGCGGCCCCGCCCCGTATTGAGCAAAGCGAGTACGCCGAGCGCCGCGCCAAGCTCCGCAAGGCCGCGCCCGACGCCGCAATCCTGATCTTCGCCGCTCAACCTCCACCCGACGTCCACGACCGGAACGGCGTGTTCCAGGAAACGAACTTCTACTACCTCACCGGCTGGAACGAACCCCACGCCGCACTCCTCCTCTGCTCCGTCTGCGCCCCCAAACTCCAAGAAGTCCTCTTCCTCCCCAAACGCAACGAGCGCCGCGAAAAATACGAAGGCCGCCACCTCGCGCCAGGTGACGCCGACGCCACCGAAAAATCCGGCTTCCGCCAAGTCCTTGGCATCCCCCAAGTCGAATCCACCCTCCAGAAGGCCCTAGCCGAAGCCACCAACTTCTACACTCTCTACAACGAACACCAAGAACAAATCCAGAAACTCGCGCCCCTCCGTCCACTCAAGGACATCCGCCCCATGATTACCGCCCTCCGCATGATCAAGAGCCCCGCCGAACTCGCCATGCTCATGCACGCGATCGACGCCACCAACGAAGCCCATCGCGTCAGTTGGCGCACCACGAAGCCCGGCCTCTACGAATACGAAGTCTCCTCCGCCATGCAAGACGCCTATTACCGCCGCGGCTGCGAACGCAACGCCTACCCGCCCATCGTTGGCAGCGGCCCCAACAGCGTCATCCTCCACTATTCGGCCAGCAAGCGCCGCATGGACGCGGGCGACCTCCTCCTCATGGACGTCGGCGCCGAGTGCGGCATGTACGCCGCCGACATCACGCGCACCATCCCAGTCAACGGCAAGTTCACCCTGCGCCAACGCGAAATCTACAACCTCGTCCTTAAGGCCCAAGAAGCCGCCATCGCCCAAGCCAAGCCCGGCATCAAGCTCGCCGACCTCACCCGCTTCGCCGAGGAGTACCTCGACAAACAAGGCCCCGGCCCCGGCGGCAAGCCCTGGCGCGACTTCATGATCCACAAGATCAGCCACCACATCGGCCTCGACGTTCACGATCCCTTTGACCCCAACGCCCCCATGGCCGAAGGCATGGTCGTCACCGTCGAACCCGGCATCTATCTTGCCGACGAAAATCTCGGCGTCCGCATCGAAGACATGATCGTCTTCACCAAGGACGGCGTCAAAGTAATGAGCGCCGCCCTGCCAAAAACCGTGGAAGCACTAGAGAAGGAGATGGCGAAGGAGAAACAGCGCTGAAGCTCCACGTCCCTCGCGGCACGCAATACGCCGCGCTCGCGGGCCTCATGGGCGTCTGCTTCGTCCTTGCCGCCCTCGCCGGTTGGACGCGCCTCGCCTCGCAACTCGACGGCCAAGCCTACGATTGGCTCGTCGCCACCCGCCGCCCCGACCCTTGGCCACAAAAAGCCATTCTCCTCGCTATCGACGAAGCCAGCCTCATTCAAATGGGCGGCGCGCGCAACCTCCGCGCCACTCTCGCCAAATCTCTCGACCTCATCTGTCCCGCCAAACCCCTCGCCGTCGCCGTCGACTTAATGCTCTCGAGCGAAGAAGACAAGACCGCCGACGCCGCCCTCGCCAAGAGCTTCGAGCACTGCCCCAGCGTCGTCCTCGCCGCCGACATCGTACGTGACGGCCGCGCCTGGGAAGAACCGGCCGCCGCGTTCAAGCAAGAAGCCGCCAGCCTCGGCCACGTCCACGCCGATCCCGATCCCGTCTCGCGCCGTATCCCCTTGGAAAAAGCCGTCAACGGCCGCCGCTATTGGGCCCTCGCCCTCGAAGCCTATCGCCTCTCCCGCCAAGCCGGCCCCATTCTCGAAACGCCCAGCGACCTCGAAGTCGGCATGTCCCGCATCCCCGCCGCCCGTTCGACCGCCCGCAGCCTCTACATCCGCTACGCGCCCAACTCCGTCGAACAAATCAGCCTCGCCGCTCTCGCCTCGAAACCCGAACTCGCCCTCCGCTTCAGCAACCGCGTTGTCTTCGTCGGCTTCACGGACCAAAGCGCCGCGCGCGACCGCCTCATGACGCCGATGGGCTTTCTCATGACGGGCGTCGAAATCCACGCCAATCTTTTTGAGACTCTCGCCCAAGGCGTTTTCCTCAAGGAGTCCGGCCCCGCGCTCCCTGTCCTGCTCGCTCTCGGCAGTGCCATCGTTGCCGGTCTCATCTTCGCCACCTTAAGCGGTTGGGCCGCTTGGCTTGCCACCGCCATCTTCCTCGCCATCGTTCACTACATCCCGCTCTCCCTCTTCGACAAGCAAACTTTTCTCCCTCCCTTCCTGCCACTCCTCGCCGCCTGGCTCGCCGTCATCGTCGCCGCCAGCTTCCACCACTTCGTCATCCGCCGCCAGTGGCAGCGCAGCGAAGCCGACAAGACCCGCTACCAGCAAGCCATCCACTTCGTCACGCACGAAATGAAGACGCCCCTCACCGCCATCCAAGGCTCCAGCGAAATCATGAGCCGCTACAAGCTCAACGAGGACAAGCAAAAACAAATCGCGCAGATGATCCACTCCGAGTCCAAGCGTCTCGCCCAGATGATCCAAACCTTCCTCGATGTCGAACGCTTGGCCGGTGGCGAAATGGAATTGAAGCGCGACGTCTTCCACCTGAGCGAAGTCATGCTCCCCGCCCTCGACCGCGCGCGCCTCCTCGCCGAAAAGAAAGAAATGCAACTCGAAGTCGGCGCGCTCCCCAACGCCCAGGTCCGCGGCGATCGCGAAATGCTCGAATACGCGGTCTACAACCTCCTGAACAACGCCGTCAAATATTCACCCGAGTCCACCAAGATCTCCTGCCACTTCGCCGCCACGCCCGGCGACGTCCGCATCGAGATCGCCGACCAAGGCATGGGCATGGACGCCGTTGACCTCAAGCGCATCTTTGACCGCTTCTACCGCTCCAAGCGCGCCGAAGAAAGCGGGATCTCGGGCACCGGCATCGGCCTCAGCATCGTCCACGAAATCGTCAAGCAGCACGGCGGCCGCATCGACGTCGAAAGCGAAGTCGGCCGCGGTAGCACATTCACGGTTAGCTTGCCGCTTCAGCCCACCAGTTAGACTCAATAGAGATTATGTCGAGGTTATGCCCTTAACCGAGCCCATATTGCTGGTCGAAGACGACAATAGCGTCCGCACCACTCTTGTTACCTTTCTCGATCTCGAAGGCTACAAGGTCGATGCGGTCTCCAGCACCCGCGCCGCCCTCGAAAAACTCGCGGGCCAGTCCTACCCTCTCGTCATCAGCGATATCTACCTCGACGAACGCACCGGCCTCGACGTCCTCAAGGCCGCCAAGGAACAAAACCCCGATTGCCGCGTCATCCTCATGAGCGCCCGCGGCTCCATGGAAACCGTCATGGCCGCGACGCGCGGCGGCGCTTTCGAATACCTAGCCAAACCCTTCGAACTCGACGACCTCCTTGCCGCCCTCCAAAAGGCCGAAGCCGAAATCGCCGGCGCCCAAGATCGCGATAAGGAAACCGGCATCGACGACCTGCCCGAAACCGAAATGATCGGCAGCTCCGCGCGCATGATCGAGATCTACAAGGTCCTAAGCCAAGCCGCGCCCACCGACGCCACTGTCCTCATCACCGGCGAAACCGGAACTGGCAAAGAGCTAGTAGCGCGCATGATCCACAACAACTCCAAGCGCTCCACCGGACCCTTCGTTCCCGTCGATTGCGGCAGCATCACGCCTAGCCTCCTCGAAGCCGAACTCTTCGGGTCGCTCAAAGGCAGCTACACCGGCGCGGACCGCGACCGCATCGGCGTCTTCGAAGCCGCCCACCGCGGCACTGTGTTTTTGGACGAAATCGGCGAAATCGACCAAGGCTTCCAACTCAAGCTCCTGCGTTTCCTGCAAGAACGCGAAGTCCGCCCCGTCGGCGCCAGCCGCGCCAAGGCCGTCGACGTCCGCGTCGTCGCCGCCACAAACCGCGACATGGTCAAGATGGTCGACGAAGGCAAATTCCGCGAAGACCTCTGGTTCCGCCTCAACGTCGTCCGCCTCCAACTCCCTGCGCTCCGCGAGCGCCGCACGGACATCCCACTCCTCGCGCACTTCTTCCTGCGCAAATACAACGAACGCTACGGCCTCCAAAGCGTCATCACCACAAGCGGCGTGAAGGCGCTCGAAGACTGCCTCTGGCCCGGCAACGTCCGCCAGCTCCAACATCTAATCGAGCGCTTGGTGATCCTAGCCCCCGGTGGCCGCATCGACGGCCCCGCCGTCGAACAAGCCCTCCGCGACACCGAAGACCAGGACTCGAGTGGCGAGACGCTAAAGGACACCGAACGCGAACAAATCCAAAAAGTCCTAGCGACAGTAGAAGGCAACAAAAGCCGCGCCGCCAAGATCCTAGGCATCGAACGCAAAACCCTCTACCGCAAGCTAGAGCGCATGGGCATACAGTAGCCGCCCGGCCTGCCCCCTTCCCAAACCTCCACAACGCCACCCGGGGACATACGTGCCCGCGGCCGCAAAGGCCGCGGCGTGTGTCCCCTACCACCACCGCCACTACCAGCCTGCCGTTATCGAGCCACCCCAGCCCAATCGCCAGGAGTTTCAAACCCCTTCGGCGCCACGGTGGAATGCCGCAACGCATCCTTCGGCTGCACCCGCAGCCACGCATTCATCCGCGCACTCATCCGAGTCGCCACCTCCGGCAAAAAGCTCCGAACGTCTTTCTTCTCGTTCGGGTCCGCCTCGATATCATAAAGCTCCTCCCTCCCGCCAACCCTCACCAATTTGTACTGCCCATCCAGCAGCGCCATCTGCGGACCTTGACTCCCCGGTTCCACCGCGAAGAACAAGTCCTTCCGCGCCGGCAGCGGCTTGCCCCCCAGCAGTTGCGGCCACAAATTCAACCCATCCAGCGGCTTCCCCGCCCGCAAGGGAATCCCCGCCGCCCCCACCAGAGTAGGCAACCAATCGCACAAAGTAGTCACCCCCTGCGCCTCGCCCGCCCGAAGCTTCCCTTGCCAATGCACAAACGCCGGCACCCGCAACCCTCCCTCATAAACCGTCGCTTTCCCCGCGCGAAGCGAACCGTTATCCGCTCCCTGTCCGCGAGGCCCGCCATTGTCGCTCTGAAAACAAATCACCGTGTTCTCCATCTGCCCCGCAGCCCGCAGATGCCCAACAATCTTCCCCACAGCCTCATCCATCGCCTCGCCCATTTGCACGTAGGTCCGCCGCTTCCCGTCGCCAATCCCCGCATGCCGCTCTCGCAGTCTTTCCGGCGCTTGCAAGGGCGCATGCGGCGCATTAAACGGCACATACAAAAAGAAAGGCTTCGCCCGATCGCCCTCACCCATCCACCGCACGGCTTCGTTTCCAATCAAATCGCTCGTATACCCCTCCTCCTTCACCGAAGTCCCATTCCTCTGCCAATCCAAGCCCCCATCGCGCTCATGCGTGAAGTAATCGATCGCGCCGTTGACATGCCCATAAAAATGATCGAAGCCCCGCCCATTCGGCGTCTGCGCCTTGCTCCAATGCCCCAAGTGCCACTTACCCACCATCCCCGTCCGGTACCCCGCCGCGCGAAACACCTCCGGCATCGTCGTCTCCTCCAGCGGCAACCCGCTCCGCTCCCAAGGCCGCACCACCGTGTACCCCAATCCCAACCTCATGGGATTCCGTCCCGTCAGAATCCCCGACCTCGTCGGCGAACACAAAGGATACGTGTAATGCCGCGGCAGAATCCTCCCCTCCCGCGCCAAACGGTCCAAATGCGGCGTCGCCATCGGGCCGCCCTGGTATCCCAAATCCCGGAACCCCAAATCATCCGCCAGCACAAACACCACGTTCGGTTTCCGCGCCGCCTGCGCCTGTCCCCATGCGGCCATCCCACAAGCACCAAGAAAATTTCTGCGTCCAATTTTCATCTGCGATCAGCGTAACGCAACTGTTGCCAAGGATTCATTCCAAAGTCGCGAATCCGTAATCGCATTTTCACTTAGTGTAAGTAGCCTAAAACCACCCATGACGAATCCTTCACTGTCTCCCAAGGAACTCGAGAACGCCGCCACCGTCCCCGGCGATAACAATACGCCCGACTTCGGCCAAGTAGTCGACCAAGGCCTCTTCGAACGCCGCGACCTCTTAAAAGGCGCCCTCGCCGGCGCCACTATCGCTGCCGCGCCCAGCATAGCCCGCGCCGCCGAACCCGCGGACGAAAACGCGTTGAACTTCACCGGCCTCACCTTCGAACCCATCAAACTCTCCCGTGGCAACGACTTCATCGACGTCGCCCCCGGCTACGACGTCGGCCTCGTCATCGCCTGGGGTAACGGCGTCGTCCCCGGCGCTCCCGAATTCGACTACAACCGCCAAACCGCCGCCGCTCAGGCCATGCAGTTCGGCTACAACAACGACATGATCACCTACCACCCGCTGCCCGCTTGGAATTCCAACGACAGCCGGCGTGGCCTGCTCTGCGTCAATCACGAATACGTGAACCCCGAGCTCATGTTCCCCAACTACTCCATTGACACCAAGACCAAGGAACAAGCCGATGTCGAACTGGCCGCCCACGGCGTCAGCGTCATCGAAGTCCAAGAGAAGTTCGGTGTTTGGGAATACAACGCGAACTCCAGCTTCAACCGCCGCATCACCGGCGAAACCGTCATCGAAATTACCGGTCCCGCCGCTGGCGACGAACTGATGCGCACCAGCTACGACGCGACGGGCACGCGCGTCCGCGGCACGCTCAACAATTGCGCCGGCGGCCAAACCCCCTGGGGCACCTATCTCACCGCCGAAGAGAACTTCAACCAATACTTCGCCAATCGCAACGGGATGCCCGACGGCGCTAACAAAACGAGCATGGCCCGCTACGGTACCCCCACCACCGCCTCGCCCCTCCGGTGGGAACGTTGGCACGATCGTTTTGACCAAGCCAAGGAACCAAATGAGGCGAACCGCTTCGGCTGGATCGTCGAGATTGATCCCTATACGCCCGGCTCCACGCCGAAGAAGCGTACTGCCCTCGGTCGCTCCAAGCACGAGTGCGCCACCACCACCGTCGCCCGCAATGGCCAAGTCGTTGTCTACTCCGGCGACGACGAGCGCTTCGACTACCTCTACAAGTTCGTCACCAACGGTCTCTTCAATCCCGATAACCGCGCCGCGAACATGGACCTCCTCGACAACGGCACCCGCTACGTCGCCAAGTTCAACGCCGACGGCACAGGCGAATGGATCCCCATGATCCACGGTCGCGGCCCGCTTACCACCGCCAACGGTTTCCGCAACCAAGCCGACGTCTGCATCCGCGGCCGCATCGCCGCCGACGCTCTCGGCGCCACCAAGATGGACCGCCCCGAAGACGTCGAAGTCAATCCCGTCACCGGTCTCGTCTACATGGCCTGCACCAACAACACCAACCGCGCCCAGGGCACGAACCCTGGCACCGACGCCGCTAACCCCCGCGCCAACAATCGTTGGGGCCACATCATCGAAATCCAAGAGTCTGGAAACGATCACACCGCCACCACCTTCCGCTGGGGCATCTTCATGCTCTGTGGCGACCCCGAAGTCGCCGCGCATGGCACCTACTTCGCCGGCGCCCCCAAGGAGAAAGTCGCGCCCATCGCCGCTCCCGATAACGTCTGCTTCGACCGTCAAGGCAACCTCTGGATCGGTACGGACGGCATGGATAGCCCCCTGGGTTGGAACGACGCCATCTACGCCTGCGTCGTCGAAGGCCCGGAACGCGGCACCTTGAAGCCCTTCCTCCAAGTTCCCGTCGGCGCCGAAACTTGCGGCCCGACGATCACCCCCGACGGCGAAACCTTCTTCCTCGCGATCCAGCATCCCGGCGAAGGCGGCACTTTCGAGAATCCCAACTCCCGTTGGCCCTACGGCGACCGCGCCCGTCCCGGCGTCATCTTCGTCAAGAAGTCCTGGGGCCGCGGCCCAATTGGGTCGTAGACGGCTCGTAACGGTCCACAAAATCAAACGGGGCCGGGACTGCGTCAGGTCCTGCCAAGCGTCAATCCCCCGACTGCGCTTGGACCGTGACGGGTCCCGCCGGCTCCCCTTTCGAATCCGCGCGTTCTACGAACCAGATGTGCGCACGAAGACGGCCAGCCCCGTTGATCCCGGCTGCGTCCTCTCTTCTTAAGGGCCATGTCAAAAATCGTCAATAAGAGCCGGGGGCCGGGACTGCGTCAGATCCTGCCAAGCGAAGTCACCACAACTCGCCTGGACCGTGACGGGTCCCGCCGCGCTCCCTTTTGGATTCGCACGCCCAAAACAATTCGTGCACGGGAAGAAGCGGCCCCCGAGGCCCTTCTTCCCTTTCCTTTTAGGGAAATCCTGAATTTTCTTCTAAGCCGCGCGCCGCGGAAAGACGATAACGTTATCGCGCCGGCTGCACTCATCCCGTAGCGGATCGATAGCCACCGACAACTTCCTCTCGCCCGCCAACTGGCAAAACGCTTCCACCGCCGCCGCCGCTTCGATCTCTGCGATTGGCGCCAAATACCGCCAATCCAAGCTTCGCCGCAACACCGGCCAGAGCGCCGCCGCGCACTGTTCCCGCGCGGCCGCGAAGCGTTCCTCGTCTGGCTCGTGCCCAAGCAAAGGCGCCCACACGCGGATTAACTTGTTCTCGCGGTCGAATAGCTCCCATAACATCCGCGGCGAACGCAACACGCTATCGAGCAGCCACTCCGCGTTCTTCGGCGCGTAGTACGCGGCCAACTCCGCCTCGCCTTCCAATAGGCAAATCGCCTCCAGCCGCTCCAACTGCGGGCGCAATCCAGCGGCCGCTTGCCGTGCGAGCACGTCCGTCGTAACCGCGAGCGGATCGTAAGTCCAATCGTTCTTCAACTTCGACACATAAGGCCGCAAGGCGAGATAAACGGCCACCACCGCCGTCCGCTCCCGGTCCCGCAGCAATTCCATATCGCCGCACCAAGCCAGAGAAGTCCAAGCCCGCATCGCCCGCTGCATCGCGACACTCAACGCGCTCATCGCCTTGATGTGTCCCGGCCGGCCATAGCGCGGCGCCTGCACCCAAGCCGCCCCCTCATGTGCGCCGCTTTCGAGATGCACCGCCACCGAAACCTTCTTCGCCAGCCCTCGCACGCGCGGAATCGCGCCATAGTGGCGCAACAACGGCGCCAACAAAGTGCCGGACGCCATCGCGCTCAGCTCAAAATCGTGTCTCAGTTCCAAGAACTTCATCGCGGCCTAAAGCTAGCACGCAACCCCAAAATTTCGAACGGCGCCACCCAGCCGACTCGATTTCCGGAACCCCACAACCACATGAATCCAAGCGGCTTACATCGCCACAAAATTTTTCCTTCGATGCCGTGACCCCAAAAGAACAAGGCCGCCACGGTTGCCCGCGACGGCCTCAATCTGACTATTACTCGTGATTGATTCTAGAAGATGTACTTCAAAACCAACTGAACATTGCGAGCGTCGTTGTTCTTCGAAACAACCTTTCCGAAAGCCGCGCTCGTGGGGTTGGTTTCGGGATTGTTCCAATTCGGATGATTCGGGAGGTTGAAGAACTCCGCGCGGAACTGCAAGTTGCCCTTGTCCTCGCCGAAGCGGAAGTTCTTGAACAGGGAATTATTCCAGTTCCAGAACCCAGGACCGTAGAACATATTGCGAGTCTGTGTCGTCGAGAAGGTGCCAGGCGCGGGGCGCGTCGCGGTAACCGTGAAGAAGGTCGCCGGATCCGGCGCGCCGCCGTTCGAGAACTTCCGTTGGTATTGGAAGTTCGCGATGTCCCAGGGTTGGCTAGTGGAAGTGCCGATGCCCGCGATGTCGTCGTTGTTGGTCAACTGATTCGTCAAAGGCGTGCCGGACTGCCGCTGGAAGTTGCCTGTAATCTGCCAGCCGCCGAGCGCGGTGCGCAAGAATCCGGTTCCCTTGTTGAAGAAAGGAATGTCGTAAATGTAATTGAACATGAAGATGTTCCGCGTGTCGAAGTTCGACGGGCCCCAATACGGCCGGTCGTCGAAAGCGTTGAACATCGTCGCGCGGCGGTCCGAAGCGTTGTCGTAAGACTTCGAGTAGGTATACGCGACGCCCAGCAACAAGCCCTTCGAATAACGGCGTTGCGCTTCCAATTGGAAGGCGTTGTATTCGCTGCGGGCGGCGTTTTCGTTCGCGTCGATAACCGCGAAGCCCTTGTACGGCCGCAGGAAATTCGTATTGACGCCGGGGTTGCGTTGAATCGTTCCGGGTTGCAACTGATTCAAGTTCCGGGTGCGCTCCAAGTGCGTGCCCACGCGGCCGATGTAGCTGGCGGTGAGAATCGTCGAGAAGGGCAGTTCACGTTCAAAAGTGGCGTTCCACTGGTGCGAACGCGGAATCTTGAAGACCGGATCCTGCGTCATGAAGTAGAAGGGGAAGCCAACGCCAGTCGCGCCGCCGGGGTTGTCCGTGTTGCCATTCGCCACCGAGACGAAAGGCTGGAACGGCGCTTGGCCGCCGAGGAAGACGTTATCCGCCACGCCCGGGCGCGAATAGAAGAGACCGTATCCCGTGCGCAGGACGGTCTTCTGGTTGAACTGGTAGGCCAAGCCGAGACGCGGCGCCCAGTTGTTCTTCTGCATCTGTCCGAAGGTCTTGTCGCCACCGGAGAACAAACGGTTGAAGCTCGGGTCGCTGGCCACGGGCACGCGGCCGATCGCCGAATTGGGCCATTCGGTGCCGGGGATCACGACGCCGTTGTAACGGTCGCCGCTCAGCACGTTGCCCGTGCGGGGATCCATCACCACCGCGCGCGCGGGATCATAGCGGCTGGTGTCGAACACGGCCATGTTGCGCCACAGGCTGTAGTAGTAAGGCTGCATGATCGTATAGCGCACTCCGAGTTCGAGACGGAGCTTTGAAGTCGCCTTCCAGGAGTCCTGGAAGAACGCTTCGAACATGTGGCCGCGATACGGCGTGTAGGCGCGCGGACCGATTTCGGCGTAAGTGTCGAATAGGCCCAGCGCCGTGTTCACGAGCGCGGTGCCCGAAGAAGGAGCGCCCGTGCGGCCATCGGTATGCACAAAGCGGCCATTCTGATTGTTCGTGCCGCCGGGAACGCCCGAAACGTTGATCTGGTCGAAATCGTTCTGTCCGGCGCGTTCGAAGTAGACGCCGAACTTCACGGTGTGATTGTTGATCACCTTCGTCGTGTTGTTCGAAAGCTGGTAGATCGGGCCGGAGGACTGCGCCGGATACGGGCCGCCGTCCACCGTCGAGAAGTTCGCGATGTCGAGCGTCGGGATCTTGTCGAAGATCTCCTTGTTGCCGGGGAAGATATACGGATAGTTGATGCCGTACGCGCTGCGGCGGTGCACGCCACGCGCCGTTTCGACGCCAATGTACACACGGTCCACGGAAGCCGCGAGCAGCGTTTCGTTGATCGTGGTCGGATTGATGGTCCACACGTGGTTGATCGAGGCCGTGTCGTTCGGGCGGCTCCAGTTTTGCACCGCGCGGTCGAAAGTGCCGCGGAAGCCCTGGAGTTCGTCGTATTCGTAGTTCATCCAGCGCAGACGAAGTGTCTGGTTGGCCGTCGGCAAGTAATCGAGCGACAAGGTGTCCTTGCGCTGATTCGTCGGTTGCGGGCGGGAGGAGAACCAGTTGTTGCGTCCTTGCAAGAAGCCCGGCACTGGATCCGGATACATCTTCAACAAGGCCAAACCGTTGGCGCTGAGGCGATTCGCCGGAACGATGCCGCCCGGGAAAACACCGCCCAGCGGGTCGTTAATGGGGCGGGCGCCCATAAAAGTGTTCGTGGTGGTGAGTTCGCTAAAGTTGCCTTGACGCATCAACGCCGTCGGCACCACGCCAGCGGACTGCACTTCGCGGCGATAACGGATGTACTCTTGCGCCCACAGGAAGAACAGCTTGTTGCGGTCGCTGTTGAATTTGCCGGGAATAAAGACCGGGCCGTTCACCACGTATCCGAATTGGTTGAAAGTGTTCTGCAGCTTGCCCTGGCCTTGGTTGTTCCGGCCCCAGGTGTTGGCGTCCAACGCGCGGTTACGTAAATAGTCGTAAGCCGAAAAATGGAAATCGCGGCCACCGGACTTCGTCACCATGCGGACCATGCCGCCCGCCGAACGTCCATACTCGGCGTTATAGTTCGACGTCAAAATCTGGACTTCCTGAACCGTGTCCGGGTCGGCGGTACCCACCGAGGTGCCGTTGGAACGCGTACGAATGCCCACCGCACCGTCGAAGGTGATCAAGAAATCTTGCGTGCGCGCGCCGTTGATAGCGAGGCCAGCCGAATCGAGACCGAAGGTGAAGCGGCTCATGTTGCCCGAACGAACGCCGGGTTTCAACTGAGCCAGAAGCAGCGGATTGCGGCCGTTCAACGCCATGTTTTGAATCTGCTGCGATTCAATCGTGCGGCCGACCGTCGCGGAGTCCGCCTGCACGGTCGCAACCGAAGCGGTCACTTCAACGGATTCCGTTACCGTGCCGACTTCCAGATTCACGTTGACGGAAAGTGGAATTGAAGCGTCCACCTTGTTTTGCTTCGAGACGAATTTCTTGAAGCCCGTCAATTCCACGTTCAACGTGTAGTAGCCGGGAGTGACGTTCGTCAGAATGAAATTCCCGTCGTTGTTCGTGTTCGTGCTGCGCTCAAGACCTGTGCCTTCATTCGTGGCGGTGATCTTAGCGTTCGGCACCGCCGCGCCGGAAGCGTCGCGGACGAAGCCGGTAATTTGCGATGTATCGGATTGCGCCAGAAGCAGCGTGGAACTCAGTAGAAATGCTAGAGAGAGAACGCTGAGGCGCGAGAACACAGAGCAGACTTTGCTCAATGGTTTCATGCTTTTCCTCAAATTTCAGAGAGTGATGTGGTTTCGGCCCCTTGGGGACCAGAGACTAAAAGACCTTCTGAAATTCTATCGGAAAAAGCACCGCGTGGCTTCACGGATCCATGACGAAACCGTGAATTTCCACGCCTCCATAAGCTAATTTAATGATTCTTGAGGTCCTGCTCCAACTCCCGGAAGACTTCCTCCCGGTCCCGGTTCTCCAAATCCGCCTCCAGCCGCCGCAACGCCAGCCCCACCACATCGCGATGATGCAAGCGGCACCCAAACTTTTCATCCCCACTCAAACTCAGCCAGATATCGTGCAGCCGGTCCACATCCTCCGGCCAAAGCCGCGGCGGATGCGGCCCCAAATTCACAAACACGCTCGGCCGGTTCTGCGCAATCACTTCCAGCGAAAACGGGTGCCGCGGCTCGGGTAACTTCTCCCAAGCCAAACCAATCCGCCGCGCCAACTCCTCCCCCGCCATCTTCAAGCTCACGCCCGTCACCAGCCGCGACGCCTTCAACTTATGCGCCGTCTGCACCATCGCGTCGAAGGGATCCACCGCCGGCACCACCAGCAAGTCCACCGGCTTGCCTTCCTTCTCCGCCATCGTCACCACGTGACTAAATAACTCCTGCTCATAAGACGTAAACAACTGCTCGTCCTGCAGGTCGTGCTCGCCCGTCCCCACCGCCACCGGCCGCACCGTCATCACCACGATGTCGTGACGCCGCAAATTCGTCTTCTCGAGTACTTTCTTCAAGTGCTCCATCTGCCGCCACCCGCGCACCGCCACCAGCACGCAGCCCGGCCGCGCCTCGAGATTTTCCGAACTCACCTCCACCTGATGCTCCAGGTTGAACTGCTCCAGCCCCTTGTCCTTCTTCTTCTGCCTCTGCCGGTTCACATACTCGCTCACCGTGAACACGCCAAACAGCAGCACCGTGAAGCTAATGCCGTAGATCGTCGCGATCTTCTTCGAGAACAAATTCGCGATCGCGATCAGGAACAGCGAAAACGTCATCGCCGCGAGACCAATCGGCCATTCACGCCCGCCGAGCCTCAGATTCAACGGGAATTTGTACTCCTGGTCGTCGCGCTGAAAGCGAAGCGCCAACACGCCCGTCGCCTTCATGAAGAAGCTCCAAACCACGCCGAACGCGTATGCTTCACCCAGGTAGTAAACGTCGCCGCCAGACCCGACGATGGTCAGGATCTGCAGGATCGTGATGGCATGGATAATGCGCGCCGTCGTGCCATAAGTCGCATGCGGCTTCCGGAACCACTTCAGCAACACCCCGTCCTCGGCAACGCGATTCAGCACGCCATTCGCGCCGATGATCGACGTATTTACCGCGCCGCTCAAAATCATCACGCCTACGATCACGACGAACACATGGAAGCCGTACTTCAAAATCTCCGGCCCCGCGAGACTTTCCGCCATGCCGCCAATCAGATTGTCGTAATACTTCGGCCGCGTCGCGTCGGGAATAATCATCACCGCGAGCAACGAAATCAAGCCCGTCGAAAGCAGCGCGTATCCACACACGATATTCGCCGTGATCTTCAAATTCTTCATCTTCGGGTAGGCGATTTCGCGGTACACCTGCGCCAGCGTCTCGAATCCGCTCATCGCGAGCAGCGAGTGCCCAAACGCGATGATCAACCCAAACGCCGCCACGTTCGGCCAGAACGTCCCATCGAGCCAACCCAAGCTCTCATGCGTGAATTTGATGTTCTCCAGCACCGGCTTCGGCGGCAATTCCGCCCCGCCGCGCACCGCGATCGTATACGCGCTCCACGCCAGCAACATCACCACCATCGCCGTCGTGATCTGCATGATCCGCAGCGCCTTGTGCGAGCTCTCGTGAATCCCCTTGATGTTGCTCCACCAGAAGTAAAGCGTCACCACGATGCCGAAGCTCATCGCGAAGGTCTTCGGGTCCACGTGATAGGGCTGATTCAGATTCGCGAAGGTCTCATTCAGCAAATGCCCTAGGTACTGCCCAGCCGATACCGACGATATTGGTCCCGTCAAGATGTAATCGACAATGAGCGCGCTCACGCTCACCTTCGCCATGGTTGGCCCCAACGCGTCGCGCACCACCACGTACACGCCGCCCCGCACGAACATGCTGCAGCTTTCCATGTACACGCTGCGCACTGCGAAGCTGTACAGCATCACCGCTAGAATGAACCACGGCGCCGCCTTGCCGATCGCTTGCTCCGTGATGCCGCCGATGTAGAACATCGTCGACGCCATGTCGCTCAAGACAATCGCCGCGCCGCGCCAAAAACTGATGAAGGAGAGTGCTACCGTCGTAGCGACCACAACCTTGGAGGTTGTAGTGGACCGGCTATCCATAAGAGAGCCGTCGGAGGTGGGGTTAGACATAGTTGGCTACCGGAGCGCTGCTACCGGGCACAATCTTTATTGTAGGGAATATTTCAGAAGATGCACACCGCTCGCGCACTGGCGCTCGACATTGTCCAACGGTTGCGTGCGCAGAGACACACGGCGTATTGGGTCGGCGGTTGCGTGCGGGACCTCCTGCTCGGCCTCGAAGTTAAGGACTACGACGTCGCCACCTCCGCCCACCCCGAAGAAATCCAGCAACTCTTCCCCAAGTCGGAATTCATCGGCGCGGCGTTCGGCGTTGTTCTCGTCAAGGAAAGCGGCTGCGCCGTCGAAGTCGCCACCTACCGCAGCGAGCGCGCCTACCGCGATGGCCGCCGCCCCGGCGAAGTCCGCTACGAGACCGACCCCCGCCTCGACGCCAGCCGCCGCGACTTCACCATCAACGCCCTATTCCACGACCCGCTGACGAACGAAACCCTCGACTTCTTCGGCGGCCAAGCCGACCTCGCCAATCGCATACTCCGCGCCGTCGGCAACCCAAGCGAACGATTCGCCGAAGACCACCTCCGCCTCCTCCGCGCCATCCGCTTCGCCGCGCGCTTCGATTTTTCTATCGAGCACCAAACCTGGGAAGCCATGCGCGCCCAAGCCACATCGATCGAACGCATCTCCGCCGAACGCATCCGCGAAGAACTCAATCGCATCTTGAGCGAAGGCGGCGCCTCGCGCGGCCTCCGCCTCATGGATGGCTGCGGCCTGCTCAATGTCCTGCTCCCCGAAGTGAAAGCCACGCAAGGCGTCGAGCAACCACCCGAGTTCCATCCCGAAGGCGACGTCTGGACCCACACTCTCCTGATGTTGGACTTGCTCGAAACCCCCATTGACCCCGTCCTAGCCTGGGGCGTTCTCCTCCACGACATCGGCAAGCCCGCGACGCAAACCCGCACGGACCGCATCCGCTTCAACGGCCACGTCGAAGCCGGCCTCCGCATCGCCGCGCCCATCTTGAGCCGCTTGAAATTCTCGACGGACGACCGCGAACAAATCCTAGCCCTCGTCGAAAACCACATGCGCTTCATGGAGCTCCAACGCATGCGCCTATCGACGGTCAAACGCTTCCTCCGTCTCCCGCGCTTCGACCAACACCTCGCGCTCCATCGCGTGGATTGTCTAAGCTCCCACGGCGGCCTCGACAACTACCAATTCGCCCAAGCGAAACTCGAAGAACTCTCCGCCGAACAAATCGCCCCCGAACCCCTAGCGCGCGGCGGCGACGTCATCGCTCTGGGCATCGCCCCCGGCCCAAGAATTCGCGAACTCCTTCACGCCATCGAGGAAGCGCAACTGGAAGGAACCATAACGAATCGCGAAGACGCCCTGAAGCTCCTCAAACAGCTAGCCACCCGCTAGTCGCGGCGTCAGGTACCACTTAAGCACCCCACGTGGCTGCGCCGAAAATCCATCGACGTCGATCCGCATAATCGCACCCTTCTTAAAATCGATCGCCAAGCCCGGACTATTCAATAGCAGCGCCGCCGTCGCACTCATCAACGGCTCATGCGAAGCCAACAACAACCGCGCCTCGCTCTTGTACATCCGCACTTCTTCCCAAACCTCCTGCGGACTAGCATGCGGCACCAGCGAGTTGGAATAAAGAATCTCGTTGGTGTATTCAAGGTGCTTAGCCGCCAGCGCCGCCGTCTGCCGCGCCCGCACATAAGGCGACGAAACGATCAACGTAGGCCGGGCCTCGGCGGCAAGCGCGACCTTCAAAATCTGCCGCAACTTCTTGCGCCCCTCGGCCGTCAACTCGCGATCCGCGTCGCGCGCGCCGAAGCCGGGCTCCTCGGCGATACCATGCCGCAGCAAGTAGAGCTCCAAGCGTCCTCCTGCCTCCATACTATGCCGAAACCCCCGCCAGCTGTTTCCAAGCCTCGATTGCGATGGCCCCAACTAACTCCCGGCAACCTCCACGGGGGACATACGAGCCCGCGGCCTTAAAGGCCGCGGCGTGTGTCCCCCTACGATGACTCTTCCACCTACCCCAATGCCGCCCGCCGATACTACGATAGTTCCTGTGACCTTCCCGCAAGGCCAAACCCAAATCTTCTCCCTCCGCGATACCGCCACCACCGCCCTAATCTGTTCCGTCGCCCTAGCCTTCTCCTCCATCGCCGCCAGCCAAATCCTCCTCGGCCTCTCCCTCCTCCTCACCCTAATCGCTCGCCCCCGCCTCCAATGGCCCGTCGGAACCACCTACGCCGCCGCCTTCCTCGCCCTAACCCTCCTAGCCGCCCTATTGAGCGATTCCCCCAAAAGCGCCCTCCCCCAAATCCGCAAACTCTATCTCTGGACCCTCCTCCCCCTAGGCGCCACACTCCTCAACACCGCCTGGAGCCGCGCCGCCCTGGTCTGGAGCAGTCTCTTCTCCGCCTCCGCCTCCGCCCTCTGGAGCCTTTGGGAGTACCGCGAGAAGATCCAAGCCGCCGCCGCCACCAACCAAGACTTCTACCTCGCCTACGTAGCCGCCCGCATCACCGGTTTCATGAGCCACTGGATGACCTTCAGCGCCCACATGATGATCGCCTTCGCCCTCGCCCTCGCCGTCATGCTCCTCACCCGTCGCCCTCTCTGGCAACGCCTCGCCCTCGCCACCCTCTGCGCACTCTACATCGCCGTAATCATGCTCGCCTGGACCCGCTCCATCTGGCCCGGCGTCGCCGCCAGCGCCATCGTCATCGTCTATTCCTGGCGTCCCAAATTCGTCCTCGCCCTGCCGCTCCTCGCGCTCACCGTCTACGCCGTATCCCCCGCGCCCACCAAGTCCCGCATCGAAAGCGTCTTCCGCCCCCGCGGTACCGTAGATTCCAATCTCCACCGCGAGATCACCCGCGCCGCCGGCTACCACATGATCGCCGCGCACCCAATCTTCGGCCTAGGCCCCGAAGGCCCCGGCAAACATTTCAAAGACTATTTACCCCAAGAATGGAAATCCAAACCACTTCCCGACGGCTGGTACGGCCACCTCCACAACGTCTACCTCCAATACGCCGCCGAACGCGGCCTGCCCGCCCTCCTCTGCTTCCTAATCTTCGTGGGCCTCAACATAAAACTTTGGTGGCAACACCCCACGCCCCTACGCCGCTTCTGCGTCGCCGCGATGGCGGGCCTCGCGATCAGCGGCCTCTTCGAACACAACCTCGGCGACTCCGAAGTTCTCACTCTCTTCCTAGCCCTCTTCGGCATCGGCGCGGCCTCCCATCCCAAAGCATGATCCCGGACCGATATTTTCCTTTCGCCTCGCCGCACTACAAGATGCAAATCGGCGCGGGCCCTATTCCTCCCGGCCGCGCCATCCTCGAACCCGACGAACTCCGCGAAGAAGAACTCGCCCTCAAGCGAACCTGCTTCGCCTCCCGCGACAACTACTACTACCTAGCCCTCCCCGCCACCGAAGCCGCCCAAGCAGAAGCCGCACTCTACCTAACCCAAGGCCGCGAGAGCGATTTCAAACACCTCGGCGACAACGTCCAAGAAGACCTCCTCGTCCTCACCCTCAACGAACCCCATGTCCCCCTCATCGCCGGCCACCTCTGCTTCCCCAACGCCTGGTCCCTCGACGAAAAACTCGGCCGCTCCTTCCTAGAAATCCACGCGCCCGTCCCCGGCTTCGCCGAATCCATCGGCGCCGCCAGCCAAAAGCTCCTCGAACGCCTAAAGCCCGAGCGCCCGGTCGAGCGCCTCAACTGGGCCGTCAAAGCCACGCCCCAACTCGACCTCACCAACCGCTGGGCCCCTTGGGAGGCGGAACAAAAAGCGCTCGTCACCCAGTCGAACGCCGGCGAGCGGTGTTACCTGCGCGTCGAACGCCAAACCCTCTCGCTCCTCCCCGAAACCAACTCCGTCCTCTTCACCCTCCACACCTACGTCCAAGCCCTAGCCACGCTAAGCGAAGTCCAACTGCATCTCATCCACGGCGTAATCGAAACTTGCCCCGAAGAAATGCTCGCCTACAAAGGCATCGCGCCCTTCGCGACTCCTCTCAAGCATTGGCTTTCGTATAACGCGCGTACGAATCGTTAATCGCCTTCGGCGGATCTGGCTCCCAAGCGATCGGCATCCCCTTGGCCAAGCCCCAACGGTGAATCCAACTGATGCCGCTCGATCCCATGTACTCTTCCTTCGTCTTGTAAAGCGGATCCTGCAACGCCTCGCCCATACTCACGACCCGGTATCCCCGCCGCCGCAACATCGCCAGAAACTGCGGCATCGCATCGGCGTTCAATTGGTTCGCGTGAATCAACAACGTCTGCGCAATCTCCCGCCCCAACACCTCCGTGCTCCGCTTCTCAAAAAACGCAAAGACGCTCTCAAGATAAGGAACGTACTGCTCCAACACCGCGCGCCCCTCGCGCTTATAAACCAGCGCGCAAACATAGTCGGACGTATCCACCGTAATCGGCGCCACCCGGTACTTCTGCTCCGCCAAGAACCGCGCCAACGCCTCCCGCGACTCCTTCGTCACCCCCGTTCGCAGATAAGGATGCCGGAAATACTCGCAACGCCGCCCCCCACGCGCCGGACGCAGCGCCTCCTCCGCCGCCAGAATATCCGCGAAGTACTCCGCCGGCGCCGTCTTATGAAAGTCCGGATGCGTGTTCGTATGATTCCCCAATTCCACGCCGCCCGAAGTCCAAATCCCCAGCACCCGCTGCAACTCCTCCGCCGACATCTCCCGCGCCCGCCCCGGATTCGCAAAAGCAATCGCCGGCGCCCCACCAAGCCCATCCACGATCTGCTTCGTCATCGCCGCCACCGAATCAAAAGCCCGCCCCCGCGAATCATCACCCCCACGCGGAATGTCGTCAATCGTGATGCAAACCCGCCGCTCCAACCGCCCCCGCAATATCGCTGGCGCCAGCCCCAGCGCAAATCCCCGCCGTGTCATGAAGGTTGCCATACCAATCATTCTGTTATAGAAATAGTGCAATACGTCAGACATCCGTCTGAAGTCTTTCTGAAAGGAAGTCCATGTATTCCAAGCTGTATTCCACGCTGAAACGAATCATGTTCAGTCTGCTTGTCCTCGCGTCGGCCACGTTATCCCACGCGCAGGTTTTCACCGGCACCATCACAGGCACCCTAACCGACCCCAACGCCGCCTCCATCAGCGGCGCCACCGTCCGCGCCAAAAATGAAGCGAATGGCGACACCCGTACCGCCACCACCAACGCCGAAGGTCTCTACACCCTTTCGCAACTTCCCCCCGGCGTCTACGAAGTCAGCGCCGAAATGACCGGCTTCAAGAAGAGCGTTCAAAAGGAAGTTCGCGTTAGCGTGAACCAAACCGTCGAACTGAACATCGGCCTCCAACTTGGCGAAGTCTCGCAAGTCGTCGAAGTTACCGCCGGCGTTTCGATGCTCGATACGCAATCCGCCAATCGCGCCGTCACGCTCGATTCGCAAGCCGTGCTCGATCTCCCCGTCAACGCCCGCAATCCCTTCGTCCACGTTCACTTGAACGCCGGCGTCATCGCCGTCCGCACGGGCATCTCGCAAGCCACGCAAGACCAGAACCACAACCGCTTCTCGATGAACGGCGGCCGCGGCCAAGCCGGCCTCACGCTGATCGACGGCGTCCCGGCCGCGGCGGTGGATTGGGGCGGACTCATTGCTTCGCCGTCCGTCGACTCCGTCCAGGAAGTCAACATCCAACGCAACCAGTTCGACGCCCAGTTCGGCAAGTCCGACGGTGGCGCGGTCAACATGATTACCAAGGGCGGCTCCAACTCGATCCACGGCGCCATCTTTAACTTCCTCCGCAACGACAACCTCGACGCGAACCTCTGGCAAAACAACCGCGCCGGCCTCCGCCGCACGGAGTTCCAACGCAACCAGTTCGGCGCCGCCGTCGGCGGGCCCCTCTGGAAATCGAAGCGCCTCTACTATTTCGGCACCTACGAAGGCTTGCGCCAAGGCAGCCCGAACACCTTCGTCGGCAGCGTACCGACTGCCGCCCAACGCGCGGGCGATTTCTCCAATACGCGCAACGCCGACGGCTCCCTTTCGCAGATTTACAATCCCTACACCACTCGCGCGAACCCCAACGGCGCCGGTTTCGTCCGCGATCCATTCCCGGGCAACGTCATCCCGCCCAACTTGATTAATGCGGTGGGCCGCAATGTGGTCAATCTATACCCGCAGCCGAATTCTCCCGGCGACGCATTCACCCAAGGCCGCAACTTCAATTCCGCGGGCAAGACGGTGACGGTTAATGATCGTGTCGACGGCCGCATCGACTGGTCCCGCAACGAGAAGCACACCATCTTCGGCCGCTTCACCAAGGCATGGCAAGAGAACAAGGCCCCCGAGTTCCTCGGCGGCGGCGCGGATACCAACTTCTCCGACGTCAACCCCCGCCACTTGGTCGTCATCGGCAATACCTTCACTCCCAGCCCGACTTGGGTCATCAACGTCCTCCTCGGCTCGGGACGCTGGCGCGAGAATCAGATCTCGCCCTCGCGCGGCCAAGACGGCACCAAGGTTGGCTTGCCCGCCAGCGTTGTTGCTCTCTTCGATACCCAGACCTTGCCGCAGTTCAATATGCAGAACTACTCGTCCATCGGTAACCCCCGCTGGCTCAACTCGGCCCGTGAGACGCATAGCCTGCAGGCGAACTTCACCAAGGAACTCGGTGCGCACAGCCTTAAGTTCGGCTGGCTCGGCGAACTCGCCCGCCTGAACAATACTGACTTCAACACGCCGAACTTCAGCTTCAATCGCGGATTGAGCGGCGTTACCCGCGACCCGCAGGGCAATCTCATTGCCGGCCAAGCCTCCACCTTCGCAGGTGACGGCATCGCCTCGCTGCTCCTCGGCGCCGGATCGGGTGGCAGCGTCAATACGAACCCCGCCACCGCCACGACCGCCCGCTACGACGGCTTCTACATTCAGGACTCTTGGCGTGTCAACCGCCGCCTCACCGTCCACATCGGCATGCGCTACGAGATTCAATACGCGCGCACGGAGCGCTTTAACCGCTTGAACAACTTCGATCCCAACGTCCCGAACCCGCTCGCGGCGCGTACCGGCCTTCCCCTCACCGGCGGTCTTGTCTTCGCGAATGCCGATAACCGCGGTGCCTGGAGCACCCAGCTCGACGGCTGGGCGCCCCGCTTCGGCCTTGCCTATAAGATCAGCGACAAGCTCGTCTTCCGCGGCGGCTACGGCATCTTCTATCCGCAGGGCGGACAAACCACGAACAGCGGCTTCTCCGCTTCCACGGCCTGGGTAGCCACCATCGGCGGCGATGGCCTTCGCCCCAACCCCGCCGCTCCTCTCACCAATCCCTTCCCGCAAGGTCTGGCCAACCCGACCGGCGCCAGCCTTGGCCCGGCGACTCTCGTCGGCGAGTCCGTTGGCGCGATGTACGGTTACTACCCAAACGCCTACGTGCAAAATATCTCCGCGGACTTCCAATATGAAGTCACTCGCGGCATGGTCCTTGAAGTCGGCTACTCCGGCTCCCAAGGCCGCAAGCTGCTGCTCGGCACCGGCGTCAACGTCAATCAACTTCACCCGCAGTACCTGAGCCTCGGCGCGCAACTCGATCAACCCGTGCCGAATCCGTTTTTGGGCGTCATTCCGACCGGCGTACTCTCCGGCGCCACGGTGCCCCGGCAGCGCCTGCTCCGCCCCTATCCGCAATTCAATGCGGTGAACCAAGGCGCGAACATCCCCGGTGGCGGCAGTTCCTTCCACGCCATGGTCGTCCGCTACAACTGGCAGATCGCCGGCGGCTTGAACCTCCTCACCACCTACCAGTGGTCCAAGGCCATCGACGACGCCTCCGAATGGCAAGGCTGGGAAGTCGGCGATTCGCTTCGTAACGCCTACGACCGCCGCGTCGACCGCTCCATCAGCGCCCACGATCTCCCCCAGAGCTTCGTCAGCGCCATGGTTTATGACCTCCCCGTCGGCAAAGGCAAGAAGTACATGGCCGCCATGCCCGCCGTCGCTAACGCCATCCTTGGGGGCTGGCAGGTGTCGAGCATCGTGCGCCTCGGCAGCGGCTTGCCGCTCGGCTTCACCGCTAACAACACCCTCGGCGCCTACGGCTTCGGTGTCCAACGTCCCAACGTCACGGACCTGAAACTCCTCGCCGTCGACAACCCCACGCCCGACCGCTGGTTCAATACCGCGGCTCTCACGCAACCCGGTACCTACGAAATTGGCAACATGCCGCGTTGGGTTCCGAACGTGCGCTTCGGCCCGACCCGCCATTGGGATATGGCCATCTTGAAGAACTTCCGCTACGGCGAACGCATCAAAGCGCAATTCCGCGCCGAGATGTTCAACGCCACCAACACCCCGCAATTCGGCCGCGCGAGCACCAACATCGTCGCCGCCGACTACGGCCGCGTCTCCGGCACCACCAACGTCGGTCCCCGCAACGTGCAGCTAGGACTTAGGATTCAGTTCTGATATGAAACGGCTTGTCAATACCCTGCACGGGTGCTGACGGTTTTTCATTCTGGTTTGGTTTACCCGCGCCTGCCGCCTCCCAAGGCGGCAGGCGCGGGTCTTTAGTTCCGGGGTCGGGGACAGCGGCGCCAGGCGCAACACGACGGCGGCTAGCTCTGAACCTCGCTGACCCGCTCTCTCCGGCGAGTACCCTGAATCGTGGACGCTAATCAATGCCGGCTGGTAAGTATGCACGTCGAGTAAACTTCCATTAGGATTGACCGAGTGCATCGCCTAGGGATCTTACTGTCTGCTCTTGCCGCCCTTTACGCTCAACCCCCCGGCGTCGTCATCGATCACGAACCCGCCTCCACCCGCCGCTACATCGGCTCCCCCTCCCTCGAGATCCTCCCCAACGGTTCCTACGTCGCCTCCCACGATTTCTTCGGCCCCGCCTCGAACCAAAACATATCCTCCACCACCCGCACCTTTCGCAGTGACAACCGCGGCCTCACGTGGCGCCGCACTGCGGAGTTCCAAGACCAATTCTGGTCCAACCTCTTCTTCCATCGCGGCGCGCTTTACCTTATGGGAACGACGCACGAATACGGCCGCATCGTTATCCGCAAATCCACCGACGGGGCCCTCACCTGGAGCCAGCCCAGCTACCTTACCGAAGATTCCGGCTACCACACCTGCCCAGCTACGATCGTCAAGCGCAACGGTAAACTCTGGCGTAGTTTCGAATTCCACCCTGAAGGCAAATGGGGCTTCTTCGGAGCCTTCGCCATGTACGCGAGCGAAAAAGCCGATCTCATGGATCCGAAATCCTGGACCAAGCTTCCGCGGCTCAAATTCCCCAAAGGCGAGACCGAAGGTGACCATTGGCTCGAAGGCAATCTAGTTGAAGACCGTCGCGGCCGCCTTCTCAACATGCTCCGCGTCGACAATCTCGAACGCGCCGCCATCACGGTGGTCGACGAAAAATCTAGTCGGCTCAAATTCGAAAAAACCATCCCTATTCCCGGCGGCGCCAAGAAATTCCAAATCCGCTGGGACAGGAAATCGAAACTCTACTGGGCGATGTCGAATCCCGCCCCCGACGGCGAACCCAAGCCCGCCTCCATCCGCAATCATCTGGTGTTGATGACCAGCCCCAACCTAGAAGACTGGACCATCCGCAAAACCATCCTCCACCATCCCGACCCCATCCACCACGCCTTCCAATATGTCGACTGGCGCTTCGACGGTAACGACATCATCGTCGCCTCCCGCACCGCCTACGACGACGCCGAAGGCGGCGCCCACCGCGCCCACGACGCCAACTACCTCACCTTCCATCGCATCGAGAATTTCCGGCGCCTAGCCACTCAGACCCACACTCAAAGTAACGCTGACAACCCCGAACTCGCGCAAATCTACCAGGCCGACCAACAAGATCGCGAAGCTCCCCCCGCCAAAATGGATTGGCAAGAAGTCGGCCCCCGCGACGCCGCCCGCCGCCAGCGCGTCCGCGCGCTCCTAACGCAGGGCGCCGTCCGAACCGGCAAGGACTACGAACGCGCCGCCATGATCTTCCAGCACGGTGACAAGCCGGACGACATCCACTTCGCCCACATCCTCTCGGTCACGGCCATCGGACGAGGGAACCCTAACGCCCGTTGGCTCGCGGCCGCGTCGCTCGACCGCTATCTCCACCTCGTCGGACAACCCCAGGTTTTCGGCACGCAGTTCACCAACAAAGAGCCCTCCAACTATAAAACATGGACCATGGCTCCCTACAACCAAGATCTACTGGGCCCCAGCCTCCTCGAAGCTAACTGAGTCCCCGCGCGCGAAAACCAGGCTGAAATGCTCAGGGCCATCCGCGCCGGAACAGAACCTCCCCCTCCAAAGAAGAAACCCTGCTCCGCCGCGGACTAGAGGCCGCTATCCCCGGTCGAAGAAATCCACCCGCCCCGTTTTCAACTCGTAGTAAGCCCCAATCACCTTTAGCTTCCCCGCCTCCTGCGGTTTCAACATCAAAGGATCGCTTTCCGAGCGCAACACGCGCACCACACGCGACACATTCGCCTTCACTGCATTCTCAACCCTATTGCCCGGCTTCCCTCGCGCTTCCAACACCGCCGGAATAATCGGCTCGATCATATTGTCAATCGCTCCCGGAAAGCGCGTATTCTTCTCCACCACGCTCATCGCCGCCTCCACCGCCCCGCAAGCCTCGTGCCCCATCACCACTACCAGCGGTACGCCCAACTTCGCCACTGCGAATTCCAGCGACCCCTTCGCTACCGTATCCACTGTGTTCCCCGCGTTGCGAATAATAAACAGCTCCCCCAAACCCCGCCCAAACAACAACTCGGGCGGCACGCGGCTATCCGAGCACGAGACATAAGCGACAAATGGCGCCTGCGCCTTCGCCAGTTCCAAACGCCTTTGCGCGCTAACATCCGGCAACGCAATCTCATCCTTCAAAAACGCGGCATTCCCCGCGATCAAGAGCTCCAACGCCTGATCCGGCGTCAACGCGGACTTCCCATCCTTCACCGGAGCCGGCGGCAACTGCTTCCGCTGCGCAAACGCCGCCCCCGCGCCCATGCTCACCAACCCCGCACTAAGAGCTTTCCGCCTATCAATCATGTACAAACGCCGCTCCTTTCGCGGCATCCTTTCGAGTCCAAAGCGCGCTCAAAAGTTACGGCCGTCTTAAACTATTCGAATGACCGCGCCCCCCGCCGCAGCCAACCCCGCCCGCTTCTCCTCCCACCGCACGGCCCACTTCATCGAAAGCGTCATCCGCGAAATGACCCGCCTCGCCATCACCCACGGCGCCGTCAACCTAGCCCAAGGCTTCCCCGATTTCCCCGCGCCCGCCGGCATCAAACAAGCCGCCATCGACGCCATCAACGCCGACCACAACCAATACCCCATCACCTGGGGCATCAAACCCTTCCGCCAAGCCATCGCCCAAAAATACCAGCGCACTTACAACCTCGCCTACGATCCCGAACGCGAAATCGCCGTCACCTGCGGCTCCACCGAAGCCATGATCGCCAGCCTCCTCGCCACCACCAACCCAGGCGACGAAATCATCGTTTTCGAGCCCTTCTACGAAAACTACTATCCCGACACGCAACTCTGTGGCGCCACGCGAAAGCTCGTCACCCTCCGCCCGCCCCATTGGACCTTCGATCCCGATGAACTCCGCCGCGCCTTCTCTTCCAACACCAAGGCCATCATCATCAACACCCCCAACAACCCCACCGGCCGCGTGTTCAACCGCGAGGAACTCACCACCATCGCGAAGCTCTGCCAGGAATTCGACACCCTCGCCATTACCGACGAAATCTACGAACACATCCTCTACGGCGGCGCCCAGCACATCCCCATTGCCACGCTCCCCGGCATGCGCGACCGCACCATCCTCATCAACTCGATGTCGAAGACTTACTCGGTCACCGGCTGGCGCGTCGGCTGGACTCTCGCCCCGCCCGAAATCACCAACAGCATCCGCAAAGTCCATGACTTCCTCACCGTCGGCGCCGCGACACCGCTCCAACAAGCCGGCGTCCACGCCTTAGCCGCGCCGCGGGCCTACTACGACGAACTCAGCCACCATTACCAAGTCCGTCGCGACCTGCTCATGGGCATCCTCAGCGACGCCGGCTTCCAACCGCTCAGCCCCCAAGGCGCGTACTACATAATGGCGGACATCTCGAGCTTCGGCTTCCCCAACGATAAAGCCTTCGCCCTGCACATGGTCCAAAACATCGGCGTCTCCTGTGTCCCCGGCTCCAGCTTCTTCGAGACGCCCAATGTCGGCGGCCAATGGGTCCGCTTCTGTTTCTGCAAGAGAGAAGAAACCCTGGAGGCCGCCCGGGCGAAATTGGCCGAACTGCGCTAGGGCCCTCCAATTCTAGTCGCCGCTCGCGGCAGGCACTCCACGGCAAGATCTATCGAACATCTCAAGCCACTTGCCGCCGCGCACACTGTGACTTCCGCAACGGGCGTAGTTCCCATGTGATCCGCCGGCGCCGCCTCGACTGTCGCTCAATCCTCCCCGTTTCTGGCGGCCAATTACTGCGTTCCCGCCTTCACGCGCGACCAACATATCGCCCGCCTCCGCTCAACCACCACCAACGAAGACGACGATCTCCATTTCCGCCCCGCGGCCAACGATGGTCCCATCCCAATCGGTCTTGCGCACGATCTTGCGGTCCAGCTCCACCGCCACCCGCTCCACCTCGATTCCCAAATGCTCCAACACTCCCCGAACGCTTTTCCCCGCTGGAATCAGACGCTCTTCCCCATTGATCTTCACCAAAATTTCGCCTGCGTTTTCCGCCATGAGGTACTCTCCCGTTTGACCGCCTTCCGAAACGACAAGTATAGTGAAAGAACAGTAGTTTTTCGCCGCGTCGCGTAAGCTCCTCTTCTCTCGCCTCATGCCTACCAATTACAGCGAGCTGTACTTTCCCGTCCTGGTCCAGATTCTATTCGCGGCCGCCGTCGCCGCGGGTCTGGTGGGCGCTGGCCTTCTGCTCGGCAAGCGCAGCAACAACCCCGTCAAGGACTCCCCCTACGAATCCGGCGTTATTCCCGTCGGCAGCGCGCGTGAGCGCTTCTCCGTCAAGTTCTATCTGGTCGCGATGCTGTTTATTCTCTTCGACATCGAAGCCATCTTCCTCTACCCGTGGGCCGTCGTGTATCGCGAACTCGGCCTCTTCGGCTTCGTCGAGATGCTACTCTTCATGGTTCTAGTCCTTTGCGGCTTTTTCTACATCTGGAAAAAGGGGGCTTTGGATTGGACTTTGACTCCACGGCGCCAACCGAAGCAATAGGCGGCACCCATAAATGATTAGCGAACAACTCCAAGAAGATCCGCTCCTTCTGAGTCTCCAGGAAAAGTTCCCCGAGACCGTCGAATCCGCCAGCGTTCAATTCGACCAGACCGTTCTTTACATCGCACCCCAGAAGATCGCCGAAGTCTGCGAATTCCTTCGGGCCGAACATCGATTCAACCGCATCTCCACGGTCACCGCGGTCGACTGGTACCCGCAGGAACCGCGCTTCGAAGTTGTCTACCTAATCCATTCCATTCCCGATAATTCCCGGCTTCGCCTCAAATGCCGCGTCGGTGGCGAGAGTCCCTCGCTGCCGAGCGTGACCGGCGTTTGGCCCGGCGCGAATTGGTATGAGCGCGAAGCTTTCGATCTCTTCGGGATCACTTTTGAGGGCCACCCGGATCTTCGCCGCATCATGATGCCGGACGATTGGCAGGGACACCCGCTGCGCAAGGACTATCCCGTCCACGGGCATAAATACGATTACGGGCAAGGAAGTTAACGTGAGCCAGACCATTAGCCCCACGGCCACTTTGGAAGACGCGCCGGAGCTTAAGACGGCCGACGCAGGCACCACTCGCAAGATGACCCTCAGCATGGGTCCGCAGCACCCGTCGACGCACGGCGTTCTCCGCATCATGCTGGAACTCGACGGCGAAACCGTCATGCAGGCGCGGCCTGAAGTTGGCTTCTTGCACACTGGCATTGAAAAGCAGTGCGAAGACAAGACCTGGCAGCAGGTGATTCCGCTTACCGACCGCGTGGATTACCTTGCGAACCTTTCCAACAATCTCTGCTACTGTCTCGCCGTCGAAAAAGTCCTTGGCATTGAAGTACCGCCCCGCGCCGTCTGGACACGCGTCCTGCTTACCGAACTCACCCGCATCAATTCCCACCTCGTCTGGCTGGGTACGCACGCCCTCGACCTTGGCGCGATGTCGATGTTCTTTTATTGCACCAAGGACCGCGAAGAGGTCCTCAAGATCTTCGAGATGTTCAGCGGCCAGCGCCTGATGACGAGCTACTTCCGCATCGGCGGTTTGGCGCTCGATCATCCGCGCGGGGGCCTCGACGCCGTCAAAAAGTTCATCGAGATGTTCCCCTCGAAGATCGACGAGTACGAAACGCTTCTCGACAACAACCCCATCTGGAAGAACCGCACGCAGGGCGTGGGTTTCGTGCCGGTGGACACGATGCTGGCGCTTGGCGTTACCGGTCCGATGATCCGCGCCGCCGGTATCCCTTGGGACGCCCGCAAAACCGAACCGTATTCGGGCTATCAGAATTTCGAGTTCGACGTTCCGACGCGTACCGAGAATGACGTTTACGCCCGCTACCGCGTCCGCATGGAGGAGATGCGCCAGAGCATCCGTATCATGAGCCAAGCCCTCGAAGGCATGCCCGACGGCGCCTTCGTCGCCGACGCACCCAAGGCCGTCCTGCCGCAGCGCGAAAAGATGAAGACGCAGATGGAAGCCTTGATCTATCACTTCAAGATCGTGACCGAAGGCATCCGCGTCCCGGCCGGCGAATACTACCAGGTGATCGAATCGCCGCGCGGCGAACTGGGCTACTACATCGTTTCCGACGGCACGTCGAAGCCCTGGCGCCTGCACATGCGCACGCCGAGTTTCGGCAACATTCAAGCTCTCCCGGCCTTCTGCGAAGGCGGCCTTATTGCCGACACCATCTCGAGCATGGGCTCCATGGATTTCGTTCTAGGGGATACAGACCGCTAATGGCACCGAATTTCTCGCCGCAACTCGAAGCGAAACTGCAAGACATCTGGACGCGTTATCCCGCGGGCCGCAAGCGCTCCGCCGTCATCCCCATGCTCATGTACGCGCAGGACGAGATCGGGCAAGTGACGCAGGAATTGATCGACGAAGTCGCCAAGCGCTGCGAAGTCACGCCGCTGCAGGTGGAAGAAGTAGTCGGCTACTATTCGATGCTCAACAAGGAGCGCATGGGCAAGCACCACGTGCAGATTTGCACCAACGTCGCCTGCCTTTTGATGGGCGGTGAAGAGTTGTGGCATCACGCGGTGAAGCGCCTGGGCATCGGCCACAAGCAAGTTTCAAAGGACGGCCTCATTTCGCTCGAAGAAGTGGAATGCGCCGGCGCATGTTCCTGGGCGCCCTGCGTCGTGGATGGTTACGAATACCATCACCATGTCACGGTCGAAAAGCTCGACCAATTGCTAGATTCGATCCAGAAAGTCCAATAAGGAGGTTCAGATGTTTAATCCCCCGCATCCCGACGAAGTAAGGATCATCAGCAAACGCTTCGGCCTCCCGAACTCCGCCTCCATCGACACCTATCTCGCGCACGAGGGCTACCAGGCCTTCATGAAGGCCGTCGAGATGACGCCCGAGCAGATCATCGAGGAACTCAAAACTTCGAGCCTGCGCGGCCGGGGGGGCGCGGGCTTTCCCACCGGCATGAAGTGGAGCTTCATTCCGCGCGACAATCCCAAGCCGAAATACGTCGTGGTTAACGCCGACGAATCCGAGCCCGGCACTTGCAAGGACCGCCTCCTCATCCAGAACGATCCGCACCAGTTGATCGAAGGCTGCTTGATCGCCGCGCGCACGATCGGCTGCAAGGCCGGCTACATCTACATTCGCGGCGAATACCGTTACATCATCGACATCATGGACAAGGCCCTCGCGGAAGCTTACCGCGAAGGCTGGCTCGGCAAGAACATCAAGGGCACGGGCATCGATTTCGACCTCTACACACACACGGGCGCGGGTGCTTACGAATGTGGCGAAGAGTCCGCGCTGCTGGAGAGCCTGGAAGGCAAGCGCGGCGTTCCGCGCATTCGTCCTCCCTTCCCCGCCGTTAGCGGTCTTTATGCCTCGCCCACCGTTCTCAACAATGTCGAAACTTTCTGCAGCGTTCCCGCCGTAATTCGGATGGGCGGCAAGGCCTATGCCGATTTGGGCACTCCCAAGAATGGCGGCACCCGCATGCTCTGCGTCTCCGGCCACGTGAATCGCCCCGGCGTCTACGAAGTCCCGCTCGGCTTCCCGATGCAGAAGATGATCAACGAAGTCTGCGGCGGCATTCGCAATGGCAAGAAGCTCAAAGGCGTTATTCCCGGCGGCTCCTCGTCTCCGGTCCTAAAGGCCGAGGAGTGCGACTTCCCGATGGACTACGACAACTACGCCGCGAAGAAAACCATGGCCGGCTCCGCGGGCATGATGGTGATGGACGAGGATACGGACATCGTCAAAGTCGCGCTGCGCACGATGCGCTTCTACGCGCACGAATCCTGTGGCTGGTGCATTCCTTGCCGCGAAGGCACCACTTGGTTGCGCAAAATGCTCACGCGCATCGACGAGGGCAGCGGGCGCCGCGCCGATATCGACCTCGTCCACGAACTCTCGAAGAACATGCTCGGGCGCACCTTCTGCCCGCTGGGCGACGCCGCCGCGATGCCCACTATCGCCTTTGTGGAAAAGTTCAGAGACGAGTTTGAGGCCCGCCTTCGCGAGACGGCGGTTCCCGTCACATCCCCCGACCAGTTGATCGCGATCGGCTAACAGAACAAGATGTCCGCCCCTACCCAAGCCCCTCCCGCTCTAGTAAACTTCACCGTCGACGGACGCCAGTTGAGCGCTCCTCCGGGCACCTTGCTCATTGACGCCTGCAAACGCGCGGGCATTGAAATTCCGGCCTTCTGCTATTACGAAGGCTATTCGCTGCAAGCCGCTTGCCGCATGTGCCTCGTTGAAGTCGAGAAGATGCCTAAGCTGCAAACCGCTTGCACCCTTCCCGTCATGGAAGGCATGATCGTCCGCAGCGAGACGGAGCAACTCGCCAAGGCGCGCAAGGGCACTCTCGAGTTTCTCCTTACCAACCATCCCCTGGACTGCCCGGTCTGCGACAAGGGCGGCGAGTGCGAACTGCAGGACATGGTCTTCCGCTACGGCGCGGGCGAAAGCCGCTTCACGGAGATGAAGCACCATGAGCCGGAACGGCAGTGGTCCCCCGTTGTTTTCTACGATCCCGCGCGCTGCATCCTTTGCTACCGTTGCGTACGCGTTTGCAACGAGGGCATGGGCGTGGGCGCGCTTGGCATCACCAATCGCGGCGTTGTTGCCGAGATCGTTCCCAACAAAGTGGACCATCTCGATTGCGACGAATGCGGCGCCTGTATTGACATCTGCCCCGTGGGCGCGCTGACGAGCGACACGTACCGCTATAAGACCCGGCCCTGGGAGATGCAGCACGTCGGCACGGTCTGCACGCATTGCTCGAACGGTTGCAAAACGACCTTGGGCATCCGTAACGACGAGATCATGCGCGGCAACAATCGCGACCGGTCTGGAATCAACGGCGAGTTCCTCTGCGTGAAGGGACGCTACGGCTTCGACTTCAACACGCACGAGGAACGCATCACCTCGCCGATGGTTCGCCTGAACGGCAAGCTTGAAGCGGTAAGCTGGTCGCGCGCGCTGGGTTTTGTCGCGGAGAAGTTCAAATCCGTCGCCGCCGCGAACGGCAAATTCGGCATCGCCGCGGACACGCACCTCACGAACGAAGAACTGTACTATTTGCAAAAGTTCGCGCGCGCCGGCCTGAAGACTTCGAACATCGACCATCAGCGCAGCGGCGACATCGCGACGCTGCTCGATGCGCTATCGGGCCAGGCTGATGCCCTCTCCGGCCAAACCGATACGCTCGCCACCGCCGACGATCTCTACAAGGCGAAAGCTTCGCTGATCATCGGCACGGACCTCTCGCAGCAGCATCCTTTCCTCGCCTTCCAGCTTCGCGCCGGCTTCCGCCACTTCAAGCAGAAGATCTACACCGTTACCGAAGGTCCCGTCCGTGAAGAGAAGTATGCGGCGCAATCGATCATCGCCGCGCCCGGCGAACAGCTCGCCGCGCTCAATCAGCTCACGGAGAAGTTGAAGGGCGAAGGCAGTCTCGTCGTTCTATACGGCGATACCGTCAAGGGCCAAGCGGTCCGCGACCTCGTCGCTTGGGCCACGGGCCTCGGCATCCCGGTGAAGTACGTGCCGCTGGTCGACGACTCGAATTCGCGCGGCGCGCTGGACATGGGCGCCGCTTACAATCTTCTTCCCGGCTACAAAGCCGACCCCACGCCCGGGATGAGCTTGGCGCAGATGCTGGCGAGTGCCGACCTCGATATCTTCTGGTCCGTCGGCGGCAACCCGTTGCGTCAAGCAACACTCAATTCCAAGCAAGCCTTCGTCGTTGCGCACACCATGTTCCTCGACGAGACCGCACAGCGCGCCGACGTCGTCTTCCCTTCGGCCTCCGCCTACGAGAAGAACGGCACTGTCACCAGTGTGACGGGCCAAGTCCAACGCCTGAAGTCCGCCGCCAAGACCATGGGCGCCAAGGCGGACCTCGAAATCCTCGGGCTCATCGCCAAGGAGATGGGCCTCGCCTCGACCGTTGGCGTCTGGTCCCACGATGCCGTGTTCAAAGAGATCCACGCGAGCGTCGGCGGCTATAATATACCTTTACCCATCATTCTGACCGGCGGCGCGGCGAAGACTTCGCCCGTTAATGGTCCTGTCAAGATCGATGTCCGGGTGGAAGAAATCCAGTCGGCTCGCGACACGCTTTTTACTTCTGGCTCGCTTGGCCGGTATTCCAAGCTGCTGACGAGCGTTCCGGAATTCCCGGGCGCTCTCTACCGGCGGCAGTAAGCGCCTGGCAACCAAGACGCAATGAACTTCTTTCTCATCAGCCTGATCAAGACAGGCATCGTGGCGGGAGCCCTGCTCACCACTTTGGCTTACCTGCAATGGATTGAGCGCAAGGTGCTGGCGCACATCCAACTTCGCCTCGGGCCCTATCGCGTGGGTCCGCACGGCCTGCTGCAACCTCTCGCCGACGTCATCAAACTCACCACCAAGGAAGGCTACATTCCGCAACACGTGAATGTGTTCTTCTATCTGCTCGCGCCTTTCCTGGCCGTTACTTGCGCGCTGATTTCGATTTGCATCATCCCCTTCGGCCCTAACGTGGAAATTCTCGGTGTGCGTACGGATTTGGGCCTTACGGATCTCAACATCGGTGTCCTCTTTCTGCTGGCCGTCTCCAGTGTCGGCGTCTATGGTGTCGCTCTCGCAGGCTGGTCTTCGAACAACAAGTACTCCCTTATGGGTGGCCTCCGCAGTTCCGCGCAGATGATCAGCTACGAGCTCCCGATGGCGATCGCCCTGGTCTCACCGCTGCTCTTGATCAACGACCTTTCGCTGCGCACCATCGTCACCGAGCAAGCCGGTTACTATCTTGGCTTCATTCCGAAGTGGACGATCTTCCAACTACCCTTCCCGCAGATCTTCAGCTTCATCATCTTCCTGATTTCTTCGTTCGCGGAAACCAACCGCGTGCCCTTTGACTTGCCCGAAGCCGAGAACGAACTCGTCGCCGGCTTCCATACCGAGTATTCCTCGCTGGGCTTCGCCGCGTTCTTCATGGCCGAATACGCAAACATGGTGACCATCACTTGTATGACCACCGTCCTCTTCCTGGGCGGCTGGCATGCGCCCTTTCCGGCGGAACTTGGCAGCGACTTCGTGCCGCCTTTGCTTCTACTTGGCGCGGCCGCCGTGCTCTTCTATCACGGCGTGGTCCAACCGCCCAAGGGCCGTTTTTGGGACCGCTACTCGATGCCAGCCTTCGCGCTCGCAGCCGCCGGTCTTGCTCTCATCTTTCTTGTCCCAGTTTTGAAGCCCATCCTGATCCCGATTTTCTGGTTCGTCGCGAAGACCGGCTTCCTTCTCTTCCTCTTCATCTGGGTCCGCGGCACGCTCCCCCGCTTCCGCTACGACCAACTCATGAACTTCACGTGGAAGTTCCTCTTCCCCGTTTCCATCGTGAACCTCCTGATTACGGCGCTCGCCGTGGCGTTGCAAGGACCGAAGCAATAGCGAGAACGCCATGGAAATGATCCTCTTCCTCCTTTTCGCCGTCATCGCCGTAGCTTGCGGCGTTTCGCTTGTGGTCCAGAAGCATCCCATCGCCAGCGCCCTTTCCTTGATCGGAGTGATGGGGTCTCTCGCCGTCCTGTATCTGCTGTTGGGCGCCGAGTTCATCGCCGCCGTGCAGATGATCGTCTACGCCGGGGCGATCATGGTGCTTTTCGTCTTCGTCATCATGCTCTTGAACGCCGGGGCGGAATCGCCTACCGGCAAGAGTTGGCCCTCGCGCCTGCTGGGCATCCCGCTACTCACCGTATTTCTCGCGCTGATCGCCTATCTCATTCAGTACTACGCGCCCTCGCTCACGATGGTCCGTTTCGGCGCGGTCTCCACGGGCGCGGGCGACATCGGCCGCAGCCTCTTCACAAAGTATTTATTGCCGTTCGAAGTCACTAGCATCCTGGTGCTTATCGCCATCCTCGGAGCCATCGTGCTCGCCCGGAAGGAAATCGACTAATGCCGCAACTCAATGCCGTACCGTTGAGCTGGTATCTCATACTCTCCGCCATCCTGTTCAGCCTCGGCGTCGCGGGCTTTCTGTTCCGCCGCAACATCATCACCGTCTTCATGTCGATCGAGCTGATGCTGAACGCCGTCAACTTGAGCTTCGTGGCCTTTTCGCACCAACTGCGCCAGGTCGATGGCCAGATCTTTACCTTCTTCGTGATGGTGGTGGCCGCCGCGGAGGCCGCCGTCGGCCTCGCGATCATCCTCACGGTTTTCAAGAACCGCCAGACTCTTACGATCGACGAAGTGAGCTCCCTGAAGAACTAGTAGAATTAGCATGCTCCAGCAACCTCACCTCAGCCTCTGGCTCATCCTCTTTTTCCCGCTCCTGGGGGCGTTGATCAACGGCACCATCGGCCGGCGTCTCTCAAAGCCCGTCATCGGCGCCATCGCGATCGCCGCCTGCGGCGCATCGTTCCTCTGGGTCGTCAAATCACTTCTCGCTCTCGACCAACTCGAAACGGCCCACATCGAACGTTACTTCACTTGGATTTCGTCCGGCGACCTCAGGATCGGCTTCGACCTTTCGGTCGACCGCCTCTCGAGCGTCATGCTCCTGGTCGTCACCGGCGTCGGCACGCTGATTCACATCTACGCCGTCGGCTACATGGATCACGAAGAAGGCTTCTGGCGCTTCTTCAGCTACCTGAACTTGTTCATGTTCTTCATGCTGATCCTGGTCCTTGCCCAGAACTTCCTGCTCTTGTTTGTCGGTTGGGAAGGCGTCGGGCTCTGCTCGTATCTCCTGATCGGCTTCTACTTTCTCGAGAAGTACGCGGGCGACGCGGCGAAAAAAGCTTTCATCGTCAACCGCGTGGGCGACTTTGGCTTTTCGCTCGCCATGCTTCTGATGGTCGTCACATTCGGATCCTTGGACATGACTCAGGTCTTCGCCGCCGCCGGAAAGATGCCGGCTGAAGCTCACGCCGGAGTCCTCACCGCCATCGCGCTACTGCTCGTCGTCGGCGCATGCGGTAAGAGCGCGCAGGTGCCGCTCTATGTTTGGCTGCCGGACGCCATGGCGGGCCCCACGCCCGTCTCTGCCTTAATCCACGCGGCGACGATGGTCACCGCCGGCGTCTATGTCGTTGCGCGCTCCAGCGCGATCTTCACCAAGGCGCCCATCGCGATGGAGACTGTCGCCATCGTCGGCCTTATCACCGCCGTCGTCGCCGCGCTCATCGGCACGGCGCAGAACGACATCAAGAAGGTCTTCGCGTACTCGACGGTATCGCAACTCGGGTATATGTTCATGGCCTTGGGCGTCGGCGCGTTCTCCGCCGGTATCTTCCACGTTGTCACGCACGCATTCTTCAAAGCTCTGCTCTTCCTCGGCGCGGGTAGCGTCATCCACGCCCTCCACGGCGAACAAGACCTTCGCAACATGGGTGGGCTCCGCACGAAGATCCCGATCACCTTCGGCACGCTTTTCGTGGCCGCGCTGGCCATCGCCGGCGTTCCGCCGCTCGCGGGCTTTCATTCGAAGGACGCAATCCTTCTCGCCGCTCACCATCATCATCCTTGGATGTATTGGGTTGGCGTCGCCACCGCGGGACTCACGGCCTTCTACGTTTTCCGCGCGATCTTCCTTTGCTTCTTCGGCACTTATCGAGGCAAGGCGCACCCACATGAATCCTCCGCGATCATGTACATCCCGCTTACGATCCTCGCGCTGTTGAGCCTCGCCGGCGGTTACCTGCCGATTCGTGAATGGCTGGATCGTGGCGTCAATGAAGCGCCGCACGATAGCTTTCTGGTCGCTACTTCCGTCGTCGCCGGCCTGCTCGGGATCGCCATCGCCTATTACTTCTACGTGATGAGCCCGCACTCCGCGGACGGCTTCGCGAAGTCCTTGGGCGGCGTCTACCGCGCCGTCGCCAACAAGTTTTACGTAGACGAAGCCTACGACGCCGCCATCGTCCACCCGCTGGAACAGGGCTCCCGTACCGTGCTCTCGGCGGGGGTGGAACAAAAGATCGTTAACGGCGGCATCCTGGGCGTCGCCGCCGCCTCTCGTGGTTTCGGCTCTCTCTTGCGCCAAATGCAAGGCGGCAACATTCGCAGCTACGCCGTCTACATACTTCTTGGCGCCGTCATTTTTCTGGGCGTGATGGCGGCCAACGGCGCCGGCGGCGCGAATGGAGGCGCACGCTAATGTTTCTACTCATCTCCATCGGCCTTCCGCTCGTCGGCTGCATCGCGCTTCTCACGATGTTCCGGCGCAACGCCGCGACGGCGTTCAACATCGCTCTCGCCGCCTCGGGTCTCGGCTTCCTTGCCACGCTCGCGATGATCCCGGAGGTTCTCCAAAATCCCAACGGCGTCTCCGAACTGATCGATTGGAATTGGATCGCCTACCCGCCCATCCACTTCCATCTTGGCGTCGACGGCCTCTCGCTCTGGCTTATTGTCGCCACCGCGTTGTTGACGCTTATTGGAGTGGCCAGCGCCGCGCGCCTCACCAGCCAAATGGACGAGGCGAATAACCCCGGCGTCTTCCTCGGCTGGCTGCTCATGCTCCAAGCCGCCATCACTGGCGTATTCGCCGCTCAAGACCTCTTTCTCTTCTACGTTTTCTTTGAACTTACGCTCGTGCCCTGCCTCTTTCTGATGGGCCGCTGGGGACAAGACTCGGGCAACGCCACCAAGAACGGCGCGACGATTAAGTTCTTTATCTACACCTTCGCCGCTTCCATCCTGATGCTCGGCGGCACCGTTTACGTCTTCCTGAAGGCTGGCACCTTCGACTACCGCTCAATCATGACGCAACTCGCGGCGGGCAACTTCCGGCTCACGCCGGCCGAGCAGTGGCCGCTCTTCCTGGCCTTCTTCCTCGCCTTCGCCGTCAAGACGCCCTTGTTTCCGTTTCACGCCTGGCAGGCTGACGCCTATGCGACCTCGCCCACACCGCTCACTATCGTCATGGCGGGCCTCATGGGCAAGATGGGCGCTTACGGTCTGCTGCGCTTCTGCCTCCCGCTCTTCCCGACGGCGGCCCGCGAAAGCGCTTACTGGATTAATGGCTTGGCCATCGTCGCGATCATCTACGGCGGCCTGCTCGCGATCGTGCAGCCCAACATCAAGCGGCTGCTCGCCTACAGCTCTCTCAGCCACTTAGGCTTCGTCATCTTGGGCATCTTCTCGTTTCACCAGAACGGCCTCGACGGCGCGGCCTATCAAATGGTCTGCCACGCCATCACCACCGGCGCGCTTTTCCTTTTCGCGGGCTATCTCGAGGAACGCCGCGCCTCGAGCGAGATCGCCGACTTCGGAGGTATCGCTTCCCACACGCCTTGGCTTTCGACGGCCTTCCTGGTCGCCGCTCTCGCCAGTTCGGGCCTTCCGATGCTCAACAACTTCGTGGGTGAATTCTTGATCCTCCAAGGCGCGGCCTTCGCCGGCATGCCTTATGCCGCGGGCGCGGCGGTGGGCGTCATTCTTTCCGCCGTCTACCTGCTCTGGATGTACCAGCGCACCTTCTTGGGCGCGAAGCCCGAGCAAAGCATGCCCGACCTCAACTTCCGCGAAGCCATCGCCGCCGCGCCATTGCTCATTTTGATGATCGTCATGGGCATTCTCTCCACGCCCTTCCTCAACCCCCAAAGCGCCGTGAACGCAAAGATTCTGGAACAAACCAAAATGAACGTCGAGTTCCGCGTAAACGCCGAACCGGCCACCGAACAGCCGAATCAACAACCCGCCGAGGAGGCTTTCCTTGGTCAATAATTTCCTGCCCGGCGCGGAAGATCTGCTCCGCTTCTTGCCCGAGATGCTACTGGCGGCTTTCGCGATCGTCATCATGATGTGGGAAGCCTTTCACGACGATCCCAGCGAACGCCCCGGCATGCCCGCCACGGCGATTATCGCCATCGCCTGCGCCGCTCTTGCCACCATCATCGCGGGCACGAATCCCGGCCTGGCTTTCCAACGCATGCTTGCCGTGGACGGCTTCACGACTTTCTTCCGTCTGCTTACCTTGAGCGTCGGCGCGCTGACGGTTCTTACCGCCAGCCCCTTCCTCCGCCGCAAGCGCGCCGAAAGCGGCGAGTTTTATTCGCTTCTCTTGCTGAGCTTGATCGGCCAATCGCTCATGGCCGCCTCCAACGAATTGATGATGGTCTTCATCGGCATCGAGATTTCCTCAATCTCCAGCTACGTGCTCGCGGGCTACCTGCGCGACGATAAGCAAGCCAACGAATCCGCTTTGAAATACTTCCTCTTGGGCAGCTTCGCCACGGGTTTTCTGCTTTACGGCATCGCGTGGACCTACGGCCTCACCGGGACGACGAACTTGAACGAGATCGCCGCGATCCTCGGCAATCCCGACATCGCGCCCAACGGCATCTTGATGGGCGCCAGCGCCGCGCTCATTCTTGCTGGACTCTGCTTCAAAGTTTCGGCCGCGCCCTTCCAAATCTGGGCGCCGGATGTCTATCAAGGCGCGCCCACGCCGGTTGGCGCCTTCTTAAGCGCCGCCCCCAAGGCCGCCGCTTTCGCGACGCTGCTGCGTCTCTTTTACACCGCCTACGATCCACTCTCGGACCGTTGGCTTCCTTTGCTCGCCAGCGTCGCGCTGCTCACCATGATCGTTGGCAACTTCGCCGCGCTGTGGCAGACGGACGTGAAGCGCATCCTCGGCTATTCCTCGATCGCTAACGCCGGCTACATCCTCGTCGCCGTCGCGAGCCACACGACGCTTGGCGTTTCCGCCGTGCTCTTCTATTTGGCCGTCTACTGCATCATGAACTTCGGCGCCTTCGCCATCGTCAGCCTGCGTGACGAGACGAACATCTCCGACTTCGAAGGCCTCTCCACGCGCAATCCCGGCCTTGCCGCGATGATGACGGTTTTTCTAGCCAGCCTCATCGGGCTGCCGCTGACAGCGGGCTTCTTCGGTAAGTTCTACATCTTCAAGAGCGCAATCGACGCCGAGCTCTACTGGCTGGCCGCGCTCGGGCTGCTTTCGAGCGCCGTGGCCGCCTTCTATTACCTCAAGATCATCGTTGCGATGTATATGAAACCTAGCCCCGAAGGGGCGGAACCCATCGCTACCCCGGCGCTCTCGCTACAAACCGTTCTCTGGATCTCCGCCGCCGCCGTCCTCGGTATCGGCGTCTTTCCGGGCGCGCTGCTCGATTGGGTCACCAAGTCGAGCGCTTTGCTTCGCTAGTCGACGAAGACCGCCGACAGAGGCACTACCAGTTCGGGATCCGCTGGGGTGCGAAGCATCCCATCTTTTGCCTCTTTTGAGCCCTCGCTTGTATATATGAAGGCGCGTTTGTCCTCTAGATCCAGGACCCACACCGCGCTCACCCCAAACTTCAGATAGTAGTAAATTCTCCGCTGGACACGATGCATGCTGTCTTCGGGAGACAACACATCCACGGCCCTGCAAAATAAATCTCGCCCAATCCCCACAATCACTTAGCCCCGTTTTACGCCGCATCCACGCCGGATCGCACCCACACCCAGGCTATGCTGTCTCCGGAAATCTTTCCGCCAAGGAACCGCAACATGAATAGCGTCACAAATAACGAAAAACCATCCGGGCCCGCGAGCGGCTACTCGGAGATGGGCAAAAGGGCCGCCACCGCCCTCGCCGCGCGTGGCTGCAAAAACGCCAGACTGAACTCCCTCACCCGCGGCCTCACCTCCCATCCCCGCCGTCACCAAAAGCCTACTGCTCCTCTCGCGCCGGGAGGCCGTCTCTTCGCCGCCCACTCCGGCCACCTTTGCCCCGTCGATGCCTTTGAACTCACCTACGTCGGCCTCATGGCCGAAACCGCTTGGTTCATCAGGCGAGGCGGCGAAATAGAATGCAGATCCCTCGCCAACGCCATCGGACTCGAACGCCGCTCAAGCTTAGAGAGCGCCCCCGGCCTCGCTTCCAAACTCCCCGCAGCCCTCCTCACTCTCTACGCCATCGAAAAGCTAACCTTCTGAATCGAGACAGACGCCAACATCCCACGCTACCGCTCCAACCTCGAGCGAAGCCATATCCGTTTCCACCGCCAGTTACTAGCGAACCGCCTCAGCCGGCCCAGCTACTAGATGGCCTTGAATGTCGAAGATCTGGCCCTTATGCCTCGCTCTTCGCTAGGTTCACGAAAGACGTCCCTGAAAAAGCCAAGCTCGCTTGATCCTTTGTTTGCAACAAA
>VFQR01000191.1_pt1 | contig 125920 bp, 109 predicted proteins | sample 3512321 | NCBI WGS metagenome assembly VFQR01 (sample SAMN10412374, study PRJNA504923) | tailings metagenome | isolation source: Relicate 3 Philex TSF1 revegetated site | place: Philippines: Tuba, Benguet | collected 2017-08-29 | reverse complement strand
CCTACTACCTCGGCATCCTGCGCTCCGCCGAGCTCACCGGTCAGCTCGACACCGCGACGCGGACCACGTTGTTGCTCACCGCCCCGACCCACCGGCCCTACACGGTGACGGCGGACGACCTTGCCGGACTCGAACCGGTCAGCACCACGTGGTTGGGGAAGTCCCAACAGGCGAGCCTGGCCCACGAGACGGTGCTGGAGCGACTCGCCGAGCGGTTTCACGCCCACCCCAATCACTTGCGCGCGCTCAACCCCGGGACGGACTGGGCCACGCTGGCTGCCGGTGCCACCGTGCTCGTCACCGCCGTGGAGCGACCGCGAGCGCGCCTCGCGGCGGCCAACGTGCACATCCGGCTGGCGGAGCGCATCCTACAGATACGCGATCCGCAGAGCCGCATCATCGCGCATTTTCCCGTGAGCATTGCCCGCAACGTCGACAAGCGGCCCGTCGGTGAGCTGCGCGTCACGGTCGTCGTGCCGGACCCCAACTACACCTTCAATCCCGAGGTGTTTCCCGAGTCGGCCGAAGGTCGCGAGCTGGGACGAAAACTCATCCTGCCGCCGGGACCGAACAACCCGGTCGGCGTGGCGTGGATCGGCCTGAACCTGCCCGGTTACGGGATCCATGGCACGCCGGTGCCGGAACAGGTGGGCCGGACGGAGTCGCACGGCTGCTTTCGCCTCGCCAACTGGGACGCGCGAACGCTGCTGGACCTCGCCTGGGTGGGGCTGCCGGTGTTTGTGGACCCGTGAGTTCGCGTCGTGTGGGCGGGAACTGGCGCAACGCGCGCTGATTCCGGTCGTTGCGCCGAGGTAGCGAAAGCGCCGATGCCAATTGTCTGCCTTCACAGATTTTTTGCAGAACTTTTTTGGGCATCGGCAGTCAACGGGGTCATCCACCTCTTCGCCATGCCAACACCCAATCTCACGGCTACGCCATTCGCGGCGGTGCCCGTCCGCATTCTCTTCGCGGACGACGTGCGGGAGCTGCGCGAGGTCGTACGGTTGTCCCTCACCCGGATCGGGCATACGGTGTCGTGTGCCGAAGACGGCCAGAAGGCGCTCTCGCTCTTCGAGTCTGCGCCAGACGCCTTCGACTTGGTCATCACCGATCATCAGATGCCGGTCATGACCGGACTGGAGTTGCTGCGGGCCCTGCGCGGCCGGAAGTATGAAGGGCGGATCATCGTCTTGTGTTCCGAGCTGAATGCGGCCGCCGAAAAGGCGTATCAGGATCTCAAGGTCGACCGCATCGTCTACAAGCCGATCCTGCCGTCGACGCTGCGCCAGATTGTGGCCGGGCTGTTCACGCCTTCCCCGCGCGAAGCCGTAGCCTGAGTCCACGCAACGTGAGCCCTGGCGCTCACTTGGGAACCTGCCGCCCATCCGCAGGTCTATCGCACACAGAACGTATCCAACGTTCCCACGTGCTGCACCGGCCTGCTCACCGCAGGTCTCACTTCAGGTAGATTGTCCCGAGGGCAGGTCGCAGTGACGTTTCCCTTCGACTGCCTCCGGCAGTGATCGTCCCACGTTCAACCCAGGAATCATCATGCTGAGTTGGTCCTTTCTCTTCCTCATCGTCGCCTTGATCGCCGGCGTACTCGGCTTCACCGGCATTGCCGGCGCCGCCACCGAGATCGCGAAGCTTCTGTTCTTCGTTTTCCTGATTCTGCTCATCATCTCGGCCCTCGCGAGTGCGCTGCGCGGCAAACCGCCGGTCTGACGAACCTCCCTGCGCTTCCTTCACCACATCCTTCCTTCACATGAAAACCCACCACACCTCCCTCCGCCTCGTCCTCACCTCCGGTCTGCTCGCTGCGATTGTCGCCGGTACGGCGGCCTGCTCCAAGGAAGACCGTTCCGAGCTGCGCTCCGACGCCGCCCAAGCGCTCGACACCGCCAAGACCGCCGTCACGGATGCCTGGGCCAACGTGAAGGATTACTCCTTCGAGAAGAAACAGGACTTCGTCGCCAACTCCAAGGCCCTGAGCGCCAAGCTCGACGCCGAGATCAGCGAACTGCGCGCCAAGTACGCCGACGCCAAGGCGGACGCGAGCCGCAGCGCCGCGATGGAGAAACTCACGAACGCCCGGGCCGACTTCGACACCAAGATGTCCGCCCTCGGCCAGGCCACCGCCGACACGTGGGAACAGGCGAAGCGCGAGGCCATTGCCGCCTGGGACCGCCTCCAGGCCGCCTATCACGAGGCCAAGGCCGATTGATCTGTCCATCGCTTCCAGCCGACGTTCGTCCCGAACGAGCCAATCCAAGGCCCGCCTCGGCGGGCCTTTTCTTGTCTCTGCGCTCGCCGTACCTCAGGCGCCCACCGGGTGCCAGGTGGTCTTGAACTCCACCAGATCGCGGATCGCGTAGAGGCTCTGCGCCGAGTCCGCTAGCCAGTCGGACGGTTTTTCGGCCGGGGTGAGCTTCACCCGCTTCACGCTCTCGGCCGCCCCGGTCTCGATGAGTTTCCGCTCCTCGGCCGACGTCACGCCGGTCACTGCGCGCAGGTGGGCGTGGGTCGCGAGCGTGGGCACGATCTCCTTGCGGAAACCGGTGAGCAGGTTCACCACGCCGCCGGGCAAGTCGCTCGTCGCCAGCATCTCGCCGAGCACGATCGCCGGATACGGCGATCGCTCCGACGCGAGGGCAACCACCGTGTTGCCGCAGGCGATGGCCGGGGCAAACAACGACACCAGCGCGAGCAACGGCGCCTCGTCGGGCGCGAGGACCCCGACGACGCCCATGGGCTCGGTCACGGTGAAATTGAAATAAGGCGCAGCCACGGGATTCACGCCGCCCAGCACCTGCTCGTACTTGTCCGTCCAGCCCGCGTAGTAGACGAGACGATCCACCGTCGCGGCGACCTCGCGTTCCGCCGTCTTCGTCGCGCCCCCGAGGGCGATGGCGGCGACCATCTCGGTCGAACGCGCCTCGATCATCTCCGCCAGGCGGTAGAGGATCTGGCCCCGGTTGTACGCGGTGCGGCGTGCCCAGCCCGGCCCGGCCTTGGCGGCAGCCTCCACGGCGTTGCGCAGGTCCTTGCGCGTGCATTGCGGCACATGCCCGACGAAGGTGCCGGCCGCGTCCACGAGCGGAAACGTGCGCCCGCTCTCCGAGCGGATGAAGGCGCCGCCCACGTACACCTTGGGCGTTTTCGTGATGGGTAGTCGGGTCATGGAAAAATCGTTGTGGTTCTTCTAATCGTTCTCGTGCTCTCCCCGTCTGGCAGAGCCGACGAGGACGGCGCTCTCATCCCAACCGCACATAGTCCGCCAGGCCCTGCCGGCCGCCTTCGCGGCCGAAGCCGCTCTCCTTGTAACCACCGAAGGGCGAGGTGGGATCGAACTTGTTGTAGGTGTTGGCCCAGACGACGCCGGCCTTGAGCTCCGTACTCATTTTCAGGATACGCGAGCCCTTGTCGGTCCAGACGCCGGCGCTGAGCCCGTAGGCGGTGTTGTTGGCCTTCTCCACCGCCTCGTCGACGGTGCGGAAGGTCATGATCGACAGGACGGGGCCGAAGATCTCCTCACGGGCGATGCGATGGCTTTGCTGCACCCCGCTGAAGAGGGTCGGCCGGAAGTACCAGCCCTTGGCCGGCAGCTTGCAGGCGGGCTGGTAGAGTTCGGCGCCTTCCTTCACGCCGCTGTCCACGAGGTCGCGGATCTTGTCGAGCTGGGCCTTGGAGTTGATCGCGCCGATGTCGGTGTTCTTGTCCATCGGATCGCCCACCCGGAGCACCTGGATGCGGCGCTTCAGCTTGGCCAGCACGGTGGCGGCCACGCCCTCCTGCACGAGCAGGCGCGAACCGGCGCAGCACACGTGGCCCTGGTTGAAGAAGATGCCGTTGACGATGCCCTCCACCGCCTGGTCGAGCGGCGCGTCATCGAAGACGATGTTGGCCGCCTTGCCGCCGAGCTCGAGGGTCATCTTCTTCCCGCTGCCCGCGAGCGAACGCAGGATGAGCTTGCCGACCTCGGTCGAGCCGGTGAACGCAATCTTCGCCGCCAGCGGATGGGCCAGCAGGGCGGCGCCGGTCTCGCCCGCGCCGGCAACGATGTTGACCACGCCCGGGGGCAGTCCCGCTTCCTGGACGATCTCGGCGAACTTGAGCGCCGTGATGGACGTCGTTTCCGCCGGCTTGAGCACGACCGTGTTGCCGGTGGCCAGCGCCGGCGCGAGTTTCCACGCGAGCATGAGCAGGGGGAAATTCCAGGGAATCACCTGCGCCACCACGCCGTGGGGCGCGACCGTCGCACCCGGGAAGGCGTAGGCCAGCTTGTCGGCCCAGCCCGCGTGGTAGAAGAAGTGCGCCGCGGCCATCGGCACGTCGAAGTCGCGCGACTCCTTGATCGGTTTACCGCCATCGAGCGTCTCGGCGACGGCAAACTCGCGCGCGCGGTCCTGCAGCAGGCGGGCGAGGCGGTAGAGGTACTTGCCGCGCTCGGCTCCCGGCAGCTTCGACCAGGACGGGAACGCCCGGGCGGCGGCCTGGCAGGCGGCATCGACGTCGGCCACCGAAGCGAGGCCGATCTCGGCCAGCTTCTTCTCGTTGGCCGGGTTGATGGAGTCGAACGTCTCGCCGCCCCGCGGCGCCACGAAGCGACCGTCGATGAACAGGTCGTAGCGCGGCTTGAGCTTGGGATCGGCGGTCTCGGGCGCGGGATCGAACTCCCACAGGTCGCCGAAGATCAGTTCAGGCGCGGGACGGCCGGTGCGTTTCTGGGTTTTCAGGGCGGACATGGAAAGGCGTTCAATAGCTCTCGGCGGCTTCACTGAAATAGTACGGGGCTTGGTAGGCGCCGGTGCGCTCCTTCTCCAGCTGGCGGAGCAGGTCGTTGAGCAGGGAGGAGGCGCCGAAGCGGTAGCGTGTATTCGTCAGCCAGGCGTCCCCGAGGGTTTCCTTGACCGCGATGAGAAAGGTCAGGGCCTGCTTGGCGGTGCGGATGCCGCCCGCGGGCTTCATGCCGATGGCCACGCCGGTATCCAGATAATGATCACGGATGGCCTCGATCATCACCTGGTTGTTGCCGAGGGTGGCGTTGGCCCCGGTCTTGCCCGTGCTGGTCTTGATGAAGTCGCCGGCGCGGATCACACGCATGGCGAGGAAGGACGCGGCCCGGATGTTGTCGTAGGTTTCGAGCTCGCTCGTCTCGAAGATGACCTTCAGCGCGGCGGCGCCGCACGCCTCGACCACGGCGGCGATCTCGTCCTGCACCCGGGCGAACTCCCCGGCGAGGAAGGCACCGCGGTTGATCACCATGTCGATCTCGTCGGCGCCATCCGCCACGGCCGCCTTCACCTCCGCGAGGCGGGTGCGCAGCGGGGTCTGGCCGGAGGGAAACGCAGTCGCCACCGAGGCAATCTTGACCGGCGACTGGGCGCCCAGGGCCCGGCGGGCATGGCGGACCATTGACGGGTAAACGCACACCGCGGCCACCGGCGGCAGCGACGGGTCGTCGTGGGGCCGCACGGCCTTGACGCACAGCGCCGCGACCTTGCCCGGCGTGTCTTTGCCCTCGAGGGTCGTGAGGTCGACCATCGAAACGGCGGTGCGCAGGCCCCAGACCTTGGCGGCCTTCTTGATCGAACGCGTGCCGTACTTCGCCACGCGTTCCTCGACGCCGACGGCGTCGACCGGACCGATTTCATCAAAAAGGCGGCGAAACGCCGCGGGGGCCAGGCTGGGCATGAGGCCAGAATCTGCCCCCGCTGCCGTCGTTTCGCCATCGAAAAAAGGTACGGCCCGCGCCGGAGCCCCTCCGGCCCGGCCTCAGGGCAGGTTCAACTCCTGCCTTCCCGGCAGGAGGGGGTGCTCGGCGCCTTTCCAGTGGAAGGTGCCGGAGACGCCGCGAGGCAGAGTGAGGACGGCCCGTAACGGGCCGGCGGTGCGGTCGAGTTCCACCGCCACTTCGCCGCCGGCGGGATGGGGAACCGCGGCCACGAGTCGTGGCAGGGTACCAAGATGCGGCTCGATCCGAACCGCACGAAAGCCGGGCGCGGCCGGCTCCACACCGGCCACGGTGCGGAAGAGTTCGACGTTCGGGCTGGCACTCCACGCATGGCAATCGGACCGCGAGGCGTTGGTGGAGTCTTCGGGCCGCTCCGCCCATGTCGTAAGACCGGCGGCCATCATCCGCCGCCACGGATCGAGCAGTCCGAGGTAACGGTCACCCATCCCTGCCCGGAGCAGCGCCTCGTTGAGATAGTGTCGAAAATAGAACGACGCCTTCGTCAGGCCGGGCTCGACGAGAGTCTTGCCCAGCACGGCACGAGCCTCGTCGCCCCCGGTGAGGCCGGCTAGGACGGCGAGTGCGTTGGTCTGCTGCGAAAACACCTGGTGGTCGCCGTTGTCGGAGAAGAGACCGCGCGACGGCACCCAGTAGCGGGTGCGGGCGGCGGCGCGCACCCGCGCCGCGGCAGCCCGGTGCTCGGACGCCCGCGCCGGCGATCCCAAGGCCTCCTCGAGCTCGGCCGCCCAGTCGAACGCGAGCACGAGCTGCAGGTCGTGCGGGGCCGAGCGCCCCCCAGCATCGCGCGGCGGACGCCCGTGCGGCCATTCGTTGGCCCAGTCGACATAGTCCCACCACGGCAGCGGCCCAAGGGTGCCGTCTTCCATCTGGTAGCTGGTGAAAAACTGCAGCACGGCGCGCACGCCGGGCAGCATCGAGCGGACAAACACCGGATCGTCCTGATACCGCCAGTAGTCGTGCACCATGCCGATCCACCAGAGCGAGAAGCCGGGGATGTACTGCTGCTGGCGGGTCGGAGCGCGACTCATGGTGGCGCCTTCGGCCGTCCGCGACTCGTTGAGGTGGGAGATGGCGACCCGGGCCAGCCGGCCATCGCCGGAGTTGAGATAGCTGATCAGCGCCTGCACGCGGGTGTCGCCGGCGTACTGCAGCTGCTCGTAGTACGGGCAATCCACATAGCTCTCATGCGCGCACAGGCGGGCGGTGCGCCAGCCAATCGCCAGGAGATCGTCGAAGAAGCGATCGCCGGCGTCGAAGCGGGCGTGGTGAGTGAATGGATACGCGGTGAACTCCGCCCGGACATCCCCGAGGGTCAAGGGTTCGTCCGCCGTCTGGATCGTAAGCTCAAGGTAGCGCCAGGTGCGCCACCAGAGGGGACGAAAGACCCGATTCGCTCCGCCGTCGGCGATGAACTCGTCGTGGTTGCCGATAAATTCCTTGCCCTCGACGGCGTTGCGGTCGCCCTTGTCGCCGCGCCGGCCGCCGCGGTTGTAGAGCGACTCGGCATACGCCAGCCGCACGCGGGCGCCCGCACCACCGGAGACCTCGAGCTCCGGGTAACCGGTGGTCAGCTCGGCCTGATCGAGCAGGAGGCGGGCCGTCGTCCGCGCCGGGATCACGAAGGACGCGCGCTGCGCGGGGAACTCCGCCGGTGGCGTGACTCCTTCGGCTAGACGCAGCGCGGCCAGCCGCAACGGACGCTCCTCCATCGGAGGCAGTTCGCGCGGGACCAGGTACCAGCGGTTGGGCGCATCGCGCACCAGGCGGGGCGCGCCGCGCGAACGCCCGTCACCAGTCACCGGGGTGGCCGGAGTCCAGGATGAATCGTCAAATCCGGGCTGCTCCCAGCCCCACGGATAACGCGAGCCGTCGACCACGTCGCCCGGGCCGACCACGAAATACCCCCGCATCTCGCCGTGCGTGAAAGGCCGCGGCGTGTAGGCGGGATTGCGATACGCACGCCAGGCCGGGCCGGTGTTGAGAACGGACTCGGCGTCGGTGTCGCCCTGCAGGATAAAGCCCGTGCGCCACGTGACCTGGCTCTCCGCCGCGTGCTCGCCGTGATTCCAGACCACGGCGGCGACCACGTTGGGACCGGGCTGCAACCAGGGGGCAAGATCGACCGACTCGAAGCGCCAGTGGTTCAGGCTGCCGCGGGCCGGCCCCTTGGCCACGCGGCGGCCGTTGACGAAGAGCTGATACCGGTTGTCTCCACTGACATGGACGACGAACCGTCGCGGCACATCGACGAGGGAGAACGTGCGCCGCAGGTGCATGACCCCGTAGTCAAACGCCGGCATGCCCGGGGCGACGATCCAGGACGCGGTCCACACCTGCCGCAGCAATTCGGGATTGATCGCTGGTGCGGCCTCGGCCCGCCCCCACCAGACGCCGGCGAGCAAACCAAGGACGGTGACGACGCGCAGGGTGGGCCTCATGCCGCCCGATCAGGCGGCGGCGCCCTTGCCAGCCGCAAGCCGGGCCTAATTCATCCCGTTCAATGGCCCCACGTCTGAACATGCTGTGTCTCGCGCAACCGGATCGACGGGCTGACGGTCGGTCGGTCACATTCGCGCGTCCACTGGCACCCGCCCTGCTCCACTGTTCTGATCATGTACCCGCGTCCGATCCTGTTGGTCGTTGTCCTTTGCGTTGCCACCTGCGGCAGTCTGGCCCGTGCGGCTGAAACCCGGCTGTACGCGATCTGCGGCGCGTACGCGCCGGAGATGACGGCGCTAAAGGAGGGCTTCGGCGTCGATCCGGCCCAGGGCTGGGAGCGCCGCGTGATCAAGGGCGTCGAGTTCTGGCGCGGGTCATCCGGTGGCAAGGAACTGGTGCTGTTTCGCACCGGAATCAGCCTGGTCAACGCCGCCTACCAGCTGCAGCTCGCCCTCGATCATTTTCCCATCACGCACATCCTGTTCGCCGGCGTGGCCGGCGGGACGGATCCTGCCCTGCAGGTCGGCGACGTCGTCGTCCCCAGCCGCTGGGCCTACCACGGCGAGGCGGCCTACCTGAACGAGGACCCGGCGAATCCGGGCAAGTATCTGATCCCCGACTACCTCAAGCCGCGCTACGAGAACTTCGGCATGATCTTTCCCGATGACACCGCGGTGATCCGCGAAGGCCAGGCCGCCTTTGAGGACATGGCGGCGTTCCCGGCCGATCCGGCGCTGCTGGCTGCGGCGGAGCGCGCCCTGCCCAAGCTGCCGCCCATGGTGAAACGCGGTCGCACCGTCGCCGTGCAGGTGGGCGGCACGGGCGTCGCCGGCCAGGTGTTCCTCGACAACGCGCGCTACCGCGAGTGGGTCTTCCGGGTCTGGCAGGCGCGCTGCGTGGATATGGAGTCCACCGCCCTCGCCCACGTCGCCTACGTCAACCGCACGCCCATCCTCATCATCCGCGGCCTGAGCGACCTCGCCGGCGGCCAGGCCGGCAAGAACCCGATCGACGAGAACGAGGACGCCGTCTCGATGATCGCGGTGAAGGTGCTGCGGGGCGTGCTGGCGGAGCTGTGACACCGCCGGCGGCCCCGCCGCCACTCAGGACTCCTGCCGCAGGATCTCGAGCGGGGGGTGATCAGCCACCCCGCGGTTGGCGAGCAGGCCGGTAAGCAAGGTGATCGTCATCACTGCAGCGACGGCGAAGGCGAGGGTCGCCGGGGCAAAGACACCGGCGGTCTCGAAGACAAACGCCGAGAGCAGCCAATTGGCGACCAGCGCCAGCCCGCAGCCCACGACCGCGGCGAGCAGGCCGAGGATCGCGTATTCGACGAGTTGGATGCGCACGAGCTGGCGGCGGTTCGCCCCCAGGGTGCGCAGGAGCACGGTCTCGCGCAGGCGCTGGAACCGGCCCGACAGCACGGCGCCGGCGAGCACGATCACGCCGGTGAACACGGTGAAGAAGGCCATGATTTGCACCACGAGCTGCACCTTCGCGAACACGCCGTCGAGCGTCTGCAGGATCAGCGTGAGGTCGATGGCCGACACGCTCGGGAGCTCGCGCACCACCGCGCGCTGGATGCGCGCGGAGTGGCCAGCGTCATCCACCCGCGTGGCCGCGACAAAGAACTTCGGCGCCCCTTCGAGCACGCCGGCAGGGAAGACGACGAAGAAGTTCGGCTCCATCCGGCGCCATTCGACCTCGCGCACGCTGGTCAGGCGCGCCTTCACCGGCACGCCCTGCACGTCGAACTCGAGTTCGTCGCCCAGCGCGAGCTGCATGTCGTCGGCGAGGCCCTTCTCCATGGAGACCGGGACGACCTCCGTGCCGGCAGGCACCGTGCCGATGAACTCGCCCGCCACGAGTGTCTCGGATGCGCCGAGCTCGCTCCGGTAGGTGGAGCGGTACTCGCGCCGGAGCGTCCATTGCGGAATGCGGTTCACGTTGTCGCGCAACACCTCCTCGACCGGGCGGCCCTTGAGCGAGCGCACGCGCATGGTGACGATCGGCGCGCTGGCCTTCACCGGCGCGCCCTCCGCCGCGAGGATGGCCGTCAAGGGTTCGATCTGGTCGTCCTGAATGTCGAAGAAGAGCAGGTTGGGCCGGTCGCCCCCGCCGGTGTTCTCGATCTGGGCCACGAGCGTAGCGCGGGTGAGCGCGAGCGTGACGATCAGGAACGTGCCGAGGCCGAGGGCAAGGAGCAGCAGGACGGTGCGGTTGTTCGGGCGGTGCAGGTTGGCCACGCCTTGGCGCCACACGTAAGGGGCGCGCTTCGGAAAATAGCGGCGGGCGGTCCACGCGACGACCTTGGCGAGTCCGGCCAGCACGCCGAAGCTCAGCGCCAGCATCACCACGAAGCCGACCCCGTGTTCCCAGCGCCGCGTCTGCGCCAACGCGAAGACCGTGACGGCCCCGACGATCAGGGCGTACACCGTCCAGCGCGCCGGATCGGGTCCGCTGGTGTTCTCCGCAAACGACGAGCGGATCGCCACGAGGGGCGACACGCGGCGCACGGGCAGGAGCGGCAGCAGGGTGAAGAGCAGGCAGATGATGAGGCCCGCCACCATGCCTTGGCCCACGGCGGCCCAGGAGACGGCGAACTCGACCGCAAACGGGAGCAGTCCCTCGAGGAAGGACGGCAGGATCAGCTGCACCCCCAGCCCCACCGCGGCGCCCAGGATGGCGCCACAGATGCCGATGCCGAGCCCCTGCACCAGGTACACGGCGAAAGCCTGGCGCGCGCTGCAGCCGAGGCAGCGCAGGACCGCCACCGTCGGGATCTTCTGCCGCACATGGACGTGAATCGCGCTGGCGACGCCGATCGCGCCGAGGAAAAGCGAGATGAAGCCGACGAGGCTCATGAAGGCGTACACGTTCTCCAGCGCGCGACCGAGGTCACGCTTGCGCTCCTCCACCGTGTCGAAGCCCAGGCGCAGTTCCCGGAAACGGCCGCGCAGGTCGCGCACGAGCGCCTCGACGTCGATCTCCGGGGCAAACTTGAAGTACGATTTGTAGCGCACGAGGCTGCCGGGTCCAATCAGGCCGGTGGCCGGCAGCTCGGAGAGCGGGAAATACACGCGCGGCGAGAGCTGGGCGATGGCGGCAGATTCTCCCGGGATCGACAGCAGGGAGCCGGCCACGGTGAAGGTGGTTTCGCCAATGCGGACCGGATCGCCCGGCTTAAGTCCGAACTGCGCCATCAGCGTGGCCTCGAGCACGGCCACGCGTCCCCCGGCAGCCAGGCGCGCGGGCGCATCGGCGGGGTCGGTCAGGAAGTCGCCATAGAACGGATACGCGCCATCGAGCGCGCGCAGGGACACGAGCCGCGTCTGGTCGTTCGACGTGGGAAACACGATCATGGAGGCGAACATCACCTCCCGTGCCTGCTCGCCGCCCAGCTCGTTGAGGAACTGCTCGGCTTCGGGCGTGAGCGCGGAGCGGGACTGGACCGCGAGATCGGCCCCGAGCAGGCCCTTGGCCTGCTCATCGATCGCCCGCTGCAGGTTGTCCATCAGCGATCCGACGGCGACAAGCGCCGCGATGCCCAGGACGATCGACAGCGAAAACAGCAGCAGACGCCGGCGGGAGGCGCGCGAATCGCGCCAGGCCATCTTGAGAACAAAGTTCATGGCGTGGTCACGTCCTCCACCACCGCGCCGCTGCGCAGGCGCAGCCGCCGGCGGCACAGCTTGGCGAGTTCCAGGTCATGCGTGACGAGCACGAGCGTCGTGCCCTTCTCGCGGTTCAGGCCGAAGATCAGGTCGACCATCGCGTGCGCCGTGTCGGTGTCGAGGTTGCCGGTCGGCTCGTCACAGAAGAGGATCTTGGGCCGGTTGATGAAGGCGCGCGCGAGGGCCACGCGCTGCTGTTCTCCGCCGGAAAGCTGGACCGGATAGTGATCGGTGCGCGCACCGAGGCCGACGCGTTGCAGGAGCGCATGCGCCTCGGCCTCCGCCTCGGGACCGCCCTCGCCGCGCAGCTCGATGGGCACGAGCACGTTCTCGAGCGCGGTGAGCGTCGGGATGAGTTGGAAATTCTGGAAGACGAAGCCGACATGGGCGTTGCGCACCCGCGCCCGCGCATCCTCGTTCATCTCCCCGATCGACTCGCCCGCGAGCACGACGCTGCCACCCGAGGGCCGGTCCAGGCCGGCGCACAGACCGAGCAGGGTGGTCTTGCCGCTGCCCGAGGGGCCGACGATCGCGAGGCTGGCCCCGGGAGCGAGGTCGAAGCTCACCTCCTTCAGCACCGTCAACGGACCGGTGGCCGTCGGGTAGAACTTGGTGAGCCGCTCGACTTTCAACATGGATTGAACACTCATGCGTGGAGCCGGGAATGAATCCGGCCTGACCTTTCAGCGCAAATGACGAAGCGACTTCGCTTTTGGTTTCTTTTCATACTCGCCAGCGTCCTCGCCAGCGCCGCCGAGCCGAAAACCATTCTCTTCTTTGGCGACAGCCTGACGGCGGGCTACGGGCTCGACGACCCGGCGACGGAGGCCTTTCCGGGTCTGATCGAGGCGCGGCTCAAGGAGGCCGGCCTGCCGTACCGGGTGGTCAACGCCGGTCTGAGCGGCGAGACCACCGCCGGGGGGCTGCGGCGGGTGGACTGGATCCTGCGCCAGCCGGTCGACATCTTCGTGCTCGGCCTCGGTGGCAATGACGGCCTGCGCGGCGTGCCCGTTACGGCCTCCAAGGCCAACCTGCGCGGCATCATCGAGAAGGTGCGGGCGCGCAACCCCCAGGCGAAAATCGTGCTATCGGGCATGCAGATGCCCCCCAGCCTCGGTCCCGACTACACCAAGGCCTTCGCCGCGATGTATCCGGAGATTGCCGACAGCATGAACGCCACCCTCATCCCCTTCCTGCTCGATGGCGTCGGCGGCGTGCCCACGCTCAACCTGCCGGACGGCATCCACCCCAACGCCGAAGGCCACCGGAAGGTGGCAGAGGTGGTGTGGAAGACCCTCCAGACCCTGCTGTAAGGCACCCCGCCGGCCGCACGGGTTCGGAAATTCACTTGCCTCGCGAAAAGGCCGCGGCTTGGTTGGGACGTCCTCAACCCAGGAGTCTCATGATCCGCCGCACCCGTCACAATCTGTCTATCGTCGCCATGTGCGCGGGCGCCCCGGAGGGACTCACCTAACCGGACTCGGCCCGCCTCACCCGCGGGCCCGCGAACACTCCCTGTTTCCCGAAGCCCGCTCCGCCCGAGCGGGCTTTTTCGTTTTCGTTCGCCTCTCTCCGTCTCCGTCCCGGTCCCCTTTCCATGGTTTCGCCTCTTCGCATCATCTGGCAGCTCATGCGCGGCCATCGCCTGCGCTACGGCCTCGCCTTGGGCAGCCTCGCCCTTGCCACGCTCGTCGCCTACGGCGTGCCCCTGATCGGCAGTGTCACCATCGACCACGCCCTCGGCGGCCGCCCGGTCGACGGCGACACCCCCGCGCTGCTCGCGCTGCTGCTGCGCGCCCTGGGTGGGCCCGAGACCCTGCGCGATCACCTGTGGCTTGCCCCGCTCGCCATGGTCGTGCTCAGCCTCGTGGCCGGCGTGTTCAGCTACCTGAAAGGTTGGCAGGCTTCCGTCGCCAGCGACGGAATCGCGCGCGCGCTCAAAGAGCGCCTGTACGACCATCTCAATCACCTGCCGTCGCGCCACCACGACCGGAACGACACGGGCGACCTCGTGCAACGCTGCACCAGCGACGTGGAGACGACTCGGCAGTTTCTCGCCGCGCAGGTGATGGAGATCGGGCATGCCCTGCTGCTCACCGCCGTGGCGCTGCCGCTGCTCCTGTCGCTCAGCGTGCCCATGACGCTGGTGTCGTTCGCCCTGATCGGTCCGATCGTGCTCTACGGCTACCTCTATTTCCGGAAGGTCCGGCACGTCTTCAGGGAGGTCGACGAGGCCGAGGGCGAGCTCACCGGGGTGATCCAGGAGAACCTGACCGGCATCCGCGTCGTGCGGGCATTTGCCCGTCAGGCGTTCGAGCGGGCCAAGTTCGCCGGGCCCAACGCCCGTTACCGCGACCGCAGCCTGCGGATGCTCCGGCTGATGTCCTGGTACTGGTCGATCAGCGATTTCGTGGCGCTTTCCCAGATCGGCCTCACGCTGCTCGTCGGCGCCCACTGGATCGCCAGCGGCACGCTGACCGTCGGACTGCTGTTCGCCTTTCTTTCCTGCCTCGGGCTGATGCTCTGGCCTGTGCGCCAGCTCGGACGCATGCTCACCGAGCTCGGCAAGACAACCGTCGCGCTCCATCGCATTCACGAGATCCTCGCGGTCGCGCGCGAAGCCGACTCGCCGGACAGCCCGCCGCCACCAACGGCCTTCACCGGGCGCATCGCGGTGCGCCACCTGCGGTTCTCCCACGACGGACAGCGGCCCGTGCTCGACGGACTTTCCTTCGATGTGGCGCCAGGCGAAACGGTCGCCCTGCTCGGCCCGTCCGGCGCGGGCAAGAGCGTGCTGATGCACCTGCTGCTCCGGCTCTACGACTACACCGAAGGCTCGATCCAGTTCGACGGCCGGGAACTCTCCTCGCTGCCGCGCAAATGGGTGCGCAGCCAGATCGGCGTCGTGATGCAGGAGCCGTTTCTCTTTTCCAAGACCCTGCGGGACAACCTGCGGCTCGGCCGCGGCGACGCCCCGCAGCACGAGGTCGAGGACGCCGCCCGCGCCGCCTGCATCCACGACACGATCCAGGGCTTCGCCGACGGGTATGAGACCATGATCGGCGAACGCGGCATCACCCTTTCGGGCGGACAACGCCAGCGCGTCGCGCTCGCGCGCGCGATCCTGAAGCGGCCGCCGCTGCTCATCCTCGACGATGCGCTGAGCGCGGTCGACGGGGAGACAGAGGCCCTCATCCTGCGTGCGCTGCGCGAGCGCCGCGGTCACGCCACCACCCTCGTCATCGCGCACCGCCTCTCCACCCTCGCCCACGCCGACCGCGTGCTCGTGCTCGATCGCGGGCGTCTCATCCAGTCCGGCACCCACGCCACCCTGGCCGCCGAGGACGGGCTCTACCGCCGCCTCTGGCAGATCCAGAGCAGCGTCGAGACCGCGTTCCGCGAGGACGCCCTGTCCGGCCGATAACTCCGCCCGCCCATGTCCGCCCTCACCCAACCCGAAGACGACTTCAAAGCCCGGCTCGACGCCGGCCTCTGGTGGAAGCTGTTCCAGCGCGCCCTGCGCATGAAGCGCCACCTCGTGCCACTGTGCATCGCCGCCGTGGTCATCGCCGCCTGCGAGGCCGGCTACGCCCACGTCACCCGCTGGGTGATCGACGCCGTGGTGCGGGACGGGGCGGATGCGCCGCTGGGCCTCCACCTCGCCGCCTACCTCGGACTCACCGCCGTGCTCAGTGTGGGCGTGTGGGTCTTCATCGAGAAAGCGGGCAACCTGTCCAACCGACTGGCGCACGACATCCGGCGGGACGGCTTCGACCGTCTGCAGGAGCTCGAGTTCGCGTTCTACGACACCCGTCCCGTCGGCTGGCTGATCACGCGCCTGACGAGCGACTGCGACCGGCTCGCACGGATCATGGCGTGGGGCTTCCTCGATCTCGTCTGGGGCACGAGCTTCCTGCTCATGATTGCCGCCAGCCTGATCGTGATGAACTGGAAGCTCGGCCTGATCGTCATCGCGATCGTGCCGCCGCTCGCCGTCGTCTCGAAGTATTTCCAGCGGAAGATGCTGCTCAGCGCCCGCGAGATCCGGCGCACCAACTCCCAGATCACCGCGGCGTACAACGAGGCCATCCAGGGGGTGCGGACGACCAAGACGCTCGTGCGCGAGGCCGAGAACCTCGCGGAGTTCTCGCGGCTGAGCACCCGGATGTTCGACGCCGCGGTGCTCAACGCCCGTCAGAACGCCGTGTACTTCCCGATCGTCACGACCCTCGGCTCGCTCGCGGCCGGCCTCGCCCTCTGGCGGGGCGGCGTGCTGGTGGGCAACGAGGCCATGAGTGTCGGTACGCTCGTGGCGTTCGTGAACTTTGCCGGCCAGTTCTTCTTTCCCATCAACCAGCTCGCCCAGAAGCTGACCGAGATGCAGGGAGCGCAGGCGGCGGGCGAACGCGTGATGGGCCTGCTCGCCACCGAACCGGCGATCCAGGACAACGCGACCGTGCGCGCCCGCCTCGCTGCCATGGCGGCGAATCCCCCCACGGCCGACCTGGCCCCGGACGGGCTGCCGGCACGCATCGCGACGGTCGAGTTCCGCCACGTCACGTTCCGCTACGCGACCGGCCCGGTGGTGCTCGAGGACTTCAATCTCACCGTGCGGGCAGGCGAAACGATCGCCCTCGTGGGCCCTTCCGGGGGCGGCAAGAGCACCATCGCCTCGCTCGTCTGCCGGTTCTACGAGCCCGTGTCCGGGCAGATCCTCATCAACGGCATCGACTACCGGGAGCGCTCCCTCGCCTGGCTCCAGGCCCAGCTCGGCATCGTCCTGCAGACCCCCCACCTCTTCAAGGGCACGGTCCGCGAGAACATCCGCTACGGGCGCCTCGACGCCACCGACGCCGAGGTGGAGGCGGCAGCCCGGCGCGTCAACGCCCACGACTTCATCCTGCAATTGGAACACGGATACGACACACCCGTGGGCGAGGGCGGCAACCGGCTCTCCTCCGGCCAGCGGCAGCTCGTGTCCTTCGCCCGCGCCCTGCTCGCCGATCCACAGATCTTCGTGATGGACGCGGCGACCACCGCGATCGACACCGAGACGGAGCAGCTTATCCAGCGCGGGTTGGAAACGATGTTTGCCGGCCGGATCAGCTTCGTGATCGCACACCGCCTGAGCACGATCCGCCGGGCAGACCGGATCCTCGTGATCACGCGCGGCCGGATCGAGGAGTGCGGCACCCACGAGGAGCTGGTGCGGCGGCGCGGCCACTACTACGAACTCTACACCAGCCAGTTCCAGCGGGAACGCGAGGAGGCGGTGCTTGAGGGCGCCGCACCGGAGCCGTTTCAGAAATAGAAGTAGTCGTCACCCGGCGCGAGGAAGCGCTTGCCCGGCGGCAGAAACACCGTGCGCCAGACGGTCGCGTACCGCGACCAGGGCCCGGTGAGCTCGCTGTCGCAGGCCAGCACGGGCATGGCCATGCGCCGGCCGGCGGACGCGGCCACCCGCTCCTTCACCAGGCCGTAGCCGGTCTCGGAGGCGAAAAAGAGCATCCGGCGCTCGACCGGCCCGAGCACGCCCCCGGCGAAGCGTCCGACGCGGGCAAATTCGGCGAGCACGATCCGGTTGCGCGCCACCTCGCGTGCCGCCCGCTCGAAGGCCTCGCCAAACGTCGGCGCCGCGGCATGGCCGTAGGCGCGCCCGCCCGCACCGCGCTCGGAGACGGCGAGCACGGTGACGCCGCCCATCGGCCCCTCGATCACAAACGCCTCGAGTTCGGGCCAGTCCGAGTGCACCGGCCGCGCCTCCGCCGTGCCCTCCCACCAGGCGAGCAGGGAAAAACGCTCGACCGCCTCGCGCAGCGCCGCACACCGGGCGGCCACGGCATTCGCCCCGGGGTAGGCTGCGAAACCATTGGACGTCGGATCGACGTCGAAGGCGTACTCGCGGGCGCGGGCCGAGCGGGCCGTGACATGATAGGCCCAGCGCTCCATCGCCTCGGACACGGCGATGGCCTCGGCCGTCACGCGCTGCGCATGCGTGCCCGAGCCCGCCGCGTCGGCAAAGAGCGCATCCGAGGGACGCGGGATGAGGCCGTCGACGAGGCGGACGTTGACGTGATGGAGCGGACGGCGCAGCACCTCCAGCCGGGCGTGTTCAAACGCCGCGACGGGACCGCCCTGCGCCGCCAGCACCCCCGGATAAGGGTGGGCGCGACGCCGATCCATGACCGGTCAACGTTCCGACTGCGGGAACTTGAATCGAACGCGGAACGCCCCGAAGGACGTCCGACACGGGGAAAACAACGACACACCAGGCCGGAAACGCCGGCACGCAGACGGGGAAGCCATGGACAACGGGAGATTAGGGGAGGGGGAACCTGACCGTGTCTCCACACAGTCGATACAGACCGGCTCGCGCAAGTCTTTTTCGTTGCCGGGTCGCGGAAGTCTCCGGCCCCTGCCCCCGTCCACCGGAAAACAACGCCGCCTGAAGGGAGGACCGGCAACCCCTGGGTGGACGCGCGGGTCCCTCCGCGCGTGGTTTGGCCAATACAGCCGCAGGCCGGACACGGGGCCGTCCGTCGGCGCAGCGGGTGCAGGGACGCACCCGCCCACCTCTATCGCCGCCAACCCGGCGGTTTCAGAGAAACCGCCCTACCTTCCGATCTCAGGCAGACGCGTGGGTCCGTCCGCGCCGCGGGCGCGGGATGCGCCCGCCCACCTTGGTGGCCCGGCGTAAGCGTGCGACGTTACGACGCCTGATCTCTGCAGCACTCCTAGCGCCAGGTATAGCGCACCCGGTAAGTGACCACCGTCTCGCCATCGGCCGGGACGGTGACGCGGAACTCGACGTTCTGCGCGTCGGTCTTCACGAACTCGTGCGACGGGTTGGAGATCGTCCAGTTGACCCCGCGATAGAGGCGCTCGGCGATGCGGACCTCGACCGGCTCGGTCTTGCGGTTGCGCACCTTGATCTCGAACGCCTCCTCCATGAAGTCATTGCGTCCGCTCATCTGGAAGTCGGTGCGCCGGCGCTCGCCCACGAGGTCGAAGGCATCGCCGGTGTAGAGCCGCACGGTCTCGTTCTTGGCCGTGTGATCGAGGGTGTTTTCGCCGGTGAACTCCAGCCGGCCGTCGGCATCATCACGGCGGTAGAACCGCGTGCGGCCCTTGGGCAGGGGCACGCCGAGGCGGTTCGCCTCGCTGTTCACGAATTCGCGCATGACCCAGACCTTGGGATTGGACTGCGTGCCGTAGTCGGGGTTGTTGCGAATCATCTCCTGGTTCCAGCCGCGGAACTGCGGGCCGGGCTCAGCGCCGTTGTAGACGTAAAAAGTCTTCGCCTTCACCCCCGTGGCGCGAAGGAACTCGACCTGCTTCACCTCGCGGTCGCGCAACGTGGTCGCGCGCGGCAGGGAGTAGAGGTGGAACTCGTCGAAGGCCTTCTCGGTGACCTGCGGGGCGGCCATGTCCATCGCCGCGGCGCGCATCATCATCATTTCGCGGACCTCGCGCTCCGGCTGCACCTTGTTGACGTCGCCGGCCATCAGCTTGATCGCGGCGTTCTCGAAGGTCTTGCCGCTCTGGTTGTCGATCGTGACCCAGCCGATCAGGTCGAGCGTGTCGCCCTTCTCCGGGGCAACGAGGTTGTAGGAGGCCGACCACCGCAGTCCGCCGGTCACATAGCTGAGCTCGGCATTGAGCTTGGCCGCAGCGGCCGAGCCGAGGGTCCAGCTCAGGGTCGGCTTGAGAATGGCGTCATTGCCCAGCGCAGGAAACACGGGCTCGCCCGGCAGCGAGAAGCGCAGCTTGCCGTCCACCTCGATCAGCGGGGCCTCCGACGGCATCCCGCGATGCAGCGCGCCGGGCACATAGCCGCTGCGCAGGACGCGGCCCTTGACGGTGTACTCCTTCGCATCCTGATCGCGCACGAGGAAGTCGAGTTCCTTGCCCTCGAAGAGCGAGAGCATGAGCCCTTGGGAGACGGTGTCGGCGCGGTAGCTTTGCTCCAGGATGCTCAGTGCCACGCGGCCCGACGGGTCACGCAGCACGACGGAGTCCGGCTCCAGGGCCGTGGTCACGCCGGCAAACGAAACCGGGGTCTCGCCCGCCTTGAGGTCGAGCGGTACGGATTCGCGGACGACCGCGAAGTTTTGGTTGTAGATCGTCAGGGCCGGCTGGGCCACGGCGACGGAAAGACAGGACAGAGCCGTCCCGAGGGACGGCAGGAGGAAACGGGTTTTCATGGACGAGAGGTTCGACACCCCCCTTCCACGGACGATCCGCGATTTTCTTAGGGTACCTTTTCCTCACCGGTTCAGCACGCCCACGATCTCGTACAGGCAGGCGATGCCGAAGGCCGCCAGGCACACGAGGAGGGCGCCGTTGCCCACGCGTCCGTTGGCCAGGGCGCCGACCCAGTCGCGTCGGTTGTTCAGGTAGAGTAGCGTTCCCGCCAGGAAGGGCATGAAGAAGGCGCCGACGATCGAGAAGGTGACCACCACCGCCACGGGCTGGCGAAACCACAGCAGGATCAGCGGGGGGCCGGCCAGCCACAGAAGGGCCCCGAGGTAGACCCGTCGGGTGGCCGGTCCCGGCTTTGCCAAGCCCCAGGCCTCGGCGAGTTCGGCAAAAATGTGCGGCACGCCCTGCCAGACGCCCAGCATCGCCGTGAACACCGTGCACCAGAACCCGAGCAAAAAGACCCAACGGCCAAACGGGCCGGCCACCGTTTCCAGCCGGGCCGCGATCTCCAAGGCGATGCGCGTGCCGGAGGCGGATTCGGCATGCACGCTCGAGGCGATCACGCAAAGGGCGATGCCGAAGAGGCCGGTGAACAGGTAGGCCAGGCGCACGTCGGCGCGCACCGGCTGGAGTTTGCCCGCCCCGCTCCACCCGGCGGCCTTCAGCCAGTAGCCGTAGCACACGACCGTGACACTGCCGCCGATACCGCCCAGGAGCGCCAGCACCGCCGCGCCCCCACCGTCGGTCAACCGAGGCACGAACAGGCCGGTTGCCACCTCGCCCCATGACGGCGCGGCCAGCACGGCGCAGATCGCGACGCAGATAGCCATCACCGCGATCAGGCCCTTCATTACCCGTTGGAACGCACTGAAGCGGTTCAGCGCGACCAGGAGCGCCGCCACCACCGCATGCGCCACGCCCCATTGTTGCACCGTCAACACCGGCCAAAGGCTCGCCCCGGCGAGACCGCAGGCGCTGCTCAACGACGCCCCCACGAGGTAGGCCCACAGCACCAGATAGGCCGCCAGCGCAACGCTCACCACCCGCGGCAGCCGGGTGACCCAGGCGCGCACCACGGTCTCACCGGTCGCCAGCTGCCACCGCGCCAGGGCCTCGGTGAGGATGAACTTCAGCGCCGCGGTGAGCGCGATGGCCCAGAGCAGCGTGGAGCCGAACCTGAGTCCGGTGACCGACGCCACCACCACGTCGCCTGCGCCGATGCCGGCCGCCGCCAGGATGAGTCCCGGTCCGAGCGACCGGAAGCGTTGCAGCAGGGCGGAGAACATCGGGAAGCAGGGGCGGCGGGGATCAGAAGCGTTCGCGCCGGACCGTGGCCGCCTCGATCTCTTTGCGGTCGAGCAGGGCCGGACGCAACTGCTGCGCGGCGAGCAGGGGCAGCTGATCCTCGAGGTGCGGGCTGCCGGGTTGCGAACTGTTGCCGTAGCTGGTGAGCACCTGGGCCCGCACGGGAGAGCCGAACTCGACCAACGCGACAAACGTGTCGCCGAAGGTGGCCTTCTGCCGCGGCGCATCCTTGGCCACGGGCGCGTAGCGCATGACGCGAAAGATGCCGAGGTTGCCGTCGGCGCCGTTGGCCGGCAGGTCGGTCGCACCGAGCGCGAACCGCCGGTACTCGCCCCACGGCGCATCGAGCGACCCGTAGCGCTCGAGCGTCTCGGCCGCGGCATCCTCCAACATCGCCACCGCCGCCGCGGGATCCTTGAGGCCGCGCGGCGTGGTCAGCGGTTGGCGCCAATCCGGAGCCACCGCGAAGTGTTTCCAGTCGCCGTAGGCCGGCCCCATGAACCGGGCGGCAAACCGCTCGAAGAGCAGTGCGCCCCGGCTGGTCGCGTCCGTGCGCCGGTCCCAGGCCTTGAGCACGGCGGCCGCTGCACGCGCAGCGTCCGACGACCCGGCCTCGGCGGCGGCGACGAGGTCATCAAGCACGCGCTCCGCCAGTTCGACGTGCGTGGTGTGCTTGTAGGCGGCGAGTTCCGCGAACGTGACGCTCGCATCGGCGTGCAACAGGCGAAGCGACTGGAGCGTGCGCAACGAGAGCGGGCCCGCGGGCAGCACCGGGGGATGCGCGGCAGGTTCGAGCAGTGCCGGATACGTCGTGGCCCAGGGCGGATTGTTGGTGTTCTGCACCCAGCCGTCCGCCGGATCGATCACCTTGGGCAGGTCCTCGTAGGGGTGAAGCTCGGTCCACAGCGTCGCCGAGGTGTCGCCGGCCACCACCCCGGCCCAGGTCTTGGCGTCGCCCGACGCCCGTTTGGGCAGCGTGCCGTTGTAGAGGTACATGATGCGGCCGTCGCGATCGGCGTAGGTGATGTTGAACGTCGGCACCTGCAGGCGCTTGAGCTCGGCCTCGTAGGCGGAAAACGACCGCGCCAGCGCCATGTTCCAGTACTGTTCGATCATGAAGGGCCGATCGAGACCGGCCGTGCGGATGGCGAGGGTGAGGCCGTCCTGGTCCCAGACCACCGGACCATGCACCGACGAGCGTACGGTGAGCGCTTCGTCGCGCCACGTGCCGTCGGGCTGGCGCACGCGCAGGCCATGGGTTTGCACGGTGAAGGGCCGGACCTCGCCATCGAACACGTACCCGTTCCCGTCGGGCGCGAGGGTCAGTCGGTACAGGTCGCTGGCGTCGATGCTGTTCACCGTCTGGGTGAAGCCGAGCACGTCGCTGAAAACGAAGCGCAGCATGGGGAAGCCGATCTGGCTCGACCCATAGAGCTGGATGCCGGGCGCGTTGAGGTGCGCCTCGTAGTAGATCGACCAGTCGCTCCATGGCAGGTGCGGGTTCATGAGCAGCAGCGAATGGCCGCCGGCGCTGCGCGCCGGGGCGATGGCCCAGGCATTCGATTCGCCGGGCGGCGTGGCGCCGACCGGGCTGCCCGAGCTGTACGCCTTCGCCGCCGTCTCCACGGCCCGGGCGGAGCTCAGGTAACCGAAATGGACGATGCGATGCACGTGGAGCAACGCGTCCACCGGACGGATGGGCAGCACCTTGCGCCGCTCCGGATCGAGCGCCTCGGGATGCCGCTCGGCATACGTGTTCATGCCGTTGGCAAAGGCGGCAAAGTAGCGCTGGTACGCGGGCGACTGTTGCGCGAGCCAGGCGTCGGCGCGGTCCGGCGCACCGTTGCGCCAGACCCAGCGGTCGTTCTCAAGGTTGCCCGGCGCGCCGTGCGGCAGGGCCGGGTCCGCCACGGCACCCCAGTATTCGGCGGCGCGCCCGCGCGATTCGCCATAGAGTTTCAGCACGAGGTTTCCATGGCTGCTCATCTGCAGGTAGCCGTAGCCAAAGAAAAGTCCCTCGAGGTCCGCCGCGTAGACGTGACCGACCCCATAGGTGTCCCAGAGAATCTCAACCCCGCGCTCGGCCGCCGCCGAGCGGGCCGGGACGCCAACCGCAGCCCCAAACAGGGAAAGCACACCAAGTCCGCCGGCGGCGATCCGGCGGAGACGGAGAAGGGCGAGACGCATGCCGAACGGACAGCAAACCGTGGGCCACCCCCCTACCCTCGTTCTCTCTCTCGTTCTCGTAATCGTTCTCGTTCTCGAATCAGGTAGAAGCGCGGTGCGAAACCGCCTCGATGCGAGGAGCGAGGGATTGGCCTTACGCCACGCCCCAGCTCTGTAAGGGTCCATCGAGAACGATTACGATTACGAGAACGATGGGGGCGCGACGATGGGGGGCTGCGGGGGTGATCTTTGCCTCACTTCTGCTTTGCCTCGGGACGACTTTGGCTGACGGTGGGAGCCGCTCATGGATTTCGAACTCGACTCGTCTCCCCGCCCGGCCGGCGTCCCGCCCATCGATTTCCGCGCGGAGCTGAACGACGAGCAGTACAACGCCGTCACCGCCCCGCCCGGGCCGCTGCTCGTGCTTGCCGGCGCCGGGTCCGGCAAGACGCGCACCCTCACCTACCGCGTCGCCTACCTGCTCTCTCAGGGGGTGAAGCCCGGGGAGATCCTGCTGCTGACCTTCACCAACAAGGCCGCCAAGGAGATGCTGCACCGCGTGCAGGAGCTGACCGGGGTCGAGCCCGGCCGTTTCTGGGGCGGCACCTTCCACTCGCTCGGGCACCGCGCCCTGCGCATCTATGGCGAGGCCATCGGCATGCCGCGCAACTTCACCATCCTCGACGCCGACGAGTCGGAAAGCCTGCTCAAGGCGGCGGTCGAGCAGACCGACAAGACCTTCTTCAAGGACAAGACCAACCCCAAGCCCGGCCCGCTGCACGAGATCATCTCGCTCGCACGCAACACCCAGAAATCGATCGCCGACACGGTCGCGAAGAGTTTCCCCCAGTACGGCGAGATCGCCCACCGCATCCCGGCCTTCGCCCGCGCCTACGCGGAGCGCAAGCAGGCGCAGAACGTCGTCGACTACGACGATCTGCTCGAGAACTGGCTGGAGCTGCTGCGCCGCGCGCCCGAGGTCGCCACCTACTTCCAGGAGCGGTTCCGCCACGTGCTGGTGGATGAGTATCAGGATACGAATACACTCCAGTCCGCGCTGGTCGACCTGCTCGGCTCGCATCACCGCATCATGGCCGTGGGCGACGACGCCCAGTGCATCTACTCGTGGCGCGGGGCGAACTTCGAGAACATCATGACCTTCCCGGACCGCCACCCCGGCACGGTTATCCACCGCATCGAGACGAACTACCGGTCCACCCCGCAGATCCTCGCCCTGGCCAACGGCGTGCTCGAGGCGCAGCCCAAGGGACGCCATTTCGACAAGGAGCTGCGCGCCCACCGGGCGAACTCCCACAAGCCGTTTCTCGTCCAGGCCATGGACGGGCGTGAGCAGGCCGAGTTCATCATCAAACGCATCAAGGGCCTGCTCGACGAAGGCTGCTCGCTCTCCGACATCGCGATTCTTTACCGCGCGCACTTCCAAGCGCTCGACATCCAGCTGGAGTTGTCACGCCAGGGCATTCCCTACCAGATCACGAGCGGGGTGAAGTTCTTCGAGCGGCAGCACATCCGCGACCTCGTCGCCCTGCTGCGCTTCGTGTACAATCCGTCGGACCGCCAGGCGTGGAACCGCATTTCGATCCTGCTGCCGAAGATCGGGGAGAAGGGCGCGGACAAGATCTACGAGGCCGCCCTCGACCACGCGAAGCTGCTGCAGCGCAACTTCGTCGACGCCCTGTCCACCGACGACGTGATGACCAAGGTGCCGAAGGACGCGAAGGCTGAGTGGCCCTCGTTCTGCGCCTCGCTCAAGCAGGTCGGCGATGCGATGCGCACCGAGCCGCCCGCGCGCGCCGTTGAACTGGCGATCGAAGGCTGGTACGGCGACTACCTGAAGGGTGCCTTCGCCGACTACGTCGACCGCCTCGACGAGTTGAAGGCGCTGACCGGCTTCGCCGCCCGTTACGAGGAGATGCAGGACCTGCTCGCGCAGATCGTGCTGCTCAACAGCGAGACGAGCGACCGCAAGGTGGATCCGGAGATGGATGCGCTGCGCCTGACCACCGTGCACCAGTCGAAGGGACTCGAATACGCCGTCGTGTTCCTGATCAGCCTCGCCGACGGGATGTTTCCCCTTCGCCGGGCGATCGAGGCAGGCGACGTTGAGGAGGAGCGTCGGTTATTCTACGTCGGCGTCACCCGCGCCCGCGACGAGCTGTACCTGTGTTTCCCCAAGATCAGCAACCGCGCCGGCCCGGGCGGAATGATGCTCACGCCGAGCCGCTTCATCCTCGAACTCAACTCAGACCTCTACGAAGCCTTGAAGTTGCGCCGCCAATACGCGTGGTAGGCCTGGGCGGCGTTTAGGGAGAGAGCCTACGCGTGGCCGCTTCGGCCGTCCTGCCAGCGAAAGAGATGGAAGAAGCCGAGCGACACGGCGAGGAGTCCAGCCAGGAAATCCCAGGCCGTTACAAGCCGATGGAGTTCACCCGGGGGTGGCGCCGAACCGCGCAGGAGAACGGCAACGACCGCGTACGCGGCAAACGTGAGTCCAAACGCAGCGCCCATCGTGGTATGGAGGGCCTTCATCTTGAGCTGCTGCACCCGCTCGTCGTCGATGCGCTCCTTGGAGAAAAAGATCAGCAGCAGCCCTTGGCTGATGAAAAGCGACGGGGGAAAGAGTCCGTCGAGCGCGGTGATGCCAAACGGCACCCCCACGAGAATGAACAGCAGGCCGGCGAGTTTTGTTTTGGTCATGGTAATTGAGGAGAAGACATTCAGTCCCCGCCTTCGAAGATGTCCTCGATGCGCGCGTCGAAGAGCTTCGCGATCTTGAAGGCGAGCGGCAGGCTCGGGTCGTACTTCTCGGTTTCGATCGCGTTGATGGTCTGACGTGACACGGCAAGACGCTGGCCCAGTTCGGACTGGGACCATTCCCGCGCCAGCCGCAGCTCTCGGAGACGGTTTTTCATCGGCTCACGTTCAGCGGTACCGCAGCCAGGCACCAACGCGGCCCACCACATAGAGCAAGGCGACGGCAATCGTCAGCCGACCACTGGTCCAGAACGAGTCGGCGAGAAGGTTGGCATGCTGCAACAGATCGACGCACACAAAGACGAACCAGAGAGCCAAGAGCGCGAAATAGGACGCCTGCTGTTCGATCAGCCGTTGCAGCTCGTCGGTGGCAGCCAGCGCCTGACGGGCCGACCGCGCAAACATTACCGCGGGCAGCAGGGGCGAAAGCGACAGGGCCAGGCGCAGCCCAACGGAGAGCTCCCCTTGGCGCATCACACCCTCTGCCGCCGAAGCGCATACCCCGATGCCCAAGCCCCACACCAGGCAGCGGAGGTTCGCATCACGTCTCCGGGATTCCAACGAGGTCCGAGCGGCAGGTTGCGCAGTAGTCATGGCACGATGAAGTAAAGGTTACTTTACACTGTCAAGGATGCTTTACATCAAGAACCACCGCGTCAGCGCGTTTCTTGGGCGCAGATTTTTTGGCGTGGACGCTACCCGCGGGCGCCTCGATGCCACTCCGCCAACGCCGGCGGCAGGGCCATCTGGGGGAGTTGCTCGGCGAAGGTCTCGGGGCGGGTCGTGAGGTGCGAGCGGAGTGGTTCGAGGTCGAGCCGGAGGTCGGCTTGGCGGACCGCGGCAGCCTTCGGGTCGTCGGCGCGGCGCACAGCGATGATCGGGGCCCGGCTTTCATCGAGACCGAAATGGGCACGGATGCGCACCCCGAGGTCGTACCGCGAAAGCGCCTCGGCCCCGGCCCAGTGGAACACGCCGCAGAGGTCGCGCCGCATGCACAGTTCGAGCAGGACCCGGGCGAGGTTGTCGGCGTGGCAGACCTGCCGGATCTCGTCGACGTAGAGCCGGGGCGTCTTGCCCGCCGCCCAGTCTGCCAGCAGTCGCTCATGCAAACTGCGCCGGCCGCCGGGACTGTTGCCGGCGAGCAGTGGCGCACGCACGGTCGCGGCGAGTCCCGGAGCGATCATCTGCACTGCCTCCTCGCTCGCCACCTTCTGCCGCGCATACAGGTTGATCGGGACCGTGGGATCGGTGGTGCGGTAGGGCGCGCGATCACCGGCGAAGGCCTGCTCGGACGACAGGTGGAGCAGGCGGAACCCGTGTGCGACCGCAGCGCGCGCGAGGCGGGCGGGCAGGTCGACGTTGAGCACTTGGGAGCGGACCGGGTCGGCATCGCACTGGCCGGGTTCGCTCACGGCTGCCGCGTTGAGCACCGCGTCGGGACGGACCTCACGCAGCACGGCGGACAGGGCGGCTTCGTCGCCGAGGTCGACCGCGCGGCGGTCACGCACGCCGGACAGGTCGCCGGTGAAGCGGCCGACGAGGCCGGTGAGGTCGTGTCCGCCCGCGGCGGCGAGGCGCGCAAAGGCGCCGCCGACGAGGCCGGAGGCTCCGGTGACGAGGATTCTCATGGGGAAGGCGGGGTGGCGCCGGAGGCCGCGGGCGACAAGGCCACGGCCGAGCCGATGAAGCGCGTGATCAACTCAGGCGAAAAGTGCCAGCGCACCTGCCAGCGCGGCAGGCCGCTCTGCTTGTGCACCGCCTCGGTGCGCTCCAGCGCGAGCACCGCCCCCTTGCGCAGGTTAAAGATCACAGGCTTCGGTTTGTCGCGCACCAGCCAGGTGGCGAGGGCCGAGAGATGCGGCTCGTGTCCGACCAGAGCGATGTCATGGGTGGCTGGATACTCCGCCAGCCGCTGCACCAGCGCCTCCGGATCGTCCTCGGGCAGCAGGCCGGGAATCTCCACCCGCACGGCGTCGAGCAGGAGCGCCTGGTCCAGTGCCTCGGCGGTCTCGCGCGAACGCAGGAGCGGGCTGTGCCACAGCTGGGCAGGATGGAGCAGCCCGTTGGTGCGGAAGAAGGCAGCGATGCGCTGCGCGTCGGCCCGCCCCCGCTCGCTCAGCGGCCGCTCGGGGTTTTCCTCGGCGGTCACCGCGTGGGCGTGGCGGATGAGAAAGAGATTCAAAGGAACGGTGGGGTCGGGGCCGGTCAGGGCGCGAGGCGCTCGATCACCCAGTCGCCCTGGGCGTTGCGCCGGTAGGCCAGGCGGTCGTGCAGGCGGCTGCGCCGGCCCTGCCAGAATTCGACGCGCTCCGGGTTGACCCGATAACCGCCCCAGCGCGGCGGCAGCGGGACGGTTTCGCCCGCGTATTTTTTCTCCAGGGCCTTGTAGCCCTCCTCGAGGACCTCGCGGCCAGGGATGATGGCGCTCTGCTGGGACACCCAGGCCCCGAGCTGGCTGGCCCGGGGACGACTGTGGAAGTACGCCTCACTCTCCTCCCGCGACACCGTGGCGACCGTGCCCTCCACGATCACCTGCCGCTCGAGGGCGAGCCATGCGAAGAGCAGCGTGGCGTGGGGATTGGCCGACAGCTCCTGGCCCTTGCGGCTGTCGTAGTTGGTGAAAAAGACGAAGCCCCGGCCGTCCATGGCCTTGAGCAGGACGGTGCGGGCGGAAGGACGTCCCTGCCGGCTCACCGTGGCGAGGGTCATGGCGTTGGGTTCCACCACCTTCGCGGCCTGTGCCTCCTGAAACCACCGCTCGAATTGGCGGAAGGGGTCTTTGGCGAGGTCCTTTTCCAGCAGACCCGACAGGGAGTAATCGACGCGAAGTTCAGCGAGGCTCATGGGCTGCGCGGAGCATGCGCAGCGCCAAACGTCTGTCAAAACCCGCGGCGGTCCCGGCGGTTTTTCCGTCGCCTCGGTCCGGGCTCTGCTCCACATGACGCATCGCATGTCGCTTCCCTGGTGGGCCTATCCGGTGCTGTTCCTCGTCGGTCTCGTGGCCGGCCTGGTCGACGCCGTGGCCGGCGGAGGCGGCATCATCACCGTGCCGGTGTTGCTCAACCTCGGCCTACCCGTGCCGGTCGCACTCGGCACCAACAAGCTGCAGGCGAGTTTCGGCAGCGTGGTGGCGGCCCGGCATTACCTGCGCAGCGGCCTCGTCGACCTGCGCACCTGCGGCTACGGCATCGTCATGACCCTCGTGGGCGCGCTCGCCGGGGCGGCCACGGTGCACCTGGTCGACAACGCGTTGCTCGAGGCGCTCATTCCCTGGATGCTCGCCGCCATCGTGATCTACACGATCCTGCGGCCTCAGGTCGGAGTGCAGGATCGGCCGCCCCGCCTGTCGAACCGGACCTTCTTCACCTGCTTTGGGCTCGGCCTGGGATTCTACGACGGCTTCTTTGGTCCCGGCACCGGATCGTTCTGGACCATCGCTCTCGTGGTCCTGCTCGGCTGCAACTTCGCCCGGGCCACCGGCGTGACGAAAGTGATGAACGCCACCAGCAATCTCGCCGCGCTGGCCTTCTTCCTCGCCGCCGGCCAGGTCAACTACACCGCCGGCCTTGTGATGGGCGCGGGCCAGGTGGTGGGCGCCCGTCTCGGCAGCGGCCTCGTGGTGCGAAAAGGCGCTCGCTTCGTCCGGCCGATCTTCCTGACCATGGTGGTGCTGGTCATGCTCCGTCTGCTGTGGGTGGCCCACCGCGGTCCGTGAACGCACCGCCACTCCCCTTGTCGCTTCGCCGCATGACTCCCGACCGCTACCTCGACCTCCACACCCCGGCGCTGCTCGCCCTGGTCCGGTCGCTCGTGCGCATGCCCACGGTGAATCCACCGGGCGAGCACTACGAGGCCATCACGCGCCAGCTCACCGCGGAGCTCGCGGCCTCGGGCCTGAAGGCCCGGCGGTTTGCGCTTCCCCGGTCCCTGCTGCGCCGGCACCTGCCCGCCGACCAGTGGGACCACCCCCGTTTCAACGTGCTCGGCACCCTCGCCTGCCCCGGGGCGCGCAAGACCCTGCATTTCAACGCGCACTACGACGTGGTGCCGGTTTCCGGCGCGTGGCGGCACGGATCGCCATTCTCCGGCACGGTGGACGGCGGCTGGATCTACGGCCGCGGCACCGCCGACATGAAGGGCTCGATCGGCGCCTTGATCTTCGCGCTGCGCGCGCTCCGCGCCACCCGCACACCGTCCCGGCTCAACGTTGAGGTCTCGTTCACCGCCGACGAGGAGACCGACTCCGCCCTCGGCGCGGAATGGGTGGTCAATCACGCACCGATCTCGCCCGACTACGCCCTCGTGATGGAGGGCGGCGAAGGCGGACGCGTCTGCTGCGGCCACAACGGCGTGGTCTGGCTCAACGTGATCGTGCATGGCCGCGCCGCCCACGGCTCCCAGCCGCAGCGCGGAATCAACGCTCTGGAGAAAATGTCCGCGCTCGTGCTGGCCCTCGAAGACTACAAGCGCCAGCTCGCCCGCCGCCCGTTTCGCAGTCCCGAAGGCCTCGCCATGGTGCCGACCCTCAATGTCGGCGGCGTGTTCGCGCCGGGGCCCGGCGGCAAGATCAACACCGTGCCAGCCCTCGCCAGCTTCAGCCTCGACCGGCGGGTCCTCGCCAACGAGACCGTTGCCTCCGCGGAGCGCGACCTGCGTGCCTTCCTGCGCTCGGCCGCCCGCTCGATCCCCGGCTGCCGCATCACGATCGAGAAGGTCTCGGAGAATCACCCGTGCTTTCACGAGCCCACCCACCCGTTCCTCGCCGCCACGGCCGAGTGCGTGCGCACGGTGCGAGGGAAGCCGACGGTCTTCAGCGTGTCATCGGGGTTCAACGACATGTACTTCTTTGCCCGTCAGCTCCAGGTGCCGACCGTCGGTTACGGACCGCAGGGCGAGGCCATGCATGGCGTGGACGAGCGCGCCCGGGTGCGCGACTTGGTGAACAGCGCCAAGATCTACGCGCGCCTGCTCACCACCTTTGCCGGGTGAGCCGCCGGTCGGGAACGCCCGTTCAACCGGTCAACCCGCGCCGCACCATCGCAACGGCGATGGCGGCGAGCAGCAGCGAGATGATCTTCGAGACCGCACGCATGCCCGTGTTGCCGATCAGGCGCTGCAGCCGGTCCGCCTGCGCGAAGGCCACCGCCACCAGCCCGAGGTTCACCGCCAGCGCCAGCAGGGTCATGAGCACGCCCGTGGTCTCGGCCAAGAGCAGCAACGTGGCGATCAGTGCCGGTCCGGCAATCAGCGGCATGCCGAGCGGCACCACACCAAAGTCGTCGGCCAGCGGCGGCGGCGCCTCGGCCGCCGACTGGGTCAGGTCCCGTGCCGCAAGGATGAACAGGATCAGCCCGCCCGCGATCTGGAAATCACCGCCCTCGATGCCCAGGGCGGCAAAGATGCTCTGGCCCAGGAAAAGGAAGGCCAGCGCGACCAGGCCGCCGGTCAACGTCGCCTGGCGGGCGATCCGCGCGCGCTGCGCCGCCGGCACACCGGCGCCGAGGGACACGAAAATCGCCGCCAGGCCGATCGGGTCGATCGCCACGAAGAGCGGGATGAAGGCCTGCAGGAACTCGGCGAGAGCGGCGCGCATCAGGCCAGCCTGAGCTGGTGGCGGAGCCCCGGCAAGCGGCTTGCGGCAGTCTGGACAAACCCGACCCGCCGCTGGACGAAACCGCTCTCCGCAGCCGGCCCGGCGCATTCGTCCTTGTTTCGCCGCAGGCGGGAAACCACGGTGGGACTTCCCACTTTGCCATGAAAATCGACGCCTCCCTTACCCCCGAAAAATTGCAGAAGAAGATCGCGCGGCTGTTCAGCCTCGCCGGCGACAAGATCAATGCCATCGACCGCAGCTGGGATTCCGCCCAGGGCACACCGGTCTTCACCGTGAAAGGCAAGTACACCTCGCGCGGCTGGACCGAGTGGACGCAGGGCTTCCAGTTCGGCATGGCCTTCCTGCAGTACGACGCGACGGGCGACGAACACTTCCTCAAGCTCGGCCGCGAGAAGACGCTCAAGCACATGGCGTCGCACGTTTCGCACGTCGGCGTGCATGACCACGGATTCAACAATGTGTCCACCTACGGCAACCTGCGCCGCCTCATCCTCGAGGGTCGCGCCGCCGGTTCGACCGACGAGGTGAACTACGCCGAACTCGCGCTCAAGGTCTCGGGCGCCGTGCAGGCCGCGCGCTACGCGACGACCAACCAGACCGCGCCCTGGTCGCCCGTCCCGGGCTCGGCCGGCGTGAAGCCCTCCGGCTACGTCTACTCCTTCAACGGCCCGCAGTCCCTCTTTGCCGACACCATCCGCTCGATGCGCGCGCTCGTGGTCGCGCACCAGCTCGGCCATGTGCTCATGGGCGAAGGCGACAAGCCGATCAACCTGCTCCACCGCGCGATCGAGCACGCCGCGACCACCGCACGGTACAACGTCTTCTTCGGCCAGGGGCGCGACAGCTACGACGTGCGCGGCCGCGTGGCGCACGAGTCTGTGTTCAATCGCAACGACGGCCAGTTCCGTTGTCCGAGCTCGCAGCAGGGCTATTCGCCCTTCACCACCTGGACCCGCGGCGCCGCCTGGATCATCTGCGGGTACGCCGAGCAGCTCGAGTTCCTCGACATCGTGAAGGGCGAGCAGCTCGACCTCGTCGGCGGCCGCGGCGCGGTCACCGACCTGTTCCTCGAAACGGCCAAGGCCACGAGCGACTACTACATCGACGGCTACTCGGCGAAGGACGGCGTGCCCTACTGGGACAGTGCCGCGCTCAACTCCCACCAGCTCGGCGACATCTCCAAGAAGAACGCCGATCCGTTCAACGACTGGGAGCCGGTCGACAGCTCCGCCGCCGCCATCGCCGCCCAGGGCTTCATCCGCCTCGGCCGCTGGCTCACCGCCAAGGGCGACAAGGCCGCCGGCAAGCGTTACGTCCAGGCCGGCCTCACCGTCGCCAACACCCTCTTCGACGAACCCTACCTCTCGACCGACAGCAAGCACCAGGGCCTGCTGCTCCACAGCGTCTACCATCGCCCGAACGGCTGGGACTACGTCCCGAAGGGCCGCAAGGTCCCCTGCGGCGAATCGTCCATGTGGGGCGACTACCACGCGATGGAGCTCGCGCTGCTCATCCAGCGCCTCGCCGACGGCAAGTACTACACGTTCTTCTGATCGCCACGCGCCGGTTCAGGGCGCCCACCAATTGATTCCAACCGCCATCGCTCGGTGGCAGGTTTTTTGTGGGGCCGAATCGGCGGCCTGCCAAAAAGAATACCCGGCCTAGGCGTAAATCAGTTTCCTCGCAATTTTGGCTTGCGAAGGCTGGCCTATGCCAGATTTCTCACGCGCCATGTTATCCCCCTTTCTCGGGCGGTTTCATGCGTGCTCGTTAGCAGTGCTGTGCTGTACCGCCTGCCTCGTTTCCATCGTTTCAACCGGTTGTGCTACCATCACGAGGGGCACCACCGAGGTCTTGGTGGTTGAGTCCGAGCCCGCCAACGCGGCTGTGCAGCTGTCCAACGGGATGACCGGACTCACGCCCACGAGCTTCAAGATCCCGCGCAAGGGGGCAGTAACCGTCCATGTTTCAAAAGATGGATACGAATCTGCCTCGATCGAGGTGAATACCCAGGTGGCCGGAGCCGGTGCAGCGGGGATGGCGGGAAACGTCCTTCTCGGTGGTCTCATTGGAGCCGGCATCGACGCAGCGTCCGGCGGCATGCTGGAACATAAGCCCAATCCGGTGCGGGTCGTGCTTTCCCCGCTGCCGCCGAAGCAGTCAGTCGCCCGCCCACATCCTGAACGATCAGACTCCGCCCCGGCAGATTCAGTCGCTTCCAGTGGTGAAACGGCGGAGGTCGGCGCCCGCACAGACGTCCAATCTCTCTAGTCCATGATCAACAAACATCCACTCCCGTTGGTTTCTCTCATTGTACTGCTGTGCCTCACCGGATGCAGCTTTAAAGGCGGATACAATCCGTCCTACCTGCCCAACCAACCGCTTCCGTTGAATGTGGCTGGAAAGGGTCTCGTGGTGATATCGGTTGACGAGGAGCGGCGTTCCTTCTCCGAAAAACCCACTAGCTTTACCGGAAGCGCCACCACATTGACACTGCCACTCGGCGAAATCTCGAAGCAGATCGCGCTTAAAGTCTTCGGAGCAGCCTTCTCGGAGGGCGTCGACTTTCGCAACGAGGCAGGGGACACCAAAGGCTACCGCGTGGTGGTGAAGCCCCGCGTTGCCAACCTGTCCTACGCCTACAACCAACTCAAGAACCTCGGCTTTGCCCTCACGCCGCACACCACCGTCGAGCTTGAAATCCGTGCCGTTGCGCCGGATGGGCGGGAGATCCTCACCAAGACCTACCAATCCGGACTCGTCGACGGTGATACCTATGTTGTCAGCGGCCAGCCGCACGAAAAGGTCAACAAGTTGATCCATTTGACGATCTTCAAGCTGATGAGTGACGCCGCCAAAGAACTGAAGTCGTCGATGGAGGCGGACGCCGTCGCCGGAGTTGCTCCTACGGCACCCGTGCTTGGCCTCAGGACCTGATCCCCAAGAGCAACCGCCTTTCCCTTGCCCCGCCACGCTCTGCGTGGGCGGGGCTTTTTTCGGCGTCTCCCCCCACTCTGCGGCACGAAAGGTTGAGAACTGCCGGAAAGCGCCAACGCTGGGGAGATGTCGTCCGTTCCGCTGCTCTACGAATCCCACAGCCACACGCCGTTGTGCAAACATGCCTTCGGTGACCCGGAATTGTACGCGGCGGCGGCGGAGAAGCGCGGCTTCAAGGGGCTCATCGTCACCTGCCATTGCCCGCTGCCGCACAACCTCTCGGCCGATGTGCGCATGGCCCCGGATCAGTACGGCGAGTACCTGGGGCTGATCGCCCGCGCCCGCGAGCTCTATGCCGGACGGGTCGACGTGCGAGCCGGCCTTGAAAGCGACTTCTTCCCCGGCATCGAAGGCTGGCTTGAGCAGCTGCACGCCCAGGCGCCCCTGCATCACGTGCTCGGCTCCGTGCACATGCAGATGTTCCACTACCGGCAGGCGTATTTCCGGGGCGACTACTTCGCCTACCAGCAGCTCTATTTCGAACATCTCGCCCAGGCGGCGGAGACCCGGCTCTTCGACACCCTCGCCCATCCGGACCTGGTCAAAAACGAAAACCCGCGCGAATGGCAGTTCGCCCGCATCCAACCCTACATCGAACGGGCGCTGGATCGCATTGCCGCCACCGGCGTGGCGATGGAGCTCAACACCAGCGGCCTGCAGAAGGCCCTGCCGGAGATGAATCCCGGCCGTTCCATGCTCGAACTGATGTTCGCGCGCGGCATTCCGGTGGTCATTGGCGCCGATGCCCACCGGCCGGACCGGGTCGGGGACAACTACGTCGGGGCAATGCGCATCCTGCGCAGTGTCGGCTACCGGGAGATCCACTTCTTCCTCGAGCGCCGGCGTCAGACCGTGTCGATTGCCGACGCCCTGGCTTCGCTCGGCGAGCTTGCCTGAGCGGGCCCGGCCGCGATGGGGCTCAAACGTGCGGCGCGGAGGCGCCCCGCGCGCCTCCCATCGATTTTTCGGCGTAGTGCAGCGCGCGTTCGAGCGCTTCCGCCTGGCCGGACTTAAGCAGGAAATCGTTCATGCCCACCTGCATCGCGCGGTCGTAGTCCTCGGGCTCGGGATGGATCGTCGTGCCGATGATCCACGGGCGCGCCGGATGCCTCGCCTGTTCGCGAATGTAGAGGGCGGACTCAAAACCCCCGCTATCCGGGAGATCGAGATCCATCAAAATGACATCGGCCGGGAAGACCGCGAGGGCGTCGATCGCCTCCCAGCCATCGGCGACGGACAACGACTTGTGACCAAGGCGCCGCAACATGTGCGCCCAAAGCCGTTGATTCACCGAGTTGCCGTCCACGACCAACACCCGCCACGCCGGTCCCGGAACGGCGGCATCGAGCGGAGAAGGCTTTAGGTCGGTCACCATGGCGGGGAACCCATCGTCGCCAGGGAGGCCGGGGCCTCAAGGTCGCCCATACCCTAGGAGGCCTGGGGGATCCTTGCCCATCGTTCTGGGTGAATCACCCCAGATTGGGACGGTGATGACCTGCCGGGCGCAGGCTTGCAGGCTTGGCCCACGCCGGTCATGCTCCGGGTTAGCAACCCTCAACCCAAGGAGGTCAGTCATGAGTGCGATCAAGCTTCGCCTGGAGGCCGCGGAACTCGCCGCCGTCCAGCGTTTCGCGGATTCGATGAATGTCTCGGCCGAGGACGTGGCCTACGCCGCCCTCAATCGCCTGATGTTGCAGACCAAGGACCCCGAAGTCGCGGCAGATATCCTCGAGACCCGCGCGTGGCGCGGCGAGAACCTGCCGTTGTGGAGCGACTCCGCCGGCTCGGTCCACGCTTACGAGGGCATGCCCGACGACGAGCCCACCCCGAATCCGCGGATTTGAGGCGTGGCAATGCTCCCCGCCTACTGGTGATGGCCGCTGATCCCGAGGTAGTTGAGCAGCCAGATTTCCTTCCAAACCCGGTAGCGACCTTCGGCGGTCATCTTGCCGTTCTCCTCGTGCTCCGGCTGGGGCAGGAGGAAGCCTAGCTCGGTGTTGATCCGCTCGAGCTCACGTTGTTGCGCGTTGAGGTCGGTGAGAGGGTCATCCGACCAGGCCAGCAAGGGTTCCTTATGTCGTGAGAGGCGCAGACGGTGGCGTTCGACCAGTTTCTGCAGTGAACGCCGCCACGGGTTGCGCTCCACGATCCAGGTTTCGGGATAAAATCCGCCAAACGGCAGGTGGAGGTTGTCGGTGATGTAGCGGTAGCCGTTCACCGTCTGCGACGAGAGGGTGTAGCAAACGGAAATGGCTCCGTTGGGCTGGGGCAGAAACATCACCTGCACGCGCACGAAGCCGTCGGCATCCTGATACACCGACAGCCGCAGGTAGACCCCGGGCGCGACCTCGGCGCGCAAGGCCTGGACCTGGCGGAAGCCTTGGGCACGCAGCCAGTCGCGCACGCGGAGCAGGCGCTGATGGGTCGGCCATTCCTCGCCGCTGCTGTTCACGGTGAACTTGGGAAACAAGGGCAGCGGGCTCACGCTCACCGCCCGTACCTCCAGCCACCGGTAGATCGTCTCGAGGAGAAAATAGAGCAGGAAGAAGATCGCGACCTGCACACCGTACGAGCGGTCGATCCACTGGAAATCGTAACTGAGCTTGGCAAACCCCGTCGCCACCAGTCCCCAGCGCAGCCAGCGGTTGACGATCGCCACCACAGGCGAGGCGAAGCGCTGGTTGGCCTGGGCGAGCACCAGGTAGAGCACCGAACACGCGAGGATCGGATAGATGGGGTCCATGGACAACGCAGGCCAGGCAGCAAGCCCGGCCCGGAGGAGAACGCGGTGACTCCGCTCAGCTCAGGCGGACCGGCATGATCACGCAGATGAAGCTGTCGAGGGTCTTGAAGACGCCGGGGCTGACCTCGTCCTTCAACTCGAAGAACACCTCGTCCTTGGTGAGCGCCTTGAGCGGGTCCATCACGAAGAGCGGGTTGAACGCGACCTGAAGCTCCGGGCCGCTGTAGCTGATGGCCATCGATTCGTGCGCCTCGCCGAAGTCCGGGCTCTGCGCCGTGATTTCCAGCAGGTTCGAGCTCAGCTTGAGCTTCACCGAGTTGGATTTTTCGCTGCAAACGAGGGCGGCGCGGTGCACGCATTGGAGCAGGAGCTCGCGCTCGAGCTTGATGCGCTGGTGGGTCTCCTTGGGGATGACCTGTTGGTAATTCGGGTAGTTGCCCTCGACGACCTTCGAGTAGAGGTAAATCGAGTCGGTCAGGCCGCTCGTGTCCTTGTCGGTGTTGATCTGGAACGCGGCCCGGCGGTCGTTGAACGAGACCTTCAGCTTTTCGCCCTTGTCGAGCATGCGCAGGAGCTCGCTCACCGTCTTGGCCGGGAGGATGATCGCCCCGGCGCTGGCCGGCGGGACTTCGAGATCCTTGGCCATGAGCGCGAGACGGCGTCCATCGGTGGCGACGAGCGACAACTTGCCGTCGCGGAAATTGAAATACACGCCGTTGAGGATGTACCGGGTCTCGTCGCTCGACTGCGCGTAGGCGACGCTCTTGAGCATGTTGGTGAGCTCGGCCTGCTCGAGGGTGAACGACTTCTCGTCGCCGAACTCCGGCAGCGGCGGGAACTCCTCCTTGCCGATGCCCATGATGCGGAAGTTGGAACCGCCCGAGGCGAGCTTCACCTGGTGATTCGGCGAGGCATCGAAGGCGACGTCGACGTTGGGCAGCTCGCGCACGATCGTGGCGAGGCGCTTCACCGGCAGCGTGACGGCGCCGCCCTCCTTGACCTCGGCCTTGATCTTGCAGCGGATGCCGAGGTCGAGATTGGTCGTGGTGAGCGTGATGTGGTCCTTGTCCGCCTCGATCAGCACGTTGCTCAGGATCGGCATCGTGGCCTTGGAGCCGACGACGTTGAGGACCTGAGCGAGGCCGTTGCTGAAGTGATCGCGGTTGATTTTGAATTTCATGGACGAGGGGTCACGCGGCTCTGCCTGTGTGGAAGTTAACAAAGGCTAAAAGATACTCTATTCAATAAGGAATTATATCCGTCTCAGTATGGGCGCGAAAAAGACCATCAACCCCACTTTGCCGGACGATTTCTCCTCTGAAAACGAGGTGCACGGTGGCCTGTGAACAACTGTCGGCGGACGACCAATAACGTCCGGGTTGTTCGCGGGTGCCGGGTTGTTGGTCCGCCATGCGCAGCTTGTTCACACCTTTGTTGGAGCGTGGGCTCGGTGCCGGTGGCGGAGGTGGCGGATGAGGCCGAAAAAGATGTAGGCAAGGCACGCCACGAACATGGCGTACTCCTTGAATACGATCACCGAGGCGGCGACGACACCGAACAGCACGAAGGTGGTGAGCCGCGTCTTGGTCTGGAGGTCGATCTGTTTGCCGCTTGGGTAGCGGATGGTGCTCACCATGAGAATGGCGATGAGGAAGAGCAGCAGGGGCAGCACAAGGGCCCAGCGCTGCAGCGAGCGGTCGTGGGCGGCCAGGTTGAGGAGGAAGAGCACGAGCGAGGCGATGGTGCCGGCGGCCGCCGGCACGGGCAGACCGACAAAATCCTTCGACGAAGCCGGCTGCGAGCGGTGCAGGAGCGGGTTCGTGATGACATTGAATCGCGCGAGGCGGATCGCCGCGCAGAGCAGGTACACAAACCCGAGCAGCCAGCCGATGCTCTGGAACATCGGGTACCCCTGGGTGGGTGACAGGATGAGGAAGAACACCATCAGGGCCGGGGCGAGGCCGAACGACACCACGTCGGCCAAGGAGTCGAACTCGGCGCCGAAGAGCGACTCGCGCCCGCCCATCCGGGCAAGCCGCCCGTCGAGGGCGTCAAACGCCATCGCCCCAAAAATGAACCACACTGCCTCCCGGTAGAGGGAACTGGCCGCCGGCGTGATCAGATCGAGCCCGCGCATCGCATAGTGAGCCTGGATGCACTTGATGACCGCCACGAACCCGCAGAACAGGTTTCCGGCCGTCATCAGGTTCGGGAGGAAATAAATGCGGCTGGCGTTCGCGACCGTGTACGGGTTCGCGCGCTCGTCCTCTGCCTCAGTCGGATCGGGTTTCGCCATGCGTTGTCGTTCCCGCTTACTTCCGGGTCAGGGTTTCGAGGTACTTCCAGAACTTGGAGTGCTGTTCCACCAGCTGCTCCTCCGAAACCGGCAACTTGTTGCGCAACAGGAAGTCTTCGAGCGAGTGGTGGTGCAGGATGTAGAGCACGTGCAGCGTGTCCGTCCCCTTGGCTTCGAAGTAAAAGCGATGATCTCCGCTGCGCAGGCGGTACAGGGTCTGGCCGGCCCGGTTGAACCGCCCGAGCGGTTCCCGGGGGCGCTCAAGCTCCACGGCCCTCAGGCTGCTGATCGGTTCGATCGCGGTGAGCTGCTCGAGCTTGTCCAGCTTGTTGAGCTCGCGCATTGCCTGTTCGGAGAAAGTGACTTGAAACATGCGGAAGATCCCGGGTTGAACCCTACGCCGACGCAGGGACGCATCCCGTCAGGGACGGGCTGGCCGTGAAACCAATCCTCGGGCTCGTGCGTCCAAATCGGATAACCATGAAAACGCCGTTTCTAAGTCTCCTCCTCGGTGCAGCAACGTTAATCCCCGCGGCCGGCCTGGCGGCCGAGAAGGATCCTTACGACGAGATCGTCAAAACCTACGACCGCAACGGGGACGGCAAACTCGACGAAGACGAGAAGGTGGCCGCCAAGGAAGCCATGGCGATGCAGGGCCAGAAGGGACCGGCCCGCAAGGCCCTCGAGGAGCGTGTGGCCAAAGCGAATCCCGAGCAACGCGCCAACATGCTCGAGAACCTCAGGGCGCGCATCGAGGAATCTCCCGGCCAGCTCCGGCGCTTTGACAAGAACAGCAACGGCAAACTCGACGACGACGAGTGGGCGACGGCCCGCGCGCAGTTCGAGAAGAACGCGGCCAAGAAGGCGACGGCCAAGGGCAAGGAGGGCGCCAAGCTGGCCGAGGTGCGCGGCAAGATGCTCCAGGAGTTCGACCAAAACGGCGACGGCCAGCTCAGCGAAGCCGAGCGCACCGCAATGGCAGCGGCCAACCGCGCTCGAGCCGAGGCCAATCCCCGCTTGCTCCGCCGCTTCGACCAGGACGGCGACGGCAAGTTGAACGATCGCGAGTGGGAGTCGGCGCGGACCCAGATCGGCGAGCTGCTCGAGAATCGGAAGAACCGATAACGTGGCTCGCGGGCAGCGCGGGCTGGTCGTATTGGCCAAGACCGTGTAAGCGTCGCGGTCATGTGGTTCACCCTACCCCGCTCCCGCTGGCGAACGCTCGTCTGGCAGGCCATTGGTTTTGTTTGGCTGGGCGCCGTCCTCGCCAGCGTGGCGGCCGAGTCCCCGAGCCCGGACCGTCGCCCGCACCTGCTGGTGATCATGGTCGATGACCTCGGCTGGGGTGACCTCGGCTGTTACGGCGCGCCCGACCTGCGCACGCCGCACCTCGACCGATTGGCGGCAGAAGGTCTGCGCTTCACCCGCTTTCGCGCCAACAGCAGCGTCTGTTCGCCAACGCGGGCCGCGTTGCTCACCGGACGTTATCCGGACCAGGTGGGTGTGCCCGGGGTGATCCGCACGGACCCGGCGAATACGTGGGGTTACCTGTCTGCGGCCCCCACGGTCGCGGAACACCTGCGCGAGGCCGGTTATGCCACGGCGCTGGTGGGCAAGTGGCATCTCGGGCTCTCGTCGCCAAACACGCCGAACGAACGCGGTTTTACCGAGTTTCACGGCTTTCTCGGCGACATGATGGACGACGTCTGGCACCACCGGCGTCACGGGCAAAACTACCTGCGTCGCAATGCCGAGGTGATCGCGCCCGAGGGGCACGTTACCGACCTGTTCACCGGGTGGGCGCAGGCGTTTCTGGAGTCGCGGGCTGCGGCCGGGCCGGAAGCGGCGCCGTTCTTCCTGTACTTGTCGTACACCGCCCCGCACGACCCAATCCAGCCGCCGCCGGAGTGGGTGGCGCGGGTCGAGGCGCGGGAGTCCGGCATCACGCCGGCGCGGGCAAAGCTGGCCGCGTTCATCGAGCAGCTCGACGATGGCATCGGCCGCGTGCTGGCCACGTTGCAGGAACGCGGGCTCGCCGACGACACGCTGGTGATCTTCACCTCGGACAACGGCGGTCGGACTGACCTGGGGGCGCGCAACGGTCCGCACCGCGGCGCCAAGGGCTCCATGTACGAGGGCGGTCTCGCCGTGGCAGCGCTGGCGCGCTGGCCCGGGCGGATCGCGCCGGGCACGACCACGGACGCGCTCGCGTTGACCATGGATCTGGCGCCCACGCTGCTCGACCTCGCGGGGCTCCCACCGTCCGCGGACCTCGACGGGGTGAGCCTGTCGCCGCTCCTGCACGGCCGGCCGCAGCCCGGCCTGGAACGGTCGGTGTATTTCGTGCGGCGCGAAGGCGGACTGCCGTTTGGCGGCAAGACGATCGAGGCCGTGCGGGTGGGTGACTGGAAACTGCTGCAGAACTCGCCCTTTGAACCCTTGCAGCTCTTCAACCTCGCGGAGGATCCGATGGAGGAGCGCAACCTCGCCGGGTCCGAGCCGGCCCGCATGCGCGAGCTGGGCGCCGTCCTGCGCCGGTTCATCCAACGCGGGGGCGCACTGCCCTGGCAGCCCGCGTTGCGGTGATGGTTCTGGCCGCGGCTGGACTTCCCAATCGCAGCGTTGATTGTGGCTGGATGCGTTTGAAAGGGAGAGAACATCCGGCGCGCCGAGGTGGGTTCAGTGAGACCCTTGGAACGAGGTGCGCTCGGTCCGGTGGTGTTCGCGTCGCGTGAGCGCCCCGTCGTCCCTGCTTCGCCTCAAGGCCCACTACTTTTGGGTCTTTGCGGTCTTTGGCTGCATCTCGCCCTACCTGCCCGTCTACCTGCGGGAAGTGAAGGGACTCGCACCCGGACAGATCGGTCTGATCCTCGCTGCGGGTCAGAGTGGCGTGCTCTTCCTTCCCCCCGTCATGACCTTTGTGGCGGACCGCTATGGCTGGGTGGCTCCGCTGATGCTGGGCCTCTTCGGCCTCAACTTGGCGGCCATGGCCGGGTTGTCGCTCGCGACCGGATTTACCGCCTGCCTGCTGGCGGTGTTCTTCAATCAACTCGCGAACCAGCCGCAGGTGGCGTTGAGCGACGGCCTTTTCTTTTCGTTGCAGCGTGCGGTGGGCGCCGGCTCGACACCGTTCACGTCGGTGCGGGTGTGGGGCACGATCGGCTTCATCGCGCCAAGTGCGGTGATCGTATCGGTCTTCGCCTTGGGCGGACTGGAGCTCGTGCCCTACGCGGCGATGGCGGCTGCGGCGGTCGGCATGATCAACGCCCGCCATTTGCCGCGGAGGCTCGAGCGACCGCCGGAGGCCCGCACCCGCGTACCGACCGCCGACGCCGCGCGGCTGCTGGTCCGGCCGCGGCTCGCCCTATTCTGCACTGGCATGGGGCTGCTCATTGCGACCAACGCGGCCTACTATGGATTCTATCCCTTGTACCTCACCCAACAGGTCGGCATCGAGGCGCGCTGGGTCGGATTGATCGCCACGATCGGGGTCGCCTTGGAAATCGGTTTCATGCTGGGTTTCGAGCGCCTCCGCGCGCGCCTCGGCTTGCGCGGCCTCATGGTCGCCGGCTTTGCCGCCGGTTTGACCCGCCTCGGCCTGCTGGCCTTTGCCCCGTCCGTCATCACGGCGATTGGGCTGCAGGTCGGGCACGGGTTGACCATCATCGGGCTGCTGGTCGCGCCCGTCATGTACCTCAACGCCCTCGCGGGCGACAGTTATCGCAACTCCGTGCAGGGCCTCTACGCGATGCTGGTGAGCGGGCTTTTCGCCGTGGCCGGCAGTTCCCTGTCCGGCCAGTTGGCGGAGCTGGGTTTGCTCACCCTCTACCGGACCGCGTTTGGCGTTTGCCTCATCGGCGGCGTGCTCGTGGTCGTGTCGTTTCTCTGGCCGGTCCGGTCGGCCCGGACCTGAGGGGGCAGCGCAACGGTGGACGGGAGCGTGCGGCGCGCGCGGCGGCGATCGTGTTCCTCGCGCAATAGCCGGAAGAGGATGCTGGTCACGGTGTGCATGCCGCAGCCTACCACGGCGGTGGGTCCGGCGGCAGATACAGCGTCGCGACGAAGGGGCGCATACAGTCCTGCGTTCCCGGGCAGGCGCGGCTTGCAAGCCGGGGTGGAGCTTCCGCATCTTCGCCCCGCCCCGCCGGTGTGGCGGCGATGGCGGCCCTACGTCCTTCGTGTCCTCCTTTCTCCTGCCTCTGTCCCTGCTGTTCCGTGTGCTGCGACCCTCCGCGGCCGGGACCTGGCTGGTGGCGCTCCTCGCGCTCGCGCGGGCCGCACTGGCGGCGGAATCGCCGGCGCGCGTGCTCGATGTGCCCGTCTTCGCCGGCGGCTTCGGCATCGCCTTTTACGAGGAGACGGCGCGGCTCTTCGAACGCGAACGCCCGGGGGTGACGGTGCGCCTCTACGGCGATCCGCGTGTGGCCGACAAGATCCGCGTGCGGGTGATGGACGGCACGCTACCGGACGCCGCGCAGAGCGGCCAGGTGCTATGGCCGGCGTTGATCCGGGCGAGTAAGGTGGTCGATCTCACGCCCTACCTCGACGGGCCCAACTGGGAGGGCGACGCACGCTGGGGCGACACATTCGTGGCCGGCGCGCTCGATGCGTGGCGGGTCGATGGCGGCATCTACGGCCTGCCGTTCAGCTACGCCGCGTGGACCATCTTTTACGACCGGGCCCTGTTCCGGCGCCACGGCTGGCAGGAGCCTCGCACGTGGGATGAGTTCTTCGCCCTCTGCGCTCAGATCGAGGCGGCCGGGGTGGCGCCCCTCGCGCTGCCCGGCACGCGCGGGCTGTACCCCGAGGCCTTCTTCCGCGCCGCCTACTACAATCTCGCCGGAGCGGACGGCTGGCGTGCGCTGGGCGCGCTCGCCCCTGGCGCGCGCACGGATCCCCGCCACACGCGGGCGGCGGAGATCCTGCAACGCATCACGACGCGCCACACCCTGCGTGGTTGGGAGGGCGCCACGCATACCGGCGCGCAGCTCGCCTTCATCGAAGGCCGCGCCGCCATGACGGTGTCGGGTTCCTGGTTCCTCAACGAAATGAAGACCCGGCTGCCGGCCGGCTTCGAGCTGGGCACGATGAACTTCCCGGTCTTTCCGGACGGCGCCGCCGATCCGTCGGCGATCCAGACAGGCAGCGACAGCTTCTTCGTCTTCGCCACTGGCGACGCGGAACGCCTGCGCCTGACGGTCGATTTTCTCCGCTTCCTTACCTCCCGGGCGCGGGCCGAGGCCTTCGTCCGTCGGCTCGACGCACCCGTGGCGGTGCGCGGCGTGCCGCCCGAGGCCTACTCCGAGCTCAGCCGTCCGACCGCGCGCCTGATCGCCGGGGCGAAGGAATCGTTCAACATGCCGCAGGACATGCTGCAGCCCCCTGGTATTCGCCAGGCCATGACGGATGCGCGCTTCCGGCTCATGACCGGGGAGCTGTCACCCGCCGGCTTCGGCGAGGCCCTCGAGGCGGCGGCGGAAGGGGACCGTGTACGGGCTGCCTCCCCCGGCACCGTGACGGTGCGGCACGGCGGGCGGGCGGCGGCGCTCGTGGCTGCACTGCTCGCGCTGGGGGCCTGGGCCGCCTGGAGCGCGTGGCGCCGTGCCAAGGTTAGTCATGGTAAAGTGGATACGGAGGGCCGGCCCCGGCTGGGTTCGGCTGCATCCCTCGGTTTCGTCGGTCCGGCCTTTGTGCTCTACGGAGCGTTCGTCCTCCTGCCCGGTCTCGCCGCCCTCGGGTGGGCGTTCACCTTCTGGGACGGCCTGGGCGACCAGCGCTGGGCCGGACTGCTGCATTTCAAATGGCTGCTGCTGGAGAGCGACGTCTTCTGGGTCGCGCTGGGCAACAATGTCTTCCTCATGCTCGCGCCGGCCGTGGTGGTGGTGCCAGTGGCGCTGCTCTGTGCGGCCCTGCTGCACCGCGGGGTGGCAGGCGCCACCTTCTTTCGGGTCGTGCTGCTTTTTCCCAACCTGCTCGGCGGGATCGCGGCGGCGCTGCTCTGGCTCAACGCCTACGAACCGCACGGCGGCCTGGTCAATGCCGCGTTGTCCGGGCTCGGTCGCTGGGTCGGCAGCGAGAGCCTCGCGGGTTTTGCCGGGTTTCCGTGGCTTTCGCCCGACCACCTCTACCCTGCCCTGCTGCCGGTTTATCTGTGGATGGCCTGCGGCTTCAACCTCGTGCTCTACCTCGCCGCCATGCAGGGCGTGCCCGACGAGTTGTATGAGGCGGCGGAGATCGAGGGTGCCTCGTGCCTGCGGCAGTTCTTTGCCATCACGCTGCCCATGATCTGGGAGGTGATCGTGATATCCGCGGTCTTTCTCGTCATTGGCGGGCTCAACGCCTTCGAGATGGTCTGGTTGCTCACCCAGCAGGATCCGGTGTCCGGCGTGCACACGCTGAGCACCCTGATGGTGTCGACGATGTTCAAGGAGTTCGACGTGGGCCGGGCCACGGCCATTGCGGTGGTGCTGTTTGTCCTCGTGCTCGCCGGCAGCGCGGCGGTGATGCGCGGGCTGCGCCGGGAGGCGGTGGAACGATGAAGATCACCCGGTCGCTGCTCGTCGTCGCGCTGGCTGCGTACGCCCTCTGGGTCGTCTTCCCGATGATCTGGGTCGCGTACTCGTCGCTGAAGGCGGACGACACGATCTTCCGCGACACCTTTGCGCTGCCGCCGGCGGGCGACCTGCGCTGGGACAACTATGCCCGGGCCTGGGGCGAGGCGCGCTTCGGCGATTACTTTCTGAACTCTGTGGTGGTGACCGCGGTGTCGGTCACCCTCATCGTCTACCTCGGCGCGCTCGCGGCCTATGCGTTGTCCCGTTTCCGGGTGCGGGGAGGACCGGTGGTCTTCTGGCTCTTCCTCGCCGGCCTGATGATCCCGGCCCAGCTCGCGATGGTGCCGCTGTTCTTCGAACTGCGCGCCCTCGGGCTGCTCAACTCCCGGATGGGGTTGATTTTGGTCTACACCGCGAACGGCCTGCCCTTCGCGATCTTCATTCTCGCCGGATTCTTCCGCTCGCTGCCGCGCACACTCTACGAGGCGGCGATCATCGACGGCTGCGGGGAGTTCGATGCCTTCCGCCGCGTGATGCTGCCGCTGGCGCGGCCCGGCCTGGTGACGGTGGCGATCTTCCAGTTCATCGGCGTGTGGAAGGAGTACTTCTTTGCCTTCATGCTCATCGGCGGCGACATCGACGGCGCCGCGCGCACCCTGCCGCTCGGCCTGGCGAACCTGGCCATCACGGCGCAGTACCGGTCCGACTACGGCATGCTCTTCGCCGGCCTCGTCCTCGTCACCCTGCCCATCCTCCTCGTCTACGTCTTCCTGCAGAAACACCTGGTCAAAGGCGTGACCGCGGGTGCGCTGAAGGGGTGAGCAAAGAAGCGTCGCAAGGACCGCCGTGCTGGCACAAATCTCACCATCGCGATGACTCTGCAGGCGTTGGCTTCAGCGGCGGGATCCATGCTCCGTGCGATCGTGGGCTTGGTCGCAAGCTTGGCGGCGGCCGCGGGGTGGGCTGCGTCAGACCCGGGTGACACGCTCATCGTGCTCGATGCTTCCGGGAGTATGCGAGGGCGCATCGCCGGCGAAACGAAGATGGAGATCGCGAAACAGGCGGTTCGTGACCTCGTGAACGGACTGCCCGACGGCACGCGCCTCGGCCTCGTGGTTTACGGACATCGCCAACGCAGCGCATGCGACGACATTGAGCTGCTGGTTCCGGCCGGACCACTGGACCGGCCGGCGTTCCTCGCCGTGGTGGAAAACCTCCAGCCGCGCGGCATGACCCCGCTCGCCGGGGCGATCACGTTTGCGGCGGACGCCCTCGCTGCGGGTGAACGGAAAGCCAATGTGATCTTGGTGACCGATGGGCTCGAGACCTGCGGCAGGGATCCGTGCGCCACCGCCCGCGCGCTTGAGCAGGCGGGCGTCGACTTCACCCTCCATGCGGTCGCCTTCGATCTCGGCGCGCGCGAGGCCCGGTCGATCGCCTGCATCGCCGAGGCGACGGGAGGTCGGCTATGGCAGGCCAAGGACGCCGGATCGCTACGGGATGCGCTGGAGCTCACCGTCGCAACAGTGGCGGCGGCCTCGCCACCGCCGGCGGAGGTGATTTCGCCCGCCACGGTGACGGGTCCGGCCGAGGTGACCATGGGAGCGCGGTTCAGTGTGACGTGGACGGGACCGGACAACCCCGGCGATGTCATTGCGGTGGTCCGGGCCGGAACCCCCGACGGTGAGTATGTGGATTTCACCTACACGCGGAGGGGCAGCCCATTGGAACTGACGGCGCCGCTCGACGCGGGGCCGGCCGAGCTGCGTTACCTTGCCGGCCGCTCGCGACGGGTGCTGGCGCGTACGCCGCTGGTGATTGTGCCGGCGCCGGTCGCGTTGACCGCGGCGGAGCAGGTGGGCGCCGGCGCGCGGGTGGCGGTGAGCTGGGTCGGGCCGAACCACGTCGGCGACTACGTGACGATTGTCCCGAAAGGCTCGCCGGACGACGACTATGCCGCCTTTGCAGGCACCCAACTCGGCTCGCCTCTTGGGGTGACGGCGCCCCTCGATCCCGGACCGGCGGAGATTCGTTACGTGAGTGGACGGGGCGGACGGGTCCTGGCCCGGCGGGAGATCGATGTCGTCGCGGCCGAGGTGTCGCTGGAGGCCCCGGCCGAGGTCGTGGCGGGCACCCGGGTGTCGATCGCGTGGACCGGTCCCGGCCGTGCGGGGGATGTGCTGACGGTGGTCGCCGTGGGTACGCCGGACGGGTACCATGGATCGTACACCGGCACGAATGCCGGCTCGCCCTTGACGGTGCAGGCGCCGTTCGAGGTGGGCGAAGCGGAGATTCGTTACCTCAGTGGCCAGGGCGGGCGGGTGCTGGCGCGGCGTCCGCTGCGAATCGTGGCGGCGGCGGTGACGTTGACCGCCCCCGCGGCGGTCGCGAGCGGTGCGGCCGTCGCGGTCACGTGGTCAGGCCCGGGCAACGCCGGCGATTACCTTACGATCGTGCCCAAGGCCTACGCGGAGGGTCGTCACGGCCGCGCCACCCCGACGACCGCCGGCTCGCCGCTGACGGTCATCGCGCCGATCGAGGTCGGCGCTGCGGAGCTTCGTTACGTGAGCGGTCGGGACAACCGGGTGCTGGCCCGCCGGGACATTGAGGTGACACCGGCGGCGAAGTGAGGCGCCCGTCAGGCGGAGGGCGGTTCGTCGGGCAGGTCGATCGACTGAGAGGCGAGCACCTTACGAGCGGCGTCGGCCTGGTCCTCTCCCACCTGCACGCGAATACCGCCGGTCGCCCACAGGTAGGGCGGGGCGTTCTGGGCCGTGAGTTCGTCGGGCACAAAGGCCGGGATGCCGCTGCCCTCGAGGATGGATTTGACGAGCAGCGCCTGCTGCAGGTCCCCGCAGGTGGTGATCGTGATCATGCCAGAGGATGGCGTCTCTCCGACGCCGAGGCGAGTCCGGCCGAGCGATTTTTTTCATCGACGCCCGAGGGGGCCGCGAGGGCAAAGCGCGCTTCTGACTGGAGACCGGGCGGCGCATGCATACTGATTAGGACTCCCCTCTATGAACGAAACGTCGGCCCTGCCTGTCGGGCTCAATCTGGATGATCTGGAGCTCCTGCGCTGGATTCACCATGCAGCGGACGAGCATGCGATCATGGCCATCACCGACGCCCGCGGGGTGATCGTGTTCGTGAACGACCGGTTTTGCGCGATCTCCGAGTACGCGCGGGAGGAGTTGATCGGCAAGACTCACCGGGTCATCCGGTCGGATTTTCACCCTCCTGAGTTCTTCGCCGACCTCTGGCGGACCATTGCGGCGGGCAAGGTCTGGCGCGGCACGGTCTGCAACCGCGCGAAGAGCGGCCGACTCTACTGGGTGGAGAGCACGATCGTCCCGTTGGCCGGATCCGACGGGAAACCGCGCTATTACCTGGCGCTGCGCACGGACATCACCCGGCTGAAGGAAACGGAGGAGGCCAATGCCCGCCTGGTGAAGGAGGCGATCGCCCGGGCGGACCAGTTGCGCATGGCCCAGGACGAGTTGCGGGTGTTGTTCGAGCATGCGCCCATCGGCATCAGCTGGCGCGAGTTCGACCGCGAAGGACATCCGGGGGCCAATCACGTCAACCGCCGCTTCTGCGAGCTGATTGGGCTGACGGCGGACGAGGCCCGCGACATCGAGAACGTGCGCCGCGCCACCCACCCCGAAGATTGGGAGAAACAACAGAAGCTGACCGACGAAATCTACGCGGGCGCCCGCGAGTCGTTCACGTTGGACAAACGGTACATTCACCGCGACGGCCGGGTCGTCTGGGGGATCCTGACCGTGGCGGTGATTCGCGATGAGCGCGGCGTGCCGACCCATCACTTTGCGATGCTCGAGGACATCACCGGCCGCCGAGCGGCCGAGGATGAGCTGCGGCGCAGCGAATCGCGCTGGCGCACCTACCTCTCCACGGCGTCCGAGATCCTGTACGCCCTGACGCCTGAATACACTTTCAAGTTCGTGTCGCCGGCCTGGACAGCGAAGCTCGGACACCCGGTCGACCAGGTGCTGGGCCGCAGCTTTTTCGAGTTTGTGCATCCGGAGGATGTGCCGGCGTGCCGCCAGTTCATCAGCGCGATCATGGACGGCACGCCCAACAACAGTGCGGTGGAGTACCGCATGCAGCATCGCAACGGCGAGTGGACCTGGCATGCCTCCTCGGGTTCGGCCTACCTCGACCGCGACGGGCGGCGGGCCTACTTCGGCGTCGGGCGCGACATCAGCCTGCGGCGCAAGGCCCAGGACGAGCTGCGCCTCGCCCTCGCGCGCCGCGAGGAGCTCGAACGCATCATCAACCGCTCACCCTCGGTCGTCGTGCTCTGGCGCGCCGAGGAGAACTGGCCGGTGGAGTTCGTTTCCCACAGCGTGAGCCAGTTCGGCTACACGCCCGAGGAATTCACCGAACGGCGGCGCAATTTCATCGGCATCACCCACCCGGACGACCGGGAACGCGTGCGTGCCGAGGTCGCGGCGCACGCCGAGGCGGGGCACATGGAGTACAATCAGGAGTACCGCCTGGTGTGCGCGGATGGCTCGGTGCGTTGGGTGGACGATCACACCGTGGTACGGCGCGACGCCTCCGGCCGCGTCACTCATCACGAGGGCCTCATCACCGACATCACCGGCCGGCACGAGGCCGAGGAGCGCGAACGTGCGGCCCGGGAACGCGACCTGCGCGTCGCCGGCGAGATCCAACAGCACCTCCGTCCGCGAGTCTTCCCGGATATCACGGAGGTCGAGATCGAGGCGCTGGCGGCCTCGTCGATGCTGATCGGGGGCGACTATTACGACGTCCTGCCCGTGGCCGGCCGCAGCTGGGGCTTCGTTGTGGCCGACGTGTCCGGGAAGGGTGCGGGCGCCGCGCTCATGATGGCCGAATGCCGGGCCACCCTGCGCCTCTGTGCGCCGGGCGAACTCAGCCCGGCCGCCGTGCTGCGGCGGGTCAACCGCGCCATCCAGCCCGACATGCGGCCCGGCATGTACATCGCCCTTTTCTACGGTATCCTAGACTTGGATACCAACCGCCTGCGCTTCTGCCGGGCCGGCCATGAGCCGGCCCTGCTCCTGCGGCGCGGGGCTTCCGCGCCGGAACTGCTGCCGGGCGGAGGCCTGGCGCTCGGACTCGACGAGGGCTCCCTCTTTGACGAGATGCTGGAGGAGCGGGAGGTGGAGATGCAGCCCGGCGATCTGCTTGCCCTCTACACCGACGGCATCACCGAGGCCTGCAATCCGAAGGGCGAGGAATTCAGCCGGGACCGGCTGGCCACCGCCCTGCTCAAGCACGAGGAGCGTCCGCTCGCGCAGGTGGCGCTGATGGTGGACCGCTACGTGCGCAACTTCTGCGCCCTCGCTCCGCGGCATGACGACCGCACGCTGCTGCTGGTGCGGCCGCGCTGAGGGCGCGGGACCCGCGGCAGGTCAGCGTACGACCGGGCGCAGGACGAGGTTGCGGTAGGAAACGGGGCCGTGGTCGCCCTGCAGCCAGACCGGGCCGGGCCGGGATTCATCCGACCACATCGCTCCGCCGGTAATGCCGAGCAGGGGCTGGTTGTCGATGATTGTGGTCCCGTTGAGCACGACGGTGGCGTGGCGGTTGACCAACGTGATGTCGAGGGTCTGCCATTCGCCGGCCGGCTTCTCGGCGGCCGCGGACGGCGTGATGCGGCTGTAGATCGCACCCATATTGAGCCAGTTGAGAGCCTTGCCGTGCGAATCCTGCACCTGCACCTCGTAGACGCCGCGCAGGTAGACCCCGCTGTTGCTGCCTGCCGGGATGTTGACCTCGAGCTTCAGGTTGAAGTCCTCGAACTCGCGATCGGTGCGGAGATTGCCGTAGCGCTTGCGCGGTTGGCCCTCGGTCTGGGCCGGATCGTTGACCAGCACGCCATTGACGACCTTCCAGCCATTCTCGCCCGACCGGGGAATTAGGCTCCAGCCGGTGAGGTCCTTGCCATTGAAGAGGGAAATGAGCGCGCCGAACGTGACCGCCTTGAGATCGGGCCGGGGCGGAAGGTCCGGGACACGGCGGCCGGTGAAATCGCCGCGTTCGAAGCCGGTGCCATCGGGCAGCGGTGCGGTGCGGGTGAGCCGCAGCACGTCACCGTCGATGCGGGCGGTGAGCACCTCGGTGAGCTGCTGGGTGCGCACGACCTTGCCGGCCGCGTCCTTGCGCTCGACGTTGCGCGTGCGGGTGACCGTGAGCTGATCGCCCTCCACCGTGACCGACGACACCGGGACCACGCTACCGCCGCCCCAGAGGAGGGAGCCGTCGTACCAGCCGTCCTGCTTTTTGACCTCGAGCCAGCCCGCGGCTCCGTTCGGGAGGGTGAGGGCCCAGCGTCCGAGAAAGGCGTCAGCGGAAGCAGCGAGGGAGAGGGTGGAGAAAGCGAGCAGGCCAAGGCTGGCCGTGACGAAGCGGCGGAAGGTTGAGGGGGTCATGACGAGAGCTAGATGATTCGAGCGCGCCATTCCGCGCCGCAAGATGAAAACCGGACGGCGGTCGTGGCAGCCGATGCGGTCGAACCCAACCATGACCTGTTCGAGCACCAGCAAGTTTGGTGGGCAGTGCTGGTGGCTCCGGATCGTGAATCCTGTTACGCGCGCGTCGCGATCGACCTCGCTGGCCTGGTGGAGCGCGGCAACCTGCTCGAAGCAGAAAATGAAAAAGCCCGGTCTGCGGAAGACCGGGCTTTTCGTGTAAGAAGGGCGCTGTACGTCAGGCCGGGACGGGGACCTTGGCGGCGTCGAAGGTGTAGAAGGGCTTCGGCGCGTCCGCGGTGGGCGGATGCGGGATGACCTTCCAGAACTTGCCGACGGACGTCTCCCACTTGTCGACCAGGGCCTTCGCGTGCGGGCTGCCGGTGAGCTTGGCGTGCACGCCGACGAGCTTCTTGAGGCTGTCGATCTCGTCGTGCGCGTTCAGGCGCTCGAGTCCGATCATCGCCGGGTTGATGCGTTCCGAGAACGCGTCCCCCTCGTCATAGACGAAGGCGAGGCCGCCACTCATGCCGGCGCCGAAGTTCGTGCCCGTCGGGCCCAGAATGACGACGAGGCCGCCGGTCATGTACTCGCAGCCGTGGTCGCCCACGCCTTCGACGACGGCGGTGGTGCCGGAGTTGCGCACGGCGAAGCGTTCGCCGGCACGGCCGGCGACGAAGACGCTGCCGCCGGTCGCACCGTAGAGGCAGGTGTTGCCCACGATGGACTGCTTGTGCCAGGCGAAGGTCTCGCTCGGTTTCGGACGGATGATGATCTCGCCGCCGTTGATGCCCTTGCCGACGTAGTCATTGGCCTCGCCGATCAGGGTGAGGCGGAGACCGTTGACGAGGAAGGCGCCGAACGACTGGCCGGCGGAGCCGGTGAAGGTGAGGTCGATCGTGCCGGCGGGCAGACCCTCGTTGCCGCGCTGGTAGGCGATCTGACCGGAGAGCTGCGTGCCGACGTCGCGGTTGACGTTGGTCACCTTGTAGCGGGCCACGAGGCGGGCGGACTCGCCGAGGATGACGTCGCGGGCTTCCTGGAGGATGGCCTCGTCGAGCGAACCTTCGCCGCCGAAGCGCTCGTTGCGTTCGCGCGTGTGGTAGCGGTCGAGTTCACCGGAGGGATCCGGGTTGTGCAGCAGGCCGCCGAGGTTGATCAGCTTGGTCTTCGGGTTCGACGGGTCGTCGATCTGCTCGAGCAGGTCGACGCGGCCGATGATGTCGTTGATCGTGCGCGCTCCGAGCTTGGCGAGATAGTGGCGGACGTCCTCGGCGACGGCGTTGAAGAAGTTGATGATGTTCTCGGGCTTGCCGCGGAACTTGGCGCGCAGGTCCTCGCGCTGGGTAGCGACGCCGACCGGGCATGTATTCAAATGGCACACACGGAACATGGCGCAGCCGCCGGCGATGAGGGCGGCGGTGCCGAAGTTGTACTCCTCGGCGCCGAGCAGGGCGGCGATGACGATGTCGCGGCCGGACTTCATGCCACCATCGGTGCGCAGGACCACGCGGCCGCGCAGGCCGTTCATCATGAGCACCTGGTGGGCCTCGGCGACGCCGATCTCCCACGCGGAACCGGCGTTCTTGATCGAGGCGAGCGGCGAGGCGCCGGTGCCGCCGTCATGTCCGGAGACGAGGACCACGTCGGCATAGGCCTTGGCGACGCCGGCGGCGACCGTGCCGACGCCCGAGCTCGAGACGAGCTTCACGCAGACCTTGGCGCGCGGGTTGACCTCCTTGAGGTCGAAGATCAGCTGCGCGAGGTCTTCGATCGAGTAGATGTCGTGGTGCGGTGGCGGCGAGATGAGCGTGACGCCGGGTACCGAGTAGCGCAGGCGCGCGATGAGCGGCGTGATCTTGGTGCCGGGCAGCTGTCCGCCCTCGCCGGGCTTGGCGCCCTGGGCCATCTTGATCTCGATTTCCTTGGCGGAGGACAGGTACGCGGCGGTGACGCCGAAGCGGCCGGAGGCGACCTGCTTGATCGCGGAGTTGGCGTTGTCGCCGTTGTCGCGCACGTTGAAGCGCTCGGGATCCTCGCCGCCTTCGCCGGAGTTGGACTTGCCGCCAATCCGGTTCATCGCGATGGCAAGCGCCTCGTGCATCTCAGGCGAGAGCGCGCCGAGGGACATGCCGGCGGTGGTGAAGCGCTTGCGGATGTCCTCAATGCTCTCCACCTCGTCGAGGGCGATGGGCTTGGCGTTGTCGAAGCGAATCTTGAGCAGGTCCTTCAGGGCGACCGGCGGGTGCTCATCGGCCTGATTCTTCCACTCCTGGTAGCCCTCGAAGGTGCCGGCCTTGACGAACTTGTTCATCGACGCGACGACCTTGGGGTTCCAGCCGTGGAACTCACCTTCGCCGCGCTTGTTGACGCGGTAGTAGCCCTCGGGCTGCAGGCTGAGGGCGGTGGCCTGGCCCACTGCGTCCGGGTCGGCGGAGTCGAGGGCCGGGAACGCGCGCGTGTGGCGGCGCAGCGTTTCCTCGGCGATGTGGACGTAGTCGATGCCGCCGATCGGTGACGGGGTGCCGGTGAAGCATTCCTCGATCACCTTGTGAGAGATGCCGAGGGCCTCGAAGATCTGCGCGCCCCGGTAGCTGTGGAGCGTGGAGATGCCCATCTTGGCCATGATCTTGAGCAGGCCGGCGTCGATGGCGGTCTTGTAGTTGACGCGCGCCTGGTCGGCGGTGACGGGCTTGGTCGTCTTGCCGCCCGTGGCGAGGTCGGAGACAACCTGGAGCACGAGGTACGGATTGACCGCGTTGGCGCCGAAGCCGAGCAGGCAGGCGAGGTGGTGCACGTCGCGCGCTTCGCCGCTTTCGGCGACGAGGTCGCACTTGAGGCGCAGGCCGGCGCGCACGAGCTGCTGGTGCACGGCGCCCACGGCGAGCAGCATGGGAATGCCGGCCTTGGCCGCGGTGACGCCCCGATCGGAGATGATCAGCACCTTGGCGTTGCCGTTTTCAACGGCGTCCTGGGCGCGCTTGGCCAGCTCCTTCACGGCCGGCTCGAGTCCGGCCGGACCCGCGGCGGCATCGAACAGGGCGGAGAGGCGCACGACGCGGTTCTTGAGGAACGGCACGTCAAAGAGGGCGGCGACTTCGTTGTTCTGCAGCACGGGCGAGTCGAGCTCGGCGAAGCCGCTCGTCTTCGGGAACTCCTCGAACAGGCCGAGGCGGCCGCCGAGGTACATGGTCAGCGACATCACGGCCTTCTCGCGGATGGAGTCGATCGGCGGATTGGTGACCTGGGCGAAGAGCTGCTTGAAATAAGTGTAGAGCAGGCGCGGGCGGCGCGAGAGCACGGCGAGCGGGGTGTCGTCGCCCATCGAACCGGTGGGTTCGACCCCCTCGGCCAGCGGGGCAAGCACCATTTCCTGCTCGTCGGATTCGTAGCCGAAGGCGATCTGCGCCGGCAGCGACGCGGACTCCGACTCGGCCGGCGCCGGTGTGCCGGCGGACTTGGCGAAGGCGTGCAGGTTGACGAGGTGCTGTTCGCACCACTGCTTGAAGTGCGGATCCTTGGTGAAGCGGGCCTTGACCTCCTCGTCGTGGAGGAAGCGCTTCTCGGCGAAGTCGACCGAGATCATGCGGCCCGGCCCGAGGCGGCCGGACTCGATCACCTTGCCGGGGAAGTCGTGCACGAGGCCGGCTTCGGAGGCGAGGATCACGTAGCCGTCGTCGAAGATCTTGTAACGCGCGGGACGCAGGCCGTTGCGGTCGAGCGCGGCGCCGATGACGCGGCCGTCGGTGAAGATAATGGCGGCGGGGCCGTCCCACGGCTCCATCATGCAGGCGTGATAACGGAAGAAGGCGCGCGTCTCCGCGGAGAGCTTCTTGTCCTTCTCCCACGCCGGCGGCATCATCAGCATGGAGGCGTGCAGGGGGCTGCGTCCGCCGAGTGTGATGAGCTGGAGGGCGTTGTCGAAGGAGGCCGAGTCGGACATGCCCGGCTGCACGAGAGGCTTCAGGTCATGGAAACGCTCACCCCAGACGCCGTAGGCGGTGGAGCGCTCGCGGGCACGCATCAGGTTGCGATTGCCCCGGATGGTGTTGATCTCGCCGTTGTGCGCGAGCATGCGGAACGGGTGGGCGAGGTGCCACGTCGGGAAGGTGTTCGTCGAGTAGCGCTGGTGGAAGATCGCGAAGGCGCTGGTGAACTTGGGCGACTTGAGATCGCTGAAGTACTTGCGGATCTGCGCCGGGGTCAGGAGCCCCTTGTAGACGATGGTGCGCGACGAGAACGAGCAGATGTAGAACCCTTCGATCTTCGCCTCGAGCACCTGGCGCTCGATGGAGTTCTGGGCGAGGAACAGCTTGCGCTCGAATTCGTCGTCACTGATCGCTTCGTCCGGGCGGGCCACGAGGGCCTGGAGGATGAGCGGCTGCGTCTCAAGCGCCTTGCGGCCCAGGCAGGATGCGTCCGTGGGCACGTCGCGCCAGCAAAGGAACACGAGACCCTCGTGCTTGACGGCCTTTTCGACGATCTTCTTGCAGGCCACCTGGGCGGACTCGTCCTCGCGCGGCAGGAACATCATGCCGACGCCCAGATCGACGTCGCGCAGGAGGGTCTTTTTCTTCTTGGCCAGCGTCTCGCGGAACAGGTCGACCGGGATCTGGGTGAGCAGGCCGGCGCCGTCGCCGGTGACGGCATCGGCGTCGATGGCGCCGCGGTGGGCGAGGGCTTTCAGGGCCGAGATCGCGCGATTGACGACGTCGTAGGTACGTTCGCCGGAGAGCTTCGCAATGAAGCCGACGCCGCAGGCGTCATGCTCCTGATCGGGATGATGCAGGGGGGACGGGATGATCTTGGCCATGGGAAAAGGGAGGTGGGACGTGGTCGGGGGATGGCGAGGGCGCGGGCGACGGGGACAAAAAAAAGGCCGGTGTCTCGTTTGCGAGAGCCGGCCCCTGGGCTTGAGTCGTGCGGGAGCGCCCTCGTCGATCAGAAGAAGCGGATCGTTTTCGAGGCCATCTTTGCGTGTTCCTCGTCCGAGCACGCCGCATTGGTGGGCGCGTCGGGAGCCGCGTGGTTGGGTTTTACCAGATCGTTGGACAGGAGGTAGTTCTCCACTTCTTCCCCGGAGACGTCGGCCAGCATGACGCCGTCGATCTCCACGCAGGGCGAGAGCGGCTGGCCGGATTTGCGCACCATCTCCGCGTAGTTGTCGCGGTTGTTGATGATGTCGATGTCCTCGTACGCCAGGTTGTACTTACGCATGATGGCACGGACGCCATTGGACCAACCGCAGTGCGGTTTGAGATATGCGAGGATCTTCATGGAAAGAGTGAAGTTGCGGACAAAAGCGGGGCAACTTATAGGATGCGAATTACGGCGTTCAAGAGAAAGGTTGGACAAATTTCAGCAGGAGGCGGGCCATGGTGCAAATGGAGCGCGGAGGCGGTGACCGTTGAACCGCGGACCGGCCGCCACCTTTTCGCTAGCAGCGCGCGGGCCCGTGCTCTATCCACCGGCCCATGAAGGTCCTCGTCACCGGCGCCGCCGGGTTTATCGGCTACCATGCGTGCCGCCGCCTCACGGCGAGCCGGCGGTGCACGGTGCTGGGCATGGACAACCTGAGCGATTACTACTCGGTCGACCTGAAGCGGGCGCGCCTCGCAGAACTCGCGGCAGCCAAGGATTTTCGCTTCGTGCAGGCCGATCTGGGCGATGCGGCGGCCTTCGGCGGCCTCTTCGAACACTTCCGACCCGACTACGTCGTGCACCTGGGTGCCCAGGCCGGGGTGCGCTACAGCACGGAGAACCCGGCGGCGTATGTGCACAGCAATGTGGACGGTTTCCTCAACGTGCTCGAAGCCTGCCGCCGGCATCCGCCCCGGCACCTTGTGTTCGCCTCGTCCAGCAGCGTTTACGGAGCGAATGCCCGCGTCCCGTTCTCGGAGGATCAGCCGGCGGACCGGCCGGTGTCGTTTTACGGGGCGACGAAGCGGAGCAACGAGCTGATGGCGCACAGCTATGCGCATCTCTTTGGCCTCAATATCACCGGGCTCCGGTTCTTCACGGTGTATGGTCCGTGGGGCCGGCCGGATATGACCCCGGTGATCTTTGCCAAGGCGATCTGCGAGGGGGCGCCACTCAAGCTGTTCAACGAGGGGCGGAACCTGCGCGACTTCACCTACGTCGACGACGTGATCGACGGGTTGCTCAAGGTGCTGCTCTATCCGTTGACGGAGGAGGAGCGGGCGGCCGAGCTCGCGGCGGGTGGAGCGGCGGAGCCTTACCGACTTTATAACCTCGGACACAACCGCCCGGTGGAAATGGTGCAGTTCGCCCGCCAGCTCGCGGAGCTGCTCGGACGCGAGGCGACCCTCGAGCTCCTGCCGCCCCAACCGGGTGACATGGTGGAGACGTGCGCCAGCCTGGAGCGCATCCGCGCGGCCTACGGCTATGCGCCGAAGGTGACGCTGGAGGACGGGCTGCGCCGGTTTGTGGCGTGGTTCAAGGCGTACTACGGCTACGCCTGAGCCTCCCTCCCCTGCCCCGGCCGCTCGCTTTGCATGAAAACCATTCTGCTGCTGGTCGCGTCGAACATCTTCATGACGCTCGCGTGGTACGGGCACCTGAAGTTCAAGTTTCTCGAGGGCAAATCGCTCTTTTTCGTGATCCTGGTCTCGTGGGGCATCGCCTTCTTCGAGTACTGCCTGATGGTGCCGGCCAACCGCATGGGCTACTTCACCGAGGGGTTCTCCGGCTATCAGCTCAAGATCATCCAAGAGGCGATCACGCTGGCCGTGTTCATGGTGTTCGCGTGGCTCGTGCTGAAGGAAAAGTTCGCGTGGAACTATGCGGTGAGCTTCGCGCTGATCCTCGGGGCGGTGTACTTTGCCACGGCGTTCAAGCCAGGTGGCACGCCGGGACACTGAACTGAGGCGACGGCGCAGCCCGGGCTTGCTTCCGCCGCGGCGAGCCTCTCAGGTTCACCCCGCAGATCCGGTGCCGGCGAATTATGACCCGGCGCAGCCCTGAGGCTGTCGGTCCGGACCTTTGCGTTTCCCGTCTGCCCGCTTTCCTTCCCTCTTCCTATCACCATGTCCAAAGCCTCCCCCGCCAAAACCGCCTCCGCGGCTCCCGCCGTCGCCACGCCTGACGTCGCCGCCCGCAAGAATGTCGAACTCGCCGTCAGCGCCATCACCAAGCAATTCGGCGAAGGCTCGATCATGCGCCTGGGTGACAACCACAAGATGCAGGTCGAGACGGTTTCGACCGGATCGCTCGCGATCGACCTCTGCCTCGGCGGATCCGGTCTGCCGCGCGGCCGCATCATCGAGATCTACGGTCCGGAGTCCTCCGGCAAAACAACCTTCTGCTTGAGTGTGATCGCCGAGGCCCAGCGCCGCGGCGGCCTCGCCGCCTTCATCGACGTCGAACACGCCCTTGATCCCAAGTATGCCCGCGTCGTCGGGGTCAACCTCGACGACCTGCTCGTGTCGCAGCCCGACAGCGGTGAGGACGCCCTCAACATCACCGAGACGCTCATCCGCTCCAACGCGATCGACGTGATCATCATCGACTCCGTGGCGGCCTTGATTTCGAAGCAGGAGCTGGATGGACAGATGGGCGATGCGACGGTCGGGTCGCAGGCGCGCCTCATGAGCCAAGCCATGCGCCGCCTCACGGCGGTGGTGAGCAAGACCAAGTGCATCTGCATCTTCACGAATCAGATCCGCGAAAAGATCGGCGTGATGTTCGGCAACCCCGAGACGACGCCCGGCGGCCGTGCGCTGAAGTTCTTCTCTTCGATCCGCATCGACATCCGCCGCAAGGACCAGATCAAGACGCCGGACGGCAAGGTCATCGGCAACCGCACCAAGATCAAGGTGGTGAAGAACAAGATCGCCCCGCCGTTCACCGAGTGCGAGTTCGACATCATGTACGACGAGGGCATTTCGCGCACCGGCTCGATCATCGACCTCGGCATTGAGCACAAGATTCTCGAGAAGAAGGGCGCCTGGATCTCGTTTGAAGGCGAGCTCGTGGGTCAGGGCCGCGACGCCGCCAAGCAGGCGCTGCGCGACAAGCCGGAGCTCGCGAACAAGTTGAGCAAAGCGATCATGGCCAAGGTCAACGTCACGGGCGGCGCCACCGTCACCGGCTCCGAGCCGGCCGAGTAACCGACATTCCGGGCCACTGCCACCTTACCCTGCCGCGGGCCGGGAAGGTGGCGGGGTCCGGTGGATTTCCCGCCGCTGGGCCGCGAACGAGATTGCTGTTGGCGGTCAGGTCTTTAGCGGTTGTCGCGGCATGGCTGGGAGCACGCACGCGGCGGGAAGGCCTGACGTCGGTTCGCCCTCGGGAGGGCGCGAGCCGTCCTTTGTCGTCCGCGGGTTGTCCAAGGTCTATGGCACCGGGCACGCCGCGGTGCGGGCGCTGGACGGGGTCGACTTCGACCTCTTCCCGGGCGAGTTGGTGGTCCTGCTCGGAGCCTCCGGCTCGGGCAAGTCGACCTTGGTCAACGTGCTGGGCGGCCTCGATTCACCGAGCGCGGGCGAGGTGCACTACCGGGGCTGGGACCTCGGCCGCGCCGACGAGGCCGGCCTTACCCGCTACCGGCGCGACGTGGTCGGTTTCGTTTTCCAGTTCTACAACCTGATCCCGAGCCTGACCGCCCGGGAGAACGTCGCCCTCATCACCGAGATCGCGCGGCGGCCGATGCCGCCGGAAGATGCGCTGGCCCTTGTCGGGCTCACCCCGCGCGCCAACCACTTCCCTGCCCAACTTTCCGGCGGCGAGCAGCAGCGGGTGGCGATCGCCCGGGCGATCGCCAAGCGGCCCGAAGTGCTGCTGTGCGACGAACCGACCGGAGCCCTCGACGTCCGGACCGGCATCACCGTGCTCGAGGCGATCCAGCGCATCAACCGCGAGCTCGGCACCCTCGCCGTCATCATCACCCACAACGCGGTCATCGCGGAGATGGCCGACCGGGTCTTCACCCTTTCGGACGGTCGTATCCAGAATGTGGTGACGAATGCGGCCCGCAAGCCGGTGGCCGGCCTGGCCTGGTGATCCGGCCGCGCCCCGCCCATGGACCACCTCGACCGCAAGCTGCTCCGCGACCTCCGGGCGCTGAAGTCGCAGGCGCTCGCCGTCGCGCTGGTGATGGCCTGCGGCCTGGCGATGATGATCATGACGCGCAGCCTGATCCGGTCGCTCAACACCGCGCGCGAGGGCTATTACGAGCGGCACCGGTTCGCCGACGTGTTCGCCTCCCTGAAGCGGGCGCCGAAGTCGGTGGCGGCCGAGATCGCGGCGCTGCCCGGCGTGGCCGCGGTCGAGGTGTCGGTGGCGCGGCAGGTGACGCTCGATCTTCCCGGCATCGTGGAACCGGCGATCGGCCTGATCAACTCCCTGCCCGACCGGTCTGAGCCGGTCCTGAACCGGCCCTACCTGCGCATTGGCCGGCTGGCGGAGGGCGCGGGCCGGCACGAGGTGCTGGTGGGCGAGGCGTTTGCCCAGGCCCATGGCCTGAAACCGGGCGACACCGTGTCGGCGATTCTCAACGGCCGGAAGGTGCCGCTGCGCATCGCCGGCGTCGCCCTGTCGCCCCAATTTGTGTTCGAGGCGCCGCCGGGTGCGGCGTTGCCGGACAACCGGACGTTTGGGGTCTTCTGGATGCGGGAGGAATCGCTCGCCGAAGCCTACAACCTGGAGGGGGCCTTCAACACCGTCGCCGTGTCGCTCGCCCCCGGGGCCCGGGAACGGGCGGTGATTGCGGCCTTGGACCGGGTGCTGGAGCCGTATGGCGGCCTCGGCGCCTATGGACGCAAAGATCATCCGTCCGATGTCCGCGTCGACGACGAGATCCGGGTGCTGCAAGGCCTGTCGTTCGGCTTCCCCCTCGTGTTTCTCAGCGTGGCGGCGTTCATGACCAACGCCGTGATGAGCCGGCAGATCACCTTGCAACGTGAGCAGATCGCCATCCTGAAGGCCTTCGGCTTCACCGGTCGGCAGATCGGCCTGCACTTTCTGAAGTTTGCCCTCGTGATCGTGGCGGTGGGCACGGTGGCGGGAGCCATCGGCGGTCTGTTGTTGGGCGGACGGCTGGTGATGATGTATCACCAGTTTTTTCGCTTTCCGGCGCTCGAGTTTGTGCCGGCCTCTGGCGCCCTCGTGGCTGCCGCGCTGGCGAGTGCGCTGGCCGCCGTCGCCGGGGTGGCGGGAGCGGTGCGCCGGGTGATGAAGCTGGCACCGGCCGAGGCGATGCGACCCGAGCCGCCCGCGAGCTTCCGCCCTGCCCTGTTCGAACGGCTTGGGTTGGCGCGGGGCCTGGGCGTCTCGTTGCGCATGGCCTTGCGCAACCTGGAACGTCGTCCGATCAACGCCGTCCTCACCTGCGCGGCCCTCGCGCTCGCCACGGGGATTCTCGTCATCCCGAACGCGTTTCGCGACGGCGTGAGCCACGTGCTCGATTTCCAATGGGATGTGTCGCAGCGCCAGACCGTGACGGTATCGCTGGTCGAGCCGGGTCCGGCACGGGCCATCCACGACCTGCGGGCGTTGCCGGGCGTGATCCATGCCGAGCCGTTCCGCGGCGGGCCGGTCGAGTTGCGGGCGGGCAACCGTTCGCGGCGCCTCGGGCTGTCGGGCATTCCGGCCGGCTCGCATCTCAACCGCGTCGTTGACGGCCGCGGGAGGGAACTGATCCTGCCGCCCGAAGGCCTGGTGTTGTCCAAGGCGCTGGCGGATGCCTTGCAGGTGAGGCCGGGCGACCAGGTGCGGGTGCGTGTGCTGACCGGGCTGCGCACCCAGCAGGATGTGGTCGTGGCGGCGCTGGCGGAGGATTTCGCCGGTATCGCCGCCTACATGGACCTGGAGGCCGTCAACCGGCTGCTCGGCGAGGGCGATCGCATCAATGGCGCACGGCTCTCTGTGGCCGGCGGTCGCTGGGAGGAGTTCCTGCAGGCGATCAAGAACACGCCGCAGGCGGCAGGTGTGGTGATCAAGGAGGCGATGCGCGCCAGTTTTCGCAAGACGACCGCCGAGAGCATCGGGCTCATCCAAATGATCTACCTGGGTTTCGCGACCGCGGTCGCGTTCGGCATCGTTTACAACAGTGCGCGCATCTCGCTGTCCGAACGGACGCGCGAGCTGGCCACGTTGCGCGTGCTCGGGTTCAGCCGCGGAGAGGTGGGCACGGTGTTGGTGGGCGAGTTGGTCATCCTCACCCTGCTCGCATTGCCGCTGGGACTGGTGTTTGGTTCGGGCATGGCCAAGGCCATCCTGACCTCCGTGAACACCGAGACCGTGCGTCTGCCTCTGATCCTGACTCCGGCCAACTACGCCTTCGCGGTGTTGGTTGTAACCGTGGCCACCGCGGCTTCCGCCACCCTCGCCTGCCGCAAGCTCGATCAGCTGGACCTGGTGGGCGCGCTCAAGGCGCGCGACTAGGCCGAGACTTTTTCCCATGACGACGCCGTCCTCCCCCGCCCCGTTTGATGCCGACCAACCGCTGCCGCGGCGCAAGCGCCGCTGGCTGCCGTATGTCGGCGGCGCGCTCCTGCTCGCGCTGATTGTCGCCGGGCTCTGGCCCAAGCCCCTGCCGGTGGAAACGGTGCCGGCGGCCTTGGGTCCGCTGCGCGTGACGGTCGATGATGAAGGGCAGACGCGGGTGCGGAATCGCTATGTGATCTCGAGCCCCGCTGGCGGCCAGCTCCGGCGCATCGAGCTCAAGGCGGGGGCGGAGGTGGTCGCGGGTCAGACGATCGTGGCCATTTTGGAGACCGGCGGATCCGACTTGCTCGATGCGCGCAGCCAGGCTCAGGCCGAGGCGCGCGTCCTGGCGGCGGAAAGTGCCCGCGAGCAGGCGGCAGCCCAGCAGGAGCGGGCGACGGCCACGCTCGCCCTCGCCCGCGCGGATCTGGCCCGGGCGAGGTTGCTCGCGGCGCAGAGCGTCATTTCCCAACAGGACCTCGATGTGGCGCTCACGCGCGAGATCACCGCTGCGCAGGAGGCGCGGGCGGCCGGCTTTGGCCTGCAGGTGGCGGAGTACGAACTTGAGCAGGCCCGGGCCGTGCTCGGACGGGGTGCCGCCAGCGGCGGGGCCGCCTCCACCCTCGTGATCACCTCACCGGTGAGCGGCCGGGTGTTGCGCGTCCTGCAGGAAAGCGCACGCGTGGTGCCGTCCGGTTTTCCCTTGCTCGAGGTTGGCGACCCCACCGATCTTGAGGTGCGCGTCGACGTGCTGTCGCGGGATGGCGTGCGGGTCCGGCCCGGCGCGCGGGTGCTGCTGGAGCAATGGGGCGGCGATCGGCCGCTGGAAGCCCGGGTGCGCTGGGTGGAGCCGGCGGCGTTCACCAAGATCTCGGCCTTGGGTGTCGAGGAGCAGCGGGTGTACGTGATCGCGGACTTCGTGGATCCTGTCGACGCGCGCCCGACGCTGGGCGACGGTTTCCGGGTTGAAGCGCGCATCGTGATCGCCGAGGAGGCCTCGGTGCTGCAGGTGCCGGCCGGCGCGCTGTTTCAGCGCGAGGGCCGGTGGCAGACCTTTGTGGTCGAGGGCGGCCGGTCGCGCCTGCGCACCGTCGCCGTCGGCCGCTCGAACGGTATCCAAACGGAAATTACCGACGGGCTGGCGGAGGGCGAGGCCGTGATCGTTTATCCCGGCGATCGCGTGGAGGACGGCTCCCGGGTACGCACGATCGAGGTGTCGTCCCGCGGTTGACGGCGCGGGCCCGCGCGATGCGTGCGGAATTCGCTTTGCGCCCCGCCTCGCGGAGGGTTTCCGTGCCGGCATGGCCCTGCCCACTGACACCATCGCCGCGCTTGGCACGCCGCGCGGCACGTCCGCCCTCGCTGTCCTGCGGGTGAGCGGTCCCGAAAGCGCGGCCCTCGCCACGGCCCTGTGGGGTCAGGTACCGCCGCCACGCGTGGCCACGCACGGCGACTATCGGGCGCGTGACGGCCGGCTCATCGACGACGTGCTCGCCACCTATTTCAAGGGACCGAACTCCTACACGGGCGAGGATGCGCTGGAGATCTCGTGTCACGGCAATCCGTTGATTGCCCAGATGATCCTCGAGGATCTGCTGGGCCGCGGCTGCCGTCCGGCGGAGCCGGGCGAGTTCACCCGCCGGGCGTTTCTCAACGGACGCCTCGACCTCAGCCAGGCCGAGGCCGTGATGGATCTCATTCACGCGCGGAGCGAGCGGGCGTTGGCCGCGGCCAATCAGCAGTTGCGCGGCAGCCTGGGGCGCCATCTCGAGACCCTGATCCAAGGTCTCCTGCAGGTGTTGGCCCGGGTCGAGGCATACATAGATTTTCCGGAGGAGGACCTTCCGCCCGACGACCGCACCGCCCTGGCGGCCGCCTTGGAGGACGTTCTACGTGGAACGTCCCGGCTGCTCGCCACCCGGCACTACGGCGATTTGCTGCGGGAAGGCGTGAAAACGGTGATCGTCGGTGAGCCGAATGCGGGCAAGAGCAGCCTGCTCAACCGGCTCGTCGGACGGGAACGGGCCCTGGTGAGCGAGCTGCCGGGGACAACCCGGGACTATTTGGAAGAGCGGCTGATGGTCGGCCCGCATTGCCTCCGGCTCATCGATACGGCGGGCTTGAATGACCGACCGGAGGCGCTGGAGCGCCAGGGCATCGAGAAGACCTTCGAATGTGTGGCCGAGGCCGATCTCCTCCTGGTCGTGATCGATGCCACCCTCCCCTTCCCTAACCTGCCGCCAGACGTGCTGGCGCGGGTGCATTCCGCCCGAACCTTGGTGGTGTTCAACAAGATCGATCTGTTGACCTCGCCTCACGCTCAACCGGTTGTCCCGAAGCAATTTGAGAACGTGAAGCACGTCCGGGTTTCCGCGCGGACCGGGGCGGGAATCGAAGCGTTGATTCAGGCGGTGGTTGAACAGGTGGATCGCTTGGGCGGCGAGCAGGGCGAAGAGATCATCGCGATCAATGCCCGCCACGCCGATGCGCTGAGCCGGGCCGAGCGGTGTCTGATCGACGCGCGGCTTAAGCTGGCGGAGTCGGCACCGATCGAGTTGTTGGCCAGCGATTTACGGGGTTGCATGGATGCGTTGGGCGACATTGGGGGCAGGATCGACAACGAGCGGATGCTCGATCATCTGTTTGCCACCTTCTGCATTGGCAAATGACAACGGCCGGTGTGCTCCGGGCTTTACTGCCGGGGCATGTCGCGGCAGCGGTTCCTCATGGTGTTCAATGATCACTCTTTCGATGTGATTGTCTGTGGTGCGGGTCATGCCGGCTGCGAGGCCGCGCTCGCCGCCGCCCGCATGGGGGCCTCTACCCTGCTCCTGACGGGCAACCTGGATACGATTGCGCAGATGAGCTGCAATCCGGCCATCGGGGGTCAGGCCAAGGGTCAAATGGTGCGCGAGATTGATGCCCTCGGTGGGGAAATGGCTATCAATACGGATCTTACGGGAATTCAGTTTCGGTTGCTGAACGAATCTCGCGGGCCCGCCGTGCAATCGCCTCGGGCCCAATGCGACAAGAAGGCCTATCAATTTCGGCTCAAGCACACCTTGGAGTTGCAGCCGTCGCTGCAGATCTTTCAGGCCACCGTGACGGGGTTGGTCTTCTCGGGCCAGAAGGTGGTCGGCGTGCGAACCAACCTCGATTTGGAGTTCAGGGGGCAGGCCGTGGTGGTGACGACCGGAACCTTCCTGCGCGGCCTGATGCACATCGGCCAGAACAAGAATGAAGGCGGACGTTTGGGTGATTTCAGTGCCAAGACCCTGTCACAAAGCTTTCTCGACGCCGGCATCGAACTGCAACGCCTGAAGACAGGCACCCCACCCCGCTTGTTGGGACGCAGCCTGGATTTTTCGAAGATGGAGCCGCAGTACGGCGATCCTTCCCCGACTCTCTTTGCATTCCACGACACGCGGGAGCCCGCGGACATGTTCCACGTGGAACAAACGGGCGAACGCCGCCTGGGTTGGGCGCCCGGTGAATCTCAGGTTGCCTGCTGGATGACCTACACCACGGAGGAAACGGCCCGCTTGGTGCGGGAAAATCTGACCCGATCCGCCATGTATTCCGGTGAGATTGAAGGCGTCGGACCGCGTTACTGCCCGAGCATCGAGGATAAATTTGTCCGCTTCGCCGACAAACCGCGCCATTTGCTTTTCCTCGAGCCGGAGGGCCGGTCCACCAACGAATACTATGTCAACGGGCTGTCCACGTCGCTGCCGTTCGATGTGCAACTGGCGATGGTGCGTTCGGTCCCTGGTTTGGAACAGGCCGTCCTTTTGCGTCCCGCCTATGCGGTCGAGTACGATTTTGCGCCGCCCACCCAGTTGTTTCCGTCTTTGGAGTCGCGCAAGGTGGAGTCGCTTTTCTTCGCCGGGCAGATCAATGGGACCTCGGGCTACGAGGAAGCGGCGGCCCAGGGATTGGTGGCGGGCGTCAATGCTGTCCATAAGGTGCGCCAGGAACCGCCGCTGCTGATCGCCCGGCATGAGGGGTATTTGGGCGTCTTGATTGATGATCTGGTCACGAAGGGCACTCGGGAGCCGTACCGAATGTTCACCAGCCGGGCCGAGCACCGCCTGCTCTTTAACCACGGCAGTGCCGAGTCACGCCTGCTGCATCACGCCCGCGCCCATGGGCTCGTGGATCCCAAACGCCTGGCGCGCATGGAAGCCAAGGAGCGGACGATCGCGACGTGGGTCGAACGGCTGGAGCGGGAACGACCGCCGGGCGGGCAGGGGACTTGGGGTGAAGTCATTCGCCGCGGGTTGACCGCCGGTACGCTCGCGTCCGTCGCCCTGCCCGACGATTTCCGCCAGTTGCCGGATGCCATTCAGCAGGAGGCCCTGTACCGGGTGAGCTATGCGGGCTACCTCAGTCGTGAGGAGCGACAGATTGAGAAGATGAAAGGCATCGAAGCGATTCGTTTGCCGGCAGACCTCGACTACCTGACCATCAAAGGACTTCGTCGCGAGAGTGCCTTGAAGCTGGCCGAGTTTCGTCCTCAGAACCTGGGCCAAGCCAGCCGGATCAGCGGGGTGAACCCTGCGGATATCAGCATCCTCATGGTTCTGCTCGAGGCGCGCCGGGCGTAGAGTGGGGCTGGGCGGATTGATATAAGTTGCTTATAGTTAGAGAATAAAGGTAGACCGGAATCGAGTTTGATCTCAGTCGAGACGGCGTGGAATGCAGACGTTGGAGCCGGATCGCGTCATTCCGGTGCCGTTGTAACATTTGTGAAACACGTCGGCTTTTCGCTGGGAGAGGCCGGTGTGCGCCTCTATTGTGCTCGGCATGATAGAGGCGAAGCCAAAGCGAGTTCTGGTCGTGGATGACGAGTCCGACGTGACGGACTTGGTTGCTTACCACCTTAAAGCCAAGGGGTTTCAGGTCGAGACCGTGAACGACCCCAACGGAAGCATCGGCGCGGCCCGCTCGTTCGTGCCCGACCTTGTCATCCTCGATGTGATGATGCCGGATCTGAATGGCATTCAGATCTGCCGAATGCTTCGGGCCGATCCCAAGTTGAAGCGCGTGCCAGTGATCTTTCTGACGGCCAAAGCAGAGGAGAACGACCGCATCCAAGGACTCGAACTCGGGGCAGATGACTATATTTGTAAACCATTTAGCACCAAGGAATTGATTCTAAGAGTGCAATCCATCATCCGCCGCAGTACGGAAGCGGTGCCCGAGGAGCCGAAGCGTCTCCAGGTGGGCGAGATCGTGATCGAGGTCGACCGGCACGAGGCCTTCGTGCAGGGCCGGCGCATTGAGTTGACCGCGACGGAGTTCAAACTGCTCCGCCTGCTCATGGAGCGACGCGGCCGGGTGCAGACGCGCGAGCACCTGCTGATCAACGTGTGGAACTACGAAACCGAGATCGAGACGCGGACGGTGGACACCCACGTGCGACGCCTGCGGGAAAAGTTGGGTAGCGAAGCGGATTGGATCGAAACGATCCGCGGGGTGGGGTACCGAATGGCCGAACGCCGGGCGGTCGAAGCTTCGGGCTGACCGGGAGTCCCGTTTCGGCGACCCGTTTGCCTCCCGCATGCTTTACGTCGTCATCGCCCTCCTCGCGGCCGGTTTGTTGGTCGTGGGATTGAAGCTTCGCCGCCACCGCGGCGCCGTGCTCCACTTGCTCGACGCCGTGCGGCGCAAACAGCCTTTCTTGCGGGAAGATCTGCCTGGAGATCTGGCGCCGCATTGGGACGAACTGTGCGAGGCGACGAATGGGCTCATCACCGAGGTCTCTCACCTGCAGCAGCAGCGCTCCGGCCAGCTCGCCCAGCTCGAGGCCACGCTGGGTTCCCTCCAGGAGGCAGTGCTGATCGTCGATGCCAACAACTACATCCTCCTCGCGAATCAGGCGCTGCAGGCGATGTTTCCGCGGGCGACGAACATCATCGGCAACCGTCTCGAACTCGTGCTGCAGAGTGCCGTGTTTCTCAACCAGGTGGAAACGGTGAGGCGAGGGGAGGCCAAGCCTCAGCAAGAGATTGAGTTCGTCGACGGCACCAAGTCCCTCTGGATGGAGGTCACCGGCACGGCCATCCCGCCGCTCAGCGGCCAGAAGGGCCCGTGGGTGCTGTTTGTCCTGCACGATATTACCCGGCAGAAGAAACTGGAGGCGGTTCGTAAGGACTTCGTTGCCAACGTCTCACACGAGCTAAGGACGCCGCTTAGCGTGATCAAAGGGTATGTTGAAACCCTGGTGGACAACCATCGTGAGATCCCGTTGGAGGATCGTGAGCGCTTCCTGCGTACGATCCAGCGTCATACCGAACGCCTTAACTCGCTGCTGGAAGATCTGCTGGTGCTGTCGCGCCTCGAATCGATCAATCCGGGCCTGCGGCGCGAGTCCACGGCGCTCAATCGCCTGATTGAGTCCGTGATCGAAGACTACCGCGCGCGCCCCGCGGCGGCCGACCATCTCCTCGAAGTGGAGGCGGACCCTGCGGTGGACAAACTCCTCATCGATCCGCTCAAGGTTACCCAGGTCCTGGAGAATCTTATCGACAACGCGCTGAAGTACTCGGCGAAGGGCTCCCGGGTGGTGGTGACGTCGAAACTGCACGCCACGGAGGTTGAGGTGTGCGTGCGGGATAATGGCGCCGGCATTCCCGAGGCCGACCTGCCGCACGTGTTCGAGCGCTTTTACCGCGTCGACAAGGGGCGTTCGCGGGAAAAGGGCGGCACGGGGCTGGGGCTGAGCATCGTGAAGCACATTGTCCAGCTGCACGGGGGGCGCGTCCGGGTGGAGAGCACGGTGGGGAAGGGGACTGCGTTCTTCTTCACCCTGCCGGTGAAAGACGTGCTGTCGGCGCCCAAAGTCCGCTGACCTTGGGGGCGGCTCCCTGCCGATGTCAGGTCGTGAGGTCCCGCCGGTGGGATTACCTTTGCCATTGTGCGCGTCCTGCCGGCTGACCATATCGCCCCCCATGCCGCTGGACCAAGCGCACGCCCTCCATCAATCCCGCCTCGCGGCCCTGCAACCCATCCTTGGGGCAGCGCTGCCCGGTCGGGCGCGGCTGGCCCTCGAGATCGGCTGCGGACACGGCCACTTTCTCACCGCCTATGCCGAGGCTCACCCGGAGGTCTTTTGCGTCGGCGTCGATCTGCTCGCCGACCGCCTGGCGCGGGCCGGTCGCAAATCGGAACGACTCGGTTTACGCAACGTGCTGTGGGTGCAGGCCGAGGCGGCCCTATTTCTGGAGGCCATTCCCTCCGAAGTGCGGTTTGGCGGCCCGGTGTTTGTCCTTTTCTCGGATCCGTGGCCGAAACGGCGCCATTGGAAGCATCGCGTCCTGCAACCGGCCTTCCTCTCCGCTCTGGCGTCGCGTACCCTGCCGGGTGCGACCCTCTGCTTCCGGACGGACTACGCCCCCTATTTTGCGGCGTCCCGGCAGACCGTCGACAGCCACCCGGACTGGCGTTTGGCGCCGGATTTGCCCTGGCCTTTCGAGCAACCCACGGTCTTTCAGGATCGCGCGGCCGGATTTCAATCGTGGATCGCGGTGCGGAAATAAGCGCGGACCTTCCGCGGACCGCTTCCGCTAATGCTTAGCCTTGCGACGGGCGCCGGGGCATTTCGGGGGTTGACGGAGATTCCGGCGTTTGCCTAGGTGGAACCTTTCAAAACCTCCCACGATCTTCCACGCGTCCATGTCCCGGGTCACTCACCTCCTCGCGTTTGCACTGCTCCTCAGCGGTGCTGTTGTGCCCGCCCAAGCGGCCGTCGACGCCAGCGCGACCACCTTCGAGATCTTTGGCCTGCCGGTCACCAACAGCATCATCACCACCTGGGCGGTCGCGATTACCTTGCTGGTGGTGGTTCGTCTCGCGATCGGTGCGCGGCCGAGACTCGTGCCGAGTCGCGGTCAGGCCATGATTGAAGGGTTGATTGACGGCGTGAAGGGCCTGGTCGAGCCGATCGTCGGCAAGAAGACCGCTCCGGCCGCCCTGCCGCTGCTGCTGACGCTGTTCGTCTTCATTCTGATCAACAACTGGTCGGGTCTGCTCCCGGGCGTCGGCACGATCGGCATGGTCAGTCACGGAGCCGATGGTTCCCATATCTTTGAGCCGTTCATTCGTCCGTTCACCGCCGACATGAATGGCACCATCGCACTCGCGTTGGTGGCGATGGGGGGCTGGTTCCTGCTCATCCTGCGCTACGCGGGCACGAAGCTGATCCTCCACGATCTCTTCGGCAACAAGGCGGACCGCAGCGAGGTTCCGGCTGCGATCTATTATTTCCTCACGCTGATCTTCTTCGTGGTCGGTCTGATCGAGGTCATCTCCATCGCGATCCGCCCGGTGTCCCTTTCGTTCCGGCTCTTCGGCAACGTGTTTGGCGGTGAAAATCTCCTCCACGGCACCGCGTTTGTCTTTCCCTTCTACTTCCTCGAACTGCTCATCGGCCTCGTCCAGGCCCTCGTGTTCACGCTGCTGGTCAGCGTTTACATCGGCCTGATCTGCAACCACGGCGACGATCATGAGCACGACCACGGGGCCGGCGACGGTCACGCTCATCCGCCCGCCGCCCACTAAACGCTTTACCGTCGGGAGCGTGCCTATGCGTGCGCACGACGGTCATCACAAACCAAACCATCCACGAACATGTCCCTCCTCCTCGCTGCAGTTGAAGGAAGTCTCCACATCGCCATCGGTGCCGGCGCTGCCGCCATCGGCGTAGGTCTGATCGGCACGAAGGCCGTTGAGGCCGTCGGCCGCAACCCGGGCGCTTCCGGCAAGATCCTCGTCCAGTCCATTCTGGGTATGGCTCTCGCCGAGGCCGTCGCGTTCTACGTGATCTTCCTCGCTTAAGTTAACTCTAGGTGCGCATCGGTGACGATGCGCACCGTTTCTTTTTCCCGCCGCTCCTATGAACCTGCTCCTGGCCGCGACCGACGCTTCCTCCAAGCTCCAAAACCTGCAGTCGCAGTTTGGCATCGAAGGCAAGTACCTGCTCATGCAGGTCATCAGCTTCTCGATCCTGGCCTTCGTGCTGTACCGGTTCTTCTTCAAGCCGGTCCTCGCGACGGTTGATGAGCGCAACAAGAAGATCGAGGAGGGGCTGAAGTATGCGGAGGACACGAAGGCCCAGCTCGCTTCCGCGCAGGAGCAGAGTGCCGCCATCATCAAGCAGGCGCAGGTCGAGGCCACCAAGTTGATCGAGGAGGCGCGCAAGACCGCCAAGGAGTTCACCGAGCGTGAAACCGCGGCCGCCACCGAGCGCGCCAACGCTCTCATCACCAAGGCCCAGCAGGCGATCGACCTCGAGCACAAGAAGATGCTCGACCAGGCCCGCGGCGAGATCGCCCGCCTCGTGGTTGCGACCACCCAGCGCGTGCTGGCCAAGGAGCTCACCGATGCCGACCGCAACCGCTACAACGAAGCGGCCGCTCGCGAGCTCACCGTCGTCTGATTTTTCCCATGCGCGGCTCCAAGCAAATCCAGCAGCTCGCCCGGCAGTTCTTCGCCCTCAGTCTGGTTGACGGGCGCCTTTCGGCCGAACGCGTCACGGGCGTGCTGCAGTACCTCGAGAAGCATCCGCCGGCCCAGCCGCTCGCCGTCCTCAAGGCCTACCAGCGGCTCGTCGCCCTGGAGTTCGCCAAAGGCCAGGCCGTGGTGGAACACGCCGGGCCGGTCACCGAGGCGGTCCTCAAGTCCATCGAGGGCGCCATGTCGCAGCGTTATCATCGCCCGGTTACATCTGTGGCCAAGGCCCGTCCCGACTTGCTCGCCGGTCTGCGCATCCGCGTGGGCGACGACGTCTACGAATCCTCGGTCTCCAGCCAGCTCGCCAGTCTCTCCCTTTGAGTTTCGTCCCTTTTAACATCCGTCCCAAACCCTTCGCCGCATGAGCACGGTTCTCGAACAAATCGAACAACAGATCGCCAAGCTTTCCAATAAGGCGGTCCGCAAAAACACCGGTGTGATCCGCACCGTCGCCGACGGCGTGGCCAAGATCGACGGCCTCTCCGACGTGATGTACAACGAGATGGTCGCGTTCCCGGGTGGCGCCATCGGTATCGCGCTCAATCTGGAGCAGGATGAGGTCGGCTGCGTCGTGCTCGGCGACGTCTCCAAGCTGAAGGAAGGCGACGAGGTCACCACGACGGGCAAGCTGCTCTCCGTGCCCGTGGGCAAGTCCCTGCTCGGCCGCGTGGTCGACGCCCTCGGCAATCCGGTTGACGGCAAGGGCCCGATCGACGCCAAGGAATCCTACCCGGTGGAAAAGATCGCGCCCGGCATCATGGTGCGCAAGTCGGTCAACCAGCCGCTCTTCACCGGCATCATGGCGATCGATTCCATGATCCCGATCGGCCGTGGTCAGCGCGAGCTGATCATCGGCGACCGCGGTACGGGCAAGACGACCATCGCGATCGACACCATCATCAACCAGGCGAAGATCAACAAGGTCGGCCTCGCCAGCGGCGATCCGAAGTTCCGTCCGGTTTACTCGATCTACGTCGCGGTCGGACAAAAGAATTCCAACATCGTCCGCACCATCGGCGCCCTCGAGGCCGCCGGCGCGATGGACTTCACGGTCATCGTGGCCGCCCCGGCCGCCGACAACCCCGCCAACCAATACCTCGCCCCGTACTCGGGCGCGGCCATCGGCGAGTGGTTCATGGAAAACGGCATGGATGCGCTCATCGTCTATGATGACCTCTCCAAGCACGCCGTCGCCTACCGCCAGATTTCCCTCATCCTAAAGCGTCCTTCCGGCCGTGAGGCGTATCCGGGCGACGTGTTCTACCTGCACAGCCGCCTGCTCGAGCGCGCCGCCCGCCTTGACGGCAAGGGCTCGCTCACCGCGCTGCCGATCATCGAAACCCTCGCTGGCGACGTCTCGGCCTACATTCCGACGAACGTCATCTCGATCACCGACGGTCAGATCTTCCTCGAGACCGACCTTTTCAACCAAGGCATCCGACCCGCCGTCTCGGTCGGTCTCTCCGTCTCCCGCGTCGGCTCGGCCGCGCAGATCAAGGCCACCAAGCAGGTGGGCGGAAAACTGAAGGGTGAACTCGCCCAGTTCCGCGAGCTCGCCGCCTTTGCCCAGTTCGGCTCCGACCTCGATGCCAAGACCAAGGCGCAGCTCGACCGCGGCGCGCGCATCGTGGAGCTCTTCAAGCAGCCGGCCTTCAATCCGATCCCGATCGAGCAGCAGGTCGTGACCCTCTGGGCCATCCAGAAGGGCTACTACGACGGCCTCGACATCAAGCGCGTCACGGCCGCCGCCGTCTCGATCCGCGAGTTCTTCGCCACCCGCAAGGACGCCCTCCTGACCGAGATTCGCACCAAGGCTGCGCTCGACAAGGACCTCGAGGCCAAGATCGAAGCCGCGATGCAGGAGTGGAAGAGCAGCTTCGCCGGCTGATTTACGACGAATGATCTACGATTTATGATTTCGCCGTGAGCCAGAGCTTACGCCGCGATCGTCGATCGAACTTCGGCATCACGTCTTCCATCATCAATCAGGAACCTTAAATGGCTAGCACTCGCGACATCCGCCGGCGCATTAAGTCGGTCAAAAACACCCGCCAGATCACCAAGGCGATGGAGCTGGTGGCGGCGTCGAAGATGAAGAAGGCGCAGCAGGCGGCCCTTGCCGGCCGGCCCTACGCCCAACTCATGGCCGACATGCTGGCTGCCCTGGCTTCCCGCGTCGACGAGGCGTCGCACCCCTTCCTCGTCCAGCGCGAGGTGAAGACCCGCGGCATTCTGCTCGTCACCACCGACAAGGGACTTTGCGGACCGCTCAACGCCAACCTCTTCAAGCTCGTCACCGAGATCAAGACGCCGGCCAAGTACTTCTCGATCGGCCGCAAGGGCACGCAGTTCCTGGCCCGCACCCACCGCGATCTCGTCGCCGACTTCCCGGTGCAGGACCGCGCTCCGTTCGCCGAGGTCAAGGTGGCGGTCGAGTTCATGGTGAAGCAGTACCTCGACGGCGTGATCGACACGATCGAGGTGATCTACCCGCGGTTCCGCAACACGCTCGTGCAGGAGCCGAAGATCCGGCCCGTGCTGCCGCTCGGCAACGTGAAGACCTTCGTCGATTCACTGCGCTCGGAAACCGGCACCGCCACCGACGCCCGCCGGGACGACCGGCAGATGCTCTTCGAGCCGGGCGCGAGCGAGGTGCTCGAGGCGCTCATTCCGTTCTACGTCAATCGCACCATTTACCAGCTCGTTCTTTCCGCCCGCGCCTCCGAGCACAGCGCCCGCATGGTCGCGATGAAGACCGCCAAGGACAACGCGTCCAAGCTGCTGGGCGAGCTCACCCTGGAATACAACAAGGCCCGCCAGGCCGCGATCACCCAGGAAATCCTCGAAATCGCCGCCGCGTCCTTCGCCGCCTAAGAATTTATCATGGATGATCTAAGATCGATGATGTGAACGGACTTCCCTCCGGCGCTCCTCCGCCGATCACCCATCATAAATCATCAATCCCAGATCATAGATCCTGACTCCCGTCTCCTTTCCAAAACCCGCCTCCACTCCCTCGCTCATGAGCAACATCGGAAAAATCGCCCAGGTCATCGGCCCCGTCGTTGACGTCCAGTTCGCGGAAAACGCGATCCCGCCCATTTATCAGGCGCTGACCGTCGAGTTCACCGTCTCCGGCAAGAAGGAGGTCCTGACTCTCGAGGTTCAGCAGCACCTCGGCGGCGGGCTCGCCCGCTCGATCGCCATGTCCTCGTCCGAGGGCCTGAAGCGCGGTATGGACGTGGTCGATACCGGTGCGCCCATCTCGGTTCCGGTGGGCAACGGCGTGCTTGGCCGCATCTTCGACGTCACCGGCACGCCGGTGGACGGCAAAGGCCCGGTCGCCTTCGAGAAGAAGTATCCGATTCACCGTCCGGCTCCGGCGCTCGCCGACCAGGACACCAAGGCGCAGATCCTCGAGACGGGCATCAAGGTCATCGACCTCATCTGCCCCTTCATCAAGGGCGGTAAGGCCGGTGCGTTCGGTGGTGCCGGCGTCGGCAAGACAGTCGTCATTCTCGAGCTGATCAACAACATCGCGAAGGCGCACGGTGGTATGTCCGTGTTCGCCGGCGTCGGTGAGCGCTCCCGCGAAGGCAACGACCTTTACCACGAGATGTCCGAGGCGGGCGTCATCGATCAGAAGGATCTCTCCAAGTCGAAGGTCGCGCTGGTGTACGGCCAGATGAACGAGCCGCCGGGCGCGCGCATGCGCGTCGCGCTCTCGGCCCTGGCCATGACCGAGTACTTCCGCGACGAGAAGAACCAGGACGTGCTGCTCTTCATCGACAACATCTTCCGCTTCTCCCAGGCCGGTTCCGAAGTGTCCGCGCTGCTCGGTCGCTCCCCGTCCGCCGTCGGTTACCAGCCGACGCTCTCGAACGAGATGGGCCAGCTCCAGGAGCGCATCACCTCGACGAAGAAGGGTTCGATCACCTCCGTGCAGGCCGTGTACGTGCCCGCGGACGACCTGACCGACCCGGCCCCGGCCAACACCTTCGCCCACCTTGATTCGACGATCGTGCTCGAGCGCTCCATCGCCGAGCTCGGCATTTATCCTGCCGTCGACCCGCTCGCCTCCGTTTCGAAGGCGCTCGAGATCGACGTCGTCGGCGACGAACACTACAAGGTGGCCCGCGAGGTTCAGCGCGTGCTTCAGCGCTACAAGGACCTCCAGGACATCATCGCCATTCTCGGTCTCGACGAGCTGTCGCCCGAGGACAAGCTCACCGTCTACCGCGCCCGCAAGCTGCAGCGCTTCCTCTCGCAACCGTTCGCGGTCGCCGAGGTGTTCACCGGCACGCCGGGCAAGTACGTGCCCGTCAAGGAGACCGTCCGCGGCTTCAAGATGATCCTCAACGGCGAACTCGACCATGTGGCCGAGGGCGATTTCTACATGAAGGGCGGCATCGACGAAGTCATCGCCGCAGCCGGCAAGAAGTGAGCGGATGCCTGCATTTATGAGGTGTGATTGAGGATCTATGATCTGCCAGGTGCCGTCTGCAGCTCAGCCATTTCCTCAATCATCCATCATAGATCACGAATCATAACTCTCCATGTCTCTCACCCTCGAAATCGTCACGCCTGAAGCCCGGGTCTATTCCGACACCATCGACACGGTGGTCATTCCCACCGTCGACGGTGAGATCGGCATCCTGCCGGGACACATTCCTCTGCTAACCCAGGTGGAAGATGGCGAACTGCGCGTCACCAAGGACGGCCAGGTGCGCTGGCTGGCGGTCGGCGGCGGGTTTGCCCAGATCGAAGGCGACAAGGTCTCCATCCTGGCCGAGCGGGCCATCTCCGAGGACAAGATCGACGAGGCCGCCGTGCAGGAAGCCCTGAAGCGGGCCGAGGCGAGCCTGAAGGAAAGCGCCCACCTTGACCCGAACGAGCAGGAGCACCTTCAGACCGTGATCCGGTTCGCGACGACCCAGCTCGCCGTGAAGCGGCGCCGGCAGTAACGCCGTCAACCTTGGTCTTTCTACGCCTCCGGTTCTCACCGGAGGCGTTTTTGTTTAGCGCCGGAGCGTACGATGTTTCAGAGCGGGCGCTCACCTCTGGGCGAAAGCAGTACGCCCTCGCACAGCGTATTTGCCGCCCGAAGGGGGGCCGAAGGAAACGACTCGGGCTCCGGGGTGCCTACCGCCTTTTGCTGGGTTGACGTATGTTCGAATGGGATTTAGTTTGTCTCAAATGAAACAGTCCGCGCAAAAGGCAGTTGAGCTAAGGAAAAAGCGCGCTCCCGTTTCTCAATCTAGCCGCAAGGACCTGCGCAAGGGAAACGCCAAGGGGCAAGGCTCCGAAAAGAGTATGCACGACGTCCTATGGGGCATCGTGCGACAAGAGGCGGAGGCGAATCCAGCAAGCGCCGTGCACCGTGCCATTCTCTCAGGTGTTAACGTGCGGGCCATCTCTCCCATGGCCCGCAGGCTGGACATCGCTGCCGAAGACCTCGCCGGACGCGTGGGCATGAGCCGCTCTACCTATCACCGCAAGGCCCAGACGGGCGGCACGCTCGATGCCTTGGGCTCCGATGCACTCGCAAAATATGCGGCACTCTTCGACAAGGCGGTCGAGGCGTTCGATGGCGACGCGGATGCCGCCCGCCAGTGGCTGAAGACCGAGCAGCCGGGACTAGGCAATCGCGTGCCGCTCGACTTCGCCCGCTCGACGGTGGGCTTTCGCGAGGTGGAGAGACTCCTGACTCGAATCGACTACGGCGTGTATGCCTGACGCCTGGCGGGTAGATAAGAAGAAGTGGCAGGGCTCATCCTTCGACGGGACCGGCGCAGCCCGTGAGGGCGGCCGCTGGAACTCGGAGGGCGTGCGCGTGGTCTACGTCAGCGCAAACCTGGCAATGGCCGCCATGGAGAAATACGTTCATCTCCCCAAGCCGGTCCCTGCGAAAATGGAGTTCGTCCGGTTCGCCGTGGATTTCCGAGGTACCTCGATCAAGCGCCTGGAACCCGAGGCGCTTCCTCGGGGATGGCAGGACTCTCCCCCAGGGGGCGCGACCCAGAAGATCGGCGACCGTTGGGTCGCGTCGGGGGAAACCGCGATCCTCGCCGTGCCGAGTGCTCTCATCCCGGAAGAGGTCAATTACCTGCTCAACCCTGCCCACGCCGACTTCAAGCGCATCGTCATCGGAGCCCCCGAGATCTTCGTTTTCGACCAACGTATCGCGCAACTCCACCCACCGCCGTCCGCCAAATCAGGGGTAGCCTAGCCAGACCCCGTGGTCGAACGTGGGTTCAGGGCGGTCCGCTCGTCGCCAAGTAAGGTAACATTACCGATTGCTGGGCGGTCGTGTCGTTTGGTGGTATCCAAGCTAGGCGCGGAGGGACCCGCGCGTCCACCTTGGCTGCACCTTATCGCTTCAATCCCTGCTTGAAGCGGTCGGTCGGGCAGCAGCCGCCGGAGGCGCAGCCACCCTTGGGGCGGCGGGCGAACGCGGATCGCAGGAGGTAGAGTGCGGCCAGCGCCACGACGGCGAGGGCGACGACAGTCTGGGTTTCGGCACTCATGGGAGAGAAGGTAACGCGGAAGCCTGCGCCGGTCAAAACCCGAGGGCGGTGCCGGCCTGGTACACCAGGAATGAGAGCAGCCACGCCGTCCCGGTCATGTAGGCGAGCTGGAAGAGCGGCCACTTCCAGCTGTTCGTCTCCCGCTTCACCACCGCGATCGTGCTCACGCACTGCATGGCGAAGACGTAGAAGATCATCAGCGTGAAACAGACCAGCGGCGTGAAGAGGGGCCGTCCGTCCGGCCAGGTCGCCGCGAGCAGGGCGTCGCGCAGCGGGGCGGTGTCCTCCCCTTCGGCCTCGGCGTTGAAGACCACGCTCATCGAGCTGACAAAGACTTCGCGCGCAGCGAAGGAGCTGATCAGCCCGATACCGATCTGCCAGTCGAAGCCCAGCGGTTCGATCAGGGGCTCGAGCGCGTGCCCCGCCTGGCCGGCAAAGCTCTGCGCCAGCTGGGCCTGGGCCCCGACTTCGTCGCCGGCCTTTGGATACGCGGTGAGGAACCAGAGCACGATGGACAAGCCGAGGATGATCGTGCCTGCCCGCTTCAGGAAGAGGCCGGCGCGCTCCAGCATGTGCAGGGCCACGTCGCGCAGCCGGGGCAGGCGGTAGGGCGGCAGCTCCATGATCATCAGCGGTGGCGCGCCCTTGAGCAGGGTGCGCTTGAAGAGCCAGGCAAAGCCGAAGGCGCCGAAGGTGCCGAGGGCGTACATCAGCAGCATCAGCCCGACCTTGGCGCCGGTTGGCACAGTCTCCGTCGGCATGAGCGCCGCGATCATCAGCAGGTACACGGGCAGGCGCGCCGAGCAGCTCATGAGCGGCGCGACGAGGATCGTCACGAGCCGGTCTTTCGGTTCCTCAATGGTGCGTGTCGCCATGATTCCCGGGATGGCGCAGGCGTAGGAGCTGAGCAGGGGAATGAAGCTGCGCCCGTTCAGGCCGACCCGGCTCATCAGCCGGTCCATGATGAACGCGGCCCGGGCCATGTAGCCGGTGCTTTCGAGCAGGCCGATGAAGAAAAACAGGATCAGGATCTGCGGCAAAAAGACGACCACGCCGCCCACGCCGGCGATCGCCCCGTCGGTGATCAGATCGCGGAGATCGCCTGGCGGCATCGCGGCCTTCACCGCATCGGCGATACCGGCCATCAGGGTCTCGATCCATCCCATCGGGTGCTCGGCGAGCGTGAAGATGCCGAGGAAGAGCGCCGTCATCAACGCGCCGAGCACCGCCCAGCCCCAGACCGGGTGCGTGACGACATCGTCGATCCGATCGCTGGTCGAGCGGTCGTCGCCATCCGGGCGGCGAGTGTGCACGACCTCGGCGATGAGCCGGGCAATCGCGTCGTAGCGGGCGCCGACGAGGCTGCCGGCCCAATCGATGCCTTCGGTACGCCAGCGCCCCTGCCAGGTTTCGAGGATCTCGTGGGTGCGCGCCGACAGGGGCTGCGAACCCGCGACCCGGACGCGGTCGTGGTCCGTCAGCAGCAGCAGTGCCTCCGCCCGGGCGATCAACGGTGGTTTGCCTTCGTTCTGTTGCAACGAGGCCTGCAGTTCGGCGACGGCTCCGGCGATCGGGGCGGGCACGTCCCAGCGGTGGCGGGGCAGGGCCAGGTCTGGCCGGCTCATGGCGAGCTTGAGTTCGACGATGCCCTTGCCGTGCGCCGCCTCGCAGGCGATCACGGGGAGACCGAGCTCGTGCTCCAGACGCGCGATCCGCAGATCGAGGCCAGCGGCGATGGCGAGGTCCATCATGTTCAGGACCAAAATGACCGGCCGGCCGAGATCGAGGATCTGATGGACGAGGTAGAGGTTCCGCTCGAGGTTGGACGCATCGACGATGCAGACGATGCGATCCGGCATCGGCGTGTCGGGCCGGCGTCCGAGCAGCACATCGCGCGTCACGGCCTCATCGGGGGAACGGGCCGCGAGCGAATACGTTCCGGGCAGATCGATCACGGTCATCGGCTGACCGTGCTGCGAGTAGGCGGTGCCCACCTTGCGCTCGACCGTCACCCCCGGGTAGTTGCCCACCTTCTGTTTCAGGCCGGTGAGGGCGTTGAACAGGGTCGACTTGCCGCAGTTCGGATTGCCCACGAGGGCGTAGACCGGACCGCGGACCGGTTCCGGACGCGCAGCGGACGGAGTGCTCATGCCGGTGACAGCGGGGCGATGCGCACGAGGCGGGCCTCGCTGCGCCTCAGACTGAGATGATACCCGCGGACCTTGATCTCCAGCGGGTCGCCGAGGGGCGCGGTCCGGACCAGGGTACAGGTGGTGCCGGGCAGCAGTCCCATCTCGCGCAGCCGAAGAAAGGCCGCGCCCTCCGAGGGATAGCCGGTGACTTTCGCGGAGGCACCGACCGGCAGCTCGGCCAACGTGGTAACGTTGTTCATGCGGGCGGGGCGATCAGCGCAGCGGCTCGACGAGAATGCTGCGGGCGGCGTCGTGGCTGAGGGCGATGCGACAGCCGTTGACCCGGCAAAGAATGGTGCCGCTGCCCGAGACCTTCGTCACCAAGGTCGCTTCGCCCAGGCCCATCTCCCGCACCCGCTGACAAAAAGCGCTTTCCCCCGACAGGCTGCAGACCCTCCCCGTCGCGCCCGCGGGAAGCTGGCAGAGGGGCAGCAGGTGTGCGCCAAGGGAGGAGGAAGCATCGATCATGACCAGAGGTGAAAATGACTGAGACTCAGTTTCAATGTCAACGGGACAGATCGAGTTTTGCCGGTTTATCGAGGGCTTGGGCCGGAGGAATCCCGTGGCCGGTGGAAGGGGAGCGCTGACGCATCCATTTCTCCATCCCCACGATGCCAAAGACCGCGACGGACAGGGCGACGATCACGACCCAGGTCGACGCAGGTAAGGGAGCGGTGTCGAAGACACGGTTCATGACCGGAACGTAGGTGAAGGCGAGTTGGAGCAAGGTTGTGGTTGCCACGCCAAACCAGATCGAGGGGTTGGTGAACCACCCGATGCTTCGCACGCTCCGGGTGAGCGAACGGCAGTTGAACAGGTAGGCGATCTCGATGGCCACGACGAGATTCACAACGGCCGTCCGGGCGGTCGTCAGATCGAACCCGGCCCGCTCATGCAACGCGTAGAAGAGACCGTACGAGGACAGTCCCATGCAGAACGCCACCAGGCCGGTTCGCAGCAGCAGCGGGCGGTTCAGCAGGGGCGCGGAGGGGTTCCGTGGGGGGCGGTCCATCAAGCCGGCTTCCTTGGGCTCGAAGACGAGCATGAGTCCGAGCAGGACCTCCGTGGTCATGTTGATCCACAGCAGATGGAGGGGCAGGGCGGGCAGGGCGGTGCCGGCTCCGATGGCGATGAGCAGCAGCAGGGCCTCGCCCGCGTTGGTGGGGAGCGTCCAGACGATGAACTTGGTGAGGTTATCGAAGATGGCGCGCCCCTCTTCGACCGCGGCCTCGATCGAGGCGAAATTGTCGTCGGTGAGCAGCATGTCGGCCGCGCTCTTGGCGACGTCGGTGCCGGTGATGCCCATGGCCACGCCGATGTTGGCCTGCCGCAGGGCCGGGGCGTCGTTCACCCCGTCTCCGGTCATCGCCACGATGTGACCGCGTTGCTGCAGGGCGTGCACGAGCCGCAGCTTCTGCTCCGGCTCGACGCGGGCGAAGACGGCGGTGCGTTCGGCGACGTCGGGCAGTGCCTCCGCCGGGACGTCCGCGAGATTGCGCCCGGTCAGGGCGGGCAGGTCCTCCGCGGTCTGGCCCGGATGGCCCAGGCCCAGGTTGGCGGCAATCGCTCGGGCTGTGCCGAGGTTGTCGCCGGTGATCATCTTCACGGCGATGCCCGCGCGCCGGCACTGGCGCACGGAGATCACGGCCTCCGGCCGGGGCGGGTCAATCATCGCCTGGAGACCGAGAAAGACGAGGTCGCCTGCCACATCCTCCGGTTCGAGCCGGGCGTGGTGGCCGGGCAAGATCCTGCGGGCGAACAGCAGCACGCGCAGACCGCGGGACGTGAGGGCGTCCGCGGCCGCGTGGATCGTAGCTGGCTCGACCGGGCCTTCGGTTCCGTCCGCACGGAGCACGGCCCGGCAGCGTGGCAGAAGACGCTCGAGGGAACCCTTGACCCAGGCCACGCGTGACTCCGATCCGTCCGGAGCCGGATGCAGGGTGGCCATGTACTGGTTCTCCGAGGCGAAGGGAATCGCATCGAGGCGCGGGTCGCGTTCCGGAATGACCGCGGTATCGAGTCCCGCTTTCGCCGCAGCAACGAGCAAGGCACCCTCCGTCGGGTCACCTTCGATGCCCGGTTCGTCGCCGCGGCGCACGAGCCGGGCGTCGTTGCACAGCAGGCCTGCGAGCAGCGTGGCGTGGAGGGCGGCGTTCGGTGTATCCCGTTCCTCGATATGGCCGTCGGTCGCGTAACCGACGCCGGTGACGGCATGAGCCCTTCCGCCCGCCCACACGGTTTGCACCGTCATCTCGTTGCGCGTCAGCGTGCCGGTCTTGTCGGAGCAGATCACGGTCGTGCTGCCGAGGGTCTCCACGGCCGGAAGCTTCCGGATGATGGCGCGTCGGCGCGCCATGCGCCCGACGCCGATGGCGAGCGTGATGGTGATGGCGGCGGGCAGGCCTTCCGGGATCGCGCCCACGGCGAGGGCCACGGCGGCCATGAACATGTCGAGGGCTGAGTTGCCGCGGAGCAGACCGACGGCGAACGCGGCCGCCGCGATCACAAGGATGCCGATCATGAGCAGCCGGCTGAAGCGGGCGATCTGGCGGGTGAGCGGGGTCGACAGGTTTTCTGCGTCGGCAATCAAGCCAGCGATGCGGCCGGCCTCCGTTCGGTCCCCGGTCGCAAACACCAGACCCCGGCCCGTGCCTGCCGTGACGAGGGAGCCGGCGAAGGCGCAGTTCCTGCGATCGGCGAGCGCGGTCTCGTCGGGCAGGGGCTCAATGTGTTTGCCCACGGGCACCGATTCGCCCGTCAACATCGCCTCCTCCAGGCGCAACCCGCGTACGTGCGTCAGCCGGAGGTCCGCCGGCACCTTGTCGCCCGCCTCGAGCAGCACCAGGTCACCCGTGATCAGCTCGGCCACGGGCAGGCGCCGCGCCACTCCGTCGCGGACCACGGTGGCCTGTTCCGGCACCAGATGGGCAAGGGCCGCGATGGCGTGCTCGGCCTTGCTCTCCTGGATGAAGCCGATGATCGCGTTGACGATGACCACGCAGAGGATCACGGCCGCATCGAGCCCCTCGTCCAACGCCAGCGTGACCCCGGCGGCGACGATCAGCAGGTAGACGAGCGGTTGGTGGAATTGCCGCAGGAAACGGGCCGTCGCGCCTGGGCCGCGGCGCCGGGTCAGGCGGTTGGGTCCCTGTTCGCCCAGACGCCGCGCGGCTTCCTCGCGGGCAAGCCCGTGCGTGGCATCCGTCGCGAGGCCGGCGGCCACGTCGCGCGGGGACGCGGCGTGCCAGCGAAGCGCCGGAGCAGGGTCGACGGCCATGCAACAATTATGTCCGCGCCCGGCGGAACCGGCCAGTCGCATCTTGTCGCCCACTGGGCGGATTTTGGCGCCGTGGCCGGCGCGTCGGCTTCAGGGCAACGGCTGAACGCCGATCGTGCCGACCAGGCCGGCGCGGTAGGCCGGGGCCTGCACGCGGGCCAGCTCGGACCGGGCATTCTCCAGGCGCGCCTTCAGGCCGAGGCGAGCGGACACATCCGCGTAGTGCGCCTGGTCGAGGAAGCGTTCCAGCGATGCGACGTGGCGCTCCCAGAGAGCGACGTCCAGCTGCTGCTTGCGCGCGAGGCGCTCCGCGTACCAAGGGCTGGCCAGCAGGTGATCCCGCGTGAAGAGCTGGCGCACCGCCGGCGCATCGAGCCCGTGGCCCTCGGCCGTCGTGCCCTTCGCCATGATCTCAAGGAGAGCGCGAAGGGGCGGACAGGCCAGCGCGACGCTGCCGTCATTGAAGTAGCTCTCGGCCACGCGCCGGTGGGTCGAGACGATGTTGTCGATGCCGTCGACGAACACGCTGAGGTCCTGGAGTTCCGGCTTGAGCATCTCCGGCGTGAAGACGGCGTGCGGATGGGCGAAGACGCGCGCGAAATAAATGCGCACGAAACGCTGCGTGATGCGGTAGCCAAGCCGGCTCGCCGCCACCGTACGGCCTTCGTGCTGGAAATCCTCGCACCGTTCCAGGCAGCCATCCGCGATCAACGCCGCGGCCGTGCGTTCGGCCGGACTCATGCGCGAGAAGACCTCGGGCACGAGCATGCTGATGTCGTGGTCAACGCGCACCTTGGGCCCGATGTAGCCTGCGGCGGAAACGAAGCCGTCGTGACCGGTGAGGACGAGTGACACGAGGGCGGCGTTGAGATCGATGATGGGCGGGAGGGCGTTGAACGGCCCCTTGGTCAGCGCGCCTTCCGAACCGGCGCCGGTCGTGGACGGCGACTTGCCCGTCATCGAGCTGATGAACTCCATGAAGAGCTCCGGCAGGTCGAGATAATGGATCGGATTGAATACGCAGAGCGGGCGGATGCCTGATTCGGGCGGATTGTTGCGCCGGCCAGGGGCGACCACGTGGACCGGGGTGAGCGGGGCGGGCGCGTCCGGGGGCAGCTTGCGGTGCAGGCTCTGTCCGAGCAGCGCGAGCGCGGTGTCGCGCGGGCGCGCGCGGTCGGGGCGCAGCTGCAGGTAACGCGGATTCTTCGAGGGCTTGCCGTCGACGATGCGGGGGTGGGCGGACGAGACAAAGTAGCGGGGCGAATCTTCGTCGCCCGCCTCGGCGGCCCGGGCGATCAGGGCCTGCATGGGGGCGGTGAAGGCCGTAAAGCCGATCGCATCCTCCTTCAGCGCCCGCGCATCGGCGGCGTTGAGCGGGGCGTAGTTCGACATGAAGTTGCCCGCCTGGGCGATGTCCGCTTCAGCCTGGCCGTCGTAGCCGCGATGGATGGCGTCGTCGGGCCGCTGGAAGAGACGCGTCTCGCAGTTCTGCACGAACTTCACCGAGGCTTCGCCGGCCGGTTCCGTGCCGGCCCGGGCGTCGTCGCCTTCCGTGGTGGCACCGCGACCGACCTGCGGACGAGGCAGGCTCTGGTCAAGCCGGGCCGCGGGCACGACCACCGAGGCGGTGATGTCGTCCTCCAACTGCACCTTGGCCGCCGGGTGAAAGTCGTGACGCAGGCCGAAGACCCGCCAGGAGCCGTCGGTGCCGAAGCCGACCCGCAGTGTATTCACCACGATGCGACGGCCATCGTGGCGGAGCTCGTTGGCGGGGCGCCCGTTGATCTCATCGACCGAGAAATGGCTGCGCCAGGCGTCGCCCCACGACGGCTGGTAGAAGCGCTTCACCACGAAGACCAGTTCCTTGATGTGCGGCGGGATCGAGCGAAGCCACTGGTTGTACTCGTCGGTGTAGTCGCGCGGCGAGGGTGTGAGCAGCTTGATCACGCTGCCGAAGGAGCGTTCGAGGCTGAGAATCGGACGGCGGTCCGGGCTGCGTTGGGTGTCGCGGAAGCGGTTCGAGTAGTCGCGGGCAATGATCGCCGCGACCTGGTCCATGTCCGATTCGAAATCGGCAACGAAGACCGTGCCGCAAATGATGGCGTCGGAGATGGCCTTGGAGATCTCGGATTTGCCGCCGCCCGATACCGTGGACGGCTTGTGGCACACCGTGCCCTCGGCGACCGTGCCGATCAGGCGCCAGAGGCCGCGTTCGCCCGGCACCGGCTCGAGATGCACGCGGTAGCCGCCCGGCCGCACGTAGGTTTTGCCGGCGAAGAGCCGGATCTGCTTTTTCTGGCCGTCGGCGCCCGTCCAGGTGACCGACTGGTCGCGCAGGCTGAAATGCGCCTGCTCGGGCACGAGCACCACGTTCGGGATGGCCGTGTCGAGGGCGTGTCCCTCGGGCTGGAGGGCGAAACGTCCGGGGTGGCGCGCGACCACGTCGGCCACGCTGTAGCACTCGGGCACGCCGTAGGCGTCGAACTCATTGCCCAGATCGTAGCTCGGGAAGACGAGGGCGCCGCCGGCGTGCTCCTCCTCGACCGAACCGTACAGGTTCGCGGCGAAGCTCACCTGCGTCTTCACCTCTTTCTTGCAATAGCCGAAATAGTTGTCGGCGATCAAGGTCACCATCACGCCGCGCGCATCGCGGGCGCACAGCTTGAAGGCGGAGCCGTTGTTGTAGCGCTCGTCCTCGGTCTTCCAGCACATGCCGTCGCGGCGCTGGCGCGGGGTTGCGAGGTCCCAGTGCGGCAGACCCACCAGGTGCTTCGGAACCCCGGCAAGGTGGGGGGCGAGGATCACGCAGCCGCTGTGGCCGGTCCAGCCTTCGACATCGAGGGCGGCATCGTTCTCGGGCAGGTGCGGATCGCCGGCGTTGCCAAAGATGCTCTCGACGAAATCGAGATTGGCCACGAGCGAACCCGGGACAAAGAAGCGGATCTCCATGCGCTTCTCGGTGGTGAAACCCGGGACGGCGGGCACGACGAGCGGGCGCAGCAGGAGCGACACGAAACACTCCGCGGCCTTGGTCTGGCCGGCGGTGAAGGGCAGGCGGGACAGCGCCGCGGGCGGTTGCAGGGCAAGCTCCAGCATGCGGGCAAAGGTCACCTTCGGCACCGCAAACTTGTCGTCGGGTACGGGCAGGCCGCCTTCGGTGATGTGGAAGACGCCCTGGGTGGTCCGGCGGTCACTGACCGGATTGTGCAGCACGCCGTTGTGCAGGCGGTAGCTGCTCAGCAGCGGCGACTCGCAATGGTCGCCATTGGCCGGCAGCGACAGTTCACGGGCGAGGCCGGGCTCGTCGAGCACCAGCGTGCGGATCGGCAGGCGGGGCGCCGGGCCGACGTCGGCCAGGTAGCTGTTGAGGAACTGCTGGATACGCGCGTCGGTCGGGCAATGGCGGTCGGCGAGCTGGCGGGTGATTTCCCGGTGCCGGGCGAAGATCGGGGCGGTGAGTTCGTTCCACTCGGCGCCCTGGGCATCGTCCACGGTGGGGCAGCCGAGCAGGGCGAGACGGAGATTGATGGCGTGGTGCAGTTTCGCGCGGGAAGAGTCCATTGGGGGGAAGAGGTAAGCAGGTGTCAGTCCGTTCAGGGCTACGATAGCCGGAGTCTGGGCGACGCCACAATCCACCGCTTGCTAAAAGTTAAGCGTCCTTTGGCCGGAAAGGGGGGCGATGGTAAAAACGGGTGGTTTTTATCATCAGACCGCGCTTGAGGACTGCTCCGGGGATTGGTCGTTTCTTCCCCCTTTCCATGCCTTCATCGCTCATCCTCTTCCCGTTCGCGGACTATTGGTGGTTCTACGGACTCTTCACGCTGTTCGTGATCGGCATGCTCGCGCTCGATCTCGGCGTCCTGCACCGGGAGGCGCATGTGGTGGGGTTCAAGGAGGCGCTCGGCTGGAGCATTTTCTGGATCAGCCTCGCGCTCCTGTTCTGCGTCGGCTTCTGGCAGTACGCCCAGTGGAAACTGCCTCAGGACCCGCGTCTGCTTGCGGCCGGGATCACGGCCACGCAGGCCGCCGCACTGGCGGACCAGTCGGCGCTGGAGTTTCTGACCGGTTTCGTCGTCGAGAAGTCCCTGTCGGTCGACAACATCTTCATCTTCGTCGTGGTGTTCTCGTACTTCGCGATCCCGCCGAAGTACCAGCACCGCGTGCTCTTCTACGGGATCCTCGGCGCGCTGGTGTTCCGGGCCATCTTCATCGCGCTCGGTGCCGCCCTGATGCAGTTCCACTGGGTGATCTGGGTGTTCGGCGGATTCCTGATCCTGACCGGCCTGAAGATCCTGTTTGCGCCGGAAAAGCAGATCGACCCGTCGCGTAACCCGGTGATCCGGCTGCTCAAGCGGATGCTGCCGATCACGCCGGAGCTCGAAGGCCAGAAGTTCTTCATCAAGCGCAACGGGGTGCTCTACGGTACGCCCTTGCTCGTCTGCCTCGTGTTCATCGAGATCACCGACATCATCTTCGCCGTCGATTCGGTGCCCGCCATCTTCGCGCTCACCAAGGAGCCCCTGATCGTCTTCACGTCGAACGTCTTCGCCATCCTCGGCCTGCGTGCGTTGTTCTTCCTGCTCGCCGGGGTGATGGACAAGTTCCGCTACCTCAAATACGGCCTCGGCCTCATCCTCATCTTCGTGGGCCTCAAGATGGTCTGGCTCAACGAAGCCTACGGCGGCAAGTTCCCGGTCGCCTGGTCGCTGGGCATCATCGGCGGCCTGCTCACCGCCAGCATCGTGGCGTCGCTCGTCATCCCGCACCGACCGGCTACCACCCCAGCCAAGCACGAACCGCCTCGATAAGCTGTTGGGCGGCCTCGCCGAGCAACAGGAAGTACGCCACCCCGGCGGCGAACACGACGTAGGCGGCCAGCACAAAGACGCCATCGCGCTCGAGCAGGCCGCCCGCCATCAGGAGAATCACCCACGCCGGGAAGGAATTGGTGAAGGGGATCGGCAGGGGCAGGAGCAGGCACAGCGCAGCAAGAAACATCAGGAACGCATGCCCCTGCCGCAGCCATGGGGTCGCCGTGAGGAATGCCAGGCGGGGCCGCATGACCTTCTCGAACAGGCGGATCAACCGGGCGGAGAAGCCGAGCAGTTTGGTGAAAAAGCCCGACGGCAGCACCCGCCGCTGCAAACGCCGCGGCAACCACGGTCGCTGGCCCAGCGTGAGCCGCAGCGCGATCAACGCGATGGCCAGGCCAAAGGGGGTGGAGAGCCCGGGCAGGGGAATCGGCGTCGCAAAGGGCAGGGCGAGCAGGATCAGCAGCAGCGAGTAGCCCCGGCCCCGCAGGATCGCGAGCACCTCCCGCAACGTGACGCTGCGGGCCGCCGTGCGCGCCTGCAGCAGGGCGAGTTCCTCCGACAGCTTGCGTGCCGGAGCCGCCTCGCGCCGCCGGGGACGCGCGCCCTCAGGTGCCGCGTCGGTTGCCATAGAGCTCGATGTGCAGGCGGTGGGCGTAGCGGTAGCCGCGTGCCTTGCACACCTCGCCCACCCAGGCCGCGCGCTCGCGCAGGCGCTCAAGCGAGGTGGCTTCAGGCATGAGCAGGATCTTGTGCGGCGGGATGTCGCGGCCGAGCTTTTCGATCATGCCTTCCAGTTCGTCGACGTCCGCCGGCCGTGCTACGACGAACTTGAACTGGTAGGGATACGCGTCGACCCACGCCCGCACCACGTCAGGTTGCCAACGGGTCGCCTCGTGCCGCTTGCGCCAGACCGCATGCTGGACCGGGTCCGGCGCCGAGTTGAGCAACTTTGGCGAGAGCGAGGCGAGGTCGCAGGCGATGCCCGCCGGTGCCACGGTCGCCGCGGTCTCGATCGTCAGGTGATAGCCGAGCTCCTTAAGTGCGGCGGCCAGCTCCGGCAGCTCCTTCGCGATCATGGGCTCGCCGCCCGTGAGCACGACATGCCGCGCGGGATGTCGGATCACCTCGGCGACGATCTCGCTCACCGCGCGAGGAGTTCCTTCCGGCTGCCACGAGGCGTAGGGCGTGTCGCACCAGGCGCAGCGCAGGTTGCAGCCGCTCGACCGCACGAAGACCGACGGCACCCCGGTGAGCTCGCCTTCACCTTGCAACGAGTAGAACAGTTCAGAGACCAGCATAGGCCGCAAAGAGTGGGAGGGTCAGTTCAGTTGTCGGTTCCGTCTCATCGGCCCCAGGGATCCTATCCGACCGGGCCTCTGCCTGCGGGACGTCCCGGCAGGGCCGGGGTGCTGGCGTAGGTCGTGGGATCGGCGAGTCCGGCCTTGGCGAAGGCCTCCCTCCGCTCGACGCAGGTCCCGCACCGGCCACAGTGCACGGCGCCTCCCTTGTAGCACGACCAAGTCTGGACAAAGTCGACGCCCAGGTCGGCGCCGAGGCGCGCGATTGCCGCCTTGTCGAGGTCGATGAAGGGACGGAGCAACGCGATGCCCGCATACGTGCCAAGCCGCATCGCTTCGCCCATCGCCTGCATGAACGGCTCGCGGCAATCCGGATAAATTGCGTGGTCGCCGCCGTGGGCAGCGATCACGAGCCCCGACGCCCCGCGGCTTTCCGCGTACCCGGTCGCGATCGAGAGCAAGATGGCGTTCCGGAACGGCACCACCGTCTGCTTCATCGTCTCCGCCTCGTAGTGTCCCTCGGGGATTTCCCCGCCGGATTGCAGCAGCGCCGACGCAAAGTGCTCGTTGATGAAGGGCAGGGCGATGACCTGATGCGGCACACCGAGACGCCGGGCCTGCTCGGCGGCGAAGGGGATCTCGCGGGCGTTGTGCTTGGCGCCATAATCGAAGCTCAGGGCTGCGGCCACGCGATGGTGACGCGCCGCCCAAACGAGCGCCGTCACCGAATCCATCCCGCCAGAGCAGAGCACCACCACGTCCATGGCCGGAGGAATGCCACAGATCCGGCGTGTGGCCAAACGAATCCGCGGGGGCCGCACCGTCCGCCCATCTCCGGCCTCGGATTCGACCGACGTTTCTGTTCTCCTCTTCGGCCGAGCCATGTTGATTCTGCACGATCCCCGCTGCGCCGATTACGGCCGCCCCGGTCATCCTGAACGGCCGGCCCGGGTCGTGGACACCGCCCAACACCTGCGCCGGACGTTCCCGGACTGGACCTGGCAGGTGCCGGTGCCGGCGGACGATGACGCCCTTCGGCGAGCCCACCGGGATGACCTTCTGCACCGGCTGACGGTGGAGGCGGACTTCGATGGCGACACCGCGTGGTTCCCCGGCATCGCCGACCATGCCCGGCGCGCTGCCGGCGGGGCCATGGCGGCCGCCGATGCCGCCCTGGCCGGTCAGCCGGCCTTCTCCCTCATGCGGCCGCCCGGTCACCACGCAACCGACCGTCAGGCCATGGGCTTCTGTTATCTCAATTCGGTTGCCGTCGCCGCTCTCGCGGCCCGAACGCGCGTCGATCGGGTGGCCGTGTGGGATTTCGACGCGCACCACGGCAACGGGACCGAGGACATCCTGCGCGGCCGCGCCGGTACGCTCTTCGTCTCGGTGCACCAGCATCCCGGCTACCCCGGCACGGGCACCGCCTCGTATGACAACTGCCGGAACTTCCCGGTCGCCCCGAGGGCGCCCCGCGCGCAGCACATGGAGGAACTGGCGCGCTCCTGGCAGGAAATTGAGGCGTTTCACCCCCAGCTTGTGCTGGTCTCCGCGGGCTTCGATGCGTATGCGGATGATCCGATAACTGAAATGACGCTTGTTCGTGACGATTTTGCCACTCTCGGACGCTGGCTGCGCGCCAGCCAACTGCCGGCCGCCGCGGTGCTGGAAGGCGGCTACAGCCCCGATCTCCCTTCGTTGGTTTCCGCCTTTCTGGGCGCATGGACAGGAGAGGAGCGTGGCCGGTGATTTCACGCTTCTTTCCCGCCAAGGTTAAGCGTTTGCTCGGGATGCGCGTAAAGGCACCGATGCCGACCTATCAACTGCTCGATCAACCTGGACAACTGGAGCCGCTCCTCAAGGCGCTCGACCGGGTCGACGAGGTCTTCCTCGACACCGAGGCGGACAACATGAACCGCTACCGCACGGCGGTCTGCCTGCTCCAATTCCTCGTCGACGGCGAAGTGTACCTCGTGGACGCCCTGGCGCCGATGAAGTTCGACGCCCTCTGGCAGAAGCTGTCGACCAAACACCTGGTCATGCACGGCAGCGATTACGACCTGCGTCTGCTGTACGACCTGTGCGAATTCCGACCGAAGAGCATCTTCGATACGATGCTCGCCGCCCAGCTGATCAACCGCCAGCGCATCGGCCTCGCGGCGTTGTTGGAGGACTATTTCGACGTAAAGCTCTCGAAGGACTCCCAGAAGGCCAACTGGGGCAAGCGGCCGTTGACCAAGAAGCTGCTCGACTACGCATCGCTCGATGTCTGGTACCTGCCGGAACTGCGCGACCGCCTCACCCGCGAGCTGGCCCGGCTCGACCGCCTCGAGTGGCTCGACCAACAGTGCCAGCGCCAGATCGAGTCGGCCTTGAGCGGATTTCCGCGCGACGAGGAACACGCCTGGCGCATCGGCAAGTCCGAGCGGTTGCGCGGCCGCGGCCTCGCCGTGCTCCACGCCGTGTGGCACTGGCGCGAGGAGCAGGCGCGCCGGCTCGACACGCCTCCCTTCAAAGTCTGCAGCAACGACCTCCTGATCGCGATCGCCAACGCCGCTGAGCAGGGCGAGGCGATGGAGACCGTGCTAGCCAAGACCAACCTCGGCCGCCGGCACAGCCGCCTGCTGGCCTCGCTCACCGCAGCGCTACGCGCCGGCTACGAACGCGATCCGCAGAGCCTGCCGCGCCGGAAACGCAGTGGCGAATTCGCCCCGCTCTCCGCCTCCGAGCTGGCGTTGCAGGATCGCCTGAAAGCCGACCGCGATCGACTCGCCGCGAAGTTGGAGTTGGAGCCGACCCTCATCGCGAATCGCACGCAGCTCGCCTTGATCGCGCGGACCCCTGACAAGCTCGACGAGATCCTCCTGCCTTGGCAGGCCGATCTCCTGCGCAACGAGCCGTCGCTCAAGTCGCCCTCGGCCTGAGCGCACCCGCGCCCGCCCGTGCCGACCGAGCTTCACGCCAACATTGCCCGGCATCTGACGCTCATGGCGCAACGCCAGGGCGGCTTGCCGGCACTCAAGGTGCCGCGCGGCCGCACGGCGGACGGGTCGATCGATTACCTCACGCTTTCGTTTGCCGAACTCGCCGCCGAGGCCGGCGCCTGGCAGGCGGAGTTTGTCGCGCGGGGCCTGCGCCGCGGCGACCGTACCCTCGTGATGGTGCGGCCGGGCCTGCCACTCATCGCGGCGGTGTTCGCTCTCTTCGGCCTGGGGGCCGTGCCCGTGGTCATCGACCCGGGCATGGGCCTGAAAAGTTTTCTCGCCTGCGTCGCGCGGTCGAAGCCCCGCGCCCTCGTCGGCATCCCGCTCGCCCGGGTGGTGAGCCGCGTCTTTCGCCGCGCGTTTCGCAGCGTCGAGGTGCGCATCCCGGTCGCCGGTTCCCCAGTGGCACGCGGCCCGCGCGAACGACGGTCGGCGTTCGCCGTCGCTCCCTGCGCCGAGGAGGAACTCGCCGCCGTCCTCTTCACCTCCGGCTCTACCGGCGCACCCAAGGGCGTGTGTTACACCCACGGTATGTTCGCGGCGCAGGTCGAGCTCATCCGCGCGACCTACGACATCCAACCGGGCGAACGCGACCTGCCGATGCTGCCGGTGTTTGCGCTCTTCAATCCGGCGTTGGGCATGACCACGGTCGTGCCCGAGATCGATCCGACCCGGCCCGCGCAGGTCGATCCCGCCAAGGTGGTGCAGGCCATCCGGCAGGAGGGCATCACCACGTCATTCGGCTCGCCAACCCTGTGGTGGAAGATCGCCCAGTACTGCCGCGAGCATGCCATCGTGCTGCCGACGATGCGACGGGTCCTGAGCGCGGGTGCGCCGGTGCCACCCGGACTGTGGGCCGCCCTGCGCGACATCCTCACCCACGGCGAACTGCACAGCCCTTACGGTGCGACCGAGGTCCTCCCCGTCAGCAGCATCCGCGCTCGCGAGGTGCTGACGGAAACAGCGGAGCTCACCCTGCGCGGACACGGCACCTGCGTTGGCACGGTCATTCCTGGCAACGCGGTGAAGATCATCGCGCTCTCCGATCAGCCGATCGCCACGCTTGCCGAGGCCCGCGAACTCCCGCCGGGTGAGATTGGCGAGATCGTCGTGCGCGGACCGACCGTCACCCACGCCTACGATGCGCTGCCGGAAGCAACGGCCGCTGCGAAGATTCGCGGCCCGGACGGCACGCTTTGGCACCGGATGGGCGACTGCGGCCGCCTCGACGCCCAGGGCCGCATCTGGTTCTGCGGGCGCAAGGCTGAGCGCGTGGAGACCGCCGATGGTCCCCTGTTCACCGAACAGGTGGAGCCTCTCTTCCGCGAGCACCCGGAGGTTGCCCGCTGTGCCTTGATCGGACTCGGGCAACCGGGCGCGCAGACGCCGGCTCTCGTGGTGGAACGCGCTCGCGGGAAATCCCTGCCGGCGGCAGACGACGCCGCCCTCGTTTCGGCGCTCGCCGCCCTCGCGGCCACGCATCCGTACGCCCGGCGCGTGCGCGTGGTGTTTTTTCATCCGTCGCTGCCGGTCGACGTGCGCCACAACGCGAAGATCCACCGCCTTACCCTGGCCCGATGGGCGGCGACGGCGAAGGGTTATCCCGTCGCGGACCCTCCGGTGACGCCGGCTCCGACGCCTTCAACGTCATGACCTCGCCCCTTCCTACGCTGGTCACCGGCGGCACCGGTTTTCTGGGCTCGCACTTGGTCGAACGTCTGCTCGCGGAGGGGCGAACGCTCACCGTGGTCTCCCGGCAGCCCCGACCGGAACTGACGGCGCGCGGCGTGCGCGTCGTGGTGGGAGCGCTGCACGAGCCGGCCGTCTGCGCCGAAGCCTGCCGCGGGGTCGCGACGGTCTTTCATGTGGCGGCCCGGGTCGGCGTGTGGGGGCGAAACGAGGATTTCCACCGGGACAACGTCGAGGCGACGCGCACCCTGCTGGCCGCGGCGCGGGCCGCGGGCGTGACGCGTTTCGTGCACACCAGCACGCCCAGCGTGGTGTACAACGGACTCGATCTCGCCGGGGCCGATGAGTCCCTGCCGCTGACCACGGCGTGTCCGAGCCCGTATCCACTGACCAAGGCGGAGGCGGAACGCGCCGTCCTTGCCGCCAACGTCCCCGGCTTCGCCACCACGGCGCTGCGTCCGCACCTCATCTGGGGCGTGGGCGACCCGCACCTCGTGCCCCGGGTGCTCGCGCGTGCGCGGGCGGGCCGCCTGCGCATCGTGGGCGAGGGAACCAACCGCGTCGACATGGTGCACATTGCCAACGCAGTCGACGCCGAGGTGTGCGCCGAACGTGCGCTCGATCCGGGCCGGGGGGCTCCGGCGGCCGGCCGGGCCTACTTCATCACCAACGACGAGCCAGTCGTGCTGTGGGACTGGATCAACGCCCTGCTCCGCGCTCTCGGCGAACCGCCGGTCACGCGCCGGATCTCCCTCGCCTCCGCCCGCCGGGTGGGAGCCGTCTGTGAGGCGGTGTGGCGCCTGTTGCCCCTCAAGGGCGAGCCACCGATGACGCGCTTCGTGGCCGCAGAACTCGCCAAGGACCATTGGTTCTCGATCGCCGCCGCGCGACGTGACCTCGGCTTCGCTCCGCGCGTGTCGATGGCCGAGGGCACGGCGCAACTCGTCGCCTGGTACCGGGCACAAGGGATGGGCGTCGCATGACGGGAGTGCGCCCGCTCGTCCTTTCGGCCTTCGCCATGGCGGCAATCGTTTCCGTATCCAATTACCTCGTACAGTTTCCGCTCAATGCGTGGCTGACCTGGGGCGCGTTTTCCTATCCTGTGGCCTACCTCGTGACGGACGTTTGCAACCGGGTGCACGGTCCGGCGCTGGCCCGGCGCGTCGCGTGGGTCGGTTTCGCCACCGGCCTCGTCCTCTCGGGCATCCTCGCCCCCTGGCGTATCGCGATCGCATCGGGCACGGCCTTCATCGTGTCGCAGCTGCTCGACGTCGCCATCTTCAACAAACTGCGGGCGGCGAGCTGGTGGAAGGCGCCGCTCCTTGGCTCGGCGGCGGCCTCGATCGTCGACACGGCGATCTTCTTCGGTCTCGCCTTTGGCGGGACCGAGATCAGCTGGCTCCACCTCGCCGTGGGCGACCTCGGCGTAAAGCTGCTCATGGCCTTTGTCCTGCTGCCGCCCTACCGCGTCCTCGTCCGCCGGCTCGCCCCTGCGCCGACGGCGACCAGCGGTCCTCCCCGGGCTCGGTGATGGCTGCGGGTTGGCCCTGACGCCATGGAGTGGTTCGCAGCGCCGCATTGCCCTTCGTTCCGCGGAATACTTCTGTTTCTGCGATGAGCCCCTCCTCCCGTGCGCCTGCGTCACCGCCTGCCAAGGGCTTGGTGTCACCGTCGCGGGCGGCCGCCCTCCATGGCCTGCTCCTCCTCGGGGTGCTGTTGCTCGTCTATGGTCCGGCGCTGGGCGGAGGCTTTCTGTGGGACGATCATGCGCACGTCACGCACCCGGACCTGCGCGGTCTCGACGGGTTGTTCCGCATCTGGTTCGAGCTCGGAGCGACGCAGCAGTACTATCCGCTGCTGCACACGGCCTTTTGGATCGAGCATCAGCTCTGGGGCGAAGCGGTGCTGGGCTATCATCTGATCAACGTGGTCTGGCACGCGGGTGCGGCGGTGGGTTTGGGCGTACTGCTGCAACGCCTGCGGGTGCCCGGGGCGCGGCTTGCGGCGTGGTTGTTTGCCCTCCACCCCGTGTGCGTCGAGTCGGTGGCGTGGATCTCCGAGCAGAAGAACACGCTGTCGCTCCTGCTCTACCTCGCCGCGGCGGGCCTCCACCTCGCCTTCGACGACTGGCGCAGCCCGCGCCTGTACCTCGCGGCCACGGCGTGCTTCGTGCTCGCGTTGCTCACCAAGACCGTCACCGCCACGCTGCCTGCCGCCCTGCTCGTCGTCCTGTGGTGGCGTCGCGGCCGGATCGACTTCCGGCGCGATGCGCTGCCGCTCGCGCCGTGGTTTATCCTCGGCATCGCGGCGGGGCTGTTCACGGCGTGGGTCGAGCACACGCTCATCGGCGCCAAGGGCGAGGCCTTCGCGCTCGGCCCGCTCGAGCGCGTGCTGCTCGCCGGCCGGGTGATCTGGTTCTACGTGGGCAAGCTGTTCTGGCCCCATCCGTTGATCTTCATCTATCCGCGTTGGGAGATCGATGCCGGCACGTGGACCTCGTACGTATATCCGGTGGCAGCGCTGTTCGTGCTGGCGGGCCTCGTGATCCTCGCCATGCGGCGGGGCTGGCGCGCGCCGCTCGCCATCGCGCTGCTGTTTGGCGGCACGCTCGTACCCGTCCTCGGCTTCTTCAACGTCTATCCCTTTCTCTTTTCCTACGTCGCCGATCACTTCCAGTACCATGCAGCCCTGGCGGTCTTTGTCGGGACGGCGGCCGGCCTCGTCCAGGTGGCGGATCGCCTCGGGCGACCGTCCGTGCTGCGGGCGGGCGCGGCTGTGCTGCTCGTGGCCTACGGCGTCCTTACGTGGCGACAGGCGCGCACGTACCGGGATGTCTTTGTGCTCTACGAGACAACGCTGGCGCTGAATCCGTCGGCGTGGATGGCGCACTCGAACCTCGGCGTTGCCTACGTCGAGACGGGTCGGGCGGATCGTGCGATTCCGCACCACCGCGAGGCGTTGCGGCTTCGGCCCGATTACGCCGAAGGCGAGAACAACCTCGGCTTCGCGCTCAGCCGTCTCGGCCGCCATCATGAGGCGGTGCCGCATCTGCGCCGGGCGGTCGAGCTCCGGCCGGATTACCCGGAGGCGCGCAACAACCTCGCGGGGGCGCTCATGTCGTCCGGCCGGGTGGAGGACGGCCTGGCGGAGTTTCGTGAGATGGCGCGCCGGTATCCAGAAAAAGGTGACACCCACTTCAACCTGGGTCTGGCGCTGGCCCGGTCCGGGCTCCTCGACGAGGCGCTGCCGTGCTTCGAGCAGGCCGTGCGCCTCGCGCCCGGCGACGCGCGGTACGTCCTGCATGTCGGGATGGCGCTGGGGACGCTCCGCGGCTTCGATGCGGCGCTGCCGCACTACCGCCGCGCGCTCGAGCTCGATCCCGGTTCGGCGCGGGTGCGCACCACCGTCGGCCGCGCGTACCTCGAGCAGGGACGTCACGAGGAGGCGCTGGTGGAGCTGAAGGCGGCGGTCGGACTCGATCCGGCGTTTGCCGAGGCGCACCAGGGTCTGGCGGCGGCGTTGTACGCCCTCGGGCGCGGGGCGGAGGCGGAGATTCACGCCGCCCGGGCGCGCCAGCTCCGACCTCAGGCGCCGCGCTGACGCACGGCCTCGAAGAGCGTGATGATCGTGGCCATTGCCACGTTGAGCGAATCCGCCTGGCCGGCCATGGGGATTCGTACGCGCGCATCCGCCTCGCGCAGCCAGAAATCGCTCAGGCCGTACTGTTCGCTGCCCATCACAAGGGCGAGCGGCCCGCGCAGGTCGGTGGCGGTGTAAAGCGCGGTCGCGGCGGGCGTCGTCGCCACCGTGCGGATACCGCGGTCGTGCAGCCACGGCCGGACCTCGGCGCTCGTGGCGATGGCGACGGGCACGGAGAACAGCACCCCGGTCGAGGCCCGCACGACGTTGGGATTGAAGAGATCTGTGACCGGATCGCAGACGATGAGCGCGTCGACCCCGGCGGCGTCCGCGCTGCGCAGGATGGTGCCGAGGTTGCCCGGCTTCTCGATCGCCTCGACGACGAGCAGGAACGGCACCGGCGAGAGTTTCAGGCCGTCGAGTCCGGTGCGCCACTGCGGGGCGACGGCGAGCAGGCCGTCGGGGCGTTCCCGGTAGGCCACCTTGGCGAAGCCGTCCTTGGTGAGCTCGAACAGCCGCGCGCCGGCCGCCTCGGCCTGGGCCAGCAGGGCGGGTTCGTTCTCCCCCAGGTACCAGTCGGGGCAGAAGTAGACCTCGGTGAGCGGGATGCCCTTTTCGAGGGCGCGGCGGATCTGGCGGTACCCTTCGACGAGGAAGACCCCGGCTTCATCGCGCGGCCGGCGGTCGCGCAGCTTGACGAGCTGCTTGAGACGCGGGTTCTGCAGGCTGGTGATGCGTTCCGGTGCTTGGGCCACAAAGAGTCACTAGAAGGCGCAAAAAGGATTGGGAACCCTTAGTTTTTGTGAATTTTGTGCCTTCCCGTGCCCAAGAAACGTTTCAACGACCAACCCTTCCGCTATCACGAGGAGATCGAGCTGGAGATCACCACGCTCACCAACCTCGGGCTCGGCCTTGGGCGGGTCGCCCTGCCCGGGACGACGGAGGCGAAGTGGGTGGTGATGGTGCCCTTCACCCTGCCGGGCGAGCGGGTCCGGGCCCGGGTGTACCGCAACCAGAAGAACTTTTCCGAGGCCGACCTCGTCGAGGTGCTGACTCCTTCCGTCCACCGGGTTGCACCGCGCTGCTCGCTTTACGGTCGCTGCGGCGGCTGCCAGTATCAGCATCTCGCCTACACGGAGCAGCTGAAATGGAAGCAGCGCCAGGTGGCCGAGCTGCTGCAGCACCTCGCGGGCATCGAATTCCCGGTGAATCCCGTCATCGGCTCGCCCCGCGAGTACGGCTACCGTTCCAAGATCACGCCGCATTTTGCTGTGAAACGGCAAAATGCGGAAATCCCAAATCCCAATGGCCAAATCCCAAAGGACAGCGGGGAAAACATGGCTATTGGGTTTCTGCGGCAGGGGACGCGGTTCGATCTGGTCGACGTGCCGCGGTGCGAGATCGCGACGGACGCGATCAATGCGCGGTTGCCGGCGGTGCGGTCGGGCATTCGCGCGGGCGTCGCGGAGGGCCGTTATGTGCGCGGGGCGACGGTGCTGTTGCGCGATGCAGGCGGGGAAGTGACCACCAACTACGATGAGATCGCGACGGAGACGGTGGACGGGTTGAAGCTGCGGTTCCTCGCGCGCGATTTTTTCCAGAACAACCCCTTCATCCTGCCGGCCTTCACCGGCTACGTGCGCGGCAAGGCCGCGGCGACCGGGGCGCGCCGGCTGGTCGACGCCTACTGCGGCAGCGGGCTGTTTGCGCTCAGCTGCGCGTCCGCCTTCGAGCGCGTGGCCGGCATCGAGATCAGCGAAAGCTCGGTGGCCTTCGCGCGGCAGAACGCGGCGGCCAACGGAATCGGCAACGCGACCTTCCAGGCTGGCGATGCGGCGGCGATCTTCGCCGGATTCGATTTCGTCCCGGGTGAGACGGTCGTGATCATCGATCCGCCGCGCAAGGGCTGCGACGAGGGCTTCCTGCGCCAGCTTTTTGCCTTTGGCCCGCGCGCGGTCGTCTACGTTTCGTGCGATCCCGCGACCCAAATGCGCGACCTGCGGCTGTTTGTGGCGGCCGGTTACGCCCTCGAGGACGTGCAACCCTTCGACCTGTTCCCGCAGACCCGCCATCTCGAGTGCGTGATGACGCTGCGCCGAACCGGTGCGGCGTGAACGGGACGTTGCAGGACCGCCGCGCTCCGCCCATCGTTCGCGTTCCGCCATGGCCGAGCCGCTCCGCAACCTTTACGACCTGACCCGTTCCGACGTGCACGCGCTCGTGGCTGCGTGGGGGTTCAGTCCGGTGCATGCGGCGCGGCTCTGGAGCTACCTTTACCGCGAAGGCGCGGCGACGTTCGATGCGATGACGGAGCTGCCGGCCCGGGTGAGGGCGCGACTCGAGGGCGAAACGAGGATCGGCCTGCTGCCGGTGGCGCGGGAGCAGCGTTCGTCGGATGGGTTTACCCGCAAGTACCTGCTCGGGCTGGCGGATGAAGCGCGCATCGAGACGGTGTTGATGCGCTACAGCGGCCGCGTGACGGCCTGCGTGAGTTCCCAGGTCGGGTGCGCGATGGGCTGTGTGTTCTGCGCGACCGGCCAGATGGGCTTCTCGCGCCACCTGACCACGGGCGAGATTGTCGCCCAGGCGCTCCATGTGGACCGGGTGCTGCGGGAAACGGCGACCGAGGGCCCGGCCCTGGCCGAGGCCGACCACCCCTCGCCGCACCACCGGCACGAGCGGCTGCGCAACATCGTGCTGATGGGCATGGGCGAACCTTTGCACAACTACGAGGCGGTGATGCGTGCCATCGACATCCTGCGCGACGGCACGGGCCTCGCCCTCGGGGCGCGCAAGATCAGCCTTAGTACCGTCGGTGTCGTACCGGGCATCATCCGGCTGGCGGACGAGGCGCGGCCGATGCACCTCGCGGTCTCGCTGCACGGTGCCACCCAGGCGGAGCGGGCGGCGCTGGTGCCGGCGGCGCGGGCCTGGCCGCTCGACGCCCTGATGGACGCCTGCCGCTACTACGTGCGCAAACTCGATCGCCGGATCTTCTTCGAGTGGACGCTGATCGAGGGGAAGAACGACGGGGCCGACCAGGCGCATGCGGTCGGCCGGCTGCTTCAGGGGCTGAAGGCGCAGGTGAACCTGATCCCGCTGAATCCAACGGCTGGATACGCGGGCGGGCCGAGCCGGGGTGAGGCGGCGAAGCAATTCCAAGCGGTGCTCGCGGAGTACGGGCTGCCGAGCACGGTGCGTCAGCGACGCGGCATCGACATTGCCGCCGGCTGCGGGCAGCTGGCGGTGGGCGGGTAGGGTGCGACGGGTCGGATCGGGCGGAGGCGACCGATCCGCCTTAGAGTCCGAGCCGCCCGCGGGCAGCGCCGACCAAGGGGTTCGGGCTCAGCTGGATCTCCGGCAGCGCGCCGCTCACGCCGAGGCGTTGGGCGCGTTCGCGCAGCGTGAGCCAGGCGATCGAGGCAGCGGCATTGGCCGCGGCGTGTTCGGCGGCGGTATCGATCACGGATGCGGGCAGCACCAGTTGCTCCTTCGGGAGCACGCCCTTGTCGGTGAGGAAGAGCGAGAGCGAGGCCCCGAGGGTCTGGATCCACGCAGTCGGCCGGGCCGGCGCCACGTAGGGCAGGCCGGCGCCCTCCGGGTAGCCGCACCATTCCATGAACAAACGCACCTGCTCGTGCAGCTTGGTCAGCTCCGCGTCGGCGGTCGATGGGGTCCAGCGGACGCTGAAGGTTTTGCGTTCCCGGAATTTTTTCACCTCCCAGACCTTCATCACGAGTTCGGTGTCGCCGCTCGACTCGACCAGGGTGCTGGTGAAGATGTAGTCGATGCCCTCGGAGCTGGTTTCGACCAGCTGGCGGATGTTCTGCGACGTCCACTCGGCCGGGAAGAGCGCGTAGTGTTCCTTGCCCAGGAGGCCGACGGCGGCGATCGGGGCGTAGAGCGGGCAGAAGCTGAAGGTCTCCGCGAACCAGAGCGGCAGGCCGCGGGCGAAGCGCCCGAGATCGTCCTCGGGTTTGGCCATGCGTTCGGCGAGTTGGGCGAGTCCCGGGTGGGCAACCTGGCCAAAGGCCACGCGCCGCACCCGGCCTTCCTTGGACGGAAGCAGACCGGGCAGATCCTCCACGCCGTAGGCCCAGATCGGTTTGCTGATGCTGACGAGGCTGACCGAGGCGGCGCCCTTGGGCGCAGCGTTGCCGGCGGTGAGTTCGCCACGGCGCTGGGCTTCGAGCAGTTCGGCGATGGCGTTGGAGAACCCCCAGAGGCGCTCCTCAAGTTCCGGACGCTGGAGGGCAAAAAGGATGTCGAGCACGTGCTGGGCCGCCCCGGGGTTGCGCGTGGCGAGGTAGGCCTGGAGCAGGTTGAGTCCGGTGGCGGGTCCGTGGCGCTCGGCGTCGTAGCGAGGGGCGATCAACTCGATGATCGTCTCGACGTAGCCGCAGGTGCCGAGGTCGCCGGAGATGGTGACGAGCACATCGGGCCGGTCGCCGGCCGTGGCGAGGATCTGCTCATACAGCGCGAGGGCGCCGGGCAGGTCCTTGGCCTCGAGCCGCTCGCGGGCGGCGGTCAGCTGGGGCAGCAGGCCGCCGGTGGGGCCGGAGGCCGGCTCCGGCGTGGCGCGTTTGGCGTCGGCGGCCGGAGGCGCGGCGGGCGCCGGCGTGGCCTGGGTCGGCGGGGCCGAGGCAGGCGTCGGGCTGGCGGGGCTCGGTTTTTTCCCAACGAGACGGTCGAAGAAACCCATGCGGGCGAAGGAAAGGCTTTCCGCCGGAGTGGCGAACAGAAATCAACCGGCGCGCCGGCGTAGGCGGGCGAGGGCGAGCAATCCGAGGGCCGCGACCAGGCCGCCCCCGAGGGCGGAGCCACCCTTGTAACCCGGCTTGGACACGATCTGCACGGAGCCGGGCGCGTTCTTCACCCGCTCGCGAAAGGCGCCCAGCTCGGTCTTCAGGTTGGCGATGAGCTCGGTGGTGGCCGCGTCGAAGCTGGCGGCACTGTCCTTGCGCAGGTTCTCCGCGAGGTACATCGCCGCGCTGCCGGCCCGAACCTGTCCCGCTCCGGGGGCGCGGAAGAGCAGGTGGCGGCTTGGGATGTCGTAGACGGCCGCTTCCATGAGCGTCTGCGTGTCGTTGCGGTTCCCATTGAACAGGTAGGCCCCGACGATGGTCCAGTAGCTGAGGGAGAGCAGGTTCTCGTCGGTGAACTGCACCTGGTCGTACGCGATGAGGGCGACCACGTCGACGCCGAGCAGGTTGCGCACCTGTTCGAGGTTGGTGAAGCCTCCGCCCGTGCGCAGGTAGCTGGCCGGGATGAGCTGGATCGACTGGATGTAGTCGAGGCCCTTGAACTCGTCGGCGACGCGCTGCATCACGGCCGTCTTCTGCACCTCCGTGATGCCGGAGGCGTCCCGGCCGCGAGAGGCTTCAGCCGACGACGGCACGAAGGCGATGCCAACGCGCAAGGGCAGGGACAGCACAGGGATGCTGGTGGGCGGCAGGGGATTGGTCTGATCCGGGTAAAGGTAGGCGACCACGCTGCTGGAGCGCTGGGTCTGTTTGGCACTGGTGCCAAAGAAGGCGGCGCAGCCGCCGAGCAGCAGCGCGAGGACAATGACGGCACATCCGCGCCCGGTGCGCAGGAAAGCAACGAAGGCATTCATGGGAAGAACAGGGTGGCGAATGCACCGGTCCGGAGCAATGCGGATAAGCAAGCGGTTCGCGCGAGGCGGCCCCCGCGAGGGAATCCGCGTTGACCCTCCCGGCCTCGTGGGTACCTAAGACCCTTCGCGACAGTGAACCGGGTCCACATCAAAACCTACGGGTGTCAGATGAACGAACGCGACAGCGAGGCTGTCGCGGCGATGCTGCGTGCCCGCGGTTACCGGATCGTCGGCTCGGAGGACGACTGCGACATCCTGCTGCTCAACACTTGCAGCGTGCGCGATGCGGCGGAGCAGAAGGCGATCGGCAAGGCCGGACACCTTTCGCACCGCAAGAAGCACAACCCGGACTTCGTCCTCGGCATCCTCGGTTGCATGGCGCAGAACCGCGGCGCCGAGCTGCTCGACCGCCTGCCGGACGTCGACCTGATCGTCGGCACGCAGAAGTTCCACCAGGTGCCGGACTATCTCGACAACCTGCGCGCCGCCCGTGCGGCCGGCGTGCCGGTGGGCGCTTCCATTGTCGATATCGCCGAGGAGGCCGGCTCGCAGAACACGATCCGCGACCACCTCGAGCAGCCGGAGCGCCAGGTCAGCGCGTTCGTCTCGATCCAGCAGGGCTGCAACATGGACTGCGCCTTCTGCATCGTGCCGAAGACGCGCGGTGACGAGCGGTCACGTCCGATGGACGACATCGTGGCCGAGTGCCGCCAGCTCGCGGAGCGCGGCGTGCGGGAGATCACGCTGCTCGGCCAGATCGTCACCAGCTACGGCCGCCGCGACTACACGCACACCCACGGGGTGTCGCCCTTCGTGCAGCTGCTCGAGCGGGTGCACGCGATCGACGGCATCCGTCGCATCCGCTTCACCTCGCCGCACCCGCGCGGCTTCAAGCAGGACCTGGTCGAGGCCTACGGTCGCCTGCCCAAGCTGTGCGAGTACGTGCACCTGCCGATGCAGAGCGGCAGCGACCGCATCCTGCGGGCGATGAACCGGCCGTATTCGCGCGATCGGTACAAGGAGATCGTCGATTCGCTGCGGGCGGTGCGGCCCGACATGTACTTCTCGACCGACATCATCGTGGGTTTTCCCGGCGAGACCGAGGAGGACTTCGAGGCCACGCGCGCGCTCTTCGAGGCCTGCAACTACGACATGGCGTACATCTTCAAGTACTCCGTCCGCACTGGCACGCCCGCCGCGGCGCTGGCCGACCAAGTGCCGGACGAGGTGAAGGAGCATCGCAATCAGGTGCTGCTCGAGATCCTGCGTCAAAACTCGGTGCGCCGGAATGAGAAGCTGCTCGGCACGGTCGAGGAGGTGCTGGTCGAGGGCCCGGACAAGACCGGCCGCCGCTTCACCGGTCGCACCCGGGGCAACCGCGTCTGCGTCTTCGACGCCGATCCGCGGCTCGTGGGCGAGTTGGTGCCGCTGCGGATCGAGCGGGCGAGTGTGAGTACGTTGTATGGGGATATAGTGCTTGCGGGGCTAGAGGCGTCGGCAGGTTTTTGATCGTTCTCGTTCTCTTAATCGTTCTCGTTCTCGACCGTGCATCCTGCCTTCGACCACGAAAAACTCCGCGCTTACCTGGAGGCGCTGCGTTTTGTCGCATGGGTGGAGCCGGTCATCGAACAAGTGCCAGCGCGGCTGGCCGCACGCGATCAGCTGGATCGTGCTTCGACCAGCATTGTGCTCAACCTGGCCGAGGGAAATGGAAAGCGTTCGGAGGCGGATCGATGCCGCTACTTCGACAGCTCCCGCGGCTCGGCGTTGGAATGCGCGGCCTGCCTGGACGTGCTGGTGGCGAAAGGCCGGCTGGAGAAATCCGTGGCCGATGAGGGTAAGACAATTCTTGTCGGAGTGGTCTCGATGGTCGCCGGTTTGATCGCTCGGTTTTCCGGTGAAGCCCGTGAGGATGCGGTCGCCTACGGCGTCGAGAACGAGAACGATTAAGAGAACGAGAACGATTCCCTCATGACCCTCACCACCGCCACCCTCATCCCCGGCCTGATCCTTGCCGTCATCGGCACGCTGCTGCTGCTGGGCAACTCGGCGATTGTCTCCATGTTCAAGGCCTTCCCTCGCTCGCGCGTGGCAGCGGCGGCGCTGTTTGGCGTCGGGGCGGGCTGGTTCCTGTTCAACATCCGCCACCTCTCGGAGGCGGATTTCGGCCAGTTCCGCGGCATCCTCTTCGTCTTCTTCCTGATCATCGCTGTGGCCTCGTTCTTCCTCGTGCCGGATTTCCTCTCCGTGCGCGGCCTTGCCATCCTCATTCTGCTCGGGGCGATGCCGCTGCTCGATGCGGCCTACACGGAGTACGAGCACCCGCAGCGGCTGTTTATGGTCACGGCGGTCTTCATCGCCGTGGCCCTGGCGATCTACCTGGGGGCGGCGCCCTACCGGCTGCGTGATTTCTTCGAGTGGCTGTTCCGGCAGCCGGCGCGCGCGCGCCTGCTCGGCGGCGCCTTCACCGCCTACGGTCTGCTGCTCGTCGTGGTCGCCTTCACGTACTGAACGCCCCATGGCCGCCGCGACCGTGACGCCCATTCCCGTTCTGCTGGTGCTCGCCGGTCCCGCCGGCTCGGGCAAGACCACCTTGTGCGAGCGCATGGTGGCCGAGGTGCCGGGCTTCTCGCGGGTGGTCACCACCACGACCCGGCCGCCGCGGCCGGGTGAGGTCAACGGGGTGCACTACCACTTCTTCTCGCCGGAGGAGTTCGACGCCAAGGTGGCGGCGGGCGCGTTCCTCGAATGGGCTTGGGTGCACCAGAAGAACCGCTACGGCACGCTGGCCTCGTCGGTGCTCGATCCGCTCGCGCAGGGACGAAACCTCATCATCAACGTCGACGTGCAGGGCGTGGACAACTTCCGCCGGGCTGCCGCCGCGAATCCCCTGCTCGCCCGCCACATGGGCACGGTGTTCATCCACGTTCCCCTGCCGGTCCTGCGTGAACGCATGGAGGCGCGCGGCCAGGACAGCGCAGCGGAGATCGCCCACCGGCTGCGCACGGCCGAGGGTGAGCTGCGCGAGGCGGACAAGTTTGATTTCCAGATCCACAGCCGGTCTCGCGACGAGGACTTCGCCGAGCTCAAACGCATTTGGCACGCGGTGCAGGCGCGCGCAGCGCGTTGAGAGAGCCGGCTCTTCTTCTGGCCGCCTGCTTGAGCTTGTCGAAAGGCTGGAAAACGCCGCCTCTGACCCCGATGGGGAACTACCGCCACGGATGGCTTGCGAACCGCATTGCCGCATTGCAGCATTGCGGCATGACTACGCTCCTTCTCTCCAAACGCGGCAGCCTGACCCTGCCGCCCGAAATTCGCCGCAAGCTGGGTCTCGATAAAGTCAGCAATCCCATGGTGCTCGTCGAAGAGCGCGACGGCGGGCTGTTCCTGCAACCTGCGGCGGCTCTGCCCGTGCGCGATCTCCCCAAGGCACAGCTCAAGGCATGGATCGCCCGCGACGAGGCGGACATGAAGGCGTTCCAAGCCGCCGGTAAGGCAAAAAAGAAGTGAGGCTCTTCCTCGACTCCAGCGTCCTGCTTGCCGCTTCCGGTTCGTCGAAAGGCGCGTCTCGCTTCCTCTTGCAGGAGGCCGCCACGCTCGGATGGGAACTTATCTCTTCCGATTACTGCGAGGAGGAGACGCGCCGCAACCTCTCCAAACTCGGTCGCTCTGCCTCGACTGCTTGGAAAAATGCCATCGCCCCGAAGGTGCGCTTCGTGCGCGCAGACTACGCCCTCGATAAGCCCTTAGTCTTCCCTAAAGCGAAGGATCGGCCAGTGGTCATCACGGCACTGGCGGCACGCGCTGCCTGGCTCGTGACACTGGACGAAGGCGACTTCCACACGAAGCTTGGCGTCGAGGTTTACGGCTTGCGCATCGCCACGCCGGGCGAGTTTTTGCTGGAGCAACGGGCCAAGGGCCTGATCTGAGCCGCTCTCATATTTGGTCGCTGAATGCGCCGCTTGCGCTGTTGTCATGGGCGGCGGTTTGTTTTGATCTGGGAGCTGCTCGCCGGACGCTACGACGCGGCCGTAACCGCCAACGGAACTGTGAGCTCCTTGGTAGGGTCATGCCGTTACACGTTACAAGCCGAGGCGCTCCAGTCTCTGATGTAACGCTTAACAGCATGACCTCCTCGGTACGTGTTTCAGCACGGCTCGTTTCGTCCCGGACAAAGTGAAGTGGATCCCGAAAGTTGGACTCTGGGGGACGGTCATCCAAAACAAAGTAAAAGGAACCGTCCGCCATGTCCCGAAAACGACGCAGCATAGTCCAGCGCCGAACACCCGCAGGGCCACGGCAGACATTCGTCCGTCTCGAACGTCTCGCTCGGAGCCACTGACCGGGAGACTGCTTCAACTCAAAGCCATGCCGCCAAGGATGCGGTTGCCTCAGGGCTGGCGCACGGGATGGTCGTGAGACGCCTTCACGGCGTTGCCCGGACCGAGCAGCACGACGCGCGAGCGATGGGTCTCGATCTCGACCGGCTCGAGGGCGACGTAGGCGGCAATGATGATCAGGTCGCCCGGTCGGACGAGTTGGGCCGCCGCGCCATTGACCTGCACCTGACCGGGCTCGCCGTAGATCACGTAGGTCGTGAACCGCACGCCGTTGGTGATATCGTACACGTCGACCTGTTCGAACTCCAGCAACCCGGCCGCCCGGCAAAGCGCGCGGTCGATCGAGACCGAACCCTCGTAATCGGGATCGGCCGCTGTGATGGTGGCGCGGTGCAGCTTAGTGCGGAGAAAGGTCCTAGTCATGGCGGACGTGAGCCTCGGCGAAAACGCTGAGACCGGTCAGAATCAAGTCTGGCTCCACCCCGGTAAAGAGTTTTTCCCGGGCAAACCGGGCGGCGTGACCGCCGGTGCCGATCACCACGGGCCGGGCGCGCGGTCCGAAGGCTTCACGGGCAACGCGTTGCGTGAGCTCGCGGATGGCGCCGGCATGCCCGAGGAGAATGCCCGCCCGCAGGCCGTCCTGCGTCGATCGACCAAGGGCGGCCGGCCAGGCGCCGCCGAGGTCAATGGGGGGCAGTTGCGCGGTGCGGCGGGCCAGCATGTCGGGCCACAGGCTGAGTCCGGGCAAAATCGCCCCGCCGGCCAGCACGCCGTCGCGGGTGAGGGCGGTGACTGTGGTCGCGGTGCCGCAATCAACCACCACCACATCGCGCTGCGGATAAAGCCGCCGGGCGCCGAGGGCGCAGGCGAGCCGGTCGTGTCCCAACTCGGCCGGACGTCGGTACCCGAGGCGGAGGCCGGCGTTCTTGGCCGTCAGCACGGCCGGCTTGCATCCGGTCGCTGCGGCGAGCAGATCGCGGACGCGGGCCGTGTGGGCCGGTACGACCGAGCAAAGGGCGGCAGCATCGAACCGGCCGCGCAGGCGCGGTGCGACGAGGCGCGCGACGCCGCCGTCGCCGAGCGCATCGGCGATGGGCACGCGGAACGCCCGCACGCGGCGACCGTGCGCAAACACGCCCACGTAGAGCGTCGAGTTGCCCAGGTCCGCCACCCACGTGAGCATGGGCGTCAGGCGTTGCCGCGGACCGCGGCGAGCACCCGCGTGGCGAGGGCCTCGGGATCGGCCAGGCGGCCGGGGCCGATCTCGCCGCAGGCCTGGATGCCGGTGTCGGGCTCGATCACCTCGACGCCCCAGCGCCGCAACGTCGCGAGGCTGGCCTGCGTGGCGGGATGCGACCACATGCGGACATTCATGGCCGGCGCGACCCACCAGGGTTTCTGCGGGAACTCCCAGGCGAGAAACAAGGCGCCGACCGGATCGTCGCCGAGCCCGGCGGAGAGGCGGTTGAGGGTGTTCGCCGTGGCCGGACAGAGCAGCGCAAAGTCGGCTTCGCGGGCGAGGTCGATGTGGTCGAGCGCGCGCCCTTTTTCCCATAGATCGCCGAACACCGGTCGGCCACTCAGGCCCTCGAGGGTGGCGGCGCCGACGAAGCGGAGGGCCGCGGGTGTCGCGACAGTCTGCACGGTCACGCCGGCCTGGACCAACCGCGAGATGACGGTGCACGCCTTGTAGCAGGCGATCGAACCGCTCAGGAGAAAGAGCACATGCGGAGGGCGGGAGGTCATGCGGCGCCTAGTAGGACTCTTTCTTCGCGGGGAAATTCCCTGAGGTCACGGCGTCCGTGTAGGCCGCGAGCCCGGCCTCGATGGCGGAACCGGCTTCGGCAAAGCGCCGGACGAAGCGCGCGTTGAAGCCCGGGTTGAGCCCGAGCAGATCGTGAAACACCAGCACCTGGCCGTCGGTGTCGGCTCCGGCGCCGATGCCGATGACCGGGATGGACAGGGCCTGCGTGATCTCCTTGGCGACGGCGGCCGGTACGCATTCGAGCACGAGGCCGAAAGCGCCGGCGGCCTCGACCGCGCGGGCCTGGCGCAGCAGGTCGGCGGCCGCGGCATCACCCCGGCCTTGCACCTTCGGGCCGCCCAACATGTGCACGGATTGCGGCGTGAGTCCGAGGTGGCCCATCACGGGCACGCCGGACTGAACGAGGTGGCGGACGACGTCGTCATGGCCGTCGATGCCCTCGATCTTGACCGCGTTGGCCCCGGCGCGAAGCAGGCGGGCGGCACAGGCCACGGCCGGAGCAACACCTTGGCGGGCCTCGAGGAAGGGAAAATCGGCGATCACCAGTTTGCCGCCGGCTCCGCGCACGACGGCGGCGGTGTGCCTCGCCATGATGTCGGTCGTGGCCGCAAACGTCTGGCTCTCGCCGTCGAGCACAACCGCGACGCTGTCGCCCACCAAGATGCAGTCGACCGGCGACGCGGCGAGAAAGCGTGCTTCCCAGTGCGTGTACGCCGAGACCATGGTGATCTTCGGGCCGGTGGCCTTGCGCGCCTTGAACTCAAGCACGGTCTTCATGCGGAGCGAGGAGCGTGAGCGGCGGCGGGCGGGTTGGCCAGAGAGGAGTTTGCCCGGATGCCGACCCTGAAAAAGAAGTTGGCCGGTCGCCTACCCCTAAGCGACCGGCCATTTGCTTTCTTAGTTACCCCAAATGTCTCCGCTAGGCGGATGACATGCCTCCACCAAAGCAACGCAGCCCGGATAGTCAAGTGGTCGGCCGGTTACAAAGGCGTGACAGGCCGTCGGACAGTCCGATTTCGACGGGGCACGAATCCCAAAATCCAGGGCGGTCAGAGCGGGTCGCCGAAGCGTATCTTCTTCACCGTCTGACGTTTCTTCTTCGGAGAGGGGGCCACGCCGAGCCGGGGATCCCGTTGGCGAACGAGTTGCACAAGGCGCTTGGCGTCGCGTTCGAAAACGTCGGCTGTCTCGGGCAGATAGAGCCACTTTTTCAACACGGGATGGGGCTGGAGACTGGGAAACTCCGCGCGCAGCGAGGCCTGCTGATCGTGGGACGTGCAGACGAGCACGCCCTGCCACGGCTCGCCTTGGGTCGTGAGGAAGAGGTGGTGCTTGCCGTCCAGCATCACGGTCCGTCCGCCGAACCACGATTTCAGCTCAAACGTCGCCTCGCCCGCGAGCGGCTCTGCCAGCCACTGCAGCGGGTGCTCGGCCTTGACGGCCTTGGGGCGAATCGAAGCGGCGCGTGGGGAGGGCGGCATGCGGCGTAAACCAACGGAAGGAAACCGCAGGGAGGCACGCCGCGCAAGCGCGTTGCCCGCGGCCGGATTCGCCGGCTGCCGGGCTGGTCAACCCAACCCTGCCGGCAGACCGCGGGCGAGGTAGGCCTCGAGGGCGGAGGCCAAGCGGTCTATCTCAGCCGGCTGATTGTAGAAATGGGGCGATATGCGCAGGCCGCCGCGGTCCGCACCGGTGCGGGCCGTGCACGCGATGCCATGTTCGCGGTAGAGGGCCGTCGCCAGCGCCCGCGGAGGGAGGTCGCCGGGTTGGAATGACACCACCGCCACCGAACGCGCGGGATCGGGATGGGTCCAGACCCGCACCGTCGGCAACGTGGCCAACCGGCTGAGCAAGGTTTGCGTCAGGCTTCGGGACCGGGCCTCGATGTTCGCCGGGCCGATCGAGGTGAGAAAGGTCAACGCCGTGCCGAAGGCGGCGAGCGCAGCCTCATCGCGCTGCCCGAAGGCCTCGTGGGTGCGGGAGAGCCCGATTTTGCCTGCGCCGGCGCTGATGGTTCCGGGCCAGAGGCGTTCCTGCGCGTCACGCCGGACGAAGAGGAAGCCAACCTCCTTGGGTCCGCAGGGCCATTTGTGGGCGCTGCCGGTGTAGAAGTCGGGTTGCATCCGGCCAAGGTCGATGTCGAGCAGGCCAAAGGTCTGGGCACCGTCGACCAGCGTGAGCACGCCGCGCTCGCGGGCGAGGGCGCAGAGCTCTTGGGCAGGAAAGAGGTCGCCGACCGAACTGGTAAGGTGGCCGAACGCGAGCACCCGCGTCCGCGGCGTGAGCGCCGCCCGCACGGCCGCGAGGTAAGCCTCCGGTCCCGGATGAGGATTCGGCACCGGCAGTTCGACGACCGTGAAACCGTAGCGCTTCGCGCGGTCGCGCCAGGCGGCGTGATTGCTCGGATGATTGTCGGCGAAGAGGATCACCTCGTCCTCCGGCTTCAGCGCCAGGCCGAGCGACACGAGATTGTTCGCCTCGCTGGTGTTGCGCGTGAGCACGACCTCCTCCGGCGTGGCTCGTACGTAGGCGGCGAGCAGGGCGCGGGTGGTTTCCGCGGGCGTGCCGAGCGCGGCGCGGTTCTCGAAGGATGGATCCGCCTCGATGGCCTGGGTGTGGTCGAGCACGACCTGGGTGACGATCCGCGGGGCAGGACAGAGGTTGGCCGCGTTCATCGGACTCAAGCCCGATCGCAGGCTGAACTGGGCCCGCACGGCCTGCCAGAAGGCCTCGTCGGGACGTCCGGTGGGGCTCGGCAGAGCGGGGGTCGCGGCCGCCAAGGTGCGGGACGGCGCCCCGGTCCACCAAGCGGCGGTGCCACCGGCGAGCAGAAGTTTGGAGAACGAACGACGGGTCAGTGGGGTGTTCATGGGGTCGGGTGAAAGCTGAATCGGGGCGTCAGGCTGCCGCAGCCGGAAGGCGTTCGCAGATCCGGGCGAGGGCTCGCACGGCGTCCTCGGTTTCCCGCTGCAGCACGAATTCGTTGGGGTTGTTGTAGTCGGTCTTCTGGGTGGCCTGGACCACCAGCCCGTCGGCGCGGGGTACCATCGAGGCACCCTCGCAACTCAGCCCGTAGGTCACCTCCGGTTGGGGGATGAGCAGCGCGAGCTGGCCGCGCACCGGCACGAGCGAGGCGTCGTCCAGCAGGGCCTTCGCCCCGTAGCCGGTGGCGTTGATCACGACCTTCTCGGGCAAGGATTCAAAATCGGCGGCGCGGTGAAACTCGCGGCGCTCCACCCGTCCGCCTTCGGCCAGGAAATCGCTCATCAGCAAACGCGAGTAGGCCGTGAGGTTGTAGACCATCGACGTGCTGCGCCGGGCGTAGATGGTGGGAAAGGGATGGGTGCCCGGAATGAAGTCGACTGCCGCGGGCGTGAGGTCCTTCACCTGCTTCGGGAACTTGCCGAACTTCACCGGCCCTTCGTCGGCCTCGGCCTTCTTCTTGCGCGCCTCGGCATCGAGATCGGACAGCGCGTAGCGGTCGAACCAGGCGACGGGTGAATCGGGCAGCCCGAGCAGATTCTGAAACGCCCGGTGCGACGTCCGGCACATGCCTTCCCACGTGCGGGCGAAGGCTGGCGTGGCGTGGGCTTGCAGACAGATCCGTGAATCCGGCGACCACACGCCGGTGGCGAACGAGGACCGCACCTCGGGTGGCCGCTCCTTGGCGTAGATCGTCACGCGCCGTCCCGCCCGTTGCAGCAGCAGCGCGGTGGTGAGGCCGATCGCACCGCAGCCCACCACGGCGTAGTCCCGTTGCCCGCTCGCGGTCGCGAGGTCGACCGCGAGCGCGCCAGAACCCCACGAGAGCGACCAGCCGCTGCCGCCGTGGCCGTAGTTGTGCACGACCCACTTCGTGCCGATGCGTTCGGCCTCAATGCGCGGGCCTTCGCCCCTGAACGGCCGCAGGCAGACTGTCGTCTTGATCACCCGGTCTGCCGAGGCCTTCACGCGGGCAAAGGTTGCCGGCCCTTCGTAGGGCACCGGCGGCACGACCGGCTCACCGCCCGCGGCCGGAGGCTCGGCGCCCCACGCCCGTGCGCCCAAGGCGGCCAGGCCGACCCAGGTTCCGGTGCGGGTGAGAAACTCACGGCGATGCATGCGATCCGTGGAGCAGGCGGCGCGCCGCGGGTTACAAATTCGCTGCATGGCCGGCACTTCGCGCACAGCGTCTGCTGTGCTGGCAGCATGCTTCGCCACCTCTCCCTTGGACTTGCCGCCGGCCTGGCCGCCGTGACTGCCGCCGAACCGGCCGCGGTCCTGTACCGGCCGCTCGACGGCGCGCCCTACGCCGCCTCGGCCACCGTCTCGCCCTACGCCACCAAGGTGTTCGTCAGTGGCGCGGATTATGGCACACCAGGCGAGGCGCTGGCCGGACTCGAGCAAACGCTCTCCCGGCTCAACCTCGACCGTTCCCACCTCGTCAACGTGCGCGCCAGCCTTGCTCACGCCGGTGCCGGGGCGCTCGACATGGGACCGTGGAACGCCGCGTGGGCCGACTTCTTCGCCCAGACTCCCCATCGTCCCACCCGCACCACGGTCGGGGCCTCAGCCTTGGGGCAGGGTGGGGCGTTGCACGTCGAGGGCGTCGCGGCCGACGTGGCCGAGGCCGATCGGACGATGACGGGACGGGCCTCGCTCAATCCCTTTGTGCGCACGATCGGCGACGGCGCGTACGGGGCGAGCGCGGCGGCGGTGGTGGCGCACGGGACGGCAATCCTGTTCTCGGCCGGAGTGCTTGCCGATCCGGCGGATCCGACCCAGCCGGAGAACAGCGTCGCGCGTTTCGGTTCGATGGCGGTGCAGACCGCGTCGGTCCTGCGCAAACTGGAGCGGACGCTCGCGAGCCAGGGTTTCTCCTGGGAGGACGTGTTCTACGTGCGGGCGCTGCTCTCTCCGCCGCCCGGCGGGACGGCGGTCGACTTTGACGGCTTTGGCGAGGTGTTCCGCCAGCGTTTTCCCGGCCGGCACCCCGCGCTTCGTCCGGCCCTCGCGCTCTGGGCCGCACCGGGCTTCAACGCCAACGGCACCCTGGTCGAGATCGAGGTCTATGCCGCCGCGGCCAACGCCACCGGTCCGTTTATGCCTTACACCGCGGCCCCCGCCGGCAACCCCTGGCTTGCCATGACCGGCACGCCGGAGTCCCGCATCGCGAGCAGCGGCACCGCGGCCCGGCACCGCGCGCTCACCTGGTTCTCCGGGGCCATCGGCAGCGGGACCGGAGGCATGCACGACGAGGCCGTCCACGCCCTGCTCGCCCTACGGTCGAGACTCGCAGCGGCGGGAGCGGACTTCGGCGACGCCGTTCAGCTTCGTGCGTATCCAATGGTTGGAGACGAATTCCGGCGTGAACTGGCGCAGTGGAATGAGGCCTACGGGCGCTTCTTCGACCATCCGAAGCTCAACGCCCACAAGCCGGCCCGTACGGCGTTTCCCGTGTCCGCGCTGCCGCGCGGGACCCGCATCGAGATCGAGTTGATCACGGTGGAGCGTTGAATCGTCGGTCCCGGCCGGCGACGGTTTCACGACGGTTTCGTGGCAGCCGGGTGACATCGGCAACATTCTCGTGACGGCCGGAGAACAGCATTGAAAGACCTTCGCGCCGCCGTGGGGTTCGGGTTCTCCACGGCCTATGAACCTGCTCCGCCACCTCCCTGATTTCCGCGGCCTCCCCGGTGCCGCCTTGCTCCTCTCCTTCCTCGCCGGCGCCGCCGTCGCGTCCGCCCAGACTGCGCCTGCGCGCGCCGCGGCCGACCCGACTCCGGGCGAATCGACCGTCGAGCTGCAGCGCTTTGTCGTGACCGGCTCGAACATCCAGCGCCTCGACATGGAGAAGGTCGTCCCGATCACCGTGCTCGACGAGGATGCAATGACGGCGCGCAGCGCTTTGCTCCCGGTCGACCTGCTCACGTCGCTGCCTTCCGTCGTGAATCTGCCCGAGAACGAGACGCGCCTCGGCTCGTCCGGTGCGCGTGGCGACAACGCCAACATCAACATGCGCAATCTCGGCGCCACCGCGACCCTCATTCTGGTCAATGGCCGGCGTATGGCCGTCAACCCGATGACCGCCGGCCTGTCGCAGGCGGTGAACGTCAACCAGCTGCCCACCCAGGGCATCGAGCGCATCGAGGTGCTGCGGGACGGCGCCTCGGCCATCTACGGTTCCGACGCGGTCGCCGGCGTGATCAACTACGTGCTCAAGCGCGATTTCAACGGGGCGGAGTCGACGGTGAAGGTCGGCGTGCCCGAGGCCGGCGGAGGCGAGAGCGTGAGCGGCGCCTTCACCTTCGGCACGTCGTTCTCCGGCGGACGGGGCCGGCTCTTCGGCACGATCGAAGCGCTCTACCGCGATGCGATCTTTCTTACCGAACGTGACTTTAGCCGGACGTCCAACGTCGCCGACCGCGCACCGCCGCCGTTCAACACCTTGGGCGGCCCCTTTGACGCCCGTTCGCCGCGCGGCTACTTCCCGACCTTCCGCATCGGCAACGGCACCGCGGCCAACTACCTCCGGTTGATTAACGGCGTGCCAACCCTGACCAACACCGCGCCCACTCGTACGTCGAATCCCGAGTTCTACCTCGATCTTAATCAGTTCGGCATGGCCTCGCCTCGGGTGCGCCGCGGCAACACCTACCTGTCGGGCGAGTTCGACCTGAACGAGCGCATCACGGCCTTCGCCGACTTCGGCCTGTACTACTCCGAATCGACCATGCGCCGCCAGCCGCTCGCACTCAACGCGCCCACGTCCGACCAGCTCAAGGTCCTTGCGGTCGACAATCCGTACAATCCGTACGGCTCGTCCTTCTATCATCCCACCGGCGCCCCGCGCGCCGACGGAGCGCCTCGCCTCGTTGGCACGCCGACGACGATCAGCCTGGTCTCGCTCACCCTGCCCGACCTCGCCGCCGAGACGATCGACACCCAGGCCGACGTCATGCGGCTCTCCGCGGGACTCAAGGGCCGGCTGGGCGACACCTGGTCGTGGGAAACCTCGCTTTTCTACAACGAGGTCAACGGCGAGGACGGCGCCTTCCCCGACGTGCGCGAGAGCCTGCTCCAGAACGCCTTCTCCCGCACGGACGCCAATGCGTATAATCCGTTTGGATACACATTCAAGGTGCAGGGCAACGCGGTCGTGGTCGATCAGCCCTACGTCAATCCGGCCGCCGTCGTCGACTCGTTCTCCGAGAATTACACCCGCACGGCGAACGCGACGATCGCGAGCGCCGATCTTCGCGCCTCGGGTCGCGTGATCTCCTGGTGGGGCGGCGACATCATGGCGGCCGTCGGCACCGAGTACCGCGAGGAGGAGCTCGAGGACGTGCGTCCTCCGTTCAGCGGCGAGAACCCGGCCGATTCCGGCCTCGATCCGACCAACAACGACTTCCTGCTCCATCCGCCTCGCCCCGACGTCTTTGGCGACCGCCAGGTGACGAGCCTGTACGCGGAAGTGGTCGTGCCGCTCGTTTCAGCCCGGCGGGAGATTCCGCTGGTCAACACGCTCGAGCTCACCGCCTCGGCCCGCTACGAGGACTACAGCGACTTCGGCGACACCACCAAGCCGAAGGTCGGTGTGAACTGGCGCCCTGCGTCGTGGCTGATGGTGCGCGGTTCGTACAACGAGGGTTTCATGGCGCCGAGCCTGGCCGCGCTGTTCACCAGCCCGCGCTGGACGATCTCCGCCGGGGCTGGCGACGTGGATATCTACCGCAACCCCGTCACGGCGGAGGGTCCTTACGTGCAGCGCACCTACTTCGGCGGCAATCCCGACCTCAAGGCGCAGGAGTCCGAGGGCGAGACCTTTGGCGTCGTGATCGATGTGCCCGGCGTGCGCGGTCTGAGCGTGACCGCCGACTACTGGAAGATCTCCCGCACCAACCTGCTCGGCCAGCGCAGCGTCGCCCAGATCCGGGAGAGCGACGTCGCCCTCATCCGCGCCTACACCGCACAGCAGCTCGCGGCCGGCGTGCCGATCGGGTCCATCGACATCGGCAGCGGCACGGCCGCCTACAAGGGTGATCCGGACGTGGAGCGGTTCGCTCTCACGCCCGAGGACGCAGCAGTGTTCGCCAACTACAACGCCGCCAACCCCGGCAATCAGCAGGCCGCGGCCGGCCGGATCTTCTCGGTCAACCGGCCTTTTCTCAACCTCTCCACGAGCGAGAACGAAGGCATCGATTTTGGCCTGCGCTACGTCCTGCCGCGCACGCCGATCGGCAGCTTTGTCCTCTCCTCGGACTGGTCCTACCTCTCGAAGTCGGAGTCTACTCTCGCTCCGGCCAACGTGGCGCCGACGGTCACCGACGGCCTCTACGCCGACGGCGCGGCGCGCTGGCGCAACACCACCAACCTGACCTGGCGCAACGGCGCCTGGACCGGTTCGCTCGGGGCCTACTATGTCGGCGAGACGCATGATTCTGGAGTCACGGCGACGGAGGCCCAGTACGAGGCGCTCGGCCGGCCGGACTACATTGCGCCGCGCTTCACCGGCGGACGCACGGTCTACCGCTACGTGATCGATTCGACCCTGACCTTCAACCTGTCCGTCGGCTACCGCTTCGGTGCCGAGGCCCCCTCGCTGTTGCGCAACACCCGCGTGCGCGTTGGTGCGGTCAATGTGCTCGACGACGAGCCGCCCCTCGCTTCGGGTGGTTTCGGTTACGATCCCGGCGTGAGCCAAAACCTGCTCGCCGGACGCACGTGGACCCTGGATGTTACGAAGAGCTTCTGACCCCATGACCCTGCGCGCTCTCGTCCTCGGCGGATGCCTGCTCACCGCCACCCAGGCGGCCGAACCGGCCACCGCGCCGAATCCCGGCTTCGTCAAACACGGCTTGGTCGCGACGGAACTCGCGCGCTGGCCGGTGCGTGAGGCCAACCAAGGTGTCGCCGTCGATGCGGAGCACTTCTACGGCATCGGCAATGCGGTGATCGTCAAACATCGCAAGGACACCGGCGTGCGCGTGGCCGAGTGGTCGAGCCCGAAGGGCGGCCCGATCATCCACTTCAACGGCGGCTATGTGGACGGCGATCGCCTGATCCTCGCGCACTCGAACTTCCCGCAGCTGCCGATGGCGAGCTCGCTCGAGATCCACGACACGGCGACCCTGGCGCTCGTGTCTTCGCGCAGCTTCGGCATCCGCCTGGGCTCGCTCACCTGGGCCGAGTGGCGCGACGGACACTGGTGGGCCTGTTTCTCCAACTACAGCGACCGCGGAGGCATTCCGGGCTTCGACAACCGCTGGACCTACCTGGCGAAGTTCGACGAACGCTGGCAGGAACTAGAGGCGTGGATGTTCCCACCGATGGTGATCGCCACCTGGGGCAAGAGCGCGATTTCCGGCGGCAGTTGGGGTGATGACGGCTTGTTGTACGTGACCGGTCATGACGCCGCGGAACTCTACGTGCTGCGGCTGCCGAAGACAGGCACGACCCTCGAGTACCTCACCACGATCGACGTGCCCATTGAAGGCCAGTCCTGGGCTTGGGACCGTAGCGCCAAGGGCGAGCGCATTGTCTACGGCATCAGCCGCCGTACGCGGGAAGTCATCGCCGCGCGCATTCCGGCGGTGCCGGCCGAGCTGGTTAAACGCTAGTCCGTGCTGGGTGGTGCCTCAACCCGCCGCCTGGCGTTACTGGAGGCGCCGGACGTAGGCGAGCAAGCTGCAACCAACCGCGAGCGGAAGCAGGGCGCACGCGAGGATGCTTAACCGATCGAACAGCGTATTCGGAATCAAGGCGAGCAGGGCAATGAACGCACCGTAGGCGAGGGCGAGTTTGCCGATCATACGTGCCTGATCCGCCGTGTTGTCGCTGCCGATCTCGGCGTCAAAGTTGACCGGCGTGCGCATGCGCCGGAAGAACTCGTCGGCGTCGCGATCGTAGGTGGACTCGGGCCGCGGGCGGTAAAACAACCGCGTGCTCCAAAAGAACAGCATGAGCAAAGGAACGGCGACGAGGTTGGTAATGACGAATTTGTTGCTCAACGCGTAACCGTAGACCGTTTCGCCGAGCAGCGGTGCGAAGAGCTCCCTTCCCATCGCGGTGGGCAGGAAGTCGTAGAGAAAGACCGTGACAACAATCCCGAACAGCACGGTGCTCCAGCCAGACCAGACAGGCACGCGACGCATGACCATGGCCATGAACATGGGCACACTGAGTGGGAATCCGAGGTAGGCGTTGAAGTAGAGAAACGCGTCGAACAACGAAACCTTCGAGCCGAGCACGAGCGCACTGGCGATCGCGGTTACCAGCAGTCCAAAAAGAAAGGTGGAGATGCGGCCCGCCAGCAGCAGTTCGCTGTCCGCTGCGTGCGGCCGGAGCACAGGCTGGTAGAAGTTCTTCACGAAGATGCCGGCGTTCTTGTTGAGCGCCACGTCCATGCTCGAGATCGTCGCGGAGAACATCGCCACGATCATGAGTCCCATCAGGCCCTGGGGCAGCACCGCCAGGCACACCGCAATGTATGAGGCTTCAGCCGGGTTGCTCATGAGGTTCGACGAGGCGAGTCCGGGCGCGAGGGTGAAGGCCGCGAGCGGCGGGATGAACCACGCCGCGGGCATCACCAGATAGCCAATGAGCGGCACGAGAACGGAACGTCGCGCATGCTCACCATCTTTCGCCGCGATGTATTTTCCGGCCAGCCCCAGATGGTTTTTGGAATAGGTGACGGCCAGGACCCCCGTCACGAGGTACAGCCAGTCGTAGGGTATCGAGCCGGCGGGGTGGAATACTTTCCAATGGGTCTCGGGAATTTGGGTGAGGAACGCTTCGATTCCTCCGATCTTGATGAGGGTTAGCACCCCCACGACGAGCGTGATGCTCATCAGGACGATCAGTTGGACGAAGTCGCTCGCCGCCACGCTCCACGTTCCCCCCATCAGGGCAATCATCACGACCACGCCGCCCGTCACGAGGACGACGCTCTGCTGAGGGAATCCAAAGGCCGACGAAAGGATGATCGAAAGCCCCACCATCCAGACCGACGCAATGGCGAGGGCGCTGACGAAATTGAGCCAGGTGAAGAACTGTTCGCTCACCCGGCCATAGCGCAGGCGCATGGCGTCCATCGCGGTGATGAGGCGCAATTGTCGTACGCGCGGAGCAAACCACAGATAGCTGACCAGAAAGCCCAGGGCATCGATCACGTAGACGCTGAAGACCAGCAGGCCGAAACTGTAGGCGATGCCGGCGGCTCCGGTGAAGGTCCAGGCACTGAAGTTCGAAACAAACGAACCGGCGCCGAGCAGCCACCACGTCATCTTATGGCCACCCGCGAAGTAGTCTTTGCTGTCCTTGGTGAACCGCTTGAGAATCCAGCCTAGCGAGGCCAGGAACACCAGGTAGCTTGCGATGATAAAGATGTCGTAACCTGAGACCGCGATGGCAGCCAAGGGTGTGGACAGGGGCAGGGGAATGATCATGGCCCGGACGTCGAGGACGGCGTTTCAGCGGAGCTTCGCAGCAGACCAGTCCCGGGGGAGCGCATGCAGGGCATGATCAGCGAATCACGCGAGCAAGGCGAGCGACTCGGCGAGAATTTCCCCCAGGAGAGGCTCGCCGCGTTGATAACGGCCATGCTCTTCGATCGCGAAAAGACCCAGGCGACGACACTCCCGGTCCTGACTGCCCGCGATGTGCGGGGTGAGGAACACGTTGCGCAAATCGCGCAGCGGCGAATCAAGAGGAAGGGGCTCAACGGTGGTCACGTCGATGGTCGCACTCAGATCCGGGCGTTCACGGAGAACCTCCACAAGTTCCGCCTCATCGACCACGGCCCCGCGCGCCGTGTTGATGAAGTGCCCGCCGGCAGGCAGGCGGCGGAGATGGCGGCCGCGCACGAGGCCTCGCGTCTCCGGCAACGAGGGCGCATGACAGGATACGATGTCGCTGCGCGCAAAAAGCTCCCCGATCGACGCGACCTTCTCCACACACCGGCTGGCCGCATCCGCCTCCGAAACGCTCGGATCGTAGGCGAGGACGCGGGCGCCGCTTGCGAGTAGACGCTCCGCCACCCGCTTGCCGATGCGCGAGAGCGAGATCAGTCCGACCGAGGCGCCGTACAGTCCCATGGGCGAGGGGGACACAAAGACGCGGCGGGCGCGTGCGGATTCAGTATGTTGAAAAACAAACTTCGAGGCAAACACCGCGGCCGCAAAGGCGAAGTCTGCCACCGGTCCGGCATTGGCCTCGGCTGCACTCGAAACCCTCACGCCCGTCGTCCAAAGCTCCGGTGCAACGACGCCGCGGACTGTCCCCGCGGCATGAAAGATTGCCCGCAAATGCGGCATCTCGTGACGGACTGACGCGTCGAGCAAGGGGCACCCCCAGCCAGAAAAGATCGTTTCCACCTCACGCAACTGCTCCAGCCGCGCCCGAAAGTCGGTGGCGGCGATAAAGGGTATATCTTCGTCTCGTGATTCGGCCAAGACCGCCCGGTCCTCGGGTGTGTAGACCCGGTCGAACAGATCGGCCTGCATCAGATAAATGGCTTTCATGGGGGTTTCCCCTGCTGCGGGGTGGTGCTGATCCATTTCGTCCGTGGCGTTGTGAGGCGAAGGCCACTTTGGTTTAACCTAAAGCTAAACGGGCTTTCCGCTTGGCAACGTGAGTGGGCCAATCACGTTGCGTAGCAGCCCCGCCGTTCCATGCCCCCTCCCGCACAGCCGTCCAGTTCTTCCCGTGCACCGCGGCGCGTGGGCCTGTCTGACATTGCCCGGGAGCTGGGCGTCTCGGTGATGACGGTGTCCTATGCGCTGCGTCACCACACCAAGATCCCGAAGGTGACGAGAGAGAAGGTGCAGCGCGTGGCCGCCAGACTCGGGTATATGCCCAACCCGGAAATCAGCCGGTTGATGCACCTGCTGCGCGACGAGCTGCCACCCGTGCAGCACGCCAACCTCGGACTTCTCACCTTTGCGCACCTCGGTGATCCACCCGAACATTCCTACAGCCGCGCTGTGCACGACGGCGCGCGTCGCCGGGCCGAACAGATCGGTTGTGCGATCGACGAGGTGGTGGTGGATATAGATCGACTCAGCGCAAAGCGCGCCAGCCACATCCTGATCTCCCGCGGCATCCGCGGGGTCCTGCTGCCGCCGATGCTGAAGCCGCTGGACTGCAGCAAGCTCTTGGAATGGTCACGCTTTGCCATCGTGGCCGCGACTTATTCGGTCCGCGGGCTGGCAGTGGATCGCGTCGTGCCACACCACTTCGCGAACTGCCGTTTGTTGTTTCAACGACTGTTGGCGGAGGGCCACAGGCGCATTGGCGTAGCGGTCGGTGGCGATCTGGAATCACGGTTCAACGATTGTCATCATGCGGTCTACGAGCAGCTCCGCCAGCGCAGGCAGCTCAAGGCCGTGCCGTGGCTGGTGAATCCTACTCCCGAGCGCACACAACGATGGCTGGCGCGGTATCGTCCTGACGTGATTGTTGCGGATTCCAGCTATGTCAGGATGCTGACGAAGGTTTGCCCGGTGCGTTTGGTGCTGATCGATGGTGTCTCGGACCCTTCGGTGGCAGGAATCGACCAGCTCCCCGGTGAAATCGGCCGCTCGGCCGTCGAGCTGCTGGCCGGGAAAGTCACGCGCGGGGAGTTCGGTCTGCCCGAGCATCCCCAGGTCACGATGGTGGAAGGCGTCTGGCGCGGGTGAGGCCTGCGTCGGACGGAAGGCCTTGTACGTACACGCTGCATCGGCGAGCGCCCAGGAGAGTATCCATTGTTTGATTACAACGCGAAAGCGCCTCGGTGCAGCCCTGCAACCGCGGACGATCCGTGAGTGCCGGATGCACTCCATCCCGTTGAACTCACTGCGC
>VFQR01000190.1_pt1 | contig 126645 bp, 120 predicted proteins | sample 3512321 | NCBI WGS metagenome assembly VFQR01 (sample SAMN10412374, study PRJNA504923) | tailings metagenome | isolation source: Relicate 3 Philex TSF1 revegetated site | place: Philippines: Tuba, Benguet | collected 2017-08-29 | reverse complement strand
ATCGCGGCTACGGCCTGCCGATCTCCGAGGTGATCTCGGAGGGCAATGTCGGCCTGATGCACGCCGTCAAGCGTTTCGAGCCCGAAAAGGGCTTCCGCCTCGCGACCTATGCGATGTGGTGGATCCGCGCGGCCATCCAGGAATACGTGCTGCGCTCGTGGAGCCTCGTCAAGATCGGCACCACGGCGGCGCAGAAGCGGCTGTTCTTCAACCTGCGCAAGATCAAGGGCCAGATCGCCGCCCTCGAGGACGGCAATCTGCACCCCGACCAGATCAAGCAGATCGCGACTACGCTGAAGGTCACCGAGGCCGACGTGGTGTCGATGAACCAGCGCCTTTCCGGCGATGCCTCGCTCAACGCCCCGATGCGGGCCGACGAGGGCGCGTCCGAATGGCAGGACTGGCTGGTGGACGATACGCCGGACCAGGAAACCACGCTGGGCGAGTCCGAGGAGTTCTCGGAGCGCATGACGTTGCTCAACAACGCCATGGGCGACCTGAACGACCGCGAGAAGGCGATCTTCCAGGCCCGCCGGCTGCGCGACGATCCGGCGACGCTCGAGGAACTGGCGCAGGAATACAATGTCAGCCGCGAGCGTATCCGGCAGATCGAGGTCCGCGCCTTCGAGAAGGTCCAGGAGGCGGTCCAGAAAGCCGCAGCTGACCAGCAGCGCGAACAGGCCTGACCCGGGCGACGCCGGCTCAGCCGAGCCGTCACGCTGAAGCCCTAAGTCCCCGGCCCTCGTGGTTCGACGAGCTCACCATGAGGGCCTCCTCGCCATCAGCAGCCGTCAGCGTCGGCCGGCGAGCAGCTGGGCGATCAGCCGCGGCAGGTGCCGGCGTTCGAGAATCAGCAGGAACGGCGCGTGGACGCCCTCCTCCGGCACAATGGTGAACGGGCCCGTCAGTGCTTCGTTCGAGGTACCAGTCCTGAGCCCCGGCGCCAGCTTCACCGCATCGAGCGGATAGCGCAGCCCTTCCGAGCCCCAGAAGGTGACCGGTGCCAGCGGATGGATGCTGACCCGCTCGCCGGGCTCCACGGCGAAGGAAAACTTCGCCGTCAGCGCCACCGCCACATCGAATTCATCGACGATCACCAGCCGACGACGGGTGGCGTAGCGGGTGACGACATCGAGCGCGGCCAGCGTGTGGTCGAAGCGACCACCGGTCATGCCCAGGGCCACGGTCAAGGGCGCGCGCGTCGAGTACAGCGCCTTCTCGAAATCCGTGGTCTCCTGCTCGCTCAGCTGCATCAGCCGCGTCTTGCCGAGCCAGCTGTGCGGCGCGGTGAGCGAATCGAAATCCCCCACGATCAGTTCGGGCTTCAGCCCGGCAGCGGCGATCTGGTCGGCACCACCATCGGCGCCGACAAGGCGACCGCCCGAGGCGTAGAGCTCGCGCAGCACGTCGAAATCGACATGGCCGCCGCCCACGATGATCAGCAGGTCGTCGAACACCGCGACGGAAGGCGAAGAGGCGGGCGCTTGCACGGAAGGAAAACTCTGACTATGTGTCGGATGTCTCGCTGGGGTGTTCCGGATCGTCCGGAGCTGAGAGTTACCCATTGAACCTGAACCAGGTCATGCTGGCGGAGGAAGTTCGAGATGGCAAGGGTGCGGATCACCGCGCCCACACCATGCGTTCCCTTCTATCCACATGGCCGCAACCGAAGGAAACGATCCATGCTGAAGCATGTCGGCTTCGCGTTGGCGGCAATTATCGGCGCCAACGCTACCGCGGCCAGCGCCCAGGCGCTGCCCAACCTCATTGTCTACACCTATGACAGCTTTGCCTCCGAATGGGGGCCCGGCCCCGCCCTGAAGGCGGGCTTCGAAGAAAGCTGCAACTGCACCGTGACCTTCGAAGCGTCGGAGGATGCCATATCCACGCTGCGCAAGCTGCAACTGGAGGGCGACACCAGCCCGGCCGACGTCATCCTCGGACTCGATACCGCCACCTATGGCGAAGCGCGCCGCACCGGCCTCATCGTCCCGCACGGTCTCGAACTCCCCGAGCTCGCCATCGCCTGGGACGATCCCGACTTCGTGCCCTTCGACTACGGCTATTTCGCCTATGTCTACAACCGCGAGACCGTCCCCAACCCGCCGGGCTCGTTCGAAGAGCTGATCGCCCTGCCCGACAGCTTCAAGGTGGTGATCCAGGACCCGCGCTCCTCCACGCCGGGCCTCGGGCATGTGCTGTGGGTACAACTGGCCTATGGCGACCGCGCTCCGGAAATCTGGGAGGGTCTGCGTCCGCACATCCTCACCGTGACCCGCGGCTGGTCCGATGCCTATAGCCTGTTCCTCGCCGGGGAAGCCGACATGGTGCTCTCCTACACCACCTCGCCGGCCTATCATGCCGTCGCCGAAGAGGATGACCGCTTCGCCTATGCCGAGTTCAGCGAGGGCTTCATCCCGCAGGTGGAAGTCGCCGCCATCACCGCCGGCAGCACGCAGCCGGAGCTGGGCCAGGCCTTCCTCGCCTATCTGGTGAGCGAAGAGGCGCAGCGCATCATTCCCACGACCAACTGGATGTACCCGGTGCGCGACATCGGCGACGATCTGCCGGCTGCCTTCGGCACGCCGCCGCAGAACGTGATCGCCGTCGACGAGGCCGCGGTGCACGACAATGCGGGGGCCTGGGTGGATGCGGCCCTTGCCGCCCTCCGCTAACCTCGCCCTGCCCGATCGCCCGCTCCGGCGCTTTGCCGGGGCGGGTGTCGCCATTGCCATCGCGCTCCTCGTCGCGGCGGTGTTCGTGGCCATCGTGATGGCCGCCGGCGACGAGCGCCCCTCGCGGATCGATATCGGCCACCTCGTGGTGATGACGGCGACGCAGGCCGCTCTCACCACCATCCTGTCGCTGCTGATCGGCACGGCCCTGGCCTGGTCGCTGAACCGGCTGCACTTTCCCGGACGGGGCCTCGTCGTCGGCCTGTTCGCCTCGGCCATCGTCACCCCCGGCCTCGTCGTCGCCTTCGGGCTGCTGACCGTCTGGGGCCGTGCCGGCTGGATCAACCAGCTCGCCACCATGCTGACAGGCGCGCCGCTCGACATTTCCATCTTCGGCCTCGGCGGCATCCTCGCCGCCCATGTGATCCTCGATGCGACCTTCGCGGCCCGCATTCTGCTCGCCCGCCTCGACGCCATCCCCGAGGCGCGGCTGAAGACCGGCCAGAGCCTCGGCCTCGATGCCTGGCAACGCTTCAGGCTGATCGACTGGCCGGCGCTGCGCCCGAGCCTGCCGGGGGTGGGTGCCATCATCTTCCTTCTCGCCTTCACCAGCTTCCCCATCGTCCTGCTGCTGGGGGGTGGCCCTGCCAACCAGACGCTGGAAGTGGCGATCTATGCCGCCGTGCGGCTGGATTTCGACCTGGTCGGCGCGGTGCGGCTGGCGCTGGTGCAGGTGGCGATCTGCGGCATCGTCATCCTGTTTGCGACGGCGGTGACGCCGGTGCCGGCCGCGACCGGTGGCCGCCGCGCCATCGGCTGGCAGGACCGGCCGATGGCCCGCAGCGGCCAGTGGCTGCTGCTGATCCTCGGGATCATCGGCTTCTGCCTGCCCCTCGCAGCGATCCTCTTCGACGGGCTCGGCTCCGGTCTCGGAGCGCTGCTGACCCGTCCGAGCTTCTGGAACGCAGCCTTCACCAGCCTCTGGATCGGCACCGCATCGGCAATCCTTACCGTGCTGCTGGCGCTGGTGATCGGCATGGCGCGCGCCGCCGTGCCGGCGGGACCGCGGCGGCTGGCCCTTGGTGCGCCGGCCTATGCCTATCTCGCGGTGCCGGCCGTCGTGCTGTCGCTCGGCGCGTTCCTCCTCGTCCGTGATCTCGGAATCCTGCCGGCCCGTGCCGCTCCGCTCGTCGTTCTGGTGGCCAACGCGCTTCTCGCGCTGCCCTTTGCCCTTGCGACCCTGGGGCCGCCGCTCGAGGCCATCGCCACCCAGAGGGGGCGGCTGATTCGCGCCCTCGGGCTTGGCGGCTGGCAGCAGTTCATGCTGGTCGAATGGCCGCTGCTGGGCCGCGAAATCGGCGTGGTGCTGGCACTCGCCTTCTGCTTTTCGCTCGGTGATCTGGGCGTGATCGCGCTGTTCGGCACCCAGGACTTTGCCACGCTCCCGCTCGCCATGTACCGAGCCCTCGGCGCCTATCGCAGCAATGACGCCGCCGGGATCGCCGCGATCATGCTGCTGCTCACCCTTGTTGCCTTCATCGGCATTCCGCGCTTGTTCGAAAGGCTCACCGATGCTGGTCGCTGACGGCCTGACCTTCACCCACACCGGCGGCAGCCTCGCCTATCGGTTCGACCTCGTGGCGCGGCCGGGCGAGATCACCGCGGTGAGCGGCCAGAGCGGCTCGGGCAAATCGACACTGCTCGACCTGGTCGCGGGTTTTCTGCAGCCGAGCGGCGGCAGGCTGACGCTCGACGACAATGACCTGCTGCCCCTGCCGCCAGAGAAGCGGCCGGTTTCCATCCTGTTTCAGTCCGAAATGCTGTTCGAGCACTTGAGCGCAGCGCGCAATGTGGCGCTGGGCCTGCCGCAGCGACTGCCGACCGCAGAGCGTGACGCGAGGGTCGCCGCGGCCCTGTCTGAGGTCGGGCTGCCGGGGGCTGCCGCCCAGCGTGCCGCCACGCTCTCGGGTGGAGAGAAGCAGCGCGTAGCGCTCGCCCGTACGCTGCTGCGGGCGCGACCGGTGCTGCTGCTCGACGAGCCGTTCTCCGCGCTCGACGACGAGACACGCAGCCGGATGCGGCACCTGGTGAGCGACCTCACCAGACGGCATGACTGGATCACCGTGCTGGTCAGCCACCATGGCGACGACGTGGAGCAACTGGCGTCACGCCGCTACCTGCTGGCCGATGGGCGACTGCAAGAGCTTTAGATCATTTCACTTCGCAGTTGAATCGTCTCTCGGAACGCGCCGAGTTCTCAGTCGACCTCCCTCCCCTTCGACGGGGAGGGCCGGGGTGGGGTGACGGGAGCCGGTGAATCAGGCGCTTGTCCGGTGGCTCTCCGCCCCCCACCCTTGATCCCTCCCCGCGAAGGGCAGGGCTATGGCATATGGGACTGTGCACCGTTCTCTCGGCAGTTCCCTTCTCCCCTCGAGGGACTTCGAGCCGGTCGCGTAGCGATCGGTCGATCCAGTGGATCGACCGAAGGTGAAGAAGGTGGCGCGCAGCGCCGGATGAGGGGGCGCACAATCCGCCAGGATTGTGCCGACCGAAGCGGAGCGGAGGGCGGTTCAGTGTTTGTGGCCCACCCCTCATCCGCCCTTCGGGCACCTTCTCCCTCAAGGGGACTTCGAGCCGGTCGCGCAGCGATCACTCGCTCCAGTGGAGCGAGTGAAGGTGAAGAAGGCGATCACAGCTGGCGCCAGTGCCATATGCGATAGCCCTGCCCCACAAGGGGGAGGGAGACGACTGCAGAGGCGTGCCCGGCCCTCGTGGTTCGACAAGCTCACCATGAGGCCCTTCGCAACGCCAGCAGCCTTGTTCGCTAGACCAGCAGTCCTTTCCCAAGCCCAGTAGCCTACTTCGCAAAGCCAGCAGCCTACTTCTCAAGAGCAGCAGCCTTCATGGTGAGCTTGTCGAACCACGAAGGCGTGGCACGAGGCTAGTCTACTTCAAGCGTCAAACAAGCGATGCCCAAACAGAACGGGGCCGCGGGGTCTTTCCCCACGGCCCCGCTATTCGGAATCCTGCCCTGGCGTCAGGGCGATGTGCTGGCGGTCTGCGACCAGGTGGCCACGACCTCGTTGAACATGGCGATGGCCGCATCATCCTTTTCCAGCGTGATGATGGCGCGCTTGCCGGTGGCATAGATCAGCGCCAGATCCATCCATTTGCGGCTGCTCAGCAAGTCACTGTTTGTCGTCACGTCGGCAGGCGATGCGCTGAGTGCGAACAGGAACGAGTTGCCCACCACGCGGGCCGAGGCGCCGACCAGTTGCTGGCCACGCACCAGTTCCTCGTTCTTCAGCAGGACGCCCGGCAGGCCGGCGATTGAGCCGCCGATGAAGCCTTCGCTGACCCGGAAATTGATCTCCATCAGGTGGCTGGCCGGGAGGCTGGGGTCGGAGTTCTTGCGGATCAGCAGATCGACGCCGAGATTGCGCGCCGGAATGCTTGCCTTGCCGATGAGGGTAGGCAGACCCATCTCATCCGTGCCGCGGCTCCAGTCGACGGTGCCCGAGAACGGCACGGCGCCCGTGGTGCCATTGTCCGACGCCTCGAGCAGGAGCGACTGGCTGCCGGCGACAGCCGCCGGGTCGATGGCCGCCACTGCTGCCGCAGCGCCATCGGCCGTGGGGGCGGTCTCGGCGCCCAGCCGTTCCTCGACGCGCGGGGCAGGTGCCGGCACCAGCGGCAGCGGCTGGGACGGCGACAGAGTCGCGGATTGCGCATCCAGCCGCTCGCTGCCGGCGAGTTCCGGCGTCGGGGCATCGCTCGTGGGCGTATTGGTATTGCCGGGCCCGGTGGCCGGGGTGCCCGCCGACGCATCGACGGCAGCATTGCTCGTCGCCGCAGCCTGCTGCTGCACGCTGGCGCTGCGACCGAACATCTGGTCGAGATCGATGAAGCCTTCGCGCCAGGCCCAGAAGGCGGCGCCGCCCGCTCCCATGAGCAGGAAGGCGAACACGATGAGGAAGATGGTCACGGCACCGAGGCCCCGCCTCTCGCCGCGCTGCGGCGGGAAGGAGCCGTCGTCGTCCTCCTCGTCCCGCAGGGCGCGATGCCCGGCCATCGGTTTGGTCGGGCGGTCATCCTTGGGCACACGCTCGGGCTTGGCGCGTTCGGCCTTCACCTTCGGCTGCTTGGGCGGCTTGGCAGGCTTCGCCTTCTTGTCCGGGCGCCCGCGCGCGATCTCGGACGGAGCGTCGTCCGACACGATCATCGGCGCAAAGCCGCCGTTCCGCGCCGGGGCGGGATCGGCTTCCGCCTCCTCCTCCTCTATCGGCTCGGCCAACTGCTCTTCGGCATAGGCGACGGTCTCGAGCTCGTCGTCGTGTTCGCCGCGCGCCTCGCGATCGAGCGTCGCGATCGCTCGATCGATCGCGACCTGCGGATCGGCGACCTCGACCTCGGATTCGAGTTCGACCTCGCGCACCGCCGACATGGCGGCCGGCACCGGCGGCTCGTCGAACAGCGCGACCGGCTGCGCGGCGCGCTGGGCCGCGGGGCGGGCGGCGCCACGTGCGGCGGCTGCAGGCTCGAGACGGGGTGCGACGGCTTCCCGCCGCGGCTCGAGGACAGGTCCGCGCGCAGCACCGGTGATGGGCGCGCCGAAGGCGGCGCCGATGGTACGGCTCTTGGCGGCCTCGGCCTTGGCCACGATGGCGGGGAGCGGCTTGCCGTTCACCCGTGCCTTGGGCTGCGGTGGTGGTGGCGGCGGCGCCACGATTTCAGCATCATCAGGCTCGGGCTCGGCGCCGTTCGAGAGCCCGGCCAGCACGGCGGTCAACTCCTCGACATCCTGATCCGGCTCGGGCTCGACTGCCGCGACCGGGGCACGGGCAGCCGGAGCCGCTGCTGCCGGAGCGGCGCGACCGGCGGACTGCGGCACGAGCTTGGGCACGGGCTTGCCCATAGGCTTGCTTTCGGTGCGCAACACGATTCGCTGGCTGCTCTCGGGCGCCGCAGCCGGCTGCTCGGCATTGGCGGCGGCGATGATTTCTTCGATGCTGCCGCCGCGCGGCAAGGGCTTTGGCGGCTCCTTGGCAGCGGCAGCGGGCTTCACGACGGGTCCGGAGCCGGAGGACTTCGCCACCGGCTTCGCCACGGCGGCGGGCGCGGCCTTGCGCGCCGGAGGCTCGAAATAGACGGGGGGTGGGGGAGGCGCGTCTTCCTTGGCGCTGCCGAGGCCGGCGATCACCGCCTCGCTTGCTTCCTGCTCGACCTGTCGGATGCAATCCTCGAGCTGCAGGCGGTGCGCGGTGATATCCCGCGCGGCCAGCGGGGGATTGATCGCACGCAGCTGTCCGACCAGGGCAGCCCTGGCCTTCTCGTACACTGCGCGCCGCGCGGCGCCGTTGTTTTCGGGCAGCGCTTCGACCGCCCGTCGTAACAGCTCTTTGTAGTCCGCCATTCGCTACACGACATCCGTGGTTTGCATGCAACTCTTAGCAAAAAAACTCAGTCTTGAAACGGGTCCTGCACCAATATGGTGTCGAGGCGTTCGGGACTGGTGGACAACATGGCCACTGGCGCCCCGATCAGCTCCTCGATGTACCGAACGTACTTCACCGCCTGGGCTGGAAGCTCCGACCAGCTGCGTGCTCCTGCCGTTGTCTCCGACCACCCCTCGAGGGTCTCGTAGATCGGCTTAACAGCGGCTTGTGCTCCCATTGAGGCAGGCAAGTAGTCAATTTTTTGACCGTCGAGCTCGTAGCCCACACAAACCTTGATCTCTTCCAGCCCGTCGAGCACGTCGAGCTTGGTGAGCGCGATGCCGCTGATGCCGGAGGTGCGCACGGTCTGGCGCACCAGCACCGCATCGAACCAGCCGCAGCGCCGCGGCCGGCCGGTGTTGACGCCCACTTCGCGACCCACCGTCGCAAGGTGGCGGCCGATGTCGTCGAACAGCTCGCAGGGGAACGGCCCCTCGCCCACGCGGGTGGTGTAGGCCTTGGTGATTCCCAGCACATAGCCGATCGCCGTCGGCCCGAGCCCCGATCCCGCCGCGGCCTGCCCGGCGACCGTGTTCGACGAGGTCACGAAGGGGTAGGTGCCGTGGTCGTTGTCGAGCAGAGCGCCCTGGGCGCCCTCGAACAGGATGCGGGCGCCGGACCGGCGCTTTTCATCGAGCAGCCGCCACACCTGGTCGACATAGGGCAGGAGCCGGTCGGCGACTTCGAGCAGTTCGGCCTCGAGCGCCGACGCCGCCACTTCCTCGAGACCCATGCCGCGGCGGAGCGCATTGTGGTGCGCCAGCAGCCGCTCGATCTTGGACATCAGCGTCTCGGGCTCGGCGAGATCGCAGACGCGGATCGCCCGGCGCCCCACCTTGTCCTCATAGGCCGGCCCGATGCCCCGCTTGGTGGTGCCGATCTTGAGACCCGAATTGGCGTTCTCGCGCACGGCGTCGAGTTCGCGGTGGAGGCTGAGAATCAGCGGCGCGTTGTCGGCGATGCGCAGCAGGTCGGGCGTCACGTTGACGCCCTGCGCCGCCAGCTTTTCAACCTCGGCGACGAAGTGGTGCGGGTCGACGACGACGCCATTGCCGATCACACTGAGCTTGCCGCGCACCACGCCGGAAGGCAGCAGCGCGAGCTTGTAGCTGACGCCGTCGATCACCAGCGTATGGCCGGCATTGTGGCCGCCCTGGTAGCGCACCACCACATCGGCCCGCGCGCTCAACCAGTCGACGATCTTGCCCTTGCCCTCGTCACCCCACTGGCTGCCGACGACGATCACATTGGCCATACTGCTTGCCTCCCACGGCGCAACGCCCCTCGCCCGCGCTTCAAGCTGGCAAAACGGCGGAAAAACCTGTCTAAGCTCCAGGCAGTCGCCGGCTCGGGTCCCGCCCGGGCCCGTCCGTGCCCAAGTGGCACCGGCAATTGCGGAAGTCCCTTAGACCAGACCACGAGCAATGACAAACCCTGCTTCCGCTCCTTTTCGGCGCGCCTTCGATCTGGTGATGGGTCGCCCCTATCTGATCCTGGTGCTCACCACGCTGTTCTGGGGCGGCAATGTCGTGGCCGGCAAGCTCGCCGTCGGCCATATCGATGCGCATTCGCTGATGATTCTGCGCTGGACCGGCGCGCTGCTGGTCGTGCTGCCCTTTGCCATCCGGCCGCTGCAGCGCGACTGGCCGGTGATCCGGCGCCATTGGTGGCTCTACATCTTCTACGGCGCCGTGGGCTACGCGACCTTCAACGTGTTCGTCTATATCGCCGCCTATTACACCTCCGGAGTGAACATCGCACTCGAACAGGTGGCGGTGAACATCTTCGTCCTCGGCTTCAACTTCCTGCTGTTCCGCACGCGCGTCGGCCCGGTGCAACTGGTGGGGGTCGCCATCACCATCCTCGGCGTCGCCATCATCGCGACCCATGGCGAACTCGGGCGCATCCTCACGCTGGAGGTCAATCTCGGCGACCTCCTGGTGCTGCTCGCCTGTTTCGCCTACGCCATCTACTCGATCGGGCTGAGATGGCGGCCGCAGACCAACTGGCTGAGCTTTCTCGCCGCCACCTTCGTCGGCGCGATCCTGGCCTCCTTCGCCTATCAGGCCACCCTCGGCGACGGTCCGGCAGCGCTCCTATCCGGTTTCGCCGCCATCGACGCCCGCGGCTGGATCATCGCGGCCTATACGGTGATCTTTCCCTCGGTGGTCTCGCAGATGCTCTATGTGAGGGGTGTCGAACTGATCGGCTCCAATCGCGCCAGCCTGTTCGTCAATCTCGTGCCGCTGTTCGGCACGGTCGGTTCGGTGATCGTGCTCGGCGAGGCGCTGCAGGGTTTCCACCTGACCGCCGCGCTGCTCATTGCCGCCGGTCTCGTGCTCGCCGAGTGGGCCGCACGCCGGGCATGAGCCGGGTCAGCCGACCAGACCAACCAGCCGCAACAGGCAATAGAGGGCAAGGGCGAAGCTGAGCACGGTCGCCACGCTCACATAGCCGAAGTGAAACCAGTAGCCGATCGGCTGCGCCGCGCGATCGACCGGCCCCGTCCGGGTGCCGAAGCGCCGCCGGCGATAACCCAGCCGCAACTCGTTCGCCCACATCAGGCAGAGCGCAGTGCCGAGCGCCAGGCCGCCACCCCAGAGGAGCAGGTCCTGCCAGCTCATGACGGCCCCCGGTTGGGGCGCATCAAGCGGTGCACTCCGGCGCTGGACAAACTGGGGTCGACCTCTCCGCCCGTGCTCCCACTGAGGCGAAGATTCTTGCGCCCCGGGATCGGATGGAAGACCCGGCCCCGGGACAAAGATTTGGCATCAGGCCGGCGCGGCGTCCAGTCCCGCCGGTCCGGCCCTATGCCCTGCTGCGCTGGCGGGCCAGCGCAGCCTCAACTCAGAACTTCAGCGCCTTGGCCTGGCGCACGCCGGGCAGCGCGGCGATTTGCTCGAGCTGTGCGGTCGTTACCTCGCCATCGATTGACAGCAGCGCAATCGCATCGCCGCCCACATCGGCACGGCCAAGGTTGAAGTTGGCGATGTTGATGCCGAGGCTGCCCAGCAGCGTGCCGAGCCGGCCGATATGGCCCGGCTTGTCCTCGTTGGTGACATAGAGCATGGAGGAGGTCAGTTCGGCCTCCATGTTGATGTCCTTCACCTGGATCACGCGCGGGCGGCCATTGGCGAATAGCGTGCCGGCGACGCCGCGCTCCTGCCGTTCCGTCACCACAGTCAGCCGGATATAGCCTTCATAGGCGCCCTGCTGGTCGCGGTTCACCGTCTCGACCGGAATGCCGCGATCCTTGGCGATCTGCGGCGCCGAAACCATGTTGATGTCGCCCAGCGACGGCTTCAGCAGGCCGTTGATCGCGGCCGCCACCATCGGCTTGGTGTTGAGCTGGGCCACGACGCCCTCGAACTCGAGCTTGATGCCGCGGATCGCCGTCTCGGTCAGCTGGCCGGCGAACGAGCCCAGCGCCTCGGCGAGCTTCACCCACGGGGTCAGCCGCGGCGCTTCCTCGGCCGTGATCGAGGGGAAGTTCAGCGCGTTGGTGATTTCGCCGGTGTTGAGATAGGCGGAGATCTGCTCGGCGACCTGCAGCGCGACATTCTCCTGGGCTTCGGTGGTCGAAGCGCCCAGATGCGGCGTGCAGATGACATTGGGCAGCGCGAACAGCGGGTTGTCCACGGCCGGCTCTTCAAGGAACACGTCGAGCGCCGCCCCGGCGACCTTGCCGGACTTCAGCCCCTCGGCCAGTGCGGCCTCGTCGATCAGCCCGCCACGCGCGCAGTTGATGATGCGCACGCCGTCCTTCATCTTGGCGATGGCGTCGGCGTTGATGATGTTCCGCGTCGCGTCGATCAGCGGCGTATGGATGGTGATGAAGTCGGCCCGCGCCAGCAACTCGTCGAGATCGACCTTCTCCACACCCAGCGTCACGGCCCGCTCCGGTGTCAGGAACGGATCGAAGGCGATGACCTTCATCTTCAGCCCCTGCGCCCGGTCGGCGACGATCGAGCCGATATTGCCCGCCCCGATCAGCCCCAGCGTCTTGTTGGTGACTTCGACGCCCATGAAGCGGTTCTTCTCCCACTTGCTGGCCCGCGTCGAGGCATCGGCCTCCGGCAGCTGGCGCGCCAGCGCCATCATCATCGCAATGGCGTGCTCGGCCGTGGTGATGGAATTGCCGAAGGGCGTGTTCATCACGATGATGCCCTTCTTGGTCGCGGCCGGGATGTCGACATTGTCGACGCCGATGCCCGCCCGCCCGATGACCTTGAGATTGTCGGCCGCCGCGATGATCTTTTCGGTCACCTTGGTCGCCGAACGGATCGCGAGGCCATCATACTGCCCGATCACCTCGAGCAGCTTCTCCTTGTCCTTGCCGAGGTCCGGCAGATAGTCGACCTCGATATTGTTGTCCTTGAAGATCTGGACCGCGGTCTTCGACAGCTTGTCCGAAACGAGAACCTTGGGCATGGCAACCCTCCGGGTTGAGCGAATAGCGAATGGGGAATGGCGAATAGGGGAAGGAGCGAGCAGCAGCCGCAGGCAGCTATTCGCTACCCACTATTCGCTACTCGCTGAGCGGCCTCAGGCCGCGGCTTGAGCGAGCGCGGCCTTCTCGGCCGCGAAGGCGAAATCCAGCCACGGCGTCAGGGCCGCGAGATCGGACGCCTCGACGGTGGAGCCGGCCCAGATCCTCAGCCCCGAGGGTGCGTCCTTGTAGGCGCCGATGTCATAGGCGACGCCTGCCTTGTCGAGCCGGGACACGATGGCCTTGGCGAAGGCTGCCTGCTGGGCCGCATCGAGCGCGGTCACCGCAGGATCGACGATCGAGAGGCAGACCGAGGTGTTCGAGCGCGTCGCGGGATCCTTGGCGAGGAACTCGACCCAGTCCGTGGCGGCCACCCAGTCGGCCAGCATCTTGAAGTTGGCATTGGCGCGGGCCTGCATCGCGGCGAGCCCGCCCACCGACTTGCCCCACTCCATGGCATCGATCGCATCCTCGATGCAGATCATCGAGGGCGTGTTGATGGTCGCCGCCTCGAACACTTCCTCGAGGAGCTTCCCGGCCTTGGTGAGGCGGAAGATCTTGGGCAGCGGCCGATCCGGCTTGTAGCTCTCCAGCCGCTCGACGGCGCGGGGCGAGAGGATCAGCACCCCATGCGCGGCCTCGCCGCCCAGCGCCTTCTGCCAGGAGAAGGTCACCACATCGAGCTTGGCGAAATCGAGCTTCTGCGCAAAGGCCGCCGAGGTGGCGTCGCAGATGGTGAGACCCTTGCGGTCGGCCGGAATCCACTCGGCATCGGGCACGCGCACGCCGGATGTCGTGCCGTTCCAGGTGAAGACGACGTCGCTGTCGAAATCGACCTGGGCCAGATCGGGCAACTCGCCATAAGGCGCACGGATGATGCGGGCATTGTCGAGCTTGAGCTGCTTCACCACGTCGGTGACCCAGCCCTCGCCGAAGCTCTCCCAGGCCAGCATGTCGACGCCGCGGGCGCCCAGCATCGACCACATCGCCATCTCGACGGCGCCGGTGTCGGAGGCCGGCACGATGCCGATGCGGTAGTCGGCCGGAACCTCGAGCAGCTCGCGCGTCAGGTCGATCGCCCGCTGGATACGGGCCTTGCCCGGCTTGGACCGGTGCGACCGGCCGACCAGCGCATTGGCGAGCGCCGCCACCGTCCATCCCGGACGTTTGGCACAGGGGCCCGACGAAAAATTCGGATTAGCCGGTTTCACCGCCGGCGCGGTCAGGGGCATATCAGCCATGGCGACCCTCCCAGGTCGAAAGTCTTGCGTTAGGGCAAGATGTCCTGAGGCGGGAGATACGACTGATGCGGCGCGTCCGTCAATGGGCAATCGCGAGGGTGCCTGACGGCGCCGCGCACGGCGCCGTCAGGCGATGCGTCCGAACCACAGCAGCGACAGGCCGGCCGCGGCGAGAGCCAGCAGCGCCCCGATCCCGGCAAAGATGAAGGCGATCTCCGTCAGCTTCTTTTCGGTGATGAGACGGCTCGAAAGCGAGCTGTAGACATTGCTCAGATCTTCCGACGACTGCGCCTGGAAGTACTCGGCCCGGGTGACGTCGGCGATGGTCTGCAGCGTCGCGGCATCGAGCTGGGCGCGCATCATGCGGCCGCCGAACTCGATCACGTCGCCGGACTCGGACCCGAAGCCCACGGTGTAGACCCGCACGCCATATTGCGCCGCCTGCCGCCCGGCCTCGATCGGGTCCGGTCCCACAGTCGTCGCGCCATCGGTGAGGAGGATGACCACGGCGTGCTCGTAGGACCCCGGCTCGACCGGCAGGCGCTGCACGCCCGCATTCGGTGCCGGGGCGCCGAGCGGCCGGCTTTCGAGGCCCCCACGGCTCGGCACACCCAGTTGCGCGAAGGAATCGTTGGAACCGACATCGAAATCGTCGTCGGGAAAGATGGTTGCGAGCGAGGCGAGCACGCCCGCCCCCACGGCGGTACCCCGCCGCAGCGTGAAGCTGTCGATCGCGGTGGTCAGCGCCTGGCGGTCGAGCGTCGGCGCCTGCACCAGCATCGCGGCGCCGGCAAAGGCGACGATGCCGATCTGCACGTCGGCAGGCTGGTTGGCGATGAACGTCTTGGCGGCATCCTGCGATGCCACCAGACGCGACGGCTGCACATCCTGCGCGCGCATCGAGCCCGAGACATCCATGGCGAGGATCACGGTCGCGCGCGACGAAGCGAGTTCCACCACTGCCGTCGGCCGGGCCACGGCGATGATCAGCACCGTGAGGGCGAGCAGCAACAGGGCGGGCGGCACGTGCCGCTTGAGCCCCGCGCTCCGGCCCAGCGCCTGCTTCACGAGCGCCATGTTGGCGAAGCGAAGCGAGGACTTGCGTTGCCGCATCGCCAGCACGTAGAGCGCGATCAGGGCCGGCACGAGCAGCAACAGCCACAGCATTTCGGTCCAGATGAAGGTCATGGTCTCGTCCTTTGCAGTCGCGGCCCCAGGGCCGGCCTATCCCGTGGCGGCAAGTCCGGCGGCGCCCGCGCCCGCCCGCACCTCCAGCCGTCGCATGCCGGCAAAGCGCAGCAGCGCCTCCACCAGTTCGTCATTGGTCGCCAGTTCCAGCACGTCAGCCCCCGCCGTCATGAAGCGGTCGATCAGAGCAGCTTCCGCCGCCTCCGCCGCGGCGAGATAGCGGCGGCGGAACCCGGCATCGAAAGTGTCCACCACCATCTGCTCGCCGGTCTCCGCGTCCTCGAAGGTGACGAGCCCGATATCGGGCAGCGCCCGCTCCAGCGGATCGATCAGCCGCACGCCCAGCGTCTCGTGCCGTTGCGCGAGCCGTGCCAGCGGCTTTTCCCAGCCGGGCTGCGAGATGAAATCGGAGATCACGAAGCACAGCGACCGGCGCCGCAGCGTCGCCCCGGCCCGGGCGAGGAAGGCGCCGAGATCGGTCTCGGGCGCCCGCAGCAGCCGGGGGTGCGTCGCAACCTTGTCGATGATGTTGAGCACCTGCAGCCGCCCCGAGCGTGCAGGGATCACGAAGTCGGCGACCCCGTTGCAGAGCACCGCGCCCACCTTGTTGCCCTGTCGGGTCAAGAGCCGCGCCATCACCGCGGTGAATTCGAGCGCCATGTCGCGCTTGGTGGCGAGATCGGAGCCGAAATCCACCGACGGGCTGAGATCGATCAGGAACCACGCCGTGACGTCGCGATCCTCGTTGAACACCCGCACATGCGGCACCTGCGTGCGCGCGGTGACGTTCCAGTCGATCTGCCGCACGTCGTCATGGGCCTGGTACTCGCGCAGATCCGCGAAATCGAGCCCGAAGCCGCGGAACAGCGTGCGGTAATCGCCCTGCACCAGCCCATCGAGCCGGCGGATCACCGTCCACTCGAGCCGCTGCAGCAGGCGCTCAGCGTGTCGCGGCGAGCTTGACATGGGCGTCCAGCGGCTTGTCGGGCGCGGGCACGGCCCGCAGGATGTCGGCGACGAGCCGGTCGGCGGTGATGCCTTCCGACAGCGCCTCGTAGCTCAGCGTCAGGCGGTGGCGCAGCACGTCGGGGATGATGTCGATGACATCCTCGGGCAGCACGTAATCGCGCCCGCGGAGGAAAGCGAGCGCCCGCCCGGCCTCGATCATGTTGATGGTCGCCCGCGGGCTGGCGCCGAAGGTGACGAAGCGCCCCATCTCGGCGAGCCCCGCCAGTTCCGGCCGGCGCGTCGCTGCCACCACCTTCACCGCGAACTGGATGAGGCTGGGATCGACGAAGAGCGAGCGGCACTTCGCCTGCAGCGCTACCAATTGCTCGGTGCTCGTCACCCGGGCGACGGTCTCGGCGATGCCGGTCACGCGCGAGACGATCACGAACTCCTCCTCCTCGGTGGGGTAGCCCACCACCACCTTCATCATGAAGCGGTCGACCTGCGCCTCGGGGAGCGGATAGGTGCCCTCGGTCTCGATCGGGTTCTGCGTCGCCATCACCACGAAGGGCGTCGGCACGGCGTGGGTTTCGCCGGCGATGGTCACCTGCCGCTCCTGCATCACCTCGAGCAGCGCCGATTGCACCTTGGCAGGAGCGCGGTTGATTTCGTCGGCCAGCAGCAGATTGCAGAACACCGGCCCGAGCGAGGTGGCGAACTCGCCGGTCTTCTGGTTGTAGATGCGCGTGCCGACGAGGTCGGAGGGCACGAGATCGGGCGTGAACTGGATGCGCTTGAAGCTGCCCTGGATCGCGCGGGCGAGAGTGTTGACGGTCAGCGTCTTGGCGAGGCCTGGCACGCCTTCGACCAGCAGGTGCCCCTTGGCGAGGAGCGCCACCAGCACGCGTTCGAGGAACCGGTCCTGGCCCACCACGACCTTCTTCACCTCGTAGAGCACCTGCTCCATCTGGGAGGCGGTCGCCGGGGGGGCGGATGAAAGCTGGGACATGGCGGCTCCTTGCGCTGGTCGGGCTGTCGCTGGGCTAGAGCGGGGATTCTCCTGCGGCCGCAGCCGCTTCTTCGATGGGCACGGCAAAGCCGATGCCGGCGAAAGTCCTGAGGCCGGAGGGGTTGAGGATCGCGGTCACGATGCCCACCACCTCGCCGTCGGCATTGACCAGCGGCCCGCCGGAATTGCCGGGATTGGCCGCGGCATCGAACTGGATGAGGTTCTGCAGCACCGCCTCGCCATCCTGCTCGAGGGCGCGGAGCAGGCCCGACACCACACCGGCGGACGCGGACGGTCCGATGCCGAACGGAAAGCCCACGGCGACCACGTCGTCGCCGGGACGCAGCCCGGCGCTGGAGGCGAGCGTCGCCGGCAGCAGATCGTCCGGCAGCACGGTGGGCCGGATGATGGCGAGATCGTTCTCGGGACGCGCGCCGATCAGAATCGCGTCGGACTCCGTGCCGTCGGCGAACACCACCCGCAATTGCGGCGCGGCGCCCGCGACATGCAGATTGGTGAGGATGGTCCCCTCGTCGTCGATCACCACACCGGTGCCGACGGCGGAATAGCGCTCGTGGAAATCCTCCTCCAGCCCCTCGCCCGGCGGCGGCATCTCCGCGCGAGGGGACTGGCCGTCGGCCGGTGGCGCGGGTTCCTCGATGCTCTCGACCGGATCGTAGCCGCTGACCCGCACCACGGATGGCGCGATCGCCGCATAAGCGACGGCTGCGAGCGCCGGACCGCGGGGACGCTCGTCCAGCGCGTAGTTCACGGCGGCGGTGAGGTCATCCTGCGTGATGTTCTGCGCCGGCGGCCGGACCAGTTCCAGCAGACCGATGACGGCGAGCGTGGCTGCGACGCTGGTCAGCACCAGCACCGGCGCCTGGTGCCGGCGGTAGAGCGGCAGCCAGCGCTGCGCGATCTTGGTGCCCAGCCCCGCGGAGCGCAGCTCCGGCACCGCGGCAAGCGGCGGAAGGGGGCGCCCCGCAACCCGGTCACCCGGTCCGGTTCGGACTGTGGGGGTCCCTGAGGACCTGCTGTAGAGCGGTCGCCTTGCCACCGTTGGCGCTCCTCGCGCTTGGTCGTCGGCTCCCCCTGCCCACGGCGTTGAACGTGAGGTCAGGCTAAGGGCGACCAAGGCAGGGTGCCAAGACTGAAACGGGCCTGAGGCGAGGCTCTCTCGCAGTTGTGAAACCAGGGCGGCGCGGTTCACGCTGCCGTTACGCGATACGTACGGCCTCTGTAGATGTGACTTGTTTGATTAATTCAGTATGCCGAACACTATGTCGTCGTCCCCGACCCCCTCCGGCCGCAACGGCCGGAGGACAATCAAGGTCGAGCACTTGGCAAGCCGCTGCCACTCAGGCGGTGGTCTTGCTCCGAGCGCCTCGCGCGGGGGCCGGAGCGTCCACGGCGGGCTTCCGGCCGAGCCCGATGCTCTTGGCCAGTCGCGACCGCGCCTCGGAGTAATTGGGCGCAACCATTGGATAATCCGGCGGCAGGCCCCACTTTGCGCGGTATTCTTCCGGCGTCATGTTGTATTCGGTCTTGAGGTGCCGCTTCAGCGATTTGAACTTCTTGCCGTCCTCGAGGCAGATCAGGTAGTCCGGTGTAATGGACTTCCGTGGCGACACGGCCGGCCGCAGTTCCGGCTCGATCTCGGCGGCAGGGGTGCCGGCCAGAGCGGCCAGCGCAGCGTGCACTTGTGCGATCAGTTTCGGTACATCAGTCGCGCTCAGCGCGTTGTGACTGACATAAGCTCCGACTACGGAAGCACTGAGTTCGACGAGCTTCTGATCCTGCGCCGCGAAGGCTGGACCATTCGTTCCGTTTATATTATCATTCATTCTCGCCTCGACATTCGCGTTACGCGCTGTGTTGCAGGGTGCCGATCTTCTTACTCAGACAGTCGCGAAACGTAGGAGCCTGATCCAGTCATCTCTCAGGAGGCGGACGAGCTTGACCTCGCCTGACCTTCAGCCGTTATCCGAGCGTTACCTCCACTATCGGTAGCGCTTTACTTCGTCAAGTTAAGTTATTGGCCAGAGGGCTTGCCGGTAAGTCGGCGCATCGGGGGCGCCTGCAATGGATCGAACTGCCACAGTGCACCTGCTGGGACGGGCGGCGCTGGTGTTGCCCGACGGCAGCATTCTTGCGTTGCGCCAGCCGGCCTATGCCGCCGTGGCATTGCTTCATCTGGATTTCGGGGGGCGCGCCAAGCGCGCAACTCTCGCAGGTCGGCTGTGGGAAGACGTCAGTGCTGTGAAAGCACTGAACAATTTGCGCCAGACCTTGCTGCGCACCCGCGAACGTCTCTCGCGGCACGAGGTAGAGCTCTTTCGCTCCGACAACGTGCATATCGCACTTTCGCCGACGATAAGGCTGGACCTCGAAGAGTTGGAAGGGTTGCGCACCGTCTCTACGCTTGAGGAGTTTCAGCGGCTGATCGGTCTCTGCAACGGATCGTTGCTCGACGCTTTCGACCGGACCGGGCCGCAATTCCAGCTCTGGCTCGACGCCCAGCGGGCGCTGTGCGAAACGCACTTCGTCGACCTGGCCCTCGGGGCCGCAGACCGAATCGGTGGCGTTGCGGGGCGGTCGGCGCTGCAATTGCTCGTCGAACAGCTGCCCCTGTCGGAGGCCGCAACGCTCGGCCTCGTCCGGATGCATTCTTCGCTCGGCGAACAGACGGCAGCCACGGCGGCGATCACCGCGTTCCGCCAGCGGATCGCCGCCCGTGGTACCGAACCCTCGCCGGAACTGCTCTCGGCACTGAAGGCGACCAGCGCCCCGCCTTCGCAGGCGTCTGTCATGGCGGCCGCAGCACCGGAACAAGTGCAGGACAAGCCGACACCCCTGTTCGACCGGGCCCGCCCGCAGCCGCGGATCGTGCTGTTGCCCCCGCTTCAGCCGGACGACATCGGCGACCTGCCCCGGCACATGGCACCTGCGCTGGTGGAAGACGTCACCATTCGCCTGTCGCGGCTCAGATCCATCTCCATCATCGCGCCCTTCAGCGCCTGGCAGCTGGACCCGCTGAAGCTCTCCGATGAGGTACGTACCTTCAAGCTCGACTATCTGGTGGAAAGCAACGTCGTCCCCGACCCGGCCGGGGACGGCAGTTCATTGCTCGTCCGTCTGCTCAGAAGCAGCGACCGGCAGTTGATCTGGAGCGACCGCCTGCCGCTGTCGGCAGCGTCCGCGCCGGAGCGTTACTGGGACCTTGTCGATGCCGTGACCACCGCACTCGCAGACAACATCGAAGCGGCCGAACTCCGTCGCAGCCGGCAGACCGTGGATCCCGCTGCCTATGCCCACTTCCTCGCTGGCCGCCACCGCCTGCGGAGCTTCGATCTCGACGAGCTTCGCATCGGCCGCACGGCCCTGCAGATGGCGCGCGACATCGAGCCGAACCGGGCCGGGATCGAAAGCGCCCTCGCCCGCAGCTTTGTCTATGAGTGGGTGCTGCGGCCCGGAGTCGATCCGACACTGGTCTCGTCTGCGCGGCGACACGCCGAGCGGGCCGTCGCCCTCGACCCTGCGGACGGCTCCGGTTATCGCGAGCTCGGCCTCGTGAGCCTCTACGAACACCGGCTGGAAGAGAGCCTAAGTCACCTCGCGCGCGCCGCCGAACTCGCCCCGCACCACGCCGACATCCTCGCCGACTATGCCGACGCACTCACCCACAACTCGGATTTCGATGGCGCGGAGAAGCTGCTCGCGGCCGCAATGGAGCTGAACCCCATCCCACCCGACGAGTATCTGTGGACCCTGGGCGCCATCCATTACTTCCGCGGCCGCTTCCGGCTGGCTCTCAATGCGCTGCAGCAGACGCGCAGCCCCGATGCCGCGCTGCGCCTGCTGGCAGCCTCCGCTGCGATGTCCGACGAGCCGGCACTGGCCCGGCGCTACCGTGACCGTGTCCTCGCCCTGCAGCCGGATTTCACCCTCGCGAACTGGTCCGCCCGCCTGCCGCAACGCGACCCCGCCGATGTGGCGCTCTATATCGAGGGGCTGCGGAAGGCCGGCTTCACCTGAGGCCGTCCCGTCCGCCCCCTCTGCGCCACAGGCCAGGCGGGGCTAATGCACGGCCCCCGTCCCGATGCCCTTCAGTTCGACCGGGTGGATCAGCCGGGCATGCGCCACTGTGATCGAATGGACCCGCCCCTCGATCTCGGCTTCCCAGAACGCCAGAAAGCGGCGCAGCGATGGAAATTGCGGGCATAGATCGTAGTGCTGCCACAGGAAATCCTGCAGCAATCCAACATGGTCCGGCAGGTGATAGGTGATCCGCGCAGTGGTCAGCCCGTAGCCTTCTGCCTGTTCCAGATTGAGCGTCGACAGCATCAGTCCCTCCAGATGAACACTTTTCGAGGCTGGCTGATTTTGCGTGACATGACAAGCGGGCGACGGTAAATCATCATTGATTTCAATGATTTATCAGCAAACCGCCGAGACTGCTGCCAAAATGGCGGTACGTCCGGACACGCCCGTGCCGCGGCGGCGACCACAAAGTCGACAACCTTTCCGCCCGTTGAGGCGTTGCCACTCCAGCGTCAACGACAGAGGACCCTTCATGTTCCTTCAGGCACTCGCCACCGACTATGATGGCACACTGGCCACCCAGGGCATCACCACCCCCGAAACCATCGCTGCGCTGGAACAGCTGCGCGAGAGCGGTCGCAAGGTCATCCTGGTCACCGGTCGCGAACTGCCGGACATGCGCACCGTCTTCGACCGGTTCGACCTGTTCGACGTCGCCGTCATGGAAAATGGCGGCCTGCTCTATTTCCCCGCGACGGGCGAGGAGCGCCTCCTGACCCCCGAGCCCGATCCGGAGTTCGTCCGCCGGCTGGAGGCACGCGGCGTCGGCCCGATTTCCGTCGGTCGCTCGATCGTCGCGACCTGGGAGCCGCATCAGGATGCGGTTCTCGAAACCATCAACGAGATGGGCCTCGAGCTGCAGATCATCTTCAACAAGGGTGCGGTGATGATCCTGCCCACCGGCGTCAACAAGGCGACGGGGCTGGACGCGGCGCTCGATGCGCTCGATCTTTCAGCCCACAACGTCGTCGGCGTGGGTGACGCCGAGAACGACCATGCCTTCCTCAGGGCCTGCGGGCTGAGTGCAGCGGTGGGCAACGCGCTACCCGCCGTCAAGGACACGGCCGACTTCGTGACGGATGCGGCGCGCGGCGCCGGTGTCGAACAGTTGATCGCCGAGATGCTGGCGCATGACGAGAGGCTGGCGGCCGCCCCGCGCAACCGCGTCGTCATCGGTAAGGGGCCCGCGGAAGAGCCGGTGGATCTGAAGCTCTCCGATGTGCTGCTGATCGCCGGCAGTTCCGGCATCGGCAAATCGACCCTCGCGACCGCGCTGACCGAGGGCTTCGCCGAGCGCAAGCTGCAGTTCTGTGTCCTCGATCCCGAGGGCGACTATGCCGATCTGGTCGATGCCGTGGACATCGGCGACCAGAAGACTGCCCCCAGCCTCGCCAATGCCGTCGAACTGCTGCAGGAGCCGGACCAGAACCTCGTGGTGAACACGCTGGGGCTGGAACTGCGCGAGCGCCCGGGCTTTTTTGCCGAGCTGCTGGCCGAACTGTCCAAGCTCCGGGAGCGTTCAGCCCGGCCGCACTGGATCCTCGCGGACGAGGCGCACCACCTGCTGCCGGCCGCGCGCCAATCGGACAGCATCCCGGCGATCCCGAGCGCCGGCGGCGTGGTGCTCGTCACCGTTCATCCCAAGGCGGTGTCGCCCGAGGCGCTGCAGCGCGTCACGAAGGTGCTGGCGCTCGGCCCCGAGGCCGATGCCGTGATCACCGAGTTCTGTGCCGCCATCGGCGAAACCCCGCCGGACGGGCTGGTCGCCCCGGAAGATGAGCGGGTGCTCTATTGGCACCGCGCGGCGGGCACGGCCCCCAAGCTGGTGACGGCGCACAAGCCCCGGCAGACCCACAAGCGTCACGTGCGCAAATATGCCGAAGGCGCGCTCGACGATGCCGAGGCGTTCTACTTCCGCGGGCCGGACGGCAAGCTCAACCTCAAGGCGCAGAACCTCATCCTGTTCCTGCAACTGGCCGAGGGCGTCGACGACGACACCTTCAACCATCACCTGGCACAGGGCGACTACTCCGCCTGGTTCCGCGGCGCGATCAAGGACAGCGAACTCGCCGACGAGGCCGCCCGGATCGAGGCCGACGCACCCGCGGCGGATGAAGCCCGGCGCCGCATCGCCGAGATCGTCAACGCGCGCTACACCCTGCCGGCGCAGGGCTGAGCCCGCCGCACCCAACGCCTGAATCGCAACCCGGGCTGCGGCTCCAGCCGGAGCACGGGTTGCGAACAAAACGCGAAAAGTGCTCCTCTCCCGGATGGAGAGCGGGACGATTCGTGTGCGGTCAGAACTGGACTATCTCGATGGGCTGAACCCCGAGCAGCGCGATGCCGTGCTGCATGCGGGCGGCCCGCTGCTGGTGATCGCCGGCGCCGGCTCAGGCAAGACCAATGTGCTCGCCCATCGCGTCGCGCATCTGGTGGCAGGCGGCGCGGACCCTCGCCGCATCCTCCTGATGACGTTCTCGCGCCGTGCTGCGGGCGAGATGACGCGGCGAGTCGGGCGGCTGCTCGGGCGCGTGATGGGCGACCGAGGCAACCTCGCCGCCGAGGCGCTGCCCTGGGCCGGCACCTTTCACGGCATCGGCGCCCGGCTGCTGCGCGAGCATGCCGAGCAGATCGGGCTCGTCCCGGAGTTTTCGATCCATGACCGCGAGGACTCGGCGGATCTGCTCAACATCGTCCGGCACGAGCTGGGCTTGTCGGCCACCAAGGATCGCTTCCCGACCAAGGGCACCTGCCTCGCCATCTACTCGCGCGCGGTGAACGCGCAGGGCGACCTCGATGCGGTGCTGCAGGAGGCGTTCCCCTGGGTGGCGATGTGGGCGGAGCAGTTGCGGACGCTGTTCGCAGCCTATGTCGAGACCAAGCAGCACCAGCAGGTGCTCGATTACGACGATCTGCTGCTCTACTGGGCGGCCATGCTGGGCGAGCCCGCGATTGCCGCCGAGATTGCGGGCCGCTTCGACCATGTCCTCGTCGACGAGTACCAGGATACCAATCGCCTCCAGGCGGCGATCCTGCTGGCGCTCCGACCCGACGGCCATGGCCTCACGGTAGTCGGCGACGACGCGCAGTCGATCTATTCCTTCCGCGCCGCAACGGTCCGCAACATCCTCGATTTTCCGTCAGCCTTCTCGCCCCCGGCGCGGCTGGTCACGCTCGAGCGCAATTACCGCTCGACCCAGCCCATCCTTGCCGCCGCCAATGCCGTGATCGCCGAGGCGCGCGAGCGCTTCACCAAGAACCTCTGGACCGACCGCGCCGGGGCGGACCGCCCGCGGCTGGTTGCCGTGCGCGACGAGGCCGACCAGGCGCGCTACATCGTCGAGCGGGTGCTGGAGAGCCGCGAGGCCGGACAGCCACTGAAGCAGCAGGCGGTGCTGTTCCGCACCTCGAGCCACTCCGCCGAGCTGGAAATCGAGCTGACGCGCCGCAACATCCCCTTCGTCAAGTTCGGGGGGCTCAAATTCCTCGACGCGGCCCACATCAAGGACCTCCTGGCGGTGCTCCGCTTTGCCGAGAACCCGCGCGACCGCGTCGCCGGCTTCAGGGTGCTGCAGCTGCTGCCCGGAATCGGCCCCGGCACGGCGGCCCGTGTGCTCGACTCCATCGCCGCCACGCCACACCCGCTGGCCGCCCTGCTCGATGCTCCGCCCCCGCCCCGCGGCGCCGAGGGCTGGCCCGGGCTGCTGGCCGTCATGGAGACACTGGGGCAAGGGCAGCAGGGCTGGCCGGCCGATATCGCAGCCGCACGGCAGTGGTACGAGCCGCTCCTCGAGCATGTCTACGAAGACGCCGAAGTGCGGCGCGAGGATCTGCGCCAGCTCGAGCAGATCGCGCAGGGCTACCCCAGCCGCGAACGCTTCCTGACCGAGCTGACGCTCGATCCGCCGGATGCGACTTCCGACGAGGCCGGTGTGCCGTTGCGCGACGAGGATTATCTGATCCTCTCGACCATCCACTCCGCCAAGGGCCAGGAGTGGCGCAGCGTCCACGTTCTCAATGTGGTCGACGGAGCCATCCCCTCGGACCTCGGCACCGGCACGACGCACGAGCTGGAGGAGGAGCGCCGGCTGCTCTATGTCGCCATGACGCGGGCGCGCGACGAGCTGCACCTGCTGGTGCCGCAACGCTTCTTCGTGCGGCAGCAATCGCAGCATGGCGATCGCCATGTCTATGCGCAGCGCACCCGCTTCATCACCCGGGCGATGCTGGAGCACTTCGAGGACGTCTTCTGGCCACCCGTGCAGCCGGCGGCCCTGCGCGGCATTGCCCCGGCGGCGCCACGCGTCGATCTCGGCGCCCGGATGCGGACCATGTGGACGAAATGAAAGCGCCGCTCAGCATCAGCCGTGAAACCGCGCGCCGCCTATGGCTGCAGGCCACGCGCCTCGATAGCCGCGCCCCGTTCGGGGACGGGCCCGGAGCGACCCGGCTCGCCGTCGAGCACCTGGGCTATGTGCAGATCGACACCATCAACGTCGTCGAGCGTGCCCACCACCACATCCTGTTCAGCCGCATCCCGGGCTATCGCCGCGCCGATCTGGCGCACGCCCAGTCGACCGACAAATCGGTGTTCGAGTACTGGACGCACGCGCTCGCCTATGTGCCGACCCGCGATATCCGGCACTTCCTGCCGGACATGAAGCGCCACGCCGAGAACCCCTCGCAATGGTTCGCGGCGGCCAGCCCGGACGATTTGCGCAAGCTGATCGCCCGCATCCGTCGCGACGGTCCGCTCTCCATCCGCGATATCGACGACGACCCCGTGGAGAAGGATCATCCCTGGGCGTCGCGCAAGCCGTCCAAGCGGGTGCTGCAGCTCGGCTTCTTCAACGGTCAGCTGGCGATCAGCGCGCGCGAGGGGATGGTGAAGAGCTACGAGCTGCTCGACCGGCATTTCGGCTGGGCGCAGCGTCCCCGTCCCGCGACGCCGAAGCAGGTGACGGAGTATTTGCTGGATCGCGCACTGCGCTCACAGGGCGTGGTGACGCTCGACTCGATCTGCCATCTGAACGCCAAGGCCAAGCCCGCCATCCGCGAGCTGCTGGAGCGGCGGGTGCGCGCGCGCCGCCTGCGGCAGGTGGCGATCGAGGGCATGCGGGATGCCGCTTGGGTCCCACAGCACCTGCTGGACGAGCTACCGACGGACGCGCCGCCGCTCTGCCACATCCTCTCGCCCTTCGACCCGCTGATCATTCAGCGTCGGCGCCTGTCGGCGCTGTTCGGCTACGATCACGTCTTCGAAGCCTATGTGAAGGCCGAGAACCGTCGCTTCGGCTACTTCACCCTGCCCGTGCTCTGGGGCGACCGGATCGTGGCCGCCCTCGACCTCAAGACCGACAGGGCCAATGACCGGCTGCTGATCCAGGCCTGGCACTGGATCGACGCCGCCGACCGGGCCCTACTGCGACCGATCATCGAGGCAGAGCTCGACCGGTTCGAGCGGTTCCAGCTCGCCCGCGACGAGGCAAGCGCGGCCAGCTCGCCAGTATCCTAACTGCCAGCCCCCGCGGCCTCGCCATCGGGAATGGCGTTGACGGCGACGCGGCGCTTGGAGTCCGGATTGGCGGTATCGCCGAGGCCGACATGCGGGTTGTAGCGCCCCTGCGGCCGCGGCGCGTCGCAGATCAGATGCACTGCCCCACCGGCGACGAAGTTGAAGTCGGCCCCTTCTGCCGCGAGCATGGCCGCCAGCGTGTTGGTACCGAAGGCGATCACCTGCAGTTCGAGGGTCTGCGTGGCGCGGATCAGCTGACGCAGCGGCGTCAGCCCGTTGCCCGGAAACAGTTCCGCCAGATCGATCGACACGCCCCAGAGCAGATTGCTCAGCATGTAGATCATCCGGTCGTCACCCGGTGCGACGCGCAGCACCACACGCTCCGCCTTGCCCCGCACCGCCTCCAGCACCTCGCGCAGCCGATCGGTGCCGCCACGCCGGGGTGACGGGATGATCTCGAACATCACCAGCCGCCGGTAGGTCGGTGGCAGGGCATCGATCAGGTGAAAATAGACGTTGCGCGTCTGCAGGTCCGCCAGCGTCGATTGCTGCACCGGGATGACCACGGCCGCGGGCTGCACACCCCGCCGCGCCACGGCATGGATGGCAGCGACCGATTTCGTGAACACGGCGCAGTCGAGTTCGGCGACCGAGTGCAGCGAAGCGGCGGCATCGCCCGTGCTGCGCAACTGCCTGAGGATGGAGCGACCGACGACCGGATCGAGCAGCGAGCGGTTGAGCCCGATGGAGCCGGTACGGCGATGCCAGCAGGGCTGGAACAGCACGCGGGTATCGTTGATGAGGCTGACGCTCTGGCCGCGGTCGGTCTCGCCCGCTTCCGCCCGGATGGCCTGCAGCGACTGGAGCAGCGCCTGCGCGACCGGCATGGGCGAGTCGAGCACCGCCCGGCGATCCACCTCGGCTACATAACGGTCGACCCCGACGTGACCGGCCACTTTCGGCAGTTCGTCGGCGAGACGCGCCCGGATCCGGTCCGCAATGGCTTCGGCCCTGACGCTCGAGCGCTCCTTGTCGGCGTCGGCGAAGCAGACGACGAAAATACAGTCGCCGGCGGGCTGGCAACTGTCGCCCAGATCGAGCCCGGTCTCGAGTTCCTCGGCCATGATCTGCTGGGCCGCATGGCAGATATCGGGCCAGGCCGCGCCCATGGCCTCGCGCACATCGGTGAAGTCGACAATCTGGAAGCTGCCGGCGAGGAGCGTGTCGCCATCCGTCCGGCCGAGCAGGTCGTCCATGCGTGGACGACCGCCGCTGCGCGCGCCACCAACCGGGAGAACATGACTTTTGAGCGCTTGCCCGACTGTCCCGGCCCCTCCCAGAGCAGCAAGCAGGCGCCGTAGAATTCTGAGCGGCATATCAAGACCGATGCGTAGCGCAGCGAAATATGACGCTCAGGGTACGGTGAAACTCATTGAGCAAGCATGAATCCGGCTGGCCTCATTGGCAGCAACCGGAAACGTCAAATCGCAACGCCAACGCTCCCGCCGGGCCTCGGCCCGCCGGGAGCGCGTGTCGTGGTGGCGACCGGTCAGTTGAAGCGGTAGCGAACCGTGCCGCGGACTTCGTGGATCCAGTTGTTGTGGATCTCGTAGTAGCTCGTCGACGACTCGTCGGTCGGCGCGTTGTTGACCTGGTTGATATAGAGGCCGCGATAGCCGACATCGGCCACCCACTTGCCCATGTCGTAGCCGACGCCGGCCATGACGGCGGCCGCCGGGCTGACATTGCTGCCGGTGGGCACCGGCTGCGGCACGCCGAGCGGCGAGTTCACTTCGGCATGATTGTAGGCAACGCCGGCACCGGCGCCGACATAGGCGAAGGCGCCATTGCCCGAATAGCCGAAATCGCCGCCGAGCCCGAAATCATAATAGACGTTGGCGAGAGCGACGGTCGAACGCAGCAACAGCGAGTATTCGCCATCGTCGGCGTTGTCGTTGTCCTTGACGATCTTCATCTTCGACGTTTCCACCTGGTCGATGGTGGCGTCGAAGCGCAGCCCGGTACCCGTCTCGTAGCCGAAGCCGGCGCCCCAGCTGTAGCCATAGCCATAGGCCGAGATTTCCTGAACCAGATCGGGATGCGCCGGATGGATGGCTTCGGGCGCCCAGTGCAGGTTCAGCCCTGCGGAGCCCCGCAGATAGAACGATCCACCGATATTGTAGTCCACCTCCGGCACATCCACCGGGGGATAGTACGGCATGTCGGCCGCCAGGGCCTGTCCGCCGATGAGGACAGCGGCTCCTGCCGCCGCCGAAGCGATGAGTTTCCGCATTTCGCAGGGTCCTTCTTGCCACCACGACATCAGTCGAGTGCTGGCACTATGGCCCGGTTTTCTTAAAGCGGACTTAACCCTAACGCTTAACCCTAACAAACACTGCAGAATGGGCCGAAGAACGACTTTGCGTGCTTGCAGACATTCCCGCGGAAACGAAAACTGCGCCCCGCGGGGGGCGCAGCTCGGAAAGCAGGGAATTCAATTCAGACCGTTCACGTTCGGGCTGACACACCGACGCCTCAGTCGTCGCCCTCCACCTATCGCGGGGAGGGAGGCCGACTGAGAGCTCGGTGCGTCCTGAAAGTCGATGCGACTCCGAAGTGAAACCGCCTAGGCGACCTTGCGGATACTCGCAGTGATCTCCCGCACCACGGCGGCGACGAGTCCCTCGTCGTCGCTTTCCGCCATCACGCGGATCACCGGTTCGGTCCCCGAGGCGCGGATCACCAGCCGGCCACTCTCGCCCAGCCGGGCCTGGCTCTCGGCAATCGCCTGCTGCACCAGCTTGTGCTCGAGCGGCTTGCCCTCGGCATAGCGCACCGACTGCAGCAATTGCGGCACCTTCTCGAACCGCCGGCACACGTCGGAGACCGGCTTGGCCGCGAGCTTGGCGACCGCCAGCAACTGCAGCGCCGCGATCAGCCCGTCACCCGTCGTGGTGAAATCGGTGAGGATGATGTGCCCGCTCTGCTCGCCACCGACATTGAAGCCCTTGGCGCGCATGGTTTCGAGCACGTAGCGGTCGCCCACCTGCGTCCGCTCGAGCCCAAGCCCGAGCCCGGCGAGATAGCGCTCGAGGCCCAGATTGCTCATCACCGTGGCCACCAGCCCGCCACCGCGCAACTCGCCGCGGCTGAACCAGCTTTCGGCGATAACCGCCATGAACTGGTCGCCATCGACGATCTCGCCCTTTTCGTCGACGATGATCACCCGGTCGGCGTCGCCATCGAGCGCGATGCCGATATCGGCCCGCAGCTCCCGCACCTTGGCGATCAACGCCTCGGGCGCGGTCGAGCCGACCTTGTCGTTGATGTTGAAGCCGTCGGGCCGGTCGCCGATGGTGAACACCTCGGCGCCGAGTTCCCACAGCGCCGTCGGGGCGACCTTGTAGGCGGCACCATTGGCGCAATCGAGCACCACGCGCATGCCGGTGAGATCGATATTCTTGGGCAGCGTGCGCTTGGCATACTCGATGTAGCGCGTCTGCGCCGCCTCGTCGCGATGTGCGCGGCCGATATCCCTGCCCCGGCTCAGCGAGCCCAGCATGTTGGATTCCATCAGCTGCTCGATATCGTCCTCGAGCGCGTCCGACAGCTTGTAGCCGTCCGCGCGGAACAGCTTGATGCCGTTGTCCTCATAGGGGTTGTGCGACGCCGAGATCATCACGCCCAGATCGGCCCGTAACGAGCGCGTCAGCATGGCCACGGCGGGGGTCGGCATCGGGCCGAGCAGGTAGACGTCCATGCCGACCGCCGTGAAGCCGGCCGTCAACGCACTCTCGATCATGTAGCCGGACCGGCGGGTGTCCTTGCCGATCACCACCCGGTTGCGGTGGTCGCCATTGACGAATTTCAGGCCGGCCGCCATGCCCACCCGCATCGCCAGTTCCGGCGTCAGCTTGTCGCCATTGGCGAGGCCGCGTATGCCGTCGGTGCCGAAATATTTGCGCGCCATGTGTAAGCCCTCGACTGTACGCCGCGAATCATATGCCGAAACCGCAGAATAGAAAGCGGTTTGGTGACATCCCGTTAACCCCCGAATACCGGCGGCATTGCGACCGAACTGTTGCCGCCCAGCTACGCCGCGGGCGGAAGCTCGCTCCGGACCAGCGTATAGAACCGATAGGCGTTGTTGGCGAGGAACACTTCCGGCGTGCGCTCCTCGGCGGCGAGGCGGATGGCGATCGCCTCGCGCTGCTGGCGACTGACCAGCAGTCGATAGCCCCAGCCGGCGAGCCGGTGCAGCATCGGCCGCCGCTCGGCGAGCGCCGCGCTCGCCTGCGCGATCACCGGCGACAGCACCTCGCGATAGACCATGCGGTCAAGGGCGATGGTCGGCGCCGCCATGGCGGTGACATCCTCCTCGGTCGCGATGCGAAAGCCTGCCGCGGCAACGGCCGGGGCGAAGTCGGCCAGCCGGTGCCCGCCGCCGACCCGCCGTCCGCCGCTATAGCCGGCGGAGCGGAAGCAGTCGGCAATCACCACGCGGCCGCCGGGACGGAGCAGGCTCTGCACCTTCGGCAAGGACAGCTGCATCGGCATGTACTGGAAACTCTCGGAAAACAGGCACACATCGAATTGCCGGCTGCTGGAAAATTCCTCCAGCCGGCTCTGGTGCACCACCGCCCGGTCGCCCAGCGTCTCGCGGGCGATTTCGACCTGCACCGCGCTGGGCGTCAGCATCTCCACCGTGTAGCCGAGCGACACCAGCCGTTCCGCCATCGCGCCGGTGCCGCCACCGATATCGAGGATGCTCGCCGGCGCCGGCGGCAGCAGCGCCAGCAGCTTGTCCACATAGCGCTCCTGCGCCACCCGGACACGCGGCATGCTGGGCACCTCGTCCGGCAGCCACAGACCGTAATGCAGCCAGGGTGTGTCCGCGAACACCTTGAACACCCGGGCGAACAGGTCGAGGTCCTCGTGCTTGCGGATCTTTCGGGCGGCCACTCTTGCTCTCCGGTCAGGCATGTGAGGCCGGTGTGCGGCAGGCGAAGGCCAAACGCAAGAGCAGCCTGCGCCGCGACCGCGCAGACACCCCCGAAAAGCAGAAGGGCCGCCTCATCGGCGACCCTTCCTCGTTCTTCAGTGGCGCTCAGCTGCCGGGCTGCGGCTCGGGCGAGGCGTCCGGCTCGGCATCCGGGCGACGGCGCCCCGGCTTGCCGGCCGTCGGCACGCCCGTCGACTTGGCGGGTGGATCGGTATCCACCGGCCGCATCGGGGTCTTGCCCTCGAGCAGGCCGCGGATCTCGTCGCCGCTCAGCGTCTCGAACTCGATCAGCGCCTGCGCGATCGCGTGCAGGTCGTCGACATTGTCCCGGATCACCTGCTGCGCCGTCTGGTAGCCCTCCTCGACGAAGCGCTTCACTTCGTCGTCGACCAGTTTCTGGGTCGAGCTGGAAATGGAGTTGGTGCGCTGCACCGACCGGCCGAGGAACAGTTCTTCCTGGTTGTCGCCATAAAGGATCGGGCCGAGCTTGTCCGACATGCCCCATTCCGTCGCCATGGCACGGGCAAGGCCCGTCGCCATCTTGATGTCGGCGGAGGCGCCGGAAGTCACCTTGTCGTAGCCGAAGATCTCTTCCTCGGCCACGCGGCCACCCATGGCGACCGCGAGGTCGGCATAGGCCTTGCGGCGGGTCAGCGACACCTGGTCCTTCTCGGGCAGACGCATCACCATGCCCAGAGCACGACCACGCGGCACGATGGTTGCCTTGTGGATCGGGTCGGAGGCGTCCATCTTGATGGCGAGCAGCGCGTGCCCGGCCTCATGATAGGCGGTGAGCTTCTTTTCCTCGTCGGTGAGCGCCAGCGTCCGGCGCTCGGCACCCATCAGCAGCTTGTCCTTGGCGTCTTCGAACTCGGCCATGGTGACGAAGCGCTTGTTGCGGCGAGCCGCCAGCAGCGCCCCTTCATTGACGAGGTTCATCAGATCCGCGCCGGAGAAGCCGGGCGTACCGCGTGCCAGCACCTTGAGGTCGACATCAGGAGCCAGCGGCACCTTGCGGACATGCACCTTGAGGATCTTCTCGCGGCCCATGAAGTCCGGGTTCGGCACCACAACCTGACGGTCGAAACGGCCGGGACGGAGCAGCGCGGGGTCGAGCACGTCCGGACGGTTGGTCGCGGCGATGAGGATGATGCCCTCGTTCGCCTCGAAGCCGTCCATCTCGACGAGCAGCTGGTTCAGCGTCTGCTCGCGCTCGTCATTGCCGCCGCCGAGACCGGCACCGCGATGACGGCCGACCGCATCGATTTCGTCGATGAAGATGATGCACGGCGCGTTCTTCTTGGCCTGCTCGAACATGTCGCGCACGCGGCTCGCGCCGACGCCGACGAACATTTCGACGAAGTCGGAGCCCGAGATGGTGAAGAAGGGCACGTTGGCCTCACCGGCCACCGAGCGGGCCAGCAGCGTCTTACCGGTACCCGGCGGGCCGACCAGCAGCACGCCGCGCGGGATCTTGCCGCCGAGGCGCTGGAACTTGCCGGGATCGCGCAGGAACTCGACGATCTCCTCGAGATCCTGCTTGGCCTCGTCGACGCCAGCGACGTCCTCGAAGGTGATCTTGCCCTGCGTCTCGGTCAGCATCTTGGCGCGCGACTTGCCGAAGCCCATCGCGCCACCGCGTCCGCCACCCTGCATCTGCCGGATGAAGAAGAACCACACGCCGATGATGACGAGGAACGGCAGCCACGAGGTCAACAGCGCACCCCACAGCGGGCTGCCTTCCGGCTGCCGCGCGGTGATCTGCACATTGTTGGCCTCGAGCCGGCTGACGACATCCGCGCCTTCCGGGATCACCGCCTCGAAGCGGCCGCCGCTGCGCAATTGTCCCGAGACCACATTTTGCGTGATGGTCACGGCATCGATATTGCCGGCGCTGACGTCCTGAATGAACTGGCTGTAGCTGCGCTCGGAGACCGAGCCGGATCGTGTCGATGTCTGAAAGACCGAAAACAGGCCCATCAGCATGAACAAGATCACCAGCCAGATGGCGAAGTTGCGGAAATTGACGTTCATCAACCCTGTCCTGGAAGGCCGGCGTCCCGCGCCGGTTGGTGTTCTCGAATGTAAGCCTGCCACTAGGGCCTTACAAGGGCGCCCGTCAGGTGCCGGTGCGACCGATTGCTCACGAGTTGGTGCCCCACAATAGAGGTGGCCGGTTAAGGAGCCGTCTTTGCGTTTGGCGGCTTTTCGCCCTGCTCCTGCGTCCGCGACCGCCTGGCGCCTTCCCGGCGCAGCTTGATCAACTTGCCACGCGCCGAAACGATGCATCCATGCAGTGTCGTGGCAGACTGCAACTCGCCCGAAGCGATGTGCCGGCAGATGCGCTCGAGCGCCGCGAGCGGCACCGGTCCGGGATCACCGCTGACCTGCTGCAGCATCTGCCCGAGCAGCGCGACCTGAACGAGCGGGTTGAGCGCCACCAGCCCCGCTCGCGACAGCGCCAGCCCGCCGCCATCGATAGGCTCGACCAGTTGCGCATGGGCACCGCTGGCCGCATCCTCGACCAGTTCCGCGGCAAGGCGCATCCGGCTGGCAAAGGTAGCGAGCCGGTCGGCGGTGAGACCGAGTTCACCCAGTTGCGGCAGCGCCTGCCGCCAGCGCACCCGCTCATAGGCGCGGTCGGCATTGCTGGGGTCCTCAACCGGGTGCAATCCCGCCGCACCGACCAGCGCGCGGAGCGGCTCCGGCGCCACGTCGAGCAGCGGCCGCACGACGCGCACACCCGCCACCAACTGCTCCTCGCGCATGCCGGACAACCCGTCGATGCCGCTGCCATGCGCCAGCCGCATCAAAACCGTCTCTGCCTGGTCGCGCCGGTGATGGGCGGTAAACAGCACCTCTGCGCCATCGCGTCGCATCGCCTCGCCGATGATGCGATAGCGGGCGGCCCGCGCCGCTGCCTGTATGCCGGTGGCCGGCTTGTCGCCCTCCCAGCGCAGCACGCGTCCGTCGAACCCGAGCTTTCGTGCCGTCGCCACCACCATGGCGGCCTCGGCCGCCGCTTCCGGCCGCAAGGCGTGATCGACGGAATAGACGATGAAGCAATCGGTCGCGCCCTCGCGCGCTACGGCCTCCTGCGCCAGAACGAGAAGGGCGAGGCTGTCCGCCCCGCCCGAAACCGCAAGTCCGGTTCGTCCTTGCCGCGCCGCCGCCGCGAAGCGGGCGCGCGCAGCACTCAGCCCGTCGGGCATTGCGCCTTCTGCGATTCCGCCGCCAGCCTTTGCCGGAAGGCCGGCGACAGGTCAGGATAGCGCTCGACCAGGGTCGAAAAGGTCCGGCAGGCGACATCCACCTGCTCGGCCCCATACAGCGCCACGCCGAGCTTCAGCATGATGTCCGGTGCGCGACGGGAGTCGCGATGCTGGGTGTAGCCGTCGGCCAGCACCTGCGCCGCATCCGTGAAGGCCCCGCGCTGGATCAGTGCTTCGCCCAGATAATTGATCGCATCGGGCACCTGCGGATCGTTCGGGTAGTAGGCGATGAACTGGCTGAACTGCTCCTCGGCAAAGGCATAGTCGCCCCGCGTGATGGCCTCGTAGCCGGCGTCGTACTGCGCCCGGGCATCGCCGTCCGAAATAGCTTCCCCGGCGAGGTTGAGGTCGAGCGGGCGCGCCGGCCCTAGATCGGGGATCGTGCTGAGATCGAGCTCGCCCAGACGGTCTAGACCGCCATGCAGCAGCGGATCAGAGGAATCGCCGATGGCGAAGTCCGACGGCGTGCCGGGGGAGGCGGGCAGCTGCTCCTGCGGCTGCCCGATGGTGGTGGGGACCTGCGGCAGGTTCTCGGACGGCATCACGCCGTCAGTTGGAGCTGCCGCCTGAGGTTTTCCCAGGGCACCGCCTTCCAGCTGCTGGAAGCGGAACTCGTAGTCCTCGGCCTGCCGCTCGAGCAGCGTCTGCATCTGCGTCAGCTGGAACTGCAGGCCCTCGATCTGGCCATTGAGGACGCGCATGCGATCCTCGAGCTCCTGCAGCCGGACCAGCAGCTGCGCGGTAGACTGCTGGTTCTGCGCCACATGGATGCGAGGCGCCGGCGCGGGCTGAGAATAGCCGGCGGTCATGCCATCGAGAGACTGCAGCGCGGGAGCGGCGAGGGCTGGCTGAGCCAGGAGGCCGGTCGCCAAGGCGATGCTGAGCGCGGTCCGCAGTCGGGCCCCGCGCGATTTGGGGTATGGCACCATTGGAACTCCATCGGGTCGTGCCCGCAGCCGAAAATGCTGCATCGGCACAGCTAAAGCAGGATTTCGACAAAAAGAAAGCGCCGGGACCTTTCGGCACCCGGCGCCATGCCTCCAGTCGGGCGGTCGAGGATTACGCTGGCAGCCGGCTTGGCTGCCGCCTCGGAACCCCGCCCGGCCGGCTTATTGTACGACCGTCACAGCGCGGCGGTTTTGTGACCAGCACGAGATATCGTTACAGATGGCCACAGGACGCTCCTTGCCGAAGGACTTCGACTGGATGCGGCGCTGATCGACCCCTTTGGACACGAGGTAGTTCACCACCACTGCTGCACGGCGGGCGCCCAGCGCGATGTTGTACTCGCGGGTGCCGCGTTCGTCGGCATGGCCTTCGATCATGATACGGTAGTTGGAGTAGCGGTTGAGCCAGGCGGCCTGCTTGTCGAGGGTCTGCGTGGCGACGGGCGTGAGCGAGGACGAGTCGGTCTCGAAGAACACGCGGTCACCGACCGAGACCAGGAACTCCTGCTGGCTGCCGGGGGCGCCGCCGCCCGGCCCGAGATTGCCGACGCCCGTGCCACCACCCGCACCATTGCGCGAACAGGCGGCCACGACCAGAACGAGAAGTACCAGCGCGGCAGTGCGCAGCACGGCGGAAATTGGCGTTGCGGAACGCATCCGGTTTGATCTCCCGAGTGAGAATTTGTGGCGCGAGATTTACCGCGCGTTACCTTAAAGGCGAGTTGTCGAGGGTGGTTAATTCTTCCCCATTCTGGCACGATTGTGGCCGGAATCCGGGCTTTTCCGAGATGTTGCGCCGCTGCACCAGTCCCGGGCGACCTTCAGGCAGGGTTGACGGAGGCTTGCCGGCGCGTCGCCGCCACACGCACGCTGGCGCCCTGCCCCAGTACCAGCAGCAACCCGGTGGCGACGAGATAGCCCGCCATGCCCAGCAACTGCTCGGAAAAGCCGATGCCCCCGTCGGCGAGCAGCCCGGCAATGCCGGGACCGAGCGCCCCCAGCAGCACGTTGGCCGCCACCACCACCGCCCGGATCTCGCCGAAATGCAGCGGGCCGAAAATCTCCACCAGGGTCGCTGCCTGTAGCGGCATCACCACCCCCATGCCGATCCCCGCCAGCGCCAGATAGCCCGGGATCACCAGCGGGTGGGTCCCGAAGGCGAGCAGCAGCACGGCGGCGAGCATCGGCAGCAGCACGAAGGGCAACAGCCCGACGGCCGTGAACTTGTCGATCAACCAGCCCGAGACCAAGGTCGCCGCGACCGTGGCCGCCGCCGACACCGGGTAGCTCGCGACGAACCAGGCCGGGTCCCAGCCCTTGGCTTCGGTCAGCGCGACCTGATGGAAGAACACCGCGATATTGATGGTGATGGGTGCGAGCAGCCCCGGCAGCACCAGGTAGAAAACCGGGTGCCGCAGCGCCTCAGCGATGCTCCAGGAGCTCTCGGCGGCCGGCTGAACCACCCCGCCCTGCGCTCCGGGCGGCGCCGCCGCTTGCCGCTCCACGCGGCGCAGCAGCCACACCAGCGGCACTACGGCGAGCGCCAGGGCGAGGGCAGCCAGCCACCATGTTCCACGCCAGCCGAGCATCGCCATCAGGCCGACCGCGAGCAATGGTAGGCTGGCCTCCCCGAGCGGCGTGCCGATCGCCGAGGCGCCCAGCGCGCGGCCGCGGCTCGCCTTGCCGAACCAGCGCGCAACCGCCGTCGCCGACAGCTGCATCGACATGCCTTGCCCGAACAGCCGCAGCAGCAGTAGGGCGATGCCGAGGGTCACGACATCCCATGCGCTCGCCAGCAGCGCAGATGCGCCCGCCAGCATGCCCAGCGTGATGCCCGCCATGAGCGAGATCGGCAGCCGGTCCACACGCCGCGCCAAGAGCACCAGCAGCCCGGCGCTCGCCAGCGTCACCCCGGTATAGATGAGCCCGAATCCGCCATGGCTCAGCCCGAAGGCCGCACGGATTTCGCCACCGAACACCGCAAGCAGGAAGTTCTGGCCGAAGCTCGAAACATAGCTGAGCGCAATGCCGGCCAGCACCGCGCCGGCCGGCCAGCCGGTCGTCTTCCCCGCCCCCAAGGTAGACGACTCAGCTGCGGAGCGGCGACCAGGCCGGGTCGGATGCGAAGGACTCGGTCCTGAGGTTCAGCTCGTTGCGCCCCCAGATATCGACCGACCACAGGCTCGGGCCGGCATCGCCACCGGGGTCGCGGAAGAACATGATCACGCGACCATTGGGGGCCCAGGTCGGCCCCTCCTGCACCGAACCCGAGGAGGAGAGCAGGCGCTCGCCCGACCCGTCCGGGCTCATGGTGCCGATGTGGAACTGGCCGCCGGACTGCCGCGTGAAGGCGATGAGGTCACCCGTCGGCGACCAGACCGGGGTCGAGTAGGTCCCCTGACCATAGGAGATGCGCTGTGCCCCGCCGCCGCCGGCGCTCATCATGTAGATCTGCGGGCTGCCGCCGCGGTCGCTCTCGAACACGATCCGGCTGCCGTCGGGCGAATAGCTCGGCGAGGTGTCGATCGCCGCTCCGCTGGTCAGCTGCGACGGGCGCCCGCCCCCCACTGCCGCCTGGTAGATGTTGGTCGCCGCACCATTGGAGACCGAGAACACCACCGTGCCGCCATCGGGCGAGAAGCGCGGTGCAAACGACATCGGCGCGTTGTCGATCAGCCGGCGCGAGCTGCCGCCACCGAGCCCCGAATAATAGACCTGCGGATTGCCTTCCTCATAGGAGGTGAACACCACGGTATCGCCGCGCGGCGAGATGCGCGGCGTCAGCGTCAGCGCATTGCCGGAGCTGAGATACTGCACATTCGCCCCGTCCTGATCCATGATGGCGAGGCGCTTGACGCGGTTGGCCTTGGGCCCCGTCTCGGCCACATAGAGCACGCGGGTGTCGAAATAGCCCGTTCCCCCGGAGAGCGAGGTGTAGATCGCATCCGACACGATATGCGCGATGCGGCGATAATTCTGCGGATCGGTATTGTAGGACTTGCCCACCACTTGCGCCGACGCCTGGGTGTCCCAGACGCGGACCGATGAGTTGACGGTGCCGCCGCGTTCGACCGCGCCCATCACCAGCGCATCGACATTGGCGCCGCGCCAGGTGGCGAAGTCCGGCTCGGTCTGCACCTGACCGACGCGCACGGGCAGGCTCGCCGGATCGAGCGGCACGAACAGCCCGGAGCGGCGCAGGTTGCTGCGAACGATCTCGGCGATCTCGGCGCCGAACGAGGGATCGGCCGAGGCGAAATCCGGAATGGCGATCGGCAGCGGCACGAAATTGCCGCCCGTCACCACGATTTCGACAAGGGCCTTGGATGGGGTAGCGAGTGCCATAGCCCCGCCTGCGAGGCCGAGCTTCAGGGCGTTGCGCCGGCTGATCAGGGTCATCTGTGTCTCCATGCTCGGTGCGTCCTAGCGCCGCATCGTGGCTAATTTCTGCCTTAGAACTGTCTCGGGTCGAAGGTCGCCCGCACCTGCTCGCCGGCAATCCGGTACGGGCCGCAACGCATCACGGCGCGCTGGGCTGCAGAAGCGAGTGCCTGTTCGAGCGAACTCGCCGGCGAACTGGTGATGCGCGGCAGCTGCGTGACCATGCCGCTGCCGTCGATGGTGAATTCGAGCTGTGTCGTCAAGCCGGCTTCGGCGGCACCGGCCGGCACGTTGAAGCAGCCGCGAATCTGCGACACCAGCCCGTCGAGCTGCGACTGGGTCAGCGTCGCCGAGCGGCCATCGGCGCGGCCGAGCGTCGGCTGCCCGCCCTGCCCCGTCGTCGCCCCGCGCGACTGCTCGTTGTTGATGATGCTCGCGACCTCGTCGGCGACGCGGGCGGCCTCGTCGCGCTGCGCCTGCTGCACGCGCCTTTGCTCTTCGGCGCGCCGCCGCTCTTCGGCCTGCCGGCGCTCCTCTTCGGCCTTCTTGCGGTCGGCTTCCGCCTTGGCGGCGTCGGCGCGCTTGCGCTCTTCTTCCTCGCGGCGCTTGCGTTCGAGATCCTGCTGGTACGCCCTGCGCCGTTCGGCGAGTTCAGCCGTCCGGCGCACGGGCACGGGTGCGGCATCAGCCGGGTTGGGGCTCGGTGTCGGGGTCGCGAGGGGCGGCGGCTCGGGCTGCTCCGGCTCGGGCTCGGGTTCCGGCTCGGGCTCCGGCGGCGGTGGAGCTGGACGGGGAGCGGGCTGCGGCGGCGCCACTTCGGGCTCGGGCTCAGGTTCGGGCTCGGCAACCGGCTCCGGCGCCGGTGCAGTCTGCTGCGTCGGCGCCGGCGTCGGGATGTCGGTATCTTGCGGCGTCGGCTGATCCTCGGCGGTGTTGCCGGTGCGCTGCGCGATCTCGGGCGGCACTTCGCTCGCCACGACGGACGGCGTTTCGGTCTCTACCACCTGGCTGTCGAGCGAGCCCATGCGGATGTTCGAAAAGTCGGAGATGGGCACGAGGTCCACGGCGATCGACTCGACCGGCGCCGTTTCCAGCGGACGACCGCTGCCGAGCCCGATGATCGCGAGCGCGAGCAATCCGGCATGCAGGGATGTCGATACCGTGAGGCCGGTGCGCATGGGATCAGTTGTCCCGCCGCTGTTCCGTGATCAGCCCGATCCTGCCGTAACCGGCGCCGGACAGCGCCCCCATCACCTCCATGACCGAACCGTAATTGGCCGCGAGGTCGCCGCGCAGATAGATGCGGTCCTCGGTGCCGTTCGTCGCCTGCGCCGCCACGGCGGCCACCAGCGTGTCCAGCGTCACCGGGGTGTCGCCGAGAAAGATACCGCCCGCATTGTTGATCGAGATGGTGATGGGCTGCTGCTCGGTGTTCATCTGCCGCGCCTGCGTCTGCGGCAGGTCGATCGGCACGCCGACCGTCATCAGCGGGGCTGCCACCATGAAGATGATCAGCAGCACCAGCATCACGTCCACCATCGGCGTGACGTTGATCTCGCTCATCGGGGCATTGCCGCCCCGCCGTCCGCGACGCCGCCGGCCCGAGCCGCCACCGCCGCCTGCCATGGCCATTCCCATCAGCGCGACCCCCGAGCTTCGAGCTGGCGCGACAGGATGGTCGAGAATTCGTCGGCAAAGCCTTCGAGCCGTCCGATCATCTTGTTGGCGTCACCCGAGAGCTTGTTGTAGGCGATCACCGCCGGAATGGCCGCCGCGAGACCGATCGCCGTCGCGAACAGCGCCTCCGCGATCGGTCCGGCCACGACGGTAAGATTGGTGCTTTCGGCAGCGCCGATGGCGGTGAAGGCGTTCATGATGCCCCATACCGTGCCAAAAAGGCCAATGAAGGGCGCAGCCGAGCCGATGGTGGCGAGAAAGCTGAGCCGCTTTTCCAGCATTTCGCTCTCTCGGGCGATGGCCACATCGAGCACCTTGTCGAGCCGAGCCTGCACGCCCATGAAGCTGGAGGCGTTCTGCTCGTGGCTCCGCTTCCATTCCTTCATGGCTGCGACGAACACCGTGCCGAGCCCCGGCGCCGGCCGTTCGGTCATCTGCTGGTAGAGTTCCTCCAGCGACTGGCCCGACCAGAACACCCGCTCGAAGCGGTTCATTTCACGCTTCACCCGGCCATACAGCATCGACTTGTCGACAATGATCGCCCAGCACCAGATCGATGCGACAACGAGGCCGAGCATCACCGATTTGACGATGATGTCGGCCTGCCAGAACAGTGCCCACAATGAGAGATCGGCATGGTGTCCGACCGTGCCGACAGCATCCATGGCTTCCATCTAGGGTCCTTTCAGTCCGGCCCCCGCGACCGGAACCCGCTGGCTCGGTCGATGCGGTGCGAATTTGTCAATTTTAAGAGAAAAGCCCGGAAATCCGGACCTTTGGCCGCCATGGGCGAGGCCTGCCTTACTTATGGTCAAGCAAGCGTTAACAAAGCGACTCTGCCGCCACAGTCAGCCCGCATCTGCCCCTGCGACGCGCCGCCGCAGCTCTGCCGGCAGGCGCGTCGCCCCGCCGCCCAGCCGGATCGCCACCACCTCAACCTCCGCTTCGGTGATGACCTCTCCGGCGCGGAGAATCGACTGGGTCAGCACCAGCCGCGCCCCGGTCGCGAGCTTGACCCGGGTCTCGACGGTCAGCAGGTCGTCAATATGCGCCGCCGCCCGGAAGGTGATCTCCATCCGCCGCACCGCAAAGGCGAGCCCCTCCTGCACCAGTTCGGAATGATGCACGCCGAGATCGCGCAGGAACTCCGTCCGTCCCCGCTCGAAGAAGTGCAGATAGGCGGCATGGTAGACATTGCCCGAAAAATCGGTGTCCTCGTAATAGACCCGCACGTCGAGCCGATGAACGCTCATGCGTCTTCCCGATCAAGGATGTGCATCGTCGTGTCCGGGAACATGGCGAGCCGGCTGCGCAGCGCCTTCGGGTGGAAGCGAGCCACCTCCAGCGCCGCCTCCGTCGTCTGCACCCAGCGATATTCCATCTCCGCCGTGCCTTCGAAGCAACGGTGGCAGACCTCGCTGTCGTGGTAGGGAAAGTCAGCGGGAATCTCGACCCGATAATACAGCGACACCTCGTGAAAGCTCTGCCCGCGGCTCGGATAGAACGACTCCATCAAGAACAGCAGCTCGCGAACCTCGACTGTCCGGCCGAACTCCTCCTCGATCTCGCGCACCAGCGTATCCGTGCTGGTTTCCCCCTGCTCGATCCGCCCGCCAGGGAGGAAAGTGGTGTCCTCCCCCTTGATGTTCTGCACCAGCACCCGCCCGTTCCGGGTCGCGATGGCTGCCGCGCGCAGCTGGAAGCGGTCAGCCCCATCGTCGAAGCACACCATCCGATCATGACGCAGAACCGGGCGACGCTGCACCATCAGAGACCTTCCCCCGGCTCTTCGAACAGGCTCGCCTGCTGCCCCATGAAGCCTTGCGGCACCGCCAGCCCCAGATGCTGGAAGGCGAGCGCGGTCAGCATGCGGCCGCGCGAGGTGCGCTGGATGAAGCCCTGCTGGATCATGTAGGGCTCGACGATCTCCTCGATGGCGTCGCGCGGCTCGGACAGTGCTGCGGCGATCGTCTCGATCCCCACCGGGCCGCCGCCATAGAAATCGGCCACCATCTTGAGATAGCGCCGGTCGAGCTGGTCGAGCCCGCGCGAATCGACATCGAGGCGCAGCAGCGCCTTGTCCGCCAGTTCCCGGGTGATTTCCTTGACCCCCGCCACCAGCGCGAAATCAGTCACCCGGCGCAGCAGCCGCCCGGCGATGCGCGGCGTGCCACGCGAGCGGCGCGCCACTTCCATGGCGCCGTCGGGCGACATCGGCGTACCCATCAGCCGCGCCCCACGCTCGACGATCTGCACCAGCTCCTCGGGCGTGTAGAAGTTGAGCCGGATGGGAATGCCGAAACGGTCGCGCAGCGGCGTGGTCAGGAGCCCGGCACGCGTCGTCGCCCCCACCAGGGTGAACTTCGCCAGATCGATGCGTACCGAACGCGCCGCCGGCCCCTCCCCGATGATCAGGTCGAGCTGGTAGTCTTCCATCGCCGGATAGAGGATTTCCTCCACCGCCGGGTTCAGCCGGTGGATTTCGTCGATGAACAGCACATCGCGGTCTTCGAGATTGGTCAGCAGCGCCGCGAGGTCACCGGCCTTGGCGATCACCGGGCCGGATGTCGCGCGGAAGCCGACGCCGAGTTCGCGTGAAATGATCTGCGCCAGCGTCGTCTTGCCGAGCCCCGGCGGGCCGACGAACAGCACATGGTCGAGCGCGGCCTTCCGCTGCCGCGCCGCCGCGATGAACACTTCGAGATTGGCCCGCGCCTCGGCCTGCCCGATAAACTCGGAAAAGCCGGAGGGCCGCAGGGCCACGTCGAGCGGACCATCGCGATCGGCGGTCGGGGAGGTGAGATCTGTCACGTAAGTTGTTCTGCCGGCCGCATCAACGCCAGTTTCTGCGCGTTGACATCAAAGGTTACCGTACTGTCGCAGCCCGCCCTGTAGTTGGATAGAGCGATCAGTGCGTCCGCCAGATCGCAGCCCACATCTTGCGCCTCGTTGAGTGCGCGCACCACCATCTCCCTCTCCTCAAACTCGAAATCACTGCTGTTGAGAAGTCCGGCGCAGGCGGCAAGCACGTCCTCCATAGGCCAGCGCTTGCCCCGGTTGAGAACCCAGATTAATTCCACCAGCGCAATGACGCAGATGCGTATGGGCTGGTTCGCCGCATCCGTGAACAGGTGTTTGGCGATGGGCGACTGAACTGGATCGTCGCGCGTGAGGAAACGGACCAGTACGTTTGTGTCAGCGCCCAGCACGGCTAAGCTCGTCCTCTTCGCTCAGCGCCAGGCCGACCGCATCGTCCATCTCCTTGGTCGTCATGGGTGCGTCGCCTGGCCGCTGCAGGATGCCGTAAAGTTCGTCGGCGCTTCGGTTTCGTGGGCGCAGCACATACCTGCCTCCCTCCTTCACCACGTCTATCTGGTCACCAGGCTTGAGGTTGAGGTCGTCTCTGACAGCCTTGGGCAGGGTCATCTGCCCCTTCGAGGTAAGCGTCGTAAGCACGTTCCTACTCCACCTGGAATTCCTTACTTCAGACAGATAGTAAGGAGCATCGCCGCCGGCAAGCGTCAACTGCTCAGTTCCCTGAGCCCCAGCCGGATCAGCTTCTCGGTCGGCAGCCCATCGCCCTCTCGCGCAATCACCCGGGCCAGCGCCGCAGAAGCCTGCGCGCCGGGATAGCCGAGATTGGTGAGTGCCGAAACCGCATCGGCGACATTGCCGCCCGCCACGCCTTCGCCCAGCGCCGCCTGCAGCCCCAGTGTCCCGGCATCCACGGCGCCGAGGGCCGGCCCCTTGCCCTTCAGCTCCGTCACGATGCGCAGCGCGAGCTTGGGGCCCACGCCATTGGCCCGGCCCACCATCGCCTTGTCCTGCAACGCGATCGCGCTAGCCAGCTCGGTCGGGGTGAGCACAGAGAGGATGGAGAGAGCCACCCGGCTGCCCACGCCCTGCACGGTCATCAGCAGCCCGAACCAGGCTTTTTCCGCTTCGCTGGCAAAGCCGTAGAGGCGGATCAGGTCCTCGCGCACCATCATCTCGATATGCAGCACGGTCGCCTGCCCCACCGGCGGCAGCGCCGCGAGCGTCCGGGTGGAACAGAACGCCTCGTAGACCACGCCATGCACGTCGATCAGCGCGAAGTCGTCCCCCACGTCGTCGACCACGCCTTTGAGCTTCCCGATCATGCCAGTGCCCTGATCCTGCGGATGGTGCGATGATGCGCATGGCAGATGGCGATCGCCAGCGCATCGGCAGCGTCCGCGCCCTTGAAGCTGGCGGTGGGCAGCAGCGTCTTCACCATCATCTGGATCTGCGCCTTGTCCGCATGTCCGGAACCCACCACCGATTTCTTGATCAGGTTGGCGGCGTATTCGCCGACCGGCAGCCCGCGCAACGCCGGCGTCATCAGCACCACGCCGCGTGCCTGCCCCAATTGCAGTGCCGAGCGCGCGCCTGCCGACACGAACGTCTCCTCCACCGCGGCCTCGTCCGGCGCGAACCGATCGAGCAGATCGTCGAGTTCCCGGTGCAGCGCCACAAGGCGATCGGCCAGCGACAGCTCCACGGGTGGCGTCAGCGTGCCACACGCGACATAAGCCAGCCTATTGCCCTCCGCCTCGATCACCCCCCAGCCGCAGCGGCGCAGGCCGGGATCGATGCCGATGATTCGTGTCGCTTGTGCCATTTGAGACCCTTAGGCTACTGCGGCGAAGCTACCAAGCGCTTTGTGAACATAACGGAAACAGCCCCGGTGCCTCACCCCGGTGCTGTTGCCCTCCCACAGCCGCGACGGCCGATCGTTAAACTGCCATCGATCCGCGACAGCGCACATAAATCCCTTCCTGCCATAGTCCGGAATCATCCACTGGGGGTCGACATGCGTCTGCTCGATCTGTCACCACGCGGCTGGGGTCGCGTGATCTTCGGCACTTTGGCCGGCACGCTGGGTTGCATCGCCTTCGTGCTGTTCGTCGATTCCTTCCAGTTCCCCCACCTCAGCGAGGCCGAACTCATCCGGGCGCTGCTGATGGATACCCTGTTGCCGACCGTGCTCGCGGCGCCGGTGCTCGCCTTGCTGCTGATGCGGCTGCGCCGCTCCGCCATCGCTGAAGAGCGGCTCCGGCGCCTCGCAGCGACCGACTCCCTCACCACTCTGATGAACCGCTGTGCCTTCGTGGCGGAGACGGAGGATCGGCTGCGCGCGATGAGCTCACGTCCCGACGGCAGCTTCGGTGTGCTGTTCGTCATCGATGTCGATCACTTCAAGCTGGTCAACGACACCTTCGGCCACGCCCAGGGCGACGAGGCGCTGCGCATCATCGCCCGCACCATCCGCTCGGCGCTGCGCCCCGGCGATTGTGCCGGGCGCATCGGCGGGGAGGAGTTCGCGGTGTTCGCCACCGGCACCACCCCCATGCTGGCCGAAACCATGGGCGAGCGCCTGCGCACCCGCATCGCCGATGCCGAGTTCAACCCGGACGGCAAGCGGCACCTGCTTTCGGTCAGCATCGGCGCCGCCCAGACCGATCGCCGGCAACGCTTCGCCGACCTGTTCAAGGTCGCCGATCACCAGCTCTATGCGGCAAAGAAACAGGGGCGGAACCGCGTTGCGGTCTCGCCCCCTCACACGCCCGGCGCGCTCGACGCCGCGGCCTGATCAGCTGGCCAACTGGGCCGCCGCTTCGTCGCTCAGCTCAAAATTGGCGTAGACGTTCTGCACGTCGTCATCGTCTTCGAGCAACCCGATCAGCCGCATCAGCGTCTCGCCGCGCTCGGCGTCCACCGTGACGCTGTTCTGCGGCTTCCAGATTGCCTTCACCGATTCCGGCTCGCCCAGCACCTTTTCCAGCGCACCGGCGACTTCGGTCATGCTCTCGAAGCTGGTGTAGATCCAGTGGCCCTCGTCATCGCTCTCGACGTCGTCGGCGCCGGCCTCGATGGCCGCCTCCATCACCTTGTCCTCGCTGCCGGCCGAGGCGGGATAGAAGATTTCGCCGACCCGGTCGAACATGAAGCCCACCGAGTTGGTTTCGCCCAGGGCGCCGCCATTCTTGGAGAAGGTCGAGCGGACATTGGACGCAGTGCGGTTGCGGTTGTCGGTCAGCGCCTCGACGATCACGGCGATCCCGCCGGGGCCATAGCCCTCGTAGCGGATCTCCTCGTAGTTCTCGCTTTCGGTGCCCGAGGCCTTCTTGATCGCGCGCTCGATGTTTTCCTTAGGCATCGACTGCGCGCGCGCATTGGAGACCGCGAGCCGCAGGCGGGCGTTGAACTGCGGGTCCGGCACGCCGAGCTTGGCCGCAACGGTGATCTCGCGGGCGAGCTTGGAAAACACCTTGGAGCGCGCCGCGTCGGACTTGCCCTTGCGGTGCATGATGTTCTTGGCATGCGAATGGCCGGCCATTCGTGACGTCCTCGTGTTTCGGATCCAGGATTGGCCGGCCTTATAGGTGGCGTGCGGCGGAAAATAAAGGCCCGCCGCGGCGGCTCGGGCCAAGCCCGCCGTCAGAACGCCGGCTCGGCCTGCGCCAGCGACCCGCCGATGCGCAGGGGAAACAGCGCCGTCGCGAGGCCGGTGCGCGGGTCGGTTTCCACCGCCACTCCGCACAGCGTCGCCTCGCCCTCGGCCGGCGTGAAGCGGCCATTGGCGATGCCGGTGAGGAAGCGGTTGAGCGGCTCTTCCGTCTCGACGCCGATGACGGAGTCGAAATCGCCACACATGCCGGCATCCGCCATCAGCGCCGTGCCGCCGCGCAGGATGCGGTGGTCGGCGGTGGGGATGTGGGTATGCGTGCCGACCACGAGGCTCGCCCGTCCGTCGAGGAAATGTCCCATGGCCTGGATTTCCGAGGTGGCCTCGGTGTGGAAATCCACCACCACCGCATCGGCCTGCTCGCCGAGCGGACAGGCCGCGATCGCCGCCTCCACCGCCCGGAACGGGTCATCGACCGGGGTCATGAACACGCGCCCCTGGGCATTGACCACGAGGATGCGGTGCCCCTTGCGGCTCTCATAGAGATTGGCGCCCCGCCCCGGCGTCCCCGGCGCGAGATTGATCGGCCGCAGCAGGGTCGGCTCGCGCGCGATGAAGCTCAGCGTGTCGCGCTGGTCGAAGGCGTGGTCGCCCAGCGTCACTACGTCGGCACCGGCGTCGCGCAACTCCTTGAAGTGCCCCTCCGTCAGGCCGCGACCGTGGCTGGCGTTCTCGCCATTGATGATCACGAAGTCGAAGCCGTGGCGCGCAACGAGCCCCGGCAGGCGCTCGGCAATGGCGTCGCGCCCGGCCCGGCCGACCACGTCGCCCAGAAACAGCAGCCTCATGAAGTCCCTTCCGATCCGAACCGGCGCACGCCCTCTTCGGTCACCACCATGTCGAGCGGCACGTCGTGCGGCGCGCGCGGTATGCTGTCCAGCTCCTGCCCGGCAAAGGCGAACCCGACCAGCAGCGGCCGCTTAGCGGTCGTCGCGAGCGTCCGGTCGTAGTAACCCCCGCCATAGCCGAGCCGCGTCCCGGTGCCATCGAAACCCAGCAGCGGCACCAGCAGGATATCTGCATCCAGCACCGGCGCGTCGTCGGCGGGCGCGAGCGTGCCGAACCCGGCTTCGAACAGCGGGGCGCCGTCCCGCCACAGGCGGAACTCCAGCGGCTCCTCCGGACCCGCGATCACCGGCAGGCAAACCTTGAAACCACCATCCATCAGCCGGACGATCAGCGGTCTGATGTCCAGCTCGTCCCGGATGGGCCAGTAGGCTCCGATCACCTGCGCCGGGTCGGGTTGCACGGCCTCCTCGAACAGGCGGGCGACGCTGCGCGCCGCATCCGTGCCCCGCAACTGGTGCAGGCGCTTGCGGCGCCGGCGGGCCTCGAGCCGCAGCTCGGCCTTCGCGTCCTCGATGGCGGTCGCGCTCATCGGCGGGATCCGGATAGGGGTAAGGTGCCGCCCTGGCCGTGGGATCGTGATCCTGGGAACCTACTTAAGTAGGTGGGCGCCGTGTGCCCGAACCCACGGGTCCGGGCGGGGACAGCTCCCTCAGGAATCAGTACGGCCCCAGGGAAAAGTGATCCAGCACGTGCCGGGCAGCACATTGATATATAGGCGCGTCGGGGCCGGCCGCAAAGGGGAAGTTCGCGCTTCGCCGCGCCAGCGCTCTGTGCCGCCTCATTCACCGTTGCGCTCCCCCTGAGCCGGGGCGGGCGGCGCGCCGGTCTCGTCGATCACCGTCGCGATGGCCTCGAGCTTTCGCGCCGCCTCGTTGAGCCGGCGGGCGAAGCGGCGCTCCAGTTCCTCGGCCTCGGCGGTGAGGTCCTGCCCCACTGCCGTGAGGCTCGCCACATCCTGCTTCAGCGCCTCGATGCGCTTTTCGGCCTCCAGCAATTCGTCGATCACCGCAATTCCGGCCATCACGGTGAGGCGGTTGTCGCCGATCTCGCCGAACGTCCCCTTGAAGCCGTCGATCTGCTGGTTGAAGCGCGCGGCAAGGCTCAGCAGGTGATCCTCCTGCCCTTCCTCGCACGCCATCCGGTAGCGGCGGCCATTGATCTCGACACTGACCTCGGGCATCAGCGCTGATCCTCGGCGAGCACTTCGCGTACCTGCTCCATGGCGTGCACCAGCCGGCGCGCGACCTCTCCGGCACTATCGTCGAGCCGTTTGGCCCGGGCGCTCGCCTTGTCGAGTTCAGCCGCGAGACGGGCCCGTTCGCCCAGCAGCTTCTGGGTGTCCGCCTCGATCCGCGCATGCGCCCGCACCCGGCCGTTCAGGCTCCGCACGCTGGCCTCCAGGCGCGAGAACGCCCGGTCGAGCCGCATGGCAGCCGCCTCGTACCCTTCTTCCGCATTGTGCTCGACCATAGGCACCCGTCCGAAAAACCGGCGATTCCGCTTGGCACTATAACGCAAAGCTCGCGTTCGGCGACAACTCGTCGCGCGGGCGGGCTGTCATTGACAGGTCGAAGGAACCTGCTAAGCGTCAAGCCGCCTCGGCAGGAGGGTTCGGGGCGCCCGCTTGGCCGGGTCCTTCCAGCGAAATCCGAGAGCGTTTCAATGACCAATTCCGCCCACGCCAACGACATGGCCAACGCCATCCGTTCCCTCGCCATGGATGCGGTGGAAAAGGCCAATTCCGGTCATCCGGGCCTGCCGATGGGCGTCGCCGACATTGCGACGGTGCTGTTCACCAAGGTCATGAAGTTCGACGCCGCCGATCCGCACTGGCCCGATCGCGACCGCTTCATCCTCTCGGCCGGCCACGGTTCGATGCTGCTCTACGCCGCGCTCTACCTGCTCGGCTACGAGGACATGACGCTCGACGAGGTCAAGAATTTCCGCCAGCTCGGCTCCCGCACCGCCGGCCATCCCGAGTTCGGCCACGCCACGGGCATCGAGACCACCACCGGCCCGCTCGGCCAGGGCCTCGCCAACTCCGTCGGCTTCGCGATTGCCGAGGCGAGCCTTGCGGCCGAGTTCGGCTCGGACCTCGTCGATCACCACACCTGGGTGATCGCGGGTGACGGCTGCCTCATGGAAGGCATCTCGCAGGAGGCGATCTCGCTCGCCGGTCATCTCAAGCTGAACAAGCTGACGGTGATCTGGGACGACAACAACATCACCATCGACGGCGCGGTCTCCAACGCCGACTCCACCGACCAGATCGCCCGCTTCAAGGCCGTTGGCTGGCACACCATCGAGATCGACGGGCTCGACCAGGAGCAGGTCGAAAAGGCCCTGCTGGAAGCGCGCACCGCCGACCGTCCGACCCTGATCGCCGCCAAGACCGTCATCGGCTACGGCGCACCCAAGAAGGCCGGCACCCACGCCGTGCACGGCTCGCCGCTCGGCGCCGAAGAGCTGAAGGGCGCCAAGGAGCAGCTCGGCATCACCTATCCCGCCTTCGAGATCCCGTCGGAGATCCTCGAGGCCTGGCGGGCCGCCGGCAGCCGTTCGGCCAATCTGCGCGGCGACTGGCAGGCCCGCCTCGCCGGTGCCCCAGCCGACAAGCGCGCCGAGTTTGAACGCCGCATGGCCGGCAAGCTCCCCGAGGGCTGGGCCGACGCGATCGAGACCTTCAAGGCTAAGCTCGTCGCCGACAAGCCCAAGGTCGCGACCCGCAAGTCGAGCCAGATGGCGCTCGAAGTCATCAACAAGGTGCTGCCCGAAACCATTGGCGGCTCGGCCGATCTCACCGGCTCGAACCTCACCAACACGCCCGAGACGCTGCCCTTCACCGCTGACGACCGCACCGGCCGCTACATGCGCTACGGCATCCGCGAGCACGAGATGGCTGCAGCCATGAACGGCATGGCGCTGCATGGCGGCATCATCCCCTATGGCGGTACCTTCCTCGTCTTCACCGACTATGCCCGCCCCTCCATCCGCCTCTCCGCGCTGATGGGTCAGAAGGTCATCTATGTGATGACGCACGACTCGATCGGCCTCGGCGAGGACGGCCCGACGCACCAGCCGATCGAGCATGTCTCGACGCTCCGCGCCATTCCCGGCCTCCTCGTCTTCCGCCCCGCCGACGCGGTCGAAACGCTCGAATGCTGGCAGCTCGCCATCGAGGCCGACAAGCCCTCGATCCTCGCGCTCAGCCGCCAGAACCTCCCGGCGCTCCGCACCGAGGCCGTCGAGGGCAACCCCTCGGCCCGCGGCGCCTATATCATCGACGGCGACGCGAAGGCGGATGTCGCGATCCTCGCCACTGGGTCGGAAGTCGCCATCGCGGTCGCGAGCCTCGAGGCGCTGAAGGCCGAGGGCATCGCCGCCAAGGTCGTCTCCGTGCCGTCGATGGAACTCTTTGCCGAGCAGCCGGATGCCTATCGCGACGAGGTGCTGGGCAAGACCCGCGCCCGCGTCGCCGTGGAAGCCGGCATCGAGATGAGCTGGTCCAAGCTCCTGGGCGAGAAGGGCCGCTTCATCGGCATGCATTCCTTCGGCGCCTCGGGGCCGGCCGACAAGCTCTACGAGCATTTCGGCATCACCTCGGCCGCCATAGTTGAAGCAGTCAAGGCGCAGTTGTAAGAGACCTCGCCTCCCAATCCCTATCAAGGAGCCACCATGGCTGTTCGCGTCGCAATCAATGGCTTCGGCCGCATCGGCCGCAATATCCTGCGCGCCATCGTGGAGAGCGGGCGCAACGACATCGCCGTCGTTGCCGTCAACGATCTGGGTCCCGTCGAGACCAATGCCCACCTGCTGCGCTATGACAGCGTGCACGGCCGCTTCCCGCATGAGGTGAAGGTCGAGGGCGACGTCATCACCGCCGGCAACCAGACCTTCAAGGTCACCGCGGTCAAGGACCCGGCGCAGCTGCCGCACAAGGAGCTCGGCGTCGACATCGTGCTCGAATGCACCGGCATCTTCACCAGCAAGGAGAAGGCCTCGGCCCACCTCACCGCCGGTGCGAAGAAGGTGATCATCTCCGCCCCCGGCGACGGCGCCGACCTCACCGTCGTCTACGGCATCAACCACCACCTGATCTCCGGCGAACAGGTCGTCATCTCGAACGGCTCATGCACCACCAACTGCCTCGCGCCGATGGCCAAGGTCATGCACGACCTCGTCGGCATCGAGAAGGGAATGATGACCACCATCCATTCCTACACCGGTGACCAGCCGACGCTCGACACCATGCACAAGGACCTCTACCGGGCCCGTGCCGCGGCGCTGAGCCAGATCCCGACCTCGACCGGTGCCGCCAAGGCCATCGGCCTCGTCCTGCCCGAACTGAAGGGCAAGCTCGACGGTATCTCGATCCGGGTGCCGACCCCGAACGTCTCGCTCGTCGACCTGAAGTTCGTTGCCGGCCGCTCGACCACGGTACAGGAAGTCAACGATGCGCTGATCGCCGCCGCCGAAGGCCCGATGCGTGGCGTTCTGACCTTCACCCGCCATCCGCTGGTTTCATCGGATCTCAACCACGATCCGCATTCCTCGACCATCCTGCTCGACCAGACCAAGGTGATGGACGGCAATTTCGTCAACATCCTCGGCTGGTACGACAATGAGTGGGGCTTCTCGAACCGCATGTGCGACGTGACCGCCACCGTCGCGAAGTTCCTCTGAGCCGCGACTCTCCAATGCACCTGTTCCGGGCCCTCGTTACTGCAACGCTGGTCCGGAACGCCGGCCTCGGCTCCCCGGCCCAGCGCGGGAACCGCTGATGCGCGTCACGCCCGAGCAATTGCAGTTCGTCGGTGTCGCGATCCTCGTGCTGATAGGCGTCGGGCTCCTTTTCTGGCTCACCCGCGCCATCATGGGCTGGCACAACGGCAACCCCGTCTACATGCTGCCCGACAGCGACGAGGACGACGAGCAGGCCGGCGAAGATCCCCCGCAGCACTGACCGCGCTACGCCGGCGTTCACGCCAAATTCACCGTCCGGTCGCGCCTGCGACACAGTCTGCCCTTATCTGCAGCCAGGAATTTGCTATGCTGAATCGCAGTGGATGGAGTCGGGCATGCGGCATATCGAGCGCCTGCTGATCGCATTCAACGTCACCGGCAGTGTCGTGGCGGGCATTCGGCACGACCCCATCTGGTTCGCTATCGCCGCGGCCGCCTTCCTCGTCTATGTGCTGGTGCAGGATCGGGTGCTTCGCCGCCGCATCGGCGATCGCGCCTGGCCGAGCGAGGGCTTTGCCCGTTTCACCTTCAACACCAATCTGTATTTCGGCCTGCGCCATGTCGTGCTGGGCGCAGTGCTGTACGCCGTCGCCGGCAATGCTGCGAGCCTCATGGGCTATTGATCCCGCCACGCCGGACTTGCTCCCCCTCTCAGGCTTGCTATAGCAGCCCCGATCCACAGCGCTCAGCAGGAGCATGGCCATGGCGACCTTCAAGACTCTCGACGATTTCGATTTCGCCGGTAAGCGCGTGCTGGTGCGCGCCGACCTCAACGTGCCCGTCGCCGACGGGCAGGTCACCGACGCCACCCGCATCGAGCGGCTGATCCCCACCCTGCGCGAGATCATCAAGGTCGACGGCAAGGCCATCCTGCTCAGCCATTTCGGCCGCCCCAAGGGCAAGGTCGACCCCGAGTTCTCGCTCGAACAGGTCATCCCGGCCTTTGTCGAGCTGCTCGGTCATCCTGTCGGCTTCATCGCCACCGACTGGGTCGAGGTCGATCGCGTACGCGAGGCCATCGACGAGGCGCCGGCCGGCTCGGTGCTCGTGCTGGAGAACACCCGCTTCCATCCGGGCGAGGAAAAGAACGACGCCGATCTTGCGGCCCGCATGGCGTCGCTCGGCGACATCTACGTCAACGACGCCTTCTCGGCCGCTCACCGCGCCCACGCGTCCACCGAGGCGGTGGCGCGGCTGCTGCCCTCGGCCGCCGGTCGCGCCATGGCCGACGAGTTGCAGGCGCTGGAAAAGGGCCTCGGCAATCCGCAGCGCCCGGTGATCGCCATCGTCGGCGGCGCCAAGGTTTCGACCAAGCTCGACCTGCTCGGCAATCTGCTCGACAAGGTCGAGGCACTGGTCATCGGCGGCGCCATGGCCAACACGTTCCTCCATGCCGGCGGGCTCGGCGTCGGACGCTCCCTTGCGGAAAAGGACCTCGCCGAAACCGCCAACACCATCCGTGACCGGGCCGAGGATGCGCGCTGCGCGATCATCCTGCCCATCGACGCCACCGTCGCCTGGCATTTCGAGGCCAATGCACCCCACCGCTACTATGGCGTCGACGCCATGGATCCAGACGGCATGATCCTCGATATCGGCCCGGGCTCGATCGAGCGCGTCAAGGCCGCGATCGACGAGGCCAAGACCGTGGTCTGGAACGGCCCGCTCGGCGCGTTCGAGATGACGCCGTTCGACCAGGGCACCGTCGAGATCGCGAAATATGTCGCCGCCCGCACCAAGGCCGGCAAGGTGGTCTCCGTCGCCGGTGGCGGCGATACCGTCGCCGCCCTCGCCCATGCCGGGGTGAAGGACCAGTTCACCTATGTCTCGACCGCCGGTGGCGCTTTCCTCGAATGGATGGAAGGCAAATCGCTGCCCGGCGTCGAAGCCTTGAAGAGCTGATCAGCGGCCGCGAGTAGCGCTGCGGACCGGCCCCAACCGGTCCGCCCTTCGTCTGATAACACAACGTCTAATCGAACGGCTGCGGCCCCTCGGGCATTGTCATTGCTGACAAGCACAGGAGTCCGCCGCCATGGCCTCGCTCAATGCCATCGCCCGCAAGCTGGTTGCGCCCGGCCAGGGCATCCTCGCCGCCGACGAGTCCGAAGGCACCATCGCCAAGCGCTTTGCCCTCATCGGCCTGCCGGTGACGCTCGAAACCCGCCGCGACTACCGCGAGATGCTGTTCCGGTCCCGCGAGGCCATGCAGAGCTACATCTCCGGCGTCATCCTCACCGAAGAGACGCTGAAGCAGGATGCGCGTGACGGCACGCCCTTCCGCGAGCTGCTGGCGGAAGCTGACTGCATCCCCGGCATCAAGGTCGATCGCGGCGCGTTCCCGATGCCGGGCAATGCCGACGAAAAGATCACCGAAGGCCTCGACGGCCTGCGCCACCGCCTCGCCCACTATGCCGAACTCGGCGCCGGCTTTGCCAAATGGCGCGGCGTGATCGCCATCACCAACCAGGCGCCGTCCCGCAACGGCATCCGCGCCAACGCCCATGTCCTCGCGCGCTACGCCATGTACTGCCAGGAGGCCGGCATCGTGCCGGTGGTGGAGCCGGAAGTGCTGGCCGATGGCGAGCCGGGCGATCACTCCATCGAACGCTGCGCTGAAGTCACGGCGGAGACGCTGGAGGCCGTGTTCCGTGAACTGCGGCTGGCGGGCGTCGATCTCTCCGGCATGCTGCTGAAGCCCAACATGGTGACCGCCGGCCTGCGCGCCCGCCAGCGTCCCTCCGTCGAGGAAGTGGCGCGGCGTACTGTCGAAACGCTGCGCGCCTATGTGCCGGCAGCCGTTCCGGGCATCGCCTTCCTCTCCGGTGGCCAGACCGATGAGGAAGCCACCGCGCATCTCTCCGCGATGAACCAGCTGGGTCCCCTGCCCTGGACGCTCACCTTCTCCTATGGTCGGGCGTTGCAGACCGCGGCGCTGCTGACCTGGAACGGCGAGGATGCCAACGTGCCGGCCGCGCAGCAGGCCTTTGCCCATCGCGCCCGCATGAACGCCCTCGCCTCGCGCGGCGAGTGGAAACCGGATCTCGACCTCGCCGCCTGATCGGGGCTGCGCGGTGGCCCTCGCGCCGTTACGGCACGGGGACACGGCGCTTTTCGTCTCCATTTTGCCGAGCGGCCGGCTATAAGGGCGGCATGTCTGCCCAGATCGTTCTTGTCGCCCCTTCGGATGCTCCCGCCGACCGCCTGCGTGCGGGCCTCGTCGCTGCGCTCGAGCGCAGCGCCGTCGCGGTGCTCCTCCTTCCGCGCGGCCAGCGCGCGGAGAACGAGTACAACACCCTCGTCAAGTCCGTGGCGCCCACCGCCCAGAAGCAGGGCGTTGCGGTGCTGGTCGAGGGCGATCCCGGCCTCGTGCGCAAGCTCGGCGTTGATGGCCTGCATGTGCCGCTCGGCCTCAAGGCCGTGGAAGAGGCGGTGCGGGTCCTGAAGCCCGATTTCATCGTCGGCGCCGGCGATATCCGCTCGCGGCACGATGCCATGCAGAAGGGCGAACTCGACATCGACTATATCCTATTTGGGCCGCTTTCCGGCCCTATGGACGATGCCGCGCGCGAGCTGGCGCGCTGGTGGGCCGAAACCATGCAGGTACCTTGCGTCTTGTCCGATCCCGAAGCCGACATCGCCGCTTTCGACGACGAGGGCTGCGAATTCGTCGCCGTTCCGCTGGTGCTGCCGGAGCAACCCTGATGCAGCGCGCCTCGCTCGCCCTGCTCCTCGTGGCCCTCTTGGCTCAGCCTGCGACCGCTCAGTCGCAGCAGGAGGTGGAAGACCTGCGCCCCGAAAACTGGCGCTTCGACAATCTCGGGCTCGAGGACCTCCCCATCGGCCCCGTCCCGACGGAACTCATGGCACCAACGGTCAACCCGGCCGAGGAGGTGAGCGACGAGGTGTTCGGCGGCAAGGTCGACATCGCCTATGGCGCCTTCCAGCGCGGCTTCTTCCTCACCGCGCTCGAACTGGCCCTGCCCCGCGCCGAACGGAACGATGCCGCCGCCCAGACCCTCATCGCCCAGATCTATGCCGGCGGGCTCGGCGTGCCGATGAGCATGGAGAAGGCGGCCAGTTGGTATCGCCTCGCCAGCAATAATGGCGATCCGCTTGCCACCTTCGAGCTGGCGCTGCTCTACCAGTCGGGCCGCGGCGTCGAGCGGGACCGGGCTCGCGCCGCCGAACTGTTCCGGAAGGCCTCCGACGCCGGCAACATCGCAGCGCGCTACAATCTGGGCCTGCTGCATGTCGAGGGCGTCTACGCCGAACCCAGTCTCGTCAAGGCGGCGCAGATGATCGGCGAAGCCGCGACGGCCGGTCTGCCCGAGGCTCGTTACGACTATGGCAGCATGCTGATGGAGGGGGCGGGCGTCGCCCCGGACCCGATGGGTGCCGCGGTGCAGTTCCAGCTCGCCGCCGAGGACGGGCTCGTTGCGGCGCAGATCGAATATGCGACCCTGCTCTATCTCGGCCGCGGCGTGGAACGCGACCGCGAGGCCGCGGCCCAATGGTATCGCCGGGCGGCCGACGCCGGCAATCCGGTGGCGCAGAACCGCGTCGCCAAGCTGCTCGCCGCCGGCGAAGGCGTCGCGCCCGATCCGGAGACCGCTGCCATGTATCGCGCCCTCGCCCGCCGGCAGGGCCTCAGCGATCCGCAGCTCGACGGCCTGCTGCTGGGGCTACCGGCCGAGGTGCTGGCCAGCGCCGAGGAGCGCGCCCGCTTCTGGCCGTCGCGCCCGCCGACCCGCGTCGCGGCGCTGGAGCCAGCCGCCACACCCTGATTCGGCGCCGCCCTTGCGCTCCCCGGCAATCTCGGGCACAAGGCGGCCCTTCCCTTGATACCCGACCCTTTGCGCGGAGATTTCCCATGCGTTCGGCGCTCTTGAACATCATGGTGCAGGCCGCCACCAAGGCCGGGCGCTCGCTCACCCGCGACTTCGGCGAGGTCGAAAGCCTGCAGGTCTCTGTAAAGGGCCCCGCCGATTTCGTCTCCGCCGCCGACAAGCGCGCCGAGCAGATCGTCTTCGACGAACTGCGCAAGGCCCGGCCGACCTACGCCTTCCTCGGCGAGGAGGGCGGCGAGGTGGCCGGCACCGACGGACAGCACCGCTGGATCTGCGATCCGCTCGACGGCACGACCAACTTCCTCCATTCCATCCCGCTCTTTGCCGTCGCGATTGCGCTCGAGCGCGCCGGCGAGATCGTCGCCTCGGTGATCTACAACCCGGTGATGGACGAACTCTACACCGCCGAAAAGGGCGGCGGCGCCTGGCTCAACGACCGCAAGCGCCTGCGCGTCGCCAATCGTCGCCACCTCGCCGATGCGGTGATCGTCACCGGCATCAATTCGCAGGGCCGCGAACTCGACGTGCTGCAGCTCAAGCAACTGGCGCAGGTTACCCCGGCCGCAGCCGGCATCCGCCGCACCGGTTCTGCCTCCACCGATCTCGCCTGGGTCGCCGCGGGCCGCTTCGACGCCTATTGGGAAGCGGGGCTGAAGCCCTGGGACGTCGCGCCCGGCCTCTTGCTGGTCCGCGAGGCCGGCGGCACCCTGTCGGACTATGCCGGCACGCCCGGCTCGGTGTGGAACGGCCAGGTGGTCGCCGGCAACGAGACCATCCAGGGCCAGTTGCTCAAGATCATCAAGAACGTCCGCTGATCGGCATCAGGCGGTGCCGGCCTCCGCATCGGGCGTCACCCTTGCGCCGCATTGCCGGGATTTCATGGGGTTAACCCGCGCGGCCGGACCGCCTCTGTTGCGCGGCTTCGGCAAAGCGCACTATTGTTTCCGCTGGATGCACCGACCATAGGCAGCGACATGTCGCAAAGCTACGATCCGTACCGCCTTGCGAGCCCCGTGCTCTATCTGGTCAAGATCGTCATCTTCCTCGTGCTGGTGGCGCTGGTGGCAGCCATCCTGTTCAACCAGCTCTACGTCTTCTTCTGGGCCAACCCCTTCATCAACAGCCTGATCCTGCTGACGCTGGCCATCGGCATCATGCTGAGCATCCGCCAGGTGCTGCGCCTGTTCCCCGAGATCAACTGGGTGAACTCCCTGCAGGAAGGGCGCATCCCCGCCACCCAGCCGCAACTGCTCGCCCCGGTGGCCAACCTGTTGCGCGACCGGCTCGGCGAGGCGGTGATCACCCCCTCCTCCATGCGCTCCATCCTCGATTCGGTCGGCAACCGTCTCGACGAAGCCAAGGACACCTCGCGCTATCTGACGGGCCTGTTGGTCTTTCTCGGCCTCCTCGGCACTTTCTACGGCCTGTTGGAAACCGTCACCAACGTCGCCGCCACCATCCAGGCGCTGGATGCCACCGCCGGGGATACGGCGAGCCTCTTCAGCAATCTCAAGGAAGGCCTCGCCGGCCCGTTGAGCGGCATGGGCACCGCCTTCTCCGCGTCGCTCCTCGGTCTCTCCGGCTCGCTGATCCTCGGCTTCATGGATTTGCAGACCAGCCAGGCGCAGAACGCCTTCTATACCGACCTCGAGGACTGGATGACCTCGATGACCGAGCTCGATCATCCGGTCACCCAGATGCAGGCGACCGGGCTCGGCGTCTCCTCGGACGAGATGTCGGCCATGTTCGCCCAGTTCGGCTCCACCCTGCAGAATTCCAGTTCCTCGCAGAACGCCATCCGCGCCATGGCCGAACTCGCCCGCGGCATTGACGGGCTGGTCAAGCACATTCGGGCCGAGCAGGAGGATCTGCGCGGCCACATCGTCGAACAGGGCGAGACCAACAAGAAGCTCCGCGAGCTGATGGAAGCCATGCTGCGCGAGGACGACATCGACCGGCGGCGGAACTGATGGCCCTCAGCCGCTCGCGCCGATCGCAGACCACCAATTACTGGCCCGGCTTCGTCGACGCCCTGTCGAGCCTCCTGCTCGTCATCATCTTCCTGCTGTCGCTGTTCATGCTGAGCCAGTTCTTCCTCGGCCAGGAGATCAGCGGACGCGACGAGGTGATGTCGCGGCTGAACGCACAGATCGCCGAGCTGACCGACCTGCTGCAGCTCGAACAGGCCCAGGCCGACGATTTCGAAACCACCATTGCCACCCTGCAGGCGACCCTCGCCAGCACCACGGGCCAGCGTGACGACCTCGCCGCCCAGCTCGCGGGCGTCGGCGCCGGCGATGGCGGCAAGGACGCAACCATCGCCCAGCTCAATGCCGATCTCTCGCAGCAGCAGGATCTCTCCCGTGAGGCCAACGCGCAGGTCGCGCTGCTGAACCAGCAGCTGGCGGCCCTCCGGCTGCAGATCGGCGCCCTTGAGCAGGCCCTCGAGGCCTCCGAGAGCAAGGATGTCGAGAGCCGCACCCAGATCGCCGACCTCGGCCGCCGGCTGAACGTGGCGCTCGCCCAGCGCGTGCAGGATCTGAGCCGCTACCGCTCCGATTTCTTCGGCAAGCTGCGCGAAGTGCTGGAGGGTCGGGCCGATGTCCGCGTCGTGGGCGACCGCTTCGTGTTCCAGTCCGAAGTGCTGTTCGATGCCGGCGCGGCAGTGATCTCGCCCGAGGGCCAGCAGGAGATCGACGGCCTCGCCGCCGCCATTCTCGAGCTGCAGACCCAGATCCCCGACGATGTGCGCTGGGTGCTCCGGATCGATGGCCACACCGACAGCCGGCCGATCAACACGCCGCAATTCCCCTCCAACTGGGAGCTGTCGGCGGCGCGCGCCATCTCGGTGGCCAAGGCGCTGATCGCCGCCGGCGTGCCCGCCAATCGCCTCGTCCCGGCCGGCTTCGGCGAATTCTCGCCCATCGACCCCGGCACCTCCGAGGAGGCTTATCGCCGCAACCGCCGCATCGAGTTCAAGCTCACCGAGTAGCCCCGAGGGCTACTCCGCCACGGCCGGCACGGCATTCTCGCGGAACTGCAGCTTGGCGAGTTGCGCATAGCGGCCGCCCTTCTTGACCAGCTCGGTATGCGAGCCCTGGTCGATGAGACGTCCCTTCTCCAGCACCAGGATGCGGTCGGCATCGCGGATCGTCGCCAGCCGGTGCGCGATCACCAGCGTGGTGCGCCCGGTCATCAGCCGCTCCAGCGCCAGCTGCACCAGATGCTCGCTCTGCGCATCGAGGGCGGATGTCGCCTCGTCGAGCAACAGGATCGGCGCGTTCTTCAGCAGCGCCCGGGCGATCGCGAGCCGCTGCTTCTGCCCGCCCGACAGCATCACCCCGCGCTCACCGACGATCGAGTCGTAGCCCGCTGGCAGGTCGACGACATAATCATGCACCAGTGCCGCTTGCGCCGCCGCCTCCACCTCGGCATCGGTCGCCTCCGGGCGGCCGAAGCGGATATTGTCGGTGATGGTGCCGGCAAAGATCGTCGGCTCCTGCTCCACATAGGCGAAGCGCCGCCGCAGCGCGCTCGGATCGAGCTGCCGCACGTCGACCCCGTCGACCAGCACCCGGCCGGCCTGCGGATCGTAGAAGCGCTGCGTCAGGGCAAAGATGGTCGATTTGCCCGCACCCGAAGCACCGACCAGCGCCACCGTCTCGCCGGCCGCGATAGTGAAGTCCATGTCGTGCAGCACGCGGTCCTCGTCGCGCGACTGGTAGGCGAAGTTCACATGTTCGAACTGCACCGTGCCGAGCGGCGGCTCGGGCAGCACCTGCGGCACGGCGGGGGCGCGGATCGCGGGCTCGGTATCGAGAATTTCCACCAGCCGCTCAGAGGCGCCGGCCACCGTCTGCAGCGTCCCCATCAGTTCCGACAGGTTCGACAGCGCATTGGAGGCCATCAGCGCATAGATCATGAACTGCGTCAGCTCGCCCGCGGTGACCACGCCGTCGAACACCGCCTTCGAGCCCCACCAGATCAGGACCACCAGCGCCGTGGTCGACAGGAACAGCATCCCCGCCAGCAGTGCCGCCCGGGCCCCGAGCCGGCTCACCTCGGCATGGAACGAATCCTCGGCTCTCAGCCCATATTGCCGCGACTGCTCCGGCTCCTGCACGAAACTCTTGATGGTCTTGGTGGCGCCCAGTGCCTCGGTCGCCATCGCCGACATCTCGGCCAGCGCGTCTGTCGTCCGGCGCGACATCCGGCGCAGCCGCCGGGCGAACAGCACCACCGGCACCACGATGGCCGGCCCGAGCACGAGGATGGTCATCGCGAGATAGGGGCTGGTGAGGAACATCAGCGTCACCGCGCCGACGAGCGTCACCAGTGACCGCAGGCTCATCGACACCGTCGCGCTGATCGCGCCGCGGATCGTCACCACGTCGCCATTCAGGCGCGAGGTCAGCTCGCCCACCCGGTGCGTATCGAAAAAGGTGGCGTCGAGCGTCAGCAGGTGGTCAAACACCGCGCGCCTCAGGTCGGTCAGCACCCGCTCGCCCAATGTGGCGATGAAGTAGAAGCGCCCCGCGCTGGCCGCCGCCATCACCGCCGCGATGACGATGGCGATGCCGCCATATTGCGCGATGGCGTCGAGGTTCTGGGCGAGGAAGCCTTCGTCGACGATCGAGCCGGCCAGCGCCGGAATCGCCAGCGACGACAGCGACGAGATCAGCAGGAAGCCCATGGTGAGCATCACGCGCCAGCGATAGCGGAAGATGAACGGCAGCATCCGACGGATCGGCCTCAGATCCGAGCTGGGCGGGCGCCGGCGGCTGCGGGCACCGGCAGGTCCGGCGGTGGCGGCCATCTGGGCTGTGCTTGCGTTCTTGCTCAAGGTGGCAGTGGTATAGGTCGCGTCGCCGGATGCCGCAACTGCAACCACCCGCCGCGGCACATTACCACTGCCGCCCCTTGCACAAGCGCCGCACATTCTCTATGTACCCGCCCAAACTGCAATCCAGCAAGGTCCGGGCGCATGACGCGCCCGTTTGATTTGAGGCGTTCGCCATGAAGAAAGACATCCACCCGGACTACCACACCATCACCGTGGCGATGACCGACGGCACCACCTACCAGACCCGCTCCACCTGGGGTAAGGAAGGCGACACGCTGCAGCTCGACATCGACCCCAAGACCCATCCGGCCTGGACCGGCACCACCGGCAACCTGCTCGATCGCGGCGGCCGCGTGACCCGCTTCAAGGACAAGTTCAAGGGCCTCGGCTTCTGAGGCGACTGGTTCTTTCGGAACTGCGAAAAGCCCGGCCGAGCGCCGGGCTTTTTCTTTGCCGGGCCTCTCATTGCCGACGACCCCAGATCGGTGGCGGCTATTTCGGCGTGAAGACGCACAGCTTGTTGCCGTCCGGGTCCCGCGCATAGGCGACGTAGTGCGTGCCTTCGCGAATCCCCGGCAAACCCTCGTCGGTACCGCCCAGCCTCAGCGCCGCTGCGTGAAAGGCATCGACTGCGGCATAGTCAGCGGCCTCGAGGGCCAGCATGGTGCCATTGCCATGCGTGGCCGTCCGGCCGTCGTAGGGCGTCGTCAGACAGATTTTCGGACGCTCACCCGCTCGTCCGTAGCGGGTCCAGTTCGGCGAGGTGACCTCGCGCACGGCCCCGATCGCCCCGAACACGGCATCGTAAAAGCCGATCGAGCGGTCCATGTCGTTCGTGCCGAGCGTCGCATATGCGATCATTGCTCTCGTCCCCCCTCGCCTCAAACTGGAGCGGTTCACGTTCGGGCCGACGCAGCAGCAGTTCGGTCGCGGCTTCAGCCCTGCAGCCGGCCGAACGCGGCCTTCAGCCGTGCCAGCTGGTCGGCGACGCCGCCCTCGGCACCGACCGGCGCTGGTGTCATGGTACCGCGCTCCAGCTTGTCGAACTGCTGCACGCGGTCGAACAGCCGGTCGCCGAGCGCGATGAAGGTCAGCAGCCGCTCCGGCAATTCGGTATAGCCCGGCCCGCCGCGGTCGGAAGGGGTGGCGGAGAACCGCACCTTCTCCTTCTCGTTGCGGGCATTCTCGGCGGTGATCTCGCCCTCGTTGACGGCGCGCTGCAGCAGCAGCCACGAGGCCAGCTGCATCAGCCGGGTGGTGAGCCGCATGCTCTCGGTGGCGTAGCAGAACGACGCCTCGCGGTTGAGCTGCTTGCTCTCCTGCCGCCCCTCGCCGTCGAGATAGGCCGCCACTTCCTCGATCAGCGTCATGCCGTCGCGATAGAGCGTGTCGAAGCCGCCCGACGAGATCAGCCGGGGCCCTAGGGCCACCATCCGCGATTTCTGTTCGGCTTCGTCCACGCGTCCGCTCCGCTCCGGGGCCCGGGGCCGCCGTATGTAGGGCTGTTGTACGCCTACGGGTTTGCCGGAGGCTTAACATCAGCCCTAGCGCGCCCAAACGCATGGCGCAAAAGAAAAAAGAGCCGTCGAAACGGCTCTCGAAAGTTAACAGGGAGGCGTCAAACAGAGGGCGGAGCCACTCTGTAAGTCCAGAAGCTGGACAACCCGAAGTTAACGCCGATCCCTTAATTGCAGGTTAACAGGACTCGGTTTCTTAACCTTGCCCGGTCGTTTACCGCGCGACTCGACTTCACTGAAATTTGAACAGGGCGTCAGCCGTGGCCCGCGTTTGTTGCCGGGCCGTGATGGCGGCCTCCAGCCGCGTGATCTCCTTGCGCAACAGCCCGATGCGCTCCGTCAGCTCCTCGACCGACATCGTCTCGATCGGCATGCCGACATAGTGCTCGGTGGGGCGCTTGACCTCCTCGTCGTCGAACATCTTCTCGCTCCTCTCGCACGCTGTAACCTCCTCATCCTAGACCGGATCGGAGGCAAAATCAGGCCTCCGCGTCGTGCTCGGCGCGGGATGCGACGCCTTGTCATGTGCCCGCCCGACCGGCATGCTTGCTGCATGAACCTCCCCATCGAGATGCGCGCCATTGCGATCGCCACGCCAGGTGGCCCCGAAGTCTTGCAGCCGGTGCGGCTCCCCACGCCGCGTCCGGCGGCCGGCGAAGTTCTCATCCGCATCGCTGCCGCCGGCCTCAACGCCGCCGATCTGGGCCAGCGACGCGGCACCTATCCGCCGCCGCATGGCGCCTCGCCGTTGCCCGGACTGGAAGTGTCCGGCGAGATCGCCGCACTCGGCCCGGGCGTCGACGGCTTCGCGGTCGGGGACCGCGTCGTGGCGCTCGCCAATGGCGGCGGCTATGCGGAGTACGCCGCCATCGCCGCCGGACAGGTGCTGCCGCTCCCGGCCGGCTGGAACCTGGTCGAAGGCGCGACCATCCCCGAATGCGCCTTCACCATCGAGCAGACCTTGGTGCTGCGTGCCGGCCTCGCGCCCGGCATGTGGGTGCTGGTGCATGGCGCCGCCGGCGGCATCGGCGCGACGGCCCTGCAGGTCGCCCGGCTGCATGGGGCGAGGCCGATCGCCGTCGTCTCCTCGCCCGACAAGGCCGCCTATGCGCTGGAGATGGGTGCCGTCGCAGCGATCCGCCACGACACCGAGGATTTCGTTGCCCGCACCGATGCCCTGACCGGCGGACACGGCGCCGACCGCATCATCGACATCGTCGGCGGCCCGACGCTCGATCGCAACATCTCCGCCGCCGCGCGAGGCGGGCACATCGTCCTCATCTCGACGCCCTCCGGCGCCAAGGCGGAGATCAATGCGGCGCGCTTTCTCGGCAAGCAATTGACGCTCTCCGCCTCGACGCTCCGCCCGCAGCCTTCCGAGGTGAAGGCCGCCATCGCCCGCTCGCTGCTGGATCGGGTGTGGCCGGCCCTCGCCGACGGCACCATCCGGAAGCCCCGGATCCGCAGCTTCCCGCTCGATGCCGCGCCGCTCGCCCACCGGGCGCTCGAAGACCGGGCCAATTACGGCAAGCTGGTCCTCATTACAGACTTCGGCGCGGCAACTGCAGACAATGCGATTGAATCGGCCTGATCTCCGGCGTATATAGCGGTTAATTCCCCCTCATCACCAAGCCGAGGCGGGGCGGACCGGATGAACCCGGCCGCGCCTCAAGGAGATATTGAGCCGATGTCCACCCCCCTTCTGATGCCCAAGGCGACTGCCGTGTGGCTGGTCGACAATACCGCCCTCTCCTTCGAGCAGATCGCCGCCTTCTGCAGCCTGCATCCGCTCGAGGTGCAGGGCGTGGCCGATGGTGACGTCGCCGGCGGCATCATGGGCGTCAACCCGCTGCAGAACGGCCAGCTGACCCGCGAGGAGATCGAGAAGGCCGAGGCCGATCCGAACTATCGCATGAAGCTGTCCGAGCCGAAGGTGCGTGTCGCCGCCCCCAAGCGGAAGGGTCCGCGCTACACCCCGATCTCGCGCCGCAACGAGCGGCCGAACGCCATCAAGTGGCTGCTCCGCAACCATCCCGAGATGAAGGACGCGCAGATCATGCGTCTCGTCGGCACCACCAAGTCCACCATCGACTCCGTGCGCGAGGGCTCGCACTGGAACACCGCCAACATCACCCCGATGGACCCGGTGACGCTGGGCCTGTGCAGCCAGATCGATCTCGATTTCGAGGTCAAGCGGGCCAGCAAGGGCGCCGCCCAGCCCGACGACCTCGATCAGGGCACGATGCTGCTCACCGCCGAAGAGGCGCTGGCGAGCGCCAACAGCCGCGGTGGCGGCGGCGATGGCGAGGAAGACGGCGGCTCCCAGCGTGTCGAGCGCGAAGAGGAGCTTGACGCCGACTCCGTTTTCGCCAAGCTCAAGTCTCTCAAGGGCGACAGCGACAACTAGGCCCGGTGGCCGGCAGGTTGCGATGGACGAATTCAGCGGCCTGCTAGCCATCTTCGTACTGCTCGGGGCGACGGTGCTGCTGGTGCCGCTCGCCAAATGGGCCGGCCTCGGCACCATTCTGGGCTATCTGGCGGCCGGTATCCTCATCGGCCCCTACGGCCTCGCGCTCGTCTCCGACAGCGAGGTCATCCGCACCATCTCCGAGTTCGGCATCATCATGATGCTGTTCCTCATCGGGCTGGAAGTCGACGCGCGCGAACTCTGGCGCATGCGGCACAAGGTGGTGGGGCTCGGCCTCACCCAGATGCTGCTGACCAGCGCCCTGATCGCCCTCACCTTCCGGCTCATCGGCTATCCCCTGCATGTCAGCATCGTGTTCGGGCTCGCGCTCGCCATGAGCTCCACCGCCATTGCCATGCAGTCGGTGGCGCAGCGCTCGATCACCCGCACCGACACCGGACGCGCCTCGCTCGCCATCCTCCTTGTGCAGGATGTGGCGGTCATTCCCATCCTCGCCGCCATCCCGATCCTCGCGACGCTGTCCGGCACCACCATCACCGCGCTCGAGGCGGATATCGTGCACGCGGCCGAGCAGCCGGCCGACTGGTGGCTGGCCCTGGGGCTGATCGCCGCTTTCCTCCTCGCCCTCGTCGCCAGCCGCTACGTGATCCGGCCGCTGATCAGCTGGATCGCCCGCGCCAAGGTCCCCGAGGCCTTCACCGCCTTCGCACTGGCTCTCGTCGTCGGCGCCGCGCTGGTCTCCGAGATGCTGCATCTGTCGCCGGCCCTCGGCGCCTTCCTCGCCGGCGTGCTGCTGGCCGACAGCGAATACCGCCACGAGTTGCAGACCAGCATCGAGCCCTTCAAGGGCCTGCTGCTCGGGCTGTTCTTCATCTCGGTCGGCATGTCGATCGCCTTCAGCGTCCTCGTCGACCAACCGCTGACGGTGCTGGGCCTCGTCATTGCGATCATCGGGCTGAAGATGGCTGTGCTGTTCGCGCTGGCGACGCTGTTCCGCATGCATGTCGCCGAGCGCCTGCTGCTGGCGGTGCTCTTGAGCCAGGCCGGCGAATTCGCCTTCGTCGTCCTGCAGTTCGCGCGCACCGCGGGCGCCCTCACCGGCCCCGATGTCGAACTGCTCTTTGTGGTGGTGGCGCTCTCCATGGCGACTACCCCGCTGCTGATCTTCCTGTTCGACCGCATCTGGGCGCCCCGCCTGCAGGACCGCGACCGCCCCGACCCGCCGCCCGGCCCCGCCGTGCCCGAGGCGAGCGGACGCGTCATCGTGCTTGGCTATGGCCGCTTCGGCCAGATCATCACCCGCATGATGCGCGCGCAGGGCTTCGAGATGACCCTGATCGACGACGACCCGGCGCAGATAGAGCTGGTGCGTCGCTTCGGGGTCAAGGTGTTCTACGGCGACGGCGCCCGACTCGAACTGCTGCGCGCCGCCGGAGCGGACGAGGCGCGGATGATCGTCATCGCCGTCGCGGGCGCCGACCGCATCCTCGCCATTGCCAGCCTCGTTCGCCGGCATTTCCCCCACGTCCAGATCGCGGCCCGCGCCGTCGATCGCAGCCACGCCCACGATCTGATGCAACTGGGCGTCGAACTCTTCGAGCGCGAAACCTTCCGCTCCGCCATGCGCCTCGGCGAACGCGCCCTCATCGCCCTCGGCCGGCCCCGCGCAGAGGCCGAACGGCTCGCCACCGCCTTCGAGGCCCATGACGAGGCAATGCTGCGCGAGAGCTTCGCCGTGCGGCATGACCAGGACGCCTATATCGGCCTCGTCCGCCGCTCCACCGAGCTTCTGGACGAGGTCATGCGCTCCGATCCGAAGGTTGTTGCACCACAATCGACCGCCGTCACCGCCCCGGAGGTTGACAAGCCAGCCGCCCGGGCGTCCGAGTAGCCGCCCCACCTGCCGGTCTTTCTTAAATGCCCGATCCGTATTTCTGGACCATCGCGGTCATCGCCGTGTTCATCGTCGCGCTCAGCAAGTCGGGGCTCGTCGGCAGCCTCGGCATGGTCGGGGTGCCGCTGCTCTCCCTCGTCATGCCGGCACGCGATGCCGCCGGCCTGCTGCTGCCGCTGCTGCTGGTGATGGACGTCATCGCCGTCTGGACCTACCGCCGCGACGCCGACTGGCGCATCCTGCGCATCATGCTGCCCGGCGCCTTCATCGGCACGCTGATCGGGTGGGCACTGTGGACGGTCGTGAGCGACGCCATGGTGCTGCTGTTCGTCGGCCTCATCACGCTGCTCTTCATCCTCGATGCGCTGCTGCCGCTGCGCAAGAAGCTCGAAGGCTTGCCGCCATCCAAGCCCTGGGGCGCCTTCTGGGGCGGCTTTGCCGGCTTCACCAGCTTCATCAGCCACACCGGCGGGCCGCCCTTTCAGATTTATGTGCTGCCCCAGCGCCTGAGCCCCGTGAGATTCGCCGGCACCACGGCCTACTTCTTCGCCATCGTGAATACGGCCAAGCTGATCCCCTATTTCTTCCTCGATCAGCTCAACGCCGCCAACCTCAACTACGCCCTGGTGCTGGCGCCGCTCGCCATCGGCGGCGTCCTCGCCGGCGTCTATCTGGTGCGCCGCATCTCGGTGAAGCGGTTCTACCAACTCACCTACTGGCTGGTGTTCCTGCTCGCGCTGAAGCTGGTCTACGATGGTGCGATCGGCGTCTTCTTCACCGGCGCCACAGCCTGAGGTTCTCGGATGCCCGATTATCGCCTCGACCACATTGCCCTGCTCGTCCGCGATCTCGACGAGACCGCCGCCTTCCTCACCGGCGTGCTCGGTATCCGCGAGGTCGCCAACCCGATGGGCGGCACCCAGATTCGCTGGTTCGAGTTCGGCCACGGCCAGCGCTTCCACATCCAGGCCGGCGATCTTTCGCGCACCTTCGTCGAAAAGCGGACGCACATCGCGCTCTCCGCCCCGGATTTCGAGGCGACGCTCGCACATCTGCGGCAGGTGGGCGCCACCTATTCCGATATGCAGGGCGAGGCCTTCGCCATCAATGTCCGTCCGGACGGCATGCGGGCGGTGTTCCTGCAGGACCCCAACGGCTACTGGTTCGAAATCAACGATTTTCCGGCCTGATACCGCGCTAGACCGTTTCCCGTTCGGGCTGACGCACCGGCTGCGCAGTCGTCTCCCTCCCCCTTGTGGGGAGGGATCAAGGGTGGGGGTGGAGAGCCACCGGACAAGCCTTTGATTCACTGGCTCTCGTCACCCCACCCCGGCCCTCCCCATCAAGGGGAGTGAGGCCGACTGAGAGGCCGGTTGACCAAACAAGGGTCAACCAAGACGTGGAGCGCCATAGTCCCGCGTTGCGGCAACAAAAAAGGCCGCAGCACCTGCTGTGGCCTTCAACTTGTGCAGCCCTCGAGGGCCGAATGTTACGCCGGACTGGCTTGCAGACGCGCCAACTCGTCCTTGATCTCGAGCTTCTTTCGCTTCAGCGCCGAGATATACATCTCGTCATGGGCGAGGTGGTTGCGTTCCTGCTCGATTTTTCGGTCCAGCTCCCGGTGCCGCCGCTCAAGCGCTTCGATATGGCCCGTAGTCGTCATGACTCCTCCTATGTAGCTGTTGAGCGACTCAATCGTCACAAAAAATTCACGCAATGTCGATGTGCAAGCGTGCAACACGGCGTGAGCGGCACAAAAGACGATGCGAAATTCCGCGCTATCGGTTAACCCATGGTTTCCGGGGCTTTCGGCCCCTTCGGAGGACGATTTCGCATTGCCATGCTGCCGCTGACCAGGGAACAGGAAGCAACGCTCGGGGTGGAATTGGCGACCAAGCGCCAGGAGCACGCCGATCTCGACGCCGCCATTCAGGCCCTCGTCAGTTCCGGCTTTGCCGACCAGATGCTGCTGCAGCGCATGAAGAAGCGAAAGCTCGCCCTCAAGGACCGCATCGTCCAGCTCGAACAGATCCTGTTGCCCGACATAATCGCGTGACAATACCCCGCTTATGATTTGACATTCCGGTCGACCCGGTACAAACCGACCGTCGGTCGGAATTTTGGCTGGAGAACCGCGTATGTTCCCGCGCCTTGTCAAACCCTCCCCTGCGCGCCGCGACGAAATCCTCGACGCTGCCCGCCAGCTCTTTGCCGAAAAAGGCTATGACGCGACGACCGTCAGCGACATCATCGCGCGGCTCGGCGTCTCGAAGGGCGGCTTCTACCACTACTTCCAGTCCAAGGAAGATCTGGTCGAGGCGCTGGCCTGCCGCTTCGCCAGCCAGACCGCAGCGCAAGCCAGCCATATCCTTGAAGACGACAGCCTGGATTCTTTTTCGCGGCTGGACGCCTTTCTCGGCGCCATGCGGCGCCACCGCATGGACAATGCAGTCGAGCTGCGCAGTGCCTTCGAGCCCCTCTTCCGCCCCGAGAACCTGCAGCTGTTCGAGCGTACCCAACGGGCCGTGAACGAGGTGATGCTGCCAATTCTGGTGCGCATCATCCGCGAAGGCGTGGCCGAGCGGACCTTCGACACGCCCGACCCCGAAGGGGCTGCCGAGGTGATCGTGCATCTCACCGCCTCCTACCGTCCGCTCGTCGGCCAGCTCTACATGACGCGGGACCGGGCGGAATTTGCCCTGCTGGCCAAGCGTCTCGAGGCAAAGGTCACCTATCTCGCGACCGTCATGGACCGCATTTTGGGTCTGCCGGAAGGCAGCATCACACTGTTCGATAGCAGAGCGTGCGAAATGCTGGCCTGTACCATGCCGGGCAGCAACGACGCCGCCTGAGGCGCTTGCGCGAAGCACGCGCCGCTTCTAAGGGTTTGGGCAGCCTCGCATGGGGGAGCAGAAGCACCGTGCCTACCTCGCCGCCCGTTGCCATCATCATGGGCAGTCAGTCCGACTGGCCGACCATGCGTTGCGCCGCCGAGCAGCTCGACGCGCTCAAGATCGAGTACGAGGCGCGCATTGTGTCCGCCCATCGTACGCCCGACCGGCTCTATGATTTCGCGACCAACGCCAAGTCGGACGGCTTCAAGGTGATCATCGCCGGTGCCGGCGGCGCTGCGCACCTGCCGGGCATGATCGCCGCGATGACGACCTTGCCCGTTTTCGGCGTGCCGGTCCGCTCGCGCGCCCTCAACGGCCAGGACAGCCTGCTCTCCATCGTTCAGATGCCGGGCGGCGTGCCGGTGGGCACCCTCGCCATCGGCGAGGCGGGGGCCACCAATGCAGCCCTCCTTGCTGCCTCCGTCCTCGCCCTTTCCGATCCCGATCTCGATGCGCGCGTCGAGATGCACCGACGCAACCAGGCGGCCGCCGTGCCGGAATTCCCTGCCGATGACCTCGAATGATCTGCCGCTGCCCATGGGCAGCACCATCGGCATCCTCGGGGGTGGCCAGCTCGGGCGCATGCTTGCCCTGGCTGCGGCGCGCCTCGGCTTCAGGACGCATATCTATTGCCCCGACCCCGCCAGCCCGGCTTTCGACGTCACGCCGCTGAAGACGGTCGCCGCCTATGAGGACGAAACGGCGCTGCAGGCCTTTGCCGCCGCCGTCGACGTCGTGACCTACGAATTCGAGAACGTCCCTGCCCATACCGCCGAGTTCCTCGCGGCGCTGAAGCCCCTCAGGCCCGGCGCTCGGGCACTGGCGGTCTCGCAGGACCGGCTGGCCGAGAAGGCCTTTCTCAGCCTCGCCCGTGTCCCGGTCGCCCCCTTCGCCGCCATCCCCGATCTCGATATCCTCGAGCAGGCACTGGCCGAACTCGGCGCACCGGCCGTGCTCAAGACCACCCGCCTCGGCTATGACGGCAAGGGCCAGCGCATCGTCGCCAACATGGAAGACGCCGCGCTCGCTTTCGAGGTCCTGTCGCCCAAGCCGCTGGTCCTCGAGGCTTTCGTGGCGTTCGAGTGCGAGATTTCCGTCATCGTCGCCCGCGGCGTCGACGGCGCCATCGCCGCCTACGAGCCGTCCGAGAACGTCCATCGCGACCACATCCTCAAGACCAGCACCGTGCCAGCCGGCATCCGCGGCAAGACGGCGGCTGCGGCCATCGAGACGGCCGGGCGCATCGCCGAGGCGCTCGACTATGTCGGCGTGTTGGGGGTCGAGTTCTTCGTCCGGCCCAACGGCAAGCTGCTCGTCAACGAGATCGCGCCGCGCGTCCACAATTCCGGGCACTGGACGGAGGCGGTGTGCATCACCGACCAGTTCGAGCAGCATATTCGCGCCATTGCCGGCTGGCCGCTGGGCGATCCCAGCCGCATGGCCGATGTGGTGATGGAGAATCTGGTGGGCGACGAGATCGAGCTGATTCCCGCCGGCCTCGGCAGCACCATCCGGCCCCATGCCTATGGCAAGGCGGAAGTGCGCCGCGGGCGCAAGATGGGCCATATCAACCGCGTTTCGCTCAAACGACGTGCGAAATAGCCGTTTTCGAGCGTTGCACGGTGTGGACAAGCCCGGAGCTTTGGCCTATATAGCCGCACCACGGTGACCGGCTCAGTCGGTCGGCGCCTAGCCTTCTGGGCTTGGGCGCATCCATCTCAAAGGTTCTGACGGATTACGAAGGGCGGTAGCGCTTGCAAGTAGTTGTTCGCGACAACAATGTGGATCAGGCGCTCCGCGCCCTGAAGAAGAAGCTCCAGCGTGAAGGCGTCTTCCGCGAGATGAAGCTTCGCAACTACTACGAGAAGCCCTCGGAGAAGAAGGCGCGCCAGAAGGCCGAGGCCGTGCGCCGCGCCCGTAAGCTCGCTCGCAAGCGTGCCCAGCGTGAAGGCGGTCTGGCCGCTCCTTCCGCTGCGCGTGCGGCCCGGTAGGGTCTTGCAATCGACGAGACGATTCGGCGCCGCCTCTCACGAGGCGGCGTTTTTGCTTGAAGATGGTCGCAATCCGGCCTGAATCTTGCGCTTCTACCGGCACTGGGGGGTCTCGCTGCACCTGTGCAACAGCTCCGGGGCCGTCGACGGCAATAGCCGCGATCACTGCGTCAAACAGAGGGTAACAACCATGAAGAAACTGCTCGCTGCGGCCCTGGCCGCCGTCGTTCTCGCCACCACGGGTGCCGCGCAGGCTGAAACCCGCGTCCAGGTCGGCCGTCTCTCTTGCGATGTCGAGGGTGGCATCGGCTACCTGATCGGCTCGTCCAAGGACATGACCTGCCGCTTCATCCGCAAGGGTCACAAGACCGAGTACTACAGCGGCACCATCAACAAGCTCGGCCTCGACATCGGCGTCACCGGCCGCACCCAGATCGAGTGGCTGGTCTTCTCCGCCGCTTCGACCCGCTACGGCCGCGGCTCGCTCGCCGGCACCTATGTCGGCGGTTCGGCTGAGGCCACCCTCGGCGTCGGCCTCGGCGGCAACTGGCTGATCGGCGGCTCGCGTCGCGGCTACGCGCTGCAGCCCTGGTCGATCCAGGGCCAGACCGGCCTCAACTACGCCGTGACCTTCACCGGCCTCACCCTGCGCTGAGCCGCAAGAGCGGCCGCAAGGTCCGCAGCTTCCCGACCCTTTCGCCGCCGGCCCCAGGGCCGGCGGTGTCGTTTCAGCGCTGGTTCTCGAGTTTTTCGGGGTGGAGCGCATAGTCGAAGGCGCGCGCGAACATCTCCTGCGGCTGGCAGCCGGAGAGCGCGAAGCGGTCGTCGAACACGAAGAACGGCACGCCCTGAATACCCTGCTGCGCCGCGGCCACGGCCTGGTCATGCGTCACCGCCAGCTCGCGCGGATCGCGCACCGCATCCAGCGCCTCCGCCCGCGTGAAGCCATGCTGCGCCGCGATCTCCGCCAGCACCTCGTCGTCGTTGATCAGCCGGTGCTCCATGAAATAGGCCCAGGCGATGGCGTTGGCGAGGGCGTGCTGCGTCCCCTTCGGCCCCGCGAGCCGCACCAGCGTATGCCCCTTGCGCGTCGGATAGGACCGCGGCTGCCGGCTGAGATCGAGCTCGATCCCGGACGCCTTCGCCTCCCCTTCCACCCGCGCCCACATCTCCTTGGGGTCGCGGCCATACTTCTTTCGCAGCATGTCGGCGACCACCACGCCCTCCTCGGGCGTGGTGGGATCGAGATAGAACGGATGGTTGACCACCGTCACCCGCACATCGTCCGGTAGTTCGGCGATCGCCTGGTCGAGCCGCGCCGCGCCCACAAGGCACCACGGGCACACGCTGTCGGTGAAGAGATCGACCTTGATGTCGCGCTTGTTGACCATGGCGGCACTCCCTGTTCGGCGAAGCCGACACAACACCGCGCCGACCTGCGCCGCAAGCGGTTACCTGGAAGTGCCCTGCTCCCGCCGCCGTCGCGACAGCGCCCGTTGCCGCGCCTCGAGCCGCGCTTCGCGCCCAAGCTCGAAGCTCAGCGCCGGAGCCAGCTCCCAGCTGATCGGCGCCGCGAGCGTCAGGCTGACGATCACCGCATGCGGCAGCAGCGCCGCCAGCTCACCCGGCAGCCACACGATCAGCGGCACCGCCGTCGCCCCGAGCAGCACGGCTTGCACCACCGGATAGAGCACCGCGGCAATGATCAGGCGCTTGTCCATGGCGGCGATCCGGGTTGAGAGCGATGCCTCCCAACGTCGCCACCTGCCGCCCGTTCCCGCTCAGTGGAAGGCCAGCACCGCGCTGATCACGATCCCGAGCATGGCGAGCCGCGTCACCCAGCTCATCAGCCGTGGATCGAGCCGGCCCGGCGCCAGCATCTGTACGAGGATCGCACCGGCGACCACGACCACCAGCGCCATCTTGACCCAGAACCAGATGTCCATGGCCTCGACCCCGCCATAGCGGAGCACGGTGAGCCCGACCCCGCTGGCGATCAGCGCGAGAAAGGCGAGCCGGGCATTCCGTGCGAAGCGCGGCGCCAGCCCGCCCACCACCGCCCGCGCCTCCGGCTGCAGCCGCGGCATCACCCCCATCAGCATGGGCATGGCGATCGTCGTGGTAATCCCCACGGCAAAGGCGACGAAATGCACGATGAGCAACAGGTCGAACGCGATGTCCATGGCCACTCCCCGGGAACGCTCCTGACCACAGCCTCGCACCTCAACTATAGTTGAGGTCAAGCCCCTCTCACCCCGTCCGCAGCAGCAGCCACGCCGCCACCGCGACCAGCATCAGCGCCGAGCCGAGCGCCGTGCGCCGCCGCCACTCCGGCCGCTGCAGCAGCGGCGCCAGCGTCGCCGCGGCGAGCACCAGCGCCGCATGCACCAGCGTCGCCGCCAGCACATAGACCGCGACCAGCACCGTCATCTGCCCCAGCGCCGGCTGGCGCGCATCGACGAAGCCGGGCAGCACCGCGACATAGAACAGCGCCGCCTTGGGATTGAGCAGATTGGTGAGGAAGCCGCGCTGAAAATAGCGCCACCGCGCCAGCGCTTCCGGCCCTTCGGTCAGCGGCCGGTTGCCCTCGCGCCAGGCATCATAGGCGAGGTAGCACAGATACGCCGCCCCGCCCCAGCGGAGCGCCTCGTACACCGCCCGGTTGTCGAGGATCAGCCCGCCGAGCCCCACGCCGACCAGCCCGCCCAAGAGCAGCAGCCCCAGCGCCACGCCCGCGACCGCCATCAGCCCGTCCGCACGCCCGCGCGACAGCCCCACTAGCGCCAGATAGGCCATGTTCGGCCCCGGCGTCACCTCGATGGCGAGCGAGACGAGGAAGAACCCGCCGACGAGGACGGGATCCACGCCCTCAGTGCCCCAGTGCCTTGACGATGTCCTCGGTCACCTTCTTGGCGTCGCCGAACAGCATCATGGTGTTGTCGCGGAAGAACAGCTCGTTCTGGACGCCCGCATAACCGGCCGCCATGCCGCGCTTGATGAACAGCACCGTGCCCGCATCCTCGACGTTCAGCACCGGCATGCCATAGATCGGCGAGGTCTTGTCGGTCTTGGCCGCCGGGTTGGTCACGTCGTTGGCGCCGATCACGAACGCCACGTCGGTCTGCGCGAATTCGGAGTTGATGTCCTCGAGTTCGAACACCTCGTCATAGGGCACATTGGCCTCGGCGAGCAGCACGTTCATGTGCCCCGGCATGCGGCCGGCCACGGGGTGGATGGCGTATTTCACCTCCACGCCCTCGGCCTTCAGCAGGTCGGCCATTTCGCGCAGCGCGTGCTGCGCCTGCGCCACCGCCATGCCGTAGCCCGGCACGATGATCACCTTGCCCGCATTCTTCATCATGAAGCCGGCATCGTCGGCCGAGCCCTGCTTCACCGGCCGCGTCTCTTCCTCGCCCGAGCCGGCCGCCGCGGCATCGCCGCCGAAGCCGCCGAGGATCACCGAGATGAAGCTGCGGTTCATCGCCTTGCACATGATGTAGCTGAGGATCGCGCCCGACGAGCCGACGAGCGCCCCGGTGATGATCAGCGCCGTGTTGCCCAGCGTGAAGCCGATGCCCGCCGCCGCCCAGCCGGAATAGGAGTTCAGCATCGAAACCACCACCGGCATGTCCGCGCCGCCGATCGGGATGATCATCAGCCCGCCCAGCACCAGCGCCACCAGCGTGATGGCCCAGAACCACACTGGATCGACCGTCACCGCGAACAGCCAGATCAGCACCACCAGCAGCACGCCGAGCCCGATATGGATCAGGTGCCGCGCCGGCAGGATGATCGGCTTGCCGCTCATGTTGCCGTTCAGCTTGGCGAAGGCGATCACCGAGCCGGTGAAGGTGAAGGCACCGATGGCGACGCCGAGGCTCATCTCGATGATCGCCTGCACATGGATGTGCCCGGGCGTGCCGATGCCGAACGCCTCCGGCGCATAGAGCGCCGCCGCCGCGACGAACACCGCCGACAGGCCGACCAGCGAGTGGAAGGCCGCAACCAGTTGCGGCATGTCGGTCATCTTCACCCGCCGCGCCAGCACGGCACCGATGCCGCCGCCCAGCGCCAGCCCGCCGATGATCAGCAGCCAGCTCACCCAGTCGGAGACGCCCGCCACCAGCAGCGTCGTCACCACGGCGATGCCCATGCCCACCATGCCGAACAGATTGCCCTGCCGGGCCGAGGCCGGGCTGGAGAGGCCGCGCAGCGCGAGGATGAACAGCACGCCCGCGACCAGGTAGAGCAGCGCGGCGATGTCGGCGGAGATCATGTCAGTTCCTCGTCAGGCCAAGGCGCTTCACCGCGCGGCGGAAATTCTCGAGCACCTGCTCGTCGGTCGGCGCGCCCGGCACCGGCGGCCAGGCCTCGTCCATCCGGGTCAGCAGCCTTTCGGCGTGCCGGCGCAGCATCTCGTCGTCATTGTCGTCGGCCGAGCGCAGCGCCGGATCGGCGCAATAGGCATCGACCTCGTAGAACATCAGGTCCACCGCGTATGGCACGCGCTCCCCCGCTTCGACCGCCACCCGGCTCTTCTCGAGGAAGCGGCGCTCGAACTCCGGCGCGCTGATCTGGCCGGCGACGAACTGCTGCATCATTTGCTGCCAGCCCGCCTTGTCCATCGTCACGCCTCCGCGCGGGCCCGAAGCAGCAGCGCCGCTGCGACCAGCAGGCCGGCGACGAAGAAGCAGCTGCCCCCCGCGATCACCATCGGCGCCGCCGCGTTCAGCGTGCTCTCGGCCGTGCCGCGGCTGAGGCAGAAGAAGCCGGCCGCCAGCGCGAGGAGGCTGAAGGCGGTGATCTTGCCGTTCACCCCGGCGATAGCCTTGCGCCCGATCGTCCCCACCGCCAGCAGCAGCAGAAAAGTCAGTCCGGTCGCGATGTTGAACAAGGGTGCGAGGTAGGCGCCCATCGCCTTAGCCCTTCTTCCTGTACATCGCCAGCATGCGCTGGGTGACGAGGAAACCACCGAAGATATTGACGCTCGCCAGCACCAGCGCGATGAAGCCGAACAGCTTCGACATCCAGTCGCTGTCGGCGGCGAGCGGCACGCCGACGGCCAGCAGCGCGCCCACCACGATCACCGAGGAGATGGCGTTGGTCACGCTCATCAGCGGCGTATGCAGTGCCGGCGTCACGCTCCACACCACGTAATAGCCCACGAAGATCGCGAGCACGAAGATCGCCAGCCGGAACACGAACGGGTCGATCGCGCCGCCCGTCATCGCTCCCACCGCCGCAGCCGCGGCATCGGCCACGGCTTCGCCATGCTGGTCCATTGCTCGTCCCTCCTCAGCCGGCGGCGGGTGTCGCGTCCGGCCGCTTGATATTGGGGTGCACGATCACGCCGTCGCGCGTCAGCACCGTCGCCTTCACCAGATCGTCGTCCCAGTCGATCGCCAGCTGCTGCTGCTTCTTGTCGATCAGCGTCTCGACAAAGGCGAAGAGATTGCGCGCATAAAGCTGGCTGGCCGAGGTGGCGAGCCGCGTCGCCAGATTGCTGTGCCCTACCAGCGTCACCCCGTTGGGCGTCACGATGGTCTGGCCGGGCTCGGTCAGTTCCACATTGCCGCCCCGCTCCGCCGCAAGGTCGACGATCACCGAGCCGGGCGCCATCGCCTCCACCATGGCGCGGCTCACCGTCTTGGGCGCCGGCCGGCCGGGGATCAGCGCGGTGGTGATGACGATGTCCTGCTTCGCAATGTGCCCGGCGACGAGGGCCGCCTGCGCCGCCTGTTCGTCCTTGGTCAGTTCGCGGGCATAACCGCCGGTGCCGGACGCATCCTTCAGCGCCTCGGTCATGATGAACTTGGCGCCCAGCGATTCCACCTGCTCGCCGGCGGCGGCGCGCACGTCGGTCGCGCTCACCACCGCACCCAGCCGCTTCGCCGTGGCGATGGCCTGCAGGCCCGCAACGCCTGCGCCCATCACGAACACCTTGGCCGGCCGCACCGTGCCGGCCGCCGTCATCATCATCGGCATGGCGCGCCCGAACGCGGCCGCTGCCTCGATCACCGCCTGGTAGCCGGCAAGGTTCGCTTGGCTCGACAGCACGTCCATCACCTGCGCCCGGGTGATGCGCGGCATGAATTCCATCGCGACCGCGACCAGCCCGGCTGCACCCAGCGCGGCGATCTCGTCTTCATGGCCATAGGGGTCGAGCATGCCGATCGCCAGCGCACCCGGCGCGGCACCGGCCAGCGTTGCCGCTGCAGGTCGCCTGACGGCAAGCACGATATCGGCCGCGCTCACCGCCTCGTCGGCATCGAGCACGGCCGCACCGGCCGCCGCATACTCACTATCGGGGAAACGGGCTGCGGCGCCCGCACCGGCCACCACCGCCACTTCGGCGCCCAACCCGATGAACTTGCCCACCGTTTCCGGTGTCGCCGCCACGCGGGTCTCGCCTTCCGCGCTTTCGCGCAGCACCGCAATTTTCATCGACGTCCCCCGCTCGTCGACCGCCGGCCTGGCGGCCGGCGGGTTCGGCCCTTAGGGCCTTCAGCCCTGCTGCCTGCCCATGACCACCATGGCCAGCACCACCACCGGCCCTGCCAGCAGCAGCACCACGCCGAGCAGGGCCTGCTGTGCCTCGATGAAGCAGTAGAGCGCCAGCACCACGAAGGCGAGCACGATGATCGAGTACTTGGTGAAGGCCATGAAGCCTTGATAAGTCGCCTCATGCATCTTGTAGTCCATCGCGGGCGGCAGCTCGTCGTGGGGATCGGTGGAAGTATTGGCCATCAGGTCCTCGAATAACTCTCAGTTCGGCGAACTGGCTTCCAGTTCGGCAATCAGGCGCTCGATCATCGAGAGGCCCAGCTGCCAGAACTGCGGATCGCGCGCATCCAGACCGAACGGCTTGAGCAGCTCCGAATGGTGCTTGCTTCCGCCGGCTCTGAGCAGATCGAGATAGCGCTCCGCGAACCCCTCGCTTGCCTTCTCATACTGTGCGTAGAGCGAGTTCACAAGACAATCGCCGAAGGCGTAGGCGTAGACGTAGAACGGCGAGTGGATGAAGTGGGGTATGTACGACCAGAAGATGTCGTACCCCTCGTTGAGCTCGATCCCCGGCCCGAGGCTCTCCCGCGAAATCTCCAGCCAGATCGCGTTGAGATCGTCCGTGGTCAGTTCGCCCTCGCGCCGCCGCGTGTGCACCTCGCGCTCGAAGCTGTAGAAGGCGATCTGCCGCACTACGGTATTGAGCATGTCCTCCACCTTGCTCGACAGCATGGCGAAGCGCTGCGCCTTGTCGGTGGTCTTGTCGAGCATGGAACGGAAGGTCAGCATCTCGCCGAATACCGACGCGGTCTCGGCCAGCGTCAGCGGCGTCGGCGCCATCAGCGCCCCTTGCCCGGCCGCCAGCACCTGATGCACGCCATGGCCGAGCTCATGGGCCAGCGTCATCACGTCCCGCGCCTTGCCCAGATAGTTCAGCATCAAATAGGGGTGCGCCGAAGGCACCGTCGGATGCGCGAAGGCGCCGGGCGACTTGCCGGGCTTGGTCGGCGCGTCGATCCAGCCATGCTGGAAGAACGGCTCGGCAATTCCGACCAGTTCGGGCGAGAACCGCCCATAGGCCTCGAGCACCGTGTCGCGTGCGCTCGCCCAATCGTAGATGCGGTCGTCCGAGGTCGGCAGCGGCGCGTTGCGGTCCCAGGCGTTCAGCTTCTCTTTGCCGAACCACTTGGCCTTCATCTGGTAGTATTTGTGGCTGAGCCGCGGATAGGCGGCGCGCACCGCGCTCTGCAGCGCATCCACCACTTCGCGTTCCACCGAGTTCTCGAGGTGGCGGCTGTCGGCGATGTCCTTGAAGCCGTGCCAGCGGTCGGAGATTTCCTTGTCCTTGGCCAGCACATTGGTGATGTGGGTGAAGAGCCGCGCATTGCCGTGCAGCGTCTTGGAGAGCCCGTGGAACGCCGCCTCGCGCCGCGCCTCCACCTTGTCCGACAAGAGGTTCAGCGTCGATTCGAGGTTCAGCTGCTCGCCCTCGACCTCGAAGCTGAGGCTCGCCATGGTCTCGTCGAACAGCCGGTTCCACGCCCCTGCCCCGGTCACCGACTTTTCGTGGAACAGCGATTCGATCCGGTCTTCGAGCTGGTAGGGCTTGGCCTTGCGCAACTCCTCGAACCAGGGCCGGTAGCGCCCGAGCGCCGGATCGTCGGCAAGCGCCTTGTCCAGCACCGCCTCGTCGATGCGGTTGAGTTCGAGCGAAAAGAAGATCAGCCCGGTCCACACATCCGTCAGCGCCTGGTTCAGGTCGCCGAGGAACTTCACCTTGTCCGGCTCCTGCGTGTTGCGGACATATTGCAGGAAGCCATAGGAGCCGAGCCGGCCGGTCAGGTCGCTCAACGCCTCGTAGCGTGTGATGACCTCCAGCAGCCCGCCCTCTGCCGCGAGTTCCGCCAGCCGCCCCTTGTAGGCCTCGGCGAACGCCGCCGCTTCGGTCTTGGCTTCTGCGAGATCGGCCTTCAGTTCGGCCGAATCATTGCCCGGGTAAAGGTCCGCGAGGTTCCAGACCGGCAACTCGCCCAGTGCATTGTGGCCGGGCTGGGAGGGGGCGGCGCTGGCGCGCGGCAGGGGGCGCAATTGCATGGTGGGCCTTCCGATAGCTCTGAGGGCCGGGACCTTAGCCAGCCCCGGCGCCCCTGTGAAGCAGATCGCGCGTCGCAGGCGCCGATGCCGCGAGACACGCACGAAAGCAGACGGAATTTATCAGGCTTAAGAGACGCTTAACCCCCGCGACACAAAGCTGCCTCAAAACGGCACATCGCGATTCGACGGGTCGGTCGAATGCGACATAACATGTTCTTGGGGGATCATGGCGCGCGTTCTCATCGTTGACGACGACCTGGAGCAGCTCGGCTACACGGCCGCGATTGCCAACCGGGCCGGTTTCTCCGCAGTCACGGCCGGTGGCGGCCAGCAGGCGCTGGAGCTCCTGCGCGCCGATCCCGGCATCGCCGCCATGGTGCTCGATCTCGTCATGCCCGATCTCGACGGCATGGCCGTTCTCGAAGCGATGCGGCGCGAGGGGATCGGCGTGCCGGTCATCGTGCAGACGACCCAACCCTCGCCGGAAGTGCTCGCCACCGCCATGCGGCACGGGGCAGCCGACTATTTCGTCCACCCAGCCAGCCCCGAACGCCTCGGCACCAGCCTGCGCAACGCCATGCGGCTGCGCGATCTCGAGACCGCCGTCCGCGCGGTGCAGACCCGCGGCGCCGGTGCGCTGGGCCTCGAGCACATCGTCACCCGTTCGCCCGCCATGGAGCGCCCGCTCTCGCTCGTCGCCAAGGCCGGGCGGAACCCGCTGCCGGTCCTCATCGAAGGCGAAACCGGCGTCGGCAAGGAATTGTTCGCCCGCGTCATCCAGGGGCTTGGCGACCGCGCCGGCCGCCCCTTCGTCGCCGTCAACTGCAGCACCATCCCAGCCGACCGCATCGAAGCCGAGCTCTTCGGCCAGCGCCGCGGCGCGACGCCCGGCGCCACCGACCTCCAAGGCCGCTTCTTCGAGGCCAACAGCGGCACCCTCTTCCTCGACGAGGTCGGCGACCTGCCACCCGCGGCCCAGGCCATGCTGCTCCGGGCGGTGCAGGACGGCGAGATCATCCCGGTCGGCGGCGACCGCCCGCTGCGGGTCAATGTGCGGCTGATCACCGCCACCGGCCGCCGGCTGCTCAATCTCGCCCGCGCCGGGCAGTTCCGCGAGGACCTCTACTACCGCCTCAACGTCTTCCCGATCTACGTGCCGCCGCTCCGCGACCGGCCGGAAGACATCGCCATCCTCACCCGGCATTTCCTCCCCCGGCTGGCCGCCGAGGCCGGCCGCCGCATCCACGGCCTCACCGACGCCGCGACGGAGTTGCTGCGCCGCTACAACTGGCCGGGCAATGTGCGTCAGCTGGAGGGTGCCCTCTATCGCGCCATCGTGCTCAGCGAGGGCGCCTGGCTCGACCTCGCCGACTTCCCGCAACTCGTCGCGCTCGGTCGCTCGCGCGAGGAAGCGATGCGCACCACAGAAGGCGTTATTCTGCCTTCAGCCCCGGTTCATATTGATGACCTTAATGTGGCCAAACGCGCCGAGGAGGCCGGGCCCGCCATCCGGGACCGTTTCGTCGCGGCGAGTGGCGAGGTGACCAGCCTGGCCGATGTGGAGCGCGAACTCATCGTCTTCGCGCTCGAGCGCTACGGCTACCGCATGTCGCGAGTCGCCCGTGCGCTGGGCATCGGCCGCTCCACCCTCTACCGCAAGCTGCGCGAATTCGGGTTGGAAGACGGGGTGGAAAGCGACGCCGCCTGAGGTGGCGTTGCAGCAACACCACAGCCGCGCCTCACAAAAACGCGAGCAATTGTCAGTGTTAAGCTTTTGAGGCTAAGCAGGTCGGAGATCACGGCCGCAATGCGACGCCTCCCCAGTCGCGGGCCGCTCGGGTCCGGTTACGGAGTGACGTATGGCCAAGCTCAAGGCGCTGCTTCTGGCAGGCACGGTTCTGATGTCCACCCCCTTCGCCATTTCGGCGCAGGAAGTGGTGATGGTGGCCGGCGTCGAAGCGACCCGAGTCGTCATCGCGCCGCCACGCAGCGAACTCGCCCGTATCATCAAGGCCGGCCTATCGGAATCCTACGCCGCTGCCCAGCGCGGCACTCGAGCCTATGACGAAACGCAGAAGCTCTATTTCCTCTACGGCGCCCGCTATTTCGAGCCGATCTGGATCAGCCGTGACGATGCCGGCCAGGTCGCGTTCTCACCTGCTGCCGAGCGGATCATCGAGGTCTTCAAGCAGGCCGAACTGGAGGGCTTCCGGCCGTCCGACTACCTGACGCCGGCCATCGACATCGCCAGTATCGGCACCACACCGGCCGAGCTTGCCGCGCTCGAGACCGCGTTCTCTGCGGCGACGCTGAAATATGCGCAGGACGCTTATGGCGGCCGCCTCAACCCGCTGGACGTCAACAGCACCTGGACCATCACGCCCAAGCGCGTCAACGGCCCGGATCTCCTAGTCAAGCTTGCCGAATCGGACCGGCCCGACCTGATTCTCAAGGAACTTTCGCCCAAGCACCGCGAGTTCGTGGCCCTGCGGCAAGCGCTGGCCAAGTTCTATGACGGCACGGTCATCGACACCGCGACAGCCATTCCCGACGGCCCCCTGCTGCGGCCGGGCATGCGCGACGACCGGGTGACGCTGCTGCGCCAGCGGCTCAATGTCCCCGAGCCGGAAATCCCCGAGACGGCCGGCACCGCCGCTGCGGCGGACATCACTTATGACGGCGTGCTGGCGCAGGCGGTTACCGCGTTCCAGGAACAGCTTGGCCTCAATGCCGACGGCGTGGTCGGTCCCGCAACCGTTGCCGCTCTCAACGGCGGCGCCGCGACCACCAAGCAGGATATCATCGCCAACATGGAGCGCTGGCGCTGGGAACCCGAGGAGTTCGGCGCGTTCCATGTCGCCGTGAACATTCCCGAGTTCCGCCTGTGGATCATGAAGGACGGGGAAGTCCACCACACGACGCGCGTCGTGGTCGGCACGCCGCGGCACCAGACGCCGGTGTTCAATGACGAGATCGAGCATATCGTCATGAACCCGTACTGGAACGTGCCGAACTCGATCGCCGCCAATGAGATCAAGCCGAACCTGCTCTCCAATCCCGGCTACCTTGCCAGCCAGAACATGGAGATGCTCCAGGGCGGGCAGGTCGTGAACGCTTCGGCGATCGACTGGACGCAGACCAACATCAACAATTTCCGCATCCGCCAGCGTCCCGGTGCCAGCAATGCATTGGGTCAGGTCAAGTTCCTGTTCCCCAACCAGCACGACGTGTACCTGCATGATACGCCGTCGAAATCGCTGTTCTCACGATCCTTCCGCGCCTATTCGCATGGCTGCGTGCGCGTGGAGAACCCGATGGACTTCGCCGGTGCTCTGGTCGATCAGGAACCCGAATTGAGCAGAGCCTCGCTTGAGTCGTTGCGCGGCCCTTCCGAGCGCTGGGTGAACGTGAAGAAGAAGATTCCGGTCCATCTCACCTACTTCACCCTGCGCGTGGACGAGAACGGTCACATCCGCTCCTATGGCGACGTGTATGGGGCCAACCAGCGCATGATCGAACTGCTGAAGCTCGGCTGACCACTCTCGCGCAAGCAGCACCACGGCCCGCCTCAAAGGGCGGCGTCTCCGGCGTGACTCAGCAAGGCTTTGCGGTGCATCGGCCTGCCTCCCGCTTGCGGGCGGCGCGGCAAGGGTTTACTCTTGCTTAGGAATTTAGCCTTGGTTCCGGCGGATTCCCTGCATACAAACATGTCCGGCGGGGCGCGACGACTGTCGCAACCGGGCATTAGCGTTAATGTATCATCATTGAGTTGACGCTAGGCTGTTGCCATCGATTGGGTCGTCATGGGCTGTTCGGGGCGTGTCGGGTAAGAGACTGGGAATATTGGGGAAGCTGCCGCGGCTGTTGCTTGCTGCAACGATGGCGCTGACCATGCTGATGCCGCAAGCCGTCGTGCCAGCCAGCGCGTCGGGCGGGGGCGATCGCACGCTCTGGATGCACCACACCCACACCGGAGAGACCGGTCGCTTCACCTACATGCGCAACGGCAAATACGACCGTGCCGTGCTCAAGCAGATGAACGTGTTCCTCGCCGACTGGCGGACGAAGGAACCGACGACCATGGATCCCGCGCTGTTCGACCTGCTGTGGAAGATCTATAACGCCGTCGACGCGCGCCAGCCCATCAACATCGTCTCCTCCTATCGTTCGCCCAAGACCAACGCCATGCTGGCCTCGAGGTCGTCGGGTGTTGCGGACAATTCGCAGCATGTGCAGGGCAAGGCGATGGACGTGTTCATTCCCGGCGTGAACCTCGCCCGGCTGCGTGAGGCGGCGATGCGCTTCCAGGTCGGCGGCGTCGGTTACTACCCGACCTCCGGCAGCCCCTTCGTGCATGTCGATACCGGCAGCGTACGCGCCTGGCCGCGCATGACTCGCGCTCAGCTCAAGAAGGTCTTTCCGGACGGCAAGACGCTGCACCTGCCCACCGACGGCAAGCCCCTCTCGGATTCGGGCCGTGCCTATGCGCAGGCGGAGTGGAGCAAGTGCAAGTCCGTGCCGTGCAAGGGCGAGGTCAGGATCGATTGGGCCCCGGAGGTTCAGGTCGCTGCCGTGGATAGCGACAAGCCACCAATCCCGGTGGCGAAGCCCCGCAGCCTGCAATCCGGCGCGGCGGTGATGTTGGCCTCGGTAGAGGAACCCAGCCAGCGCGTCGTCAGCACCATGCCCGTAGGCCGTATGGCCGCGACGCTCGACGCAGACACCCCATTCCCGGTGGCCAAGCCCGATCGCATCCGGCTCGCGACCCGTGGAGCAACTCCGGCCGAATCCAGCGAAACGGCTCTCGCCGCCCTGGCCGCGGTGGATCCGCCGACGCCGCGGCCCCGCGTCCTGATGACGGCCAACGCACCGGAACTGGTAACGGCGTATGCCGCCCCGGATACGGGCTCGACCAGCGAGCGGGCAATGCGCTTGCTCATTGAGCAACACGATACTGTAACGATGCCGATTGCTGCTCCGGCACCGCGAACTTTGCCGCTCCCGATCGATGGCATGCAGACCGCTTCACTCGGCGCCCCCGACTTGACGCGTGCGGCCGGCAGCCTGTTCGAGGCCACCTTCGCCGAACTCGGCAGCACGCGTGCCGCCGATGAGCGCATGGCGGCCGCTCTCGCCGAGTTCGCCCTGAGCCGGCAGCCCAACCCCAGCATCACGGCCCGCGATCACGTCGCCCTGGTGCCGCCCGAGATCGATCACGTCAACGAGACACTCGTCCATCCTGTGCCGATGGCCGGCGAGTTCTGGGCAGTGCTCTCTGAGGCCGAGGGTTACCTCGACAAGACCACCGAACTCGGCGCACTGACCGGGCGGGTAGGGTTCATTGCCGCCAATGCCGTCATACCCAGCTATGATCGCTTTGTGACCGGATCGTCACATTTCGTGGCTGGTCTCTAGGCGGCGTTGCCAAGCGTCTCCCGACTGTCTAAGCCTTTTGCTCGAGGTCCGTCAGGACACGTGCCATGGGTGGAGGACAACAAGACGTGAACAAACCCCATACGCCCCTGCTGGATACTGTCTCTTCCCCTGCCGACCTCAAGGGCATGAGCCGGGAAGATCTACGTCAGCTCGCCGATGAACTGCGCTCTGAGATTATCGATGCCGTGTCAGTGACTGGCGGCCATCTGGGCGCGGGGCTCGGCGTGGTCGAGCTGACGGTGGCGCTGCATGCCGTGTTCGACACGCCGCATGATCGGCTCATCTGGGACGTCGGCCACCAGGCCTATCCGCACAAGGTGCTCACCGGCCGGCGCGACCGCATCCGCACGCTGCGCCAGAAGGACGGCCTGTCCGGTTTCACCCGGCGCGCCGAGAGCATTTACGATCCCTTCGGCGCCGGGCACTCCTCCACTTCCATCTCTGCCGGCTTGGGCATGGCCGTCGCGTCGGACTTGAAGGGCGAGCGCCGGAACGTCATCGCGGTCATCGGTGACGGCGCCATGTCGGCCGGCATGGCCTATGAGGCCATGAACAATGCCGGCGCCATGGACGCGCGCCTCGTCGTCATCCTGAATGACAACGACATGTCGATCGCACCGCCGACCGGTGCGATGCGCACCCACCTCGCCAAGCTCGTCTCGGGTCCGGTCTATCGCGGCTTCCGCGATACCGCCAAGTCGATCACCGGCAAGCTGCCGCGCATCGTCCACGAAACCGCTCGCAAGACCGAGGAATTCGCCCGTGGCTTCATCTCGGGCGGCACGCTGTTCGAAGAGTTGGGCTTTCTCTATGTCGGCCCGATCGATGGCCACAATCTGGGTGACCTGGTGGATGTCCTGCACAATGTGCGGAACATCGAAACCGGTCCGGTCCTGATCCACGTCGTGACCAAGAAGGGCAAGGGCTACGGCCCGGCCGAGGATTCGGCCGACAAGTATCACGGCGTCAACAAGTTCAACGTCGTCACGGGTGCGCAGGCGAAGGCGCCTTCCAACGCGCCGAGCTACACCTCGGTCTTCGCGCAGAGCCTCGTTGCCGAGGCCAAGGCGGACAGCCGCGTCGTCGCCGTCACCGCCGCGATGCCGTCAGGCACCGGGCTCGACAAGTTTCAGGAACTTTTCCCGACCCGCTGTTTTGACGTCGGTATCGCCGAACAGCACGCCGTCACATTTGCGGCCGGCATGGCGACCGAGGGCCTGAAACCCTTTGTCGCCATCTATTCGACCTTCCTGCAGCGCGCCTATGACCAGGTGGTGCACGACGTCGCCGTGCAAGGGCTGCCGGTACGCTTCGCGATCGACCGCGCCGGTTATGTCGGTGCCGACGGCCCGACCCATGCGGGCAATTACGATGCTGCCTACCTGGGCGCCCTGCCCGGCATGATCGTCATGGCCGCGGGCGACGAGGCCGAACTGCGCCACATGGTGGCGACCGCAGCGGCCTATGACGACGGCCCTATCGCCTTCCGCTATCCGCGCGGAGACGGCCTGGGCGTTGAACTCCCCGAGCGCGGCAGCGTCCTCGAAATCGGTCGCGGCCGCATCCTGCGCGAGGGCAAGTCCGTGGCACTGCTAAGCTTCGGGACGCGGCTTGGTGAAGTCCTCGCAGCGGCCGAGAAGCTGCAGGCCTATGGCTTGAACCCGACCGTCGCCGATGCCCGCTTCCTCAAGCCTCTGGATGAGGCGCTGATCGCACGGCTCGCCACGGAGCACGAGCTCCTGATCAGTGTCGAAGAGGGCGGGCTTGGCGGCTTCGGTAGCCATGTCGCCACCTTCCTCGCCCGCAACGGCCTGCTGGATGGTCATCTCCGGTTCCGCCCGCTGATGATGCCCGACCGCTACAAGGAGCAGGCGGGCGTCAATGACATGTATGCCGAAGCGGGGCTGGACCGGGCCGGCATCGTCGCCACGGTGCTCACCACCTTGGGCATCGATGCGGAAATGCGCAGCGCTGGCGACCAGCGCTGACGCCTCGCTGGATCAGCTGAGGCCGATGGCCTGCATATAGAGGTCGAGGATGGCCTCGGCTTCCTGGCGCTCCTGTGCGTCCTGAGCCCGGATACGCACCAGCTGACGCATCGCCTTGGTGTCGAAGCCGCGCCCCTTGGCCTCGGCATAGACTTCCTTGATGTCCCCGGCGATCGATTTCTTCTCCTCTTCCAGCCGCTCGATCCGCTCGATCAGCTGACGCAGCTCTTCAGCTGCAACGCCGGTGCTGGCTACATCTTCCATCTGCTAGTCTCCAATCGTCTGCCGCACGTGCGAGAAATTCCCCGCACTGCAATTCGGCCCTCTTCAACCCCGTCAGCGCCCGGCGTTCAAGTCCCTTGCACAGAATTTGCCCGCAGAGGCGGCATGCCTTCGCATTTCCGCCAAATCCGGCGAATAGCGGTTGACAGCCCGCAAGCGCGTTGCGCAAAACACCAGCGCTGCAAACGATTGCATCGAACACGTTCCGGATCGGTCCATTGCGCTATCTCCTTGCCATCTCTGGTTTGCTGGTGGCTGCCGTCGTCGCCCTCGGCGTCTGGATGGTCCTGCCGCGGGGCGGCACGGGTTCTGCCGTGCAGGCGCAGCAGCAACCGGCGGAAGAGGTGATCGGCCCCGAGCAGTCCGGGGAAGGCAGCTTCCGGGTGTGCAACGAAACGCCGAACCGCGTCTCCATTGCCTTCGGCTACCGCTCCGACAAGGGCTGGCAATCCGAGGGCTGGTGGGTGGCCGACCCGACCAGTTGCGTTACCGTCTATCGCGGCGACCTCGACGCCAGGCGCTACTACTATGTTTACGCTGCCGACGATGTCGGTGGCGGTGCCTGGGACGGCAACGTCTTCATGTGCACACGCGACGAATCCTTCACCATCTTCGGGGTTGAGGATTGCCTGGCGCGGGGCTACGAACGCACGGGCTTCTTCGAGATCGACACGCAGAACAAGAGCGACTGGACCTTGCAGCTCACCGAGAGCGACCAGCAGGGCGAGGGCGTCACCATCGACGACACGATGCCGCTGGGAGACGAGGAAGTCTCCGGTGAGGACGGCCCCTTCGCCGACGAGCTGTTGGCGGACGAAGAAGTCGAAGAGTAAGAGCCTTCGGGCGCCATGGATCAACAGGGCTTGGATATCCGCATGAGACGCATGAGACGCGTGAAGATCGTCGCCACACTCGGGCCGGCCTCGAACGACGAGGCGATGATCGAGAAGCTGGCGCGTGCCGGTGCGGACGTCTTCCGCATCAACATGAGCCACGCCAGCCACGACCTGCTCAAGCAGACCGTCACCCGCATCCGCAGTGTCGAGGAGCGTATCAAGCACCCGCTGGGCGTCCTCGTTGACCTGCAGGGGCCCAAGCTGCGGGTCGGCCGCTTCGCCGACGGCGCCGTGATGCTCGAGCAGGGCGCGACCTTCACGCTCGACAGCTCCGACGCGCCGGGCACCATCGAGCGCGTGCAGCTGCCACATCCGGAGATCATCGAGTCCGTTTCCGTCGGCGATCGGCTGCTGCTCGACGACGGCAAGCTCCAGCTCAAGGCCACACGCGTCGGCGGCGGGGCTATCGAGACCGAGGTCATCTATGGCGGCAAGCTCAGCGACAAGAAGGGGGTGAGCCTTCCCGATACGCTGCTGCCCGTCGGCGCGCTGACGGAGAAGGATCACGCGGACCTGCTCAAGGGCCTCGAGAACGAGGCGGACTGGATTGCGCTGAGCTTCGTGCAGCGGCCCGAGGACATCATCGACGTCCGCAAGATCGTACAGGGCCGTGCCGGCGTGATGGCCAAGATCGAGAAGCCGCAGGCCGTAGAGCGGCTCGAGGAAATCATCAAGCTTTGCGACGCCTTCATGATCGCCCGCGGCGACCTGGGCGTCGAGATGCCGATCGAGACCGTGCCGGGCCTGCAGAAGCGGATGATCCGTATCGCCCGACGCTTCGGAAAGCCGGTGGTCGTCGCCACCCAGATGCTGGAATCGATGATCAACGCCCCGGTGCCGACCCGTGCCGAAGTGTCGGACGTATCGATTGCCGTGTTCGAGGGCGCCGACGCCGTGATGCTCTCGGCCGAAAGCGCCTCGGGTCAGTACCCGGTCGAAGCCGTCAGCATGATGCACAAGGTTGCCGTCGCGGTCGAAAACGACGTCAACTATCGCGGTATCATCCGGGCCCAGGCTGCCGAGCCGGAGGCCACCGCGGCCGACGCGATCTCAGCGGCGACCCGGCAGGTCGCCGAAACGCTCGATCTGGCGGCGATCGTCACCTACACCTCCTCCGGCTCCACCGCCATTCGCGCGGCCCGCGAGCGTCCAGCCAAGCCCATCCTCGCCCTGTCGCCGAACCTGAAGACGGTGCGCCGCCTCTCCGTGGTCTGGGGCATCCATTGCGTGGAGAGCGCCGACGCGGTGAACCTCGAGGACATGGTCGACCGCGCCTGCGTCATTGCCTACCAGGAGGGTCTTGCCCGCCCCGGCGATCGCATCGCGATCACGGCAGGCATCCCGCTCGGCACACCCGGCGCAACCAACATGCTGCGCATCGCCTTCGTGCGCCAGGACGGCGCGGGTTCCTCGTAAGCCGGCACTGACTGCCCCGACATCTCCCCGCCTCCCCCGCCCTCGGGGGAGGCGAGGCCACGGCCCAACCCCCACCACATTGATGACCATGGGCCCTTCAATCCGCCCGCGGCCCGGGCGATAGTTCGGGCTCGCGCACTCTCGCCCCCATAGCAGGAACCACCATGTCCGATCTTGACGCCGTCCTCGCCCATGTCGACGCCCATCTCGACGAGAGCGTCGAGCGTCTGAAGCATCTGGTGGCCATTCGCTCCATTTCGACCGACCCCGCCTATGCCGGGGAGGTGCGGGCCGCGGCGCAGTGGCTGGTGGACGATCTGCGGCAGCTCGGCTTCGACGCCACCCTTCGCGACACCACTGGCCACCCGATGGTGGTTGCGCATGACCGGTCGGGCCCTGCCCCGCATGTCCTGTTCTACGCGCACTACGATGTGCAGCCGGTCGATCCGATCGAGCTCTGGCACACCGACCCTTTCGCCGCGACCATGGTGGAAGGCCCTGACGGCCCGCAGATCGTCGGCCGCGGCACCTCGGACGACAAGGGGCAGCTGCTGACCTTCGTCGAGGCCTGCCGCGCCTGGAAGGCCGTGCACGGCGATCTACCGCTGCAGGTGACGCTGTTCTTCGAAGGGGAGGAAGAATCGGGCAGCCCCAGCCTGCGCCCCTTCCTCACCCAGGCGCGCGACGAACTGTCGGCGCCCGACGTGGCGCTGATCTGCGATACCGATCTGTGGAACGCGGATACGCCCTCCATCGTCACCATGCTGCGCGGCCTGGTCGCCGACGAGATCGAGATCACCTGCGCCAGCCGCGATCTGCACTCAGGCATGTATGGCAACGCCGCGCGCAACCCGATCCAGGTGCTGGCCGACATCCTCGCTTCGCTGCGCAATCCGGACGGCAGCGTCGCCATCGCCGGCTTCTATGACGATGTGGCGGAGCTGCCCCCGGACGTTGCGGAGCAGTGGCGGCGCCTCCCCTATGACGAGGCAGGCTTTCTCGGCGAGGCAGGACTATCGAAACCCGCGGGCGAAGCGGGCCGCTCGCTGCTCGAACAGACCCGCTCCCGGCCCAGTTGCGAAATCAACGGCATCTGGGGCGGCTACACCGGCGAAGGCTTCAAGACTGTCATCCCCGCCAAGGCCAGCGCCAAGGTCTCCTTCCGGCTCGTCTCGAACATGGACCCCGACAAGATCCGTGCGGCGTTCAGGGCGCATGTCGAGGCGCGGCTCCCGCCCGACGCAACAGTCACCTTCCGCCCGCATGGCGGCAGCCCGGCGGTGACCGTTCCGGCCGATGGACCGTTCCTCAAGCGCGCCGCCAAGGCGCTCGAGGAGGAGTGGGGCAATGAGGCCGCGCTGATCGGCTCGGGCGGTTCCATCCCGGTCACCGGCGACTTCAAGCGCATCCTCGGACTCGACTCCCTGCTGATCGGCTTCGCGCGGGACAATGACCGCATACACTCGCCCAACGAGAAGTACGACCTGCGCAGCTACCACAAGGGCATCCGCTCCTGGGTCCGCATCATCGCGCGCCTGGCCGAGGCTTGAGGCGCGCCTTTCTCACGGCGTCTCGAGCTCACCACATGCCAAAAAACAGAGGGCCCGCCGAAGCGGGCCCTCAGGCAAAATCATCGTGCTTGCGCCGCAACTCAGCCCTGGCGAGCCTTGTAGCGCTTGTCCACCTTGTTGATGATGTAGACACGGCCGCGGCGGCGCACGAGCTTGTTGGCGCGATGGCGACCCATCAGAGCCTTGAGCGAGTTGGTGACCTTCATTCGAACCTCGAGCGAAACAAAAAACAGGCGCCGCGCGCCTTTCGATTGGCGCCGTAAGTAGGGACAAAACCCCCGGCTGTCAACGGCATCCCGGCGCTTTGTCGCCGAATTCCCCGGCGCGCGCGACGGGGCGCTTAACGCTCCTTCAAGGCGTGCGGTGGCAGGTTCGACATCATTGCCGTCATGCCAATTGCCGCACCCATGCAAAAGCCCAGCTTCGAAACGCTCGACGCTCTGGTCGCGACGCCCTCCGCCCACATGAGCAGCATCGTGTGCGCGATGCTGCGGCATCTGCGGCTGCGCAGCACCAGCGAGGTCTACAGTTCGGTTGAAGCTGCCAACCTCCTCTCCGGCCGTCCGTTTCACCTCATCATGCTCGACGCGGAGTTCGGGCCGGTCGACGGCGTCGCCCTCACCCGTGCGCTCCGCTCTGCAGATGGCTCGCCCAATCGCGAAACGCCGATCATCATGATGTCGTCCGAACCGGATCTGGCTGGTATCCGCGCGGCTCGCGACGCCGGCGTTACCGAGTTTCTGCGCAAACCCTTCGCCGTTGCCCATCTCGAGGCACGTCTGGTCTCGATCCTCACGGCCCCCCGGAGCTTCATAGAGGCGCCGGTCTATGCCGGTCCCGACCGGCGCCGACGGCGCACCCGCTACGAGGGCACGGAGCGCCGGAGCCGCGACTGAGCGACGCTTGGCGTTCAGCCGGCCCCCGAGCCCAGTTCGATCTCCTGCCAGCGGATGCAGGCGACGTTCCGTCCTCCCGGCAGCGTTTCCAGCGGCGGCCGTGTTTCGGCGCAGCGGGCCTGTGCGAACCGGCAGCGCGTGCGGAACGTACACCCGGACGGCTGGTTGATCGGCGACGGCACCTCGCCCACCAGCCCGTCGATCGTACGCTGGCGGGCGCGGCGCGGGTCGGGGATCGGCACCGCCGTCAGCAGCGCCCGCGTATAGGGGTGCTTGGGGTCGCCATAGAGATCGTCGCCATCCGCCAGTTCGACGACCCGGCCCAGATACAGCACCAGGATGCGGTCCGAGACATGCCGCACTACGCTGAGATTGTGCGAGATGAAGATCAGCGTCAGCCCGAACTTGTCCTTGAGATCGGCGAGCAGGTTCAGGATCTGCGCCTGCACCGAGACATCGAGGGCCGACACCGGCTCGTCGCACACGATCAGCTTGGGCTCGGTGATGAGCGCACGGGCGATACCGATGCGCTGCGCCTGGCCGCCCGAGAACTCATGTGGGTAGCGGTTGATCATCTCGGGCAACAGCCCCACCGCCTCCATGATCTCGAGCACCCGTGCCCGCCGCTCCTTGGCGCTCAGTTCGGGCACCAGCGTGCGCAGCGGATCGGCGACGATCTCCCCGACCGTCATGCGCGGATTGAGCGAGGCCAGCGGGTCCTGGAAAATGATCTGCAGGTCCCGCCGCCGCCGGCGCATCTCATCGCCTGGCAGCTTGGTGATATCCTGCCCCAGCCAAAGCACGCGTCCCTGGTCGGGCTCGAGCAGTTGCAGGATGCAGCGGCCGAGCGTCGACTTGCCGCAGCCGCTTTCGCCGACGATGCCGAGCGTCTCGCCCCGTCGCACCGTGAAACTGATGTCCTGCAGCGCCTTGAGCTCCAGCGGGCGCGAGAACAGCCCGCCCGACACCGCGAAGCTCTTGGACAGGTTCTCAACCTTCAGCAGGTCTTCCGCACGGTCGAGCATCACGCGACCTCCTCATATTTGAGCGGGCCCTCGTACCAGCACGCCTTCTCGCGCGCCTCGCCCGCGGGCAGCAATGGCGGCCGCTCGGCAAGGCAGCGCTCGAACCGGAAAGCGCAGCGCGGGTTGAAGGAGCAGCCCGGCGGCAGATGCTCGAGGCTGGGCGGCAGGCCCTGGATCGGGTCGAGACGCCGCGCCCGTTTGGCGACATGCGGGGTCGAGTGCAGCAGGCCCAGAGTGTAGGGGTGGCGCGGATCGTAGAACAGCGTGTCGACCGGCCCCTTCTCCACGCAACGCCCGCCATACATCACCATCATGCGGTCGGCGACACCCGCCACCACGCCGAGATCGTGTGTAATCAGCACCAGCGCCGTGCCGAACTCGGTGGTGAGGTTCTTGAACAGGTCCAGCATCTGCGCCTGCACGGTCACGTCGAGCGCCGTGGTCGGCTCGTCCGCAATCAGCACCTTCGGCCGGCAGAGCAGCGCCATGGCGATCATCACGCGCTGCCGCATGCCACCGGAGAGTTCGTGCGGATAGGCATTGGCACGCTTGCCGGGCTCGGGAATACCGACACGCTCGAGCATTTCCACAGCAGCGCGGACCGCCTTGTCCTGCGTGTAACCCTGGTGCCGCACCAGCACCTCGGCCAGTTGCACCTTCACCTTCAGAGTCGGATTCAGAGACGTCATAGGGTCCTGGAAGATCATCGCGACATCCTTGCCGCGATAACGATCCAGCTCCGCCGGTGACAGGTCCAGCAGGTTCACATCACCCAGCATGGCGCGGCCGGTCGCCCGCCCGTTCCGGGCCAGCAGACCCATGAGCGACAGGAACGCCTGACTCTTGCCGGAACCGCTTTCGCCCACCACGGCCAGCGTCTCGCCCGCTGCGAGCGAGAATTCGAGGTCCGATACCGCCTTCACTTCGGAATCGTGCAGCGCGAAGGTGACGTCCAGGTCGTCGACCACCAATATGTTGCTCATTCAGCGGTCCTTTGGATCGAGGGCATCCCTCAGCCCGTCGCCGATATAGGTCAGGCACAGCAGCATGACGATCAGCACCGCGGCCGGGAAGATCAGCAGCCAGGGCTGGCTCTCGGCTACTGGCGCGACATTGGAGATCAGCGTGCCGAGAGAGGTCTGCGGCTCCTGCACGCCGAGCCCCAGATAGGAGAGGAAGCTCTCGGTGATGATGATCTCAGGGATGGTGAGAGTAGCGTAGATCACCACCGGACCGGTGAGGTTCGGCACCAGGTGGCGGAAGATGATGGTGAATGGCCCTGCCCCGCCGGCCTTTGCCGCCTCGATGAACTCACGCTGTTTGAGCGACAGCGTCTGCCCACGCACGATGCGCGCCATGGTCAGCCATTCCAGCGCGCCGATGCCGACAAAGAGCAGCACGGGGGAGCGCCCGAAGATCACCACGAGGATGATGACGAAGAGGATGTAGGGCAGCGCGTACATGATGTCGACGAAGCGCATCATCGCAGCGTCTACCCGGCCGCCGAAATAGCCCGCAACCGCGCCATAGACGACGCCGATCACCACTGACACGAGCGTGGCGACACCCGCCACCAGCAACGACATCTGGGTGCCCTGCAGCGTACGGGCGAGAAGGTCGCGGCCATTCTGGTCCGTGCCGAAATAGTGCGCCTTCTCGAAATCGGGCGGCTTGCGGATCGCGGTCCAGTCGACCTGCGAGAAGCCCCACGGCAGGAAGTACGGGCCGATCAGCGCGATCAGCACGATCGCGATGAGCAGGAAGATGGACACCATCGCCGCCTTGTTGCGCGCGAGCCGGCGCAACGCATCCTGGGTCAGCGAGCGCCCCTTCGGGGCATTGTCGGCCGCCAGCAGTTCGGCATAGCGGGTGAGCGTCTGGTCCTTGCCTGTCAAGCCGGGCATCAGCGATACCTCACGCGCGGGTCGAGCAGGGCGTAGACGATGTCGACGAGCAGGTTCAGTATGATGATGATGAACATGTAGAGGATCACCGTTCCCAGCACGAGGCCGTAGTCGCGGTTCAGTGCCGCGTTGATGAAGTACCTGCCGATGCCGGGCAGGCCGAAGACCTGCTCCACCACCAGCGATCCGGTCAGGAGGTAGGAGAGTCCCGGCCCCAGATAGGAGACCACCGGCACGATCGCCGGCTTCAGCGCATGCCGCGCGAGCATCAGCCGTTCGCCGATGCCCTTGGCCTTGGCCGTACGGACATAGTTGGTGCCCAGCACCTCGATCATCGACCCGCGCATCAGGCGCGAGATCCGGGCCGCATGCGGCCAGGCGAGCACCGTGATCGGCATGACGAGGTTGAGCCAGGAGCCGGCCTGCCAACCGCCGGCGGGCAGCCAGCGCAGATAGACGCCGAACAGCAGCTGCAAGAGGTGCGCCATGAGGAAATTTGGGATGATGACGCCGATCATCACCGCCAGCACCAGCACATAGTCCGGCCACTTGTTCTGGTTCACCGCTGCGATGATGCCGGCAATGATGCCGATGATCGTCGCGATCACGAAAGCGATGAGGCCCAGCATCAGCGTGAACGGCAAACCGATCGCCAGCAGCTGCGACACCGTGAAGTCCTGCACCACCATGCTGGGGCCGAGATCACCGCGCAGCAGGCGCCCGATATAGAGGAAATACTGCATCCACAGCGGCTGATCCAAGTCGTAGGCCGCCTGCAGATTGCGCATGATCTCGGGCGGCAGCGCCCGTTCGCGGTCGAACGGACCGCCGGGAGCCAGGCGCAGGATGAAGAAGCAGGCCGTAATGGCTATCAGGGCGACGGGGATGATCGTCACCACGCGCCGAAGCACGTAATTCAGCATTGTCGCAACTCCGTTCGACGAATGCGGAGGGGCTGCGGCGCGGCCGCAGCCCCCGGGATCGTCTTACTCGGACTTGCTCATGTAGCGGACGAGGTGGCGGTCCACCGCATTGTCCTCGAAGCCGCTGATCTTGGGCGAGATCACCCACTTGGACACGTAGTAGTAGATCGGGATGGCACCGAACTCGTCCATCGCGATCGCCTCGGCGCGGTGCAGCAGCGCGGCACGGGCGACGAGATCGGTCTCGCTCGCAGCCTCATCGAGCAAGGCGTCGAACTCCTCGTTCTTGTAGCGGCCGTAGTTGTTGCCGGTACCGGACTTCAGCAGCTCCAGCGTATTGCTCGCATCGTCATAGTCCATCAGCCAGCCGGCGCGGCCGACCTGGAAGTCGCCAGCCTGCAGCGCGTCGTAGTGGACGCCGACTTCGGCGTTGAACAGCTCGATCTTGACGCCGATCTGCTCCCACATCGCGCCGATGGCGACGGCGATACGCTGGTGGTTCTCGCTGGTGTTGTAGCGCAGCTGCAGCGTCAGCGGGTTCTGCGGCGTGTAGCCGGCCGCTTCCATCGCAGCCTTGGCCGCAGCGACGCGATCCTCGTAGGGCTCGCTCGCCCAGGCCGGCATGTAGTCCTCGCCCTCGTAGTTCGAGGTGCCCGGCGGCACCCAGCCATAGGCGGGCACTTCGCCGGTGCCGAGCACTTCCGGCCCGATCACTTCGCGCATGATGGTGGTCGACAGCGCCCGGCGGATGTTGACGTCCTGCAGCACGGACCCGTCCTGCTGGTTCATCACGTAGTAGTAGATGCCGAGGAAGGGCGCGACATGGGCCTGACCCGCATATTGCTGCTGCAGCAGCTCGTACTGATCGGCGGGGAAGCTCGAGAGGATGTCGAACTCACCGGCCCGATAGCGGTTGAGCGCCGCGGCGTCTTCCTCGACGATGTGGTAGATCACCTCGTCGATCTGCACATTCTCGGCGTCGTAGTAGAGATCGTTCTTGACCGACTTCAGATAGGAGCCGGGCACCCACTCCGTCACGACATAGGGGCCGTTGCCGATGATGTTGCCGGCCGAGCTCCAGGCATCGCCGAGCTCTTCCACCTTGTGCGCCGGCACCGGATAGGCGGTGTAGTGCGTCAGCGCGCTGAGGAAGTAGGGGGTCGGGGTGCTGAGCTCGTAGCGCACCGTCTTGTCGTCGACGGCGGTCACGCCCAACGTCGACAGATCGGTCTCCGAGCCGTCATTGATGGCTGGGAAGCCCTTGATGAAGTTCATCAGATAGGCGTACTCGGACGCCGTGGCCGGAAGCGCGAGGCGCTGCATGCCGGTCACGAAGTCATTGGCGGTCACCGGGGTCCCGTCGGACCAGCTGGCATCGTCGCGGATGGTGAAGGTGTAGGTGAGACCGTCCTCGGAAATTTCGTAGGACGCCGCCTGGCCGAGGATCGTCTCGCCCTTGGCGTCGAGGGTCATGAGCCCCTCGATCATGTCGGAGATCGGGCGATCTTCCCAGTTGCCCGATGCCTTGGCGGGATCGAGCGTACGCGGATCGCCGCCATTGTGCAGGTTGAGCGTCACGGCCATGGCCGAAGTGCTCATAAGCAGCAGCGCCAACGTGCCGAAGGCAGCCGCTCCCTTCAGGGCTCGCGTTATTTTCATCGTCGTCCCATCTCCTTGACTGACATGTCCTGATCCGGCCGCATCATGGAATGATCGGCCGTTTATTGGCCCGGGGTTAGTAAAAACCTCCCCGATTGGGCAGGACCCTAGCGACTTGGCGTTTTCATGACAAGCAGATGATTAACGTATGCGTCAACCACACCCCCTTTGCGGCCCCGGGGTGTGGACAACCTGCCGGGAGACCGGCAGGTTGAGGCGACGCTACAAGGGCTCCAGGCAGTTCAGGCGGCGCGCTCGACCAGGGCAGCGACGCCCATCCCGCCAGCCGTGCACACCGAGAGCAGGGCGCGCTGCTTCTGCTGTTCGTGCAGCAGCTTGGCGGTGAGCCCCAGGATACGGGCACCGGTCGCGGCGAAGGGATGGCCATAGGCGAGGCTGGATCCCTTGACGTTGATCCGCGCCGGATCGATCTCGCCCAGCGGGGTCTCCCGTCCCAGCACATGCCGGTTGTAGTCCGGGTCGGCCCAGGCCTTCAACGTGGCCAGCACCTGTGCGGCGAACGCCTCGTGAATCTCGAACAGGTCGATGTCGGCGAACCCGAGATTGGCGCGTCTGAGCATCTCGCTCACCGCGAGCGTCGGTGCCATCAGCAGGCCGTCGCCATGCGCAAAGTCGTTGGCGGCCACCTGCCCCAGCGTCAGATAGGCCAGCACCGGCAGCCCGCGCGCCCGCGCCCATTCCTCGCTGGCCAGCAGCACGGCCGCCGCGCCATCGGTAAGCGGCGTGGAGTTGGCCGCGGTCAGCGTGCCGCGCCCCGATTTGCGATCGAAGGCCGGCTGCATCCCGCTCATCTTGTCGAGGCTGGTGTCCGGGCGGACATTGTTGTCCTTCACCACACCGGCGAAGGGGACGACGAGATCGTCGTGAAAGCCCTCTTCATAGGCTTGGGCCGCATTGCGATGGCTGCGAAACGCCAGCTCGTCCTGCGCCCGCCGCTCGATACCCCATTGCTGCGCCATGAGTTCGCAATGCTCGCCCATGGAGAGGCCGGTCCGTGGCTCCTGCGTCGACGGAGCGACCGGCGCCAGTTCCCCGAAGCTGAAGCCCTTGATCGCCTTCATGCGGTCGCCGAGCGACTTCGCCCGGTTCATCGCCACCAGCCGGTGCTGGAACTTGCTGCCGAACACGATCGGGCTGTCCGACACGGTGTCGCTGCCCGCGGCGATCGCGCTGTCGATCTCCCCGATGGCGATCTTGGCGCCCAGCAGCAGCGCCGCCTGCAGGCTCGTGCCGCAGGCAATCTGCACATTGGTCCCTGGCGTGCGTGGCGACAGCCCGGCGTCGAGACTGGCCTCCCGCGCAAGATTGAAGTCGCGGCTGTGGCTGAGCACGGCGCCCGCCGCCACCTCGCCAATGGTTTCGCCGGAAAGGTTGTACTTGTCGACCAACCCCTTCAGCGCTGCCCCGAGCATGCCGAGATTGCCCTGTTCCGCATAGCCGGTATAGGCGCGGGCGAACGGAATGCGGGCCGAGCCGACAATGGCGACCCTACGCAATTCGGTCATGTCAGGCACTCCCCTGGGCACGCGCCCGCAGCGGGCCACCGCGGAAGGGCGCAAACCCCGTTCCGAGGATGACCCCGATATCGGCGAGGTCTTCCCCCGCGACGATCCCTTCGTCCACCGCCCGTTGCGTTTCCGCGATCAGCGGCTGCACCAACTCGGCACCGAGCGCGGCGAGGTCGGGATGCGGCGGCGGTTCGCCTTTGACCGGCCGGCCATCGCGCCACTTGTAGAAGCCCTCGCCGGCCTTGCGACCGAGCTTGTTCTCCGCCACCAGGCGAGCGAACGTGCTCTGCGGCGGCACGGCGTGGCCGAGTTCCTCGGCGACCGATCGGCCGACATCTAGGCCGACAGTGTCCATCAATTCGATCGGTCCCATCGGCATGCCATAGGCGACAGCCGCGGCGTCGATCTGTTCCTTGCTCGCGCCCTGCTCTACCCGCTCCACCGCGCCCAGCATGTAGGGCATCAGCACGCGGTTGACGAGGAAGCCGGGCGCCGACTTCACCGCCACGGGGCTCTTGCCGATCGCCAGCGCGAAGCTCGCGCCCATCGCCACGTCGCGATCGGTGTTGAACCGGGAGCGGATCACCTCGACCAGCGGCAGCTGCGCGACGGGGTTGAAGAAATGCAGGCCGATCAGCCGGGCCGGCTGCGCCAGCTCCTCGGCGATCTGCTCGAGCGGGATCGAGGAAGTGTTGGTGGCAAGAATGGCGCCGGGCTTCGCCCTTGCCTCCGCGTCGGCGAAGATCGTGCGCTTGACGTCCAACCGTTCGACCACCGCCTCGATGATGACGTCGGCACGCGGCAGCCCTTTCCCGAGGGGGTCCGCTTCGAGGCGCGCCAGCGCGTTGGCGATCTCGGTCCGGCCCTTGAGACGCTTCTTGAACAGCTTTTCGGCCCGCGCCAGCGCTGGCGCAATGCGCTCCATGTCGAGGTCCTGCAGGGTCACCGCCATGCCGCGCAGCGCGCACCACGCCGCAATGTCGCCCCCCATCACGCCGGCACCAATCACATGCACGCGCCGGAACACTGGCTTTTCGCTGCCGCGCAGCCCCTGCCGCTTCAGGCTCTCAGACAGGAAGAACACCCGGCGCAGATTGCGCGCCGTGCTGCCGCTCATCAGCGGCACGAAGCGGGCGATCTCGCCCTCCTTCATCGCCTTCCAGTCATCGCCATGCGCCTCGAACAACTCGATCAGCGCATAGGGCGCGGGGTAGTGCACGTCGCGCGCCTTGCGCGCCACTTCCTGCCGCATGCGCTCGGCCGCCTGCCGCCGCAGCGGGCCCATCGCGAGCAGCCGCTTGGCGAACGGAGCCGTGCTGCTGCTGCGCTTCTGCAGCACCGCCTTCCGTCCCTCCCAGCGCAGGCTGTCGGGATGGCGGACCAGCTTGTCGACAAGCCCTGCTGCCCGGGCCTGCCGCGCCCGAAGCAACCGCCCCGTCAGCATGATCTGCATGGCATCGACCGGGCCCATCTGCCGGATCGACCGCCCCGTACCGCCAAAACCCGGGAAGATGCCGAGCTTCACCTCGGGGAAGCCGAGACGCGTCGCTTCGTCGTCCACCGCGATGCGATAGCGGCACGCCAGCGCCAGTTCGAGCCCGCCGCCGAGGCAGTAGCCATGGATCGCCGCAACCATCGGCACGCCGAGCGCCTCGATCCGGTCGAACAGCTTGTGCGCCCGCTCGAGCGCCACCTGCAGCACGGCCGGTTCGCTCATGGTATCGAACTCGGCGACGTCGGCACCGGCGATGAACTTGCCGGGCTTGCCCGACATCAGCACCACGCCCTTGAGCGTTCCGGCCGCGGCGAGCGTCTCGATCTGCGCCACCACCACCTCGAGCTCGGCCAGCGTGGCACTGCCCAGCGTATTCACTGCTGAATCCGGCGTGTCGATGGTGAGCCAGCCCATTTCTTCGAAGTCGACCTCGAAGCGCCAGTGCCGCAGTTCGGGCAGCACGGCCTCGTCGGCAGCGGCGCTCTCCATCACGCTCATTCCGCTGCCTCCCCGAGCATGCCCGTGGCGGGCCTGGACTGCCGGGTTCCGAGCGCATCGAAAGCGAAGTCATCGACCCGGATGGCGCGATCGGTCGCCTGGTCGGCGAGCCGCAGGGTGGCCGCATCGGCTTCGGTCAGGATGCCCGCTTCCACGGCATCGGTAATCGCGTCCCGATCGAGCCGGCGCACCACCTGACCTTTCTTGACCGCCCGGATGAAACGGGTCTCGATCTCCTCGGCGCGGATCACCTTGATCAGCGCGTCCTCCAGCACACCGGTCACGTCGCGTGGATCGGTGGAGACATAAGTTCCCTTGGTCATGCGGTCGCGAAACTCCCCCGGTTGCATCACGGCGCGGGCCAGCCGGTGCGTCTCGCGATCGCTGGCGGGCCTGGAATGCCGTCCCAGCGGAAACACCAGCACCCGCATGAGGTTCCGCAACACCGGATTGGGGAAGTTGGCAAAGACGCCGGCAAAGCTCTGCTCGATGGCATGGACACGGTCGCGCATCACCGCATCGACTACCGCCCGGTCTTCGGCGATCCGGCCCTCATCCTCATAGCGGCGCAGCACCGCGGACATCAGGTAGAGATCGGCCAGGATATCGGCCATCCGGCCCGACAGCCGCTGCTTGCGCTTAAGGTCGCCGCCGAGAAAGGCCACCGTCCAGTCGCCGACCAGCGCGAAGCTCTGCGCATAGCGCGATACCTGCCGGTACCAGCGCGACATCTCGTGCTGCACCGGCGTCGCCGCAAAGGCGCCGAAGCTCAGCCCATGCAGCAGGCTGCCCGCCATGTTGCGCAGCATGAAGGAGATGTGGCCGGAAAACGCACGGTCGAAGGCCTCGATGCCCTCCCTGCGGTCGGCCTGCTGGGCGGCGGCGATCTCGGCGTAGAGATAGGGATGCGCCCGCAGGGCCCCCTGGGCAAAAGTGATGAGGCTCCGCGTCAGGATGTTCGCGCCCTCGACAGTGATAGCGACAGGCGTCGTGGCGTAGCCGGCGAACAGATAGTTCGATGGCCCGTCCTGCACCGCCCGCCCGCCATGGATATCCATGGCGTCGTTGACGCAGTTCCGCATCTCGTCGGTCGTCTTGTATTTGAGCAGGGCCGAGAGGACCGAGGGCCGCTGGCCCTCATCGACCATCGATGCGGTCAGCCCGCGGGCGGCTTCATAAGCGTAGGCCGAGCGAACCATGCGGCTCAGCGGCTCGGCGACCCCCTCCATCATCCCGACCGGAATGCCGAACTGCCGCCTGATCCGCGCATAGGCCGAGGTGACGCGCAACGCCTGCTTGATGGACACGGTGCCGATGGCCGGCAGCGAAATCGCCCGGCCCGTCGCGAGGCACTCCATGAGCATCCGCCAGCCCTGCCCGGCATATTCCGTTCCGCCGATCAGGAAATCCATCGGCACGAAGACGTTGCGGCCGCGGGTCGGCCCGTTCATGAACGCCGACCGCGCCGGATAATGCCGGCGTCCGATTTCGACGCCCTTGAAGTCGGCCGGCACCAGCGCGAGGGTGATGCCGATATTCTCGGTATCGCCCAGGAGATGATCCGGGTCGGTGAGATGGAAAGCGAGCCCGATCAGCGTCGCCACCGGCGCGAGCGTGATGTAACGCTTGTCCCAGCTCAGCCGGACCCCAAGGGTCTTCTTGCCCTCATAGATGTCGTGGCACACGACACCGATGTCCCGCATGCCCGCGGCGTCCGAACCCGCATGCGGTCCGGTGAGGGCAAAGCACGGCACCTCCTGGCCCTTGGCCAGCCGCGCCAAATACTTCTCCTTCTGCGCCGCAGTCCCGTACTTTTCCAGCAACTCGCCCGGCCCGAGCGAATTGGGCACCATAACGGTAATGCCGGCCGCCACCGAGCGGCTGGCGATCTTGGACACCACCTGGCTTTGCGCCTGCGCCGAAAAGCCGAGCCCGCCATGCTCCCTGCCGATCAGCATGCCAAGGAATCCCTTGTCCTTGAGGAACTGCCATACCTCCGGGGATAGATCCGCGCGTTCGTGCCGCGTCTGCCAATCGTCGATCATGGCGCAGACCTGCTCCACGGGTCCATCGAGGAAGGCCTGCTCCTCGGCCGACAGCGTGGGCTTCCGGATCTCGAGGAGCTTCCGCCAGTCCGGCCGGCCGGCGAACAGTTCGGCGTCCCAGCCGACGGTGCCGGCGTCGAGCGCCTCCTGCTCGGTGCGGCTGACGCGCGGCAGGATCTTCTTGACCATCCCATAGGCCGGGGCCGTCAGGATGGCCTTCCGCAGCGCTGGTACGGCAAACAGACCCAGCAGCACCGCCGGTAGCAGTGCCAGCACCCACCCGGTCACATCGGTCCTCAGCCAGAGGCCGTTCTCGGTCGAAATCCGGGTCAGCGCACCAAGAACCGCGGCCGCCAGCGCCCACTGCCAGACCGGCGCTCGCCGCATGGCCAGTGTCAGTGCCCCGGCAATCCCGAGCAACGTCAGCATGAGCCACATCCGCGCATCCTCCCTGAACCCCGGTCGACCGCCGCAAGCTGCCTCACCCGGCCGTATCGGGCATCGCGCCCATCATGGGTGTGGAACAGATTAGGTCCGGTTGACGTATAGGTCAACGAAAAGCCCCAACGGACGTTCCGCACCATTTGCATCACGATGCGTTCAGATGAGGACGTCGGCGTTTTGACGCATGCGTCAGTTGATGGAATAGTGAGTGGCAACAGGGCGGCAAAACGCCCGAGGAGGACGACATGACCGATTTGGGACACCCCCGCCCCTGGGTCGACCATTACCCGCCCGGAATTGCCTGGGACGCGCGGATCGACACCACACCCGTCCACGAGCAGGTGCTCGCCAGCTGTGCCCGCACGCCGGATGCAGTCGCCCTCGACTTCCTCGGGCGGCGCACGCGCTTCCGCGAACTCGGCGAACACATCGAAGCCTTTGCCGGAGCCCTGCAGCAGCGCTTCGGCGTAACCAAGGGGACGCGGGTCGCGCTGCTGTTGCCCAACACGCCGTTCTACGTCGTCGCCTATTACGGCGTGCTGCGCGCCGGCGGCACGGTGGTGAACTGCAATCCGCTCTACACAGTCGACGAACTCAAGCACATCCTCGCCAATTCCGGCGCCGAAATCCTGGTCAGCCTCGACATCAAGCAGGTGTTCGAAAAGGCGGAAGCGCTCGCTGACGCCGGGCTCGCTCGCCATCTGGTGATCGGGCACTTCCCGACCATCCTGTCGCCGATCAAGAGCGTGCTGTTCCGGCTGGCCAAGGCCAAGGACCTCGCACAACTCGGCACCAGCAAGGTCGCCGACCGCATCACCCGCTTCGACGCCATGCTGCGCGACAACCATCGCCCGACACCGGTGGCCATCGATGCGACGCGCGATGTGGCGGTGCAGCAATATACCGGCGGCACCACCGGCATTCCCAAGGGCGCCATGCTCAGCCATGCCAATATCGCCGCCAATGTCAGCCAGATCGACCACTGGGGCTGCGGCGTGCTGAAGCCCCCCAGCCGCATCGTCGCCGTGCTGCCGTTCTTCCATATCTTCGCGATGACGGTCTGCCTCAACGTGCCGCTCTCGAACGGTGCCCAGGTGGTGATGCTGCCGCGCTTCGAACTCAGGGCCTTCCTCGACCTGCTGACCCGCACCGGCGCCAACGTGCTGCCGGCAGTGCCGACGCTGGTGCAGGCGCTGATCAAGGCCGGCGAAAAGGCGCGGCCGCACCTCACCGCGCTGAGGGTGGTGGTGACCGGCGGCGCTCCGCTTTCCGACGAGTTGCGCAGGGCCTGGGCCGGCGTCAGCGGCGCCATGCTGGCCGAGGGTTACGGGCTCACGGAAGCCTCGCCGGTGGTTTGCTGCGCCGCCTTCGAAGTTCCGAGCAAGCCGCTCTCCATCGGCCAGCCCCTCCCCGGCACGGATATCCGCTTCATCGACGTCGAGACGGGCGAGCCGGTGCCGCTCGGCGGCAAGGGCGAGTTGCAGGTGCGCGGGCCCCAGGTGATGCTCGGCTACTTCGAGAACGAGGAGGCCAACCATCATACTTTTGTCGATGGCTGGCTGCGCACCGGCGATGTTGGCTACATGGATTCCGAGGGCTATGTGTTCCTCGTCGATCGCATCAAGGACCTGATCATCTGTTCCGGCTTCAACGTCTATCCCCGCGTCATCGAGGAGGCGCTGCTGCACCATGAAGCGGTGGAGGAGGCCAATGTGATCGGTGTGCCCGACCAGTATCGCGGCGAGGCGCCGGTGGCTTTCGTAAAGCTCAAGGAGGGTGGGTCCGTGCGCGAAGGTGAATTGCGGCAGTTCCTCGCCAGCCGTCTCAACAAGCTCGAAACCCCGCGCGAGATCATCATCAAGGACCAGTTGCCCAAGACCCTGATCGGCAAGCTCTCGAAAAAGGAGCTGCGCGAGGAGTATGCGGCGCGCAACAGCAAGCCATCGACCGAGCCATGAACCGTCCAGAGCCCGAGAACCGCGATCTCTTCGCCATTGCCGATCTCGCCAAGGAGTTCGGCATCTCAACCCGCGCCATCCGCTTCTACGAGACCAAGGGCCTCCTCAACCCGGAGCGGGTCGGCGCCACCCGGGTGTTCCGTCGCCGCGACCGGGCGCGGCTGATCCTGATCCTGCGCGGCAAGCGGCTGGGCTTCTCGCTGCGCGACATCTCCGAATATCTCAGCCTCTACGACGCCCAGTCGCAGTCGGCGCAGGTCCGCCTCCTGGTCGACAAGGTCGACGAGCGGCTCGAACTGCTGGAGCAGCAGCTGAAAGACCTGGAGACGACGATCGGGGAACTGCGCGAAATCCGCAAGCTGGCGACCGAAAGGCTGGCGGTTCAGCAATAAGGGCTTCAAATTCGGGGGGATCGGTGGTCTTGTGACAATCGGGTGACGACCGGCCCTGCAGCACGCCCAGCCGTGTCCTGCGCCCGGTCCGGAGCGGCAGGCAGAACTGCCGCCGGTATGGCCCACAGACCGGACCAGGGAGAATGTCGATGCTGCACCGCCTGCCTCTTCTCGCCATTGTGGCGCTCGGGCTCTCCGGCTGCGTCATCAGTTCCCCCGAGCAGCTGATCGATCCGGCCGAAGCCATCACCCCCCTGCCCGACAGCTTCACCATGTATCCCTATGCCGAGCGCGATGGCGGCTATGCGCTGTCGAGCGATGCGCCGGTGGTCTACACCCGCGACGGCACCGACTATTTCGCCGGCGACGACTCACTGATCCTGCGATTTGCCGACCTGCCCGGTCATGAGAGCCACGTCATCTCGGTGCAGGGCAACCAAGCCAACACCCTCTACGGCACGCTGGAGGTGCTGGGCGACATCCTGCGCATCCGCATCATGCTGTCCGAGATCGGTCCCGACGCCCTGCGCGACCTGCCGGCCGAAATCAGCGGCGCCATTCACGCCGAGGATGGCGGCCTGATCGTGTCGTCCCGACCGGCGCTCGACCTCGTCATGGCCCGGCTTGCGGAGGGCCAGCTCGTGAGCTCGCCGCTGGTCGCCTGGATCAGCACCAACCCGGATGCCTCCCCTCCCGCAACGCTCGTCATCGAGGGCGACACGATCGTGCCCGCGCCATAACGGGGTCAGCCGCGCTTGCCACGGGTCATGAGGTCCGGCTTCTTCGGCTTTCGCCAGCCCTTGGGCGGCGCGACGACCGGCACATTGGTGCCGAGCCCCATCTGACCGGGCGGGGGCTGGCCGACCCGGGGCGCGTTCCCGTCCTCGCCGCGCAGTTGCGCGATCTCGTCGCGCAGGCGGGCGGCGGCCTCGTAGTCCTCGCGCGCTGCCGCCTGAGCCATCTCCTGCTGCAGTGCGGCGATACGGCGGTCGTTGTTCATCAATGACATCGGCACCTCACGTGGCAGCGACAAACACCTGCATCTCTTCGAGGCTGGCCGCCTCGCGCGCCGGCTTGTCCCACCTTATCCGGTTGATGCGGGGGAAGCGAAGCGCGATACCGGATTTGTGCCGTCCGGACTGCTGCGCACTGTCGAACGCGACTTCGAACACCAGTTCCTTGCGCACCTCCCTGACCGGTCCGAAGGACTGGACGGTATTGTTGCGCACCCATTTGTCGAGCTGCTTCAGCTCCTCGTCCGTGAAGCCGAAATAAGCCTTGCCGATCGGGACGATCTCGTTCCCCTTCCATACGCCGAACGTGTAGTCCGAGTAGTAGCTCGACCGCTTGCCGTGCCCGCGCTGGGCATACATCAGCACCGCGTCGACGACATTGGGGTCGCGCTTCCACTTGAACCACAGCCCCTTTGGCCGGCCCGGCACATAGGGCGCCGAGCGCAGCTTGAGCATCACGCCCTCATGGCCATGCTCGTCGGCGCCGCGGCGCCGCAGTTCCGCGAGGGCCTGCCAATCGTCGAAAGCGAGCACCTCCGAGAGGTCGAGCCGCGTCTGCGGATGCCGCGCGAACCAGGCTTCCAGCCGCCCGCGCCGGTCGGTCCAGCCCAGCGCCCGGATATCCTCGTCGCCGTCGAAGAGCATGTCGTAGACCCTGACGAAACCCGGCAGCTCCGCCATCTGCTTCGGCACGGCGACCTTGCGGTTGAGCCGCTGCTGCAGATCGTTGAAGGGCAGCGGGTCGAAACCGTGCCCGACCAGCAATTCGCCGTCGAGCACCGCGTCGCCGAACACATTGCCGACCACGTCGGGAAAGGCCGTGCCGATGTCGTCGCCGGTGCGGGAGAACAGCGAGACCTGCCCGCGGCTGGCGATGATCTGGACCCGGATGCCGTCCCATTTCCACTCGGCGGCAAACGCGCTGGCCTCCAGCCGTTCGAGATCCTTGTCCGCATCGATCGGGTTGGAGAGCATCAGCGGATGGAAGCGCGCGGCATGATCGATGTCCGGCCGCGGTGCCCGCCCCTCCAGCCAGGCGAACAGCTCGCTATACGGCATGCTGAGCCCGTTCCAGACTTCCTCGATCTCCTGCAGCGGCGTGCCGCTCATCTCGCTGAGCGCCGTCTTGGCAAGTCGCGCCGACACCCCGATACGGAGCGCGCCGGTGGCGAACTTCACCAGCGCCCAGCGCTCGTTGATCGAGGCGCGGGTCAGCAGCGAGGCAATCAGGCGCGGCAGCTCGGCCTTGCTGGTGACGTTGAACAGCTCCACCAGTTCGCTCAGCGACGGCAGCGGCGTCTCGTCGCCGTGATGCGGCCAGATCAGGGCGATGGTCTCCCCGAGATCGCCGACGTAGTCGTAGCTGAGCGCAAAGAGGTGCGGGTCGACCTCCTGCAGCACCACTTCACGCAGCACCGCCGGCTTCACGTTCTTGAACGTCATGGCCCCGGTGAGGATGGCGAGGGCATAGCCGCGATCCGGGTCCGGCGTCTGGCGGAAGTAGCTCGCCATCGCCTCGAGCTTGCGATTACGCGAGGGCGTCAGCACCAGCAATTCCATGAGTTGCGCGAAGGCCCTCATTCGGCGTCCTCCTCGCCCTCGTCATAGGCGGCGATATTGAGCGGCTCGGCCTCCAGCCCCTGCTGCCGGCAGTGATAGACCAGCGCATCCTCGCGCCCATGCGTCACCCAGACCCGCTCTGCCCCGGTCTCGGCGATGGTCTGGCGCAACTCGTTCCAGTCGGCGTGGTCGGAGATCACCAGCGGCAGCTCCACCCCGCCCTGCCGCGCCCGCTGCTTGACGCTCATCCAGCCTGAGGCCACCGCCAGCACCGGATCGGGCAGGCGCCGGCTCCAGCGGTCCTTGATTGCCGAAGGCGGGGCGATGACGATCTGCCCGGCGAGTTCGGCCTTGGTCGCTTCGAGCGACGGCTTCAACACGCCCAGATCGACGCCGTGCTCCTCGTAGAGCGCGCAGAGCCGGATCATCGCGCCATGCAGGTAGATCGGCGCCGTCCAGCCGCAGTCGCGCAGCAGCGCAATCACCCGCTGCGCCTTGCCCAGCGCGTAGCAGCCGATGACATGCGAGCGCTGCGGCGAGTCGGCGACCGAGCGCAACAGCCGCCGCATCTCGGCGCGCGGATCGGGATGCTGGAACACCGGCAGCCCGAACGTCGCCTCGGTGACGAGCAGGTCGCAGCGCACCAGTTCGAAGGGCTGGGCCGTCCGATCCTTCAGTCGCTTGTAGTCGCCCGTGACCACGATCCGCTGGCCGCGATGCTCCAGCAGCACCTGGGCGGAGCCGAGGATATGCCCGGCCGGAAAGAAGGTCACCGTCACCTCGTCCACCTGCAATGGCTCGCCATAATCGAGCGCCTGGAACCGGCCGGCGCAGTCCTCGCCATAGCGGACCTTCATGATGGCAATGGTGTCGGGTGTGGCGAGCACGGCCCCGTGGCCCGAGCGGGCATGGTCGGCATGGCCATGGGTGATGATCGCCCGCTCCCGCGGCACCGGCGGATCGATATAGGCTGCGATGGGATCGACCCTGAGGTCGCGGGCGAGGAACGGCTTGCTCATGTCGGCGAGCTTAACGGCTGCCGCGACCCGTGGTTCAAAAATCCGCATCATCGGCGACGCCTGCCTTGTCATCGCCCGGTGCCTGCCGCAAACCGATACCCCAGATACCGTCGTAGCCGCCCAAGGAAGCCATAATGCGCCGCACTGCCCACCCCGCCGGGACCGTCGTCACTCTCGAAATCGACGGCAAGTCCCTTGCCGGCAACCGGCTGGGTGATCCCACCACGCGCCGGGTCGACGTCTACCTGCCGCATGGCCATGACGGTGCCGGGCTGCCGCTGCTGGTCGATCTGGTCGGCTTCACCGCCGGCGGTCCGGCGCACACCGCCTGGAAGAACTTCCAGGAAAACGTGCCCGAGCGCCTCGATCGGCTGATCGGCGACGGCGCCATGCCGCCGGTGGTCGTCGCCTTTCCCGATTGCTTCACCCGGCTCGGCGGCAACCAGTATGTGAACTCCCCGGTAATGGGGAACTGGGAGGATTTCCTGATCGCCGAAATGCTGCCGACGCTGGAGCAGCGCTTCGGCTGCGGCGGTGCCGGCCGCCGGGGCGTGTTCGGCAAGTCGTCGGGCGGCTTTGGCGCGCTGGTCCATGCCATGCGCCATCCGGACGTGTGGTCGGCGGCGGCGAGCCACTCCGGCGATGCCGGCTTCGACACGCTCTATCTCGGCGAATTCCCGCCACTGCTCCGCGCCCTCGCCAAGCCGGGCTCGATCGAGAAGTGGTTCGCAGCTTTCGAGAACAAGCCCAAGGTCGACGGTAAGGACACCATGGTGCTGCTGATGCTGGCTCAGGCCGCGAGCTTCGACCCCGATCCTGATCCCCGGAGCTTCCTCGGCCTGCGCCTGCCGGTCACCATGGACACCTGCGAACTGATCGCCGAACGGTGGGCCAACTGGCTGGCCTGGGACCCGGCCATTATGGTCGAGACCCACGCCGAAGCCATCAAGGCGCTCAAGGCGTTCTATTTCGACTGCGGCACCGAGGACCAGTACAACATCCTCTATGGCAGCCGCCGCATCCACCGCACGCTGGACGCCCGCGGCATCGCACACCGTTACGAGGAGTTCCCCGACGATCATTCCGGCGTCGACTACCGGATGGATGTGAGCCTGCCCTTGCTGGCCAAGGCCCTCAGCGCCTGAATCGACGCGGCGGCGCCTTCGCTAGCGGGCGAACTGCGTGAGCCAGGCCGTGAGGCTCCGCGCGTCCATGGCGCCGGCCCGCTGCGCCACCACCTTGCCCTTGTCGAAGACGATCAGATTGGGAATGCCGCGGATATCGTAGCGGGCCGCGACCTGCGGCTCCTGCTCGGTGTCGAGCTTGAGAAAGCGCATGCGCGGCTCGAGCGTCCGCGCCGCCTCGGCGAAGCTCGGTGCCATCACCCGGCAGGGACCGCACCAGGCCGCCCAGAAATCGACCACCACCGGCACGTCGCTACGGCCGATCTGGCGGTCGAACGCCGCCGCGTCGACCGCAATCGGCGCACCGGTGAACAGCGCGGCGCGACACTTGCCGCACTTGCCTTGGCTCAGTTCCCGGTCCGCCGCGACCCGGTTCACTCCGCCGCAATTGGGACAGACCACATGCGTTGCGCCATCGCTCATTGCCGCACCTCCATGCACCGCTCCAGACTGCCCGAGGCGAACCGCGGCCGCCTTGACCGCGATCAATCCCTCACAGCACCTTCGTCACCTTGAGGAAGTTGCCGCGCTCGTCATTGGCAGCCTTGATCGCCGTCTCCGAACCCAGCACCACCACCTGACCCTGCCGCGCCAGCTGATCGAGCGCCGCAGCCAGCGCCCGGAAATCATGCGCCGAAGCCGAGAGGATCTCGTCGCGCCGCTTCTGGCGCTCGGCCTCGGTGTCGCCGGAGAGCTCCCAGATCAGCGAGGTGAAGCCCTTGGCATCCGGCAGGCGGTAGCCATCGACACTACCGATGACCCCGATCACCGAGCGCACCAGATCCTGTTCGCCGACACCGGCTTCGAGATAGCGTGCTGCCCCGTCATAGACGTCCAGCGTCTCGACGAGGTTAGGATCGCGATAGGAGGTGAAAGCGAAGGTGCCCGTTGCCGGATCGAGGCTGGAGGAGCCGCCATAGGCGCCGCCCTGCACCCGCACCTTGTCCCACATATAGGTGGTGTTGAGGTGCTTGATGGCCACCGCCGTCGCCCCGGTCGGCTCGAACCCCAGCGCCTTGAGGTTGGCGCCCTTGGCGACATAGTTGACCTGCCCCGGAAAGGTCAGGCCCTCCGAATGGGCGGCCGCCGCAAAGCCCCAGCCTTCCACCGAGGGTCCCGCACCGGCCGGCAAGCCGCCGACGAAGCCTTCGAGCTCAGGCTTCAGCGCCGCGGTGGCGAAACTGTCGGCCGTGACGTTGACCACCATGCCTTGGTGCCCGAGCAACAGGCTGCGGATTTCCTCGAGCGCCGCCCGCACCTCGTCCCAGTCGGTGTCGATGCGTTTGGCTAGCGCCTTGAGGAAGAAATAATAGCTGACCCCGCCGAGCTTCTCGTTCAGCCAGTCCGCCTCTGTGAAGCCGGCGCGGAGCCGCATGGCGGCAATGCTGTTGCCCATCCCCGCGAGCGAGCTTTCGAAGCCCGCCTTGCTCTCGAGCACCATCTGCTTGATGCGCGACCTGTCGTCGAGCCGCGCGTCCGTCAGTACGTCGGACATGATGGCGAGCAGTTCACCGGTATGGTCCGGCGTCGCCTTGCCCCTGAGGAACAGCCAGGCGGCCGTGCCGCCGCCGTCCCGGCGGGTGGCGATCCAGCGGCTCGCGCCGACACCGCCGGTGCTGCGCCCGATGCGCTGCGTCAGGCGGACGAAATCCTCCTTCGAGGTGCCGGTCTGGGTTAGCGCCCGGGTGAAGATCGGCAGATAGTCGAGCAGCCGCCCCGGCACCGCGCTGAGGTTGAAGCCGAGATCGAGATAGACGACCCCATTCGTCGCTAGGTCGTGCGTGAACAGCCGCGCCGGCCCCAGCGCCTCCTCGGCGATCGGGATCGGCTTGTTGGTGCGCGGCAGGTCCTCGAGGCTGAGAGCCGGGATCCGCGCCAGCGCCTCGGGCGGATCGACCGCCTCCTGCAGCGCCTTCAGCCGGCGGGTCTGCTTGGCGACCGCCTCGATGCCGGCGGCATCGAGTTCGGCCTGCGCCGCGTCGAGCCGGGCCCGTTCGGCGGCCTTGTCGGCTGCACCCTTCTCCGCGTCGGCGGTGAGCAGCACTGTGGTCCGGTGGGTGTTGTCGAGAATATGCTCCCGGATCAGCCCCTCGAACACCTTCTCGCCGGCGGCAAGGCGCACCTTGAGCTGCGCCAGCGGCCCCTCGAAGCTCAATGGCGCCAGCGGATCGCCGTCATAGAGCCAGGTCCCGAGCGCCCGGAACATCAGCGAGATGCCGCGCGGGAAGGAACCGGTGTTGTTCTCGCGCAGCGCGAACTCCATGGTGTTCATCGCCGCAGCGACCGTGGCGGCATCGATGCCGTCCCGGCTGAGCGTTTCGAGCGTTTCGAGGATCAGCGCCTCGACCTTGTCGGCGTCGGCCGGATCGATACCCTTGAGCCCGAAGGTGAAATAGGGCTGCTGGATGCCGTCGGCGAAGCCGGAGCCGGTCATGCCCTCGCCCAGCCCGGAATCGATCAGCGCCTTGCGCAGCGGCGCCGCCGCGGTGCCGACGAGAATGGTTTCGAGTACATTGAGGGCCAGCGCCGTCTCGGCCTCGGTGACCGGATCGAGCATCCAGTTGACGGTGACGAGCGCGCTCTTGCCCTCGGCTTCCTCGGCGCTTGCCGCGTAGGTCTCGGTCAGCTTGCGCGGGGCGTCCCAACGCGGCTGCGGGGCGATGTCAGCCTTGGGATCGATGCGCTCGAACTGGCTGAAATAGCCCTCGAGGATTTCCAGCCGCTCGGCCGGATCGTCGTCGCCATAGAAGACCACCCGGGCGTTGGAGGGGTGGTAGTACTTCTCGTGGAAGGCCTTGAAGTAGTCATATGTGAGGTCCGGTATCGCCTTGGGGTCGCCGCCGGAATTCACGCCATAGGTGGTATCGGGATAGAGCGAGAGCTGGCTGACCTTCCCCATCACGGCCGAAGCCGAGGAATAGGCGCCCTTCATCTCGTTGAACACCACGCCCTTGTAGACCATCGGCCCCTGCGTGTTGTCGAGTTCGTAGTGCCAGCCCTCCTGCCGGAACGTATCCTCCGAGATCAGCGGGAAGAACACCGCGTCGAGATAGACGTCGACGAGGTTGTAGAAGTCCTTGAGGTTCTGGCTCGCCACCGGATAGGCGGTCTTGTCCGAGAACGTCATGGCGTTGAGGAAGGTGTGGAGGCTCCCCTTCAGCAGTTCGACGAAGGGCTTCTTCACCGGGTACTTGCGGCTGCCGCACAGCACCGAGTGCTCGAGGATATGCGCGACGCCGGTCGAGTCCTCCGGCGGGGTCTTCAGCGTGACGCCGAACACCTTGTTCTCGTCATCGTTGATGAGGCTGAGCACCTCCGCCCCGGTCTTTTTGTGCCGGTAGAGCTTCGCCAGCGAGCCGATTTCGGGGATCTGCTGCTCGCGCACGAGCTCGAAGGCGGGGTGTTCGGACATGAGGGCACTCACTTGGAAAAAAGTGAGGCTAATCTAGGCACCGGCCGGCGCGGATGGAAGGGGCGCGGCCACAGACCGCGCCCAGCTCGTCAGATTCTGCCGCGGATGGCCGGCTTCACCTTGTCCTCGTACCAGTCCTTCAGCTTTTCGGCGAGCGCCGGCTCCACCGGCTCGCGCCGGGTGGCCGCCACATTGTCCTCGAGCTGGCCGGGCCGCGTGACGCCGGCGATGATCGTCGACACCGCCGGCTGGTCGAGGATCCAGCGCAGGGCGAACTGGCTCAGCGGATAGTTCGGCGCCATCTGCTTGAGCTGATCGGCGAGGTCGACCCCGGTCTCGAACGGAAGGCCCGAGAAGGTCTCGCCGACATTGAACTTCTCGCCATTGGCGTTGAAATGGCGATGATCGGTCGCGGCGAACTTGTGGTCCTTGCTCCACTTGCCGGAGAGCAGCCCCGAGGCCAGCGGCAGGCGAACGATGATGCCGACATTGTTCTTCTGCGCTGCCGGGAACACCTCGGTGATGTAGTCCTGCCGGAACAGGTTGAAGATGATCTGCAGCGTCGTGCAGCCCTCGGCGCGCATGGCCAGCAGCGCCTCCTCGACATTTTCGACGCTCGCGCCCCAGTGCCGGATCATCCCGGCCTCGCGCATGTCGTCCATGATGGTGAACACCTCGCCATCGCGCAGCACGTCGGTCGGTATGGTGTGCAACTGCGCCAGGTCGAGCGTCTCGACACCGAGCCGCTTGATCGAGCCCGCGAGACTCTCCTTGATGTTCTTGCGGTTGTAGCCGGTCTTGTTGGGGAAGATGTCGCCATTGCGCCCCAGCTTGGTCGCAACGAACACGCCCTGCTTGTCTTTGAAGGCGCCGATCCGGCTCTCGGATTCGCCGCCGCCATAGACGTCGGCCGTGTCCCAGAAGTTCACCTCCTGCCGCCGCGCCGTCGCCAGAATGTCCCGCGCAGTCTCGTCGCTCACCGCGCCGAAGCTCTGTCCTAGCTGCCAGGTGCCGAGCCCGATCTCGGAGACCGAGTAGCCCGTCTTGCCGAGTGTGCGCATTTCCATGGAAGTTCCTCCTTTGTGTTTGGGGCTGTCTTAACGGTGGAGGCCGATCACAGGAAGAGGATTAGGGCGCTCACAGTTGAACGGGATCACATCGTGCCACGCCGGTCGCGGAGCGGGAATCGGCGAAAGGCCTGGTGGCCTCAGTGCCGTTCCTTCGTCGTGTGGAACACCAGCTTGGGGTAATCCCGCTCCGCCCGGGCCAGCCACCATTGCGACTGGGCGAGGTAGACCGGGTCGCCATATTTGTCCTCGGCCATTTCCAGCTTGTTGACCGAGATGAACCGGTCGAGTTCCTTGCGATCCTCACTGGTCACCCAGCGTGCCAGCTCGAAATTGATGCTCTCGAAGCTGATCGGTACATTGTACTCGCTCTGGATGCGCGACTGCAGCACTTCGAGCTGCAGCTGCCCGACTACGCCGACGATGTAATCCGCGCCGACCATGCGGCGGAAAATCTGCGCCACGCCCTCCTCGGCGAGATCGCTTAGCGCCTTGGCCAACTGCTTGGCCTTCATCGGATCGGCCAGCCGCACCCGGCGAATGATCTCGGGGGCGAAGTTCGGAATCCCCGTCACCTTGATCGCCGCGCCTTCGGTGAGCGTGTCGCCGACGCTCAGCGCGCCGTGGTTCGGGATGCCGACGATGTCGCCCGCCACTGCCTCTTCCGCCAGTTCGCGGTCATGGCCGAAAAAGAACATCGGGTTGGAGACGGCAAGGTCCTTGCCGGTGCGCACATTGCGCAGCTTCATGCCGCGCTTGAAGGTGCCGGAGCTCAGCCGCACGAAGGCGATGCGGTCGCGATGGTTCTGGTCCATATTGGCCTGAACCTTGAACACGAACCCCGAGACCTTCGGCTCGTTGGGGTTGATCGGCGCCGGCTCGGCCGGCTGCGGCCGCGGCTCCGGTGCCCAGGTGCCGAGCGCCGAAAGCAGTTCCGGCACCGCCACCTTCTTCAGCGCGGAACCGAAGATCACCGGCGTCAGGTGTCCGGCGCGATAGGTCTCGAGATCGAAGGCCGGATAACCGGCCAGTGCCAGATCGAGATTTTCGAGCGCCGCCTTGATCACCGGGTCGGCATTGAGCGCTGCATCGGCGAACAGCTCTTCCACTTCGTCGAAGCGACGGAGCTCCTCGCCGGCCGGGGTCAGCACGCGTTTTGCAACGAGATCGACAATGCCCTTGAAGTCGACGCCGCCACCGAGCGGCCACACCACGGGGGTTACGTCGAGCGCCAGCGTGTCGGCAATCTCGTCGAGAATCTCTAGTGGGTCCTTGCCCTCGCGGTCCACCTTGTTGGCAAAGGTGATGATCGGGATGTCGCGCAGCCGGCACACCTCGAACAGCTTCAGCGTCTGCGCCTCGATGCCCTTGGCCACGTCGATCACCATCACCGCCGCATCGACGGCGGTCAGCGTGCGGTAGGTATCCTCGGAGAAATCGGAGTGGCCGGGCGTGTCCAGCAGGTTGAAGGTCAGCCCGAAATGCTCGAACGTCATCACCGAGGAGGTGATCGAGATGCCGCGCTGCCGCTCGATCTCCATCCAGTCCGACCGGGTGGCGCGCTGATTGGCCCGGTGACGCACCTGCCCCGCCTGCTGCACTGCACCGGACACCGCGAGCAGGTTCTCGGTCAGCGTGGTCTTGCCAGCGTCCGGATGCGAGATGATCGCGAACGTGCGGCGTGACTGGTAGGGCAGCAGCCGGGTCGCGGCAGCGGTCTGGGTCAGGGCGTTCATCGTCGGCACTCGCGTCGGGGAAGGCCGCTACATAGTCGCTTGGGCGGCGAAATGCAAAACGGCGGCGGCAAAAAGAAAGGGCCGCGCCCAGCGCGGCCCTTTCCGATCTCGATCGATCCGAAGGTCCTGCCCCCGCGAGGGGACCGGGGAGCCTTCGCTCAGGACAGAGGCTGCTCCAGCCTGCCGGAAACTCCAGGACCCGTCGAAACCGTCGATTTCTTGTGAGACACTTGGATCACCTCCTTCAGCTGGTTGAACATGAAGGGATGGTGACGCTGTTCGCGCCGTCTGGCAAGCCCCTTCATCGGCGGGTGATCCCGGCGTGAAAAGGCAGCAAAAAAGCAGCGGCTCCGCCCTTGTCGGGCGGAACCGCAGGATTGGCCCCCAGTCGGATCGGATCCGGCGTCAGAACTTGAAGTTCACACCGGCCGTGACGGCATGGGTGGTCAGGCCGAGATCGAGCGTATCAAGGCCCAGCTCGTATTCCTTGCGGCCGTAATCGGTGTAGCGGTACTGCAGGTCGATCGAGACGTTGTCGGTCGCGGCGACTTCGATACCCGCGCCGGCCGTCCAGCCGAAGTGCATCTGCGTGGCATCGTTCGCACCGATATTGGCAGTGGCGCCGCCGAATGCCAGACCGGCGGTCAGGTACGGCATGAACGCACCGCCATCGAAGCCGAGACGACCGCGGACGGAGCCCATCCAGTTCAGGTCGACATCGAGATCGGTGTCCGAGTCATAACCAGAAATTCCAGACCAGGCGAGATCGCCGACGACGCCTGCGACGACGCCCTCGGTGAGGGTGAAGTTGGCACCAAGGGTCACGCCGGCCAGCCAGCCGGACAGATCCATCTGATCGTCGTCGAGCTCGATGATGCCGTCGCGATCGGTAGCGGTGCCCCAGCCATAGCCGACGAAGCCGCCGATATAGGCGCCGTCCCAGCCACCGCTGCTGCTGGTCGGGCCGTAATAGCTCGGCGCAGACGGCTGGCGGATGAGAAGGTCGGCCGCGAAGGCCGGAGTGACAATGGCCAGAGCGGCGAGGCCGGTGGCGAGGCGAAGGGATAGGCGGTTCATGGGGGACCTCCAAGGAACGAGAAACAACTGCCTTGTGCCCGGCATGAATCGCCTGCAAATGCGAATAATTCCTTTACGCGCCGGTTACCCTAAGACCCCGTGAAGATGCCCCAACCGCAACTCTGCCGCCAATGTACGCGGCAAATCAGGGGGTTAAGCCTCGTTCAGTTCCTGTTAACCCTTCCCATCATCGACGCCAGAAAACGGCAGGACCCCGCCACATTGCTGTGGCGAGGTCCCTGTCCGTCGCGAGGAGGTCAAAGCTCGCGATAGTCTGGGGCGGCGTCAGACGCCGCCACCGGCTCAGAAGCGGAAGTTGATGCCGGCAGTGACGGCATGCGAGGTGAGCGACAGGTCGGCGCCCAGATCGTCATCACCGTAGAACTTCGAGCCGTAGTCCGAGTAACGGTACTGCAGGTCGAGCGACACGTTGTCGGCCACGGCGAACTCGACGCCGGCACCGAGCGTCCAGCCGATATGGGTCTGGGTATCGTCCTCACCCTCTAGCGACGCGGTCGCGTTGGCGAACGCCAGACCACCCGTGACGTACGGCAGGAACATGCCACCGTCGAAGCCGAGCCGGCCGCGGATGCTACCGGACCAGTTCATGTCGTAGGTGAACACGTCATCGAAGGTGCCGCTGCCGTCGTCCCAGGCGATGTCGGCTGCGATACCGGCGACGATAGCCTCGGACACGGTGAAATCGGCACCGGCGACGACGCCCACCTTCCAGCCGTCGACGTCGACGTCGTCGAAGTCGAACTCGTCTTCGCTCAGCGTGCCCCAGCCATAGCCGGCGAACACACCGACATAGGCGCCGTCCCAGCCGCCGGCCGTGGACACGATGCCGGGAGCAATCGGCGCGTAGTCAACGATCAGGTCGGCGGCCTGCGAGGCCGAAGCGAAGCCGAGCGCGGCAACACCGGTGAGCAATGCAATCGTGTAGCGGGTCATTGGTATTCTCCGTTAGAACCGAATCCCACCCTAGTCACAGCAGCCGTTACTATCGAGTCAAACCGGGCCGAACTGGTTCACTACAGGGGGCATTGTGACCCATATGCATCGGTTCTTGCCACATTTCATCCACAAATAGCGGCAGACACTTAGCTGAACTGCAGGTATTTGGTCATTTGTGTGAACATGGTGTGGAGAGATCGCGACCGCTCCCTCCCGCGGCTCACGCGCCAGGGTGGCGGACCGCGACTCACGGCGCCTGCGCATTACGGATTAAGGCAGCTTAGGCGCGGACTGGCAGCCGCAGCCGCCGGGACGACAGCGCCTCGCACGGAGCATAAGTCATGATCGGAGGGCGGGGACAAATCCGCATCGGCCGGCAGCCGATGGTGGGTGCGACAGGGATTGAACCTGTGACCCCTACCGTGTGAAGGTAGTGCTCTCCCGCTGAGCTACGCACCCGGCCATCCGGCCGGCGAAACTCGGAGACATCAAGGTCTCCGGGGCGAAGGGATGGTGGGTGTAACAGGGATTGAACCTGTGACCCCTACCATGTCAAGGTAGTGCTCTCCCGCTGAGCTATACACCCATACCTTCGCCGCTTCGGCGGTGACCGCCGTCGGCGAGCGCGATACACCACATAACCCCGCGCGGGGTCAAGTGGCAACCGCACAACTTCCTCAGGCGGCCAGCAGCCGCTCCACTTCATGCACCAGATCGCGCAGGTGGAAGGGCTTGGACAGCACCGAGGCATCGCGCGGCGCCTCCGAATCGGGGTTGAGCGCCACGGCCGCGAACCCGGTGATGAACATCACCTTGAGGTCCGGATCGAGCTCGGTCGCCCGGCGCGCCAGTTCGATCCCGTCCATCTCCGGCATCACGATATCGCTGAGCAGCAGCGAGAACGGCTCCTCGCGCAGCCGCTCATAGGCCGAGCGGCCATTGTCGAAGGAGACCACCTCGTAGCCGGCGTTCTTCAGCGCCCGGGTGAGGAACTGGCGCATGTCGTTATCGTCTTCAGCGAGCAGGATGCGCTTCATCACTTCCTCTTTCCCCCGCACGGGCAGCCCCATCATCGGGCACATTTGCCACAAATCCGAGCTGCATAGAAGGCCCACATCTGGTGCAGAATCGGGGCGGGTGGCAAGGGCTGCACCCATCGGGCACCACAGGCATCGGCGTTCCCGCCATCACTTCCCCGCTATTCCCATGGCCGGCAGCCGCTTGATGCGCCGCGGCGGCACTTCGTCTTATGGACAAAGCAGTTGGCTGTCGGCAAAGTGTCACGAAGCGGCGGAGGATCGTGCCGGAGGAGACCCCTTGCAGTCCGACTACTGGGACAGGCCTGCTTTCGAGACCGTTCGGCCGCGCCGCCTGCTGGCGCCGCTGGTGTTCAATTCAGCCCATTCCGGCCGCGACTATCCCGAGCGCTTCCTTGCCATGACGCGGCTGGATCATCTCTCCATCCGCCAGTCGGAAGACGCCTTCGTCGACGAGCTGTTCGCCCGGGCCCCGCATCTGGGGGCACCGCTCCTGCGGGCGCATTTCCCCCGCGCCTATCTCGACGTCAATCGCGAGCCCTGGGAACTCGACCCCAACATGTTCGTCGAGCCGCTCTCGGACCGCTTCAACACCACCAGCCCCCGGGTCGCCGCCGGCCTTGGAACGCTGGCCCGGGTGGTGGCCGAGAACAAGCCGATCTATCGCGACCGCCTGACTCTCGCCGATGCGAGGATGCGGATCGAGGGCATCTACCAGCCTTATCACGCCGCGCTGCAGCGGCTGCTGACCGAGGCCTGGTCGGCCTTCGGCGTCGCCGTCCTCATCGATTGCCACTCCATGCCGCGCCTCGCCCGGCAGGGCGACCGGGCCGGGCCCGATATCGTGCTCGGCGATCGCTACGGCACGAGTTGCGCGCCGGTGCTGATCGACCTCGCGGAGATGGTCTTTGCCGGAGCCGGTCTGCGCGTCGCCCGCAACAGGCCCTATGCCGGCGGCTTCGCCACCCGCTCCTATGGCCGGCCGCAGCACCGGGTGCATGCGCTGCAGATCGAAGTCAGCCGCCATCTCTACATGAACGAGACGACGCTCGATAAGCATGGGGACTTCCCTGCGATCAAGCAGCTGATCGAGCGGCTGGTGCTCGCCCTGGTGGCGCTCGACACGGCGGCTCTCATCCCGGCCGATGCCCGCTACGCCGCCGAGTGAAGCACGACGCCTCCCGCCACGGCCCGGCACAACGCTCACGGCACGGCCCAAAAAAAGACGGGCCGCCGCAGCGGCCCAGTCAAGGGAGGAAACGATGGCGGCCCGGCTCCGGTGCCCCGTATCGAAACGCTGGTTCCGACCCGCACATCCATCATGCACCTACCGGCTTGAACCGATTTGCCGGGACCGGCAATAGGCCCAAAGTCCAAGCGCTGCACTTGGTGCGCGGCCGTTGCAAAAATGAATCAATCCCGGCTGCGGATACTGCGGCCGCTGCTGGATGAACTCGGCAGGACTGTTGGATTCGCGCCCGCTACCCAAGTCGCGCTCCTGGACTATGGACGCCGATGATCGTGGGCAGCCCGCCGGGGGAATGCTATAGAGCCGCACCCCCTGCCCGCCGCCCGACGGCGACGCCCAAACCGACGCCCCTACCGAGGACCGTGCCTGAAATGACCGACACCCTGCCCGGCGGGCTCGCCGCCGATCTCGTCCGCCAGACCCTGCTCGACGCCGCCGAGATTGCGGCCCAGATCACCCTGCCCCGCTTCCGCCAAGGCATCGCGGTCGACAACAAATGGGCCGTCGGCTTCGATCCGGTGACCGAGGCCGATCGCGAGGCGGAAAAGGCCATTCGCGGCATGATCGGCGAGCGCTTCCCCGATCACGGCATCCTCGGCGAAGAGTGGGACGACAAGCCCGGCACCTCGCCGCTGGCCTGGATCATCGACCCCATCGACGGCACCCGCGCCTTCATCACCGGCGTTCCGGTCTGGGGCACGCTTGTCGGGCTCACCTTCGAAGGCCGCGCCGTGGCCGGGCTGATGGCCCAGCCCTTCACCGGCGAGATCTATCTCGGCATGCCCGGCTTTGCCGGCTATTTCCGCGGCACCGGGCACAGCCCGCTGCAGACGTCGGGGGTCACGCGGCTGGCCGACGCCAAGCTCACCACCACCTCGCCCGACCTGTTCGACCGGCCGGGCCGCGACCTCGTCTCGACCTGGAAAGCGGTATCTTCGGCGGCGCTCACGGTGCGCTACGGCCTCGACTGTTATGGCTACGCCCTGCTGGCCGCCGGCCACATCGACCTCGTCATCGAGGCGGGGTTGAAGAATGTCGACATCTGCCCGCTCATCCCCCTGATTGAAAATGCCGGCGGCATCGTCACTACCTGGGACGGCGGCCCGGCCGAAGAGGGCGGCAACTGCGTCGCGGCGGCAACGCCCGAACTACATGCCGCCGCCATGGACCTGCTGCGGGGCTGAGCGTTCGCCTAAGCCGTCCCCGCCCCGATGAAGGCGTCGAACGCGGCGAGGACCTGGCCGCGGATGGCATCGTTTTCCTGCAGCAATTCGTGCCGGGCGCCGGGCACGATGAGGTGGCGGCCGGTGCGCATCCTGAGCCCCAGCGTTTCGGTGGCCGAGGTCGAAACCACCTCGTCGCGGGCCGCAGCCAGCATCAGCACCGGCACCCGCACGGCGAGCGGAAAGCCGTCGCCATTGACTTCGGCCATGGCGGCGAAGGCGGCGGAGACCCAGCGCAGCGAGGGCGCGCCGATCTCGAGGGCCGGCGCGGCCTTGAGGATCTCGGCATTGCGGTTGAAGCGGTTGGCGTCCGAGGTCAGCGTGTTGCCGGCAAAGCCCTGGGTGCTGAGCGGCTTGTCGCTACCCCGGGCTACGGGAAGCCTGCCGAGCCCGGCAAGGCAGAGGCCGGCGCCGAGCCGCGCCATGCCGACCGGACCGAGCGGCATGTTGTCGAGCCCCACCATCGGCGCCGAGAGCAGGATGCGCTCGAACATCAGCCGGTCGCGCAGTCCGGCGAGCAGGCCGACCAGCCCGCCCATCGAGTGGGCGACGAGATAATAGGGGGCGGGGCAATCGGGCAGCAGCACCGTGCTGTGGAAGGCCCGCAAATCTTCCCAGTAATCGTCGAAGCGCTTGACGTAGCCGAGCCGGCTGCTGCCGGTCAGCCGCTGGCTGCCGCCCTGCCCGCGCCAGTCGAAGCTGGCGACGGCAAAGCCGCGCGACTGGAAATCGGCGACGGTCTCGAAATATTTCTCGATATATTCGGCCCGTCCGCCGAGCAGGCAGATGGTGCCGCGGGGCGATCCGGCGGTGCGGGGAAAGCGGGCATAGCGCAGCCGCACCTTGTCGCTCGCCGTGAAATAGCCCACCTGCGCCCCCTCCGGCACCGGGTTGGACGGGATCACGGTCAAGCTCGGCCCATCGGGATCGACGACGGCGTTCATGGCTGGCTCTCAGATCGACTACGTCATCCCCTAGCGGATTCCATGGCCAGCGGGAATGGCAGGACGCGAAGGAAGCCGGCGGTGGCGGCATGGCTGAGCCCGCTGGCGGAGCACAACAGAAAAGCCAGCATCCCGGAAGGGACACTGGCTTTCCTGAGATGGCCACCTTGCGGGGGGCGGGTGAAGGTGGCGCATCGTTGTGCTCCTGCAGCAGACAGTCAGCACAGTCATGGGCTTAGCGCCCGGTGCCTGAACGGCCATTGAGCAGACCATTCATATTCGGTTCAGGAGCCGGTCGGGGCGTTCGGCGCAAGCTGTGCGCGGGCCCCCTTGAACCGGCAAAACCCATGCCTAAATCAGTGCTGTTCGCCGGCAGTGCCGGGGACCGGGACACCCGGGAATGGCGTCAGCCCAGTTGGGGGACGCGCATGGGACACCCGTCTATCACGTTGCTTCCTATGGAGAATGTGCAATGGCAACCTACGATTTTTCCCCCTTCTACCGCTCCACTGTCGGCTTCGACCGGCTGTTCAACCGCCTCGACTCCCTCGTCGGGCAGGAGGCCAAGTCCTACCCGCCCTACAATATCGAGAAGGTGAGCGATGACGCCTACCGCATCTCGATCGCCGTCGCCGGCTTTGCCCAGGGCGACATCGCCATCGAGAGCAAGGAGAACAGCCTCGTGGTCAAGGGTGCCAAGGGCACCGAGACCGAGGAGAAGCGCGAGTTCCTGCATCGCGGCATCGCCGAGCGCGCCTTCGAACTGCGCTTCCAGC